>Ga0222712_10000021_pt1 | contig 199669 bp, 266 predicted proteins | sample C33_657DmetaG_FD_165043 | JGI IMG/M metagenome (GOLD analysis project Ga0222712, IMG submission 165043) | Estuarine water microbial communities from San Francisco Bay, California, United States - C33_657D | ecosystem: Environmental > Aquatic > Marine > Unclassified | place: USA: California...
CAAATACTATCCGCAATTAGTGATGTTAAAAATGCTAAAATAGATTTAACACAAAAACCGTCCGAAAAAAAGAAGGTAACATTAGGTTACATTGGAACATTTTATAGTAAGCTAATCGTGAAAAACGTTAAGAACTATTTAGTAGGAATTAACAAAGAAGAGAGAAGAGATACATTAACTAAATATGAATTAATATAATGGAAAATCAAAATTCAGTTTGCTACATAGCAAAAATCAACGAAGTAAGGGCAATCGAAGGAGCAGATAACATCGAATTAGTTATCGCAGGTGGATGGAATGCCATTACAAAGAAAGGTGAATATAATGTCGGAAATGCAGTGATAATTGCAACAACTGATGCAGTTATCCCAGAATCACTTTCTGAATCTATGGGAGTAACTAATTACTTAAGAAAGGGTAATAGAGTACGTACTGTAAAATTACGTGGAGTCTACTCAGAATGTTTAATCATTCCAGGAAACTATCTTAAGGCTAAATTTTTAGTTGAAGGTGCCGACTGTATGGAAGCACTTGGTATTACTAAATACGAGCCACCAGTTAAACAAGTACAATTGGCATCTGGTAGAAAAATCAAATGGAGAGATAACCAAAACTTCCATATCTACTACAAGTTTCCAAACTTGAAAAATGTAGCCGGAATGTTTACCCAAGAGGATGAGGTTCAAATCACCAGAAAAATCCACGGAACAAATGCCAGATTTGGTATTGTAAAGAAATCTAAATTGACCTTTATGGACAAAGTAAAGAAATTCTTTAGAATTGCTGACGAATGGGTTAATTATGAGTACATCTACGGTTCTCATAACTGTGAGAAAGGTTCTGACTCTCAAGGATTCTATTCAACTGACGTTTGGAGAACAATCGCAGAAACTTATGGTATCAAAGAAAGACTTTGGAACCAGGCTAAAAAATACAGTGCTGAAGATTTGGGTTCTGGATTGGTTCTTTATGGAGAAATCTATGGAGCAGGAATTCAAAAGAACTATGAATATGGTTTAACTGACATCAAGTTTGTTGGATTCGATATTACTGTAAATGGAGAATATTTAGCACCAGAAACTACTCATTTGGTAACTTCTTGTGATTTAGAACTTCCGCATGTAGAGGTACTTTACAATGGACCATGGTCTCAAGAGGTACAAGACGGCTATGTATTTAATAACTTCATTGAAGGTTCTAAAGTACCACATGAGGGAATTGTAATCAAACATGTATCTGGTGAGAGAAAGAAAGTAGCGAAGGTTATTAACCCAGACTACTTAATTTACGGTGAAAAGAATAACGTAGGAGATTCTCACTAATGGCTGTAGATTATAAAAGAGTCCTCCTAGGAATGCTAGGAGAAAAGATAGTAGCAAAACATTTTAGGGATTCCGGACATCAGGTCGAGGAATCCCTAAATGTCTTTGACTCGGACAAAGATATGGTAATTGATGGATATAATGTTGAGGTAAAAACAAATGCACCCCTAATTTATTACGATTCATTCTCGTTTAAAAAGAATCAATACGATAAAATCATGAATTCACATCGAGTTTATTGGGTTTCGGTTCCGTTGCAAACACAAGAGGACAAGTTCGCTGGATGTGTTTTTGAAATGGACCCTAAGGTTGCAAAGTTACATACAATTACTTTTAACTCCGGACAAACTGCAATAGGTCTCCGTCGACAACAAGAGGGAATGAAGATAATCCATCGAATTGAAGATACTACAATATTAAAACAACTAAGGGAACTATCATCTTCATATTTATAAGATATATAGTACATGAAACGTATTAAATTATTTGAGGAATTTATTTCTGAAGCAGAAGAAAAAGAAATAAACAAAGGCCCACTGGATAACGCCGATATTAATAAAGCACTTGATAAAAAGGCTAAAGAATCTGGAGTTCCAATAGGAATCCTTAGAGCAGTAATGCGAAGAGGAATGGGAGCTTGGAATAGTAGCCACCGCGCTGGCGTAAGTCAAGAGGCTTGGGGATATGCCAGAGTAAATGCATTCCTTGAGAAAGGTGAAGGAACTTGGCAAAATGCTGACGCTGACCTGGCAAAACAGGTTCGAGACGGCGGACATGATAAAAAGTTACCATATAAAGTTGAAGAGTCCCTAAACGAGGCTGAAGAGACTTACAATGACTATCCAGCAGCCGCAAAGGAGAATGCAAAGAAGGCATTGGATTGGAGAGACCAGTATGGTCGTGATGAAGTAACTGCAGGTACTCCAGTTGGATGGCAGCGTGCTAATCAATTGGCAAAAGGTGAAAAACTTTCTCTAGATGTTGTTTCCAGAATGGCACAATTTAATCGTCATAGAAAAAACTCAAAGATAGCACCAGAACATAAATCAGAGCCATGGAAGGACAATGGATATGTTGCATGGTTAATTTGGGGAGGAGATGAAGGAGTTGATTGGGCTATGAAAAAAATGGATGAAATTAATAAAACCAAAGATAATGAAAAAAATTAAACTATTCGAAGAGTTCCTAAATGAAAAGGAGAAAGTAACTTATGGTGCAAATTGCGCAATGTTATATTTTGACTTTCCAGCAATGGCAACCCTTCATCAATCGATTAATCCTCGTGACATCTACATGGTAGAAAACAACGAGAGTTATGGACTTGAAACTGAACCACACTGTACACTTCTTTATGGAATTGAACCTCAAGTAACAGTGGACCAAGTTGCAAAAAAACTTGAAGGAATTAAATTTGGAGAGTGTAAGGCACATAACCTTTCTCTTTTTGAAAATGAAAAATTTGACGTACTAAAATTTGATATGGAAGGTGATAATCTTCACAATGCAAATAAGGCACTTACTGAATTACCATATAAAACGGACTATCCGGATTATATGCCCCACATGACTGTTGCATATTTAAAACCTGGAAAAGGTTCTGAATATCTAAAGATATTAAACTCGCAAGAACATTCTCTCAAACCGCTGCATATTGTTTACAGTATGACAGACGGCTCTAAACAAAAAATAGATTTATAAATTATGACACTAGAAAAAACATTAGGAGTTATTAGACACGCATTAACATTCGGAGGAGGTTTCCTTGTAACTTCAGGTTACTTGACAGAATCTACTCTTGATACTGGAATCGGTGCATTAGTAACACTTATTGGTGTAATTTGGTCAGTTATTGATAAGAATAAAAAAACAGTATAATTTGAAACAAATAGGTTTCAGACTGTATAACTATTAAATTATTAATAACAATAAACCAAACAAAAATGAAAAAAGTATTTTTAGCTTTATCTTTAGTATTCGCTTTAGCGGTAGTTGGATGTAAGCAAGCACAAGCCACAGATTCTACAACAACAGATTCAACTGCAGTAGTGGTTGATTCAGTAAAAGTAGATTCTACAACAGTTCAAGTTGACACTGTAAAAGTTGACACTGTAAAGTAATTAAAACTTTAACAAAATTTTAACACTCCAGACTTTCGGGTCTGGAGTTTTTTGATTATATTTACATTATAATTAAAACAATATGATACGAAGTAAACAAGAAAAGAACGGACCAATTATTATAGACCTTACAGGTCCTGACGGAAATGCATACGCTCTTATGGCCTATGCTAGAAGATTTGCAACCCAATTAGGATGGTTGGACTGTGGTTCGGCACTTATTCAAGAAATGATGAGTGGAGACTATGAGCATCTTTTACAAGTATTTGATAATGCATTCGGTGAATATGTAATCCTAGAGCGATAATGGCTAAATATAAAATACCCAGAGACAGGGTCTTTAAAGACTTTGGAATCATGAAAACAATTAGTGGTACCTACATATGTCCGGGTTGGATTCCTGTAGATGAGGGAACCACTAGAGAGGATGTAGAGTTCAGTGACGATATAATTATTGAGAAACCAATCAATTCAACAGAATTGAAGCCTGAGACTCAGAAGGACCTTGAATTTAAGGTACCATCATCAAATGGAAAATCTGAATACTTGGTTAAATTTCAGAGAGGGGTTTGGAGTTGTAACTGTCCCGCATCAAGTTTCCGAAGAGGAGATTGTAAGCATATCAAAGCACAACAATGCGTACAAGGATAGTTCACCTCAAAAAGGAACCTTATGATGTTTATATTGGACGACCCTCGAAGTGGGGAAATCCATACTCTCATAAGGAGGGAACACTAGCCGAATTTAAAGTTCAAAACCGGGCAGAGGCCATAGAAAAATATGAAAAATATTTGCTCGAAAATGAAACTTTATTTAACTCTCTGATAGAATTAAAGGGAAAAACTCTTGGATGTTGGTGTAAACCTAATAAATGTCATGGAGATATACTCGTAAAGTGGTCGAATTCAATTGAAAATCAACTATTTTAAAATAATTTAAAAATAATTCAAATTTACATTGAATTTTTTGAAACAAAAAGATATATAATACTATAATATACATAAGAAAAAATTCTTATATATAATTAACACAAATAAAACAAGCAATAATGCAAGCAATTCAAAGACATATCAATTTAATGGAACAGCCAGTCCTTACGACAGGTCGCCCGATATGTGCCTCTTATTTTAGTAATGGGGATTGGAAGCATAGTGGTTCTTTTGAAACAAAACAGGTTAATATGAGTTAAGCTCTATTAACATAACAATATTCAAAAGGACCTTTCAGAAATGATTGGTCCTTTTTTGATTTTATATGTTTCGTTGGTCGATTGGTTAGGCACTGGATTGCAAACTCAGTTAGGTTGGTTCGATTCCAACACGAAACTCAAAATAAAACTTTAACAAAATTTTAACATTTAAAGTTTTACCGATTAAAAGATTTGTATTATATTTACATATCAAATTAGAACAAAGGTTCTTTGACATACTGATAACACAATTTGCAGCTGTCGTATAATGGCTATTACTTTAGACTTCCAATCTAAAGATGAGGGTTCGATTCCCTCCAGCTGCTCAATGTATTGATTACCGGCCACAAGCCTCGCACCTTTACCCTAAATCGTAGGGATATACTCAAAATGGTGAGACCGGGAAGCTTTCGTAACCGCATCCAAGTGGGCAGTAGGGGATGACGAAAAGAAATAAATTGTATAATGGCGAAAATATGGAATCGGCCGATAAACATAGAAGTAGCATGTAACGAATATCCGAAAGGAGAATAACGAAGCTCAGCGGTATCAATCAAACACCTCCTCGCGGTGATACTGGAAATTAGTCATGAACCATCCGGATGGAAAGCAACTAAAACCAAGTTTGAATAATAATGGCTTATAGTGTAACGGTAGCACAAAACACTTTGACTGTTTTAGCCCAGGTTCGAATCCTGGTAAGCCAACAAATAATTGTAAGTATCGAAAGCCCATCCCAACGCTTGATCAGTAAGTAGGACGGTTAGTATTGAAAACATTATTAGTAAGTGGTGGAGAAATCCATGCGGAGAAAACGATGCAAGACGCAAGCACAGGGAACCAGCCCGATGGCTTTACTTACGAATATTTCTAGTAGCGAAGCCCGGTTTCATGCCTCACTTGGACTGAGGAGTACGCAGGTTCGAATCCTGCCTATTAGACAAAAAGGATGGTTGCTGCAAAAAATACAAATTAGGCTGTTAACCTCGTGGTCGTCGGTTCGAATCCGGCCACTGCTCTTCGGAGTAGTGTAGCTCAGCTGGTAGAGCACGTACAAAAAACCCATCCTGAATTTGCCCGGGTGGTGGAATTGGTAGACACACTAGACTTAGAATCTAGCGCGAAAGCATTGAGGGTTCGAGTCCCTCCCTGGGTACAAAATTAAAGTTAGCTTATAGTAAAGCAACCCACGTGGTAGTGGGCGAAGGGATTCAAACACCCACTTTAATTTAATTTGCTTCTGAAACATAAATGGTAATGTACTTGATTTGTACTCAAGAAAACGGGGTTCGATTCCTCGCAGAAGCTCTAAACTTTAACATAATTTTAACACTTAAAGTTTTCGGGTTTAAAAAACTTTGTTTATATTTACATAACAAATTAGAACAAAGGTTCTTTGACATACTGATAACAAAAACTGCTGCGTTAGTGAAGAGGTTAACACGTATCACTTTCTATGATAAGGCACGGGTTCGAACCCCGTACGCAGTACAATTAACCTTTTTACCATTTTGCATGGATATATAGATTATAAAAACATCTAAATACTATGCAAAGAGCACAAAGAAGGAAATTTCATTACATCTATAAAACTACATGTATAATTACTGAAAGGTTTTATATTGGAATGCATTCAACTGACAATCTAGAAGATGGTTACATTGGTTCAGGTAAAAGATTATGGCATTCAATTAATAAACATGGAAAGGAGAATCATGTTTGCCAGATATTGGAATTCTTACCTGATAGAAAATCATTAGCCGAAAGAGAAAAGGAAATTGTTAATATTGAATTGATTGGCGAAGAACTATGTATGAATTTAAAAGTTGGTGGAGAAGGTGGTGGAAGAATATTTAATGAACAACATCTTTTAAATCTTAGAGAAGGAGCTAAAAAATGGATGACTAACAAATGGAAAGACAAAGATTTTGCTACTAAAATTAAAGAAACATTAAGACTAGCGATAATTAAAAATCACAAAGAAGGAAAAATCAAATACGACACATTTACTGGTAAATCACATAAAGTAGAATCTAAAAGATTAATTGGAGAAGCTAATTCCATTAAACAAAAAGGAGATAAAAATTCTCAATATGGTAAATGTTGGATAACAAATGAAATTGAATCTAAAAAAATCTATAAAGGTGATACAATACCTGAAGGATGGAGATTAGGTAGAAAAATGAAACTAAAAATTTAGAAATATTATACATTGGTTCGCACTAAACAGTAGAGGAAGTGTAATTTTGGGGCTATCGTATAACGGCAATTACAATGGTTTTGCAAATCATAAATTAGGGTTCGATTCCCTATAGCTCCACAACAAAAGGTCTTGTGAGCCCCATTGGCCGGGGAATTGCACTGTCACTGCTCTAAAATGAGGGTTCGAAACCCTCCGGGACCGCCATGAACAATCGAGGTGTAGTAGAGTTGGTTACAATGTCGCCCTGTCACGGCGAAGGTCACGGGTTCGAGTCCCGTCATCTCGGCAAATCTTAAGAAGTAATTAATCTTAAGACTGAATGGTTCGAAACATTCGGAATGATTATGGTGTATGGTGCACGGTAGAAGGTAGTAAGTCCGGAAGTGGCTGAGGGTGGAAACAGGATTAAGGTTCAAATCCTTACTAATCAACTAACATAGCGGGGTAGTGTAAAGGTAGCATGAAGGGCTCATAACCCTTAGGTCGGGTTCGAATCCTGCGACCGCAACTAAGTGATTTGGTTCTAGATGTTCCGGACGTTGGCTTTAATAACGTAAAAATCTAAATTGGATTCTTAGCTCAGAGGCAGAGCGGTTGTTTGTTAGGCAACGGGTCGAGATTTCGAAATTCTCAGAGTCCTCAAAATTCTTCTCTCGTATAAAGGTTATTACGGTTGACTGTTAATCAATTTATCTAGGTTCGAGTCCTAGGGGAAGAGCAAATTACCATTAAGGAATGATACGAGCCCCCAAAGTTCGAAAAGAGTCAGATGGTAATTAAATTGCTCCTATAGTAGAATGGTTAGCACACATCTCTGATAAGGATGAAATGGAGGTTCAATTCCTTCTAGGAGTACAAAAATTGGGTAGCAAAAGTCGTTCGGATACGGCAGCCGGTCTGTAAAATCGGTCCTCACGGGAGTGGTTCGAGTCCACTGCTGCCCACGAAGAAGGAGCTGTGGGTTCGAGTCCCACCTGGCCTAGCTGAAACTGGGTCGGTAGAGAAATTGGCACACTCGCCTTCGTAGGGGTCTTTTGTATAGCTGGTGCGTACGCTAGTCTGAAGAACTAGAGGAACAGGTTCGATTCCTGTAGGACCCACAAACAAGTCAGTAGTCGATGGTAGACGGCTAAATTTTTTAATCATTTATGTATGGACTATCTTAGACGTAAGGTGGAAAATCATAAAGGATTAAATAGAATATGACTCTGAAAGGTCGACAAGATGAGAGTATTTAACAAGATTTAGTAGGCAGGTTCGATCCCTGTTATGTGGCTCAAAAATGCGATGTTGGTCAGAGACGGTCTCATGAGCCGTATCGGTAGATATACCCTCCAGAGGTTCAATTCCTCTAATCGCAACAAATACGGGTATGGTGCAATGGTAGCATACCGGTCTCCAAAACCGACGATGGGGGTTCAAATCCCTCTGCCCGTGCAAAAACGTTCTTGTAGCTAAATTGGTGAAGGCGCTCGGCTCATAACCGAGAGATATGCAGGTTCGAGTCCTGCCAAGGACACCACTGGTCTTATAGTTTAATTGGAAAAACTTATCGCTACGAACGATAGAACGTAGGTTCGACTCCTACTAAGACCTCAAAAAATAGCGAGTGAGCTCGGGATCAAGGATGGCTCATATCCGACCTTAGATTGGTTCGAATCCAATACTCGCTACAAAATGATTGTATACTAGTAAAGGTAAAACTAGGTCTGCCGGTAAATCAGACGTCTAACGACTAGGTTAATGAAAGATGATGAAAGTGTCGCGAGTTAGTAATCATCATGGTTCGAGTCCCCTTACAGTCACAAAATACAATCCCTCGAAGCTCATGTGGACGGGCACTCCGCTTTTAACGGAGGGGTAGATGGTTCGAGGCCATCCGGGGGAACTAGGAGAAAAGCAGAAGTTAATAATATCTGCGGCGGTTAGTTCCAAGTGGTTAGAATGCCGGCGTAGAGCCGGAGGTTATGGGTTCGAGTCCCATACTGTCGTAGTAAAATAGCCGATGCAGTAAAAGGTTCCAAAAAGTGTAGCAACCTGATAAACTGAACAGTTGCAAATGTTCTTTTTAGTGAAGTTGGGCTTTACAAAGACTCGCGATCTTAGGTAAAGTGTTCCTTTTACACTCTTAACTTGCCTCGTTGGCGTAATGGAAGCGTATTTGTTTTACATGCAAAGGGCGGTGGTTCGATTCCACTACGAGGTACAAAATTAGACTGTTAAGGTAGGACGTCAGTCGAAGAGAGGTGAGCCATACCTAATCCTCTCAATATGGTGATTGTAGCTGAATTGGTAAAGCACTTGATTGTGGTTCAAGAGATTGTGGGTTCGAGTCCCATCCTTCACACCAGAAACCTTTTTAACATTTTCCATAGATATATAGTTTATGGAAAACGTTATAAAGAAACAAGCAAGTAGAAGGAAATACCATTACATCTATAAAACTACATGTATTATTACAAACCGGTTTTATATTGGAATGCACTCAACAGACAACCTAGAAGATGGTTATGTTGGTTCAGGTAAAAGATTATGGCATTCAATAAATAAACATGGCAGGGAGAATCATGTTTGCGAGATATTGGAATTTTTTCCGGATAGAAAATCATTAGCCGAAAGAGAAAAGGAAATTGTTAATATTGAATTGATTGGTGAAGAACTATGTATGAATTTGGCTGTAGGAGGAGATGGAGGATTTTCAAAAGAAACCCAGAGATTAGGTGCAAAAAAATCTAATGAAAGGCAAATTGAATTAAGAAATGATGAAAATTGGAGATTGCATAAGCAAATCGCACAATCTAACGCATTAAAGAATAGTTACAAAACAGGAAAGAGAGAAGCACATTATTTCTATGATTGGTCTGGAAAACAACTTTCAGATGAAACAAAGCAAAAAATAGGAGCATCATCTTCTATCAAACAAAAAGGAGAAAACAATTCCCAATATGGTAAATGTTGGATAACAAATGAAATTGAATCTAAAAAAATCTATAAAGGTGATACAATACCTGAAGGATGGAGATTAGGTAGAAAAATTAAATAAGTTAACTTATTTTACAATCGACGATACCCAGAGGGTATAAGTCTTGGTTAGAGATTTATTCTTACAAACTCAGTACCTAAAGCTGAGCGGCCAGACAATGGGACTGGCTTTATATCCCTGTGGTGAAACGGTAAACACAACGAGTTTAAGCCTCGTAAGCTGCAGGTTCGACTCCTGTCAGGGATACAACATGCCCCTATAGCATAAATGGAAATGCAACATCCTTCTAAGATGTCAAATGGAGATTCGAATTCTTCTAGGGGTACAACAAATTGGAAGATTAAGCCGAAAGAGTTTGGGTACCGGCAGCGCACTTGAAATGCGTCGATCCTTTAAAGGGTGTGGGGGTTCGAATCCGTCATCTTCCGCGGTGAACCTTTGGTTCAAAATTAACTTGGAGAGTAATCTGAAGTGGTTTCAGCACTGTTTGCTAAACAGTTGGTCCGGGAAACCGGATGGGGATCGTAACCTCTGCTCTCCGCAAAATTTAATATTATGAGCATTTACAGCAAAACATTAGTAATCGATTCGAGCTATATGCCTCGAAGTGTTATCAGTAGTCTTAGAGCATTTTCAATAGTGTATAAAGGAAACGCGAAAGTGGTTTGGGAGCATGATTGCCAATTTAATCTATGTGACCCTGATGCTGTAATTTACAAGCCTTCAATTATAAGGGTACAAAAGTTTATTTACACTGAGCACCGAAACGTTCCTCTAACAAGAGAAAATGTATTTAAGCGCGACAACAATACATGCGTTTATTGTGGGGAGACTGACAGAAAGAAACTTACAATAGACCACGTTATTCCTCAATCAAAAGGAGGTCCAAACACCTGGGAAAATCTTACCACTGCCTGCAAAAAATGTAATGGTGAAAAAGCAGACTTAAGTCTGGAAGAGTACGGTAAGACCATTCCGCAACCCAGAAGACCTCATTTCCTTATGTTAATGAAACATATTGAAAACATTCCAGACGAATGGAAACAATATCTATTTTTCGAGAAGTAGATTCTTTAAGCCCGGTTAATTCCGGGCTTTTTTGTGTAAAATTGTTAATAACTTTTTTATGAAAATGTTTCGGGATTCCATGGAATTGATTATATTTACACTATAATTAAAACAAAGAAATATTATGGAAAACATTATCACAGAAGTATTAAAAAAGGCAAATGGTAGTATTATAAACTTGGGAACTGCGAATGGCTGGAGTAAAGCCACCAATGACCAGTATCAAGCCCTGAGTGAGTTAATGGTACAAGGTTCTCAAAGCAGCAGAAACTTAGGCAGATGTTACAATGAATATAGTTTTAAAGTAGTTATTGAAGGACATATTTATACAGTTATTCATACTGTAGATTCTGGTGATTAGTTTGTATAAAATGAAACTAAAACTGGAATATTGAATATAACTTAAGTCTTTAAGCCTTTGGGTAAAATAAACAACTAGAACATGAAAAACTTATACTTATTACCGTCGCCAAATCCAAGTAGATTATATTATTTTGGTAGTAGTCCTGAATTGCGATTGACAAAATATCCTAACCTATTCAGGGTTTTTGAGAGAAGTACTCAGCATATTTATATTGTTGCAAATGGTAAATTTAGCAGAGACCAATATGTTACAGACGGTATTGAAGTAATTAAAGCCAGTCCAAAATTGGTTGATGCACAAGGTTTAATTGATAGAAGAGAATGGAAGAAGATAATCCTAACAACGGATGGGGTTCTTATTAATGAAGGGGTTCAGTCCATTCCAGAAGAATTCTTAACATGGTTCGTAGAGAATCCTAAATGCGAATCGGTTGAGGTTAATGAAAAGAGCAGATGTTGTGGTCGATGTAATGGAATTGATGACCTTTGTTATGTCGATATGTGTTGTGACGACCATCATGTTTATGGATGCGAGACATGTTACGGAAAGAGGGTAGAATATTTGATAACCATTCCAATTTATTGTACTCAAAAAGAAGAACCTAAAATGAATAAAATACAACAGGAAATATTTGAAATGGAGCAAGAGCTTGATGTACCTTCACATTTAAGATGGCACAATTCTAAACCTAAACAAGATATTATAGCTTCTGAAGAGGATGCTAAAATATTTGTTGATGCAATGATTAATCCACCAGAGCCGAATGAAAAACTGAAAGAGGCTTTTAAAAATTATAGAAAAGCTGAGCATCAATTAGAATCTGAAATAGAACACCTTATTATAAGATGGAATAATGATGGTTCTAGAACTGCAGGTTCATTAGCAAGAGAGATTATAGAATTAATAAAATAGGATTATGAAAAAACTGTTAGTTTTAACCTTATTGTTGGGTACATTAGCTTCATGTTCGAGTGCTAAACCTACACGAAACAAGGCAAAGGAAAGGTCCAAAAGAATGATGACCCCTCGCCCGCAATATGCATTTGTAAACAACCAAATAATAATTTTTGAAAATAACTACTAAATGAAACATTTATTGACATTACTTGTATTACTATTATTAACCTCTTGTACTGTAGAACAGAGAATCTATAAACACTCTTATACTAAAGAATGGTATTATATGAATGCCGAAAGATATCAGGTATATAAGACCGCTAGAGGTACTCGCTATATTATAGTCCTGAATAACGAACAAACTAAATTTAAAAGAAAATATTTAAAGAGATGAGAATTACCCTGATTTCCGACACACATACTCGACACGGTCTAATAGACCCTAAATTGGACCTTCCAGGTGGAGACCTATTACTTCACGCCGGGGATATCATGAACTCTGGTTATAATAAAAATGACATTAAGGATTTTTGCCATTGGTACAATTCTCTTGAGCATTACGACCAAAAGATATTTATTGCTGGAAATCATGACAGAACATTTGAAGATTTTCCAGAAGCGGCAAGAGAAATCTATAGTTCTTATAAGAACATTACATATTTACAAGACGAAAGACTTGATTTATGGGACGAGGAAGACCAACAAACGGTTATTTATGGTACACCATGGCAACCCTGGTTCTATGACTGGGCTTTTAACCTACCAAAAGGCGGACCAGGATTAATGAGCAAATGGGAAGCCATTCCAGCGGACACTGACATTTTAATTACCCACGGACCACCTCAAGAGATTTTGGATATTAGTGGACCTCCATATAATGAGCCACTCCTAGGATGCGCCCTATTGAGAGAGCGAGTAGACGAAATCAAACCAAAGATTCATGTTTTCGGGCATATTCACGGTAGTTATGGTTATAAGTTCCAGAACGGTACGCATTTCTTTAATGCATCTATCCTGAATGAGGAATATAACTATACGAATAGACCAGTTACATTTGATTGGAATCCGGAGACTAACGAAATAACTTTTATATAATTTTAAAAATAATTAACCTGGCATTTTACCGTGTCAGGTTTTTTGTTTATATTTACATTATAATTAAAACAAATGAATTATGATAAACAACTTAGAAATTATACGACCACTCCTAAACTTTGAAAAGCCAGGAGACTTTTATATGCTATACGTTTTCAAACGTAAGAAAGACCAACCGGAAGGAGAACGAGATAACCATCAGTCAGTACGGACTATTAAGACCTATTGTATTGAGAGCATCGACCACTTAGAGAGAAGATGGGATGAGGTTATTCAACTTTGTGAAATGTTCAAGGCCAGAGCCTATATTCATGTACAAAAGCAGAACCATTTCGATGTAAGTTTAAGCATGATGGTTGATTTGGCTCAAAGAATCCAAAACGGACAACATAACCAAAAGGGTCTATTCGATTCGGTGGTCGGACAAATTAAAACTGGAGAGAAGAGATGGATTATTGATGTTGATGATATTATGGAAGCCAGTCCAGTAATGATGGCCTACATAGACCATGAATGTAAACCATACGGACCAAAAATTGAGGCAATAATTCCAACCAAGAATGGACATCACTTAATCACTAAGAAATTTGATGTAATGAAGTTCAAGGAGAAATATCCAGAGTTGGACATACAAAAGCGCAATCCAACATTATTATATTACCCTAATAGCTTAGATTTATAAATATAGAGTGGTTTTAAATGGATATATACTTTAAATAAAAAAAATATTTAAAGCATGTCAATATTTAAAACCACTTTAAGTGTAGAATCAACTGACCCATCTACACCAGTTAAATTTACTGCAACTCAAAACAATGATTTAACGAATGACATTGTTACTGGTAAAGTAATGGTTGATTCAAATTTTCCACCAACAGTAATTAATGTACCACAAACAGGAGCTAAAGGTTCTTATGTTTATATTAAATCAAGTGCAACAAACCCAAAACACACCCTAATTACTATCTCAAGCGAAGGAGAGTTTATACTATCACTTAGTCCTGGAGAGTATGCAGTCGTTCCTTTTATGGCATCTTATAATAGTAATCTTTTTGCAACGGTAACACATGGAACTGCAGAATTAGAATATTTAACTGGAAGCCGAGGAGAGGAAATTGGAGAAAGCGTACTTGTAAGATTCCAAGACCCAAATACTAGTACATGGAAATATTTTACGTTAGACGCTGCAACTGGAAAACCTGGACCGATGGTAGATACTGGTGTTCAATATAATGTATATCCAAACCAACAAGTTTCGGCACTTGTTAATCAAAAAGGTTATATCTTAGAATTTTATAATAACGACAACGAACATAAATTTGTTTTTGTAGGTACTTCAGGCCAAATAATATCATCTGAGGAAATTAACCAAAATTTTAATAGATATCAAGGAGACGGAAGAGCCAACTTAATAACGTGGTATGATGGTAATGGAAATGGACATGCTTTTTACTTTGATGGAGATAATCTTTATACACATGATTTTGTAAACATTGATGGTATTTTTGTAGATGACAACTGGGATGCTTGTGCTGCTGATGGAACTTTCCCAGTTTACATTGAAGGATATAATGGAGGTACTCAAGAAGCAGTTTTCTTTGTTAAGGGAGCTGATAAAAAGCTGGTTAAAACAACTTCAAATGGCGACTACATGAACACATATACAGGTGCTTATGCTAATTTCGTTGCAATGGAAACCTTATATAATGATGGAGATACCTATCTCTACTCAGTAGAAATTTATGACACTGATGGTACCCTTCTTAAAAGTGTAAATTTTAATGAAATGTGGATAGATAGTTCTGATTTTTACTTCTATGGTTCTGGAAAAATGCAAATTGTATATAGAGATGGTGATACTAGTGATTTAATATTCTTAAATTATAACCAACTTACCGGAAAACTTATCGGAGATGACCTATTATGGAGAGATAATTCTCAAACATATCAAGTAGTTATCGACACATATCGTACAGGATACAGCCGTCCATATAGACCCGAATCTGTAGCTATTTTATTATATTATAACGAGGGACAGAATTATAGTTATTTGTTAAATCAAGATACTGATGGTGGTTTAAAAGTAACATACATAATCAATAATGATTTAGAGGCCCGAAATTACACTGTTCCATACACTGAAGATCGTTATTTTGCTGCTAATTATTGGTATGATAGTTTATTTGCAAGTAATACTGATTTTATCCTATTATCAGCTGAAAATAGAACATCTGGTCCTTTAATTGCAACACGATTTGCTTCAGGTGTAGAACCTACAAAATTCCAAGTTATCCCTGATCTTAGCGTTTACAACGTTTCTAATATAGATAGCGGCGCATGGATTGATGGATATATCTTTGGAGACTACAGATATCTAGCAATTAGAAAAAATTCAGGAAATGGAGATAGAGACGTTATAGTATATGACGGTAAAAAAGTATTAGACACTATTTCAGGAATATTTTGGGATGATTTTTCAACACCAACTGAATTTAACCAATTGAGTGTTATTGATTGGAATAATGAAAATATTTGGTATTTTAATACTTCTACTAAAAAGTTTGTTAAACTTCCAACAGGAGGATGGGTATGGGATTGGGATTCTCCTAGTAGCGAAGGTGCACAATACCCAGTAGGAACTGGTAAAACCATTATAACAAAAGTTAAAGATAATACAGATTCTGTATCGATATGGGGTAGAGTTATAACTAAAGGTTCTGCTGCAAATGAAAAAGAATTGTTAAAGTTTGGGAATCAACCAAATTTTGAATGGTACTATTTATATACATATATGACTACTGAAACTATAGTTTTAGGATATAAGGAATACTACAATAGTACTTGGAAATTCAAAGTTTTCGACCTTAACCTTAACTTTCTATATGAAGTTGATACAGAAAAAACAGAACGTTGGACTGATGATTATTATGGAAAATCAGTCTATTATGCTCTACATGATAATAATGGAAACTGGACATATTACAACTTTGGAAAATTGTTAAATTCATTAGACTTGAATGATTATGTTCAACCATCGGATTATGCTTTTAATAACGATGACTGGTTTTAACGATTACTAACATAAACTAAAAAAAAATTAAAGAATGGCAGTATTCAAATCCACAGTATCAATTGAGTCTGGTACCTCAACATCACAAACAAAGCTCTCATCGACAGATAACAACAATCTGAACGATGGGGCTATCTTGCGCAAAAAGAAGATTAATTCTACAGTTAACACGGGATTATTTCGCTCAAGTAATGCGAGTAGAGGTTCATACATCTATATTAAATCAAGTGCATCAAATCCAAAACATACTGCAATTATGGTAAGTTCAAGAGAGCAGCCGCTTGCAACACTATACCCTGGAGAACATGCATTAATTCCACTTTCTAAAGAATTACGCGATCTTAGTGCAATTACTACATACGGAACTGCCGAATTAGAATACTTCTACGGTAGCCGTGGAGAGGACATGGGAGAGTCTATATTATTAAGTTATAGAGATAGAAATTCTGGTGCTTGGGTATTTTTTACAATGGATGCCGCTACCGGAACCCCTAGTGGTTTATATGGAACTGGAGTACCTTACGGAGAATATCCAGGCTGTAGCGTTTCTGGATTGGTAAACAATAAAGGATATATTTTACGTTTTAATAGTGGTGCAGGTGACCGTAATAGACTCTTATTTGTAAATAGTAAGGGACAGGTAATCTATGTTGTAGACATCAATACTAGTTATAATAGTTATTATGGTGGTGGAAAGGCAAACTTAATAACCTGGATTGGCGAAGGAGGAAATGCAATTTACTTTGATGGAGATAATGTTTACACTCATACATTTGGCAACGTAGGTTCAATATACATTCAAGATAATTGGGATCAATGTACTGCGGACGGAACATTTTCTGTAGTTATTACATCAGTAGAGTCTAGAGATCCGGAATCATTATACTTAATTAAAGGAGCCTCTAAAAAGCTTATTAAATCCTATAATTCAAATCGCGGATTATATGTAGATTCTTATTTATATTCTTATGCTAATTTTATTGCAGTAGAAACAAGGAATCAAAATACAGAAGGTAGAACTCTTGAAATTTATAGTACTAAAGGTACAATTCTTAAAACTGTAGATTTTACAGGAATACGAATTGGAGGTTCTAATTTCTATTTCTATGGTACAGGTAAGTTACAAATAGTTTATAATGAAATAAATGGTCGTAAAGAACAATTATTTTTAAATTATAATCAAAATACTGGTAAATTTATCGGAGATGACTTTAAATGGAAATCAACAGAAACCGGTGCTTATGAAGTTATTTGTGATACTTATAGTACAATTTCAGGTAAGAACTACAATCCAGAATCAATTGCAATCTTAACATACGGTGAAAGTGGAAATAGTGGAACTTACTTTTTAGACACAGAAGTTAAGGGTCTTATTGAAGTAACATATATTATCAATAATGACAAGGCTCCAAGAAATTATACAATTGAACCGAGATTTGAAAGAACATGCCACATTTCTACTAAAGCATTTACAAGTGCTGCTGATGTTGTCTTATTAATTGGAGATTATATAGATGAAGGCGCATTAACTGCAACCCGATTCACTTCAACCGGAGAACCAACAACGTTCACAATTATTCCAGAATTAAAAAATTATGATGTGAGTAATATTAAAAATGGTGTTCCGGCTAATTATGGAATTTCTGGAGACTATCATTATATTGATTTTATTTCTAAAATTAAAGGTCGTGAAAATCTAAGAGACATTATTGTTTTTAATAGCACAAATTTATTAGACAAAGTTTCAGTATACTATGATAATTATAATGGATATAGCGCTTATAATTTAATATATGTAGTAGATTGGGACAGTGGTAAATCATGGTACTTCAACACTTCTACTAAAAAAATGGTTCCTTCTGTACAAGATATATGGGACTATTGGACTCCTCAATATGAAGGTTTAAGAAACTTAAATAATACGGGTATTGTACTTCCAGTAAGATATTTTAATGATAGAACTAATGAAACAATCTATGCAACAGTTATAAACCGAGGTGTTTCTGGAAGTGAAAAGGAAATACTAACTTTAAAAAATTCACTAGATGGTGGAATTTATGCGTGGGACTTTATTGTAAGTACTGAAACAATAGCGTTAGGATATAAACAAAACTGGAATAGTACCTGGAAAGTTAAAGTCTTTGACCTTAGCCTGAATCTATTATATGAAATAGATACTAAAAAACCAAATTGTAATAGTGTTCTAAGTTCTGGTAAAATAAATAACCATCAATTCAGTGATAGGGATGGAAATTGGACGATTTATAATTTTAACCGATTGTTAAATGTAAAAGATGTATTGAACAAAGATAATCAATTTACCCAGTTTCTTAACAACAATGGATTCGGTCAAAAAGAAAAAACCAAATAAATAATAAAAATAAAATCATATAAAAATGAACTACACGATCAATGCAAATATCTACGAAATTGTAGATTTGAACTACAAAAAGAAAGATTCAAAAGGTGTTTTACTTGCTTCTGACTACAACAAAGAACAGGTTAAAAAGAGAGCTTTTAGTTTATCAACCGGAACCGGAGTTGCAACATTTACAGCAGATGAAATTATTGCAAATGTAAAAACTAAATTAAATCTTCCAGATACTATAGTTGATGTTAAACTTACAGCGCAAGGAGCTGATTTAGTTGGAACTGAACCAGTAACAGCATACGGAGTAAAATTTGAGGCAAGTTTTCCATGTAAAACTCCAGAACAAGTTGGTCCAGTTGCAGAAGCACCAGTTGCTCCAACTCCTGCTCCAGCCCCAGTTGTAGAAGCTCAAGTAACTCCAGAACCAGTGGTTGAAACTCCACCGGTTGAAACTCCTATTACTCCAACACCAGAAAACCCTGCATAAATAAAAATAATATAAGACATGGCATCATTAAAAACAACAATAAACCTGGATTCAACCACTCTTTTCCCAAATCCGTTGGCTCTTAAATCAGTAGATACTGAGAATATTAGTGCTGATTTATCTTCATTAGCAACTAATCAATTACAACCTTCAGGTGAAGAGGTAATCTTAAACACAAATGAACAATCTGGAGATTCTGGAGTTATGTACTTTTATTGTAAATCAGTAACTACCAATTCAAACTTTGGTATTGATATTTACTTAACGCATAATTCAGACGATCAAAATACTTTCCATTTTGCAAGATTACTATCAGGAAATGCAGCATTCTTACCGATTTATGCAGCAGATTCACAAGGATTTACAATCAGCGTTAAAAACAACGACCCAGTTAATCCAGCAACAGTACAATATTTCTACGGAGCAAAAGCATAATAAGAACACAATTTAATATAGAAGAGGAGCAATTGCTCCTCTTTTTTTGTCAATGCTCCCAGATTGTTAATAACTTTTTGATAAAAAGTTTTACCGTGTCAAAAAAGTTGATTATATTTACATATCAAATTAAAACTTATACATTATGACAAATACTACATTAGATTACAGTAAAATTAGCAACGTAAAAATTGGAGGATTAGATATGGCAGACTTTCCAGATTTTTGTGATGCATATATCGAATCAGCGGACTACGATGGTGAAAAAATGACCGAAGAGGAATTAGACATTTTAAACGAGGATGGTTCTTTTATCTCTGAAGAGGCTCATAAAAGTTTATACTAAACTTTAACAAAATTTTAACACTTCGGATTTTACCGATTCAGAAATATTGATTATATTTACATATCAAATTAAAACAAGATGAAAATAGTAGTTAACCCAGGACAAAGAGTCTTTTTTACTTCGGACACCCACTTCAACCATACAAATATTTGTAGAGGAGTTAGTAAATGGGATGGCGCCAGAGGTACTCGAGATTTCAGGACACTTTACGAGATGAACGCAAACATTCAGGACAATATAAACATGTTGGTCGGAGAAGACGACATCCTGATTCACTTAGGTGATTGGAGCTTTGGAGGTTTTGATTCTATCGTAGAATTTAGAAAAATGTTGAATTGTAAAAACATTCACCTTTTCCTAGGAAATCATGACCATCATATCCTTACAAACCGCGGAGATGTTCAAGACCTTTTCGCCTCAGTAAATGAGCAACGTATGGTTACAATTGTAATGCCTCCACCAGTTAAAGGTGCTGCCTGCCCAAAACACCGATTCGTAATGAGCCACTACCCACTGGCAAGCTGGCAAGATATGGGACAGGGAGTTATGCACGTTCACGGACATATCCATACACCTCACAGGTTTAAAGTTGGACCTGGCCGAATGATGGATGTTGGAATCGATGGAAACCCAGACTTTGGCCCTTACTCAATACAAGAAGTTTTGAAACTAATTGGCAATAGACCTATAAAATCTTTATTAACCCATGATTTTGACCACCATAACGACGCGGCAACTTCATAAATTTAAACAAGTATGAATACATTTCTTAAATTTTTAGCAGCGCTATTAGGAGCAGCAATCTTAATAGCAGGAGTTACACAACTCCAACTAATTGCATTCGAATTAATGAATGCGGCAGACACATTTTCTTTTTTCTTAGGGCTCTTTTACCTAGCAATTGTAATTTTTATCTGGGCGACCTCGATATATTACACATTCGACTATCTAAAAAAATTAGTCAATAAAAAAGACCCAGTAGAAGTAGAACAAACCGAAGACTCTGTAGAGGCAGAGCAATAATTAAGTAACAAATAAAAATTAATAATTAAAAACAAAAAAAGATGAGATTAAAATCAATTGTAGTAATTTTAGTAGTACTTTTAGGTCTATTAGGAGTTTCAAATTCATGTGAGCGTATTGATGCAGGACATGTAGGTGTTAAAGTTAACCTTTACGGAAGTGGAAAAGGTGTAAGCGATGTAACAGAATGTACCGGATTAGTATTTTTCAATCCAATGTCAACCAAGATTTATGAATTCCCAACGTATGTTCAACATAAAGAGTATAAGAAAACTGATGAGGGAGACAATTCATTCACTGTAAATACTAAAGATGGTTCTGAATTCCATGTTTCTCCGGTAATTAACTATTCGGTACAACGTGAAAAGGTTCCAACAATATTCTCAAAATACAGAAGAACCCTGCCAGAAATTGAGGAAGGTTTCTTAAAAACTACTGTATATGATGCGTTCCGACTTGCAACTAATGCGTACACTGCCGAAGAATTAGTGTCTAATAGAGCAAACTTCGAAATCAAAGTAAGAAGCATATTGACGGAACAGTTACAGAAGGAAGGATTTATTATTAATACATTTACATCCAACTTAGAATATCCTACGTCATTTAAGAATGCAATTAACGCCAAAAATAATACAGTACAAGCAGCGTTACAAGCAGAAAATAAAGTAAAACAGGCAGAAGCAGAGGCAAAAATTAAAATTGCAACAGCAGAAGGTAATGCACAAGCCCTATTAACAAATGCAAGAGCAGAAGCAGAGTCAAATAAATTGAGACAATCAACATTAACTCCGATGTTATTACAACAACAATGGATTGAAGCATGGAAACATGGAGGTTCTCAAGTTCCTACCTACATTACTAACGGTGGTGAAAAGTTCATGATGAATATAAAATAAAATTGTTAATAACTTTTTGAAAATAATTAACCTGACATTTTACCGTGTCAGGTTTTTTGTTTATATTTACATTATAATTAAAACAGATAAATTATGCAATTTAATCCACTTCATTTCACTGACAAAAACAATGAACAAATTCAATTAGGAGACCTTGTTGAAGTAACCAAAGGTACTCATAAAGGACATGTATGTATTTTTGTATTTTGTATTCCACAACACCGTTTTGGTTTTATGTACTTAAAATACTATCAAAAATTAGTAGAAAATAATAAAAACAACGGATACGATTTCAATATGTTTCCTGAAGATTTTGTAACAATGGATTCCAACTTGCAATTTTATTACACACCAACAAATCGTTTAGCAATTAAATCTACATTTGAAATTTAAAAATCAATTAAACTAAAAATATGAATTGTAGTTACAGAATATTAAAAGATGTCCATATTGGACTAAGAGTACGTAAAACAAAGGACAAAACTACCGTGCCTTTTAAAAATGACCCGATGACGGGCGTAAAAATTATAAAATGGAACCAATTAGGGTTTCAACTAAGTCACCCAGACCTACCAAAAGATATTTGGGTTGATTTCCATCAATTGCCACTTGATAGTCTTCAATTAGAATATGGAGTTATTAAGAATCCAATCACATTTGTAGAGCAAGTAATGATTGGAGGTACGATGGTCCTTGTCCGAGCCGATACTTTGGATTACATGGAAATGATACATGACAAGAAGGAGAAGGAGGAGGCTGCAACCTACGGAGTTAAACAGTTGACTCCTGGTGATAGAGTTATTAGTGCAATATGTAAACATGGAAATGTAATGGTGTACTTAGGTACATTCAACGTTGCAACATGCGCATATTCTAGAAGTTATTCTTATGGATGGAGAAACGATGGCAAAACGTTCTACTATGTTAATGAAACTCCTGAAAGAGCATTCTTTGCTTATGAAGACCCAGATGGAACATATAGCATTAAATCATATCCACTTCAAAACAAAATTGTCAAAGAGAATTATTTAGCCTCTGACAAGGATAAAGGCGATAGAGTAGACCCTCAATTTGCTGACGAAGAAAAAAATATGCAAATGTTATTAGATTTGTCACTAACTAGAGGATATGAAGCAAAATATCCTGTAGATAAAATGAATGAGATAAAGCAACAATACCCTAAAATGAAACTTGGAGGTTATGACTCTATTTGTTATATGCAAAAAGGTAAAACTGAAATTAGAGCGAACGCTGTTAGTTTTGTATTAGAGCATAATTTAGTAGGAACATCAGAAGTATATCTAAATAAAGAAGATGCAAATCTTGCATTTAGTAAATGGAGAAGATAAAAGATATGAAAAAAACATTTTATAGAGTATGCCACAAAGAAACCCTACAAGGGTTGTGGTATACTTACTCTGGAAATTTCACAGGATTAATTCATAATGAATTTAATTTTTGTTTGAATAACACATTAGAAATGGAGTTTGATGAAACCATAGTAGGTTGGCTATCTGCAACTGATAGTTTAGAATCCCTATGGGTTTGGTTTACTCAAGAAGATATAAAAGAACTTCAAAAACATGGATGGTACATTCACGAATTTGAAGCCGAAGATGTTAGATTTTACGAAAGATTTCAACACTTAGTAATTAAACAAGAAACCTCAAAAGTAATTAAATTAATTGAACTATAATTATGAGCAATAAAGATAAAAAATTCACAGATTTTGAAAATCCAATAGAAGCATTAGCAACATTAACAAAAATAATGTCAAGCCCAGGATTTGGTAGTTTCTTTGGTGGAATGCCATTCCCAGAACCTGTAGAAAAACACCCATACCAAAAATTAGGAGATGGGTATGAACTTCGACCGATTCCTCTTACAAAAAAACAATCTGAAAACACCAGACTTGTAGAGATGAAATATTCTCACCTGTACCATAATGACCTTAAAGTTTCGGACTTAATCTTTCGTAAGGGCGGACTTGGAGGAACTTTTAAAGATGGGTATTGTTCTTTAATCCATTATGTAAAAACTAAAGAGCCAAAAAAGAACGATAATGGTTTTTCATTTGGAACTCACGTTATTATTAATGGACTTGGAGAAATTTGTCTAAATAAAAACTCTTCAGATTATCCATATCACACAGGTGGACATCTTGCTTCGATTGGTAATTATATTTATGATTTGCGAACTGGAAAGGCAATTGCACCTAAAAGTTCAACAACAATCACTGGAGCAAATTGTATCATTATTGAACATAGATATGATTGGTACGACAAAGAAGTTGCACTACCATTAGGAATCTACCGAATTGATTTTCAAACAGCAGAAATAACAAAAATGGACGAAGCAAAATAAAACTTTAACAAAATTTTAACACTCTGGATTTTCAGGATTCAGACTAATTGATTATATTTACATATCTAATTTTAACAAAGAAACATTATGAACAGAGGAATTATTATTTTAGTAGTTGTATTTATCGTCGGAATCATAGCATTCGATATTTCATCTTACAACCACATTGAAACCATTACCGCCAAAGTAGAAGGTAAGGAGAGAATTACCGAACAGAATGGAAAAACCATTGACTCTTATTATTTAGTATACACCGACAAAGGTACATTAAAACTGGAAGATGACCTTTTTCGTGGTAATTTTTACTCAAGCGATGTATATGGAAAACTGAGACAAGATTCTACGTACACTTTTAAAACCGCAGGTTACCGTATTGGTTACATGAGTTCTTACCCTAACATTATAGAAGTTAAGTAATCATGACGACTCTACACCCAACATTCGACATTCCAATGGAGTTTATTGAAAACTCAATCAATATTGGAATTCAATTAGCCGAAGCATCTCAACGAGGAGAAAAGAAATATATCAATGATTATAGTCCAGGAAATGATTTGAAAAACATCTATTTTGTTGGAGCTGGATTGGTTCTAGACACTCGAGATGAATTTGGACAAGAAGATGTAATTACATTAAGTCACGATTCTGAATCATTCGGAAGTTTCAGTGGTGGTCCAAGAAGATTGCTGAGCATTAAAGCAATTAGAAACTTAGAAAAATTAATGCAATTGTGCGAAATTAAACATAACCCTAAAAACTGGTAAAATGCAAAAACATTATTTTGAATTAGACAAAGTAGACTCAATTACTCTAACACACGAAACTGAATCAAGTTACCGATGGTTTCCAGAGATTCCAGCCCGTGCTAAAACATTCTTAGGTATTAAAACCGGTAAAATGCATCCAGCAATTCCAGCAGGTTGGAACGATAATATTGATGACAATGGAAATGAAAAATATCCATGGCGCAGAAAACAATCATCATATTTTAACGAATACCCATGGTATAAAATAACACCGTTTAGAATCTATAACAAATCGCATGTTGAAATCCGTTTTGGATATAAACAAACATTCGGAGTACGATTCGAATCAAATGAAGAGGCTCAAGACTATGTAGATGATTTAATCTCAAGCTCAGACAAACAATTTCACGTAATCATAAACAAATAAGATATGTCAGAAGAATTTATCAAAGAGGCAAAGAACTTTAGAATGCAAATGAAATGGTGTTCTATTATGTGTTGGTTAGTTACATTAGTATTTGTATTTATGCCAACCCCTAAAGGAGATTATGATTGGATTATTATTCCATTTGGAGGTGCAATATTAACATTATGTTATTTCAGTATGGATAAAAACATCAAGGAATACGAAAAACTTAAAAAATAAAAATATGAAATTAAACATCAATTCAAACACAGCCAAATTATACAGATGGTTCTATGGAACCTCTAAAATGCCAGAATCATTATGTCCATACTTTTGGAAACTGGTCTTAATGTGGGCTTTTATCCTACCATATTCGATTGTATGTATTCCAGCAATTGTTATGGAAAAACTAGACCCAAGTGAAACTTTTAAAACTGGAGAGAGGGCAGGTATTTCCTTTCTTGTTTGGGTAGTTATAACATGTGCAATATCTATGTTATTTTCAATAAGTCTCTTTTGGTACCAATATCCAAAAGATACTTTAGGAATGCATTTACAAGCAATTGGAATTATATTATGGTTACTCGGAACTGCCTATGGTATTTGGCACGGAATCCAATGGTTAATTAACAAATACAAAGATTCTAAAATTAAGTATGATGAGTTTGGCCGACGTATTTGGAACCCTGAGCCAAAACAGGATTCAATCATTGTAAGTTTCATTAAAGCATCTTATAACAAATACTGTCCTAGAATAGATTGGGACTATAAAAAATAAGAATATGGCTGAAAATAGAAACCAATACTTAGAAATGGATGGTCTATATTTTGAGTCTGAGACTCATGAATGGTTCCATGATAAAAGTAGTACAAATTACGCCCAAACTGACAATGGGTTAAACAAAGATGCCCTAAAAAATATCTATTGTTTTGTTACAAGAAATAAACAGACCGGAGAATATGACAGGGTAATGATGGACTCTAAAACCAATGAAGTTATATTTGACACTAAGGAATTAGAAGTAATGGCATTCGAAATTGATAAAATGAAAGTCGCTAAAAGATTTAAAATATAACTATGAACGCAACAGACGCACTAGGAAACCCAATCGTATTGGGACAACAATATGGATATTCACAACAAAATAATGGAATGGTTCAGATTGTGATTGGAATAGCCGAAAAGGTAAACGAATTAAAAGTAACACTAACAAACGTACAAGAACGTAAAGGAATGTTTGGACAAATAAATGAATCATTCCGACCAGAAACTCGAAGACGTTCTGTTAATTCATGTCACCTATTTAAAATTTAACTATGAACGCAAACGAAACACTTAAGCAAGGATTAGAATGGCTAAAAGGCCCGGAAGGACAAAAGTCGATGGAAGACTATTTTAATAAATTGGCACAAAGGGATGCTATCGAACAGGCACGGGCCAAGAAACTTTTAGAAATGTACAGGGTTTGTGACGATTCAACCTTTGATTATTTAATGCTGGACATTTTAGAGAAGCAAGAGAAATATGACAAAAGACATTATTCAACCTATGGTGAAAGACCCTTACACCTTATGAATTTAATGTGGGAAATTGCATCAAAGGAAGGTGTTGAAATCGACCCAATCGATGGACTAACCGAGAACTTTCCTTCAATGGTTTACGATTATTATGGGTACCAATTTGCAATCACACACGGACAGGGTTCGGTGTTGAGCGTTTATCGTCAAAATGAATTAAGATACCGTAGCTAATATGAAACATTTATCAATTGCACTAATTTACATAGCATTCTTTGGATTAATTGGAGGTGCATGCTACCTTACAAGTTCAGCAACCCCTCTATGGGCCCTATTATTAACTCCACAGTATAGTACTAAAAGCGATGAAGATTAAAGAACTTTTAAATAGAAAAATCGACTCAAAGATATTATTTGACCTATTTTTAGGTGCACCTTTAAGAGCAATTTGGGATATGTTCAGTCGCAAGGTTGTCAAAGAGTCTAATACCAATATTGTTTATGATGTTAGGCGAGGTCAGCCTGTCGTTATCAAATCTGAAAAGATAATGTCTCAATATGAAAAACTATACGGTGCTGGAGAGGTGATGAGACCTGGATTTGCACTCGATTCTGTTAAGTATGGAATTAAACGTGAGATTTGCGACCAAATTATGAAGGGCGACCTATTTGAATGGGCTATCGATGAAACTGCAATGGGCACTCGAGTTGCCGCAAGATTAATTGTTAATAAGTTTTAAAAATAAATTGGTAAAAGTTTTACCGATTGAAAACTTTTGTTTATATTTACATATAATTAAAAACCAACAATAAGATGATAACATTAGACCTTGTTAATCCAGAAAAATCACAAATCAAATACAAAATTAGTCAATTTCCTGACGGTCAACAAACAGTAGACCTTACAGATTGGAATGACCTGTTAAGATATGATGATGCTGTGAAAATCAATTCGCGTTTAAATACCTTTAAGGACCTAGAACTGATTATTTGTGCAACTGCTGCCGTTCGTAATATTAAACCAAACCGCGAAATTGCTCTTTACGTTCCATATTTTATAGGAGCCCGTTCAGACCGTAAATTTGTTGATGGTGGAGTTAATTACTTAAAGCAAGTTATTTGCCCAATCATTAATTCCTTAAACTTTGTAACTGTAGTTATATTGGACCCTCATTCAGATGTTTTAGAAGCCTGTTTGAATAACTACGAGAAAGTGAATAACCACCTACTTGTAAAACATGCCCTTTCAAAGATTGATAATAAGAATGGTGCACAAGACAGAATTTGTTTAGTTAGCCCGGATGCCGGAGCCTACAAAAAAATCTTTGATGTTGCTAAGAAGTTTGGAATTGAAAACATTATCACCGCAACCAAAGTGCGAGATATGCGAAGTGGAAACATCTTAAGAACTGAGATACCAACACTGAACCAACATGATGACTTAAAATATGTTATCATTGACGATATTTGTGATGGTGGCCGAACATTCATTGAATTAGCAAAAGCAATCAAAGGGAGTCGACCAACCGCTAAAGTCTACTTAGTAGTAACTCACGGTATTTTTAGTGCTGGATTTGACCAATTAAATCAATACTTTGAAGGTATTTATACAACTAATTCTTATTCTGATATAAAAGGTACCGCAATTCCTTATCACAAATTAACACAATTTAACGTAATATAACATGGAAAACAAACCAAAAACAATATGGGTAGAGCAACTAGTATTAGTACAAGACCCAATTCTAGGTTCTAGATATGAACTACAAATGGTAGAAATAGAAGATACTGATGTTGTTACTTCAGTAACACAAACTTTAACTAAAGAGCCTAAAAAGGCACCTAAAAAGGCACCTAAAAAGGCACCTAAAAATGAACAATAGAGACAATAGAGAATTTAGAATGTACGGACTTGTTCCGTATAATATTAGTCCAATTCAACAAGGCATCCAGTTCGGTCATGCTGTTGTTGAATATGGGCTCGAGTTCTCTGAAACGCCAGAGTACCAAACATGGGCTAGAAGAGACAAGACCTTTATGATTATGAATGGAGGCACTACCAACAATACGGCTTTTATCAAAGGTACCCTTAACAATTATTCTTTTGAACTAACCGACCGATGTATTCGTGTTGCAGAATTCCACGAACCAGATTTGGGAGACCAATTAACTGCCGTAGTTTTCTTGGTTGATGATAGGGTATACGATAGGGTAAATTGGCCTAACTATGATGGACCATATTATGCAGATATGATTACCCCAGAGGCGACTGCATATTATGAATGGAAGATGAAGTTTGCCGAAACTGAAGCGGAAGCAGACCAAATTGTATTCATGAGAGATTTCTTAAAACAATTTAGATTTGCATAATGAAAAGACAACTTAATGATTTTGTAAAATCAGTGATAGAAGTTAACTATCAAGAAATAGAGGGAGACCTAATCAAATTGGCAAAACAGGGTACATTTGATGTAATTACACATGGTTGTAATTGTCTTTCAAATATGGGTGCCGGAATAGCACCTCAAATGGCAAAAGCATTTGGAGTAGATAAATTTCAAATGGAACTATGGGGTTCAACAATTGGAAAACTTGGATGTATCGATTATGAAACATTTGTTATTGGTCAAAACGCAATTTGGTCCCTGGAGGATGCTGATAATAAATTGGGTGAACCGGAATTGGCAGTTGTAAATTCATACACTCAATACCGTTACGGTAAAAACCATACTGATGGAGTTTCAAAACCATTAGACTACGAGGCACTTACGCTTTGTATGCGCAAAATCAATACAACGTTTAGTGGTAAACATATTGGACTTCCAAAAATTGGAGCCGGACTGGCCGGTGGTGATTGGAATAAGATTAAAAAGATTATTCAAACAGAATTAAAAGACATGAAAGTGTCAGTAGTAATTTATAAACCTTAAGAAATGAAAAAAATACTAGGATTATTAGCACCAGCGTGGTTAGGATTTGCATTATCATGCTTCGGTCATGTTTATTGGTATCAATGGGAATTTTATGCAATTATAGTTCCATTTTACATTTTACAATTAATTGAGAATTCTAATAAAGAGGAAATGTAATGAAAGTTATTTTTCTGGACATTGATGGAGTTCTTAATGTAATCCCACAGGGACATGATGCTTACGGTGGAATATTTCATCCTAACTTTGTAGAAAACTTACAAAGAATTATTGATGAAACCGGAGCAAAGATAGTTTTAAGTTCATCATGGAGGCACAGTGGTTTAAACAAAATGCTTGCAATGTGGGAGTTTAGAAATCTACCAGGAGAATTAATTGGAGTAACACCAGACCTTTATAGATTTTTAGATTTTGAAGGACAAAGAACAATGGTTCGCGGAGATGAAATACAGGCAATTCTTAATAAACATCCCGAGATAACAAATTATGTTATTCTTGATGATGACACTGACATGTTACCAAATCAAATGGGAAATTTTGTCTGCTGTTCAAATAATATTAACCATCCAGATTGTATTGACATTGGATATGGTTTAACAAATGAATGCACAAATAAAGCAATAAGAATTTTAAATAGAGAAAAATGAGAGTAACAGATAAATTTGTATTTTTTTGGAATGGAATCTATTCCCAATGGCATTTAGCCCCAATGACAATAGGTAAAATTGAGTACAATTCATGTGAACAATACATGATGCACCAAAAGGCCCTACTATTTGGAGATGACGAGATTGCAGAATTAATCATACAAGAGGAGAATCCTAGAGAGCAAAAGAAATACGGTCGAATGATTAGAGGTTTCGACAAAGCAACTTGGGACAAAAATTGTTTGGCAATAGTATATGAAGGAAACTTGGCAAAGTTCACACAAAATGAAGACCTTAAAGCCGCACTACTATTGACAGGAGACAGAATTATGGTTGAAGCATCTCCACTTGATAATATTTGGGGAATTGGACTAGACGAAAATGCTGAAGGTATTGAAGACCCATCATACTGGTTAGGTTTAAACCTTCTAGGACAGGCAATTACACTTGTTAAAGGTCAATTAATGCCGTAACTTTAACATAAATTTAACACTTTAAAGTTTTACCGTGTAAAACTTATTGTTTATATTTACATATTAATTTAAAACATATTAAAATGAATAGAAAAGAAACCTTAATAAAAGGTCTAAGAACCGCAATTGATGCATTGAAAAATGACACAATCAATTACAACTGGAATAACCAATGTTCATGTAACATGGGAGTTGTAGCGCAAGCAGTATTGGAACTTAGTTTTGATGAACTTAAACAGTTAAACAAAGAACTTTTTAAACCTATAGACTCACTTAATAAAAAACGTAAAGAAGATGGTAAAGATAGAATTATGCCATCTTGGAAGAACGCTGTAAAATATGCATGTCCTATTACTGGTAAAGATATGCCGGAAATTATCAATATTCTTGAGAGCAAGGGTATGAGTCGTGCAGATATCGTACATTTAGAGTTCTTAGAGAATCCAGCAATTCTAGAGTTAAGTAGTATTAAAAAGATTGAAACTGTAACGTCAGTTCAAACAGGAACTGAAACCAAAGAATATCCAACAACACATTGGTTTTGGAAATATTTTGGACACACTGAAAAGGTAGAAGTACCAATATATGAGCATTCAACCGCTTATGCGTACCCTACGGATTACTATCAACACAAAGAAAATGTTATCCTATATCTTTCTGCTTGGTTGAATATCTTAACGAATGAAAATCTTGAAATCAAGGTTAAAGATACGAATGACTCTCGTAAGGAGGCTTCGATTAACTTAGAGAAAGAATTACTACATGCAGTAGCTGATGAAAATTTTGAAAGAGCCGCAGAGTTAAGAGATGCAATTGCTAAGAACTTAATAACTATATAATGAGTAGAACAGAATTTCACACCGGAAAATTATACCCAGTCAAAATTGAAACCAACCTAGAGGAAACTTGTAGAAGTATTGCGAACCGACATGGAGTTGAATTAGGTGAGGATTGGCAAGAAGACTTTAGAGACTCTTTTGATGAGTACACCAATAAAAAAAGAAGTCAACCTGAGGAGTATTTTATCCACGGAGAGAAACTTTATAGAGTTATCGACCATGTAGAATCTGAAGATGAAGAGTACTTTATGAAATTGTCCCGAAATAGTGACGGAAGCATTTCATTTATGGGACAATTCTATAATGGAGGCACATGTTTCTCTGAAATGTTGGAAGAGTCCTTAGACGAACTAAAACCATCTTATATAGACCAATTGAAGGCGACTGTTGATGAGATTATAGATAAACATAACGAACAGGCTCCAATCACAGTTCCGGCCGCTGCAACATTAATTATGAAGTATCATGGCCGCGATGTTGCAAGAGAATTATTCAGTGGAGTATGCGAGGAATACAAAAATGATGTATTTAAGTCTTCAGCGTATCAAGCAACTCTGCAAACTGTTATAAAATAAACAAAATAAAAGTATTCTATATAATACACATAACCAGCATCCAACTAACGGCGGTTGCACAAATCCATATATTATGAAAAATGACGCATTAGGCGACAGAATGAAAGAGTTCTATGAGGATAGAACCCGAATCAAACTCCCAAGGAGAACCTACACAATTATCCGTATCGACGGAAAGGCATTTCACACCTACACGAAAGGCTTACAACGACCATTTGATGATGGACTTATTGAAGACATGAATGCAACTACTGCATATCTTTGTAAGAATATCCAAGGTGCTAAGTTCGGTTATGTTCAATCCGATGAGATTAGTCTTGTTCTAACAGACTTTGATGAACTTGGAACTCATGCTTGGTTTGACAATAATCTGCAGAAAATGGTAAGTGTTGCAGCTTCTATGGCAACTTCTGAATTTAATCGTTTAAGATTAATAAGAGCATGTAACGATAACATGGGAGATTATATTGAAAACTTATTAACCGAGAATGAAATTCAAAAATTCAGAATGGCAGAATTCGATGCCAGAGCTTTTCAAATTCCATTTATCGATGAGGTTGAAAACTATTTTATTTGGAGACAACAAGATGCTGTACGAAATAGTATCTCTTCAGTTGCACAAAGTCTTTATAGTACTAAAGAACTACATGGAGTTAAAACCGATGGTATGCAAGAGTTGATTTTCCAAAAGGGAATCAATTGGAATGACTATGATTTTCGCAAGAAAAGAGGTGCTGTAATTGCTAAAGTAGAAACAACTTTAATTAAAACAATACAAGGTCCAAACGAAGAAGTAATTGAAACTGAATTTACCAGAAACAAATGGCAAGTTGTAGAAACACCAACATTCACACAAGACCGAGAATTTATTAAAGGACTATTAAAAACTTTAACATAAATTTAACACTTTAAAGTTTTACCGATTCAAATGAATTGATTATATTTACATTATAATTAAAACAGATAAACTATGACAGAATTAGAAAAATGGCAACTAGTTAATCAATGCGAAACTCCATTGGAACTAGAAAATGCAATTGCAATGTTTGCCGATTCAGAAGGGATGATACAAGGCCGCGACAGAAAATTCCAAGCAGCCAAAATGATTATTGGCCTTCATTATTTTATGACCGACGAAATGCCAGCTAACGTTCTTACCAGAGAATATGGTATTAGACAACACGCAATTTATTTAAGAACTTTTAACAAATAAAATATGAACTGGTTTAAAAAATTATTCGGAATTAAAGAGGTAGAATCTAAAACTACAAAAATGCCCGTAGAGACTTTACGTAAAGCGAGCGAAGACTGGAAAAAATCAAAAGAGGCACAACAAAGAAGCACTTATAGACCTGCTAGGTATAATTCAACTGCTGCAAACCGAGTTGCAACTAATAACTCAAATGATGATTTTGCAACCTCAATGTTAGTTGCACAAATGACCGATTCTGCCATATTAGGTTATGCTGCAGGCGGAAATATGGCCGGAGCAATGTTAGGAGATATGATGAATGATTCTGACAACACCTCTAGAGATTCAATTGATAATACAAATGAAAGTCATCACTCACACGGAAGTGACTCTAGTGATTATGGGCATAGTTCTGATTCAACATCTTATGATTCCGGTAGCTCTTATGATTCTGGCAGTTCGTACGATTCTGGCTCTTCAAGCTCTTACGATTCTGGTAGCTCTTATGACTCTGGCTCTTCAAGTTCTTATGATTCTGGTAGCTCTTATGACTCTGGAAGTTCATACGATTCTGGTAGTTCAAGTTCTAGCGACTGGTAATTGTTAATAACTTTCCAAAAATAAATTGAAAAAAGTTTTCGGTTTTAAAAAACATTGATTATATTTACATATCAAAATTTAAACAAATAACATTATGAATCCATTATTTTTAACAGACGGTTACAAAACAGGACATCACCAACAATATCCAAAAGGAACAACGTTGGTTTATTCAAATTTTACTCCTCGTAGTAATAAATATGCCCCTAAAGGATGCGACCAATTAGTAAGTTTCGGCCAACAAATGGTAATGAAACAAATCCACGAGGCTTTTGAAAAAGATTTCTTTAGCAGACCAAAAGATGAGGTTTGTGGAGAAATGAAAAGAGAATTGTCGATGTATTTAAACACTGGCTATGATGTTAGCCACTTTGAAGCACTACATGATTTGGGTTACTTACCAATCGCAGTAAAATCAATTGAGGAAGGGTCTATCGTACCAATGAAGGTACCTGTCTTGACAATTTACAATACACATCCAGATTTCTATTGGGTAACAAATTACTTAGAGACAGTAATCTCTAACTTGTTATGGAAACCAATGACCAGCGCAACTATCTCTCACGCTTACCGTAAATTATTTACATCTTGGCAAGAAAAAACCGATGCTGAAAAAGGTTGGTTCGTAGATTGGCAAGCCCATGATTTCTCAATGAGAGGTATGGACTCTATAGATGCTACAATCTCTTCAGGTTTGGGTCACTTAACAAGCTTCTCTGGTTCTGATAGTTTACCTGCAATCTTTGGAGCCAGAAAATTCTACAACGAAGAAGGATTTGTATCCGGTTCGGTAAATGCAACAGAGCACTCTGTAATGTGTGCTGGAAGTAAAGACGATGAGATTGGAACCTTCCGTAGATTATTGGAGACATATCCAACAGGAATTCTTTCAGTAGTTTCTGATACATGGGACTTATGGAAAGTTTGTACTGAACATGTTGTTACCTTAAAAGAGGAAATTCTTGCAAGAGAAGGTAAATTGGTTATTCGTCCTGACTCAGGAGATCCGGTAGATATTATCTGTGGATATAATACAGATGGAGGATTTTATTCAGAAATAGAAACTGCTGAACCATCATACAAAGGTGTTATTGAACTACTTTGGGACGTATTTGGTGGAACTATCAACGAACAAGGTTACAAAGTTCTAGACTCTCATATTGGAGCAATCTATGGAGACAGTATTACATTAGACCGTGCTGAACAAATCTTCCAAAGATTAGAGGCAAAAGGATTTGCAAGTACAAACATTGTATTAGGGGTTGGAAGTTTTACATACCAATATAACACTAGAGATACATTTGGTTTTGCAATGAAAGCCACTTATGTAGAAATTGATGGAGTTGGTAGAGAAATCTTTAAAGACCCAATCACTGATGATGGTGTTAAAAAATCTGCTAAAGGTTTATTAAGAGTTGCTGGAGATGAAACATGTTTCTTATTAGAAGACCAATGTACTTGGGAACATGAAGCAACTGGTAAGTTAAAAACTATCTATTTGAATGGTCAATTTGAAAACCAAACAACTCTTACAGAAATTAGAAAACGTTTAACTAATCAATAATGAATAAGAAAAACCTACCTCTATTCATATTAATTCTGGCAGCACTAGTAATCTTTATGGTTACTAGTTGCAAGCCAGAAAACTATGAAAAATATGATTTTAATTCACCAACTTCCGGGCGTTATGAATTGGATAGTACTTCACAATATTACGACCGACAATATAAAGTCTATACTCTTGAAGGTTGTGAATATATTATAGTAGATGTTGGTAATGGGAAATGGGGTTCTCATAAAGGAAATTGTAAAAATCCAATACACAAAGAAAATGCAAGTAATTAAACCAAATAGTAAGTTTCAAAAAGTAGAAAATGAATGCTCCGTATTTTTAGCAGGTTCTATAGAAATGGGAAAAGCAGAAGATTGGCAAAAGAGAATCGAGAACAATTACATTAATACCAATGTAACACTTTACAATCCAAGACGTGATGATTGGGATTCAAGCTGGACTCAAGAACAATCAAATCCTCAATTCAACCAACAAGTAAACTGGGAAATGAATAGTCTTGAAAGGGCAGACATAATCTTCATGTACTTCTCTCCAGAAACTAAGAGTCCAATTAGTCTTCTAGAACTTGGGTTACATGCAAACGATAACATTATTGTCTGTTGTCCAGAAGGATTTTGGCGAAAGGGAAATGTCGATATTGTTTGTACTAGATATGGAATTCCATTATTTGAAAATCTAGATGATGCTATTGGAGCCCTAACCACAAAAATAAATCAAAAACTTTAACATAATTTTAACACTCCAGATTTTACCGTCTGGAGTTTTTTGTTTATATTTACATTATAATTAAAACAGATATAAAAATGGCAAAAATATTTAAAGTTGGAGGTTGTATCAGGGATAAATTCCTTGGACTGGACTCTAAAGATATAGATTTTACTTTCGTATTGGAAGACACTAAAGGTTTTACGGTTGAGGATGGTTTTCAAATCATGACCAATTGGATGACGGACCAAGGGTTTGAAATCTTCTTAAGTACTCCGGACTGTTTTACTATTCGTGCTAAGTTTCCAAAAGACCATCAGTTCGCTGGACTGGTTGCAGACTTTGTAATGGCCCGTAAAGAGGTTGGATATGTTGAAGGAACCCGTAGACCTATCCTAGAACTTGGTACTCTTGAAGACGATTTGGTTCGTAGAGATTTTACCCTAAACGCTCTTGCAGAGGACATTGATGGTAATCTTATTGACCTATTCGGTGGAGTAGAAGACTTGAAGGCTGGAATCTTGAGAACTCCATTAGATGCTAAGACTACAATGATGGACGACCCATTGAGAATCTTAAGAGCTCTTAGATTTACCATCACTAAAGATTTTCAAATGAGCATGGATATATGGGATGCGATGAAACAACCTAAAATTCTAGAGAAACTGGAACAAACTGTAAGTGGAGAGAGAATCAGAGAGGAAATCATAAAAATGATGAAACATGATACTCCAAGAAGTTTTAGATTGCTTTCTGATGTTGACCAAGATATTCCAGGATTCTTAGATTTAATCTTTAAAAATGGCATGTGGTTGAAACCAACTTTCGAAAAAATATAATTATGAAAAAGTTTTTAGAATTTATTTGGGAGTTGGTTGGACCATTCTTAATGCAAGCCTTTATATTTTTTATAGGAATGGTAATGTTTGGATGGGTACTTAGTCTTTTTGGATTATTTGTTTTCTTTGAACCAACCACTCCAATATGGCTAAAATGGGTTGTAGGTATTTTTGACTCTTTCTGTTTAATCTTGTTAATCTACAGTTGGATTTACGGTGCTTGGGAAAGAGTCTATAAACAAAATTAATTTTTTAAATATAATACTTATGAAACAAATTGACGACAAAGAAATCCTAATATGTGCATGCCACTCGACTGACCATCAACTTATAATCCTATATGAGGATGAAGAAGTTGATGGCCATCGACATCCAATATGTTATTTCCATGTACACTTAAGGAAAAGACCATTTTGGGAAAGAGTTAAGTATGGAATCCTATATATTTTCGGAAGGCAATGCAACTACGGGGCCTTCGATGAATTTATATTCAATTCAAAAGATGCCAATAAAATACAAGAATTGGCAGACTATTTAACAAAAGTTTAACACTCTGGATTTTACCAAGTGGAAACAATTGATTATATTTACATATCAAATTAAAACAAACGAAAATGACTAGAATATACTTAGATGACGTAAGAACTCCAGTTGACAATGATTGGATTGTTGTTAGAAGCTACGAGGAATTTGTAGAGAAAGTTACCGAAATTGGATTAGAAAACATTGATTTGATTTCTTTGGACCATGACTTAGGAGACACTGCGATGCAAGAATGGCACCGTAATGTATATCACAATTATGAATTAAATTATGATAACATTGAAGAGAAGACTGGAATGGATTGCACTAAATGGTTGGTCAATCAATGGTTGGATGGAGCTCCTGTTGTTGATGTTGTAATACACTCTGCCAACGCAATCGGTAGTGCCAACATGATGGGTTACATTAATAACTACAGACATGTAAATAGATTGCCACAGAATTGCATCCGTGTTAGAATCGAGCACACTGTATAGAAACATAAGAGAGTCTTATGCTTTAGTATTAATTTAAAACAAAAATTATGACATTGTATAAATTTGATTCAGATAGTTTGGCATACTGCCGGATTAATAAACCAATGTACTTATTAAAATATATTGGAATTACTTTAGGAATTTGTTTAGCAGTTGGAATTTTTAGTTCAATGCAGTACATTGAAAAAACCAAAGTAGAATTAATTAAATCAGAAGCAGTTATTAATTTAATTACCAATGAATCTTTTACAAGAGAAAAATTCTTTGAAGAGGTAGACAAGAGTAATTTTAAATACCCAGACATAATTAAAGCGCAAGCATTAATTGAAAGTCAGCACTTTTGTTCTCCAGTTTGGAAAGAAAATAACAACGCACTGGGTATGAGATTACCAAATACAAGATTTACTTTAGCAACGGGTTCAAATTTAGGACATGCTACTTATAAAACTTGGAAAGATTGCGTTAAGGATAGATTAATCTATGAGGCACTTTACTTAAATGATTTGACAAAAGTGCAATATTTTAAGTACCTAGACAAAGTTTATGCCAGAGCAGGAGCTACTGCCTATTCAGATTTAATTAAAACAATTATTAAACAAAAGAATCTATAAAATTATGGCTTATTATAATGGACCTCGTAGAAAGAAAAAAGTTGACCCAAGTACGGTAAGACAGAGGATATCGGGAGAGGACTTTGAAAACGTACTTGGAAAACTTAAGAAGGAGGATATTAATGTAGACCCTCATTCACAATTCAGAACTATTAACGGAATCCCACACAAGTATAAAGACGGACAGTGGGTACCACTAACTAAATTATAAAATGAAATATTTATTAGCACTACTTTTATTTTCAACCCTATGTTTTAGTCAACCTAAAGTGTATGAGTATGATACTTTTGATAAAAGAACGCCAGACGGTTGGGAAATGATAAAAGTTCCGGGTGAAGTTCATATCGACAATCAAACCAGAGAAATTGTTATTGTTAACCAAAATGCTTATATCATTTACAATTGGAGTAGCAAACAACAATTCATAAGAAAGAGTAGTTATTTGTACCGTTTAAGAGATTGGAGAGACGTAGAAGTAACAATGAAAATAGACTACTTTGAAAATTCAGAAACAATCGAATTGTACTACTACTCAGATGAACCTGGAATGAAATATTTTAGATTATGTTTAACAATTTGTAAAGATTAATATGGCAGCAGAAGGAAATACACCATTGGAAATTGAGGAATGGATTGTTAAGACGATTAATTCATGTACTACGATTGAACAGATTAAAAAGTCCAGAAAGTTAATAGATTTATATTATAAATGGCTTTCGTATGAAACGGATTTAAGTTGGGAAATTAAGAGACATCTTAAGGATAATATGGTTGAACACTACAAGAATACAAAATTAGAATTAATTAGAAACTAGGATGAAAACAATTTTTCTGGATAATGACGGAGTAATCTGCCTCTACAATAACTGGGGAGGTCGAGCAAAGAAATGGAGCAAGTACACTAAACTTAATCCAGGCCAGACCAGTCTAGCGCTTGCACCAGTAGACATACGTTTTGATAACTTTGACGAAAAAGCAGTTAAGGTATTAAACCAAATCCTGGAAGAGACTGGAGCCGAAATCGTTGTAAGTTCGGACTGGAGGTTGCATGCAACCCTTGAAGAACTTGGAGAATACTACTTGGCAAAAGGAATCTTGAAGGCTCCAATCGCATTCACTAAAAGATATATTGGTTGTGATAAACCAGACGAATTTGAATGGTCCAGAAGAACTATGTACGAACAACAGCGATGTATTGAAGTTCGACAATATTTAATTGACCATCCAGAAATCACACACTGGGTTTGTATTGATGACCTAGAACTTGGAGAGTCGGACAATTATGGAAATGTACATGAATGGGGTTTGAAAAACTTTGTATGGACTCCAAACGAGAAAGAGGGAATTAAACAACAAGGAATTAAAGATAGAGTACTACAATTTTTAAAATAAAGGTTATGTTTAGAAGAACTAGGATTAAAGTTGCTAAAAAATTTAGACAACAATTAACTCAAGAAGACTTAAGAGGTTATCGAAACATCTTAAAGTTGTTATATCACCCTAAAGCAGAAACACCTCTCAAAGACCCTGATGTTGCAAAATTCTATATTCAAGTACCGACCCTACACCTTGACCTGATTATTGATTCGACCAAGGCAGAAATTGTCAACACAAAACAAATCTATCCACTGAATCTAAATGAAAAGGTAACGGAAAGAGCAGTTAAAAGAATCAGAGAGGAAGTATCGAAACAGAGAGCAGACCTTGAAGAAATAATCCGAGGTAAAAAAGATACCATATTAACCAAACTATATAGTCAAATAAAATAATGAAGAACAATAATTACATGACCGATGAGGAATTTAGTGCTTTCTTAGAAAGTATTGGAGGACTTGAAAATGGATGGTACACTGACCGGGATCCCATCAAGGCTAGAGGTTTCTTTAGCGTTGATAATGGCTGGTTAGGTATTGTACAACGACTTATTGTAGACCTTATTGAACTTGGATGGAACAAACAAATTTGTCAAGTTAAAGAAAAGTTTGGAGGTTTGAGATTTTATACAAATGAATGTTCTGATGATATGTGGAATAGAATTCGTTTGGCCGAAGATGCTTCTTATTTGACTTGCGAAAAATGTGGAGAATTAGGAGAATTGAGAGGTGGCGGCTGGATGGCAACACTGTGTGATGAACATGCCGAAGGTCGAGAAGCTTATAACAATCCATTCTAATGATTAAAGCACCCAAAGTATTAGTGGCTCCGCCGTATGGAGAACTTGAAAAGCAAATGTACCAGGAATGGCTTACTGAGCATGGGTTCAAACCATATTTTCTTGGAAGTGAATGTAAAAACATTGATGCTCCATTAATACTTTGTGGAGGTGCAGATATTGGTAAGAATCCAATACGAGATGCCAGAGAAACCGAATGGATTAAGAGTGCACTAGAAAATGAACAACCAATAATTGGAATCTGTCGAGGAATGCAACTCTTAAACCACTACTTTGGTGAACCGGTTGAAAATATACCCGAACCACTTTTAGAAAATCATCTCAATGATACATTTGACGATGATGAAGACCATTCATTCAGACTATCCCAGTTTCATCAAGTCTATGATATTGATGGAAACCTCATGGAGGTTAATTCAAGACACCATCAACACTGTCGTTGGGTTCCATTGAACTTTGATATTACCCATAGGGCAGAGGATGGAACTGTCGAAGGAATTGTAGACTATAAGCGTAATATCTGGGCAGTCCAATGGCACCCTGAACGGGGAGAATGTCAGAACAATGAATATCCACTTGATAAACTTTAACAAAATTTTAACACTTAGGATTTTCCGGATTCAGGCATATTGATTATATTTACATTATAATTAAAACAACAATATAAAAACAAATCACATGAAAACAGTAATTGGAAGTATTTTGGTAGAATTAAGTATCGACACAATCATGATTAAAGATGCTAAAACGTTAGATTTAATAAGAGCTAAAACAGTTAATGCAAATGACGCTGTTGATACCTACAAAGAATTGGTAGTGACACTTACTGAAAAACATAAAAAATTAACAGCAAATGGTTAAGACACAAACTAACATATACGATTCGTCGACGATTAAAGCGTCGACGTATGAGTATGAATCAAAGAATCTTTATGTTGTTTTCGGACATGCAACATATCGATATGCGGAAGTACCTGTAGAGGTCTATCAAGAATTCGCTAATGCAACTTCACAGGGAATTGCTCTTAACGAATTGATTAAAGGTAAATTTGAATACGAAAAACTGGAGGAATAAGATGGAAAAGTACATCCAACATAAAGACCTTAAAAAGGTCGAAATCTTAATGAGCTTCCAAAGACTGGAAGATGGTGAAGAGTTACCAAAGGTAATTGCTCTTGGAGTATCAGACCAAAAGGCATTCACTTCAGATAACAGAAGTAATTTTGGAGAGGTAACTTACAAGACGTCTTATAACAATAGAACGGGTAGAAAAGTATCGAACTATTATTTATTTTGGGGTGTTGATGACCGATTCGAAGAGTCCGGATTTCAAATTTTAACTACCAAATCCGGTAGAAAGGTAAACCTAAAAAGTGCCTTAAAGGTATTCAATGATGCCAGAAAGGCGACTGAATTTGTAAACTTTTCTAGAATTTAAAATATAACCTAAAATAAGATAATTATGCCATTTTATACAGGAACAAAAGCAGACCTTTCTGATATGCGAGAAGTACAAGGTATGTACATCTCAGAGGATGGAAATCAATGGTCAAATCGGCCGTATCCAATCCATCGAGAATTATACAGGCATTTAAAGTACGTTAATTTAAGTTTCAAAGAAGCTCATGAAGCGATGTTAAATGGAACTTCAAAGGCATCTAAAAGAGTACAAAAATATGTATTGGCTAATTACCATGCAATGAACCCACAAAATAGATAAAAATGCGTTATATAAGTATAGATATCGAGACTACAGGATTAGACCCTGAAACTTGTCAAATCCTTTCAATAGGAGCAGTAATTGAAGACACCCTGAATCAACTTCCATTCGAAGACCTACCAACATTCCATGGTGTTATTAAACGTGAAAATGTTTCAGGAAGTCTATTTGCCCTGAACATGAACAGGGACCTTATAGAAACTATTGTACAATATTCAGGCGCAAGGGACCAAGACGAAAAGAATGATATTGTGAATATGACTGGAATGCAGTTTTATCACGAAGATGAAATTGTAGAAGCGCTTTTCCAATTTTGTTTTCGAAATAATTTAGTAGAATTAAATCATGACATAAATAAAACAGTTAAAATTGTAGATGGAAAAACATATCCAGTATTAACTTCAAACATGCCTAAGGTTTATTTAAACTGCGCTGGTAAAAACTTTGCAGGATTTGACAAGAAATTCTTAGAGAAGTTACCGAGATGGAAACAAGTCTTTTCAATTCGTAGTCGAGTATTGGACCCAGGAATCCTGTTTGTTGATTGGATTAATGACGAGAGTATTCCAAGTCTTGGTGAATGTAAAAAACGTGCAGGAATCGACGGTATAGTAACTCACAATGCAGTCGAAGATGCAATGGATGTAGTAATGTTACTTAGACAATGTTATCAACTGTAAATCATGGCAACATATTTTAAATTAACAGAGAGGCAAGAGAAGGAACTCAAAGAATGGCAAGAAAAGATTAAAGACCTTTTCGGAGAGTATGGGCTATATGATTATACATTTACTCCAAATGGAATTGGAGAAGGTGTAAAAGTTAGAAGCCATAAAACTGGAACAACATTAGATTTAACCCACGTAGAAGATTGGTAAGATGAGAGAGAAATATGTAACAATAGAAACAGCTAAATTAGCAGCCGAAAAAGGATTTGACATAGAAACCAGAAATGCGGACTACATGGTGAATGGAAACTATCCAGGAGAAGTTGGAGCATGTGTTAGTTGTACTGAATATGTACCGTGTCCAAATCAGACGTTACTGCAAAAATGGTTGCGAGAGGTACATCAAATCTATGTTGATGTTGATATTGACCAAACAACCTATCCTAAGTTTTGTTATATGATTAGTAGGTTCATTGGAAATCCTACAAATTTAGCGGCTGAGGAATGGGATTGGGAGAACTACCCGAATGGAGAAAACTGGAGTCTTCATAGAAAATGGGAAGATGCTCTTGAGGAAGGATTATTTGAAGCACTAAAATTAATATAAAGATATGGAACCAGAATTAGACATTTTTGACCAATGGGCCGAAGAGCGCGAAAAGAAATGGTGGATTACCAGAAAACTGGAATTAATTCCTCTTTGGTGGAACCATGAGGGAAGATATTACCATAAAATGTTCCGAACTGGAGTAAAAAATTTGGTGTATTGGTTTCCTATCATTTGGAAGGACCGCAACTGGGACAGTCACTACATCTTTGAGATTATGATGCATAAGCTTAAAGCCCAATCAAAATATATCGGAGAGCGAGACATTCATACCAGAGCCAAAAGGGATGCAGAAGTTATGATGACATGCGTCAATTTAATGAAACTGGTTCAAGATGAGTTTTATTCAGGAGAGTACTCTGATTATCACAAAACCAAACATTGGTTCGAACCCGTTCCGGATAAACCAACTCTATCTTCATGGGAGAGCAAATTACTTGAAGAGAACTTCGATGACTACTTTAAGAAATATCCACTGATATACAAAAGAGTTCTTGCTGGAGAAGGAGTTTTTGGTAGAAAAGGTCGCGAAGAGGACAAACAAATTATTGCAATGAACATCGGACATATTAATCATGACCGAGCAAGAAAATTGCTATTCAAATTAATGGAACAAAATATTGAGCGATGGTGGGACTAGGATTTATAATTTATTTTGTAGTAGTAGGAGCTTGGACTGCCTATGAATTATATAGGGCTCCTCATTTAGATGACAATGGGAATGAGATTAAAAAAGAGACTAAGACCGACAATCTTCTAGATTTTGACGAAGACGAAGAATTTCTAGGTTAAAACTTTAACATAATTTTAACACTCCAGACTTTCGGGTTTGGAGTGTTTTGTTTATATTTACACTATAATTTTAAAACTAAAAATAATTATGGAAGTATTTGGAGCACTATCAGGTTTGGCGTTATGTGTTATTGCGTTAGCATTTCTTATTCATGGCGGAATTACAATCACTATTAAAAAGAAGTAGGATGACCCGAATTAATGCCCACATCCGGCCGATAAAACTATGCGACCAGCATCTTGTTGCAGAGTATCGAGAAATCTTGAGAACTAATGCACTTGCAATTAAAAGGGCCAGGAAAGAGGGAAAGGCCATGTTGGGTAATATTCAACAATCCTTTACACTTGGAGGTGGACACGTTACATTCTTTTATGACAAATTGTTGTATATCCATCTCAGGTTTAATGCTCTTAGAAGTGAACTGGTGAATCGAGGAATGAATCCCACTATTGAATGGCAGTTGGATGAGCTCGAGGAGTTCAGGTGGTTATATAATGACTGGCCGGAAGAACCAATTGCAAATCAATTAATTGTTGAAAGAATCCTGGAGCGTGCCAGAGGAATGAAAAAGATTTCATACAATTCTAAGAATATTGACTATGAAACATATTGTGAAATTTTAACATAAATTTAACACAAAATAGTTTCCGGTTTGATAGATATTGATTATATTTACATATCTAATTAAAACAAAGAAATCATGTACAACAAATTTTCAACACTACTTAGAATTTATTTTTACTCTGATGCAAACATGGGATGGGGAGACGCAGGTTCATTCAAATATGTAAAAGTTTCTAAAAAAGATTTTACTAAAGAAACTATTGAATACTTCAGTGGAAAAAAAGGTACTAAACATAATCCTACTCCTGAATTGATGGAAAAATTAAAATCTTTAGGTTATGACCGTTTTACAATGGGATTTGATTTTAGTACTGAAGAAAAGTACAATGACGAACTTACACAATTAAGAGCTAAATTAGAAAGATTAGAAACTATTTAACATAATTTTAACACAAAATAGTTTCCGGATTCCATAACATTGATTATATTTACATATCTAATTAAAACAAACATATTATGATTAACTTTGCACCCTTCATTAATTTATTACTTAGAAAAAAAGGAACTTCAACTAAAAGAGAACTCTCATCTAATGATAAAAAAGAGTTGAAAAAAATAAATGAAATGGGAATGTTCGAGGCCATGGATTACTTAGCCAAAAAAGATACCGGAGCAGGATTTCAAGGAGAGAATCAGGGAGATGGTTTAAGTGGATTCAGAGGATAATTGTTAATAACTTTTTGAAAATAAATTAAAAAATGTTTTCAAGATTCAAATAAATTGATTATATTTACATATCTAATTAAAACAAAGAAATCATGACAAAAACATCAACAATCGGGCTAATTGAAGTGACTAGCCAAACTCAAGCAAATAATGGTACACAATGCTTTCATGACCCAATCACCGGTTGTGATTATTTAAGTTACGAAAGCGGTTATGTTCGCCGTAAATATTCTGGCATAAATTATCGTGGATATGTACAAAGCACAATTTACCAATTGAACAAAACCCGAATGGTTCCATTTACTTACACTTCTTATACTGGTGAAACTCGTACCGCTGAACGCATTGAACGTATTTTAGAAATGGACCCGGAAAGTAGAATTGACATAGTTGTTAGAGCAGCCGTAAACTATCGCAAATATTTAAGAAAATTTATAAAAAACTAATATGAAACTATACACAGAAGAACAGGTCAAAGACCTATTAGAAACTCAAAGAGGTAATTGTTATACTGCAGTTCTTTCTTTAACCAAATTACCAGAAGTTGCAGAATTTGTATCAAAGGCACCCCTTCCTGGAGGAGAACAATTTGACCAATTCTATGGAATCGACCCTGAAGCCCTATTCAAAGAGGACCAGGCGGACGGAGAACTACAGGAGAACTTTCAAAGTTTTCAACGTGCAAGAGAATCTGCAAAGACCTCTTATAATGCAACAGTTCCGACCCTCAATTCAATGATTGATAAAATTGTTAACTTAAAAGAATTGATAGTTACTCTATCAGTACAGGGTCTTCCAACCGAGAAGGTGGTTAAAAGACTTGCAAAACTGGATGACAGTTTTACCGCTCTTGCAAAAAAATCTGATGCGTATAAACAAGAATTGGACAGACAGGACACCTTGATTAAGAACTATAAAGACTGGACTGAACGCAAATTGTTCCTTCATTGGAGATATTTAACTCACTTCGGAGTCACTACTGAACCTTGGATGGATTGGAAGAAACAGTTTGTTGATACAATGATATAAATAGTAGAAGAACCTGCTACATAACACGGCGCCAAATTAATTGTGACATGTACTATCTGGAAGGTCAGGTCAGGTTCTTTAGATTTACCAATGCTCGCTGTTAATTGAGAGGTAGAGCGCATAATTTCCGAACAAGGGTTAACAGTAGGAAGACGTCGCCCATTGCACTCAATCAGTAACCCTGCTCTTGTTCTTCTAATGTGAGAAATCCTGTTAGTTAATAAGAAAGACACAGGTTGGTAAATTAATCGGTTGGTGTAAGATCTGGAGTTCCAGGCGATGGTAACATGGGCGGCCCGGTGCTGCTATGATAAGGGTTCGAATCCCTTACCGATTTCAAAAATAAAACGGCTCTGCAGGGCTAGGGGAGGTTTGGTTAAAGCTGTACGGTACAAGCACGAGGTTCGAATCCTCGCTCTCTACTAAAAACTACTTGAGTAGGTGGGAGTGGTCAATCAACAACCCACTGAAGTTTCAGGTAAACCAATATGACAAGCGGGAAGTAGTACTGCCTAGAATACAGTAAGGGTACAGTTAATGATTTTTTTAGAAGGATTGAATAGTTTTTAACATTAACGAATGGTGTCAGGTGGAGGAATTGGTAAACTCTCGCTTCAAGGTGCGGTTAGTCAACGAAATGTAAAGCTAACTTACAGGTTCGAATCCTGTCCTGACCACAATGAGTTGATTACTCAGATGGATTCATCTGTCCTTAAAGATGACGACATACTCTTGGGCGTGAGGCAAGAGCGTTATTTGAAATTCGGTTTTAACGATATTAAGAATCGAGCTCGGAAGGCAACATATTTCGTGAGGTTTAATCAGCCATAATTGCAAACGGTCAGGTGGCGGAATGGTAAACGCACTCATTGTGGAATTTTCCTAATAAAGCTGAGAGATTACAGGTTCGAATCCTGTCCTGACCACAAACTTTAAAATTTAAAATAATGAAAAAAGTATTAATGACGCTTGTGCTAATGTTATCGATGAACTCGGCATTTACACAAAACAAGGCAGTTATTAACCATTGTGTTAATAATTCTGAAATCCATGGTCCAGCTGGAGTAATCTGTTCAAACGAAAATAGAACTAAATGGTTTACACTAACACCAAATTATAAATTAGATGGCACCAGATTATTTTGTACTGGGTTGGTAGTAATTAAAACAAGTATCGGAGATGTTAATAAAACGGGCACTCTGGTATTTACATTTAAAGATGGTAATAAAATAAGGTTGAAATCCGGAATCATTCCAAACATTGATGGCGCTCTCTATTTTGAATTAACAGAATTGGATTTTATAATCTTAAAAAGTAAAGAAATAGACACCGTTAGATTCATTAATGGAATTGACAATGTTTCTTTTCAGTATAAAATGGTTGGAGACGAGTCAAATTACTACATAAATCTTTTTACCAATTACACAATCCATCAAGAGTATTGTAAATAAAATTGTTAATAACTTTTTGATAAAAAGTTTTACCGATTGAAATATATTGATTATATTTACATATCTAATTAAAACAAATATGAACTTACAAGACATTCAAAATTTCGTTACAGAGTCGAACCAAACTAACTCTAATACTGACAAATTAAACGTACTTAAAAAGTATGCCAAAAACGATTCAGTACTTCTTGCTCTTAACTACACCTACAATACTTTCAAACAGTATGGTGTAACTTCAGAGAACTGCAAAAAGAATTCCAACTTAATCAAGTATGGTTATACTGATTTGGCCCAGTTACTTGATGATTTGAATGACCGTTACATTACCGGACATACTGCAATTAGTTATGTTAATGGATTCGTCGAAGCAAATAAAGCTCACGAGGAGTTGATTTTTAATATAATTGATAGAAACCTTAAGACCCGTTCGACAACCTCTATGGTTAACAAAGTTATTCCGGGATTGATTCCTACATTCGATGTTGCCCTTGCAAATTCTTACGATGAGAAAATGGCAAAGAAAGTAGACTTTAATGATACTTGGTTTGTTAGTCGTAAACTAGACGGATGTCGTTGTATTTGTATCATTGATGAGAATGGAGAACCTAAATATTTCTCAAGAGCTGGAAATGAGTTCATGACCCTTAAGAACCTGGATGCTGAGATTATCTCATTAGGACTTAAAAACATGGTTATTGATGGTGAAATTTGTATGTTAGATGCTAATGGAAATGAGAATTTTCAAGGTATCATTAAAGAAATCAAACGTAAAGACCATACAATTGAGAACCCATTCTTTTACATGTTCGACTTATTAACAATGGAAGAATTTGTTAATAAAGAAGGTACAACACCCTTCTCAGTTAGAAATGTTCAATTAGATAACCTTTTCTTTCAGAGAGAATTTAATCATATTGACTATCTGCCTCAAACAATCTTATTGGATGAAAGAATGTTAATGTATCATATTGGAAATGCAAAAGACAATGGATGGGAAGGACTTATGTTACGTAAAGATGCTCCATACCAAGGAAAACGTAGTAATGATGTACTTAAGGTAAAACAATTCTACGATGCAGAATATGTTGTAGTTGACATCGAGAATGCAGTCAATAGAGTTATTGTTGACGGTAAGGAGGTTGAAGAGATGATGATGAGAAATGTTGTAATTGAGCACAAAGGAAATAGAGTTCAAGTTGGTAGCGGGTTCTCTCACGAACAAAAAAGATATTACTTTGAGAATCCTAGTGAAATCATTGGAAAACAAATAACCGTACAATACTTCGAAGAATCATTCACCGACAAGGGAATTAGTTTAAGATTCCCAACTGTAAAAGCAATTTATGAAAATGGAAGAGACGTTTAATATATTTGCAGATGGTTTCTTAGATAGAAATGGATTTAAGAATGTTTGTCCAAATAAATGGGCAAATGAAAAATGTTTGGTAACCGTCCTAGAAGACTGTTATCAAATACAATTCACCAATTTTGATGGAGATTGGGAAATGTTTACAGATTCATGGTCAATCATGCATTTGGTAGGATTATTAACTTGGCATGATTTATTAGACCGTAACTATTCAAAATAATTAAGATGATAACAATAGAAAATTACTTAAATCACATTAGCTATCAAGAAATTTTAGAGAAGCGAGCCTATGAGGTAGCAAACCTATTAAATGGGTTAAATTCTAAAATGTGGGAAATGTTTGCCGATTCTGGTGAATTCTATTTCTATGACAATTCAGTTTCTTTGAATACCGCCGAATATTTCAGAGGTAGTTACGACTCAACTTCAATGAATTTTAATTCGTTATATTTAAACATGACGGATGAAGAAATTACATTAGATGCTAATAGAATAATTGAAGAAGCCGACGAGAAGGCTAGAAAAATTAAAGAGTCTTTTGAAAAAGCAGCTTTAATAAGAGCAGAAGAAAAGGAGAAGGCAGAGTATGAACGCTTAAAATCTAAATATGACAATTAGAAACTATAAGAAGGCATATTGGATTGGTAAGGACTCTTTTGGTAAGATGATTTATGCCGGAGATACTGTTGAGGTTTGGTTACCTTGGGAAACTCGAAGTCCACATCAGTCGAAGGTTCTTTGGAATCGTATTGATGGTGCTTTTATTGAGGCACATCCAGCCCATAACAAAATGCATGAAAAGGTTCATCACCGAGACCTACGTTCGTATCTTAATCAAGAACCAGTTCCTATTTGGAATTATGATGAAAATGACGAAGGAACTATCACTGGGTACAAGCAGGGTTATGTAAAGAAAGTCAAATCATTTTATACTGAATAATATGGCAAAATATAAATTATCAACAGGATTACGTACAGTCATTGAACAACCTGAATTTGAAACTGATAAAGAGGCTTGGGAATATCTTCGTTTAGTTATTGAAGATGCATATGCAACTCTTTATAAAGAGATAGAGGTAGATGTGATTAACAACAATGAAGATATTTATGTGCCTACATGGAATGCCAAATACGGACCAAAACCTATAGGGTATGGATCTGATTCGACTATTCCAAAACAAATTGGTATTAATCAAAAGCATAAAGTTTGGGTACCTATTTTAAATGGAATAACTAGTCACGAATATAACATAAAATAATATGGCAAGAGAAGTATCACTTACAATATGTTCTAATTGTTTAGACGATTTTCCAAGTAAGGACCTTTACACAGTTTCCAGGAAATCACACAGAGGGGTTGAAACCAATCATGACGAGTATTATGCACCGTACTGTACAAAGTGTCTAAAGGACAAGGCATCCTATATAAAAATTATTAGTGAGCCTAAAAGTATGAAATTGAAACAAAAGAAATAACCCAAATATAATTATTATGGAAGAGCAAGGAACCCTATTAGAAGAGGCAACGTTTAGATTCTCACAAGATGGAAATTGTTTATCAAAGAGCGATCAATATGAGTTCTTAGAAATAGAAGCCCATTCAAGTCTTGGAATTGATAGAGAAAATGACTGTTTTTTTGTCCTTAAGACAGAACAATGGTCAGTAGATTCCGTAGAAGACCTTGAAAAATTATTTGATAGAATTAGAAAAGTAATAAAAAATGAAATTTAACAAAGAATCAAGAATTTTAGCGGCAGTTGCCCTAATGTGTATAACCGTTTTTTTATTCAGTTTTACAAAGAAAGAGAAAGAGGAAGTAGGTTCAAGATACCACATCGAAAGATGTTATTATGACGGTGCAACGTTTCTTGTACTTGTCGATGCAGGCGGCAACCCAGTTAATTTTATGTACAAATAGATGAAAAAAGAAAAACTATACGTCGCCCAAGAATTTCGGACCAATCCATTATCTGCCGCTCCAGGTGGAAGTGTAGTCGAAGTACATTATCAGGCAGGAATTAAAGTGTATGATAATATTAAGAACCCAAAAGCCTATGTTAAATACATTATGGCAAATAGTCCTGATGTTGTCCAAATATTAGTTGATGGAAAACCATACAATTCTTGAAACTTTATTTAAAACTCATATATAAATTACAAATTTAAAAACTATAACAATGGAAGATTTATTAAATCAAATTGTAGAAACTGTTGACTCTATTAGAGTAGACGCTGCTAAATTTGAAGAAAAACAAAATGGCGCTGCTGGAACAAGAGTTCGTAAAGCAATGCAAACTATTAAGACCTTAGCACAAGATGTGAGAACTCATATCTCTGAAGCTAAGAATGCTTAAAAACAAAATTAGGTTCCTTACAGCAAATTAATTCTATAAGGAAACTGGTGTCGAAAGACGTGTAGGTTCGAGTCCTACCTCTCCAACAAAGTTATAAAACATTCGGAGAGTGGTGAAATTGGTAGACACACCGGTCAAAAGAACATGGAACCTGTTAAAATATTTTAAAGGATACGTTCAGCAAATTACCAAACTTTGACTTTTACTCAAACCATAAAGTTATCCTGTAAATTTAAAATGCTTAAAACCGATGATATATACATAAAATATCACCGTAAAAATGGCAATCGTATATCAACATAAAACTATTAAAGACGGTACAATATTCTATATAGGAATAGGTACAAAAATTAATAGAGCATACCATTTTAAAAATCGAAGTAAATTTTGGAAAGATTTTACCAAAAACCATGAATTTGAAGTTGAAATATTGTATGAGAACATTTCATATAATGAAGCTAAAGAAATTGAAAAATCATTAATACTTTCATTAGGTAGAAAAGATCAAAATAAAGGAAATTTAGTAAATCAAACTGATGGAGGAGATGGGACTCTTGGAGTTATTAGAAATCATTCAAAAGATACTAAATTAAAAATAAGTGCTAATAATGGAATGCACAATGAATCTGTTAAAGAAAAACATAAAAATTCTTTAAATAGACCAGAAACAAAACAAAAGCAGAGATTAGCAAAGTTAGGCGTACCTAGAAAAAGAATTTTATGTACAAAATGTAATAATGAAATCTCTGACAATAATTATACAAGGCATATAAATGTCTATTGTAAGCAAAATAGCTAAGGATGTAATAACATCTGAAACCGATTCGCGTTCAAGGTGAAGTAACAACGTGCGGGACTATGTAATAGTAGTTGAGTCTTTTAGAACAAGACATAAAAGAATTCGAAACCTCCATACTCTGGAAAGTTACCATTGAAGGTGCTATCGGTGACCTTCTAAAACCAAAATGGTGTCTCGGTCCGCTCTGAAGCAATTCAACGACGAGGTCTCGGTAGGCAGAAGGCCTCTGACCTATCCACAAAAAGAAAGGGACCTTACGGTCCCTTTTTTAATTAAATAAAAATAGCCAGAGATAAAATAATACGGTTAGAGAAATAACTCCAATACCAACCCAATAAAATATCGAATCAATCATTGGTGTATAATTTTTACTAGAAGTTAATATTGGAACTTGGGCTTTAAAGGTATTTAAGTGAGCCTTTAAACCGAACTTTGCTGTTTTTCTACCATTCCAGTTTTTACCCATTGTTACAAGTTTTTCACTATCAATATGAATTGAAATAATTTCAGGTAGTAGTTGTCTTTTTGCTCTTGGAAATAATTTTGCAAAAAGTACATCAGAACGGTCAACAGAACCATGCTCTTTTGGATATTCAGTTACTCCAGAGCCTTTAGGATTCCACATTTGAAAAAATCCAATTGGTTCCCATCCTTTATTCTTGTATTCTGCGATTCGTACTCCTAATGGAAATGCGGTAGTATGAACGTAAATCCAACCTTCATGCAATGGTGATGGGTTATCAATAAAATCCATCCAGTCTCCATAAGTAGGACACATCATTCTGTCGATTCCATATAGGGTTTGGTCGTCAAGTTCAAGATTCTCAAGAATTGAACGAGTAAGCGGTGGTAAATAAATGTCAGCATCTAAATGTACAACCCATCCGTCTCCGTCTAGGTGTTTTAGACCCTCATTAATTCCTTTTCCTTTGTTTATGGTGTTTCCATTTTCATAGAAAGCGTCAGTTTGAACACATTGTACGTTATAGTATTCACACAATTTTTTTGTTTCCAAATCTTTTGTGTCAGTGACAATAACTATCCTGTTAAAGTGATTTTTGTTATGGGGTAGGGTATGTGCTAAAAAATCACTATAATTAACACAAACTACAACGGCTTCGATTTTCATGGTTGATTGGTTTGTTTACTTTATATATAAGTAGAACATCGTATTTTTAAACAAAAATCAAAACTAAAATATAATATAATAAACATATATTATGAAAAACGCACTGTTATATTGGCCTCGATTCTTTAAAGAGGCATGGATTACCCGCAAATACTACAAAGCAGTTAAGGCAGTTGAGCCGGAACTTACCGAGGCTGGGCTTAGAGTTGACTATATTGGTCGAATCTATGGTGTTGTAGAAATTCAGAGCGAATTTTTAAATCAACCAGATCTAGTACAGCAATCACTTGTGTTTCAACAATTAGGTCCAATTAATGATATTCTAGTCAAATACGGACTTTCAGACCTTTCATATCCTGAAATAAGTAAAATACCCGGAAGTGCACAATACCTTGTTGTGTTATATCCAGACAATGATTATTTTACATGGACTGCCGTGATTAGAAACCTATTATTCGCCGGAATGGTAACAGCGGTTGGATTTTTTATCAATTGGATAATTTCCATGTTTTAATGGAGACTATTGAACGTGTAGAAATTAATGGCCGTCGATACTATAAAGTAACCGCAAATGGACTGGTGCTTGGCACCTATCCAAGTATGACGACAATTCTTGGAAATACAAAAGACCAGGGAGGACTTCAAGAATGGCGCGATAGTATCGGGCATGAAGAGGCCGACCGGATCTCAAATCTATCAATGAATCGAGGTACCATTATGCACCGCCTCTTAGAACTTTATAAGGGTCTCGAAGGTACGCCGAATCAACGATTATCCCAATTGATATTCATATCAAAGACGGATGCAGAAGTCAACCAGTTCAATGAGGATCCCTTAGGGGAAACATGGTTGAAGGCTGGTTGGGAATTCTTTCTCAAGTTCTGGACACATCATCCGGAATTCTTTGATAGAGTGGTTAAAGTACTTGCAGCAGAGAAATTTATATGGTCAGGCCGTGGTTATGCTGGAACTCTTGATAATGCTTCCGTAATGGTTGGAAACAAAATCTTAATTATTGACTATAAGAATAGTCGAAAGCCTAAACGGGACGAGTGGATAGAAGATTACTTTTGTCAAATTGCAGGATATGCTATCGCATTTTGGGAGAGAACCGGACATGTTCCAAATGGAGGAGAGGTTTGGATTGCTAATGAACTGGAGGACAAACCACAAATATTTACCCTGACTCAAAGTGATTTAAAACATTACTTTAAAGAATTTATGAAACGATTAAATCAATATAATGAAGAAAACAAAACAATTGAAGAAAAATAAGGAGTTCTTATATAACTACCTTAATGCCTATTCGCCAGTAGCCCAAGAAACAGAGGGTCAAAGAATCTGGGAAAACTACGTTAGACCATTGGTTAATGGAAATGTAAAAACTGATGCCTACGGTACATCTTATGCCCTACTTGGAAAGAGAACTACTTCTGAATTTCCAGTTAGAAATTGGACTCCTAAAGTTGTAATTGAAGCGCATTGCGATGAAATTGCATGGATTATTACACACATTGAAGGTGATGGAATGATTAGAGTTAAAAGACATGGAGGAAGTGACAATATGATAGCACCTTCTAAAACGGTGATGATTCATACGCATGATGGTAAAAAATTGAGAGGTCTTTTTGGATGGCCGGCAATTCATACTCGAAAAGAATACACTTCAATGGGTTACAGTCCAGAGGAGTTATGGGTTGATATGGGTCTTAAAGACAAGGAGGCTGTTGTAAAAGCAGGTGTTGAAATTGGAAACTTAATCACATTCGACACTCAATTAGAGGAGATTGGAGATTACTACGTAGGACGTTCATTAGACAACAAGATTGGTGGTTATATAATTGCTGAAGCCCTTAGAAAACTTGTAGATGAAGACTTTAAATTACCTTATGATTTATATGTAGTAAATTCAGTTCAAGAGGAAGTTGGATTACATGGAGCCACCCTAATTGCAAAAACATTAAAACCAGACTTGGCACTGGTGCATGATGTATGCCATGCGACTGATACTCCTAAAATTGACAAAGCAAAAGATGGAGATAATAAAGGTGGACAGGGTCCATGTTTAGAATACACTGCGCAAAACCACAGAAAAATTAACTCAATGTTAAGAGAGGTTGCAAAAGAGGCTAACATTCCAGTTCAATTAACAGTTGGTTCAATGGGTAATGATACTATGTCGTTCTTTTTAGAGGGTACACCAACTGCAATTCTTGCAACTCCACTGAGATATATGCATACAACAGTTGAAATGGCCCACAAAGAAGACGTTAAGAACTGTATTAAATTATTTGTTGAGTTCTTGAAGGTCCTAACACCTGAAAAAATAAAAGAGATAAATAATAAATAACAAAAACAACAATTATGAACAAAATTAATCAATTTTTTGCAACTCATGGTTCTAAAGTAATTGCAGTGCTCCTAGTACTTGTATATTTTAAATCATGCAGTATCGATTCTGAGGTAACAACCTTAAAGAAAGTTACTAAAGCAAACACTGAAATTATTAATCAACTTCCAACATCAAAAGATGTTAAAATTGAAGGATTAAACGCTGAGAAGAGAATGATTCAGGCAACGGACAGAAAAATTCTAGATGTTCAAAGACAAAATCAAATCGAAGCAGAAATAGAAGTACTGAAGAAATCTAAGTAATGGCTATTGAGAAAAAAACCCATGGATTTGGCAGCGATCTAGCGAAAGCTGCCAAACTCATTAAAGCAGACATTGCAGCCGATAAGATTGCAAAGGCCTTGGGTTATGAGGATTGTGGATGTGCCGGCCGAGCTGAGGCCCTAAACGATCCAAATCTATTAGTTAATAAGATTTTTTATAAAAACCAAAAAACCGATGAAATCAACGAAGAACAAGACAGTTAACGCATTTATAATTGGAACATTCGTTTCGCTCTATTTGTTAGTTAGTATCATATCAACAATTCACGTAATTGACTTTTTTAGACTTTCAAATCCAGAATGGTTAGCAATATCATTGGCAATTGGATTTGAATTAGGAGCTGCCGCTTCCCTAGCTGCTCTTATTACCCTGGACAAAATGAATAAAACCATGGTATGGGCCCTATTCATCGTAATTACCGGAATGCAAATGCAGGGAAATATGTACTATGCGTATACCCACATTGCAGATTATCAGGGTTGGGTAGAATTATTTAATATTGTAGAATGGGAACCTATATCACAAAAAAGATTACTAGCGGGTGTTTCAGGAGCAATCTTACCACTTGTAGCACTTGGGTTTATAAAATCATTGGTAGATTATATTAAACCAGAGGATGAAGTAACACCAATCCGGGTTGAAGACTTAGACGTAATTGCCGAAGAGATTAATCATCCTCAACCAACTATTGAGGAAGAGGTTGAATCAATGAGAAGGGTTGTTGATTCGTACGATTCTCTACAAGAAGAGATAAAAGATTGGGATGTTACTTTAGGAGATGGAATTGAAGATGAACTCGAAGAGGAAATTGATGGCTTAGAAATGGGTCAAATCATCACTGAAGAATCCACGCCAATAGAAGTCGATGTTATAAATGTCAGTGAAGAAGTTTTAGAAGGACCTATAGGAAATAATGGTCCTGATGATTCTGGACTAATAAATTCTATTGAAGCTCCAGAAACTATGAAAGTCTACGACAAAAATACAAATAATTACGTACCTATTAAAGAAAAGTGGGTATGCTAGCAGAAGTCCTATTTGAAAAGGTAAAACTACCAAAACCATATATTAGCAAAAAACTAGAAGCAAATACACTCAGAGCAGTTTTGGATTCAACGCACCAAACCGCCTATAGACTCTATATGATTGCAAATGGAGTTAAAGAACTTCAAAAATTTGCATCAATAACAAGTGACGAGTATATTCTAACCGCAAATGTTGTTACAGAGTGTGGATTCACTGGAGAGGCCAAAGACCAAATTTGGAGCATATTACACCTACAAACTCTCTTACTTAAAAAACCAAAGTTTATTGTAAGATGTGAATTGGTTCATTTGATGTCAAATAAAACCGTCTACCGATGTGTATTTGAACATAAAAATCCTGAAGAGATTTACAATCAGGTACAAGAGTGCATAGATAATTTAAAAAACATATTAGAATGAGAAATTTATTAAAAAGAGGAGACACTGGCGAAGACGTTAAGTTGTTACAAAAAGCCCTAGGTGTTAAAACTGACGGTACATTTGGACCTGGAACGGAATTGGCAGTTAAGAATTTTCAAGGAAGTCATGGATTACGTATCGACGGACTTGTAGGTCCTACTACACAAAAAATGATTTTTGGTGAAGAACTTGAAAAACATTTGGACAGTGAAATTACACTGAACAATTTTGAAATTTATTATCTTGAGAAAGATGAGTACCATGCAGGTCCAAACAAGCCAGAGTACTTATTCCTACATCACACCGCCGGTGGAGAGAATCCATTTGCAGTAGTAGACCAATGGAATGATGATACTCGAGGTAGAATTGGAACTGAATTTGTAATTGGAGGACCATCAGTTAATGGTAAAAGTACAAAGTATGATGGCGTTATTGTAAAATGTATTCCAGACGGAGGATTTGCAGCCCATTTAGGAGACAATGGTTCCCAAAGTATGCATAATAATTCAGTTGGAATTGAAGTATGTAACTTTGGACCCTTAACAAAGGTTGGAAATGTTTTCAAAACTTATGTTGGGACAATTGTTCATCCGGATCAAGTATGCGACTTAGGATTCAAATTCAGAGGTTCACAATATTGGCACAAATATTCAGAAGCACAAATTGAAGCACTTAGAGAACTAATACTATTCATTAAAGATCGTAATGGTATTAATATCAAAAAAGGACTTGTTGAATGGTTGAACTCTAAAACACCAACCGAAGCATTTGAATACAGTCAAGATGCATGGGCTGGAAAGGTAAAAGGTATGCTAACACATACAAATACTCGTAAAGACAAGACAGATTTGTCACCTCAACCAGAGCTGATTAAAATGCTAAAATCAATATAGGGTGAAACTATACTAAAAATATTAATATAATAATTTTAAACTAAAACCAAATTAAAATGGCAAAACCAAGTGTATTAGACCAGAATCCAGAATCTGAAAGAGTTTTCACTGAAGATTCAGTTTTGGCAAATGAAGGACCTCAAGCTGATTATCCAGAATCTGGACCTGAAGTTGAACAAGTAACCCCGATCTTCGAACAAATTGAAGGTATGAATCCGGGTGGTGCAGTAAATGTATTAATCCAAGCTGCTCAAATGGCACAATCTGCTGGAGCTCTTACCTTAAGAGACTCTGTTATGGTTGCTCAAGCAATTTCAGTTTTACAACCAGGTTCTATATAAGAATCTGTCCGGATTAGATTTTAGAAAAGACCTTAAGCAATTAAGGTCTTTTTTGTTTTTAAATTGTTAATAAATATAATGAAACAAATAGGACCAAACCTATATAAATTATAAATCTAACGAATGGAAACTATTAAAACCACCGTCAAAGAATTCTTAAGTTGCTTCAATCAATTCAAATTTAATGTAATTAATAAAGAAAAGACTACTGAAAAGACTAAAGCGCCTAGGGACACTGAATCGTACAAGCAATCTGATGCCCATTTGTATAGAATGTTACAAGCCGCAAAGAAGGAATTATCCGCTGCAAGAAAATTATGCAAACATGGTAAGATTACTACAGATGAACTTTTTGATTATGAATGGAGAGTAACAGAATTGGAGCAAGAAATCAAAGACCTAAAAGATTTCACAGATAACGAGAACGTTTAATTTTTAAATATTACATAAATGATTATAGAAGAAACATTACAAGAAACAGTAACTAGATTTATCAATAAAGGTGTTTACCAAACCAAAATATTATCAACTGAATTACCGTCCGTTGTTATTTGGTCAAAATCTAGAAAATGTCTTGTAGGTGGTAAAGGACAACCTGATTCTCTAGAAATAGTCGATGATGGTAAAGGAAATAAAAAAGCTACGTATGATAATAATATCTTTGTCTCATTACAAAATAGAAGCGAATTAACTGAATCTGACGTGAAAGAAATAAATGAATCTGAAGGAATTATTGTCACTAATGCAACTTATGGTAAACCTTACTTTAGATTTGGATTTATACCAAATTAATAATAATGAGAACGTTTAATTTTTAAAACATATATAATGGTTAACAAAATCAAGGCAATCTTTGCCGCAATTGGCTCTATTGGAGTCCTAATGTTTGTAGTTAGTTGCATCCTATGGCTTTTTACGTACTACCCAGGCCCTACAATAGAATTCCTTATTGTCTCATGGTTTGCATATTGGGGATATAAGGCATACAAATTCTTTCTAAATTATTTTAACAACGAGTCTAAAAACGAACAAATCAATAGTTAAATGGAACTAAATAAGAAATACATTGAATTTATGCTAGATAATGTTATTGGCTCTAGCATAAAGGTTCAATTGCCAAAACCCCAAGAGGCTGGAAAGGTGATGTGGGTTAAACTTGGCCCTGTCGTTTACATGAATGTTGACCTGGAAGTTATTGAAAAATACAGTCGTTCTGTTAAATTCAAATTGAAATTTGACAAATACGAAATTGAGGAATTGATATTCCTTCCTGTAGAATCGGCTCCAATGAGCATCAAATCAAAGTTAATTAGCAAGATTGAAAAATTGGTTTTTAAAACCTTTCTTGACGATGGAAGACGTGATGATATTGTAAAAATGTACGAAGACAAGAGGGCTAATATGTTTACCAATATATCAAAGTTGACTGGTAAAATTATAGAAAAAGATGCTCCAACATTTCAAATGTTGAAGTACGCTGACATTAAACATTGCCCACATATAGGTCTCTTAAACTTTGAAGGTGACCTTTTTAGAGCCTATGATTTATTGGATGGTAGATTTACAATAGTAGACGAAAAACATAAAGATGTAACCACTACGGATGCCCATGGAATCTTAGAGTACATGGAAGGCCCAGGAAAACCAATTGTAAATTATGATGGAAAGACTTGGATTATACCGGAACAACACGAGAATGCCAGACCAACCAAGGATGCTCTTTACAAATTTCTTAAGTTAGAACTTTTAGTAGAATAAAAATGAACAAACTAGATAGGCAATACACAGACCTCTTACAAACCATCCTAGAACATGGTGTTGATAAGAAAGACCGAACTGGTACAGGAACAAGAAGTATTTTTGGTTATACTATCCGACATAATATGAAAGATGGTTTTCCACTTCTTACAACCAAGAAAATGCCATTCAAAACAATCGTAACAGAACTTCTTTGGTTCCTACGAGGTGATACTAATATAAAGTATTTGGTTGATAATAATTGTCGCATTTGGGATGGTGATGCTTATAAACGATATGAGAATAGTTATGCTGCTTGGGTTGTAAATTCTTCGTGGTCAAATAATGCTGAGCCTTGGGATATGGAAAACTTTATTCGACTAATAAAAGAAGACGAGAGGTTTTGTTCTATATTTGGTGAGTTAGGTCCAATTTATGGTAAGCAATGGAGAAAATGGAAATCTAATAGAAAAGACACTTCAATCGAATCTGATAATTATATGGAGTTTAAACAAATAGACCAAATCCAAAACCTAATCAGCGACCTTAAAACAAATCCAGACTCAAGACGTTTAATGGTTAATGCTTGGAATGTTGGAGAGTTAGACCAAATGGTGCTTCCACCATGTCATTATGGCTTTCAAGTTTATACAAGAGAATTGACTGAAAGCGAAAGAATTAAGTTATTAGATATTAGAGAAAATGCAAATAGAAATACTTTTGCTGAACGAGAGGGCTTTATGTCGTATGTTTTAGATAAACATAACATTCCAACCAGAGCAATCTCTCTAATGTGGAATCAACGTTCAGTAGATACATTCTTAGGTTTACCATTCAACATTGCATCTTATGGATTGTTATTGGAAATTATTGCAAAAGAAGTTAATATGGTTCCTGACCAGTTGATTGGAAATTTAGGTGATGTTCATTTATATTCAAACCATATTGAACAAGCCAAAGAACAAATTGGAAGAAAATATACTCACGAGGAAAGAACAGAATTGTTAAAACAAGCGATGGGTGAAGAAAATTATAATAAAGCGGTTGATGAATTAATGCCGTTCGGAGGAGGATTAAGCGGGTACTATGAATCTTACGGGATTCCTTATAATACCAGAGAACCTTATGCATTACCAACATTCGACTGCCCGGCAATAGATGAAATTCCTCATACAACATTTGATGAGTTAGTTTTCAAATTACAACCATGTGATTTTTACATGGACGATTATGTTGCACATCCAACTATCAAAGCACCCTTAAGTAACTAAATATGAAGAAAATTTTAAACACAATTGGAATTCTTGTTTTGGTTTTATTACTAATCTTTGGAGCATTCGCATTCGGTCATGAATTAAAAAAAGCAGCAGAATTAAAAGAGCATAGAGCGCATGTAAGATTTGAAAGAGATAGTTTACAGGTTGAAATCTATAAAAAACAACTATTAAAGCACCCTTAAGTAACTAAGATGAAAATCAAACCTAGAAAAATTTATAAAGAATACAAAGACGCAACTGCTCTTGAGATTTGGGAAGGTGTTAGAGACAATTTTACGTTTGCTTTCATTGGAGCCACTCTAGTTGTATTTATTGCAACCAAAACTGATATTGCAGTCTTATTTGGTTATTTGGCGTATTATGCATTTATGGGTCGAATATTGAATAGACCTAAATATGTTACGGACCTTGGAAAATTGATAGTGTTTCCAGTTCCATCTGCTATTGGAGCCTTTGTTGGTTATAAATTAAGTTACATCATATTAAATTACATATAATGGCAAAGAAACCACAACTTACCGAATTTCATTACCATGAGGCTCTTGATAGAGCCTATATGATAGGAGATATTATTGATCGTCACATGATACAGCATCCTGTTTGTAAACTTGACAAAGAGGTTAACCAATTGGTTGAAGAGGCCGCAATGAAAATCTTTGAAGCATATCAATTATTAGGACATCGTAGCGTTGAGCTATTTCCTGATGATATATAATACATGAAAACATTTAACGAATTTATAATTGACGAGTCTAAAACAATTGGCTTAGAAGAGACAGAACCTAATAATGAAATTAATCCAGTTGAACCTGGAGATGGTGAAGATGAAAGATTGGTAAAAATCCGACAATTCAAAGGAAAGGTTTCTGACTACGCAAGCTATTGGGAAGACCGAATTAATAAAGGCTAATATGAAAATTGATGAATATTTTGACAAAGTATATCTTCTCAATCTAAATAGGAGAAAAGACAGACTTAAAACATCAACCAAAAAACTTGAATATTGTGAAATAGAATTTGAAAGATTTGCAGCCATCGATGGGCAAGTACTTCAAAATGTATGGGAAACTTTTAATAGTAAACCACACAATCTACAAAATCCAAACTATTTGGCATGCGCAATTTCACATCTATCAATATATAAAGATGCCCTAGATAATGGCTACTCTAAGATTCTTATTATTGAAGATGACTGTAGTATAAGAAAGAGTGCAAATGCTGAATTTAACAATATTGTTGATACTCTTCCAGACTGGGAATTATTGTACTTTGGATTTATACCCTTAACAGATGATTGTAGTCAATGGACCTATAACGAATTCAATATACCAATAAAAAATATAGCACAGTCTAAAAACTTTTGGGGATTGTATGGTTATGGAATAACTTCTGATTTAATGCAGGAAGTAGTTGAAAGATACAATGCTGACTTTTCTATGGAATTAGACCGGTTTTTTGTAAAAGAGATTCAACCTCGAGGAAAATCATACGGAATTATACCACAGATTTTTGCAGCGGAAGACGGATATTCAGACAATAGTTTGACAGTAGAACGTGGAATGATGGAACGTTCGGTAGACAGGAGATTTGGAAGTCTAACTGACTACTTATAAAATATTAATATAAAAATGGCAGAAGAGACGGTAAATACAATAATACAAACACTTATTGCAGAATGGGGATGGACCATCGCAGTTGCAATGATTACTCTTGCCCTAAAAGATTCAGTTCTTAAACTATGGGAAGGGTTAATGTTCCTATATGGAAATGATTTTAACATCGATGACATTGTTTGGATTAATGGAAACAAAAAAGCTAGAATTGTCCGTCAGGGAATATGGAAAACCACATTTTATCTTTACGACCACAACCGAAAGTTCTTGGTACCTAACGATAGAATTTGGACACTTAATATTGAAAAAGAATTACCTAAAGACAGTCAACAAAACCTATTTTAACAGATATATAAATTGGTACTAAAGCCTAAAATATCTTAATACAATGGAGTTTATCGAAGAAGAAGCCACTTTGATAGACATTTCAAGGGTTAAAGGAAAGATTAATGGGGATCAAATTAATGAAGTAGTTCACCATGACTATGGATTAAATGATTTAGATTATTACGAATCAGAAGACTTGGTAATGTTTGGAGTTGGCGGTCCGGGTTAAAAGAATTAAGCGTACTTATGGTACGCTTTTTTATTTAAAAACATATCCTGAAGAAACTTTTTAATTAAGGGATATATAAATTATAAAAAAATAAATTAATTTATGGTAAATCCAATCACTCTTAGTGATGCAGTAGTTAATGCTCTTAACGCCAGAATTGGTGACGAGTATACCGCACACTATTTTTACAATGCAGCATTTAATTGGTGCTCAGACAAAAACTACAAAAATGCAGCCGCTTTCTTTGCTGCAGAATCTATGGCTGAATTAGAGCATGCCCAAAAACTACAAAAGTATTTAGTAGATTGGAATTGTACTCCAGTTTTACCATCTGTTGAATCAAATTTCAAATTCGCTACATTACCTGATATTGTTGAAAAAGCATATCAATTAGAATTAGACCTTTTTAACAAGTACGTTAAAGACTCGCAATCAATTTTTGCAATTGACTTAGCGACATTTGATTTCTTACAAGGTTACAGACAAATCCAAACGGATTCAGTCATTGAGTACTCTGACCTATTAGCAGCGTTGGAATTAATCAATGTTAATAATAAGTTAGACGTTCTTCATTTCGAAGAAATATATTTTAAAGCATAATCGAATAACATGGACCCCGATAGTGAAAATTATACCAAAAATAAAAATAACCAAATCGAATCTGGCAACATGGTGCATGATGTTAGCTCTATTTTTCAACCCTTTGGGGTTCGACGCCGTCCAATACTGGCTGATAGGGATGACTGGAAGTTTGTTACGAGCGAATTTCGCTTTGTATTGTATTGCGGGATCATTCTTTGGGCTCTCTATGGTTTTTCGAAGATTGTATAAAAGAGAAGAAAGAAGACGTAACGATAAATACTGAAATTTTAACAAAAATAATCAACCTGACATTTTACCGTGTCAGGTTTTTTGTTTATATTTACACTATAATTAAACTACATGAAAAAAATACTTTATATTGACCTTGATGGCGTAATGGTAGACTTAGAGAGTCATGCAATCCGTAGACATGGACCAAAGGCAATTGAAAAACTTGGTATGTTAACATCAGTTGACAAAGAACTTTTTGAAGAACCAGAGCCGATGCCAGGTGCTATCGAAGCAGTTAAATACCTTTGGGATAAATTTGACATTTATTTCCTTACAACTGCCCCTTGGAGCAATGCAAACAGTTATTCATCTAAACGCAGATGGGTACAAAAGAACCTTGGCAAATATGCGCACAAGAGACTAATTATATCACATCGTAAAGACCTTTGTATTGGAGACTTCTTAATCGATGACCGTCCAAATAATGGTGCTTCCGAATTCCGTGGAGAATGGATTCAGTTTGGACAGCCAGGATTTGAGGGGTGGCCACAGATTATAAACTATCTTGAAAATCTTGATATATAAAACAAACATAATATATTAATACTATGAAAAAAGTAAAACTATTTGAGGAATTTATCAATGAAGGAAAATCATTCCAATTCTCTTTTGACTACAATACTGATGAAGATGATGTAGAATATATCCAAGACATTTTAATGAATGCTGGAGTAGATGCAATTGCAGAGCCTGGTACATTTGACGATGAAATGATAGTTAAAGCCCCAAATGCAGTTGAATTGCGTAAGGCTAAAAAAGCAATCCAGGCAGATGGATTTGAAATTAACGAATCGACACAAATGCCTAAACCTATGAAAGGTTTAAAGTACGAAGTAGTTAAAGCAAAAGATTTAAAAATTGGTGACGAAATATCAGATGGACCAAAAGAAACTTGGGAAATTTCTAAAGTTGTTTCTATTAATCCTGTTAAATTAGAAGTTGTTGAAACTATCGTTCCCGAAGATAATCCAAGATATAAAGCACCAGGAACTCTTATTAACATTGATTTTGGTCCATATGCAATGATGTTTAAAATAATCAGATAATTATGAAACATACTCAATTATTTAATGAGTTCTTAAATGAATCTCAGAACTTTATCGGCGAATCCAGTATTGGAGACATTCATATTATGGCTCAAGAGGCAGATTCTTTCACTGCATTCCGAAAAGAATTCATGGACGAATATGGCAAACCAAAATCAGTTAAAGAACTTAAAAGTTTAGAGGCTTGGTTGCAAGAAATTTGGAATGAAAACCAAACTAATGAAAGTGAATTACTTGAAGCTGAAAAGTTTCAAGCAATAGACATTCCTAAAAGTGCAGCTGCTGGTATAGAACGTATGATTAACACAATTGGAATTAATCAAGCTATTCGTGATGTATTAGGATTTGATAAAGTTTATCAGAGTTCTGTTGGTATTAACAAGAATAACATAGTTATAACTATTACACAAAAACCAAGAAAAGGATAATGAAACACATTAAACTACACGGAGAATTTATTAACGAGGCCAAATCTGAAGTATATCCAGAAGAGGTTCAAAATATAATTGATGGACTTATTGGTATTGGTATGAAAAAATATCAATTAGCAGCTCATACTAACTATGGAGTTTGGTTTATTGAATTACCATTTACAGCAATACATATTGGTAATTTAAAGAAAATTGAAAAAATTATACCAGACTTCAACATTGGAATCTGGAATGGTTATTCAGGACTATCAATTAGAACAAATATATCTGTATAATGAAAAAGGTAAAACTATTTGAAGAATTTATCAGTGAAACATTATCGATGGACGCTGTTTATATTCACCAAATCACTGGTTCAGGCCAGGACGCTGCACAGAACTTTATTGATGATAATAATATAGATTCGGCAAAATTAGTAGCATTTCTTAAACAACATAAAGACTCAAAAGAGAAATATGATGTTAGAGACATGATTAATGGCACTAATAAGAATAAAAGATTTATGAAGCAATTCATGAATGAGTCAATGAAGGCAAAAGACTACTTCAAAGACCCAATGCACCTCGCAGACGCTAAAGGATGGGTCATAAATCTTAAGCTATCTGATGATGAGATAAAAGCCAAGATAAAATCAGTAATGAAAGATCCGTCTAAATTTAATAACTTAATGGACGCAATGACTGACGAATTAAACCTAAAGTGGAAATAATTATGAAGCACATAAAACTATACGAAGAGTTTGTTAATGAACTTGAAATCCCGTCGAACCGTTGGATTGAGCTAGATTTAAAACAAATCGATGCAGCTGGTATGGAGAGTATATGGACTATGTACACTGATACGTATTTAGGTGCGGGTATGGACCTATCGGCAAATGATTGGCCCGAAATGCAGGCAAAGTACAAAGCAACTGCCCTAAAAGACGTTGATGGTGACCATTTTGCGGATGCATTTATTATTTATAAGCCTACCAGATGGGGTAACAAAATCGCCCTATTAGGAACCAATGGTAAAAAAGAGGCAAAATCTGATGTGGTTAAAAAATTACTGCAATTGGTTAACACTAAAGGTTGGTTTATCGAAGCAAGTCTGAAAATGGAGGAAATCCTCTCTAAGTCAGGAGCTCCAGTTATAATGGATGAAGAAATGATTAAGGATGTAGTAGGAGCAGATAAAAAACCTGAATTTACAGGCGATGGATATTACACCCGATTCCTATCAAAGGCAGGTAAAAGAATAACAAAAAGAATATACGGTAAAATATGAAAAAAGTAAAATTATTCGAGGAGTACATCCAAGAGGCGACTACTTCATGGAGCAAAATGATGAAAGGTGTTAAAGACGGAGAAAGCGGACCTTGGACAATAGTTGCTATTGAAAACAATAAGGTTGTTGGACAAAAGAATATAGACATTAGAGACCTTTTACCTGCTGCATTCGAAGAAATGCGTAAAGAATTTCCAAGAGCCAAGTTTCATATTGAAGATAGTACAGGCGGAGTTGTTTGGAATATATAAATTGTTATGGGAGTTATAATTAAAAATGCTATTAATAAAGAGGAACATGAAGCGCTACTTCGAGGAGATACTTCATTTGTTCATATAGCAGGAGAAACTAATCCAACAATTTTAAAGATTATTGGAATTCTTAGAGAGCATTTTGATTTTGTAATTAAACCAGAATCATATTGGAGAATAGAACATACTCCTAATGGACATGATTGGCATATTGATACTGGAACAAATAACCACATGATGTGGTGCCAAGTTGGATGTTCAATATTGTTAACATCAACCAAAGAATTTGAAGGTGGTGAAACCTTTTACAATAAAGAGGAACCTTACACAGTGGAACGAGACCTTTATGACATTGCAGCACATACATCGTCTGAATGGCACATGGTTAAACCACATACAGGAAATAGAGTAGTTCTGCTACTTTTTATTTAATAAAAAACAAAGACATGAAAAAAGTAAAATTATTTGAGCAGTTTGTCAATGAGGCAAAAGATGCTACTAGAGATGAATTAATGGACCTAATGGAAACCAAATACAAAATTAAATCTGTTAGACCTTCTGAAGATTTTGACGGTCAAACTGAAGGAATTTGGATTGCAGCTGATAATGAGGAAGAGTTAAGTGGTAATAAAATATTTGACTACTACAATAAAAGTGCTAAATACAAAAATGGCGTACTTAAAAGTGTAGTAGATGCTGTAGAGAAAAAAGGTTGGTGGTTTTCATGGAACGACCCAGGAACAATGATGTGTTGGCCAAAAAATTAATAAGATATGAAAAAAGTAAAATTATTTGAAGAGTTCATTGATGAATCTGCGACAGTTCTTCACCAACACGATTTCTTAGGAATGCAGGCTCAAGCCGCAAATATGTCTAGGGAGGAATGGATTGCTCACTACGGATCACCTGAAATTGGCTCTGGAATTGATGAATCAAAGAAAGGTATTTACACAGTCTATTTTGAAGACAGGGATGGAGAAATATGGGATTGGGACGTTCCAGCTAGTTCACCTGAAGAGGCAATTAAACTAGTACAGGACGGAAAGGCCCTAGGACCTTACGACCAAACACTTCCAAGAGGAGCCCGTAACTTTCACGCAAAGTTTTATAAATAACCCTACATACAACATAGTAAAACCCACATTGGGTCTTTTTAGTTTGATATATAATATAGACTAAAAAGACCCAATTGTTGTAAATGAGCACAGAGAGAACCCCACAAGAGATGATTCTTGAACTATATGACCTGTTTTCTTCGTTTAAGAGACGAATCGAAGACCCTAATTATATTCAAATAGAGAACACCTTAGAAAAATTGGTGGAGAATCAAAATGAAATGAAAGAAGAGATTCGAGGATTGAAAAAACAACTCCTGAATCCTTTTGATGGTGTAATTGTGGAGAATAAAAAGAACACTGAATTTAGAGAGGAACAAGAGGCTTGGAGGGTTGAAAGGGATAAACTAATTGAAGAGCACAAACACTTAATGCGATGGAAAAACGGCGCTGTTAAGGTTCTAATTGCCCTATTAACCGCAAGTGGTGCAATAGTTACATTCTTTTTAACAAAATACTACCAATAAATGATACTTGATAGAATCACTCTTAACGTTGCCTTAAAATACTTGGACCAAATTCAACAGAATGAGGGTCCTGTTTTCAATATACTTTTTTCATTAAAAGAACACCATAGCGATGTTACAAAGACTGTTAAATTTGAAGACATTGATGTTCTACGAGCATTCATTGAAAGATGGGCAAAACCATCTGGATTTGAAAATTTAGATTGTAAGTCACTTAATCTTTTTGAGTTAAAATCATTTAGTTTTGATAAAAACAATACAGACAAGAATTTAGTCTATAATTCTGGACAGGAGTTTTTTACAAAGACCGCAAATGTTAATGGTATTTCAATATTAAACTTGAATAAGGGATATTTGATTGACATGATAGAAATCAAAGAACTTTTTGATACATTTAAAATTGACGATTATATTCTACTACAGGAAAATTACATCGACTGCGGTTATATTGCACTACATTTTCAAAGTTCTGTAGAAAAACTAAAACAACTATACTATAAATATAAATAAAAAACATGCCACAAGATAATTTACAAAATTCTGGTGAAAGAGGACCTCAGGGTAAATACAATCCATTGTATCCTGGAGAGCTTGGAAGAGCACTATTTCACCCAGAAATGGATTACAACTTGGACCTTATTGGACAAGTAATTCATGGATATAGAGTGATGGGAACCAACAATGATGGAACCATTAATATCAATGATGATGTTGATAAGGTACTTAAATTACACTTGGTAACTGTTGATGATACTGCCCTAATATTAGCTGGAGCTGAAATTGGTGACTATGTTTGGATTCCAATTGAAGTTACGCAGAATTTAGGACCTCAAGGATATCAAGGTCGTCAAGGTGCACAAGGTCGTCAAGGTGCGCAAGGAGCACAAGGAGCGCAAGGTAGACAAGGTACACAAGGAAATCAAGGAAATCAAGGACCTTCGGCAGTAGGTACACCCGGATCACCTGGAAGTGCTGGACCTCAAGGAGCTACAGGACCTCAAGGGGTACAAGGTGCTACCGGACCACAAGGAACCCAAGGTTTAGTTGGAAATTACGGTGGAGACAGTTTACGATTCTTAGTTGGAAATTATAATGGAAGTTCTGCGGCTTCTGGAGCAATTACGTTCAGTAACATACTTACTCCACCTGCACCGAACCTCGATATTATTGTAAGTAATTTTGATGCAGATGGCGCTAACACATATGCTTGGTTTACTAGTATGGTTTCACAAGGAGGTCGTATAAGAATTACCAGACCAGGTAGAACAACAGAATACATAGACTACACAATAGATAGTGGAAGTACGGGAGGAAATACAACGCTTAACCTATCATACGTTGGAGGGACTATAACTGCAATCGGATCGGTATGGCCAGTAGGTACTGAACTTATAGTGTCCTATGCAAAGTCAGGAGAACAGGGAAATAAAGGTGGCCTCTTATATGAATATAACGGAGGAATGTCTTTTAATGATCCGGATGCTTCTTTAACCACAAGTATTACGTTTAATGAAATTACTGAGGATGGCGCTAATGTTGGAGACTACATAAATAATTGGTATGTTGGAGGAACTCTTTTTATACAGAGTAATACCAATGGAGATTCAACGTATACGATGTTCAACGTTACAGGAGTAACAATTGATTCAATATTTCCATCAGGGTTTCAATACATCGTTGATGTTAATTATCTTGGAGGTAGTGCACCTACAACTGGTGAAATATGCGTTGCTAATTTTAGTCCGGCAGGACCTCAAGGAGCCCAAGGTGTTCAAGGAGCACAAGGAGTCCAAGGTGCTCAAGGTCGTCAAGGAACACAAGGACCTCAAGGAGTTCAAGGATCAGTAGGAACTGGAACAACAGGACCTCAAGGAGACCAAGGACCTACAGGTTCAGGTTCATCTTTTACGTATGCAAAAACTCTTTTTGTTGACCCTAATGGAGATGACAGTATCGCTATTCCCGGAAGATTAGACAGACCGTGGCAACATATATCCGAAGCAATCCAATTTCTAGAAGCAGATTCTAGAGTTGGATGGACTATTTGGGTATTTCCAGGTGAATACACTGAAGACACCCCGTGGACATTTTTTGCTTCTAGCCAAACAACAGTTAAATTAAATGGAGGTGTTTCTATAGTATTTGACCTAAAGAATTATTCTGAACATGTAATAGAAGGAAATAATGATTTTTCAATAATTGGAGACGATAGAAGTATTGGCGGAGGTTTACCTAATGTAAGTATTACAACAAAAACAAGTAGCGAAGTGTTTGCTCCACCTATAATGTTAGTTAAATTATCTAGAAAAGATAAAAAATGTAGAATTTCTAATGTTTCCCTTATAGGAGGTGAAAGTAAATATGCATTTATGTTAATAAATGCAGATAATCAAATCATACACGTTACAGATTGTTACATATACTCACTGGAAAATAACATTAGAGTCTTGGACGAAACTCTTATTCCAAAGGTAGCAATCACTAATAGTATTCTTGTAAATGGTGATATAAATAATGCAAATCAATTTGCAAATATAGTTACTAGACAAAATTACACAGTAGATCCAGGTGATACAAATTTTAATGGTATTTGGAACTTTGAAAATGTAAGATTTGTTATCCTTTGTATTAAGGCAGGTTCAATAGCTTATACTGAAAAGGGTCACATATTTTCAAATAATCAACAATCAACCAAAGGAGGTATGTATGTTACGTTCAGTAGTTGTAAATTTTATTGTTCATGGTGGAAATCAATTCAAGGAAATTGGGCTGATGAAGGAACTGGTGGAATAAACTTTATTGAAATAGTGGGAACAACTCTATCTAATGCAGATGCAAGTTACTGGACAAGTGGAGTTACATGGACTGAACTTGGAAATATAGGTTTTATAGTTAATCGAGCTGATATAATCGATCCAACCATATTACTATTATAATACTAAAGGCCCTTAAGGGCCTTTTTTAAACTTTTTAGGACGGCTTCATATAATATTAAACAATTGTATGAATCAAAAAGCACTAGACCGTATCTCTTTAAAAATAACCGATGAGGTTTTTGCACACTGGAATCTTGACTGGAATTTGGGCAAAACCCATTCAAACTTTTACAAACAAATCAAGAGAAAGGGACTTGAGTTTGATATTGATGCAACCATTTATTTTGATAAGGTAGAAGACCAACCAATTGAAGGATTTATTTCATTTGACACTACAGGAGCCGACTCTAGAGACTTTGATGATGACGGCAACCCTCAAACACCTTTTATAATTATCGACTTTGGTATTGAAAATGGTTGGCTACCTCAATATTTTACTGAACTCTATGCACATCTTGTAGACGTTGTCCGACACGAGGTGGAACATATAACCCAAGGTGGTGAGAGTATTGGTAACTACCAACCTGGCAAGCCCTCTGATGATGATTCTATAGAACGTGAATTGATACACCAAGGGTTTCTTCCTCAATCAACCTACTTAATGCTACCCAAAGAGGTAGATGCAAATCTTGAAGGACTGCGATTAGAATCACAAGTTCGCGGAGAAAAGATGATAAATACTTTAAATAGATATTTAGACTCACAAGGCTTAAACCAAGACGAAAGAATACAAGTGGTCCAACTTTGGAGAAATCGAGCTAAAAAAATTAGAGCAATTCCGGAATTTTAAATATCGATAAATATACAAAAAACCAATGAATTTAGTATTTCAAGGTACAATTGACGTATCAAGTGGAACTCAAATAGATTGTGCGTATGACAATATGCTGATTTCCTTAATGGTTATCAATAACCAAACCGGAAATTATACTCTTACGGTTAAAAGACTAGAAACTGAGGCCGGAGGTTTAGAAACACTTCTTTATAAATTTCTATTAGACAATGGAGATTCTGTTAGGGACACAACCCAATATAAAATGTCTAAAGGTGATTATATTCATCTGGAATCTACTCAAGCCGACACAACTTATTATATCTCAGCAGAAGTAGAATGATACAAAGACAGGACAAATATGGAAATACCAGCACAGACCTTGGTCCAGTATTAGTTTATGACAAATATGGTAAACTAAAAAAGATAGGAGGATCCGGAGGTTCAGGAACACAAGGTCCGCAAGGACCTGCAGGTGGACCACAAGGGGTACAAGGTGCTCAAGGATTTCAAGGTCGACAAGGTGTTCAAGGAGATATTGGTGCTCAAGGGTATCAAGGAGACCAGGGATATCAAGGTGCTCAAGGTAACATAGGAGATCAGGGAACTCAAGGAGTTCAAGGTGATATTGGACCTCAAGGACGTCAAGGAACTCAAGGCGTTCAAGGTAACCAAGGAGTTCAAGGTAACCAAGGAGTACAAGGAGCATTGGGACCTCAAGGAGCCCAAGGAACTCAAGGTGTTCAAGGTGTTCAAGGAATACAAGGAGCATTAGGACCTCAAGGTGCCCAAGGAACACAAGGTGTTCAAGGTGTTCAAGGTAACCAAGGAGTACAAGGAGCATTAGGACCTCAAGGAGCCCAAGGAACTCAAGGTGTTCAGGGAGTTCAAGGAACCCAAGGTAACCAAGGAGTTCAGGGAGACCAGGGAAATAGTGGTATCTCAGCAGGTGCCGTTTATTACTTTAATCAATCTCAATCTTCTGATGTTTCACCATATAAGGTATTAGCAACACAACCAAATGGAGCACAACAAATAGTTACAACTAATTTAACAGGTTCTCAACAAAATGTACTAGTTTCACAATTTTTAACACCTCAATTAGGTTTTGCTGTAATTCCAGGAGGAACCCAAAGATTCCATTTTCATTATCTTAAACAGGCTTCAAATGATAGTATTGAGACTTATGTAACAATACAATTAGCCAATTCTTCCGGGGTTGCAATTGGACCAGTTATTCAAACAGGTACTGATTTAATTGGATGGGTTGATGCATCCACTCCAGTAGAAATTACATTAGATTTAACCCTATCTACAACAGCAATTGATCCGACAAATCGAATGATCGTTAAGATATATTTAATGAATAATGATAGTAATGCCCATGTTGTTAATTGGTACACCGAGGGAAATCAATACTATGCATTTGTTATGACGTCTGTTGGTGTTGTTGGAAATCAAGGAGCTACAGGACCTCAAGGTTCTCAGGGAACTCAAGGTGTTCAGGGAGTACAAGGAGTCCAAGGTGATATTGGCCCTCAAGGTGTAATAGGACCGCAAGGTGCACAAGGAACGCAAGGAGTTGCTGGAGCCCAAGGTACAACAGGAGCCCAAGGACCACAAGGAGTTCAGGGAACTCAAGGAGTTCAAGGTGTCCAAGGAATTCTTGGTAACTTTGGAGGAGATTCTGTTTTAATGACAATGAATGGTTACACTGGCTTCTCCGGAGGTATGGCACCCGGTATTATTGAATTTTGGAATGGTACAAATCCTGCAACAACTACTCAATTAGCTATTAGTAATACTGATGCACAAGGAGGTAACATTACTAATTGGAATAATGCCCTGGTAAGTAGTACTAATCCAATTAAAGGTAGTTTAAGAATAAGTGTTAATGGTTCTTCAAATAATTATGCAGATTATCAAATAAATTCAGGAACCAATAGCACAGGTCGTGAAGTATTGGATGTTACTTATATAGGAAGCAATGGTACTATATCTACAGGAGATTCTTTGGTTGTTTCTTTTGCTAGAAGTGGAGACTTTGGTCCTCAAGGACCTGGTGCATCAATTGTTGCTAGTGACTATGTAATGAAAGCAGTTAAAGGTGGTAGTACGCAAACAATATTAAACAACAATAACAATCAAGTTATAACATTTGTTGATGATTTTGACCCTCAAAACTGGTGGACTTCTAATAAGTTTCAACCAACAATCACAGGTTATTACATTTTGCAACTTGCAGTATGGTGGGATGCTGGAGCCATTACAACTAACCAAACAAATATACAGTTGCAAAAGAATGGTAATACTCAAGTGGCTATTCAACAAACTCAAATTGTTACTGGTGCAGGATACGGACAAGAAATTGATACTATAGTATATTTTAATGGAACTACTGATTATGTTGAAGCTACGGCATACACTGGAAATACAACATCACAAAATATAAATGGTACCAATACAGGTACATGGTTTACCGCATCACTAATAACAAATGGTACAGGACCTCAAGGGTTCCAAGGACCTACTGGAGTAACACCTTCAATTCCAAGAAGTTTTGGAATTACAATGGACGGTGCAGGTACGGTTATATCAACAGGAATCCAAGGAGACATACAAATACCATATTCAATGACTATTGACTCTTGGAGCCTTATTTCCGATGTTGTTGGTTCAATTGTGGTAGATGTTTGGAAAGATACTTACGCAAATTATCCAGCAACTATTGCAGATACTATAACAGGTTCAGCAAAACCAACAATATCTTCTAGTAATAAAGCCCAAAGTTCAACACTAACAGGATGGACAACATCTGTTAATGCTGGCGATATAATAAGATTCAATGTCGATTCAGTTTCGACAATAACAAAAGCAACCCTAATAATACAAGGCTTACAAGTATGATAGCAATATATTTGAATAGATATGATGATTTACCATTAACCTATTTTGATTTGGCATTTAATGAGAATGACGTTCAAACGCTAAGACTTGGAGGAGTTCCTTTCAACGAAGGATTTTCTGAACAAGATATGATTGATAGAGCAACAGAGATATTTGAAGGTAATTTTTCAACTGTAGCATATCAATTAACTGAAATAATAACCCAATAATGGCCACACTACTATCAATACAATCTGGTAACCTTTTAGATGCTTCTACATGGGCATTAGTTGATTCTACTTCATTTCTAGAAACCAGAACTACTGAACAAGCATTAACTACTGTCCAAACTAATGCAAGTGCTGCATTTATACCTGGTACAATAACGGTTGCGGGAGTAGCTGTGCAGGTAGGTACTAGATTGGCTGCTCCTACTGGGACAATGACTATAAGATTATACAATAATACGGCCGCTGCAGTTGTAAAAGACGTAGTGATTAACGTTACAGATTTGCCAAGTACGAATGGTACACTAAATGGATGCATTGTTGGTTGGACTTATTTTAAATTTGACACTAGTGTTACCTTAATTGCAGGAAATCAATATTCAATTAGGGCATTTTCTTCGGTAAATAGCCAAGTAACTCTCTATAGAAATGCTGTAACTGGTAACTGGAACAGGGCTCTTGTTACTACTACAACACAGGCACCTGTTGCTGCCGATGTTTTAATAACAGCAGGTGCGTATACGTCTGTTGGTGTTAATTCCAGCGTGACTGTTACCATGAATAGTACTTCTTTAGCAACTCAATATGGAAACTGTTATGTTGGAAGCAATGGAACCCTAAATTATGGAGTTGCGCCATCTACAAATTATGGTTTAAGATTGGCTGGAGATTTATGGATAGGTCGAGGAGGTACCTTTACGATTGGAACAGCCGCTAATCCAATACCTGCAACCTCTACTGCAATCCTAGAAATAAACTGTACTACACCACTTCAATATCAGATAATTCAATTTGGTACTCTTGAAACAAAATACGAAACAACAGTACTACATAGAGCACTCCTAAATGCAGATATTGCAGTTGGTGCAACTTCAATGACGACTGATGTTTCTACTGGATGGAAACAAAACGATGTAATCGTTATTCCAAGTACGACAAGAACAACAACACAATTTGAAAGAGTTACACTAAGCGCAAATGCTTCTGGTACTTCGTTATCACATAATGCAACAACATACGCGCATGATGGGAATGCTGCAATTTATATACAAGCAGACCTTGCTAATCTTACTAGAAACATAAAAATAAGAAGTGTAAGTAGTACAAATAGAACCCGTTTTCGTCCGGGTTTATTAGGTGTAACAAATTTATTTGATGTTGAGTTTTTTGAAATGGGTTCTAATACACATGCATCTGGAACCGCGCAATATACTGGAACTTTAAATGTGCAACAATGTACATTTTGGCAAATAGCGTCTCCAGGTACAACAATATTGTTTGCAAACATTAATATTACTACATATGACGTATCTAATAATGTTTTTTATAATTATTCTGAATTCACTTCAACAATTAATAATAATAATTTAATAATCGGATTCACTGGATTTGCCGCAATTAGCCAGGCTGCAATTGGTAACAATAATGTTATATCATCATGTAGCCAGGCAGGATACTCTGGAACTATGTACGGATCAACAACAGGAAATCGATTTTATGCAACAGCTGGAAACGGAGCTTGGTATGCTACAAGTAATTCTCTTGGACATACTATTAGCAATACTGTATTTTTTAATAATTCTCAAGCAATACGATACATACCCTCAACTGCTACAACTGCTTCAGATAGAACAGTATTTGATAAATTTGAAAATTGTTATTTTTATGGAAATGTAACTAATATTGATATAATTGCTTCCGGAAACGTAACAAATATGAGGAGATTATGGTTTAACAATTGTTTCTTTTGGGGAGGTAAAACAGGACTTTTAACAGCAATAGGGTATGCTCCATTTGCCGGAGACTATACACATTTTTCAAATTGTACATTTGGAAGAATGCCAATCGGAACTGATAGTTTTTTTACAACTTCATGTTTAAGAGGCGGTCATTATGGTTCTACTTTAACAAATTGCTTGTTTTATGGAACACAATACTCTTTCGTATCGCAAAATTTTTTTAGTACGGTTCATGGTTTTAATGGACTGATATCTCTAAAACATAATGGAACAATCAATGAATACCGACTTGCTCAAAGTAACGGTCTAATACAAAATGACAACGTAATTACGTATAATGGAAATCCAAGTATAAGAATAACTCCTGCAGTATTAACAAATAAGACATTTTCAAGTCCTGTTAGGGTTGCTATTAAATCAGGAGAGACTTGTAATGTCTCAGTTGCAATTAGAAGATCGGTTCCCGCTGATGGTAGTATATACAATGGAGTTGCGCCTCGTCTAATGTATGCTTTTAATCCTCTTGCTGGAAATTTAACAGAAACTGTCGGAGCATCATATACAAATAACAATTTAATTAGTTATACACAAACTCTTGTCACAGGCTGGACCCAATCACAGTGTTTTGCTACACAAAATGCTACAATTGCCCCGAATGGTGAATTAGACGGTGATAAAATAATTCCATTTGGGACTACATCAGAACATCCTCTTTATCCAAATATTGGATCGCCTGCTCTAGGTAATACTGAAACATACAGTGTATACGCAAAAGCTGGAGGATATAATTATCTAGGATTAAGGGTTCAGATATCTGGCGTTTGGAGTGTATCTTTTTTTAATTTAGCAACTGGGGTAATATCAACATCAAGTCCAAGCTTTATTTCAACAGATATTACAAGCGTTGGTAATGGATGGTACCGTTGTTCAATAACTTATGCAAATAGAAGTGTTGCCGGATTCCAAATTATACCAGCCCCTTCGGAACTGGTCACTTTTACAGGAAATAGTGTTGATGGTATCTTTGTATGGGGTGCAAAACTAGAAGTAGGAACATTAACTGATTATGTACCAGATGGAACATGGGAGACCCTGTCATACACAACACCTCCTGTCAATAATGATTCAGTTTTAGAATTTTATGTAGATTGTGATGGCGTTACAGGTTGGATTAATATTGATAACTTTAAAACAACAACATCAAACGATACTAAAAGTATGAATTATTGGTCAACTGTTGGAGTTTATGCAGAACCTGATTGGAGAAAACCAGGTGGAACTGTAACCTTTGTAAATTAAACAGATATATACCTTATAAAAAATAATTAAACAATAAAGATGGCAACAAAAGTTTGGAAGGTTGATAATCAACTAAGAATAGAAACAGATGGTGTAACAACCTATGGAAATGCAGCACTTTACTCAATTTTAGAATTTACCGCAACATCAGTTACGTTAATCTATTCAGGAGTTTCTAACATCTCTACAAAAACTACAATTAATTTTACAGATTTTCAAGATGATGCTGAAGTACCTTATACAACAGAAGCTGCCATTGCAGATTATTTAGCACCACTAATTGGATGAGACGTATAATATCATCAAGAAGAAAACAGGGACAATTTACTTCCGCTCCGGTAGTAAGTGGGAATACAACAATCGGTTCAGTACTATCTGTAACTAATGGTGTATTCGACGGACCGTCATCAACATATACATACCAATGGTTCCTAGACAGTAGTCCAATATCAGGAGCTACCAGTAGCACTTATACACTTCCAGCGCTTAGCAATGGAATATTAAGATGCATTGTTAAGGCAACAAATGCGCTTGGTACCGTTAAATCTACAAGTAACTTTTTTACGATTAGAAATTCCTTTAATTTTGTAGTTAAAACTGATAATACTTCAACAGGGAGTAGTACTGTAACTCAGTTCAAATTACCATTAATTAGTACAGGTACTTACAACTTTACGGTTTACTGGGGAGATGGTACTTCAAATACAATAACAACTTGGAATCAAGCACAAACAACGCACACATACGCAACTGCTGGAACCTACAATATTTCGATAACAGGGACTATAACAGGATTTTGTTTTAATAATGCAGGTGATAAACTTAAAATTTTATCAGTTGGATGGTGGGGTCCTTTAAGACCTTCTAATAATTCCGGAACTTTCTTTGGATGTACTAATTTAACACTAGATAATGTTAAAGATGTTCTTAACCTTACAGGTATGACAGCTCTTAATAATTTCTTTTATGCATGCTCAAGTTTAGTTAAAGTTAACCGCATTGGTGAGTGGAACACGTCAAATATCACTTCTTTGAATAGAATGTTTGAAAACTGCTATAATTTTAATGATAATGTAGGAGGATGGAATACTTCTAATGTTATAGATATGCAAAATGTTTTTGCTAACGCTAGAAACTTTAATAATGGAGGTAGTCCAGATATTGGAAATTGGGACACTAGCAAAGTTACTACATTCAGATTTTTATTTGGTTCTGATGCGAATGGTGTATATCATAGTTTTAATCAATATATTGGAGACTGGAATACTTCAGCCGTTACAAATACATCATCAATGTTTGGAAGAAACATTAAGTTCAATCAAGACATTAATACAAAATCCGTTACAAAAAATGGAGTTACCTATACCGCATGGGACACTAAAGAAATTACTAATATGGGTTTCATGTTTAATGGATATGCAGGAGATGGAAACTACGGAGTATTTAATCAATATATTGGAGACTGGAATACCTCTAAAGTTACTACAATGGGATCTTTGTTCCAATCTCAACCTAAATTTAACCAAGATATATCAACAAAGGTTGTAACGGTTAATGGAGTTACATATACTGCATGGGACACTTTAAATGTTACTAATATGGGTTATACATTCTATGGTGACTCTTTTATTACTCCATCAGAATTTAATCAAAACATTGGAAATTGGAATACTTCTAAAGTAACAACGATGACTACTATGTTACAATTTAATACAAGTTTTAACCAAAATATTGGAACAAAAACAGTAACGGTAAATGGAACTACATATACTGCATGGAATACTTCTCTAGTTACAAATATGAATTATATGCTTGGTGGATGTTCAGTATTTAATAATGGTGGAAGTTCTTCAATTAATGATTGGAATGTTGCAAATGTAACAGGTATTACACAAACTTTTTGGAACGCGTCTGCTTTTAATCAACCTCTTAATTCTTGGAACACTGTAAAAGTTACTAACATGGGTGGAACATTTTATAATGCAGCTAATTTTAACCAAAGCTTAAGCAATTGGAAAGCTAATTTAGTTACTACATTTATTGAAGGTAGTACTAATTTTATGCAGGGTAAAACATTCTATGATTATTCAACTGCTAATTATGATGCACTACTTATTGGATGGGCATCAAGACCGGTATTGGCAAATAAGACAATCAATTTTGGTACCATTAAGTACACTTCAGCAGCCGTAGCCGCAAGAGCAATATTAACATCAGCACCAAATAACTGGACAATAATAGACGGAGGACAAATATGAGTTACTTTTTAGCACACAACGAAACGGATGTTTTTCATTATGGAGAACTATTAGAAGGCCAGGTAATAGAAACTGGGCAACCGCATTTAGAATATTTTAATGCATTGCAAGAATTAAAAGATAGATTGGCTTTTTTTAATGTAGAGTATATTGAAAATATTGACGTAGACCTTCCAGGTGGACCAAACGATGATTTAATAGAGTAAACAATCTTAAAATTTGATATATAATACTTGAATATATCAAATAACATGTTAAACGAAGCTTACACCACTGACAAAATCCTTATTTTCGATATTGATGATACTATCGCAATTACCCCTGCGAAAATAGTAGTCACTGACACAAAAACTGGAAAGACATTCGAACTGACTCCAGAAGAGTTTAACTCATACGAGAAAAACAAAAATCATCTTGTTAATTTCGACCAATTCAGATCACTAGAGATTATGAAAGCGGGTCGATTGATTGATAAATACTTCAACGTACTCACTAAAAACTACAAGAGTGGCGTTGCAATCGGTGTTATTACAGCACGAGACAATAGAGAAATGATATACGAATGGTTCCGCTTTCACTTAGGATTCCATATCGATAAAAAACTGATCTGGGCAGTTAATGACCCAGTCCATGGACTTACCGGAAATATACAACAACGAAAACAGGACGCAATGCGCTGGTTTATTGACCAGGGTTACACGGATATCACGTTCTTCGACGACGATAGAAACAATATAAAACTAATAAAACAATTAGAGAGTGAACTCGGTCAATCGATCAAGACACATCTTGCTAAACACTAGGAAATTATGGCAAATTTAGGAGATTTTAAAACAAGATTTGAAATGGCAGTTAATCAGGCCAATGCAGATCAACAAATAAATGAATCGATGGATTCACCTCTAAATGAGGCAAAAATTAATACAGAATCAATGCAAGGGGAGGTTGATAACCCAGGATCTATTCATGGAAATATGGCCCTAATTGATGCGCTTACAAAAGCTAAAAAAATTGATGATTATAAAACTTTTGCAAAAAACTATCCAAATGGAATTCCAACAACTTTTATCTTAAATCTTTTTGCATCACTGAATCCAAAAGAGTCAGAAGAACTTGCTAAAGATTTATACTCAAAATCAACTCCAAAAGACTTGAACGCTGGAATGTACTCAAATAGAAATTCAGTACTTGGAAAGTTATTTGACCAAAAGCCAACTGGACTTGGAAAGGGAGAAGCACTTATTGCATGGTTAATTAGAGGTGCAGTAATTCAAGGTGGAACAGAGAGTTATGATGTTATCATTAATGGAAAAGATACCTTTGAGGTTAAAGATTACAGTAAAAATAATGCAGCAATCCGAGCAGGAGTAAAATCAAAGGTTAGTAACTTTGAATTTTGGAGAGAGATTAGCGATACACTATCAAGAATCGATAAATTGACAGGATATTCTGCTGGAAAACCTAAATTTGATATAAGCAAATACTTCTCTCCGGAGATGACAACAGCAGCAAACTACCTAATGGGAAGAAGAGGTACTATCATGTCGGGTGAATGTAATAAAACCGATTTTGCAAATATTAACAAATTCTATGAAGAGGCTCATAAGGTTGAAAATAATCTACATGGGTATACCAATGTGATTTTAAGAGGACCAAATGCAGCTCCTATCGAGTTAAGTATTGACCTATTAGACCCTGCTGCGGTTAAAGGAGATACAATTACCTTTCATGTTGCAAAAACCGACCAAACTGCAACGTACATTCTAGCAGAATTGAAGCGATTAAAATATGTTAGAAATCCAAAAGACTTAGAAGTGGATATGCAAAAAGCGGTTGACCAAATACATTCAGGACTTGTGTATATCGTATTCCGTAAAAACACAATAAATATTACAACAGATTTTGTACCAGCTCAGGTATCAACATCATCTCTCTACTTTGTAGAAAGAAACATTAAAGACCCTATAATAGACACTACATTAGATGACTAATGAGGAATGGAATAAATACGTTGACACTGGTTATGTACCACAAAGGTTCATAAAGGAAATAGTGACCAGAATTAAACACAATATGACGCTCAATATGAGACACATTCAAGTGTATATGACTCATAGTGCAATTATAGAATTATATTTAAAAAACGGAATAAAAAATAAATAAAGCATGAAACATGTTAAACTATACGAACAATTCGTAAATGAGGCTAAAAGTTACAGTATCAAAGGAATGATAAAAAAGGCAACTACTGATAAAACAGACAGATTGCCATACGTAACACTTACATCAGATGTTGACCGATTTATTTCAAGATGGGCATATAGACAAGGTTTAGATGAAATTGATTTTACTCCAGAAATGAGAGCCGAATTTGAAGACGGAATCCGAGCAGCAGGCTATGATGTAGTTGATGCTAAAGACATTGAAAAGCAAAAAGTATTCAGTGCATTGATGAAGGACCTAAAAAAATCATGGGATTGGGATGTTAAATTGACTCCACATAAAGATGAAAATTATACCACAAACTCTAGACCCCTGATTTATATTGAACTTAGAGGCGGAAAAGCAGGAAAACTAGAGAATGGAGAACCGATTATCGATCTTAATATTGGTAACAAAATGCCTTACTATTTCAATGGCACTAGTGAACAATTCAGTACTTGGTTACATGACAGAGGATTTGCAATTATTAGTACTAATGGTCAAAAATTCATTACTGAATTAAGTGCTACAAGAGGAGAACCATCATACTACTAAATAAAAAATCATAACAATGAAACACATTAAAGTATTTGAAGACTTTGCAAATGAGGCAAAGAATAAAGGCCCGTTTATCTTTTACACGGCAGATGATTCAGTGATGAAATCCGCACAGTTTAAAAATAGCGCTGGATATGTTAAAGACATGGAGAAAGACCTAGGAGTCGATCCAAACCAAATTAACGACATCATAGTAAAAGAACTTGGCTCTTCAATTGATAAAGCATGTTACGTTACCGCTGACAACTATAATGAAATAACTTCACATGCAAAAGCTGCCATGATAAAAGGTATTAAATTTGTACAGCAAGGAGATTTTAAACTAAATGAACAATTTGTAAACGAGGCAATGGCACTAACCCAATATTACAGAAACTCTGACAAGGAGGTAAAAGATATTGCAAAACAAATAGATGCTATTATTAATACAGCAGATTTTGTAGTACCATCAAGTAAAGACAAGTTACTAGACCTGATCACTGACCTAACAGATGCATATCTAGCGGATATGCGTGACGAGGAATAATATATCACATCAACTATGTCCCGTATAATATTCTCTAACTAGAATGGACCCTCAAATCCCCCTACCGCTTCTATACTCGATTCCCCTAATAATGGGAATCATTATCTTGATAAAAGACAGAAAACACTAAATAACTATAACATGGAAAACATTACACTAGGACAGAAAAGGGTACAAAGAAACTTTAACCCTTCAGCAAACCCAGATGTCGAAAACATTAAAGAGCAATATGCTAATATTATCGACCATTTAGAAACCTTAAGAAACGACCGTAACGGTAGAGAGGTTTCAATAGCACAAACAGAGGCTGAAACCTCTTGTATGTATGCAGTAAAATCACTATTTGTATAATCATGAAACATGTAAAACTGTTCGAACAATTCATAAATGAAGGTTACATGGATAACTTTAAAGAGTATGAAAAGGAATTCAAAAAGAGAGGTTTGAATCGACACAGTGAAGGATGGTCAGAAGGTGGTTATGAGGACATTTGGTATACAGATTTCGAATTAGGCCGTTTTGTTGTTAGTTTCTGGGGACTAAATATGGCCCTAACATCTGACATGTCAAAAACCCAACGTAATAAACCAGAATACGAGTACAATGTATATTTCGAACCTTTCCCAAAATACAAAATGAAATTATTTGGTTTGATTAAAACTCAAGAGCGTCAATTAGGCAAACAAATCGACTTTGCTAGAGGTTACATCGATTTTTCAGAAGGTAAATTTACAACAGATGATAAAACATTTATGAAGTACCTATTTAGTGTAGTTGATGATGGATTAGAAAAATCTAAAGAAATTTCTAAAATTGAATACCTTTCTTTTGAAGACAGCGCAAAATGGGCACGTCCAGCAATCGATAATGTAAATAGATAAAACCAATTATGAAACCTATAAAACTATTCGAAGAATTCCTTAATGAGTCCCAAAAACAGGATGCTGCTATGCAAAAGGTGGAAGCACTCCCTAAAGGGTCAATATTTGATGATGCAAAACGAATAGACTCTATATTCAAAATTAACAATCGTACTTGGAGTGAAGTGGTTCAAGCCTGGGAAGAGAATGAAAAATCTGCAAAAAGCAAAACAATAAACCCTAAGGACGTACAAATAACCCAAAGGAATATACAATCAAGCAAGGTAGAGGAAATGATATACAGAAAGGGTCCTCTTAAAACCATTAATGTTATTGAATTCCCAGAAGGAATGGTAATCCCCGATGGACACCACAGACTTACAACAGCATGGGCCCTAGGAGAAACCAAACTAAAAGTTAACTACGTAAAAGCATGAAACATATAAAACTATTTGAAAACTTCCTAAATGAAGAAACCCAATTCCCAGCACAGTTTGGTATAGATGAACCAGTAGCTTTCAAAACCTCTCAGCAGGACCCTGAAAGATGGGGAACCGTAGTCAAAGTATCATTCACTAAAGCAAAAGTTTGGTATGATATACTGGATGATTATACAGCAACCGTAATTAGTGATGTAGATTCAGTATGGGTAAAATCATTAGCAGGAAAACCCCTACCAGAATCCTTCCTAAATGAAGGGGAAGATGCAGTAACCCTAAACGTAACTATTAGTAATATTGACCAATCTACAGCAGACGATTTCTTAAAGATGTTTGCATTCATGGAATATTGTGGAAACGTAGGAACTGCCCGAACGATGCAGGCTTTCTTTGATGGTGATGGACACTTCAGACCCCGTATCAAAGTTGAAGGCATCGACCTACAAGATATCGACCTAGGCCTAACTGATGAAGACAAGAAAATCGACCTAGACTTGGACTTCGGAGCCTAAACCCCCTAAAACAAACCAACTGCAGAGGACCCAAAAAAAGGTCCTCTTTTTTATCGAGCCCGGCACGTCCGACAACCCCGTCCCCCACAATAAAAAACCGATAGAAATAAAAATCTAAAACAAAAACATCTAAGACACCTTATAAATCTATAACAGATACAAGATAATCTCTATATAGATAAGGATATAAACCCCCTAATAGAACCCCTATAAGGTATAATACTCCCCTCCCTGACCCCCGTTACTGTCCAGTTTTTAAGCCCTCAATTGCCCTTCGTACCCGTACCCGTAGGGGCCAATCCCCAGTCAACCAGGTACCCCAGTTCTACCTTTCTTAACAAAAGGATATATACCCACACTCCAAGCCCAGTAGGTCTCTCAATAGTTCCCTTCATGTCCCTCTAAGGGCCTTAAACCTCTCGTCGAGTTGGGTCACCCTCCGAGGCACTCCGGACCCTCTTTTCACTCCTGGGCACCTCCAAAACCATCCACCAATCCCAGTTCCTACCAAACGGGCGTTTGGATGCACCAAGTGCTAGTGCCCCTGCGGGCAAAACAATTCTGCCTTGCCCGGCCATTGGTCTACCGCGAAACGCACGAAATCCGGGAACACCACACTCCCGGAAATCGCTATCTAATTAAGGCAGTTTCGGGTGCCGGCCGTTATATTATAATTCTACTACCGTCTTTAATTCTTCTGGTATAGCGTCCTTGTCGAAACCGAATAATTTGTCGAAGGCATTACTTTCCCCAGCTAGAGCCTTTCTCTCTTCAGCTAATACCTCGTCATTAAAAAGGTCTCTTGTATATCGGCCTTCGTCAAAGGAGACTCCTTCTGATAATTCGTAATATAGTTTTTTACCTACCTGACCGGTACGGTTTTTAGAGAACTCCATGAATCTTCTACCGCTATTTTCAGAACCGTCCCAGTCCAACATCATCATCGCGGTCGTCATGTGTTTCAGTTTATTAGAACCAACGAAGTTACCACCTTTAGATAATTGCAGGATAGTTACGAAGGTTGTGTAAGTCTTAGTCTTATTACCACCTTTATTATGCTGGGTCATTAGGTCTAGGAACCACTTTTCAGTTTTTGAACGGGTCATGTTACATTCCTCCTTGATAGTGTCATTAACCTCTGTATAAGAGTCGGTTAATACTACGTCCCATCCTTGGTTAAGTACACCTTCAATGACCCCTTTTGGACAAGACTCTGTATAGTCAGAAAGGAATAAGATAGGTAATTGTCCCCAGTGTGGGAAACGTTTTAAGTAACGGGCCATATCTATCTGGTTCATTTCAGCAGAGATGAATAGGACACGTTTTCCAGATGCATGTAGTTTAGAAAGTAATTCTAATAGCACTGTAGTTTTACCGACACCAGGAGCTCCAGCAGCCATTATATTTGTTCCAGGTAGGAAACCACCTTCAGTTGAACAAAACTGGTCGAAGATAGTTCCAGTTGGAAGACTGGTGAATAGGGAATCATCGATATTTAAGTCGTCCAATTTGGTAAGTGTTACCTCAACTGGAGCACAAGGGTTAGAGGTTGATTGGGATGTTGAGGTTCCGTAATCGTTATTATAGTCTTTGTTACTTGTCCATCGCCCAGTTTCGGTGATGTTGATAACACGGTTTGCGTCTTGATTAGATATCCATTCGAATTTAGAGTGACCTGCTTCGATTAGGATGGTATTTGTAGGTGTCTTAGTGTTAACCAATAAGAAGTGGTTGTCTTGAGGGCGGATGATGTAAGATTGTCTGTTCATAATGTGGTGTTTTAATTAGATATGTAAATATAATACAATTTATGGAAACCGGAAACTTTAAAGTGTTAAAGTTTTGTTAAAGTTTATGCAACTTTCTGGGTTTGAAGAGCCTTACCCCAGATAGGAGCAAGTTTCTTAGCAATCTCCTTACCGTAAGCAGAGTATGCTATACCTTGGCTCCAAAGGAAATGCTCATAGTCATAACCATATTGTTCTACTGCACCTTCAGCGATCCAACGTAGGGCAGTAACCTCATCACCAGCACCCATTTGGATAGTATTAGTAATAAGGGTTTGGAAGGCCAAATCAGCTTCCATTTCGGCAACTAATTCCTCTTTACGGTTATCATCACAAACCTGTTCGAAACGGGCGAAATGGGCCTCTAACTCCTCAGTGGTTAAGGCATATAAATTAATAGTACGAGGACGGAAACCGTAGGCATCCTTATGAAAATCCGAATACAATAAAATCATATTCTCACGGTGAGTAAGTTCCTCACGAGAGTCTAACTTGTTAGAGATTGTTTCTTGTTCGGCGTAGTGTGCTTGAGTCATCATGGTGTTTCTTTGTTTTAATTAGATATGTAAATATAATACAATTCCATGAATCCGGAAACTTTAAAGTGTTAAATTTATGTTAAAATTTCACATAAAAAAAGGGACCTTTCGGTCCCTCTATCCGTCATGCAAACGGTGATTAGTTCAATAATGAACCAGTACGTACTAATTCTCTACCTCCAAAAAGGTCTGGCATAGTATTTTCGTGGTCAAATGATTTTTTACCGAATAGATTACCAGATTTAACCATTAGGTCAGATGCATTATAGTCTTGCATGTTGGTATCGATAATACCAGCTCCATGGGTTGCAAAGTGAGTAACACCATTGATAACATCCCATACAGAAGTATTAGATTTAGCATGTTTCATTTGGTTACTATTTAAGGATTCGAAACCTGCTTTGTAGAACATGTTCATGTTTTCAGCTAAAGGAATCCAGTTATCAGCTCTTTCTCCAGCGAATGGTTCAATAAGGTTATGTGCAAATTGTAATTCGTTTAAGGAAGCAGGAGTGTTATGAGCAGCTCTTACACGGTCAGCAAATCCAGTAGGTGCAAAGTTATTCTTACGTAATTCGTTCATGTTTTCGAAGAACTTTTCCATAGAACCTTGGTCCAAAGAATTAAGAGTATAAGCCTCTTGTGCCATAGGAGCAGTTAAACCGTTAGTACACCATTGACGATTAATGTAAGGTAGTACTTGGAAACCATCTTTAGGTGAGTTTTGGAAAGTAACTCCTCCAGTAAATACCTCATTTGATAAACCTTGTACTGCAAAGTTAGCATTTGGGTTAAATGCATTAATAGTTACAATACCAGTTCCTGGGTCTACTGACCAGTTTGTTACGTCCATTCCGTGGTTATCGATGATGTTTTCAGCAACTCCCATGAATTGTTGATTAGATATACCAAATTGGTCTTTCTTAGTGATAGCCACTACCGATTTACTAATAGGGTTAAGTACCAGTGTTACTTCAGAAAGTTTACCACTATTAGATGCCATTGCATTTTTCATAGTGTTGATAAACTGAGATTTAGCCTCTTTAGTAAAAAGAGATTCGAATTTCTGAGCGAATTGGTTTGACATCCCTAATAAACCTAAAAGGTTTTTGAATGCGTTCTTAGTCAAATTGATTTTTTGACCGTTATATTCGATAGATTCTCCATCAATCAAATTGATATCGCGGAAAGGTACTACTTTACGTAAGTTTTGAGCTTCTAAAGTAGCTACTTTGCGTTGTTCGATTAATGAGCTAGAAAGTGTTTGAATTGCCATAGTTATAAGATTTTAGATTTATATATTAATTATTGATTTTGTTTCAAGATTATTTGTTAACTTTTTCGAATGTACAGATTAATGACCCAGCGCCTATCATGAAGGCTACTAACATGGTAGCGGCTTCGTTAGCAGCACCAGCAAATGGTACAATAGATTGAAGAGTTCCAGTAGATATAGAATACGCTATAGCGAACGCGGATACGGCTACGATGGCTGGAAGGATGTTGATGGTGATTTTCATAAGTACATTGTTTAAATTAGATATGTAAATATAATCAATAGTTTCAAATCCGGAAACAAAAAAGTGTTAAAGTTTTGTTAAAGTTTCACCTAGTGCGGGCTCTTATTTCTATAAAGCAGGTCGGAGTCTACTCTTCCTCCCCTGGTTTAAAGGACCGCCCATGTCGAATCTTCCGATTCTTGGTGCTATACAGCCAATTATGTCATTTTGTTATTTTTCATATGTAAATATAATCAATTTCTATGAATCCGGAAACAGCAGGCCCAAAAAGTTATTAACAATTTTCGGTCCAAACTTTAACAAAACTTTAACACTTCAGATTTTACCATGTCGCCAAAAATTGTTATTTTTACATATCTAATTTAAACAGTACACCATTATGAAAAATCTAGTTAACATTGCCGGAATCAACACAGTAAACGTATTAGGAGCCTATGCAAATACCAAAGGTAAATTCAGAATCATTACCAAATGTAGAGCGGGTTGGATGACCATAGTAGATGCTAGAGAAAACGATAACGAATATTACATGACCTACCCAGAAGCAATCATCGCTGGATATAAGAAAGGTGCCTTACAAACAGTTGAATTCCAACCAGAAGGATGGAACACTTATTTAACAGTATTCGCCCGTAAAGGGAACAAAATCGTCTTAATAGATGAGGTTATCCTTGAACACCTAACAGTAGGTACTATCAACCAATTATTCTCAAATACAAATCTATACAACCAAGCACAGTATAGTGCAGTAGGTGCTAAAACCTGGGCTGACCGTGCATTCGTTCCTTACCAAGTCCCAATGGAAGCATAATATATAGACTATAACCAACACCCTATATTATGAACAAACTGGAGCAAATAGCCGAATTACGCAACCAAATACTGGAGGCTAAACTAAAGGAACCAAACAATTTCCGTAAAATCCAAAAACTACAACAAGAGCTGGATAAACTATATGAAGATAAGTCTAACTAGTATAAGTATAGGGGACAGGGTAAATGCTGCAAAAACAGCACCATCCAATACCGATACCTCATCAATACCGGGCGAAATTAACCCGTCACCTGGGGATTCAACAACAGCCCCTATAGATGCTGGACAAATTAATAAGGCCGGAAGTGATGTTAACCAAAAGTCCCAAGAGGGTAATCGCGCAACAACTGATAGTGCACGTAAGACTCAAGGCCAAGAAGCGTCTAAGGTACAATATGAAAATCAACAAGTATCAACAGATGACCAGGCACCAACTGCAGCAACCAAAGAGGAATTAGCAAACACTCCACCGCCAAAATCTAAGGGGTTCAAAGAATCTCTTATAGACCAACAAATGGCAAGTATGATGGGTGATAAAACAGGAGGTGACCATCCAGCACCAGATAGGGATTATGGACATGATAATGGAAATCCAAATGAATACGTAAAACCTCAACCAGAATCAGAACCCATAAGAAGGAATAAAATGGACCCTTATGATAATAGCGGTAATAAGGTAAAGGAACCTCAGAAATTCCCTATAACAAGTTTTGATAAGGAAAATGGTATGGAACCTTATAAGGCACCAGATCAAAACTTTGGTCCTGCCTATAAATCAAAAAATCTATCTGCCCCTAAGATAGCATTCAAATCTCCCCGTATCAATACTCCCCGATTTAAGTAGCCAGGATCAATGCCCGGCAAGTTGCCCCGGATCAATGCCCGGGATCAATGTACCAGGCAATGTCCCGGATCAATGTATTTCAATGCCCGGGCTCAATATATTCAATGTATTTCAATGCCCGGTGCAATAAATCAATGACCCAGGACAACATTTCAATCGGTATCAATGTTTTCAATGAGGACTCAATAATTGCAATATGTGCTATAGGTCAATATGTTGTACTACCTGCATTGAACCTATCAACAGTTGTCACCTGCGCAATAATTCAATGCCTGCACAATGCAGGTCAATGCAGGTAGTTAACCTACAGTAATACCAATAATATCATCAGATGCAAGTAGGACTACAGGTGCATAGGGTCCTATAGGACTATTGACCCTTAACACGGTGGGCCAGGTCTGCTGGGTGCATTGAGTCCCCTGGGGAGTTGCTATAGCGGCCAGGTCTATGATTTTTCAAAGGGCTCCAGGGGAGCAGAGCATGGCCTTCCATCACTCTCAGTACTTCCTAACTAATATTGACCTATTGAAAAATGTGTTTCAAATATGTCAACGAATTATCCCTGGCCGGAAATAGTGCCCTCCGAGCATTGACCGACCCAATGGTCCTCAAATGGTCCTCCGATGGTAGCCAATGGTCCAACTGGGACCCTATAAGCGCTCAATGTTGCCCAGACCGAAAAAATTACCCGGTTCCGGAGTGGCCAAAAGACCAATTGCGACCGATAGAATCGTTACCACCGTTACAAGAAAACCCTAAGGACTATAATTAACCAATAAGAGGGTACTCAATTCCCTATGGTTGGCTCAGATTGACCTGAGAGTACAGTGAAATACTTAGAGAATCTTGAAACTAAATGGTCCTATGAGAATATAAGAGATGTCCATGTCTCAAAGGTGAAAGGTAGGGCCATTCACCGAACTCTCACCTCTCTGAGGTACTCCAAGCCTTCAAAGGTCCTCAAAGGTCCCAAAAATATTCCAGTAGAAAAAAATAAATTGATCCCTATCCAAATAGTCCCAAAGGGGGCGGGGTGGGGGCGTGCTTAAGGGTTCTATTAGCGCTATGTATATTATAGTATACAAAAGGTTGAATTGGTATTGATAATGTATATTATAGTATACAAAATCCGTTATTAATAAGAGGGATAGGAGGGACACACCCACTCTGATACTCGATAGGGGGAATCAGAAACATGTGACGACCAATAGTCCAATAGGTACTGTGTCAGGCACGAAGTGTACTTTGAGGGCTAGGATTGGTCCGCCCAATGGTTCTCAATGTACTTCAAAGAACCTCAACGGTTCAATCGTTCTGGTAGATTTTTTCCATTTTTTCGTGATTGAAACCCAAATTTTCCCACACCTATTGGAGGGTGCACTTGGGTAGGGAATTACAGAAATAAAAATTTTCATCGAACCCAAAGAATCTTCAAGTCTACCCTGAAACAAATGGGAATTACTCAATATAAATCTAAAATAAGAATACTATGTGGAAAACTAAAGAAACTGAAGTTAAAGGCCGTAAGGTCGTATCGATGATTTGTCAGAACTCCGAACCGGATAGGAGTAAATGGGCAGAATTTGCGCCTGAAGAGGGACCATGCGAGAACTGGACTGTTGTAGGAGCCGAGGCTACCGCATCACTTTGTCCTGAATGCGTCCAGCGTTCGGTTAATATTCGTATTCCTAACCAGTAACAGGGAACCGCGCATATTATGTTATTATAAGGATTAGGGTGTACAATGGGTTTGGGTTTTCAAATATATAAAGAAAAACCCAATACAATATGGAAGTTACATTTTGGCCTATGCTAAGAGACGGAATTATCAAATTCTTCTCTGATATGAAATTCTTTTTTACGAAAGATTTTATCAAACAAAACTACTACAAACATTTTTTATATTCTCTAGTCTTAACCATTCCATCGATTTGGTTCATGTATGAATATATGCACCTTAAAGATACTGGAATTGGATTTACGGTTTTTATTGCCGGATTCGGGGCAAAAGCGGTAAACTTTGTACGCGAATGGTATTATGGAATTAAATACAAAGCACCATGGAGCGACGAAGATATTAACTTTGGTACTTATGGTGGAATCATCGGTGGTATTATCGCCGCATTAATATTTTAACCGGTCATGAGAAAGTTTTTAGTAAAACATTTTGTACTTGATTATACTGCAAATATATTTGGATGGCAGTATAATGCACCTAGAGCAAGTCGAATCATATTCCCATTAATGGTATTATCGGGATGGTTTTCAACTACCAATCCTGACTGGCCTACCCCAACACCGCTAGTTTGGGTTTTATATTCTCTATTGGCAACATCCCTATTTTTTGGATTTGTCTATTTTAGATTCTACCCTGCAAAATGGGAAGAACTTGATAAGTTTCAGAAATTCCAATATGGAGTTTTTAAACAAGAGGAATTATCTCTAGAACAGTTTGAGGAATGGAAGCGAATATTTGAGGAATTAGATATTTAATTTTAACATATTATTATGATTAAGCTGGCTAAAAGGTCAGCTTTTTTTATGCTTATAAATATAGGAACGCACGAAACAAACCTCAATTTTTCTATAAAATAATAAATTAATCTACACAATATGACCAAGAAGACAAATACTCCTTTCATTGACCAATTCGGAGAGGACTTAACCAAACTAGCGATGGATGGGAAACTTGACCCTATCATCGGAAGAGAAAAGGAAGTATATAGAATATGCCAAATCCTTTCTCGTAGAAAGAAAAACAACCCAATTATTTTAGGGGATCCTGGTGTTGGTAAAACTGCACTAGTTGAGGCAATTGCCCAAAGAATTGTCGAAAAGAAAGTTGCAATGACTCTTCTTAATAAACGAATAATCGCCCTGAATATTGCAAACGTGGTAGCAGGTACAAAATACCGCGGAGAATTCGAAGAGCGAATGAAAAACATCGTCGATGAACTTAAAGAAAACCCAGACGTTATTGTGTTTATTGATGAGATTCACACGATTGTAGGAGCTGGTGGTGTAAGTGGTTCATTAGACGCTAGTAACATCTTAAAGCCAGCATTGGCAAGAGGACAAGTACAATGTATTGGTGCCACAACAATCGATGAGTACCGTGAAAATATTGAAACAGATGGGGCTCTTACCCGAAGATTCCAAGAAATCTTTATAGACCCACCATCTCTTGATGATGCAATTGAAATCCTGGATAGAATCAAACCGAACTACGAAGACTTCCATTCAGTATCATATACACCTGAAGCAATCAAAGCATGCGTAATGCTATCTGACCGATACATCACTCAACGAGAATTACCGGATAAAGCAATTGACATTATGGACGAGGCAGGTGCAAAAGTCCACCTTAAAGAGGTTAAAATTCCGGAAATCATTAAAAAACTTGAAATCGAGGCTGACACTTTAAAATCTCAAAAATTGAAAGCTGCCGACGCGACTGATTATGAAAAAGCCGGTAAATTCAGAGACCTTGAAATTAGCAAACGAGAAGATATAACAAAAAGAACCAAAGAATGGGAGGAGACGCTTAGACTAAATAAGAAAGCAGTAACTTATGAAGATATTGCTGAAGTAATTTCAGAATCTACTGGAATTCCGGTAACAAGAATGACCGACGATGAAAGTAGAATTGTTATCGACATGGAAAACGAATTAAAATCTATGATTATTGGACAAGATACTGCGGTTGAAGGTCTATGTAGAGTTATTAAAAGAAGTCGAACTGGTGTAAGTTCATCTAAAAAACCTATCGGTTCATTTATGTTTATTGGACCTACTGGAGTTGGTAAAACTGAAACTGTTAAAGCACTTTCCGAATATTACTTCGGAAGCGAGGATTCTCTAATTAGAATCGACATGTCAGAATACCAAGAAAAGTTTAATGTAAGTAGACTTATTGGTTCTCCTCCGGGATATGAAGGACATGAGGATGGTGGACAGTTAACCGAACAAGTTAGACGTAAACCATATTCTGTAGTTCTATTTGATGAGGTTGAAAAAGCCCACCCAGATATTTTCAACATATTGTTACAAGTTTTAGACGAGGGTCGTTTAACCGATACTCTTGGTAGAACTATTGACTTTACGAATACTATCATTATTATGACTAGTAACGTTGGAGCAAAACGAGTTGCAGAATTCGGAGCTGGAATTGGATTCTCAAGTTCAAGTTCTACTGCTACCCATAAAATGCAAATGGAAACAGTTATTCGAAAAGAACTTAAAAACAAATTCGCACCGGAATTCTTAAATAGACTTGACGAAATTGTATTGTTCGACGGACTAAAACAAGAAGATGTTGCTAAAATCGCCGAAATCGAAATCGAAAAGGTAATTGAGAGAATGGCTGAGCAGGATTATGTTATTAAAGTTGCAAAAACTGCGATAGTATTTTTGGCAGAGCGTGGATATGATGCCCAATATGGAGCTAGACCTCTTAAAAGAGCAATTCAAACATACGTCGAAGACTTATTAGCGGATTGTATATTATCTAAAGAGGTAGTTAAAGGAAGTAAAGCCTACACAATATCGCATAAAAAAGGAGATGAGAAACTTTCTGTTAAATAATCATATAATATAATAAAATTATAAATATGAAAACATTCTCACACCAATTCAAACATATCATTTCAGATATAAAAATTCACGGAGAGGTCTCTAAGCCAAGAGACCTCGAAGTTACCGAATTACTTTATGCCGGTTATCAAATTAATCCTAAAGAACCATTTGCTAATTTTAATAGCAGAGAGTTTAATTGGAAGTATTTTGCCGGTGAATTAGCATGGTACCTTAATAAAGATACCAACATTGATTACATTAATAATTTTTCTGGATTCTGGAAAAACATAACAAATCCTGGAACAAACGAAATTAATTCAAATTACGGTTCTCTTCTTTTCGGAGAACAATTACAATGGGTAGTCGATTCTCTTAAAAAAGACAAGAACACTCGCCAAGCAATTGCTTTCTTAAATCAGCCAAAATATCAGTTTGAAGGTAACAAAGATTTTGTATGTACTATGTACCTAAACTTTTCAATCAGAAACAACAAGCTAGATATGAAAGTTCAAATGCGTTCTAATGATATATTTTATGGGCTTACATTCGATGCACCATTCTTTGCATTTGTCCATCAACATGTTTATCTTTGGTTAAAATCAACCTATCCTGAATTAGAACTTGGAGTATACCACCACTGGGCAGATAACATTCATTTTTACGAGAGACATTTTGAACTAGCCGAAAAAATTGTTAATGAGCCTCTCCATGAAAAACAATATTCAATGGAGTTAATTGAACCACTTTTCAATATTGAAAATGGAATAATGCATTTGACTTCTCACGGAATTTCGATGATAAATAATATAAACGATACGATAGATAACGTCTTGACTAAAGAAACATATATTAACATATTATCAGAATATCTTAATATAAGAGAACTATGATTGAGTGCATGAAAACCAAACTAAATATTCCAGAATTCTATATAAATGGTAAGAATTTCGATTCGATTACGAACGATTGCGAATTCCATAATAGAATTGTCGATTTTATCGAGATGAATATTGAAAACGAAACTGAAGATACTTTGCTTTGTTATTTTGTCCATGAAAACGGAGCTATACAATACGCAGATCTTCCAAAAAGCTCATATAAGCAATCAATACTAAAAAGCCTGGAATTCTATACATTCCATGAAAAGTACGAGAGATGCGCTCAAATTAAAAACCTATTAAAGAAATTATAATGAATCACGGAAAAGAATTCGAAAGATACGCAATGCTAGACAAGGGTGTAAGTTCAATGAACATGCACTACTATAAAAAACAAATCGAAAATTCAATGACTCCATATATCTTGGAAGAGAGAGAAATGAGAGCAACTCAATTGGACATTTTTTCGAGATTAATGATGGATAGATTATTGTGGGTTGCAGGACCTGTGAATGACAATATGTCAACTATAGTTCAAGCTCAATTAATGTTTTTAGATAGTACTGATGACCGAGATATAACGATGCATATTGACAGTCCTGGAGGTTCAGTAAAATCTGGACTTTCTATGGTCGATGTTATGGAATGGATTAAATCCGATATCAGAACTGTAAACACTGGTATGGCTGCTTCGATGGGTTCAGTACTACTAGGAGCTGGAACCAAAGGTAAAAGAAGTTCACTAAGACATTCAACAACGATGTTACACCAATCTTCAGGAGGATTCAGTGGAAATATACAAGACGCTGAAATCGACTGGGCAGAATGGCAAAAAGTTAACAAAGAACTATTTAATTTATTAGGAGCATATTGTGATAAAAAACCAGAACAGGTTATGAAAGATGCGACTAGAGATTTATGGTTAAACGCCGAAGAAGCGCTTAGCTATGGTATAATCGACGAGATTATTAATCCTGGTAAATTAAAATCTAAAAAATAGATGAAAGTCCATATATATGTACACGCCGAAGAGCTTGAATACTTGAACAAAATAATCAAAGGAAAGGCAGAAGCAGGAGAATACAAAGTTACGATATCTCCAATATACTTTAAAGATTCATACTTAATTGATATGCCCTATTCCGATTTTGTAAGATTAAACGACCAAAAAACATTTACTTCATTAATTTCATTATGACGAACAGAGAAAAACAAAGAGAATTATTTGTTGAATTAATTAACCATCAACTCAAGGACCACGGCGTAACATACGAAGATGTTAAAACCAATCCATCATGGTACATGGAATATAAGACTACTCCAGAGAAGGAAGAGGCATTTATTAAATATGCTGTCGAAAGAATCAGAGAAGTCCTTAAAATTTCAAAAGCTGCTGCCGAAAAAGAGGCAAGCTGGTTTATTCTACAATGGGGACTAACAACTGTTAACCCTAGAAAAACTCCAAACAAGGTGCAAACTGACGTTTCTAAAAGAACCAAATCTTAGATTATAGTAATATAAAGAAGGAATACTCATACCACCTATTATTCTTGAGATAAATACAGGTATGAACGTCTTTGAACCTAATTGGCTAACTGAGCCTCCTCATGACTATGAGCTAAAATATTACAAGTTATTAGCCGGAATCGATAAAATTAAAAAATTGATTTCTGCTAATAGTTTGTATTCTGCTATTTTAGAGGTAGAGACCGAACTTGAAAAGTTATACAATATCAAATACGGTAAAGACGAAATTGAAAGCAAAACTAGAATAATCACTGGAATCGATGTTGATACAATGTCACTAAAATACGATTATCCAGAAGAAAGCGAGGCAATCAATTCAATGTATGATGTATGTGATATTGCAATTGATAAATTAGAAGACCTATATCGAGTTATCCGAGATAAATGGAGACTTGTAGAATCTCAATGCACAATAACTGAAATTCCTGATAAAAAGCATCTCAACACTAAAGGGTATATTTTTTACATTGACGTTACCAGTCAAAAAATCCACGTCTATTCTTATGTGGAACCTTCATCTTTTAAAATAAACTGGAGCGAGTTTCAACTAAAAAAAGTTGAAGAGCTAGAGAACTCAATTAAAGAAATTTCTAAATTCATCGAAAAGGCAGAATTGGAAAGCACTTCTTATAGATTCTTTAGATTCGATACAAAATTTAAAACAGCCGCCCCACCATATGCTGATTGTATGTTACCAATTATGAAGAGCATGCTCTTCAACCGAATCAAACATGGTATCTAAAATATATAAACTAGTTTCATTTTTATAATATAACTAATATGAAAATTAGTATAATAACGCGATGTACTCGTACTCAAAATTTGGAGATTATTAAAGAATCTATTTTTAATAACGTTCCAAATGGATTCAACCTGACATGGCACATTTTATTCGACACTGCCGTCCTTAAGGACATCGATGCAGAACTATTAAGTCGACTTAACACTGATAATATAGTACTCCATTTTAAAAAGGGAGATGAATGGGGAAATTGGAATCGATTAAATGATTTAATCCAACAAATTTCTGGATGGATTTATAATTTAGATGATGACAACATCCTTCATGAAGATTTCTATCAAAAAGTTTCTGAAACAATAGCCAATAATCCAAAATGCTTGGGTTTAATATTCTCACAAAAGGTTGGAGGAATCGATTTTTCAGGAGTTGATGTTAGAGAAGCAGACCCAAAAAATACAGTTGTCCAAAAAATTGATTTGGCGCAATGGTTAATACATTCAGAACTTCACTTAAATAATCTATATGGCAGCGGTTACCGAGCAGACGGTGAATTTATAGAATCTCTGTATAAAGAGAATCCGGATTCTTTCGTTTTTATCAAAGACATATTATGTTATTATAATGCATTAGAAAAGAAGTCAACCGCAAAAGTTCCAAAAATTCTTTATGTTGGAACTGATAAGCCAGAACTTAAGTCTTTAAAAATATTAGACTATGAGGCAGACAATCTTGAAGTACTTCATTTAGAATCTGATGAGAATATTGGAGAACATTTGGCATCATTTAAACCAGATTGTATAATTACAAGAGAGGAACATTGGAACAGATTTAAAAACATGGCGTCAATGCCACTCCAGTTTCGTAGAAAATGGATTAATCTTTCTGAAAATGAGTCAATTGAACATGTCGGGCAAATAGCATACCAATGTTCTATGGAGAGTATGTTGAACCCAGATGGATTGGAAGACAGCTCAATGATTTCATATTTTACCCCAATATATAATACTGGAGATAAACTATTCAATACCTACCAATCCTTGGTGAATCAAACGTACAGCAATTGGGAATGGGTAATTGTAAATGATTCGACGGATGGAGGTAAAACATTAAAAATAGCAGAATCTATCGCGGCAAAAGACCCGAGAGTACGCCTTTACGATTTTAGAGAAAAGAGTGGTGGTAATATTGGTGAGGTTAAATGGAGATGTTGTGCACTTGCTAGAGGGTTTATTTTAGCAGAATTAGACCATGACGATTTATTAGTTCCATGGTGTACCGAAGACCTTTATAAAGCGGCTAAAAAACATCCAGAAGCTGGATTCTTTTTTAACGATACGGTTGAAGTTGACGAGAACTGGAATTCTTTAACATATCCTGATGGATTTGCTCTTGGATATGGTTCATACCGAAAGGAAGAGTATGCTGGAAAGATGATGGATGTTTCTAATCAGCAAAATATTAATCCTAAAACAATTAGACATATAGTTGGAGTTCCAAATCATGTAAGAGCTTGGAGACGTTCTACCTATTTTGAAATTGGAGGACATAATAGAAGTCTTACAATAGCCGATGATTACGAATTGGTTGTAAGAACCTTCTTAAAAACAATAACATGTAAAATACCAAAACTAGGATACGTTCAATTCTTGTACAATAATGCAAATGGACAAAATACTCACAATTTATCCAGAGCAGATATTCAAAGAAGAGTTCGAACAATAGGTTACTACTATAACGAGCAAATTAAAAAACGTTTCGAAGAGTTAGGATTAAAAGATTGGGCTTATGATGAAAATCCAGGAGCACCGTTAAATACTGTTTCAAGATATGGCCAAGAAGAGATGGCCGCAAATATAATATACAACGAATATGACTGATACTTTTGTAAAAATTTGGGTTCATAATAGAGAATCTGATTTAATGATGGATTTTTTATTAGATAGAGTTTCTGAACCACCCCACTACATAATTGACTATAAAGAGGTGCCAAAATCTATCACAGGAGGGTGGATTGAAATGAATATAACGTATGAAAGGTACCTTAAACTTCGACAGTCTCATGACCATGTAGATACTACTCACATGTAAACTTTTTTATTTTTTCATATATAATTAGTATATGGCAAAAGATAAAAAAGAACCTAAAATGTATGTAGTTAAACCAAAGATTGGCGAGGACTACTATTTTAAATTCGCTGGAAGTATCATGTATGGTCCAATAGTTTCATTAAATGAAGCATTGACTAAAATCCATGGAGTTCCTCACTATTGGCTGACTCAAAAGTCAGATAAAAGTGCGAAAAAATGCACATATCCAGTATCAATTTATAAGATTTTTAAAGATTTAAACGACTCAAAGAATGTATAATACCACCGAATTAAAGTCAATGTTATTTATTGACATTGAAACAACTTCAGAATATCCAACTTATGAAGAATTTTGTTCTAAAAGACCGGGAGCAGTAAAGCACTGGGCAAAAAAAGCAGAACAACACAGAAATTCTGAATCCCATTTAGCAGAACTTTCAGATGCTGAAATGTATACTCACATGTCAGCTCTTAGTCCTGAATTTAGCAAGGTTATTGTAATTTCTATGGGACAAATTAAATTTCTAGATAATTTTATAACATCAAAAATCCGTTCGTTTTACGGAGATAATGAGCGAGAAATTCTTAAAGAGTTTATGGGTACGGCGCAAGCTGTTTTTAATCAAAGTCCTTCAATTCAATTTACTGGACATAATATTAAAAACTTTGATTTTCCGTATCTATTAAAACGAGCTATTGTGAACGGAGTTGCGACACCCCATCAATTTCATTTACAAAAGAAAAAACCATGGGAAAACTGTCTTGTAGATACCTATGAAATTTGGAAATTTGCAGGTTGGAATAGCGCATCTCTAGATTTGATTTGCGATACTCTAAATATTCCATCTCCTAAAACTATAATGGAGGCAAGTAGCACTACTGAAGAGTATTGGAATGGTAATCTTGAAAAGATAAAAACATATTGCGAAGGAGATGTTAAAGCAACTATGAACGTGATGCTTAAAATATCCGGAATGGATATGGTTGATGAAGTACCATTTTAAATTGTTAATAACTTTTTAAATAAAAGTTTTACCGTGTCAGGAATTTGTATTATATTTACATATCAAATTAAAACCTTATAATCATGGACGAAAACTTTGACCTTTTTGAAGACCAAGAAAACGAAATCGACACTATTAAAAAAGAAGCCGAAATGAATAACATAATGTATGATTTGAAAATCAAACTTGCAAATGAGAATTATGATTCGATAATTTCTAAAGGAGTTGATTTTAAATTAATGGAAAGACAAAACATCGAGATTGAACCCGTTGTTAAAATTCTCGGAGACATGTTAGAGCTCTTTGAAGAGCTTGAAGAGTACGAAAAGTGCGCAGAAATAAATAAAATACTTAAGAAAGCGCCGGTCCTATAAGACCGGTTTTTCTTTAATATATAACATACTAATAAAGTATATCAATATGGACGAGGAAATATTAAAGAAGATTGCGGACAGTCTAGAAAGAATCGCAATTTGCATGGAAAATAAACAATTGAGAGAGATTGCAACCTATCGAAAAGGTCAGGCTGCCCTTATTGCTGAGAAAAAAGCAGATAATAAAAAGCAGGCAAAATCTCAACCAATTATTCCAGTAGTAAAACAAACAGTTAGAGTTAGAAAATCCAATTAATAAACTCTAATGAATTACTACGAAACTCTTAACGTTTCAAAAGATGCCACTCCAGAAGAAATCAAAAAATCTTATAGGAAGCTTGTAAAAGAGCATCATCCCGACAAAACAGGGGGAGACGATTCAAAATTTAAACAAATATCCGAAGCATACGAAACTCTTTCTGACCCTGTCAAAAAAGAGCAATATGATAATAAGTCTAGTGGATATTCCTCATTCAATAACTTCCGCAGAAATCAGGAATACACATCAGCTTGGCAAAGTGCATTTTCCGGGTTTGGTGGTGATTTTAGTGACATGTTTAATCAGTCATTCGGCGGAGAGGCAAAAGGATATGACGTCCGAATTTCAATTAGCATAACTCTCGAAGAATGTTACGAAGGTGTTAGAAAGTATATTGACGTCGGGACAGGTGGATTTAATATCAATGTCCCTCGAGGAATTCCAAATGGAACAAAACTTAAGATTCCAGGTAGAGGAGCTAGCCATCCTATAAATTCATCTGCACCTCCTGGTGATATTATTCTGACTGTCAATGTTTTACCAGACCCTGAACTTATTGTTAACGGAAGTGATATTTATGTTGACTTAAACCTAAGCTGGATTGACCTCTTACTTGGAGGAGAATTTGAAGTCCATACCAAACTAAATTCCATAAAAATTAAGGTTCCTCAAGGTTCCCATGATTCAAAACTCCTGCGAGTTGTTGGAAAAGGAATGCCAATATATAACGCAGAAGGATTCGGAAATCTTATGGTAAAACTTAGAACACTTCCCGTAAATTTATCCGAATCTGAAATAGAATTACTCAAAAAAATAAAAAATCAAAATGAGTAGCATTGAAGAAAGTCCGGAAGAATCTAGAAAATTTATAAAAAAACTACACGAGGCCTCCAAAGAAGACATGATGGATGCAATGTACTCCTCTATTATTAATGGCAGAATGGGTGCCTTAAAGTATGATGGAAGTATTAAAGAAAAAATAGAAGGAGTCCAAACAGTTCTTAATTTTTTTAAAGAGAATGAAGACTATGAAAAATGTAAAGAACTCAAGAAAATTATCGATGACCTATCGGTAATATAATATAGTAACCTTTTTAGGCCGGTTATACCAGAAATAGCCATCTATTAATATATACTATATGCAACAATTGTTGCTTTAAAAACATTACGGCAAGATGGGAGATATAACAGGGGAGGAAAGAGATTCTCTGATGAGGTCCAGCTACTACATACTTACTAGAAATTTTACAAAAACCATTAATAGATTTGTTGTTTATAATGATGGTAGTCACACAATAGACATTCCGCACGGAATCGGGCAGCGAAGTAAATTCGTAGATGTCCTAATAGAATATTTTGTTGAGTTAGAGGAATATGAAAAATGTGAATCGCTCAAAAAATTAAAAGAGCTAGTCATGATGACTGGCGACTAAATATATACAAATTTGTATGCAAAAAAGAACGGTGGAAAGTAAATCAAGGTCAACTAAGGCAAAACCAAAAACTACAACTTCTAATCCGGTTGGAAGACCTAAAAAGACAGTAGTTAAAGAATTAGATTTGGTAGGAGTTCAATTAAAACCAGGACAATATGATTATTTTGAAAAAATTAAAAAGAATGAAATAACATTCTGTTCAGGTCCAGCAGGTACTTCAAAAACATTTACTGCATGCTACACTTCACTATGGTTACTAGCAACTCAAGCAGTTTCAAAAATTATATTATGTAAGCCAATTCAAGAATCCGGAGAAAAACTTGGATTCTTACCTGGAGATATTGCAGACAAGGTCGACCCTTACATGCAATCATACATTTCGAACTTTAAAAAAATAGTAGGTGACGAATTAACAGAAGGACTAATTGCTTCAGGCGCTATTGAATTTAAGCCACTTGCATTTATGAGAGGTGATACATTTGACGATTCATTCATGATTCTAGACGAAGCCCAAAATGCTTCATTTAAGCAATTAATGTTATTTACAACCCGTATGGGTAAAAATTCTAAAGTTCTGGTAACTGGAGATGTTAGTCAATATGATATACCAAAAGCAAGTGCCGGACTTCCAGGATTCATGCAATTGATGAAAGGAATTAAAGGAACTGCAGAACATGTTTTTGAGAATAAAGATATTGTAAGAGCTAAAATACTTCAAGACGTTGTAGACCGATACGACAAATGGAGAGTTGAAAATCCTGAAAAATAAGAAACTATCTGGAATCCATCTATATAATACTTATAAAATATATAGATGGAAACCAGACAAATACTACTAAAGCACTCCTACTCAGGAGACGAATCAATCATAGAAATTGGTGTTGATGAGGCCGGCCGAGGTTCACTAAGTGGACCTGTTACGGTTGCCGCATGCATAATGCCATTTGGATTTGAAAACCCTCTAATCAAAGATTCAAAACTATTAAACGAACAACAGAGAAAAGATGCTCGTAGAATCATTGAGGAAAACGCAATTGCGTATCACATTGAACATATCTCTCCTGAAGATATTGAAGCAACTAATATCTTAAAAGCAACCTTAATTGGAATGCAAAGATGTTTAGAAGGGGTACAAAAGACAAATCAATTTAACTTTATTTTAATCGATGGCGATCAATTCCATGGATTCGAGGGAATTCCTTTTGAAACTGTGGTAGGAGGAGACAATAAATACATATCAATTGCAGCAGCCAGTATTTTAGCCAAAACTGAACGGGATTCTGTAATGAAAGATTTGGACATTGAGATCCCTGGATATGGTTGGAATTCAAATAAAGGATATGGGACTAAGCAACATATTGATGCAATTAAAACATTAGGTCCTAGTAAACAACACCGTATGAGTTTCATTTCTCATCTACTAACCGAAACTGGAGCCCTATTTTGAGAGCGCTAATTTATGGTATTCTTTTGTTCTTGTTCGGACAATCGTTTATATGGTTTCAAACGAATGGTCAGTTTATTTGGCCATGGTTTAAAAAGAATCCGCTCCTAGTTGCAATAATAGGAGGTTCAACAATATCATACGTCTTTATAGTAGCGACTAGAATGATTGCAGAATATTATGATGGTCAACTCTGGCCTGGTAGATTTATTGGATTTGCAATGGGTATGATTTCTTTTTCAGTCCTAACTTATTTGATAATGGATGAACCTTTAAATGCAAAGACCATAATTTGTTTACTACTTTCACTTGTTATCATTTGTGTCCAGTTATTCTGGAAGTAAATTGTTAATAACTTTTTTAAATTATTTGCCCGGCATTTTCATATGTCGGGTTTTTTGATTATATTTACATATCTAATTAAAACAAAAAAATCATGACACACACCGAATTTATTTTAGTAGCAAATCAAGACATTAAAGAATTTAGTAGAGGTATTGAAGTAGTAAGTATTGCAAAAGGAAGTAGTATTACGGTTACCGAAGAGGTATTTAATAAACTACAGAAAAATGAGACCATTAAAATCTATACTAGAGAAGGTATATTAGAGTATGATAAGTATATGTTCGAAAATGAGGTCAATTATACGGCAGTAACTATTGAATATGGTACTAGAAAACTTGGACAAAGAAAAAATAAACTTTAACAAAACTTTAACACTTAAAGTTTTCCCGATTCAACAATATTGATTATATTTACATATCTAATTAAAACAAAGAAATATTATGAGTTACACAAATTTTGACAGACACGAATTTATGGCCGCTGAAACTAGAAGCGAAATCATGGAAATCATTAGAGAACTTAGAGATAACAACAGCTCTAGAAACTTAGAAAACATGATGTACGGTTTATTTGATGGATATTTGTATGATAACATTCAAATTGAAGCCCTTCAATTACCTACCGAATTAGCATCAAAAGTTATGCGAATCTTTGATATCTGTAACCGTTACCCTAAATACGAACCTCAAACAAATTACTAATATGGAAACTTTCAAAAAAATAGAAGTAGTAAAAGAATTAGTTGTAAAATATCTTAAAGAAAATGGTGCGCATGCTGGATTATCCGAAGCGGATTGTCAAAATGACCATATTGTTCAAATCGGAACTTCAATCTTATGTACTAGATGGGAAATTGGTTATGCCGGCGGCGGATTTGTTCAAGCTGTTGTAGATAATGATTTACAAGGTGCAATTGCTCGAGCAGATGGTACTAACATTCGGGCTCTTAAATTCTATTGTCAATTGATGTATAACGTTGGCATGCCCTATTTTGATGAAGATACTTTAGACCCGATGGAGCAATTTATTAAAGATATCGCAAATGATTATCAATTCGACAAGTCTCATTCTGAATACTGCGGATTCTTAAACATTAATCCATCTGAGCATATCATGGGTACATCTTTTGTAAACCAATTTAAAACACAACAAGTTACTGCACTATTACGTAAATACGGAATCTGGTATGAATCAGTACCTAACTTAGAGGAAGTGGTATTTATAGAACTATAAACTTTTAAAATTAACTTAATATAATATACATGGGAGCTAACTACGGATATTGTTGCATAAATTTAACTCTAGATAAGAGTGGTATTAAAATCGGACGTTCAATGATTAAAAAAACTTTTGATGCAAAAGGTATCAAGTACGCTGGTGAACTTGCCGAAGCAAATATCCGAGACATGATAGAAATCATTAAATGGAACCACAAAAATGGTGTCAAAGTGTACCGTATGTCTTCAAGTATGTTTCCATGGATGTCAGAGTACGAACTTACTGATTTGCCAAATTGGTCAACAATCCAAAATTTACTAAAAGGTGCCGGTTCTCTAGTACAAAAATACGAGCAACGTGTTGGTTTTCATCCTGGTCAGTTTTGCGTACTTCCAAGTCCAAGTCAAAAAACAGTCAATGCTTCTATCAAAGAACTTGACCAGCACGCATTTATCATGGATACGATGGGCCTTCCGGCAAATCATTACTATTCTATGAATATCCATGTTGGTGGTTCTTACGGCGACAAAGAAGCTGCAATACTTCGATTCATCGAAAACTTCAAATTGTTATCACCTTCTGCTCAGTCTCGTTTGATTCTAGAAAATGATGACAAGCCAGCACAGTACTCTGTTAATGACCTTTACCGAATCTATCAATCAATAGGAACACCAATTACATTTGATTACCATCATCATAGATGTTACGAAGACCCGATGCCAGAAGAAGATGCACTCCGTTTGGCAGCATCTACCTGGCCTAAAGGAATTCGTCAGTTGTGTCACTATTCAAGCGCCAAAAAATTACACGAGGATGCTTCTGTTATTATCAGGGCCCATGCTGATTACTTATACGAATCAATCAATACTTATGGTATGGAAATAGATATCGAAATCGAGGCCAAAGCAAAAGAATTGGCCCTACAAAAATACCAAAAAGAATATATACTCTGTGAAAAATAAAAAGATTGAGTTAGAAAATCTTAAAAAAGAAGCTAACTTATTTTTAGAGGCTCTTAAAAAGGAAGGCATTGAAACAAAATCAATGTCTAAACTTGTAACTACATGCTTGATAGAGCGTAGAAAATTAACAGACGAAGAGGGAAAGAAGTTTGCAAAGCAATTAAAGAATCTTGTTAAAACGCTCGGACTGACAACCATAATCCTAATGCCAGGAGGTTCTATAATTTTTATATTGATACACTATTTAAAACTTCGGGACTACTTCCTATCGGACAGTTTCAGTTATTTAAAAAATAAAGATATATAAAATCTAAACAAAAATACAAATAAAACTATGGCAAGTATTAAAAAATTCGAGGAATTTGTTTCAGAAATGGACAGAGCCGAGGAAATAGAACAAGAAGTTGTTGACAAAGGAACTCCTGAAGTAAAATCTGAAGAGGAAACTGAAGAGGAAGCAGAAGAAGTTCAAGGAGTAGATGAGGCTGGAGAAGCAATCATCGGAGATGACGCTGAAAAAATTAAAGAGGAAACTAAACCAGTTGCCGACATGTTAAAAGCATGTTACGAAGCGGTTATTAAAGAGGCTAAAACTTGGGAAGAAGATGCGCATGACGAACATACCGTAGAAACTTATATGGCTGAAAACGCATCACTTGTTGCTGGTATGGCAGCTAATTGTGTTAAAGAGATGAAAGAAGATATGGCATCTGAAGCATACGAAGCATGTTTAAATAAAATGAGCGAGGCTTTCACTAAGAAAATTAATGAAAGCAAAGAAGCTACTGTCGCTACTGACGCAGAAGATATTAAGTAATAAATCCGGTTCTACCGGTAAACTAAATAAAAAGTCTATATATAATAAACATATATAGACTTTTTTTATGCCAAAAATAAAACCAAAAATTCTAATTAAATTAGAATATATAATATGAAATATCATTATGTTTATATAATAACCAATTTAAAAAATTCAATGAAATATATTGGATGTAGAACCTCATCAATTTTGCCGGAATTAGATTTAGGACATAAATATTTTTCAAGTAGTAGTAATGTTGAATTTGTAAAAGAACAAAAAGAGAATCCTAGCCAATTTTTGTATGAAATATTATCGATTCATGCCTCTAGAGAAGATGCACTTTCCATGGAAGTTAAACTCCATAAAGAATCAAATGTAGGAAAAAATGACATGTTTTATAATAAATCAAATCAAACATCAAATGGATTTGACTTCGATATTACAGGAAATAAAGATATAGCTAAAAAAATATCTGAATCAATGAAAGGAAAACCTGCGCATAATAAAGGTTTAAAACAATCTGAAGAGACTAAAAATAAAAGATCTGAATCTCTTAAGGGTAGAAAATCTCCTATGAATGGCAGAACTCATAGCGAAGATACTAAATTAAAAATGTCAGAATCGAGAAAAGGTAAATTACATAATGAAGAAACAAAAAGAAAAATGTCTGCTTCTCATAAATTAGTATTAAGAAAACCGTGTAGTGAAGAAACTAAAAGAAAATTGTCAGAATCTCATAAAGGACTTCCGGGAACAATGTTAGGAAAATCACATAAAGAAGAAACTAAAAAGAAGATGTCAATTGCAAAAATAGGTAAAAGATGGGATCAAAATAATATTGAATGTCCACATTGTAATAAAATAGGAGGAGCTTCAAATATGAAAAGGTATCATTTTGATAATTGTAAACACTTAAATAAATAATAATGCCTCGAATAGACATAGAAAAAATATACATGCAAGTAGCATATCAATTTGCAAAACTTAGTTACGCCGAACGCCGAAAGGTAGGTTGTGTTATTGTTAAAGACAAACAAGTAATTTCGTTTGGATATAATGGTACACCGCATGGTTTCGAAAATGAATGCGAGAGTATCGAAACAACTGGATGGGATTTTCCAGAGCATGCAGAACTTTTAGAGGAAAATGGATGGACACTTTCAACCGATAATTTATGTTGCGCACATCGAAGTGTTACTAAAAGAGAAGTACTTCATGCAGAATCTAATGCAATTATGAAGGTCGCAAAATCGACTATGAGCTGCGAAGGTGCCGATTTATATACTACAACATGCCCTTGTTTTGATTGCGCAAAATTAATCATACAAGCCGGAATAAAAAAGGTATACTACACGGAAGATTATAGAGACATGAGTGGAGTTGAACTACTTGAAAGGGCAGGGATTGAAGTTGAACAAGTAATAGTTTGGAATGAGTATTAATAAAGTGTTTGTCCCGGAGAGAAAGTCACTTAAAGAATTTCTTAAACAAAATGGCAGCGAATTATTCTATTCAAGATACGCTAAAAACGTGGATGCCTTAATTGGTAGTTCAAAGTCGATAGACTACATCGATAAATTTATAAATAAATACAGAAATGAGAATGATTCAGTCTTTTTTAAAATGGACTAGGAAACATTTTTTTAAAAAACAATATAATTATAAAAATACATTAAAAATGGAACTAGTGAAAGATAATGTAAAACAATACCAATGGAAAGCTGGAGATAACTTCGGTAAAATAGTTGAAGTTGAATCAGTCGACTCGGAATTTACAAACTTTACTGATGGTAGTAAAATATACAATGAAGTTTTACCAGAATTTCTAGAACAAATCATAGATGGTGTTATTCCATTTCCGGGAGCTGATCAATTATCTGGAATATCACAAGGGCTTAATGTAACAAAGAATGCTCCTGTAAATACTCCAATAACCCCTGCTCAACCTAAAGAATCTCCATTAGAACAATTAATAAACAAACTATCTAAAAAGAATGTTGAACCTTTTGAAGCCAAAATTAATCTAAACATACCAAATAAGAAAGTATTTGATATGCTAATAGAAAATGCCGATGAAGACAGAGAAGAATTAATTAAGACTATTGCAAAAGTTGCAGTGTCTCAAATCGAGATAGATAAACTACAAGAATATTTAACTGAAGAAGTATCAATTTTTATAAACAATTACTATAATGGCTAAAACAGCAACAGTCTCTAGAAGACAAAGAAGAGCTCAATTGAGCGCAATGGGTTATTTGAAAATCAAAAACCAATTAAGTCCATTTTCTACCGAAGGTATTGAACTAAGAAATAGTTTAAGAGCAAACTCTAAGGCGGCAAAAGAAGCATTTGAAAAAAGAATCATGGACCAAATCGAAGAACAATTAGCTCAAAAGGCTGAAGGTTTAAAAAGTACCTGGAAGGAAATTGGGTATAATGATGCAGAAATCGAAATGCTAAGCGAGGCTTTCTTTACGCTATCTGTTAAAAATAAACAAACCCTTAAAGAGGACAAAAAAGCGGCTAGAAAATTAATGAAAGACGCAAAGGATTCACTAATAGGGAGATTAAATGCAAACAGTTAAGATAACACTAGCAGACAACGGTGTTATTAAAACGGTAGTAGATGATAATATTAATGCTGGAGGGGAAAGTTATGAATCAACAGTAGTATATGATTTCACTGACCAAATTTCCAAAATTAAATTCATTGAAGATTTATGCATCGACATAGGTCTTTCTTTTGGTAATTCCAAAAGTAAAAACCAAATCAAAATTATCGAAACATGGGGAAATGATTATATTCCAAATGACAAAGATAAAAATGAAAAAATAGAAGCTTTAAAGTCCGATCTTAAAAGATTATCGGGCGGCAAGTTAACAATTAATGAACAACCTACAAATTGATTGCATTTGGTGTCCATCACGCAGAGATTTTAATAGGTTTATAAAAGGTACAATAAAAGAGTCGACTAAAATAATCGACTTTTTTAGTATCAAAAATAAACTAGTGAAAGCTGACCCGTACTGTGGAGACCCTAATGACTCAATAATTGGTTTGACTATAATAAACGAGATTACGCGATGCTTACGATCCGATACAAAGGACGTAGATCGCGTAATTTACGTATTTAGGAGCCTCGATTCTGATATTGTAGGTAACTTTAAAAAATTAATTCAATCAAATACTGAAAGAGAATTCTCTATCTCTTTAATCGTTATCGATAAAAATAAAAAGATTGATGATACAATACTATCTCAATTCGACAGTATCAAATTAATCCAAAATGATTAGACATAAACTTTTTTCAAAGGGTGAATATATCAATGTTCTAATAACTAATAATAGATATAGCAATATTGTTTTCCCTGTTAAAGCAATTATCCACGATATTGAGTTTAACGATAAAATGCCGAGATACCAGATCAGAATCGTTAAATTCTATGACGACATAGACTTTCTTAAAAGATACATGTTTGATATGAAATTTGACCGAAATTTCGAGGGTGGACATACAATCTTTAGAATTTCTAGAGCAAATGTACCGAGTGTAAAAGAACTTCAGAACTATATTGATTCAAAATGGGAAACTTTCCTAATGGTTGTAGACTCGGTAATGTGTGTTAGAACCTATGATGAACTTAATGAGTTACAGAATAACATCCAAGACTTCCTGGTTGAAAAGTCTATTAGAGACCTTTATGAACTTACTACTCGATCGACGTATTCAAAGGGTAAGTATTACTATGAAAGTCGAGGAGTATTTGAAGCGCATATTAAAAAATTCTTGGACAAACGAGCCGGAACTCAAAAAGATTATTTTGATAAATTACTATATAGACCGCTCTCTGTCGACTACGATAATTTAGAATAGCCTGTTTCTGTGATATATACTTAAACAAATATATTTAATAGGAATGGCTGAAGAAAAGGGCTTTTTTGATAAAGTAAAAGAAAAGGCTGGATCGGCGTTTAAAACTACTAAAGATTCTTCAATAGGAAAAGGGTTTATTAGCGCTGTTAAAAATGTATCTGGATTAGACCTTGAAAATTTAGATGGTTCTAATCCTGATGGTGTACATTCTGGCTCAAAAGGTAAAGGAAAACCTGTTGCAAAAAGTAAACAAAGTACAGATTTAACTCAATTAAGAGCAGCCTCGCAAGATGCTCCTTTTGGTATACTTAATTCAAAAACAGGTTCTAAATATTATAGTGACATTGTTGATTCTGAAGTATACAAATCAACTCAACCAGGAACTGAAGGTAAAAAGATAACAGTTGGTCCAAGACCATATTCTGCTTTTAATAAATATTCTCTAATTAATTATAGAGGAAATCCGTTAGATTCTACTAAAGATGGATTTATATCTAACTCTGGTGGAACTACCGTTTATCAAAAAATAAATATCAATGACCTTCAAAATCCAACAGTAACTCAGATCATTGAAAGAACCTCAGCACTTACTGATAATTACGCATATAGATACCAATACTCAGATTTTGCATTGGCTAAATACTATGGAAAATTACCGAACAATATGCTTATTACTCTTCGTAGATTTGCGTATCCTGCCGCTGATGACATCGTAACACCACAAGCACTTTCTGCCGATGGGAAGACCATGGAAAAAATCCAGCAACCAGATATTGCGCGTGCAGTAACTTGGCTTGGTGAGGCTCCTGGTAATAACATGGCAGACATCCTAAAATTTTCAAATGGTTTCAATTGGAAAGATGCTGAAGCTGCAGTACAGACATTAAATTCTAAACAAGGAGCTTCATCCGGAAAATTTGGTAGTATTGTTGAAGGAAACAAAGTGCTTTCTGCAATGGCAAATGCCGGAGCTGGTAGAGATGCGGTTGCTGCAAATGCTAATAAACAAAATGCAGACTACGATTCATTCACTAACACATATCCAAATCACACATTCGGTCCATTAAATGTTATTAAAAATGTTCTTGTTAGAGAGCAAGGTCTTAAATTCGAACAGGAATTTAAACTTAAGTTTGAATATGAATTAAGAGCTTTTGAAGGAGCCAATCCTAAAATTATGATGCTCGATCAACTTGCAAATATTTTAGCATTAACATATAACAATGCTCCTTTCTGGGGAGGTTCTGTTAGATATATTGGAGATGGGGCAGTTGCAAAACCTCTAGGTAATTTAAGTAAACTTCGAGAAGGAGATTATCTTGGATTTGCTGGAAGTATTGTAGATGATATGGGTAAAATGTTTAAAGGAGCTGGAGCTGGATTTAGTGGAGCAGCTGGTGCATTAATGAATGGTGATGTGGGAGGAGCATTAGGAGCCCTTAAAGATAATAAGTTCCTAAATAATCTTATTGGAGGAGCCGCGATGGATATGTTTAATACGCCTCAAGGTGGACAAGCGGTCGCTTCATTACTTACAGGAGATCCGACAGGACAATGGCATGTAACAATCGGAAATCCTCTTAATCCAATAATGGTAGTTGGTAATTTATGTATGCAAGATTGTAATATTACATTTGAAGGTGGAATGGGAATTCAAGATTTTCCAGAACATATGACTGTAGAAATTACATTAAAACCAGGTCGACCAAGAGATAAAGCAGAAATTGAATCAATGTTCAACTCAGGAAGAGGAAGATTTTATGTTCAACCCGATGATGTTGCAGATATTAACAAAACAGTTGATGTTAGTGCTTACGGTAATAAAGACCGAAAAGGCGGTGGTAAAGACGTCTTTGTAAACAATTTCAGAAAATTAAGTAACGGATAATGCAGTTCAATACATTAAATGGTAAAAAATTAATAGATGGTAAATATAAATTTACCAAACCTACTCTTGTGTTTTTAGAAACAAATGAAGTAATTGCGGAGCATACTGTCACTGAAGACCAAGTCGGTAGAATTGATTTAATTTCACTACTATATTATAGAAGTGCAAACTACTGCGATTATATACTAAAATGGAACGGTATTTCAAATCCATTCTCTTTAAAATTCGGGGATGTTATTGAAATTCCAAATAATAGAGAGGCTCTTAAATCTGTTAAAGAATTTAAAGTCTTAAATTCAACAAACGAACCTTCAATTAGAGACCAATTCGTCGATACTAAAAGACTTCCAGTTAAAGACGCGAAGAGAATTGAATATCTACAAAGAAAGGCTGCTCAAAAACCAAATGGAGCAAAACAAATTTTGCCTCCAAATATCTTAAAAGAAGGAGATACAAATATTAAAATCGGTAACGGTAAAATCATAATCTAAGAATGGCATCAATCAATAATCATATTCTTACAATAACAGAACCGACTATTAAGTTAGATGAGGTTGTTTTTGAATCGTTTGGCGAAGGTGAAGGAGATGCAACTAAAGCAAATACCAGCAAGGGCTATCTATTAATGGTTTCCATCAATGGGTATGTTTTTAGTGATAAAGATGTTTTAAAAATGACATTGGATTGTAATGGTCCTCTTCCGACAATAGACCTTACTCTTTCCGATAATCAAGGACTATTTACAATTGATACCTTTCCTAGAGATGGAGATGTTATTAATTTTAGAATGGGTACGCTAGACAAGAACTCATATAAAGATATTCGAATTGATTTCGATATTACAACAGCTGACCAACCTAAACAAAACTCAAATGTTAAAGGAGGAAAGTATAACTTTTCGGGTAGAATAAAAGTTCCAGGTTTATACGCAGATGAATGTAAATCTTATGGGACTGGTACTTCATTAGACCATATTGAATCAATTGCAAATGATTTAAAACTTGGAGTTGCAACCAATATTGATTCTGCTGATGATAAGATGAATCTGATCCTACCTTATAATAGTAGATTTGATACATTGGAAGATTTGGTAAGACACTCGTACATTGATGAGGATAGTTTCCAAGTATATTGTATTGACCAATTCTATTATGTTAACTATGTTAATTTGAACACACTATTAGAATCAGAAGAATCTATTGAGGAAGTTATTGCTGCTTATGAGCAAGAACTTAATGATATGCCTGGAAATGGATCAGACGATTCAGCGAATCAAACCAAAAAACCACTTATATTAACTAACCATAAGAGGGATGCAGGTACAAACCTATTTATTGAAGCACAGTCTCTAGCAAATAGCGCTGGAAATAAAACCAAAAAGAATGGTTATAAAAGAACCCTTCAATTTTTTGAAAATGATTCTGATGAGGGACTGGTAAGTCATGACATTGAACCACTTGCAAGTAAAAAAATGTCAGATATCGAAGAACCTATGAAGGGTCGAAGAGATGAAGACCGATATAAAGGTGAAACTAAAACAAAGTATACTGGTAGAAAAAACTCAGATCCAGAAACTTCACATACTCATCTAAATTATGAATATGCTGCGATAAGTAATGCACAAAACTTAGACGAGGTTAAAAAAATGTCGTTAGAAGTTTCATTGGCATCTTTTAATCCCGCAATCCACTTGTACCAAAAATTACCGGTTGCAATTTATACAAATCAACAAGATAAATTAGGTGCGGATAAAGTAATTAAAGATGCTAAAAAAGAAAAGGGATTCGAAACTACAGTAGAAGAGGATTCATCAACTGTTGAACCTGGTAAATTTGTACTTGATGAATTTTTATCAGCGTATTATGTAGTTGGAGGTATTGAATATACCTTCAAAGCAGGGGATTCTTCTGTTAAACAAAAATTAAAATTGTTACGAAGAGAATGGCCAAGTAGAATTAATAACATTAATCCAGAGACTGTTGCGGCTCAACCAACACCTGCAACTGCTCCTCCTACTCCGCCACCTACTCCGGAACCAGTTGAACCACCACCGCCGCCAGAACCACCAGCAAAACCAGAGTATACTGTTAGCGGTAAAATAGAAAGTAAAATCAAAAATTGGACGGCAAGCGTGGTACAAGGAGAATGGAAAGTTACACCAGAAGGTTCTCCAGCGCCTACTAAAATCAATATTGAATTTAAAGACACAAAAACTAGTGCATACAATCTACAACCTGCTCAAGTTGCGGCAGACGGTAAATGGACTCTAAATATTGCGAAAGAACAAATACCAGTTGGAAGATATAGTGTAACTGCTAAATTAGAAGGCCCTGGAGGAGAAACAGCAGAAGGTACTTTAGGAAATACTTCAGTTGTTAAATGGACACCAGATAGTGTTATAAGCGGACCTGATGTTATTAGACTTGGAAATGTATTCTTTAGAAATGAAGTTAAAAATGGAAAAGAGCCAGACACATTCGTTGGAACGTACACTAAGAAAGGTGAAGCAACCGATAATGGAAATACTTCTCCAATGTCTGGAAAAGTAGAAGGAACTAGTTCACAACAAGTAATTTCAGACACCCAAGCCGCTATGAGGTCAGAAATGTCGTAATAAATAAAGATAAATAGTATATGTCAGATTTTAAAACACCCATGGATTTTAGAAAGGGTTCCTATAGGAAATATCCTTACCAAGATCCAACATACCTTTCTTTTGCTCTATTATTCGATTTTTTTGATATAGAGAGTTCACCTCTTCTTGCAGGAGGTGCTGAGGCATTTTTAAAACCATTGGCAGAACAGGACTCTTTTTATGCAGAACGACTTAATGACTTACAGAATTTTATAAAAACATTAAAGGAAATTAATCAAGAATTGCCATGGTTTTGGCAATCATTAAAGGGACTTGAAAGATTACAACAATACAACCCTGAAAATGCGTACATGGGAGGTGATGATGCAAAATTAGAAATTGAAACCTTAGAATCTTTGAATCTTACAATTTCAGGTTTAATGCACTTATACAGAAGAGCAATATTCGACGAGAGAAAATGGACCTATATTATTCCTGCCAATCTAAGACTTTTTAGAATGTGGGTATATGTTACTGAAGTACGTTCAATTGCAATTGTAGAAAATGTAAAGGTTAATGGTATACCTAAAAAAATAGACAAAAATGCAATTAAAGGATTTCCTGATAACTTTAAGCCATCTCTTGATGTTGAAAACAAAAATGCAGGAATTTCTGGAACCGAAGGTCGACCTTACTTTTTAGTAGGAGCAAAATATTGCGAGTTTGATTTATCCTCAGGTACCACTGTTTTTGCTGATCTTAATAAAAACCCTGAAATGGCAAAAGAAGCCCTTACTATAAAATATCAAAAAATAGAAAAGGTTGAAGCAAGAGTATTGAATGGAATTATTACGCAAAGTTATGCTGAAGCTCAATTGTCTCCAGCGCCAGATCAAGAAATGCTTGCAAATGAAAGTAAAACTCCTGCCCAGTTTGCTAAAGATAAAATTAAAGGTAGAATTGATAAGTTTGCGGAAAAAGCAAAAGAAGACCTTAAAGCCCTTGCAGATTCTAAGAAAAAAGAATTATTGCAAAAATTAAAGGATGAAACAATAAATAGAGTTCCAACATTTGAAAATGTATTTTCAAACATTATGAGAAGAGCAGATCAAAATTCTACTGCTGCCCTAAATGATGTGGTTGCTGGAAGAAACATAGGAGCTGCAATTCAAGCTAACGTTTATGGAATCCTACCAGGTACTACAATAGGACAAGGACTAAATAAAGCGGCAATTAATAACTTAGGTAACGTTTATACTAAATAATGGCTACAGATACTGAATTAGAAAAGGATAATCTTAGAGAAACTCACTGGCTAGGTGAGGTTGTTGATAATGCGGATCCTAAAGACTGGGGAAGATGTAGAGTTAAGGTATTTGGAAAGTTTGATAAACTGCCAAATGATGCCATTCCATGGGCAACACCAATGAATAGAGATTTTGTTGGATCGCACCACACCCCAAATATTGGAACAATTGTTGCCGTTCGTTTTGACAATGGAAATCTTTATCACCCTGAATATTGGTTTCAAATCAATCAAAGTAAAGCCCTTAAAGCAGACATTCTTGAAAAATCAGGAACTGCACATAATGTTGTTTCACTAGTTTATGACGAAGTAAGAAACATAAGAATCTATCATTCGCCAGAAGATGGACTTGTAATTACCCGAGGAACTGGAGCTAAAGAGAGACCATTGATTCAAATCGATGAAAAGGGATATATTAAAATTTCGACTAGTGAAAAGATATTTTTAGACTCTGGAAACGTATTCTTAAGTAACACTGGAGAGGCAAGCGAAAATGAAGATGAACCTACAGTACGTGGAGTTTCTCTAGAAAAATGGTTAAATAAATTATTGGATGACTATAAAGCACATATCCATCCAACGCCAACTGGTCCTTCAGGACCTCCTTCACCACCGACTCCTTCGACTGTTTCAAGTCTTAAGAGCTCACATATTACATACCAGCAAAAGAATAAATAATTGGGATAAATATCCTATAAATTAAATCAATATGCCTGCACAGTGGCCAATATTCATTAATAATCTTTCCAAAAAACTGGCCAGTAGAACTTCTAAGGGTCCAGATGATATTGGCATGTTTGTTGCTAACGAATATTATAAGGCCGTAAAAACTGCTCAAACTCCATTTGGAAACATCCATAAGTCTGGACAAAAACCAATTCTTGAAGAGGGATTTAAAAAGGCATTCAATATGCTATTCAAATCTCTTGAACCCCAATTAGAAGATAAATTTGGAAACCCACTATATGATGATATGCTTGAAAGACTTCCTGGAGTAGATTTAAGTGTAAATCCAGACTGTGATTTTGAGGAGTGGACTATTAAAAACAAGGAAACAATAGAACCTTTTCAGTTTTATCCGCTATTTCCTACAACATGTATAATTCCAAAACCTCCAGTTGTTGAAACAAATCTCTATGGAGATATTGACATTACTTCTGAAAATATCGACAATCAGCCAGATTTGAGATATGTCACAATGTCCGTTATTGGCGGGGATGGAACTTCTCCATACGAATTTACATATTCATTAAATGGAGAAATACAACCGGTATTGACTTCAGATAGCGCAGGAGTTGTAAGGTTTTTGGCTCCTACGGATCCTGGTAAATATGAGTATACTTTTATTAGTGCAATGGATGCTTCTAAAAAAGCAGAAATTAAAAATATAGATAGAAGTGCTTCTATTGAAATAAAAGAGGATTCAAAGGCGGTTGAAATTAAAGTCGACCCACCAAAACCACATCAACTTGTAAAACCAATGACTGAGGCGGAACAAATCGATGAAATCGCTAATAGAGTTTACTATCAAAATGATGGAAGCGAAGAGTATTTAGATTGGGTTGAAAGACTTCCATATCATGGTAAATTTGCAACTAAGGTAAGCAAAAAAGTTTTGGAACTTCTAGACAAAGAAACTGCAGATATAAAAAAGAGCACTGGACTTAGTGGAATACCTAAATCAAATGCAACTGGAACAGTAAGTGTTAATAGTTTTAATTATGAAGATAGAATACGATCAGCCCGTGATAGTTATCGAAAATTAAGAGAAAAGTTTGATAAGTTAAATGCAAAAGATAATAAGCCATCAATCGAAAAGCGGTATGCATGGGTTGAAGTACTTCAATCTGAAATTTTAATAGAAAGAATCGAATTATCTTATAAAAATAATACCAATTATAGTCAAACAGCGGCTTCAACAACGGATAGAATTGAAAACCTATCTAAACAACTTGCAAAAGAATTGGAATTAATTAACATAGAAACTATCAAAAAAAATGTTAACGAAATTAAAGAAGTTGATTCTCTTGACTACATAATGGCTAAGATTAAGTTATACCAAACTGAGTTGATAGTTGCCCGACTTGATAAAGATGAGAAAAAAATAGATACTTTAAATAGAGAGTTAACAGTGCAGTCGCTTAGAGTTCTTAAACTTAAAAATAAAATCAAAAAAGAAGCGGCTACAAACGATAGACTTTTCCAAGAGGAATACGATGATCGACCTGATAGTTTACCAAAATTTATAACTGCGAATTTGATTTGTATATTTTCGTATGTTGAAGGAATCGATAGTAATCAAAAAGGAGCTCCAGATAAAAATCCATTGATTGCATTAACAACGCCAACATCTACTTCTGGTTACAATAATATTAATAGTAACTTGTTTAACAATAATAAAACTCCAGAAACTTATAAAGAATGGGGCGCTAGAACAGAACCTGCTCGTTTAAGAGCAAAGTTGCTTAGATATGAAATTGAAAAAGTTAGATTCAGAGAACTAAAAATACGATATGTTAACAAAATAGCAGAAGATAATAAGAAAGCTGGAAATGCGTGTGGAGCTGATGATGCATATTGTGTAATGGCAAAATGTATACTTGACTATTGGAAGTCGACTGCGGCTCAGCCATTTGCAACATCACCCCCAATATTGCCTTGTTTAATACCAGATCCTGGAAGTTACATTCCAATATATTATGGAGATGAAGCAAAATTAGGAGGAGACTTAAGAAGAGCATGGAATTCCGGTAAAAGATTTAAACTTGAACCAAATTTACAAACAGCTACCAGGGTAGTTGCAACTGCGGTAGCAGTTTCTTGTGCAAAACATCTTAAAGACCTTAAATTCATATACAATGGTAAAATTCCTGCCGGAACTGGAACCGCTCCAATGATAGGATTTTCTCCATTGGCCCTATAAAACAAATATATAACTTATAATTTATTAACCTTTTAAAAATAAAAACAATGTCACAAGACGTTTTAACAAAACAAAACGAGAATCAATCAAACGATATCTCTAACTTCGATTGGGATGCATATTCTGCAGATTGCCCATCTACTCTTAGAAAAGTAAACAAACATGTTAAAGCACCTGCTGGTGTTAAAGTCTATTCTAGAGAGCCTTATGCTCAAGAGCTTCTTAATTTAATGGAAAGTCACTGGAGCGAAAATAACCAAACGCATGAAGTACATGCCGGAGAAACCCACACTGGTAAAGTCTACGCAGTAGATATGGAATGGGCATCGATCGATATTGGATATCGTGAAATGGTATATGTTCAATTGTCAAAGGAATCTGCTATTTCAAGAGCAAAATTAATTCCTGGAACTGAAATTGCAGTTGAAATTACTGCAGAGAAAAGTAAAAGTACTAGAGGATTCTTATTAGGGTCTGTTGAAGCTGGTATTAAAGCCGCTACTTTAAGAGAAATCTTAGCGTCTGCTGAAACTGGAAATACTGCCTATATGGGAACTGTAACAAGTATGATTCCGGGTGGAGGTTACTTTGTTAACGTACAAGGAGTTGATTGTTTCATGCCAGGATCCCTTGCTGGTATTAATAAACTTGCAGACTTTGGTTCTGTAATTAACACTCAAATGTACGTTGTACCTATGAGTTACTCTCCTGAAAAAGGAACAGTAATTGTATCTCACCGAAAATATCTCCAAGCCTTGATTCCAAATGCGATTGAAGACCTTAGAAATACTCCTGGAGAAACTAAAGAGGGTAACGTAACAGGTTCTACAAAATACGGAGTATTTGTTGAATTTGATAATTGTTTAACTGGAATGATTCATGCAAATGATTTAAACCCAGAAATGGCAAGAAAACATAAGGCCAGAGAAATTAACCCTGGTGATGTTATTGAGTTCAAGATTAAAGAAATAATCAGCAATGATAAAATAACATTGACTCAATTAGAGCATGTAGAAATAAATGACCCATGGGCTGATGTTGCTACTAAGTACAAAAGCTTTCCAGTTGAAGTCAAAGGTACGATAAAATCTGTTAAAGATTATGGAGTATTTGTAGATGTTGGAGATGGAATTGTTGGATTACTTCATGTTTCAGAACTTCCTGATAATGTTAAAGTTGATTCACTTGCAAAGAACGATAACATCACAGTTCAGATCACAAGAATGGACGTGGCTAGCAGAAAGGTTTTCTTAAAACTATAATTGTTAATAACTTTAACATAATTTTAACAACCCAGATTTTCGGATCTGGGTTTTTTTGTTTATATTTACATTATAATTAAAACAGATATATAAAGCATGAACAAATTTAAAACCTTCGGACAATTCATAAACGAATCTAAACAAGACAATATTGTTAATGTTATTTTAAATTCATTGGAGCATACAATCATTGAGATGTTAGCTGCAACTGAAAAATGGTTTGTTGAGACCTTTAAACAGGAATTCACCAAATATGACAGAGAGATGGCTAGAATCAATTTAACCTACGATATGGTTAAATCTATTGAAATGTATACATTGCCAACCGATTCACTGTTATCAATGAACGTACGTAAGAGCGTTAAAGGAAATATTCAAATTGATGCTCAAATCCAAAGAGGAGAAGAGACTTATAGTTTTTCTACCGAGGCTATTTATGCAGGAGGACACAATATCCAAAGACTTCACTATAGATATATTGTTAAGACAAACATTCTAAAAACTGGTGCTAGTGAAATTGCTAAAGAATACGCTGAGAAGATTAAGAAAATGTCTAAGCTTGAAAAACTTAATAAAGAAATCGAAAGTTACGAGATTAGAATTAAAAGAACCGAAGAAAAAATTGAAGTAAATTCAAAATTGAATGATGATGAAATACTAAATGTTTTAAAGTCTGGTAAAGATTGGTATGAATGGCCAACATGGTCTGAAATCGTAGATAGAGGTGCTGCTAAAAATTATGATAATGATGAAAATATATTCAATCAAAAACAAAAAGAGCATTTAGATTTCAAGATAAAATTCTGGAAGGATATGAATGTTGATTCACAAAGAAAACACCTTGCTGATTATCAAAAAACTGTTAAAAAATTACAAGTAAAACGAGATTCTATGGTATAGTTATTTTACTTGGATATATACTTTAACCTAAGTTTAATATATCCAAATTGAATGAACAATCTAAATGAATCTAATATTTTGCAAAATGCTCTGATAGGCGTTGAATTTGAATTTTATTCAAATTTTAGTGCTGAAGAAACTGCAAAAAAACTTGAAAAATTACTTGGCAAAAAGATTCATGTCGAGGACAAAGCACATAGTGATTTTGAAGTAACTCGCGACGAATTTAAAATAGAACCTGACATGTCAGGTGGTGCCAAACTTCTTGAATTGGTTACTGGAGCCCTTCCATATACTGCGGCTCGTTTAATGATAATTAATGTTTGTCAATGGATTCAAGAGAATGGATATACAAATGACAGGTCTTCGATTCACTTAAACCTTTCGTTTGATAAATCAAAAATTGAAAACAAATATCGTATCTCTAAAATGAACGTTCTTAAATTCATTTTAGATTTTAATGAAGAGCAAGTCTTCAAATTCTTTCCTAAAAGAGAAAACTCAGCCTACGCAAAATCTATCAAATTTGTCCTACCAAAAGAGGACACTTACTTCTTTGATGGAAAACATATCAATCAACAGAATTTTATTTACCCAGATACAAAATATTACGGGATAAATTTCGATAAAAGACACAAAAACTATCTTGAATTCCGATACATTGGTGGAGCAGACTGGGAAAAGAAAACAACTACAATTCTTTATTTAGTTGACCGTTTCCTACTACAATTATGGAAATCAACCGAAAATACAAACTTCACGGAATTAAATGCAATTGAATTAAAAAAGATAGTTGCAGAAAATCAAAGAATAATCGACGCTAGAAAGGACTGGAAGACAATTAAAGATAATTGGAAAAATGTCAAGTTCACTGTCGATATGAATGATGACCCTAAAGTAGTTGACCTTTACTGGAATGCTGTTAAAGAAAGAGTGATAAGACTATTTACACATGGAGACCTTAGCAAAGGACATATTAATTACGATTCTGATGCGGGTAGGGTTCAAGTAAATGGTGGTCGTTTAGAATATTGTGTTGACCTTAGAGGATATGAATTTGTAAGTTGCTTCCTAAGAGGAGAATTTACAGAATGTGATATTTATGGATGTGACATTAATGGTTCTGATATTCACTATTGTAATTTCTATCAATCAACGCAAATTACAAGTTCCAAAGTAGATGGTTCATATATTCACGGTACATGTACCGCAAATGATTGTTACATTTATGGTAAAGGAACGTTTAAAGGAACAATGAATGGCGGAATCTTTAGAGAGGGTTCATTTGATAAAAAACTAGCTAGATTTAATGACGTTGAAATTGTTAAATCTAGAGGAATATAAAAATAAAATAAAAAGATGGGTAATATATTAATAGGCGACGCGTCGTATCAAGAACATCCAGAATGGGACACGGAATGCTTTAACAATTTTGTAGATGAACTTGCTGCAGATATAACAGGTTCGTGTATGATACCGATGAACCTTCCAAAACAAGAGGTTCAAAACATAGTTAAAAGAGCAAAAAAATGGTTCTATAAAAACTATGAGTATTCAGTACAAGAAAACTTCTTGGTAATTCCAGCCGAGATGTTTGCATCAGATCATTTTAAATATTCTAGGTCTTTTACACTTCCTGGAATGGACCCTGTAACTGGAGGTGGTGAGATATTTTCAGTATTCGCAGTGCTTGAAAAAGGAAACACGTGGGGTGGAAGTATGGACATTAACTTTACTCAAGGAGATTTTGCAATCGAAAGAATGTTAATGGGTGGAATTTATGGTGGTTCTAAAACTGGACAAGCCGCAGAAAATTTACAATACTATGTTATTAATGAATCTTTTTTCGATTTAGCTCGACAAATTTTTAAGAATCCTTACAGTTTTCATTACAGCCAATTAACACATGAGCTAAAGTTCATGGGAGAAACTCCTAAAAAAGATACAATTTTAAAGGTGTATCAAACTATTCCGGAATGCGCACTATTCCAAGATGAGGCATTTTTTAGATATTGTTCAGCTAAGATTAAAATTTCACTAGGACAAAAACTTGGAATATTTGGATTCTCCCTTCCTGGAAATATTCAAATTAATCCAGATTTAATTAAAGGTCTTGGTGAAGAGGAACTTTCTGCATTAATCGAAGAGATTAAGAGCGACGAAGGTACTGACTGGATGTTCCATTCTTAAACAAATATATAATATTATGGAATTATACATAAAAGCGTTAGAAGACCCTAATTACGATGAAAATCAATTACAAATCGATGAGGATATTGCGCTGATAATATCTCAAATCGAGACATTGATATTTACCGAGAAGGGCGATGTGATGGGAGACCCTGATTTTGGGCTTAACCTTGAAGATTACGTGTATTCTTTTATGTATAATGATACAATGTTACAAGGTGTTGTTCAAAGTGCTATTTCAAGATACGTTCCATTAGCTGCAAAAATACCAGTCCACGTTACTGTTGAATTTGCTGAATTGACCGAAAAGAATATGGTTTTTATAGATATATCTATTGACTATAGATTTGGAATAACAATCGCTATATAAAAAAATAAATGAGATGACTGAATTAAAATTTTTATCAAGAGCCAGAATTAAGGTTACTGAAATGATTGCCGATACTCGAACATATATTTCAAGAGTATATGGTCGATCAAGCGATTTATTTACAACAGCTTCACCATATTCTCAAATACTTGAAGTACTAGCCGAACTTACCAATTTAAACTTCCTTTATATTGAGGATGCTGTAGTTGAACAAAATATCCTAACAGCACAGGACCCAGAATCTATATATGGACTTGCAAGACTTGCAGGACATGATGCATTTAGAGGTTCATCTGCTCTTGGAGAATTAAAAATAAGACTAAATACTAGCGCATTTAATGATATTGAAGGAGACACTCTAAATATTCCTGCAAACTGCGTAATCAAGGCAAGTAAAAATGGTCTGGAATATATTTTAAGAACAAACAATGACCAATTTGTAATTCAAAAAAGTAGTCCAGATTATATTTACATACCAGTTATTCAGGGTAAAATTGAAAAGCAAACTCTAACAGGTACTGGTGAAAAGTTACAATCATTTAATGTAATTACTAAAAAGAATACTGATAATGACTCAGTTAGAATTAGTGTTAACAGTGAATTGTGGACTAAATATGATTCATTATATGATATGAAAGTCGGAACCAAAGGATATATGGTTAAAACAGGAATAACCGGAGGACTAGATATTTATTTTGGTAATGGTTCATTTGGAATGATTCCACCTGTTGGTTCTTCTATTGATATTGAATACCTTATTTCAGAAGGAAGTAAAGGTAATTTGACAGGTTCTAAAGACCTTAATTTTAAATTTCAAACTGAAGGTTTTGATTCTCTTGGAAACGCATGCGACCTAAATAAATTACTAGAGGCTTCTTTTACAGTTGCACCTACAATGGGTTCTGATCCTGAGAGTATTGAACTTACTAAATTGATTGCACCTTTACAAAGCCACTCATTTGTACTTGCAACTCCGGACAATTATGAGGCATTTTTATCTAAATATGGAATGTTCTCATATCTAGATGCATACAACACTACAAATGACGGATATATTGATGACGACAATGTGATTTACCTATTCATGTTACCAGATACAAAAAGAAAACTGACTAAAAATAACGACTATTTTAATCTACATCAAGAGGAATTCTTTTTCTCAGAAGAGGAAAAGAACGGAATCCTTAGAACTTTAGAAAATTCAGGTAGACAAATGGTAACAACTGAAGTTAAGATTGTGGAGCCTAAAGTTCAATATTTTAGAATGGATGTTAAAGTTAGATATTTCGAAGGGTACAATAAGATTAATCTTTTTGGAGAGATTCGCACAAAAATTTCTCAGTACTTAATTAATATAACACGTAGAGACCGTTTACCAAAATCAGATATTATTGCACTATTAGAAGGTATCGAAGGAATCGACTCTGTTAATGTAAGATTTGTTTCTGAAAAGGAAGAGACGGCTAGAAGATTAGGTTACTATACAAGTGAAACTGTGACTGTAACTCCTTCAACTACAACACTTGAAGACATTGGAAATGGAAAACAAAAATACGTTTTCTTTAAAAGAAATGTAACTACTACTCTAGTTAACTTTGAACCAAATGCACCGCTTCCAGAGAATGTAATTAATCTAGATTCTTTTGGAGATATTATTTTAGAGAAAGAAGAGGTTGCACTATTCAGAGGAGGTTGGGTAGATCGTGAAGGTGCTACAGTACTTGATGATGCTAAAGTTGGAGAAATGGCGGCACTATCAGTTTACTTTGATGAACCTGCGGTACCAAATACAGTTTTTAGTAGAATTCAAGCTCAAAATAGAAAAGCACTATAATGGGTATTTTAAGTAATTTATTTAAAGTTCGTAAGGTAAAAAGTTATGATACTCGACTTTCGGCAATGGACCAAAGGTTACATGAGGGTAATGATTACCGAACAAATATATTAAGCAATTCATTATCAAAATACATACAGAGAAATGATACAATGTATGATTTTATTACGATGATGCAACATGTTGTCGCCGACTGGGTTGATTCTGTTTCTTATTTAAAAGCATACAAATCATATACAGTTAGAAAAGACGATAAAAAAGTTAAGTAAGAATGGCAAATCCAAATTTAAGATTTTTTGATAGCGAATCAAATGACCTAAACCTTCTATATAATTCAGAGACGAATATATGGGAGGGAGTTTGTTATTTACCGAAAGTATCAACTGGACTATACGAGACCCTAACAATATACATATTAGAACAAGTAGAAGGTGAACTTGGAGGAGACAAGTTTATTACTCCAATTGGATCTGGTAATTATAACAATAAACTTAAGTTTAAGTTTTTTAGTGGTTACGAATTTAGTGAAGACATATTCATGTACAGCGCTAAAAATAATAATGGAGTACTTGAAATTCAAAAGGATGAGGTTCAAATTCATAATATATTAGACCCAAGCGCTGCAGTAGGAACAAATTCAAATGGTTTTAAAATAATTGGTGATAATATTCCAATGGTTCCAGTTAAGTGTAATATTGCACTTATGAGTGAGGAAGATAATTATCATACCCGAATTCTTGACATTTATGAATATACTTCCGGAGAACAAGATAGTCCCGAAGTATTAATTGCAAGCATTAGAATTTATGGAGAAACCGAAGCTGAAGATGAAAGATTATCGGTTCTACTATCAAATATGGGAATGTCCCTATCTGAGGAAGAGTATTTGATACTTAAAGATTCGAACATTTTAGAGATGTCTCCTGACTGGATTTTAATGAATCAAAAGAGAAAAGAACTTCTCTTACAAGCTTCTGAAATAAAACCATTCATTGGTACTTATAAAGCACTATTAAATGCCATTGATTTTTATGGTTACAATAAAATAACGATCAAAGAATATTGGTTGAATATTAATGAACAGGCAGAAAACTTTGGAAAATTACAAGCAATTGCACTTCCAAATCAAGACACTGTTGGATTTCTTGCAAACAAAACCCAAGGAAACCAGTTGCCAAGTTCTAATTTAAAAAAGACTAGCAGATTTTCTCTTGTCTATAGATTAAATGAGGCCGATGGAAATGTTGACGAGTGGGATATCCCAACTGTGGTTGAATCGACCGATTATAGCCCAGATGAAGTGCTTATAAAACTATACGGACTTAAGAATAAATTACAAGAAAAATACTTGCCACTTCAGGCTAAAATCGTAGATATTACAGGAGAAGGTGATTATTTCGGACAATTTAATTTAAACGTTTGGAACAATCAGCATTCTATTAAAGACCAGACGGCTGGACAAAATGTTGATTTTAGCAGATACCCAAAGGATAGACAATTATTTATTGAAGACTTAAGAAAGGTTGATTATAGATTAACCGGAATTAACCAAGACTTTTCTGCTCTTAGTGTTAATAATAGAGAGGCTATCGCCAATTCTATTATTAATTTTTATGATGGATATTATCTTGACGAGTTGTCAAGCTTTAATACTCTTGCTGGAATTCCAGTAGGATGTCCTATTGTTTTAAATGCAGACTCATTTATTGGAAGCTGGGATTCTGCGGAATTTACGTGGTTAGACGCCGGTAAAGATTATGTAGGTGGTGCGGTTGGATATAACTTTTTTGATGATTTTCCACCACTTAATCCTCCTGCGTCTGGTGTCAGACCCAATACAATATGTCTTGGACCAACATGTCCTGTACCAGTACCTATTGGAACCGTACCAGTAGGGACAGCGCCAACAGTAAACTTTACCAATTGGGATTATTTGCATGCAAATGAACAATACGTTTTATGTACGTGGGATAATTGGTGGAGACAAGGAATCTACGAATTAGAATGGACAATACTTGGACCTAGAGGTTATTCAGAATCTTTTAGAGGACCTGTTGGATTCTATGATATTACCGGAACATTCCGCCCAAGATACCAACAATTTCCTGTAGTACTTCCGTACGCTGGAACCTACTCTGTTGAATTGTCTATATTTGACCTTTATAATGTTCGAAGTTCTTATAGAAAACCTGACTATTTTGAAGTTAAAAACAAAAACGTTGAGGTTTATGGAATATTCCAAAGAATGTTACCTCAATTAAATTGGAACCAATACAAGTACGATTACGATGTTGCAGGTAGTGACTGGGATTGGGCTAGAGAGAATACAATCGATGTTGATAGTGTTATCGCAACATATTATTTAACGTTAGACCGGGCCAACTATGTTCACGACGAAGAGAATGGTGTAGAGTTTTCTACAGTTCGAAGATATGTCGATCCAAATACAATCACTGGTTTTAATGAAACTGCTGGACCGTACCAGTGGAGAGCCCTAAGAACCCAAGTATGGGAAGATGGTGAAGAGATTAATTGGGATATGATGCGGGTTGGAGCAGACATAAACTCATCATTTAAGATAGATTTAAGACAATCGATGGGTTATAGTAATGGATATGAGTTTTATGTAACGCAATATGACGTAAATTCAAACCTATTAATTACTGATTCATACGAAATACAATCAACATATCCTGCCGACGAAAATGATTTGAATGCATGGATGGATATTGCAGATGAACTTTCTCAATTAGATCCGGTAGCACATCCAATCCTAACAAAATTTAATTACAATCCAATATTGGTTGACGTTAATTACGATGGAATTGAAGATGAATGTTATTATATTTTAGTAGTTGCTGAAGAACCTTCAAGAACTCATGATTATTCTAGCGTTGGTTTTAATAATATTGTAGGTGGAGAAGTAGTTGCAGGATCTGAACTTCATTTTGAAAGTTATAACCCAAACTATCAGGACTTATGCGTCATCGATAGTCACATGGAAGTTAAAAGATTAAATCATGTTACGTTTTCATACGATACTACAAATATGCCTGGTATTATTGGACAGCGATGGACGCTTAAAAATAATAACGAGAATGTAAATGATATATATTATAGTAATACATGGCTGACATATCTATTCAAATACAAAGGTGATTATACCATTGAATTAGAATTGACCGACGTGAATGGAAATAAAAACACAATAAATAAAAATATATTAAAAATCATTTAAAATGGCAAGTATAACAACAATCTTAGGAACCGACAGTGTTTCTTCATCTAGAATCGTAATTAATAACAATTTTGCTGCACTTAATCAAGAATTAGCAGATATCTCTACGTTGTTTAATACGACATCACAAACTCTTACGTTAACAGGATTAATTACTGGAGGTACTTTAAAAGTTAATAATGGAACTATTGACACGTTCAAGGTTAATAATGCCGATGCTGATGTAAACGTACCAATTAACTTTAATCAGGATGTTACTCTTAATAAGGGATTAATGCATTCAGTATATTATAATGCAACAACACTTCCTGCTGCAAATGCGTATGAGTATACGACATACATTTTAGATGCTACTGCACCTGCATTTTTTGGTAATTCTGTAGTTTTAGCAGATGCAGATCATGGGCAAGAAATTACGTTTATTGCAAATGGTGGAATGGTTGAAATCGATACCTCTTCTACTAACATCGCGGTTTCAAATTCAAGTAATATATCTATAAATGAAAATGGTTCTTTAACGCTAAGATATATTGATGATACTGGACTTTTCTATGTAATTTCTTCATCTAATTGCAGTGGAATAGTATTCTAATATTAATAAAAACAAAAACGATTAAATGGCAACACCATTAATAAGAATACCCCAAGAACAGGGAGGTACATTGTATGCATTTTCAAGTGCTGCTCGAGATTTGACAAGGGCTTATTATAATCCTGATATAAATTTTGAGTACTCTAAGTTTGCGTTAATCGATATTCCAGTAGTATCAGATCCAGGAACTAGTGGATTTAACTTTATTCAATTTGAAAATTTATACGAAGGTGGACTAGTTCCTCCAGGAGGACAAGCTCCTTCATATACTCCTGATGGAAATGCAAATGTCGATTTTGCACAGACTCTACAGAATTATGCTCTTAATTTCGAGAATTTTATTCTAACAGATGATGACTTTGACAATTCATTGTATTCTACCGATGCTGAAAAAATATTATTTAAGTGGTTACATCATATTGGTGCATTCGAGGTAAAAGCCGCGAATTCACAGCAAGTTATTAGTGGTTATTCTAGAGCAATAGAAAATGAAGACACTACAAATACCGGTAATAATTATTCTAGAGTTGTAAAGTACATTGGAAATATCGACGTTTCAAATGATAAAAATTATCAAGGAAATACTTACAATGAAATATTTGTAAATGTTCCATCTTCAGTAGGTTACACTCCAGAGATATTATTTAAGTCAACTGCGTACAACACAACTGCAACGTCATACCAACCGGGTAGTGAAATTAATGGTAGAAGTGGACAAACACATCCAGATGCTTTCTTAGGATTAGAATCAATTGCAGATAACGACAATGGTACTATAAGTTTAGATCCGGTAGACCTATATGATTATGGTATTGAATGGAACTCAACATTATATTCTAAAATTGCAAATGACCCGCAATTAAATAATTTTTTAGAGTATTCTAAAAGAGGAGGAGACTTTAGGTTTAATGCAATCCTTGTTTACTATGATTTATATTCAAAATCAAATGTTGCCAATAAATCAACCAATCTTTATGGCATATTGATATTAGATAACTTTAAAGATGACCCTAATACTACAGGATGGTACATACCAGAATTAACAAAGTATAAACCAAATGATGTAACAGGTCTTAATGGTAATGCGTTTGCTCTTAAATTAAATGTAAAATTTAACTCTTCATTAGATAATGTAGGTGTTGAATTAAACATCAATGACTACTCTACGTTTTCCATGGACATTTTCTTGGATACGACGACTGCTCTTGAAAATGCTGCTAAACTATTAGTTGACGCTGCAAATTCATATGCTTCAATCGCTGAAAGAGTAGCCTACCTAGAAAATTTAGTTGCGTCTAGTACTTCAACTGATTATTCTACGAAAATTTCAGCGCTAGAAACTGCAGTTGAAAATGCATCTTTAAATTATGCATCTTCTACTTCAATTTTAGATATGATTACTTCGGTAAACACAAGATTGAATCAGATAATAAGTGGAGTTATTCCAACTGAAATACAATACAATACAAATGTACTTTCAGCAGGTAATGGAATGAAAATTGACAAGTCAAACCCTAGTATGATTAAATTAGTCAATGACAATAATGGATATACATTAAATTCTGTTTTTGATTATGAATTTATACCAGAGACTACGGGTTCTCTAATCGCTCCAAGTAATTTATTCAATTTGAATCTTACGGCTTCTCATGGTTTAATTACAAGAATTCGACCATTTGATAATTTAATTCGAATCAATACTGATACTGGTACAATGACCGGAGACTTGAATATATACTTAGATGATAGTATTAATTCTTGGAAAAATGGCCAGACTATTAAGTTTTCTTTTAAAAATCAATTGCCAACCCTAGGAACTTACAAAATAAACATATACACAGATAAAAATAACAGTTATGTGTTAAAGGCTTCTATTGATAGCAATAATATTTTAAGCCAAAAACCTTACTTTGAATTAATATGTGTGGACGAAATAAACAAGACATTTGAACTTGAAATAATAAGATAATATGAGCGCTAGCAATTCAATATCACAATTACTTGAACAGTTTCTTGAGTTAAATACTAACTCACTAGAAACATTTGCAAGAATTAATGAGGCTATCACTACTGATAAGGAAACTGTTAGTATTGACCTTTTTAATAGTAAAACAGGCAAGATGGAAACTATTCAAATACCTGCATTTGGGTATTTGAAGAGAGAAATCGATCGTTTGAATAGTAATGTGAGTTCAATTAGTGGACTTGAAGGTTCGAATGCAAATGTAAGATTAAAAGACGGTACTTTTAGAACTATTCATACTTCTAGATTAAAAGGACCATCTCCTTCTATTACAACTCTCGCATCACCTACCCAGTTTTCAACAAAATTAAATGACTTCTTTGAAAACTTTTTAAATCCATTACTTACAATTAATTTAGATGTAAGTAACCAAATTCCGGTGGAAACTGAAAAGGTATATGTTGAAAGATATATCTTTAATGAAAATGACCTAACTTCAATTACTGCTTTCGATGAAATTTATAAAGGAAGTAGTGAGTTAGTTTACTCTGATTTTAAAACGCAATTGACTAATAATAACTTTGTCTATTATCTAGATTCTCAAGTTATTGATATGCCGATTAGAACGATCCAGTACACTGGATTTTTTGACGTTATTAAAATCGATAATGCCCAAAAGAATGTAGTTATTGACGGTACAACTCAAACAAAAACTGTTAAGTTATTTACACTTAATAAATTGAGTTTTAGCGATTCAACTAAAACATTAAAAGATACTGAAACCTTAAAAACTGGAGATTCTCTTATTGTAAACTCTGGTAATTATAGAACAAGATACCAAATCCTTTCAATTGATGGTTCTACGTCACAAGTAGAATTATTATTATTAGAGGGTTCTGAACCTATTAAACTTGGTGTTAACCAACTTGGAATTTATAAAGATGTTGATACTGATTTGAATATAGAAATCAATGTTGCATTTAACGAAAGACAGGTTATTTTTGTTAAACCAATAGACCCTGTTTCAAAAATACCTGCTGAAGACTTTTCACCAGGGGTTGGATTCTATTCTAATGATTTAGAAATGGTTGACACTACTGGTGCAAGAATGACCCTAGCAGAGTATTACAAAAATGAGGTTGCTGATTTTGGACAATTCCTTAAATCGCTAAAGGTAGATTACATTCCACCTGCAGCATCTGGAATTAAACCAACGCCACCCGTTATTAATGTTGAAAACTTTAAAGTTGTTCAAGTTAATAAACACTTGACTGATAATACTACAACCGATAAAATCAAACAATTAAAGTCTGATAAATCGGCTACAGAGCAATCATTAAAACAGCTTGATGAATCTATTAAACAGAAAAAATCTCTTATTAATACTAAGAAGTTTGCATCTCAAGCAGAAAGTGATACACATAAAAATGAATTAAGTGCATTAATTACTCAAAGAGATTCTGAGTCAAAACTTTTTTCATCAGTTGTTAGTGAAATTAAATCTTCAGCAGAATCTGCAGATTTACAAACAGCCGCTCCAAAATATAAAGTTAGAGGATTTTGGGCAGTTCCAGAACCTAAAACAATTGGAAACCAAGTATCTCAAGAAGTTGTACAATTTAAAATTAGATATCGTTACGTTTCTACATCTGGAAAAACTTCAAATGTTGACCAAATGAAATTCATTGATGCAACGAACCAAACTGAAAAAACAGCTGCTTTTTCAAATTGGATTGAAGTTGCTGGACCAGTTCGAAAGAGAGCGATGGATTCTAATGGAAAATACACTTGGATTCTAGAAAGTGAAGAGGATGCTGATGCAATAAACTTTAACTCTTTTGATATTGCAATTAACCCTGGTGAAGTTGTTGAATTTATGATTAAATCAGTTTCAGAAGCTGGATTCCCTGCGAATCCTTTAGAATCTGACTGGTCAGCAATTCAAAAAATAGAATTCCCACAAGGAGAAGTAAACACTGACACTTTAGGGAACGTTATTAAGACTAATGAACTTGACTTATTAAAAGTACAAATTCAACAAGACTTAGAATCTGCAGGTGTATTTAAACACGTTGGAGAATCTTTTAATGTAGGTAGCCAAACTTTTGCTCATAGTGCAAACACAATTGCTTCAGGATTTATAACTGATAATCAAGCACCGATCACCGTTTACGAAAAGTTATTGGCTCTTCAAAATGAGGTTCTGAGCTTAAGAGCGGTTATTGAGAAAACAACTGGAGAATTGCTTGTAAGAATTATTGATGAAAATGGAAACGTCACACCAGTAACAAACCATTCAACTGTACAGTTGTTTGCAGGTTACTATAGCCAAGAAATTCCAGCAGTTAATGGAAAAGGTGCTATCGTTACTAAAAACTTTAAAATTGAATTATCAAATACTAAAGCAACTGACCTTGAGTTAATTTCCAGAATTGTCGGAGACACTGCTCAACCTGCTCCTGTTTCTACAACAAACACTAAGTTTGGTCTTGGAACTGGAACAATAGACACAGTATACAACAGCGATTATTACACTAAAGAGGCTAGATATGATTTAGTTCCAGTAATTTATCAAAATATTAGTACGCTTAATGAATCATATATACAAAGTGGTCCAGATCAATCATCACAATTAAAAGGACAATTCATTTATTCTAGATTTAAAAACATTGCAAATGACGATAATCTATATGTAATTAATGAAGGTACCTTAGGAGATGGAGATATTAATACTGCAATTGATTATGGTACAAACTCTGCGTATGATAAATACGAATATGGAATTTCATATAATCTTAGTACAGTTCCACAGATTGGAACTACTGGATTTAAAAACTTTTCTGCAGTAAATGGAACTCCATATACAGGTATAACTACTAGTCCAAATGATTTTGTTTGGTCTGGAAGTTACAGTGGAATTACTCCTCAGAAAATTGCAATAGGCTCTCAAGTAACATATTCTCAATATTCAAATGGTATTTACTTACACGTTGACCATCCGCTTTTACAAAGTCCAGATGGCGTAAATCCAGGTAATACTTTATTAGAAATTGCAAGTAATGGAATGGTTGGAATGCCTAAAACAGCTTCTTTAAGAGCAACTGATTTACATGGTAAAAAACAAACACCTTTTAGAGTAATTGATACTATAAGTAATACAAATATTGCAGGTTTAAGAGAAACTGGTAAAGCTGGATTCTCCCCGGAAGACCAATACTTACTAGGTGGTCGTTCATGTGGGTCTTTCCTTTACATTTCTCCACTAAACACTAATTCATTAGTTGTAGATGCTTCTAATAAGAGTGGTAAAAAGATAATTCCTGGAGGAAGCGCAAACGCAATAACAGTAGATTTGGTATTCCAATATCGTATGACTGATTATTATGGACCTAAAGCATCTGGAACCGGTAGAATTGGTGGAGTTTTAGACAATACTTTTACAAATTTAAGTTATGCTAAAAAGATTGGTATTGATATAATCGATTTTGGAAATAATGATTTTAAATTTGATGTTGAAGTAACTGCTAAATACGCTGCAGAAGGTAGAAATATTAACAATGTAACTAGTACAATGTTAACTAATTACCAAAACAATTATGTTCCAGGAACTCGAGGAAGACGTAGATTTTTATCTGCAAGTTTCTTAAATCTTTCCTTCCCAGATATTAACCAGTACTACTAGGAACTCTACCTCTTATATTGTTCCATAATCTGGGATATATAATATAAATAAAAAGAGGTGTCCTAAATGGCTGCAATTAATACAAGTGCTGTAAACAATTCAATAGATAATAAATCTTTTGCTTTATTAAGAACAAACCCAAAGTTAACAAGTAACTCAAAGTTACTTGTTAACTCAAATGGTGATTTATTCTTGAGTTCTTTCAGAGCAAATAAAGAACTTTCTAAAATTGAGTATCAAAAATATGAAGTTAAATCTTCGGGAGTATATTCAATTGACATTGCTAATTTTTATAAACAACTTCCTCTAACTCAAAGATACGAAACTCTTCGATCATCTTCAGATATTACCCTATTTTCTGATTATGAATTTCAATATGAAGACCAGTATCAGTACGGTGCTATTCAAAACATTACTAAATTATATGACGAGCAGTACAAGATATTTGCTCCAATTTGGCTTGAAAAACAAATACCTTCTAAATTTGTAGTTTACAGAATTGAAGATGTTGATTTTAAGACTGATTATACTGAAGATACTGTTGGACAAAATTCTAGGATTTTAGAACTTCTTAAAAATGCAACAATAATTAAAACATTTGACTTGGGTAAATCTTCAAAAATTGGAGAATACTTAAATACACACGTCAATGATAAAAGATTTCCAAACTCATTACTTACAGTAAACTTTAAGGAGGGTTCTCAATCGACATTTAATGGTATTGATATTGTTAATGGCGGATTTGTTAATAAATCTGAACAATTAGATAGAGATTATATTCAAGTTGATTATCCTGAAATTTTTAGCAATCAAACAATTACGAATGGATTTGAAAGAAATGGAATTGTTTCTGCTAATATAATTAACTTAGAGTTCCTATTTGATGATTATACTGCAGAAAACTATAAAATCTACAGATACTTCGGTATCTATGTAGATGATATTAATGAAGGAAACTTTGGCTCTATAGGACTTGATAATTATGGGCAATTGAGTGTTGAGTATACTACTTATAAAACTCTTTATGACCTTTCTCAATCAATATTTCCTTTAACAGATATCGATATGTTCCCTGGAACTGATCAATTTCAAATTCCAACCTTACAATATCTTAAAGATAAATCTGGTAATTTTTATAACATTAAAAATTCATCTGCTAAATTAATTGATGCTGGAGACCCTGGTTTAAATATACCAGAAATATGGTCTTATAAGTTTTTAATATCTCCAAACAATACCACTGCTGAATCTTTTATTGGATGGGCAAAAAATGGTAAAAAAATAACGGCAGATTTAAAGCAACCAAGTTACAAAGGATTTCTTAAAGTAACTGTAAAAGATGTTCCAAGCCCTAATGATAAAATCTTTATTGGAGACAGAACTGAGCTTGAAATTTCACAATACAATTTAGGAGACTATGTTGTGATTGCAGATTCTACACTACTTCCAGGTAGGGCAGATGGTAATAAATTCTCAAATCAAGGAAGCTTACAACAAATTGCAATTGCTCTTGCGTCTGCAATTAACAATGGAGAAATCATAACTTATAAAACAAAGGTTGTTGACACTTCGATAATTATTGAAGAGATAGTTAATGGAAATAAAAGAAGACAGACTGGATTTGGAATATACAATCTAAATTTGGTTGATTGGATTGAAGTTGCAAATGGAGAGTCTAATGATATTGGGCTAAATGCATATATTCCTAATGACTGGAATATATGGACGACTATTGCAGGTTCAGTTGAAGGACAGGGAATCCTTGTTAAATCTTCAGAAATTGGAAATGTACAGGTTGGAGAATACTTAAAGCAAAAAGATTCTGATAAATTTGTTAGAATTATAGAAATTGACCAAGACCCATTTGACACTGACTACTATAGAGTTATTTTAGACAAACCTACAAAACTTTCGAATGATAAAGTATATGAAGTTTACGATGAATATAAAACAGTTCATGGTAGATTTGCTGCGTATGACTTTAAAGATTTTGATTTTGATTTTTACTCAACTAGAAATTCAAACTTAGGAGACCTTGTATATGATGTGTACAAAAATCCTGCATATTTAGGATGGCAAATTACACCTGAAGAACCAGAATTTTTAACAGTAGATGCTCAATCATTCTATTCAGGTCTTAGAGATATTTTATCAGGTGAAACTTCAAAGGCAGTTGTTAAAACTGAATTACTAAATGAGTATGACCGTCTTAAAGAAAACAGTCTTAAGGAAACTGCTCTTTTAAGTAGAATGGTTCCTACAATCTGTAAATATGAACTTAAAAATGCATCTAATGCTAGAAATTTACCATACATTTTAAATGTTAATGAGGCATTTGGAGATGACAATTTATCGCCAAATATAGAACTGGATTCAAAGAGAAATATTGAGTTCCTAAATATGGAGCATTTTCATCTAAATAGGATTCCAACAAATATATTAAGTACTAGAAGAGACCTAAATAATTATTTAGATTTTGCGGCCGATGGTGGACTAACGATTGATAAATTAAAAGACACTAATTTTAACTACTTTGATAAGCATTTTAATTGGACTGGTTATTTTGACCAATTAGCTTTAAACTCACAGGGATCTAATGGAAAATGGCATAATAATACCTATAAGAAATTATGGTCTAAGTTTGATATTGGTAATTTCGAAAAAAACTCATCAACTGTTTTTAGAGGTCTTCGATACGTATTTCAAAAAAGAAAAGAACTTGTTAATGAAATTCCAACTGAATTTTTAAAAGGAATTGACATTAGCGATTATAAATTTGGTTCATATCTTTCGTATAATACCGGACAAGACATTACATCAAATTCAATAGTATTTAACTGTGTTAAAAATGACAAGTTTAAATTTATTTGTGTTAACATCGAATTAAACGTTGTTCAAAATGATATAGCAGAAGATGAACTAAATAGATATTTATTATACACTCTAAATGATATTGAATTTGGAGGAATCACAATTAACACATTGATTCCTTTTCGTATTGATTTTGCAGGAGCAACCCCAGATCTAGATCCGGATGTTCCTTTTATTATCAAAGCATCAGATATATCAATTCAAGATGGAACTGCAAAATTTACTGAATTGATTAAAAGAAATTCTTTAGGAGAATATTCATGGATATATTTTGACTTATCAGGCGTAACTTATGCGGTAAAAGTAACCGATGTTATAGATGATACTTCAATACTGGTAAGTGGACATCCTTGGGAATTTGATACAAATTTAGATCCGCCAGCACCACCGGTTGGAGCAATTCGATTAGCTCCTCAATTTATGGGTCTAGTTCCAGAAACAGGACCTTTTAATTATTCACAAGGAGGTGCCAATGAATTTGCTAACTTATTAGATTCGATAAGTGCCTACAAATATTCTAAAAGATTTAATTCTTTTGAACAAGTAAACTATATTACTATTGCTGAAGATGGAACTCAATCAAATAATGATTTTGTTCTTTCGGTAGAGTCAGGAGTTGATGTTGTTAAACCTTCAATTGTTCAACCAGCAGCAGACCCAGAAAGACCAAAGGCATATAGACTATCTTCAAATCAAATTGGAAATGTTATTGAAGACAGGGAAGATGGTGGATACGCTACTATTTTGCGAAGAATGAATGGAGACTACAATCCTATTTTTAATGACATAGTAACATTCTCCGACATTAATTCAGAGAATAAAATCGATCCAGATGTTCCAAATGCCGGGTTAATAACATACAATGTATTAAATGGGAAAGGAATCTCGTTTGATTCTTTTAAAGAAAACACAAACAACTATGGTTTTATTAGCAACTATTTTTATCATAAAGTTAATGAGCAAGACTCGAAAAACATATTAAAACTTTCGCAAACAACTGATAAATTACCGTTGTACCCATTAATTGGTGAGATTGCAATTGATAAAAAAGACATTAATGTTTTTAAATCAAAGTATTCAAAAAACTATTTTACAAGAGCCTTAAGTGCTGGAGAATCTGAAACAACAAATGGAACCTTAAGTCCTGTAGAAAAGAAAACTTTTATGACATCAACTATCATGAAGGTTCGAGATACGTATGACATAACGAAGTTTGATAATACCCAAGAGGCTACTATTGAAGCATTGGATAAAATAAGATTTGCACAATCAAATGTAACATCAATACATTGGGTTGAGGATAAATCTCAAGTTATTGCAGATTTTTATTTACCAACTGCAATCTTAAATGAATTAGTTGAAGATGGTATTGAACAACAATTTAGAAGATATGTTAATGCTGCAAATTCGTATGGAGATAAGTCTTCGCTAAAAGACGATCTTCAAATATATTCAAAGTCAAATATATCTCCTCGTTTTATTATTGATTCGATTAAAATTTATGGAATTGAGGCCAAAGGATTAGAAACTAATTTTGTTTCAGTTACACAGACTTCACAATTAACAAATGATAATTATAGAGAGTTAACTAATTTTAACATTCAAAGTTATCAAAATGATGGTTTGAGTTTTAGACTAATATATAATAAAAAGCTTGGATATTCATATAACTTCAAGGTACACGTTAAAATACAAGCATAATTAATGGCTATTAATATAAAAGAACTTTTTGTAACCGACCTCGATCCAAATAGTGGTGCCTGGTGGTCTAAAGACAAGGTCGATAAGATTAATTATAATTTTTATCTGCTTTCAAATGGAGGTATGCCAGGACCTCAGGGAACTATTGGAGTAGATGGTGGATTTGGTCCTATAGGAGCACAAGGAGCCACCGGATATCAAGGACAGCAGGGATACCAGGGACCCCAGGGAGCAGGAAGTTTAAATGATTGGGTTCTATTTCCAGAGACTAATGGTTTTCCGGGATACTTATTTCCTAGGAAAAATCCCATCGCAGATACTCAATCAGCTCCAGTTTCATTGAGAATAGGATATTTAGATGCAGACACAGAATATCTTATCGGAGCGGATCCACAAGAGCCTGTTCAAATTGTAAAAACACCAGATAGTTCTTGGGTTAATTATAGAGTTGAATTTGATAACAATATAAGTGGTTACAATTTTAGTTTTAAAGGTGCTATTAACTTAGACCCGAGATTTGAAATTTCACCAGATATTACAAGTGCTGATTTTAAAATTGTGCATACTGCGCAAACTATAATATTTAGAACCGGATTAACTCTTGGTTCATTAGTCGATGCTATCAAAATAACCGACTCTCAAATTACTATTAATACTGGAGGAAGTACTGGACCTGCTTTTAATTTAAGTAATATTTCAGGTAAATTTACAAAATCCGAAGATCAATTTAGATACACTCCAGGAGCTGCTGCAAATAAAGTTCTAGTTTCAACAAATATTCAAGGAGATTTAGAATGGAAAAACATCAAGGATGTTTTTGGAACGTTTCCAATAGGTTCTATAATTTCAATTAGACCTAGTGAATTTATACCTGCTCATTTTTGGTTAGATGATTCAATTAGTGTAACTGCAGGTTCTCCATTAAATAATATCTATGGTAGAGGAAAGGCTGGAACTGATTATGAAGGATGGTACCTTTGTAATGGTGAAACTTGGGAAACTTTGCAAGGATTTAATCAATATTTAACACCAAATCTAAATAATTTTAGTTACACTATAGATGATAATGGAGATGTTCAAAATCCAGTTATAATTTCTGAAGGTGAGCCTGTTTTAATTGGAGGATATGACATGAGAATTACAGCAATTCCTGATGCTAATGGAATATATTCAGTAGGGTACTCAACTCCATTTCCAAATAATGATACATCACCAGGTGGTAGTACAATTTCAATGGATACTGGCGGTGCATATTATACAAGTCGAATGATTCATATAGTTTATCTAGAAGATCCGAATTTAAAATGGTCAAACACTGGAGTTTATATACCACCGGCTGCTACAACTACAATAACATTGACATTACCATTAGCATCGAGTACTCTATGCAGTGAGCCAGTCACAACGTATTATAGTTGGACAGGGCCTGATGAAGTTACATGGAACACGTTTACTCCGCTTTCATCGTACAGTTTATTTAATTTTGGAACAACAAACTTTGCTCCAGTAGGATGGTACATAAATGTAGATGGATATCCAATATATTGGGATGGTACTAGTTTTATACAAAGAGGAACTACTTGCGTTAGTGCTCCACCCCCTAACTATACACCAAATCTTAGATATAGTGCATTAATAGATGATTTAAACGGACCAATATCTGCTATGGGAGGAACTCTTATTTATCTTGATATGAGTAACCCAACAGGTCTTGTAACATCATTAGATCAGGCAACCGGTTTAGTATGGTCTGATGACCAATTAGTATACCCTGTTGGAGATCCGGCTCCTAGCGGTTGGTACCGTGATATAAATACAGGAGTTAGAAGATACTGGAATGGAAATTCTTTCACAGCAAATTCAGTATCATTTACTGAAGATTATGTGCATTTTGTTTATGGACCTTCTTTAGAAGGTTTCCCAGAATATGGTTATGCTAACGTTAACACAAATCCAAGTTCAGGAAATTATCAAAATAGCCAGTGTGCTGTGCAATCGCCTACTGATAGACAATCACAAATAACGTATGTTGCTGGAAATGGTCCTTTATTAATAAATGCACCGTCTGGGAATTCAATGACAGTATCTGTTGCTGGTTATGATTCTGCTTTATATGTTTCAATTGGTTGGTTACCGCCTCTTATGGATATTGATGGAACTGTACTTGCAACACCGCCATTAATTAATATAAAAGACCAATTTAAACCGGGCTCAACAACTTTAAAATACAAATTTGCATATATGGATTTTTATTCAGGAAATCCAGGAGAACCTGGAGAATATTATGGCATAATTAGTGCAACAGGAATTGGAGCAACTGGAAAAATATCAGCAACATACGGTTGCTAATTGTAATTAAAATAATATATAGTCTTATATGACAATTAACCTTAAACAAATAAGAGTATTTGATACTGATAATATTAAGCTTGATAAAATTAATTATAATTTTGATCAGTTAATTGTCAATGGTGGAGGTCCTAAAGGAGCAATAGGAGTTGATGGACCACTAGGTGCACAAGGATATCAAGGTGCAATAGGAGTTCAAGGTGATAGAGGAGTTCAAGGAGTTCAAGGTGCCGATGCAGATTCTGCGGAATCATATTGGGAAGCAGTTCCTCAAGACCTATCGACTAGTGCAAACACAGTTGCAACCCTATTTGCAAAACATCCAATTTCCGGAAATCCAGCAGATGCTGCAGTGGTAGGAGCCGGATATTTAGATGGAGATTTTGCATATACTAATCAACAAGGAAATGGATTACCAAACTACAAATGGGTTGTTAATAGAAAACAATCAAAGGTAGTTTCAAATATAAGATTTACAAGTGGAGATGTTCTAGGAAATGCATTTGATATATCTATGAATTCTAATGGTTCGTTATATGAATTGCATTTAGGTTTTATTGATAATCAAAATTCACAGTTAAATTTTCAAGCAACAGAACATATTATTAGAAGTACTGCTGGTTCTGGAGATAATTTACTAAAAGTTTCTAATATTGGCGGAGAAATCGATGTTGATACTGTTTTTGAAAAACCGGTTAAATTTAACCAACTATTAAGTGTTGATAATTCAGGAGCAGATGTTAATAAAGTTGTAACTGCAATAGATAATACAGGCCAAATAATATTTAAAACGGCTACAGAACTTGGAGGTTCTGTTAAAGTTGGTACTATTATTTCTATATTGCCTTCAATATTTAGAGATGTTACTAATTTTATATATAATCAAACAATAGATACTACATCAAATCCGGATGTACCAATACAAATAAGAATAGGTGCTGGTATAGGTAATTATGTTGGATGGTATGTATGTAATGGACAAGATTGGACTAACGGTGCTCAAACAATTTCAGTTCCTGACCTTAATTCATTTTCATATCAAATCATATCAAATCCTATTTCAATCGATCCAAATAGTCAAGGATTTGTAAGCGTAACCAATAATGAAATACAATTAATTGGAGGTGCTGATATGATGGTTAATGCTGGAGAAAATGGAGTGAGCGGTCCATTATACGATATTAGTATTACAAATACTTCAAATAATCCGGAAATTGCAACAAATAATTCAGGAAGTGCATTTAAAATTAAAAAGTTACCTCAAATTATTTATTTAGGAATTGATAATTTATATTGGTCTCAAATAGGAACTGGACAACTTGCAGCAGCAGATTATAATCAATCCGACTATGCATTAACAGACTTTGATGCATCTTAAAAATAAAAATAAAAATTTAAAAACATGGCAGCATATAGTGATGTATTAAACTTAATTAACAGTTTACTAGCAAGTGGAACTGATATAACAGCAGCGGAACACAGACAGGTTGAAATTGCTCTATTAGATTTTGCAGAAAGTCAATGGTTAACAGGTGATATTAAAGAAATTGATTGCACAGATGCTTATATTGCAGCTAATTTTGAATCAACAGGTCCAAATAAAGGAAAAGGAATAATAGGAACTGAAAGAGAAGGATGGGCTATTTGTAATGGATATAATGGAACAAGAAACCGAACAGGTAGAGTTTCAGTTGCATGGGGTGATGTAACTCCTCTAGGTACTGTAGGAGATGCTACAACTCAACCATCGATAGGAGCAGCAATAAATACTCCAGTTATATCTGGTAAAAAAGACCATGTTTTATCAGTTAATGAGTTGCCAGCTCATAATCACGTTTTCCCAGGCGATGACCAATTAGCAGGTGCAAATAATATTGGTGGATGGACTAATAGAACAACTGCTAATTTTAATTATGATGCATCTTCAGGAGGTGGAGGTGGAAAAATCTATAAAACATCAGACGCTGGAACTGGAACAGCGCATAATATTATGCAGCCATACATAGTTACCCTTTTTATCCAAAAACTATAGTAGCATGCCTTCTAAAAATTAGAATATATAATCTAAATATAGATAGGTATGCCAATTACTCTCAAACATATAAACATTTCAGATTCTGACTCTATTAAACTTGACAAAGTCAATTTTAATTTTGATCAGTTGGTTGCAAACGGAGGAGGACCTCAAGGACCTCAAGGTTCTATTGGACAAAGTGGACCGCAAGGAACAACCGGGCAACAAGGTGTTCAAGGACCTATAGGAACTACAGGATTTCAAGGACCTGAGGGTCCAGTTTCTGAAAATTACTGGAAAAGAATACTTCCTGGGGCTATTGATGCTGACACTATAATTCCTAAACATGTTTCAACTAATCAATTCTCTCCAGTTGTAAATATTGGATATATTGAAAATGATCCGCAATATGGAGCAAAATTACCATTAATTTCCGGAAAAACCCCATATCAATGGTTGATTCATCGAAAACAATATTCAATTTCAAATTTAAGACTCTTAAATGACGATGTTCCAGGGAATGCTATTGATTTTAGAATAGAGAAACTTGCCGGAAAAGACCAATTAACTATAGGTTTTCTAGATTATGAAAAAGCGGTAAGTACTTATAAAGCATCTTCAACTCATTTTAGAGGTTCAAGTACTTCACCGGATAGTTTGGTGGTTGATGATATTACTGTGACATTTAAAACAAATACGGAATTTAATTCTCCAGTTATTATTAAAGAGCAGTTATTTATTGAAAATGCAAATGCAGACACTGATAAAATTGCTACTTCAGAAGACGCAACAGGATTGGTTAAATTTAAAAGTGTACAAGAGCTTGGAGGAACAGTTCCTTATGGTACAATAGTTTCAATATTACCTTCTATATTTGCGGATGATAATAATTTTGTTAATAATGAACAGTACTTTCCAGGTAATTCTTCACCAATATCAATATCGGTAGGTAAAGGTGTTAATGACTATGATGGATGGTATCTTTGTCATGGATATACCTGGACGGACGGTACTACTGATTATCTAGTTCCTATGTTAGGAAATTTTAACTACTCTATCGATGATAATCCGTTTTCAACAGATCCATCAAGCCAAGGTTCTGCAAGTACTTCAAATTTTAGAACACATATTACTGGAGGTTCAGATATAGATATGATTGCTACTTCGGTTCCAACATTGGTTTATAATATTACAGCAACTGTAGAGACTTCAAGTGTTAATGTTGACCCTGGAACTGGAACAATTTTTAAAATTAAACAATTACCTCAAATTATTTATTTAGGTAGAAACGATTTATATTGGTTTGACCTGGGAACTGGACAGGCACCTTCAGTACCATTAACATGGTTACTAGATGATGCAAACACAACTGCGTCAAAATTAAATCCAGATCCTTACTCATTAGGTACAATAAGTAATCAACCTGCAGGTGCTTCATATTTGTTTACGACTGATGTTGAGGCCCCAAGCGGCTATTATTGGTCAACATTGCCAACTACCGGAGATATTGGAGGACTACCAGCATGGGCTACAGTTACTGGTATAACTTTAAGTTCTGGTACATATCCGACTACAATTAGTATAACAATTAATGTGAGTTCGCATCCAGCAGCTTCGCCAAATCCATCGCCAGAAACCATAAGTATTGATACTTCTACTTTTATCAGTCCATCTGCAGCGACAATACAATTAGAAATGACTGGATCTCCTGGAAATACAACAGTAATATCTCCGCCATTTATTCAAAATATTAGTTACAATTTTGTAACTGGATATACTTATACAATAGTATGTAATGCAAATTCTGGATATTATTTTGCTCCAAACCCAGCAACAAGTATAACTTCATTAGTTGGAGGAGCTACATATACTATAAATAGTGTAATATATTCAAATCCATTAACGATAGGGTATAGTACTCTAACGATTAATGTTACTATAACAGGAGTAACATTGGGAACTACTAATCTAACATACGGTTTAACTGTACCTGTTTTTGCAAGTGCACCTAAAATAACATATAACCCATCAGGATATACAATAGATGGTCCATCAATGGTTGGAGGTAGCTCTCTTAGTGTATCAAAAACAATTACTGTAGAAAATAATACAGGTGGAAATGTTTATATATGGGCAGGTATTAATCAGTTTTATACAGGTAGCGGAACAACAGCTTCAATTTCAGGAGGATATGAATCTTTAGGAGTTTTTAACTTACCAGTTTCTGCTAGTACAACAACATCATATTACTATAGCACCTCTTCAAAACTATTATCGAATGGACAATCAGTTATTGCTAATTTATATAGAGCGGCGACTACAGATTCACATCACACTGTACAATTATGGTGGTCTAGTACTATTGGAGGAACAAAACAAATTATAACCACTTAACCATGATAGATTTTAAAAAATATATACCGACAAACCGAAACATTATCCTATTTGGAGCCCTAGTAATATTAGTTTTATTGCTAATGCAACAATGTGATAGAAATGCAACCCTTAAAGGTGAGGTTGAAACTGCTCAATCAATTGCAACCCGAAATTTTAACAATTATAAAGCATCTCAAGATACTATAAAATTTGAAAGAAACCGAAATGGAGATTTGGTTGCTATTAAATTAGCATACGAATTTGATATTAATACACTAACTGCTGAAAATAAAAGAGTTATTGCCGATTATCAAAAAGCATTGGGACTTAACAAAGACCTTAAAGGTGTAAATTCACTCTTAAGAGCTGAAATAAAAGTAAAAGATTCGATTATTAATGCCCGAAGTTCAGTTGCAACTACAAGTGATTCAACTGCAACAATTACCATTAGTGATGAAAAAAATTGGGATAAATATAATTGGAGAAAGTTTAATGGAACGGTCGACCTTTTAAGAAATAAAAAGACTAATAACATTAGTGTTGTTTCAAATAAATTTAACTTTGAGCAAGGAATTGAACTTAAGGCCGCAATTATAAACGAAGAGGGTGTTAACAAATTAAAAATTACATCACCGTCTCCTGGAGTTCTATTTACTAACATTGAAAATATTAATTTAGTTAACGATAAACTGAACCAAAAACAAGAACAAAGATCAGGATGGTCAGTTGGAGTTGGAGTTGGTTATGGAATTAACTTAAACAATAATCAAGTAATTAGTGTTGGACCATCGATAAACGTTGGAATTATGTGGTCTCCAAAATGGCTTAGGTTTTAAAAAATTATAAAGTAATGGCAAAATCATCAAGATTCGTCAAGTTAGACGAAGACATATTATTAGAATTTATTTATCATGACCAATCGCAACCTGATTTGGTCAAAATTGAAAATGACAATAATGGAAGTCAAATCAAGTATTTAGATACAGTTGATGGTGATGAAAGTGCTTCAAGATTTTTAATGCATGAGCTTGGAGCTGATGTTGTTGAATTTAAAGTGACGACTTCAAATGGATTTGTTGTTATTAATAATTTTGCTTCAAGATTATTACTCTTAAAAAATGGAAGTACTTATAAATTTGACTTAAATGATATTACTGGAACTCTAGATAACCCTGCTGGATTTAATATTCCTGGAGGAAATGGTTACCTATCGGGAACCACTTATATTTATACGCCAACTACTAATGGTAAATATGGTTATGAATATACAAATTTAGCAGGTACACAATTTGCTGGAGGAGAAATCCAAGTTTCAGACCGTGCAAGTTCACTATTCTCAGTTCCAGTAGCAGACACTGGAAATGATATTAGAACCGGTGCTGGACAGTCTGGAAGATATTACGCAGTTCCTACTGCTGAGGCCGGAACATGGGCTCTTCTTGAAAATGATTTAGATTATTTAGATTCAACTGAATGGTTAGGAACCCCTTCGAATGATTTACAACCAGTTTTAGTTGGAGATGTTCAAGCGGTATGGTATGACACTATTAAATTACACTTAAGAACGGGTTACTCATTTAATGGTAGAGGTTATGATGGATTCTTATTTCAAACAAAGGTAAAAAGAAACTCCGGAATCTATAGTTATTTTAATTCAACAGTTTATTTAAACTCTTCAAGTTTTGAAATTCAAAATCCAAATCCATTTATATTAGGTGAATCTTCATATTCTAAGTACATTGAAATCAAGGTACCTTCACTAGTTGATATGTTTTCTCCTACAACAAATAAAGAATTTAAAGATACATTTTTTGCGGCGACCGGAGTAAATGATATTCCAACAACTGCAAACTATGAGTTTGATTTTAAATTGATTGATAGTGTAGTTACTCTTGGAGGTTATAATTACATAAATGTTGCAGAAGGAAAATCATTAACACTATCCCAAGAGGATGAGTATACTGATATTGCAGTTAACGTTGAACATGCTACTGATGGAGACTATTTTAAAATCTACGGAACGTACAATGGAAATCAAGCAACGTTTGAAAACTATATAACTGGTAGAATTGCAACTTCGGGAGATGATATTACAGTGTTTTATGAGGTTCAAGTTGCAGAGCAATTGGGTCTTAATTATATTAATACGTTCAATAATACCTTTACGCAAACTTCGAATTATGATGAGGCAATTGTATTCAGACCGGTTATTTTAAATTCTTCAGTATCAAGTAACTTCTTGTTATCTGTTAATATGAGAATTTATAATGAAACTGATAATACTCAAATCGTAAAGACAGCTTCTTTGATTTATGCTCAACCTAAAAAGTATGGTAAAAAATTACTGAAACTAGCTCTTAATTCAAATTTTGCACCAAGTGTAGTATTTAATACCTTACCAAATACCAGTGTTAACAGAGAGATTAATCAATTTGTAAATTCTATCAGACCTAGTGTTGGAGAAACTAAATACGTTCCAGTTGCATTAGATACTTATAGAATTATGGGAGGAAGTACGGCAGTTACAGTTGATGGAGCTGCAGTAAATGATGTAACTTCAATGGATTACAAAAAAGAGGGAGATGGAATCATAACACTTTCAAAAGTTTCTGATAATTATATCAAGTTTAAAGTTGCCCAACCTGACGGAGATTCTATGAAGAGTATAAGTCTAGTAAATGCAGAGGATTTGGTTCTTATTATTAAAAGTGGAACAATTGAACAACAAATATCTCATGACCCTAGCTTTCCAGGAGTAGACCTTGGAGTTGGAGAAGTTTTCTTTAAAGTGCCAAAAAGCGTAGCAGTTCGATTTGACCAAAGCGATACAAATCAAAATGCAGACAAATTTTATATTAACATCAAAAACGGAAGTACAGAATCCTTATTGTACTACGGAACAGTAAACATCATATAATGATATTAAATAGTAGAAATAATTTATTCAATTTTAAGTTTCCTAGGACTTTTATTCCTAAGGAGGTAGCTGACAAATACAGAAAGTATTTGAATAGACTTCCAGGTAATTTAATTACCGAACCTATCGATTTTGTAAATTATTCAATTCAAGGAGTTGGACTTCCTGGAATTAGTTTTGACCCAATTGAAGTTGCACCAAATGACGGTACAATAACATATCATAGAGGTTCGATTCCGATACAGAATACAATCGATAGACAGTTCAAAGTAACAATGCAACTTCTAGATGGTTATATAAATTATTGGATTATGCAGGACACCCTACTATATTATTATTCGAAAGGCGTTAAAGACCCATTCATTAATGATATTAAACTACAAATAATGGATGCCGAAGGAATTCACCTTATGAGTGCTGTTTTTGAGAAACCTATACTTAATTCAATTTCAGACTTGGAATTAAATATGAGTTCAAATATTGCTGAATTTACAACGTTTGAACTGAACTTTTATTATAATAAATTCGACATAACATTAGAAATAGATAATTGATAATATGAAAACATTTTTAGATTATATTGCTGAGCAAAACATAACTGAGACTGAACTACAAGTATTAAACGAGTCCCTTCAAACAGAATGGACCGAAGAGCTTGAAGCAAAGGTTGACGCGGCTCTAGAGCAATTTTCAAAGACATATAAAAATGAGGACGGATCTTATAATATCCAGGCTTTCAATGATGAAATTACTAATGAAGGAGTTTTAGGTAGTATCTTCGGAGGACTAGCAGGTTTTGCACTTGGTAAAACTGTTGGTAAAACGATTGCTAATATCCTAGGAATCCAAAGTGGTATAATGTATGACATGTTAACTTCAAGACTAGTAGGAGCCGCTCTTGGTTCTTCTCTTGGTAAAAATCTATAAATGAATTTCGTAACAATTGACTTTTCTTTAAATTCCCCAGGAATTTGTATCTTCTCAGGTAATCAATATTTTTTTATTGGGTATTTAAAACCTGGAACAGGCACCAAAGCCGAACAAAAAATCCAAGAGGAATTACACTTACTTCAAGACACTCAGATCCACGATCAGCCGGATTGGACGAATAACGAGGCCTATTCGAAGAGTGAGATGATTAAGATTCAGCGCCACACTCGAACTGCAAAGGATATTATTGATATGATTATTGAAATTATAGGCGATGATTCTCAGGTTGTGATTGCTTTTGAAGGCTCCTCTTATGGTTCTTCAGGTGGAACTAATAATATTATTGATATGGCGGCTGGAGCTGCAATCTTAAAGATGGAATTAATGTCGAGGCTTAAAGTCCATGACATGATGACTGTCGCACCTTCAACCATTAAGAAGCATGCTGGAAAGGGTAATATGAAGAAGGATGAACTTTGGGTTAAATTCCTGGATAACGTTTTAAACGATTCAGCGCTTGAAAACTCGTCACTGCTTAAATACTGTAAAACCAACATCGGAGAGACTAAAAAAGTCCCTAAGCCCTTAGATGATTTGGTGGATGCCTATTTTTTAAACCACTTAGCTCGGAACTTATTTTACCCGGAGGCTTAAAGACATAAGTTATATTCAATGTTTCAGTTTTTGTTTCAAAAATCTTAAAATATTTTTTAAGAAGGTAAATTTGTGTCTCCAGGGTAAGCTACCCCTAATAAAAAAGATATATAATTAATATAGATTCTTGAAACAAAAAAGAAAGTTTCTATATAACTATCATAAGTAATTAAAGGGCCCTTAAGACTTATTAAATTAAAGTTTAAACAAAAATTAAAGCAATTAAAGACATGGCAGAATTTGACATTTTTAATCTTGGCGTAAATGACGTCGAAACACACGAAACCCAAGCTTCATCTGGAAGCGATCTTTACAAACCTACCGCAGATGACGGTAAGGATGGAACTTATAAAGCAATGATTCGCTTTGTTCCTAACCCAACAAACCCACGAAACTCTTTAGTGAAAAAATACGTACATTGGTTAACTAATGCCAATGGTGACGGTAAAATGGTAGATTCTCCATCAACAGTTGGAGCACCATGCCCTATCGCAGACGTATTCTTTAAGTTACGTAAAAGTGACTCAGCAGTTGACCGTAAAATGAGTGAAAAACTTAAAAGACGTGAGCAATACTTTGCACTTATTAAAATTATTAAAGACCCACAAAATCCTGAATTAGAAGGTCAATACAAAGTTTTCAAATTTGGTTACAAAATCAAAGAGAAAATCGATGAGGAATTAAAACCAGCATTTGGTGAGCCAACTCAAGTATTTGACTTATTTGCAGGTAAAAACTTCGAATTGATTATTACTCGTCAAGGAGATTTCAACAACTACGATAAATCTAAATTCTCTTCTAAAACTTCACCTATTGAGGTTGAAGGTAAAGCAGCGACTAGAACTCCTGAAGCGATGAAAGCTATTAAAACTGAGTTGGAAGCAGCTCCAAGTTTAGAGCCATACGAATACAAAGCATGGGACGGAGAAACTCTTGATTTTGTTAATTCTATTCTTAGAAATTACTTAAATCCTGGAAGCTCAATAGATTCAGTTGTTAACAAACCTGCTGCTAAAAAAGCACCAGCGAAATCTGAACCAGTTGCAGAAGCTAATGACTTTGAATTCCCAGCCGACATGGTAGGAAATCCAGACTCTACGAATGTAGATTCTTCAGATGACTTAGATTCATTCTTGAACGACTTAGATATTTAATCTAAAGTTATTTTATAAATTAAAGGGCTAATTAAACTTAGCCCTTTTTTTCTATATAATAGTATGCAGAGTCAAAAAATCACAGAAGATTTAAAGATAAAAATCAGAAGCTTGGTAAAACAAGCAATTGTAAAAGCTCATAGTGAGCCAAGCAAGCATATGATTAAAGAGATGCCGGGTAGAATTACGATGGCATGCCCCTATTGTGGTGACTCGACGACTGACCATAAAAAGAAGAGAGGAAATCTCTACTGGGACACATTACAATTCCACTGCTTTAACTGTGGAGTCCACTCAAATGCATATCAATTATTAAAAGACCATCATGTAAAATTCCAAAGTACCGATGATTCTATCCAAGTTATTGATTACATTCAAGAACACAAGATGGAAACAAATGAAATCGAAGTACTTGAGCATGATGTGTTTAAATTGACCTATGATATGGCTCCTACCAGAGCTGAACTTATGGAATGGTTTAAATTTAAAGAGGTCGAACCTGGAGACCCTGCATTTTTCTATCTTAAGAATAGATTGTTATCCCAACAAATGCATCGATTTATGTACTCTCCTAAAGACAAAAGAATTGTGGTTCTCAATGTTGCACCAAATAACAAGGTTATCGGTTTCCAAACCCGTTCTATCGACAAGCGTTCTAATTCTCGTTATTTAACTTATGACCTTGAAAAGATATATCAAGAGACTCAACGAGAGATTGTGCTGACTGAAGAAGAGTTGGTAGGCGTTAAGAAACTTTCAACACTTTTTGGTGTAATGATCGTTGACTTTGAACGTGATGTTACGATGTTCGAAGGACCTATTGATGCAATGTTCATGCAAAATTCTATTGGATTGGCGACTGCAGGTCGTTCAACTCTTGAATTTGATGAGATACCTACAATTAGATATATGTTTGATAATGATACTACCGGAAAAAAGAAGATGATGGAGAAGATTAAAAGAGGCAAACAAATATTCACTTGGGAAAAGTTCTTTAAAGATACTAAAATTGACGAAGACTGGGAAAAGTTTCTCCAAAAATTGGACAAAGATGAAAGAGATAAATATCCTAAACATATAGGTGATTTAAACGATTTAGTAATCGCGTCGTGGCTAACTAAAAATAAATGCTTAGCCCAAATTCAAAAATATTTTACTAACTCCAGGCTAGATGCATATTACCTATGATAAAAATAGACTTTTTAAAAATGATCGATCAGGAATTCGAAGATTTTGAAAATGAAAAAAACAAAAGAAAGAATATTAAAATGATGTTAGATTTTAACTCATCAAAATATTCACACAACACAAAAGAATTTAAAATGACCAAGCCAAAATTAAAGGCAAAGTTAAAAAGTTCAGTATTCATTAAGGAAAACAATAAAGGAAATTCACTTTTTTAAAAGCATCATATATGACAGATGTTAAAGACAAGATAACACAGCTCGACGAATATTTAATCAAACAAAGAGAAGATTGGACCGGAAAAATAAAGGGTCTAACCGAAGAACTTAAGTTGGGTAATAATCTTGAAAGCGTAAGTGCTTACACGCTTAGTTATCGACAAATATTGGTTGAACACTTAGCAACCATGGGTAATCGAATCAAAACCCAAAAATCAGTAGTAGATAGAAAATATAAAGATAAATGGATTGAGTACTATAGTTACGACTATAAACTCACCGATAAAATGCGTGAAAAATTCGTCGAAGCAGACATTGCCGACGACACAAATATCCTTGAGTTATTAGTAACTCAGAAAAACTTTTTTGAGGGTTCAATTAAGACACTCGATAATATGGGCTTTGCAATAAAGAATCGCCTCGATATTAGTCGTTTATAAAAAGATCACATGAGATTTGATTTTAACATTAACGGACGATAATCAATTTTTAAGAATTGATGAAGCTTCCGAAATTGAGTTAGAGCAGATTAGAATCTCTCTGACCAAAAGAATAGAAAGCTGGCGCTTTCACCCACTAGTTAAACGCGGAGTTTGGGATGGATACGTATCATATATTAAAGATGATAAATGGATTCCTGCCGGACTTTGGCGTCATGTTATGACAATATGCAAAGAATACCGATACGAACTTAAAATTGAGGGTATTAAAAGACTTATTGACTCAAACATTAATGCAGAACAGTTTGAGGAATGGGCTCTAGAATTTTTTAAAGGTTCACATTTCACTCCTCGTGATTATCAAATAGAAACTGCATATAACATTTTAAAATTTAGAAAGTGTCTAGCAGAGCTTGCAACTTCAGCAGGTAAGACACTTATTAGCTTCTTGACCGTTGCATACATGCTTGAAAAGGGACATGCTCAAAGAATTCTTTTTATTGTACCTAACGTTTCATTGGTAGTTCAAGCTCATGAAGATTTCCACGAATATAATGTTAGAAATAGAATTGACCTAAGAATTCAACAAATATTTGCGGGACAAGAGGTTAAAAAGAACAAAAACATAATTATTGGAACCTATCAATCATTGATTAAAAAGGATGCTGCCTATTTTGCAGAATTTGATGCAGTTATTGTCGATGAAACCCACAAAGCAAAAGGAGCTAGTATTAAGGAAATCCTAGGTAAATGTGTAAATGCAAAGTACAGATTTGGACTTTCAGGTACAATTCCAAAAGATGGTACACTTGACAAATTAACCCTGATGAGCCAGACTGGACCAGTTATTAGTGAAGTTAAGGCAAGTTTCTTACAAGAGCAGGGACATATTGCTCAATGTGTTGTTAAGGTTATTGAAATGAACTATGCAACTCCAAAACAGCGAACAGCTTTTATGGAATTGGCCCAAAACCGATATGAAAATAAAGATGTGTTCTCATTAGAACAAAACTTTGTAATCACTAGCGAGGCCCGACTTAATTTTATCTCAAACGTAATTGCAAGAGTACCCAGGAATTCATTAGTACTTTTCCATCGAATCGAACATGGACAAAGACTATATGAGAAGTTGAGACAAGAAAGTAACAAGAGGGTATTTTATGTCGATGGTGGAACCGATTCAGATATTAGAGAGGAATATAAAAAGAAGATGGAGGCTGGAGATGAAATTGTAATTGTTGCAAGTTTCGGAACATTCTCAACTGGTATCTCTATTAAAAAAATTCACAACATATTTTTTACAGAATCATTCAAATCAGAAGTGATTATTAGACAATCAATTGGACGTGGACTGAGACAACATGCCTCAAAAGACAAGGTACTAATTGTTGATTTTGTAGACGATATTAGAACCTTAGAGTGGGATAATTACCTATACAAACATGGAAAGGTACGCCAATCTATTTATAAGCAAGAGAAATTCGAATACACTATAAAGAAAGTGGATTTTGATGGAGATATATAAAACATAATAACGTAATAAAAAAACATATTTAAAATGGCACAGGTTAACAAAATCTCTTCATTTAAAAGTTTTACTGAAGTTAAGAATCAGGAAGCTTCTATGAAACTAAGAGAAGAAAACAATGCAAAAAGACAGGAAACTGTTGGTAAAATTGGAGCAATCCTTGACGAAATGGGATTAACTTCTCTATCTGAATTAGACGAAGAGAAAAAACAAGCCCTAATCAACAAAATGTTTGGAAGCGTTTCAGAAGACGAAGCAGAAGAAATTGAAGACGAACTTAATAAATTAGGAGAACCTAAAAAATTAGAAGAGGGAAATGCATTTATTTTTGCGGCTAGTAAAGCAAAACAAGATGGAAAAACCGAATTCGAATTTAATGGTAAAAAATATAAAGTAACCATTAAGAAAGATACAGGTCTTAAAGAAGGTAATGCTTTCGGAGATGCTGTTAAAAAAGCAAAAGAGGCTGGAGAGAAAGAATTTGAATTTGAAGGAGAAACTTACAAAGTTGAAGAGTCTATCGATGAGGCCAAAAGAACTAAATTCACTGGTAAAACAGCGCACGATTTATATACTCAAATTGGTGGAAAACCAGTAGAGGTATTTGTTAAAAACGACTGGTACTCAGTTAACCCTTCGGAATTAAAAGACGACAAAGGTGATTATTTCACTGGATATACAAAAGACGGAAGTGATTACGAATTTTACCTAAAAGATATTGATTTTATCCAAGAATCTTTAAATGAAGGTCGTGTTAAAGCAGCTACCCTACTACAAGAATTAGTTGATGGAAATACTTCTAGAGCAGAAGGTATTAAAATGTCAAAGGGTTTAGCTGAACATTATTTATATTGGTTAAGAACTTCACCTTACGGTAAGAAAAATGCTGACTTACCTCTTTACATGTTAATTAAAGCAAGTTTTGTTTGGGGAATTGAAAGACAATTAGACCCTAAATTAAAAGTAGAACTTGAGGCCTTAAAGGGTAGCATTAAAGAATCAGTAGAATCTATTGATGAAGCTCGTTCAATTAATAAAATCCAATACGACTGGTCTAAACTAACAACTACGATGGCTGCAACTGCACAAAATTGGAAAGCTGCCGAAGGATCCGCTAAAGAAATGTTACTTGGAAAATTAAAAGAGATGACTGCTCAAAAGAAAGCTCTAGAAGCTGAATTGGATGCTGCTATTGCTGACAAAGACAAAGACATCGAATTGGTAGTTTCTGAAGCATTCTTTAGATTACCAAAAGATGTTATTGGAAACGAATTATACTTAGCAACTCAAAATTTATCTAACCTATACGGTAGAACTTCAGCTGGAAATGATATTGACACTGGAGTTATTGATACAATTATTAAAGCCCTAACAACTGTTAAAAAATCTGTTAAGAAATTTAATAACAAAGAAGAGGTTGTAGGAACTGTTTATGAAGGAGAAGTTAATGAAGCCGATATGACCAAGTTTTACGATGGTTTTATTGTACTAGATTCAAAGGCAAAAAAGACATATAAGTTCAAGTACGTTAAAGGAACTAGTAATGTTAATGTTGAAAATGCGGCTATTGACAAATTAGTAAAAGCAACTGGAGAATCAAGAGCAAATTTCATGGTTCATGGTTTTGTTAAAAAAGGTGAATGGAACTCAGATAAAACTGAAGTATTTGAATCTCAAGTTAATGAAGCTGAAAAATTTAAAAGTACTAAAGACTTTGAAGAGTTCTTAGAGGAAATCGATGGCATGCCAGAGGTTAGAATAAAAAGAATCATGGGTAAAGATTACATCGATACTCCAGGAGGTTTCAGAGATGAAGCAGATGATTACGATAATGACATAGTAGAGTATACTCTTTCTAACATGGGTCGTAAAGATTTTGAAGCACTTAAAGCATGGTGGGAAAACAATGTTCAAGAATCTTTAAATGAAGGTGAAGTAAAATCTGATGATGAATTTAAAGAATATGCAATGGCTGTTTTGAAAAAAGCATTTGGAGATGACTTTGATGAGGCAAAAGCTGGAGAAGTAGTTGATGGAATTCTTAAAAAATGCGGTGATGATTACGGAGCTGCAGTTGGAATGTTAACAAGTTCATTAGGAGAATCAGTAGTTACTGAAAGAGAAGAAACACAAATAGGTACTCATAGATACCAAGGAAAATCATATCCTTTATATACAGATGACGAACACAATCATTATATCAAAGTAAATGGTAGAATAATTGAAGTTGATGAATCAGTAGTTACTGAAGGTTTTGATGCAAACTACTGGGAAGACTATCATGATAGTGGAGAATCTGGAAAAACAAAAAACCCAACTGGTATGCAAGTACAACAACAAGTATCAGGTTGTGTAGAAGATTGGAATGATAACAATGAAGTTGGACCTGAAAATGAAGTTACATCATCTGGAGAAAAGAAAGTCTTAAAACTTGCAAAAGAATTCGTTAAAGCAAAAGGATGGATTTCATCTGATGTTATAGATGCTATGATAGCCCAAGAATCTTAAAAATAATCTAAATAAATAATACCTGATGTTTTACCATGTCAGGTATTTTTATTATATTTACAAAAAACAAATTATTATGAAACACATACAATTATTCGAACAATTTATTAACGAAGGAAAAAATGACTACGTTAAATATGTAAAAGACGCATCTAAAAAAATATTTGCACGCGGTGGTAATGGTCAAAATGTACTTGATTACTTAACAGACTTAGGAAAATATATTGATAGTACAATTGACCCAAAGGCAGACCAATGGTATGGCCCACAAACACCATCACTATTCCAAGAATTGGTTAATAATATGGGACTCGACGATATTGAACATAATAACATATCAGGTAATAAAAGCAGTAAAAAACCAGAAGCATTTAGAGGTGCAAGTGATTTAATTGCCGTTACAAATGATGCAATTAAACGTGCTAAAACTAATGGAGGAAATGACGCTGGATGGGGTAAAGCCGCATTAGAACTTGCTGGACACCTTCAAGCTTATAAAGTAGGTGCTGGTAATGCTGGTCCTGGAGAAGACGGATTTTATACTGCTCCAACCTTAAGTACATTTACAAGATTAGTTGATGATATTGCGATGGAAAATATCAAAAAGAATAGAGTAGCAAAATAATCGATATGAAAACAAAAATCCTTAATTTTAATCAATTCATAACTGAAAGGTATGAAGTTAAATTGAATGAGCAATTATTATTAGAAGGTGGAGCCGCTGGACATATGTCGCATCCATTCGATAATAATGACCTAACATTTGGAGACTTCAAGAATATGATTATTGGTGGACTTCAAGGTGAATTAAACTTCGAAGAGGAACCTACTGAAAAAACAGACGGTCAAAATGTATTTGCAACAATTCAAAATGGCGAGGTTAAATTTGCCAGAAATAAAACTGAGTTGCAAAACCCTATGAGTCTTAAGGATTTCCAAAATAAATTTGAGGGACATGCTAGCAAACTGGTACAAGATACCTTTCAATTTGCAGCCGCTGATTTAGCAACCCTGCTTATAAAGTTACCGGCTAAAACGCAAGAGGAAGTGTTCCAGAATGGGCTGAACTTCATGAACATGGAGTTGATATATTCTGCTAACCCTAATGTTATTCACTATGATGTTGATGTAATTCAATTTCATGGTATCAAGAAAACTGATGGTGCTGGAAATATAGTTGGAGATGACAATAGTGCGGCAAAAAGTGTTGCGGGAGTTCTTAAATCTCTAAATGCTGATGTCGGAAAAACATTTACAATAATTCCCCCACAAGTTATTAAACTACAAAAAGATATAAACTTCGAAGAGAATCAAGCTAAATTCTTAGGAAAACTTGAAGTTCTTAGAAAGAGATATAATTTAACCGATGCTGATGCAGTTGCCCGTTACCATGAAATGTGGTGGAGAGAGCAAATTGAAGCCGCATTTGGTGACCTACCGCAAAACATCAAAGAGGGTCTATTACTTCGTTGGGCTTATGACGACAAGAAAACCTTAAATATGCGTTCATTGGACAAAGAATTAACTCCAGCTCAAGCTGAAGCAGTTAAGAAATTTGACAAAGAGGACGTTAAAAAGAAATTCAAGGAAAACATTCGACCATTTGAAGACCTTTTCTTAGAATTAGGAAGTGTTATCTTAAAGAACGCAAGTAATTTTGTTGCTGCTTCACCAGACAAAGAAATGCAAAGGCTACATAATGAAATCAGAACTGAAGCTGACAAGATTAAACTTAATGGAGACCTTACTCAAATCGACAAAGTTGCAAAAGAACTTGACCGATTAGAGAGAATTGGAGGAATCCAGTCTATTATACCGACTGAAGGTATTGTATTTTCATACAAAGGACACATGTACAAATTAACAGGAACATTCGCTGCTATTAATCAGTTGATGGGAATTATAAAATACGGAAGATAAAATGAAACACATTAAACTATTTGAAGAGCATATAAACGAGGCTAATGATAAACCATCATTAGATTCTTCGACAGGATTAATTTACTATTTTGATATACCTTTCACAACAGAGGATATTGAAGAGATTTTAGCATCTAGCAAATCTATATTAAATGCAAAATTTACTCCAAATAAACAATTTGATATTCAACCAATGGTTTTTATTAAAGATAAAGTTAATGGTGGAGAACACACTTTTAGTGTTGCACAAATTGGAATATTAGGAGCATTTTACGATAAGAATAAAAACAACACCGCATCCCGAAAAGATTTTACTAATTAAAAAACAAAGAGATGGCATTACAAAAATTAAGAGAGTATTTTAACGAAACCAATAGAGAAACCTTTATTGATATGTTAAAAAATAGAGTGTTAGTAACTGAGAAGGTTGCAGCACCTACATTTCTTGTTAAAAGAAATCTTGATGGGTTTGAATATTTTAAATCTTCAAATTCAGACAAATTAAATCTAGTTGACCGAACTATTATCTCTCTATATGAGATTGCAATCAATTACATGCAAAGTTTGCCAAATTCGGTTAAAGGTCAAATGCCAATTGATTGGAGATTTGGTTTTGAATACCTTCCAGAAGTTAAAGTATCTAAGATTAAATACGGAAAGACACCAAAAAACAATTTAATATTAACTCATATTCAACAAGTTGGAGAGGGTAATAAAGTTAAGAAAACCATTAATGACCCAGTTATCTTAAATAAATGGGCAAAAATTCTTGATGTTCAACAACCAAGCGTATTATTTGATGGCTATTTATCTCAATTACAAAGAGATGAACTTCTTGAATTATTGGCAATGGGCGATAGACAATTTAGTGAATCATTCGACTATTTACCAGAAACTAAAGACAAAACAAGTTTCACCGCTAAAATAGTTAAACTTTTTAATCCAAATGCATTCGAAACTACACTAAACGCAGATATTGAAGAGGAATTTGATGGATTGGTAGTTAATTTTATCGATGGAAACTCAATAAAATCTTTTAAATTAGAGGATTTTATCAGAAAAAATGGAATTGATACATCTTCAAGCCACATGTACCAAATTGCAGTGACTGACTTTTTAGAATTTATAACTCAATTTAATATCGATGATATACAACTTGAAGACGAGAGAGCTGACTATCGATACCTTGAAATAATGTCGATTATATTTAATGAATATGTAGACAAACACTCTTCAAAATATATTGGAGTTAATTTTGAAAGCGCTGAATTTTCATCAGCAGATTCTTTTAAATTAAATCTAAAATATATTACCGATGAAAAAACCCTGAAATATGTTTCTAACGATATTTTAGCGGAACTTTATAAAATGATTTTAGGTTCTTTTAGAAAGAAAAGAACTAAGACATCAGACTTAATAGATGAGGACACTATGAAACGTATGAATGAAATAATCGAAAAAATCAACGAAAAAATATTTGTTGAAAACACCGATGAAAATGCAATTTATGACTATCAAAATTTCATGTTGCGCGATAAAATCAAGTCTTCAGTTAACTTAAATGAGGCACTTAAACTTACTCATGTTGAACAAGGAAAACAACCAGTAAATATGTTTGTTGGAAGATTCCAGCCATTTACATTAGGACACGCCAAAGTTTTAGAGACTATTCACAAAGAGAATGGTTATCCAGTTGTTGTATTCTTAGTTAAAGCAAAAACCAAAAAGAAAGGTGATGAATTTAGCAGACCATACGACGAGAAGACTCAAATCAACATGTTCAATCATGTTAAAAAGCAATACCCATTCTTAAAAGAAATATTTGTAATTCCAACTGGAGGTATCGACATTATGTTTAATGAAATGAGACCTAAATATGAACCAGTACTTTGGGGAACGGGAAGCGACAGAATGACAAGTTATGGTTATCAAGTTAATAATGATGCTTATAGAGACCAATTGAACTGTAGAGCTGATTTTGGACTTTTTGAAATTCCAAGAACTGACGATGATATTTCGGCCACTGCAGTTAGAAATGCTCTATTAGATGGTAATGAAAAACAATTCCAGAATTTAACACCAAAGGCAGTTCATGGAATGTATAATGAACTAAAATCTAAAATTGAAGACTCTATGGGAGTAGTTGCTGAAAATGTTTCTACTGAAATTATGACATTCGAACAATTTATTAACAAAGATATATAAAACTAAATAAAATAGAAAAATATTATGAATTTTAATCAATTCCTAAACGAAAATACTTCTTCATTTGGCGGAAGAGCTGGACTTACTAAAGCTGAAACACTTAAAATTGCACAAAAATTTGCAGATGCCGCTGCTAGCGTTGACCCTGAAAAAGGAAAATGGAGTGTAAATAAAAGAACCTTAGAAGAGGATGGGTTTGACTTAGACTATAATGACGAGGAATACGATGGTGGTTCATACAATATCTACAAAAATGGTAATGTTGTAAACATGGCTCTTCGTGAAAATCCAGTTTTAGGTAAAATTACTGACGATATTAAAACTATTGCAAAAGGTTTTAAAAAGATGATGGCAAATGAATCAGTTACTAATGAGGCTAAATTAGTTTTAGGTTTATCAACTAACAATTATCCAGCTGGAACAATTGGTAGATATCGTATAGAATCTTCTGTAATTAACCTAAGAAAAGTTGCCGATTTATCAAAAGACTCATGGAAAAAATATTCAAGAGCATTTGCTGACGATGAAATTGGTTTTGAAAAATCAAGTGATAGAAAAGAGGCATTAGACGCTATTCAAAAATCATTTGACAACGGACATAATGATATTAGAGAGTTTGGTTTAAATGAATCTGTAGTTAACGAAAGAAACATCACAATCAAAAGACAATACACTGATAAAAACCCTGCAGTTACTGTAGGTAAAGCTGCTAAAATTCGTAATAGAATGTTAGAGGCTATTAAAGATGGTAAAATTTCTCAAGAGGAATTCGATACAATTCTTAAAGAAATGACAACAGATTCTAAAAGATGGTTAAGAAGAAATGCTCAATGTTTTAATGTATCTGAAGATGGAATAGCACTATCAAAAACAGGTTCAAGAATCCTTAAAAATGTAATGGTTTCAGAAGCAACCACAAAGGCACCAAAGATTTGGGTTCCTGGAGGATTTGATAAAGAAATTTCAAAATACCCAAACCAAAAAATCACAAGAAAAATTGTATTAGATGCTGCACTTAAATGGGATGTAGATCCGGAAGATGCAATTAAATACGTTGAATACGCTTGGGTTATTGACTTAGACGAAAATAAAAATAACAACGATATGAAAACAAAATTTATCTACGAATCTTTCCAAGAATTTGTTGAAAACAAACTAAATGAAGGTACCTTAAATGAGGCATTTAAAAGTGCTAAATTGGCTAACCTTTTTTCAGTAGGAAGTGCTAGCACTAAAAACTTAGCAGGAGCTTTCTATAATTTCTCAAAATTAGCGATTGACAAAATCGAAGATTATGACATTATTGAAATGGAACCTCAAGCTGCACGTAAAGAAAAAAGAGCAAACGCTGTTTATTTTTATGTAGTAAATAACCAAAAAGTAAATCCATACGCTGAAACTAGTAACCCATCTACTTGGAATAATGGACTTATTCAGTCAAATACTCTATTAGCAATAACTAATGGTCAAAATGAATGGTACTCAACAGCATACAATAGATATTCAGGAGGTTCTGAAACTTTGAAACTCGCTACTTCAAGAGAAGCTGCCGCAGGATTTGATAAAAGAGACTCTAAAAGATACGATGGTTCAGGAATTACTTCTATCACCAAAGTTGCAGAATTAGCCGATATCGCTTACGTTATTGACTTAGACGTTCTTAGAGCAAGATATTCTACACAATCTTTAACATTTAAAAGATCTGAAGATAAACGTGGAGCTACTGCTTTCCAAAGCGACAAAGACTTTAAAGCGGCGAACAAAGCACGTTATAACGAAATCTTAGCGCAAAAAGCAGCTGCAATGCCAATTGATGCTGTAGTATTAGGAGCTATTGATACTCTTGCTACTCAAATTAAAGATGCTCTAACTACAGGAGAAAAAGGAAGATATGGAGAACTTATTGTTGGATTAGACCCTAAAGGTAGAGAAATCAAAATGAGCGATGCTTCTAACTTAATGAGAAACATTTTGGACGAGTATAACAGATACGTTGGATATGTTGTTCAAAGTGAAAGTGAAGAAAAAGCTGGATATAGTTCAAAATTCTACGAAAGTAGATTAAAAGAAAGCGCTAAAACAATCACTGACTACGTTAAGAAAGTAGAGGCTAAAAATTACGCTTGGTAAGATGAAACACATTAAACTATATGAAGAGTTTGTAAATGAGGCTACTAATGAAATTACATTAAATGACTCTGAAGTAGATACAATTTTTAATGAAATTGTCAGACTTACAAATATTGCAAAAGAGAGAGGATATGTTCCTGGCGTAGTTGCAGCTGGTGCTATTAAAACACCTAGTTCAAACGATTCTATGGTAGATGCTTCTGGTGAATTTGGAGAAAATCCAAATAACAAAAAATTTAAGATTTCAAATATTACCGCAAATAATTTTCAGATACTTGCAACTATTACATCAACAGACGGAAAACTAGTATGTTACATTACCTTTCCTTATGATGTTAAAAAGAAATCTATTTGGTCAAAAGAAGTAAACATGCGTTTTTATAACGGAAAAGAGTCTGATTTTTCAAAAGTTAAAAGAAATCACGAAACAATAGTATATTAAAATGAAACACATACCTACATTCGAAAGTTTTGTTAATGAATCCCTAAATGAAGCCTGGGGAATGGATGACATTGTAAAAATCCATTTTGAAACTGACCCTGATAAACAAGAGGAGCTTAAAAGAGCCTATGGTAAAAAAACCGGTGCAATGTCACGTACTAGTCAAATCGAGGCTGCTGATTATGCATTGGCTAAATATAGAAGACAAATTGGTTATGACAATGGTAAGTCAGGTAGCGCAGGTTTAACTGACGTATTTATTCCAAGTTCATCAATGGCCGCATTTTCTACAGTAGGTAATGGACCACATTCTAAGCCTAAAAAATGGAACCAAAAGGAATACAACAAATGGATTAAAGATATGGCTGGAGACGGTGGAGCTAACCATGCATATGATATGGCACAAAATGCTAAATTTGAACCAGGACTTATTGATTGGGTTAAGAGAAATGTAGCTTATGGTGAAAAACCATTAGACAGAATTCAATGGGACATCGAAGCCTATTCATAATAAGATAACCAATATGAAATACATAAAACTATACGAAGACTTCGTAAATGAAAAAGCATACCGATTAACTGGACCTTATGCCTCTAAAGGTATTATTGGTAAAGTTATGCAGGCCTTTAAAAAAGAAATTGAAAAAGTTACTTTTGAAGGAGAAGTCAAAGATACTTTAGAACAAGTTAATGGCGCTTGGGGAGATTTTAGTAAAGATGCCCAAAAAATCATTTTAGCCGAAGTTCAAAAGGCAGTAAAAGACATGGACCAAGTTGTCTATGTTCATGTTCAAGGATTAAACAAAACATGGGAGCCAGACACAGTCAATCAATTAAATAGAGACGGTGCACCATTACATATTTCAATTCTTGGAGACTTTGTAATTAATGTTGGTTTCATGGATGATGTTGATGGTAACAAATTTAAGAATAAATTAGGAGGTATGTTAAATACCGCAATTGCAGGTGGAGAAGACATTTATGGTACTTTTGACGCTGAAATTGGAGAAAATAACGTTGAAATCAGAGGTTCTGAGATTATTCAAATAGACGAAAAATAATATGCCAAGTACAAGTAAAGCTCAACAACAACTTATGGGTATGGCCTACGCTCTTAAAAAAGGAGATATGGACCCAAAAGACGCAAGTCAAGAGGTTAAAGACCTAGCAGATTCTATGACACTTCAACAGTTGAAGGATTTTGCAAGCACAAAACATGAAGGACTACCTGACCATGTTAAAGAAGGTGAAGACCATGAGGTTGGAATGGCAATGAGTCAACTTAATGCAATTTCAAAAGCAGTTGGAGAATTACTTCAAAAAATTGGAAGAGAGGAAAAGGACCTACCAGGCTGGCTACAGGACCATATTTCACAGTCTTATAATTATATTAAACAGGCTAATGATGGTTACCATGAACTAGATGAGATGGTTTCTCCTGATAGTATTGGAGGAATGGGAGCAACTGCTCTACCTTCACCAACATCAGTAGGTTCTGGAGACGTTCCAAAAGGTTCTGGAGATGCCAAAGAGGAAGAGGAAGAGGAAAAGAAGAGACGTAAAGAATTCTTAAAAAAGTTTAAATCTTTTGAAGAGTTTACAAGCAAATAATAAAAATTGAAACAATATTTAAAACCTCAGTATAACTACTGAGGTTTTTTTAATTTAACAATGATGCAATATTTTTTTAAACCAGACAATTTTGAAAGATGGTCAGAGCTGGCTACCGAAAAGATAAATAGTACAATTGAGTCGTGTACTAATCTGAGGCACCTAGAATCAGCTAAACGAATGATAGACACATTCATAATGATTACTGCTCTCGAGGACAATATTGAAACAGAGGAACTAGAATGGATTATAAATTTATATTGGTTAAAAATAAATTTAAAAAAACAAAATATTTTTGAAACAAAATTAAAACAATAAGTATAAATTAAGAACTTAAAAATAAATTAAAATGGAATTCTTAGACGCATTAAGACAAGAAGATATGGTAACTGAAAACGGAATGGCAACTAATTCGACATCGTTGAATGCTTGCGTTGACCTTTTCTTTAACATTGGAGCAATGAGAGGACAAGACAAACAACGTTTGATTGCAACCTTCTCTAAAGCATTCAATGAAGATCCGAAGCGTGCTATGAAACTCCTTTTTTGGGCTAGAGATGTTCGAGGTGGAGCTGGAGAACGTCAAGTTTTCAAGGACATTTTAGTTTATTTGGCAGAAAACCATGATTTGGTACTTAGACCAAATTTACACTTAATTCCTGAGTATGGTCGTTGGGATGACTTATTAGTCCTTGTAGGAACTTACTTAGAGAAAGAAGCAATGACCCTAATCTCTGACGCATTAATCAACGAAAATGGTTTATGTGCAAAATGGATGCCACGTAAAGGTGCAGTAGCTGAAAAGTTACGTAAATTTACTGGAATGTCGCCAAAACAATACAGAAAATCTCTTGTAGGTTTAACAAACGTAGTTGAAACTAAGATGTGTGCTAAAGATTGGAATTCTATCGATTTCGGTAAATTACCATCTGTCGCTTCAGCAAGATACCAAAAAGCCTTTGGTAAAAATGCATACGAAAGTTATTCAGCCTATATTGCTTCTCTTGTAAAAGGTGAGGCTAAAATTAATGCAGGTGCAGTTTACCCATACGACGTGACTAAGTCTCTAAACTATGGAAACTCAAGCGTAGCAAACGAACAATGGAAAGCTCTTCCAAACTATATGGAAGGCGCAAACGATATGATTTTACCAGTGGTTGATGTCTCAGGTTCTATGTCTTGCCCAGCAGGCGGTAGTAAATCTGTAACATGTATGGATGTTGCAATCTCGTTAGGTCTTTATATTTCTGAAAGAAATGAAGGTCCTTTCAAAGATGCATTCATTACTTTCTCAAGTAAACCACAGTTGCAAGTATTAAGTGGCTCATTGAACGATCGCTACACACAGATGTCAAACTCTGATTGGGGAATGTCAACGGATCTTGAGGCGACCTTCAAATTGATTTTAGATCAGGCCACTAAGCATAAACTATCGCAAGATAAAATGCCAAATAAAATCCTAATCCTATCAGATATGGAATTTAATGCAGCAGTTTATTCTGGAGGTTATAGTACTAGACTTAAAGGTGGAACGTGGAATCCAACTGCTCAGCAAATGATTGAGCAAATGTATGCTGACGCAGGTTACAAAGTACCTCAAATTGTTTACTGGAATATTCAATCCCGAAATGGAGGAGTACCGGTTGCATTTGATACTCAAGGAACTGCATTAGTTTCAGGATTCTCTCCAGCAATTATGACTAGTTTACTTGGAGGAGATATTGAATCTCCACAACAAATCATGGACAAAACAATTTTGAGTGAGAGATACGCTCCAGTTGTTTAAGATATATAAAAGAAATATATCTCAAAGATGAAACACATCAAATTATTCGAAGACTTTGTAACTGAAGGTTCGGTTTGGAAAACAAGAGATGGTTTAGGAATTAATCAAATAAGCTCTAAATCTATTAACTCTGAAATTAAAAAAATTATCAAAGCCCAAAATACAATTGAAGGTGAAGATGGTAAAATTTTAACAGACCTTGATGGAAACGTTGTTTTCTTTGAAGTTCCTACTGTTGGAGAAGATGTTGCTTCTGAATTAGGTGGAAAAACAGTATCTAAAATAACAACAAAAGATGGTTTATCAAATGCTGCCTCTTCAAGAGGTGGAGTAATGGTAATTATCTAAAAATAATTGGTTCCTTACAGCAATCCATACAAGCAATTTATAAACTACGCAAACATTGGAACCAGGCGGATCGGTACAGCAAAAAGTACACAAACAGCTATGATAGCCAGAAGTATTACAGAGATAGTATCAAGTATAACAGGCAAATGGAGATTCAACCAGGATAAAAAAAGGATAAACGTCATACCACCCCAATAGGTGATAAGTAGGATGGGTCGAAGTTTAGTAGACGCTCGCGAAAATCAAAGCCGAAGACGTTAAACAGGGTTATTCCGCCGGGAAGAAAATCACGAAAAACGATCCCGTAATAATTTAATCCTGACAAAATTGTTAATAACTTTTTTAGTCAGGATTTTTTTATGTCGTTTTTTTGTATTATATTTACATATCAAATTAAAGTGCGCAAAAAACAAAACCAATATATAACATATAATACTTAAAAGAAACTTATGAATATTTTAGATGAAGCAAGCGGAATAGTTAATAACCGCTCAGAAGAAGCAGACAGACAATATGGTCCTTTCTCAGAAGGCATGGACAGAGCTGCAATGATTTTTAAAGGTATGACCGGACTTGAAGTTACAGGTGAACACATGTTTAAAGCGCTAGTTGCACTTAAATTCTCTAGAGAATCTTACAATCACAAGCGTGATAACTTATTAGATGCAGTTGCATATATCCAAGGATTAGACAACTATATTGAAGAAAACAAGAACGATATCGATGATGCATTCAATGGTTAATATTTATGCAGTTTTAGATTCATTAAAGGGCAAGAAGATCGCAATTGATGATGTTGTAACTACGTATAGCTCAAAGAAGGCTAGCCATAAAAGTGCATGGGCCTTTCTCCTAGCTAATCAATTGAGGTCTCTCGGATTGAATGTTGAAGTACTTACCAAGTCAGAAGATATTCACCAATATGATGTTTGGTTAGTAGCACTTCCAATGGAATTCCAAGGGTCTTATAACCTATTTGGTGGAGCCACTGACGAACCAGCAGAGCGAATTAAAAGATTCTTAGATTTTGGTGGAACAATATATTGTTTGAATCGAGAAATGCCAGATGTTGGAGCATTCGCACGAAGTCGAATGAAATCATGTTCACCTTTATGGGCATCTCTTGATGTTGAAGCACTTACAAAGAAGAGTAAAGAAACCCAAACAATTGAATTGAAATTGGCTTCCGGAACTTTTGTCTTAGGTGATTCCCATTCAGTTTCAGTATACCATCCCGGCACAAATATCAGCCGAAATGACGGTAAAACCTTATTTGGCGTCCTGAAAGAGGGAATGCAATTATATATTCCTGAAGGAACTGACCACCTAATCACATACTTTGGAAACATCGATGTTCGTCATCACTTATGTCGACAAGAAAAACCAATTGATGCTGTTAAAGCACTTGTAAAAAATTACTTTGAACACTTACAATCACTAGGAATTCAAAAGAATACTGTTGTAAAATTGCTGCCTATAGAATTTGAAGGTCGCAGAATTCCTAAAACTGGGTACTACAAAGGAACTCCATTTATCGGTACTCAAAGAGAACGGACTCAATTGATGGAAATATTTAACGAAGAGGTTGACAAACTCTCGGCAATATATAATATGAACGTAATCGAATGGCCGATTCACTGGTACTCAGCAGACCCTCAATACTTTGCCGATACCTATATGGAAAAGCCAGGTTCAGTTCACCTGTCTAGAGAGTTTTACCAATATGATTTCGAGACGTCCGAAAAAAATGTTGCCCTAAAGAAGACTATCAATACTCTTTTTTGAAACTTTTTAAATAAACCAAGTATAAAAATTATAAATTAAATTTTAAGAAAAATGAACAAAATTAAAGTAGGAATTATTGGAACTGGAAATTGTGCCAAATCATTAGTCGAAGGTGTACAGTATTACACAGAGAACCCAAATGATATTACTGGGATGATGAAATCCGACATCGGAGGTTACAAAGCAGAAAATATTGAATTTGTTTGTGGATTCGAAATTGATGAACGTAAAGTTAATCAAACGTTAGGATACGCACTTAAACAAAGACCAAACTCTGCATGGGACATTGTTGATGTTATTCACTCTGAAGCGCCAGTTTACGAGGCTCCAGTAATTGATGGTTATGCAGCCCTTATGGATAACTATCCAGAACAAAACCGTTTCTTAGTTGATGAAAAATTAAGAAACTCTACAGACATGAATCGTACTGATTGGACACCTAAAAAATCACGCGAATGGAAAGACCAAATCATTGCTAAATTAAAAGACCATGGTGTTGAAGTATTGATTAACTACTTACCAGTAGGTTCTCAAAAAACAACTGAATTCTGGGCTGAAATTTGTCTTGAAACAGGAATCTCTCTAGTAAACTGTATTCCAGTATTTATTGCCTCTGACCCAGCTTGGGAGCAAAGATTTATCGATGCTGGTATTCCAATCATCGGAGACGATATGCGTTCTCAATTTGGAGCAAGTATTCTTTCTCAAATGTTACAAGAACTTGCCTTTGAAAGAGGACATCATGTAAAAGCCCACATCCAAAGAAATGTTGGAGGTAACACAGACTTCTTAAATATGGAAGATAAATCTCGTCTTGCTTCTAAAAAGATTTCTAAAGAAAACGTTATCCGTGCACAAAATGAAATTCGTGGAATTTCAACTGAAGATTCATTCCTACATGCAGGTCCTTCTGAGTATATCGCATTCTATGGTGATAACAAAGTTGCTAACTTCCGTTTAGAACTTACAGGATTCGGTGGAGCACCAGTTCTTTTTGATGCTCAATTAAGTGTACAAGACTCTCCAAACTCAGCTGGAGTAGTAATCGACGCAGTTCGTTATTTAAGAGTTGCAAGAGAATTAGGAGTTGTAGGAGCCTTAAGAGGTCCTTCAGCGTTCACACAAAAAACTCCACCAGATCAAATGATGTTTGCTGATGCTGTTTATGAGTGTACTGAATTGGCTGCAAGACGCTTAACAGATTCTACAAGAAAACAGTTAGCTGCTAAAAAAGCCTAACAATTACATTAATCCAAAAGGGAGAGAAGCAACTCTCCCTTTTTTTATCAAAACTTTAAGCATGTTAAACATTTTTAAAACCAAAAAACCAGTCGATATCTACGGATATGATTTTGATGGGGTAATTTCAATTGGAATAACTCCAAGAGCATCTAGTGATTTTGTTATTACCGGAAGATGCATTGATGAACAAGACGAAATCAAAGCAATCCTTAAAGAGAGAGGAATTAAATGCAAAGTCTATTTTAATCCAATGACCCTTGAAGAACGTGGAAACCATACGGTTGCCGCAAGAAGAAATTCTGGGCATCATAAGGCACATACAATTAATCGTTTAAAAAATGAAGGTGTTATTGTTTCACGTTTTTTTGAAGATGACCCAATACAATACCAAATCATTCAGGAAAACTGTCCAGATGTAGAATTGGTTAACATTGTATCAAAATTAGTACAAAAATAAAATGAGCAGAGTTAAACTTCCTGAGCTTCCAATTTCAAAATTGGAAAAGACCCGACTTAAAAAGAAATATGTTAAGATACTAGGAGCATCTGAAGGTGTTGATGATAGTATGATTGGTGAAAGTATTGCTAATTATTTAATTCCTGAGGTTGACTATAAGGGAATGGTTTGTCTTGACCTTGGAGCCAATATTGGAGCTTTTACTCAAATTGCACTGGATTCCGGAGCAAGTAAAGTTTGTACAGTAGAGTGTGATGCCCGAAACTTTGAAAAACTACAATCAACATACAAGAATGATGATTATGTCGATTTGGTTTATGCTGCCGTTTCTGGACTACCTGATAAGACCTTAAAAATATTCAAATCTTCAAGCCAAAATGCACATTGTTCAACATCAATTGAGAGCAAAATGAAGTTTAGTGAATATGACTATGTTGAAAATATCCATCTGAAAAAGTTACTAAAGAAGTACAGTCCAGATATTATTAAAATGGATATTGAATCTGCTGAGTATACCCTAATCGATACCTTAATCGATTACGAACCTAAATATTTATTTATTGAATTGCATGCCGGAAAACATAGAGCTGAAATGTATGAAGTGTTAGGAAGACTACAGTCAATTTATCCATATTCAAAAGTGGTTCCATTGGTTATATTTACCGACAATTTAATAGCACATGACTGCTTCTTTAAAAAATAAAAATTAAAATGACTTCAAATAAACACTTGCTTGAGATGGATTCTCAAGCACTGTTGGATTTAATACCAACAGAAAAAAGACAACTTATTCGAGATTTCGTTCATGAAATGAATCGAAGAGAGTATGAGGTTCGTTTTGCAAAAACATGCACCTTCGATACATTTAGACATCGAGAAGGCACTGGAAAAGAAGACACATTTGGACATGGATTTATTGTAGAGGGACGTTCAGTTCCATACTTCCACCCAAATCGTTCTTTTCACGATGAGATTATTTGGTTAAATGAAAATGTGTTCTACAATCCAGACTGTACATTTGAGGACCGATTAATTAATGCCGCAATTGTAAAATTCTATGGGCCGTCAAACACAATTAGTCTATTAACGCATGACACTGGATTTCCATTCGTTAAATATGACAGATTAGTTAATGACGAGAAGTATGTTCTACAGTGTATGGTTAATATGGAGAATGCAAAAAGACGTGGAGAAAAGATTTATGGTACTACTGAATTACGAACAAGTCTTCAAACTGAATCGAGAAACCATGCAAGAGTAATTAAAACTCCTTATGATGTATTAATTGGTGCCGAACCGGATCCAACTAGACAGAGTCGAACCAGCGATATGTTCTTTTGGTTTACCCTACTAGGTCCGCGTTTTGCAGAATTTTATTCTAAGAAGCCGACAATGGAAGAGTCGTTTGATTTCCTAACATCACATCGAGGAATTGGAAACTATTATGGTTACCACTTTAGTACCAACCTTGCCCGAATGCCTGAAATCGGTACTCCCGACCTATTGCGACCTAATGCTCCTTTTGGAAATCTTAACGAAGATGATGACTTTGTTGCACCCGGAGTTGGAGCGATGACCACAATCAACTGGTTCTATGAACACTTAGGTTTTTCAATCTCGTCTGACGTTGGAGCCAAGGTTATCAGACAAATCCGGGACACTCAACACGAGTTCTTTGATTTTACTGGAGAAAATCTTGACTATTTAAAAGTAATCACCGAGACCGGAAGATTTACAACGTTTGGTACAGAAATTAGTTGTTGTCAGTTTGGTGTATTTTTACGATTGAGAGATAGTAAAAAGATGGCCCTAAACCGTGCAAATGCTCCAATTTCTAAAGAACAAATCGGTGAATCATGTGAAGTAGATGAACCAACATTTAAAAGTTCATGTTTATTTTAAACAAGTTCAAAATTACCTATAAAACTATTATATAAAAACTTATGGCAAATATAGACAATCAATGTAAAGACCTGGAAGTTAAAGACTTCTATTCAGATTCGACCACTCACTTGGCGGATATAATGGAAAACCAAAAGAAAATGCAGGAGCAGACTTATGGTTTCAATTTTGAAAATATGTCAATTAGAGAAATTATGAACTTTTGGCATGTTAATACGCATGCAGTAGTTGATGAAATTCACGAGATGACTGATGCCCTTGGAGGTATTAAAGATGGTAGTGGAAATGCAGTTTGGAAATACTGGAAAAAAGACTTTTCAAAGTATGAAACTATGAAAATCAGTGACCTATCTGAAGAGGACAAAAAAGAACTTTATATGGAATGGGTAGACATACTACACTTCTTTATAAATTATGCGTCTTCAATCGGATTAGATGCAAAAACAGCTTACAATTATTACTTCGCGAAAGCAGAAGAAAATGTTAACCGTCAAAAAAGAGGATATTAATGATACTTGACATCGAACAGCGTGAAAAAGATGTAATCATTTCATATTACAATGACAAAGGAGAAGTAGCATTCAAACAATACCCAGTGGATAAATTCCAAAATTGGTATGTTTGTGATGACAAAGACAAAGCGGCTAGCCCAGATTATAAAAACTGGGATGGCCGTCCTGTTAAACTAGGATATGGAAAACAATTCAATAAGTTCTCCATTCTTTATTTTTTAGATAATATTTCAGAGAAAGACAAAAAAGACCTGACAGCATACAATATGCCAAAAACCTATTTTGTCGATATTGAAACTGAAATTGTTGATGGCTTTCCAAAAGCCGAAGAGGCCAAAAGTAGAATTCTTTCATTCTCAATAATCACTCCAGACCGTAAAGCAATCGTCTTAGGTTTGGAAGATATGGCTCCAGATAAAATCCAAAAGATTCAAGATGATACCAATGAGTACTTTAAAGATTTTGATATGGACTGGGAATTTAAGTACCATAAGTTCAAGTCAGAGTATGATATGGTGTACACATTCTTAATGAAATTCTTACCAAAGTTTCCAATGATGACTGGATGGAATTTTATCAACTATGACTGGCAATATATTGTTAATCGATGCAAAAGACTTCAAATTGATATTAAAGAAGTTGGTATGACTAATTCAATCGATCATACTGATGGTCGACCTCTTCATATCGGAATTCTTGACTACATGCAATTGTATGACAAATATGACCGAACTGTAAAAGTTAAAGAATCCAACTCTTTGGATTATGTTTCAAGTCAAGTTTTGAACGTTAACAAAATCAAGTTCACTGGCTCACTACAGGACTTATACCGAGATAATTTTGTCAAGTACATATATTATAACGTTGTCGATTCAGTGCTTGTGTATTACATTGACCAGAAGTTGAAGTCGATGGAAGTACTTTTAACATTGGCAAATATTACAAATATGCCTCTATACAAAGCAAGTTCTCCAGTGGCAGTTACTGAGGCGATTATGGCCAGAAAACTTGCTGAGCAAGGAATGCGAATTGGAAGTGAAGAGAAAACTGATAGTCAAAAAGATGGCCAATATGCTGGAGCATTCGTAAAAGAACCAATACTTGGATTCTATGAAGGTGTAAGTGCATTTGACTTTGCGTCACTATACCCTTCTATCATGAGACAATTTAATATATCTCCAGATGCCTACATCGAAAAGATTTATAAAAGTGAAATTGAAGAGAGACGTAAAGACAAAGAGGTTATTGTTTGTGATAATGGTGTAGTATATAAGACCGAAGATTCAATCTTAAGAAAGATATTAAGTGACCTTTATGCGCAACGTAAAGATTATAAAAAAACTTCTTATGAATATTTCACAAAAGCTGACCGGTTGAAAAAACTGCTCCAATAAAACGTATATATAAATTTCTAAAAAAATAATCACCAATGAGCAATATCTTCGAAAAAAGAGTAAATATTTTACCCTACGAATATCCTTCGCTATTAGCATACAAAGATGCAATCCGACACTCGTATTGGATTCACACTGAATTTAACTTCACAACTGATATTGATGACTTTATGACTAAAGTAACTGACTCAGAGCGTGAAGTAATTAAAAGAGCAATGTTAGCCATCGCACAAATCGAGGTTAATGTTAAAACTTTTTGGGCAGACCTTTACAAAAGAATGCCAATCACTGAAATTGGAGATGTTGGCATGACATTTGCTGAAAGTGAAGTAAGACATAAAGATGCTTACGCACAATTATTAAGAATCCTAGGATTAGAAGACGAATTCCAACATGTAGTAGAGATTCCAGCAATTAAAGATAGAATTGCATACTTAAGCAAGTATTTGGACGGTACAAGAAGTAAGGACAATAAAATGTATACGAAATCCGTATTGTTATTTTCATTGTTTATTGAGCATGTTAGTTTATTTAGTCAATTTTTCATTATGATGTCTTTCAACAAAGAGAAAAACCTATTTAAGGGTATTTCAAATGTAGTTGAGGCGACGAGTAAAGAGGAGGAAATCCATGGAAACTTCGGATCTGAATTGATTAACATTATTAAAAAAGAGAACCCAGAATGGTTCGATGCGGAATTTGAACATCTTATAGATTCTGCTTGTAAAAAAGCATACTTAGCAGAGGTTAAAATTCTTGATTGGATTTTTGAAAAGGGTGAACTTGATTTCCTATCAAAAGAAACTATCAAACAATTTATTCAAAATCGTTTTAATAATTCTCTACAACGAATTGGAATGAAACCCGTATTTGATGTTGATTTTACAGAAATTGAAAAGTCTCTTTGGTTTGATGTTGAGATTCTTTCAACAAAAGAAGGTGATTTCTTCTATAAAAAATCAATCGATTATAACAAAAAGTCTAAGGCAATTACCGAAGACGACTTATTTTAAAATTAAAAACAAAGGACTAAATGGAATACGAGAAGAATTACTGGCTTAACGAGGACAGTAGAACATTTTTATCTAGAGGTTATATTACAGAATCTCCAGAGCAGCGAATTAAAGATGTGGCAAACACCGCGGAGAGACAATTAAAAATCGAAGGATTTGCAAAAAAGTTTGAAGACTATATGACTAGAGGTTTTTATAGTTTATCGACTCCAGTTTGGATTAATTATGGAAAAGACAAAGGTCTTCCAGTTAGTTGTTATGGTAGTAATGTTGATGATACTTTAGATAGTATCTTAAATGGTAGTAGAGAAATTGGAATGATGTCAAAATACGGAGGAGGAACTTCGGCATTTTTAGGAAACATCAGAGCAAGAGGTACTAAAATTTCGACAGGTGGAACTGCAGATGGTCCAGTACATTATGCCAGATTATATGATACAACCGTTGATGTATGTAAACAATCAGAGGCCAGAAGAGGAGCATGTGCAGTTTGGTTACCAGTTGAACACAATGACATTTTAGAATTTTTAGATATTGGAACAGAAGGTAATCCAATTCAAAATTTACAATATGGTGTTACGGTTACTGATGCTTGGTTAAACGATATGAAAGCAGGAGATGCTGACAAACGTAAAATTTGGGCTAAAGTAATTCAAAGACGTAACGAGTTTGGATTCCCTTACATTATGTTTAAGGACAATTCAAATAATAATTCACCTTACAAAGAGTTAGGACTTGATATTACTGCAAGTAACTTATGTAGTGAAATTCAATTACCAACAGATAGTTTTAATTCATTTGTTTGTTGTTTAGGTTCTATCAATTTATTACATTGGGACGAAATTAAGAAAACTGACGCAATCGAAGTTTACACAATGTTCTTAAATGCAGTTATGGACGAATTCGTTAACAAGTCTTATAATATGCCTGGAATGAAAAGAGCATGGAGATTTGCAAATGACCATAGAGCACTGGGTCTTGGAGTATTGGGTTACCATTCATTATTTCAGTCTAAATTAATTACATTTGATTCACTTCAAGCAAAACAATTAAACCACGAAATCTTCTCAACTCTTAAAGAAAAGAGCGAAGAGGCTTCAAGATGGTTACATGATGAGAAAGGTTACCGTTCAATCAGACCAGGATATGCTAACACTACCCTAATTGCGATTGCTCCAACCAAAAGTAGTTCATTTATCTTAGGACAAGTAAGTATGGGAATTGAACCAATCAAATCTAATTATTTTATTAAAGATTTGGCTAAGTCAAAAACAATTTACAAAAATCCTTTCTTAATTCAAGAACTTGAAAAGTACGGTTTAAATACACCAGACGTTTGGGAAGGAATCTTAAAGAGAGACGGAAGTGTACAACATTTAGACTTTCCAACTAAAGAGGTTTTTAAATCTTTTGTTGAAATCTCTCCAAAGGAAATAGTACTACAAGCGGCTCAAAGACAACATTTTATTGACCAATCACAGTCACTAAATTTAATGATACATCCATCAGTTTCGGCTAAGGATATTAATACACTATACCTTTACGCTCATGAGGAAGGGGTTAAAACATTATACTATCAATTTAGTCAAAGTTCAGCCCAGTCTTTTGCAAGAGACATTTTAGAATGCTCAAGCTGTGAGGCATAAGAAACCGGCAATCTGAAACATGATTGCATTTTAGGACCGGGACTAGTTCACGGAGGTGTCAAGCAGGGAATTCGCTACTCCCTGCTTTTTTATGTTTAAAAGCCAGGGATATATAATAAAAATAATGAAATTATATGGTTCCAATTAAGCTTTTTGAAGAATTCTTGTACGAAGAAAATCTTAAAAACAAATATGCTAAAAAAGTAGCATGGGTTATGAAAACTCATGATATTCATGCAACTTCAGGTGATGTGAATGGCCGCGAAAAGAAATACAATATTGCCGCAAAAGGTAATTTATTTCTAAATTATGCAACCAAAGAAGATTTTGAAAACGATAAAATCGTTGTTCCTGATAATGTTCCAATCCTTTATTACGGTGGAGCAGTAGACCCAGAAGCTATTGGATTCTTAAAGAATAAAGGTATCAACAATGATAATCTTTACAACAAAAGAGAATTACTTCCAATCTCTGGAGACAAAGTAAAATTTGCAAAAGCAGCCGCAAAATTTGATTGGCTTCCAAAAACAGTTTTCACAAAAGAGGAGGCAGTCAATGGAGATGTTGGTTTCCCAGTTATTGCAAAAATAAAAGATGGCCATAGCGGACTTGGTATTCAAAAGTTTGACACTGCAAAAGAACTTGAAGATAGCAAAGACGAATTCGATATCTTTTGTCAATTTATAGATTTTGCAAGAGAATATAGAGTAATGTTTTGTAGAGACAAGATTTTTGTTATTAATGAAAGAGTACCGAGAATTGAAGATGACCGTTCGATTAAAACAAAAACTGCCGATGAAAAAATAAGTTTCACTTATGTTTATCAAGACAGAAAGAAAGTCGACCCTGAATTTATTGAAAATGTGCTATCAATTTGCAAAGACGTTAAAACATTCTTAGACCTAGACTTATGGGCCTTAGATATTGTCGTAGATAAAAAAGGTAAAATGTGGATTATGGAAACATCATCTGCAACTGGACTTGGAAGCGTTAAAATGTGCGAAGTTTATAAGGCAATGTACGAAGATTTTTATGGAGAAGCGCTAGATGATGAATTCTTAGAGGATATTTACCTAAAATATGTAGTTCCTGGACATCAAAATTACTATCCAAAATTTAAAAAAGAAATTGAGTCTTCTCAGTGGCCAATGGACTATAAAATATTGACAGATCCAAAGGCAAAAGATGGATATCGATATTTTTTTAATTTAGATTAATCACATGAAAACAGGAGTATTTAAAACATCATTAAAGGAAAACGAAAAACGTATTCCAATTCACCCTTCGCATATTGAAAGATTATCTAGAGACATTATCAAAGAACTCTTATTTGAAGAGGGATATGGTGAAGATTACGGATATTCAGACCATCAACTTCAACAAATGGGTTGTGAGTTTGCCAGTCGTGAGGATCTTTTTAAAGAGTGCAGTATAATTATACTACCAAAACCCGTTGCCGAAGACCTAAAACAAATGCAAGATGGAGCAACCCTATGCGGTTGGACCCATGCAGTTCAACAGCGAGACATTACTGATATTGCAATTGAAAAGGGTTTAACACTTCTTGCATGGGAAGAGATGAACCATGTTTCTAAAAACCAAAAGTTACATACATTTTATCGAAACAATGAATTAGCCGGCTATGCTGGAGTTATTCATTACTTACAATTAGCAGGTCTTGATGGACACTATGGCGAACGCAAGAAAGTTGTTATTTTTGGATTTGGTTCTGTTAGTAAAGGAGCAATATATGCCTTACAAGGTAGAGGTTTTAACAACATTACAGTTTATACACAAAGACCTACTCACCTAGTTGCCGATAAAAATCCTGATGTTTGGTATAAGAACTTTAATGATGATGATATTTGGGAAGACATGTATTCTGCTCATATTATATTTAATGGAGTCCTGCAGGATGTAAATAATCCTCTAATGTTTATTAAAGATTTGAATCAATTAGACCAATTACGTAGAAATTGTGCAATCATCGATATTAGTTGTGACAAGGGAATGGGATTCTTTTTTGCTGAACCTACAACATTTGAAAATCCAATTATCAAAATGAGAAGAGGTATTCAATACTACTCTGTCGATCATACTCCAACATACTTATGGAATGCTGCTTCTAGAGAAATTTCTGCCGCGTTGGTTCCATACTTAAGTACTATAATAGAACCCCAAAAATGGGAAGATAATCCGGTTATTAGTGGTTGTATAGATATTAAATCTGGAGTTATTATCAATCAAAACATAAACAGATTTCAAAAAAGGATATATAAATAAAATAAAAAGAAATTATGAAACATATCCAATTATTTGAAGACTTTATAAATGAGGCTTCTGACGCAAAACCAGCAATTTTAGTTAAATTATACAATGAACTATCTAAAGCCAAAAACAAAGTATCACTTTCTTGGGAATTTGATAGAATGGAAGAGTTTCCACATGTTGTTAAATTTGCAAATGGATTAGAATCTGAAGCACATAGACATGAAGGAGATATGGAAGAATTTTCATTCTACCTAAATGATGATGGTAAAACTATCTTAGGAATCTATGATTTAAACGGCTACGCTCAAGAGTTAAAAACTCCAAAGGATGCTATTGTATGGTGTAGAGCCAACGAATAATAAGAACCACTCCTCAGGATAGAATCGGAGGACCAACTCATAAGAGTTTCAACCTGTCAGTAATGGCAGGTTTTTTTATGTGAAACAAAATCATATTTTTGTTTATAATACTTAAATAAATTAAACAAAAAACAACAAATATGAAAATTAGCATTGACAAAGTAGACCAAAACAACTTCATCGGTTTTGTGAATCGACTTAAAGTGATCGACACGTTCATCTACTTTAAAATTAAGGATGGAGTAGTACAAGCATCTGCATATCTTCCACAAAGAGATGCCGTTAAACATCACAGAATTCCAGTTGGACAAGTATTCCAATTAGATGAAAATGAAATTAACACAACAAAAGAATTAAAAATTGCATTCTTTGATGCTGGTCGTTTGACTGATGCATTTAAACAATTTGAATTTGGAAATATCCAAGCTGAAATTGAATTCGTAGAAAATGACGAGGATTTCGTAGCAACTGAATTCCGTATTTTTAACAACGAATTAGAAATTAAACTTGCATGTTCTGAGCCTTCATTAGGTTATAAAGACCTTACAGATGCTCAAATTGCTGGAATTTTCAATATTGACGCAGCAAACTATGTATTTGACATGGACTACACTGCAACTTCAAAAGTTCGTTCTCTTTTTGGATTGGACAAAGAAGAAACTTTCACTATCGCAACAAATGGAGATGGTGTCAGAATGAAAGGTAAAACTTACAACTACCTTGTTACAGATTCATACCAAGGAAACAATCCTGGTAATGTAACTCTTTTCAAAAAATATTTAAACCTATTAGACAAAGAAGATTATTCAGCAAATGTTATGGATAACCGAGTTGTATTGCGCTCAAAAGATTCAGAAACATTACTAACTATCGCTACTTGCCAAACTGCTGAATAATTTATGACAATCGACGAATTAATACTAAAACCAGAGAGTGAGTTATCACAGGATGAAATTAAAATCTTGGTTGAGCATTATTCTATGTTGTCAGCAAAGTTCGGTGCCTATGAGCAAGCAGTAAAAGTAATGCTTAACTCTATTTATGGTGCATTTGGAAACAAATGGTTTCACTTTTTTAATATAGACATCGCAGAATCGATCACACTACAAGGTCAATCTGCGATTCTATATTCTGAAAAGATTCTAAACAAATATTTTCAAGAGTTTTGGACCAAAGATAGGGCAGTTCATGAATTTTTTAACATTCAAGTTAAGAGTAAATTGGTCCGACCATCGGTAGTTTATATCGATACCGATTCTTGTTACGTGCAATTTGAAGAGATGTATGAATCTATTGAATGGCTTGGAGACAAGTTAACTATTGACCAATTCATTATGAAATTGTACAACTTCAGACTTAAAGATTATATCTTTAAATGTATGGAGAAATATGCGGAAGCCACCAATACTGAAAACTTCCTTGTGTTTGAATTAGAGACTATTGCATACTCTGGAATTTGGTTAGCTAAGAAAAAATACTTGCAGAATATTGCTTGGGAAGATAAGATTGGAATCGAAGAACGTTATCCTTCGCTTAAGAAGGTAAAAACTATCGGTTTTGATACTATTCAAAGTTCAACTCCAGCCCTTGCAAGAAAGCAATTAACTGAGATTCTTAAACTGATTCTTTCAGAAAAACCTACTGCTTCTCTATTGAAAAGACTTGTAGATTATTTGAAACAATGTAAAAAAGAATTTCAATTAGCAAGCGTTGATGAAATTTGTTTCAATAAAAGAACTAACAATCTTGAAAAATATATTGTAGATGATACTATAGAATTTCAATATGGTTTAAAATGTCCACCAAACGTAAAAGCTGCTGGGTTTTATAACTTCTTAATGAATCAAAATCCAAAGTTCAAGAACAAGTATAAGATGATTGGTAATGGAGAAAAGTTAAAGTTGTACCATTGTAAGCACGGAACTTGTGAGATATTTGCATACCAACCAGGCGCTCATCCTTATGAAATTGCTCCGCAAGTTGACTATGAAATGCAATTTGAAAAGAGTGTTATAGACCCATTGAACCGAGTATTAACCGCAGTTGGTTTACACACATTAAATAGAAACTTAATTTATTCAACTTCATTATTTTAATTATGGACATCAACATCGACGACTTAACACCGGATCAAAAAGATTATGTCAATCAATACAAGAGAATCAATACAAGACTTGAAACTCTTATGACACAAATGGCAGTAATACAAAACGAAACTCAAGTTCTAATAGAGGAACTTGAAGACCTTAGAAAAAAAGAAACAAAACAATATAAAAATGGCGAAAAATAAATTTACATTCGACGACTTAAACTCAGAACTTGCGGGATTAAACCCATTAGGTTCTGTTATGGACAAATCAGATTTCTCTGAAGTTACCGAATGGATTCATACCGGAAACTATCACTTAAATGCATGCCTATCTGGAAGTTTATTTGGTGGATGGCCAAATAACCGATCTTGCTCGATCGCTGGACCTTCAGGAACCGGTAAAACATTCTTGACCTTGAACTCAGTTAGAGAGGCAATCAATATGGGTTACTACGTAATCTATTATGATTCAGAAGCTGCCGTCGACAAAGACCAGATGTTGAAATTTGGTATTGATACAAGTAAAGTAAACTACCAGCCAGTAAATACAGTGCAAGAGTTCAGAACTTCGATTACTTCGATTACTCAAAAAATGCAAGAGGTTAAAAGAAAAGGCGGAGAGATTCCAAAGATTATGATTATTTTGGATAGTGCTGGTAACCTTGCAACTGCAAAAGAAATCGAAGATGCGGCGACTGGAAGTGAGAAAGCAGATATGACACGTTCTAAAATTTTAAAGTCAATCTTTAGAATTATTATGACCCCATTGGCTGACTTAAAGATTCCATTCTTATTTACAAATCACACTTACCAAACACAAGACTTTATTTCACGACAAGTTGCCGGAGGTGGTACTGGACCTGAATATGCCGCTTCAATAGTTCTTATGTTAAATAAGGCACAATTGAAAGACGGAGCTGAAAAAGTTGGTATTATTGTAACCGCAAAACCTGACAAGAATCGATTTGCCAAACCACACCCAATTAAATTCCACCTGGACTTTACTAAAGGTATGAACCCTTATGTTGGATTAGAACAATATGCAACATGGGATATTTGTGGAATCACTAGAGGTTCTATCGAAAAGGGTATTAAAACTCCTAAAGCGACTGCAAGAGGTTGGATTTGTAAACACTTAGATGAAACTGTTTCAAATGCAGAATTCTTTACTGAAAAGGTTTTCACTAAAGAGGTACTTGAGCAAATCAACGAGCACATCAAACCACTTTTTAACTACAACACTTCGGCTGAAACTCTTGATAATGAAATTGGAGAGTTATTAAACGAGGACTTACGCATGGAATAATATGGAAGTGAATCTTAATCGACTAGATGAAGACAAACTACCCATTAAATATATTTTAGGCATCCATGAACAACTAGAAAGTTTTCCGGATGCCTTTGATATTATCCATGTTTATGTTGTCGAAACTATGAAAAAACCAGACCGACCTCGTATCAATTTTACAAAGCACTCATTGATGACATATCATGCATGTGGTAATATTGAAAATGCGGAGAGAGGTTTACAACAAGCAATTCAACTTGGTTTAATTGAACAAACGCACTTTGAAGAGGGAAAAGAGGCATACAAAATTTTAATTAACCCGTTCCAATAAGAAACTTTACCCTAAAACTGCTTATAATCTAAAAAAATATATGAAATTCGGACAAGATTTTGAAAAAATATTCTTTAAGTTATCTTTGGCAAAACCAAAGTACCTAGAGAAAATACATAAAGGCTTTTATACTTCAGACGAAATAGACACGATGCACTTTTTGGCAACGAAGTTCTATGACAAATTCCATGAGTCGCCAAAAGCGGATCAAATGAAAATTCTATCTCAAAGTCCTAAATTTAAAGGAATGATAGATGAAAATATCATTGAATTGGTTTACAAAACTGACCTTACTCAATATGATGAGGAATGGCTAGTTTCTACCGCTGAGGCTTGGATTAAATGGAGAACGTTCGATACTACCCTAATCGATACGATTGAGTACATTAAAACTACTGAAGTTACTCCAGAGAATGCAGATTCAATCATCTCAAAAGTTAAGAGTTTAATCAATGACCGAAATTCAATCGTATTTAACTCAGATATTGGATTAGATTTCTTTAATCCAGAAGACCACCATCAAAAGAATGGTTCCAAAGTATCAACTGGATATAACTTTTTAGACAGATTACTTTCAGGAGGTTATGACAAAGATGGTTCATTAGTAGTTTATGTTGGAGAACAAAATATTGGTAAGTCTATTTTCTTAGCAAATGACGCTTCAAACTTTGTTAAAATGGGCGTTAACACTGCATTTGTTTCAGCAGAGATGGCAGCTCATAAAGTTCTTAAAAGAATTGGAGCAAACCTACTTACAATACCAATGAACGAATATGACGCCAAAGCCGAAAATAAAGACTTAATGAAAAGAAAGCTTGAAAATGTAGGTGATGGTTTAACTCCACCAGGACAATTATTTGTTAAACAATTTCCAACGTCACAAGCAACCGTACCAGATATTGAAGCCTATTTAAAACAAATAGAAGAGGAACGTAAAATAAAACTAGGAGCTATTGTTATTGACTACATTAACATCTTAGCAAACCATAGAAATCCAAACTCTGAAAACACATATCTTAAAATCAAGCAAATTGCCGAAGATTTACGTGCAATGGGAGTAAGAAATGGATGGTTGATAGTTACTGCAACACAGATTAATCGAAACAACTATAATTCAAGTGATATTGGAATGGGAGACGTTGCAGAATCCGCTGGTCTTTCACATACTGCAGATTTGATGCTTGGAATTATTCAAGACGATATTATGAGAGCATCATTTGAATATTGGCTTAAAGTACTAAAAATTAGAGATGGTGAAGGTAAGGGAGTTAAATGCCGACTAGATATTAATTATCAATACATGAGACTTACTGAAACCGATGACGTTACAAATTCGAACATACACAACTTATAAAAATGAGAACACAAAGAGACAAAATATTCGACAACACATTTGAAGAGAGTGAATTTGAATTAGACAGTTCATTTTCTTTTGAAATTGCACCAAGTTATTTAGACAATCGAGACGAAGAGGACAAAATTGAAACGCAAATAATAGTTACAAAAATTCATGAGCTAATTGAATCTTCTCGATTCAAACACTTTAATAACATCAACGAATTTAATGAGACTGTTAAATTAAAAAAGAATGAAATTAACGAAATCTATGAATTTATTTCAGACGAACTTAGACCACATCATTCAATCATAGAAGTATTTTCAGAATTGTGCGATTACTTTAATGTAAATCCAACAAAATTCTACCAATCACTAGGAAACAAATTTAAAGAGGAGCTAATCGAGGTATTAGACAAGAAGACAAACGTACTAAAGAAAAAGCATATAAATAGATTATTCTAACTATGATTGAGCAAGCAACTTTAAACAAGCCAGTAAAAAGAATTTGGATTCTGGGTGATATGCACCTAGGTGTCCGATCGAGTTCATTGGAATGGTTAGAAATGCAAAAAGATTTCTATGACAATCAATTTATTCCGACACTTTTAGAAAACTACGAAGAGGGAGATATATTGGTTCAAGTTGGAGATGCTTTCGATAATAGACAAAGTGTAAACATTCGAGTTCTACATTATGCAATCGATCTATTTGAAAGACTTGGTAAAATTTTACCAACTCATGTAATTTGCGGGAACCATGATATTTGGGCAAAGAAAAGTAATGATGTAAGTTCTATTGACGCCCTTAAATGGATTCCAAATGTAAGTATTTACAAAGAACCCCAAACATTTAACTGGGGTGGAAGAGAAGTCTTATTGATGCCATGGAGACGAGATACAGAACATGAGATCGAAACTTTAGATGCCTACCCAAATACTGAAATTGTATTTTGCCATTCAGAAGTTCGAGGTATTAAATTAAACAAGAAGGTTGATAATCACCACGGAACAGATTCTACATCTTACGATCGATTTACTGCAGTTTATTCAGGACATATTCATTATAGACAGAGAAGAGGCCAATTAAGAATGGTTGGAACTCCATACGAACTTACCCGTTCAGATATGGATAACACTAAAGGATTTGACTTGGTTAATTTAGAAGACATGCAGGAAACTTTCTTTGAGAATACAATATCACCAAAGTTTGTTAAATTCAATCTAACTAATCTTTATAATACACCTCTTGGGGAATTTAAAGATGCTATTAGAAACAATTTTGTAGACCTCTATGTTCCATCAAATATTGCAACCACATCGGCTCTATCGCGACTGATTAATAAAGTACAAACAATAAGTAGAAAAATTGACCCCAATATCTACGAACAAGACACATTCTTAGACGAGGATTCATACGACATGGACCAGATCGAGGACCTATACAAAAATTATAATATCCTGCATCTTTGTAATATCTATGTTGATAATACTGTGCATGCTGAGGATGTTAAAACACAAATCAAAGATCGTTTAAAGAAACTTCACGATTTTTATGCATATAATAATCAAATGGATTAAATATGAAAATACAAAGTATTGAACTAAAAAACTTTGCATCCTATGGTAATCAAGTTCAAACAATAAAATTCGAAGATGATAAATCTGAGCTATTTTTAACACTGGGTAAAAATGGTGAAGGCAAGACAACTATTGCTAACGCGATAGTTTTTGCGCTTTACGGTAAAGTCGAAGGTGTTAAAATGTCTGACCTTCCAAATCGAATTAATAAAGAACTTTGGGTCAGAATAACCCTACACTGTAAAAGTATTGAGGTTGTTATTGAAAGAGGTCTGGCTCCTGGAATTTTTAAAGTTCTCCTAAATGGAATTGAATTTGATAAGGCAGGAAAACGTTCAGTACAAGAATATCTTGAAGAGGAAATCTTTGGGATCCCATATCATGTATTCAAAAACATCATTATTCTTTCTGTTAATGACTTTAAGTCTTTTTTAACGATGAGTAATAGTGACAAGCGTCAAATTATAGACAAAATGTTTGGATTCTCTATCTTAAATGAAATGCAAAATGCACTTAAAGAGGAGAGACGAAACCTTAAAAACGATATCGATGGATTTGCCAGAGAATTGGTACAAATAAATGAGAACATACAATCAGTTCAAACTAAATTGGACCAATTAATGGCCGAAAGCCAGGAAAAGGACAAAAAGAAAATTCAACATCTTAAAGATTCTCTTGTTAAATACGATGAGAATAAAAAGAAATTGGAAGAGGCCCAAGGTAAAATTACTGCAAGTATTAAAGGTTTAAATTTAGAACTCCAAACAAAACAATCGACTGAAACTGAACTTAAGTTTAAAATAAACGAACTTAAAAAGAAATTGGAATTGTATGAAAATAATACATGCCCAACTTGCGAACATGAACTTACTGGAGAATTTCATAACTCTAGAAAGGATGAGCTTGAAAGCGAACTAAAGGATATTCCAAGTCGACTACTAAAAGTTTCAAAAGAAGTTTCAAACGTAAGAGATTCTATTAGCGATCTTAGAGACAAAGACAGCGCTGTGCGCGACAAAGTATCTTCTCTTAATGCAAACATTGCAAACTTTAAAAAAGAATTATTGGCAATTTCAGCAGCAATCAAAGGTTCTACTGATTTCTCCCACATGGAGCAAATTATTGCCGACTTTGAAACACAAGAATTGGAGAAGGGAAATCTAAAAGATACTAAAACAGTTGACTACAATTTCTTAGAAATGGTTGAAGAGGTTCTTGGAGAGGATGGAGTTAAAAATCTTGCAATTAAGACTATATTGCCCGGATTGAATGCAAACATTGCAGCTATGACCCAGACAATGCACCTTCACTTCCACCTCCGATTTGATGAGAAATTCAATTGTATTATCAATCACTTAGGAGAGGAAATAAATCCAATGACCCTTTCAACAGGTGAACGAAAGAAGGCAGACTTTATAATTATCATTGCAATTATCAAAATCTTAAAGTTAAGATTCCCACAATTAAATCTACTTTTCTTAGATGAGTTGTTAAGTTCTGTCGATCAAGACGGGATCCATAATATTTTAAAAATCTTGAGTGGAGTAATTAAAGAGAGCAAAATAAATTGTTTTGTGATAAACCATACACCGTTACCTCACGAGATATTTGATAAAAAGATTCAAATTTTTAGAGAAAATGGATTCTCTAAGTTTGATATTGAACTAATAGAATAAGATATATACCTAATGGCAAACTATAACCAAAAATTTAACTCTGACGATAGTGTAATTAGACACATCATTATTGGATTTTTAGCCGATTTGAATTCTAAATTGTATTTTCATCGACAAATATCTAATACTGAAAGAATTGTCGTAGATGTTCCATTCTACTATTCAATAACTGGGGATGACCAGTTCTTGAGAGACCAGTTCTTATTTTCAACGGCTTCTGGACCAAATTGTACACCTGATAAGGCGCATGCAGATGCAAATTATGATGCAGTACCAAGAGGAATTGTAAACCTTAGTGGACTTACAATTGATTCTGCAAAATTGGTTAATAAAAGAACCATGGGTAATTATACCAAAATGAACGAAGAAGGAATTATAGAAGCCTATGTTGCTGAATTTGATATGATTCCAGTGAATATAAACTTTGACATTGAAATATTGGTATCTTCAACGCTTGATTCTTTTAAAATAACTGAAGCAATCATTAAAAGAATGTACAAATCAAACTATTTTAACGTAGAAGTTGGACATTTAGAAGAGGGCAATTACAGAATTTCATCTTATTATGCTCTTCCAGAAGATTATTCACAAGAGAGACCGGTCGGATTTACATACGAAGACAAAGACAGATACAAAATAACATTTCCAATTGAAGTTAACTCATTCCTTCCAGCATTTAACTGGGGTAATGAACAAAGTTTCGGTATTAATAAACGTTCTACTGAACAATTTGCAGGAAACCGAATGTTTACGATCGATACTAATGTAATCAATAAAGCAACTAACGAAGAAAGTAATAGAGTTATTGATGAAACTGATATTGATAATAGGTAAATAATTAATGATATATAAATAAAATAAAAATAAAACAATATGACAACTAATATTCTAGCACCATTTGTTAAATTAGACGAATCTTTCCAGTTTTACGTAAGCGGAAGATTATTCGAAATGAATGAAACTGAAATTAAAGAAGTTGAAGGGACTACCAATTCAACCTTAATTAATGCAATCAATGCATTTGAATCTTTTCAATTCGCAGAAGATTCAGTAAAATGGTTCCATGGACCAAGCAAATTTATCTACAATTTAACTGAAGGTATTTTCCAACATAACAATTCAGAAATTATTGGAAATTCATTCTCAAATCACGTAATGGCTGCCGGTCATATTAGATATGGAGAAAAACCAATTGCTGAATTATTTGAATCTCTTCCAACCCTATTAGAGAACTTTGTAACTCTTGATTTTGCTGCGACATTTGAAGGAAATGAAGTAACTGTAAATCTTTTTATCTTAAATGAAGATGTTTATGTTGCACGTACAAATCACTCAAACAAAATTTCAAAATTCTTTAAAGCAAAAAATGCTAACGAAGCGGTAGACTACGTTACTAAAGAAACTGGAGAATCTGCGCTTTCTTTCTTAAAAGAGATGGTTGAAGGAGAATCTGCTGAACTTGCAATCAAAGAAGAAAAACTTGCAACTTACGAATCGATGATTTCTTTCTTAAAAGACCAAAAAGGTTTATTAGCAAACGCTGATAGAAACGATGAGTCTATTAAAGAGGCTGAGTCTTTAATCAATGGAGAAATCAAAGTATGGGAGGACAAGATTGCTCAATTAGATGAAGCCGTTAAGTTTATTGATTTTCTTTTTAATTCACATCTAGACCATAACCCATGTTGTGATATATTAGAAGGACACTTGGACAGAGATACCTTTATAACATACGGAATCTATGTTAAAGACGATGGTTCTAGAAAGGTTGGAGATGAATTTATGGAATACTACACAGGTGAAAACTATATGGTAGGTTCTTCTAAAAAATCTAACAGTAGAGTATATGAGCCTAGTAAAATACCAGCAAAGTATAAAGCTGCTTGGGAAGAATTGCGTACTACTTACCAAAATGAATATAAAGGTTCAGGAGTATCGACAAGAAATAGATAATAAAAATGAATCACTTTCATATAATAAACTAGAGGGGTCGCCAAGCGTCCCCTTTGGTGTCTAAGCTGGAATTGAAACAGAATCAACAATCCATTATATAAACCTAAACTAAATAAAATAAAATGGCTAAAACTAAGAACTATTTAAACAATAAGGACTTACACAATGCAATGAGTGAATCTAAGAACCTAGATAAATTAACACCAACTGCAGAAAAAATGTTAATCCTATTAGCTGAACGAGCAATCAATAGAATGTCGTATGTAAATTCTGACGATAGAGATGATTGTCTCCAGTTCGCAATGTTAGACCTCCTAAAATACTGGAGAGGTTTTAACCCAGAATATCCAAATGCATTTGCGTACTTTACAGAAATTGCAAAGCGAGGATATGCAAAAGGTTGGAATAAAATTCACCCACAAAAATACAAAGGTACCATTTCTATGAGCAGAACATCAGGTGATGATGATAGCGGCGGGATCTATTCTATTTAATGTCAATTAAGAATTTAAAACCAACCAAAAAATCCGGATTTAATCAAGGATATTTTAATCCCAAGAACCCTGAAAAATACATTGGACCATCTCCTATTATTTACAGAAGTTCTTGGGAATATAAGTTTATGATTTGGTGTGATATCAATGACAAAGTCCTTTGTTGGTCCAGCGAGCCTGTTGAGATTAAATATTGGTCGCGACAGGGAAACAAACAAAGAACATATCACCCAGACTTTTACTTTAAAATCTTAAAACAAGATGGCTCAAGCGAGGAATTTCTTGCTGAGATAAAACCAAAAGAACAAATACAAAAGCCAAAACCTCCGGCAAACCCAACTAAAAAAAGCTTGGCATCCTACAAATTTCTTACCGAGCAATACATTAAAAACATGGATAAATATAATGCTGCTAAAGAATATGCGGCAAGTCGTTGTTGGCGATTTATTGTCCTAACTGAAGATACAATTAAAAATGGGTTACATTAAACAAAGAATAGCCGAGTTGAGCAAAGAATTTGGAGGTAAAGTAAAAGCTTCTATTGCATGCATGGAATGGTTTGAGGCTGGAGTTAAGTCTAAAACAACAAATGAGGCAAAAATGACCCGAACTCGATTTCAACCCGGAAAGATTTATGTTTTTAAATATGACCCAAAATATAAAGAACAACTTCCGTGGTTCGATCAGAATCCAGTAGTATTTGCAATAGAGCAAGTTAATAATAATGACTTAGGAATTAATTTAAACCTACTACCAGTTCCATACAAAGAAAAACTATTGGATGAACTATTTACCAAAATGAATATCAAAGTCGATAAAAAAGAAACAGATATAATTTCTGAAATTCTTGGGCTTGAAAACTCAAGTGGGGTTGATGCACTTAAAGAAAAACCTCTCCGAATAACTTATGAGGGAATCAAAGCATATCTTGAAAAGGATGGATATGAATTTGCCCTAAGACAATATATACCTTCAAGAAAAAAGGACCAAGCTGTTGTTAGTTATTCAAAATGGCCAGAAATTGCACTATGTGATTTCTTCCACTTTAAGAACACAAATATAATGGCAGTTCGATTAATGTTTAGAGACTATTTAAAAAAGAATATATAACTTAAATTAATATAATAATATAATGGCAGGATTTGTACAAAGAAATGGTCCATTGACTAAGCGACCTTTTAACCTAAGTAGTACCCTTAAGAAGTTATCTTCATTTGGTATGTACTACGATGACTTGGTGCTTAGACAATCTCAAGCAATTGGGCCAGTAGAAGATGAAATTGGTTACGGCCAAATGAACCCAACTGGACTTGATAGTGATGATATGTATGGCGCATTTGCAGCCCTTTCGATGGCTGATACTACAATGCGTAAGAATATTCCATTTTTTGACCAGGCATATCGTGGTAAAAGAGATGAACTTAGAGCATTCGCGCAACATGATGAGATCGAAGACATTTTAGATATACTTTGCGATGAATCGATTGTATATGACAGTAAAAACTTCATGGCAAATCCAGAGATTATTGGTATGGAAGTTTCTGAAGATGTTCAAAAATATCTTAATAAAGCATATAGAGACCTTTACCAATATTTTGGATTTAACTTAGACCAATCAGCTTGGTACTTCTTTAGAAAATGGTTAATTGACGGTTACCTTTCATTCGAGATTATTTATAATCCTGAAATGACCGAAGTTATTGGATTTAAAGAAATTGACCCAATCACATTGGTTCCAGGATATAACCACGAAGATGGTAAAAAAGTTTGGATTCAGTTTAAAGACGATCCAGTTAAACAAAGAAAATTGTATGATTCACAGATTGTGTACATATCATACTCTTCGATTACTACTGCATCAAGGGTTTCTTACCTTGAAAGACTTGTAAGAGCATTCAACTTAATGAGAATTATGGAGCATACCAGAGTTATTTGGGCTGTTACAAACTCTTCTTATAGAATGAAATTTATTATACCAGTCGGTGGTAAATCTAAAACAAGAGCAAAACAATCCCTTGCTCAATTAATGAATAACTATAAAGAAGTTGTTGATTTCGATTGGGATAGTGCATCCCTTACAACTAACGGTAAACCAATGTTACAATTTAACAAAGAATATTGGTTACCTAGTAAAGACGGAGAACAACCTGAGATTGAAACCCTTGGTGGTGATGGTCCAGAATTAAGTGACACAGAATCCCTAAAATATTTCTCAGATAAACTTAAAGCAGTTTCAAAAATTCCTTACAATAGATTCATGTATGAAGATGGTGGAGGAGATTTCAATCTAGCAGCCGATGGTATGATTAGAGATGAGATTAAATTTGCTAAGTTCATTAATCGTTTACGTAGTTCATTCCAAGAGATATTGATTAAACCATTATGGATTCAAATGTGTCTTAAATTCCCAGAATTTAAAGAGGACGCAGGATTCAGAACTCAAATTGCCCTAAGATTTAACGAAGATAATATGTTCGCTGAATTAAAGACAATGGAAATCATGCAAAAGAGACTTGAGTTCATCGGTACAATGAAAGATTCATTAGTTAAAACTGATCCAATGACTATGGAAGAGACTCCATACTTTGATATGGAATTCTTAGTTGATAGATACTTAAAACTAAGTCCAGATGACAAAGCAGCAAATGAGGCTTATAAAGCCAGAACTGCCGCTAAAAAAGCCGAAGAGCCAGAAGTTGATCCAATGGCTGCAATGGGAGGAATGTAATTAAATAAAAATATAGATAAAATGAAAATAATTAAAACATTTGAGGAATTTACAAATTCACTTCAAGAAGATGCAATCGATGCAGGTGAAGATTCAAAAGTAGTAGTTGATGATGTTACTCTCGACTCAGGAAAAGAAATTAAATCAACTGAAATCTTAGGTACGATATTGTCGTCTAATAGTGAAAAAGATTTTAAAGACTATTTCTATAAAGAGTACGGAAATACAGCGTTTACTGAAGAGGATATGTTTACTCTAGTTAAATTTTATAACGATTATCAAGAGGAAGTTGCCCAAAAAGAAAAGGATGCTGAAAAAGATGCAGAAGGTGGAGATGCCGGCAAAGAGGAAGACCCACTAGCCGATATCTAAAAACCATAATTTTCAAAAATCTTTAAAAATTAACTGGATATATAATAGAAATATAATAAAATAATACTTATGACTAATAACTTACTGATCTTAGAAAGATCGTCAACAGAATTAGAGTTTAAACAAGAAGGTGGAACCTATGTTCTAGAGGGTATCTTTGGAGAAATCGATAAGAAAAATCGTAACAACCGAATCTATACTGAATCTGAATATTTACCACAAATTGAAGCTCTTCAAGCAAAAATTAAAGCGTCAAAACTTTTAGGTGAATTAGACCACCCACAAACTTTTGATGTTTCCCTAAAAAATGTTTCTCATATCATTGAAGAACTTAATTATGACTCTAACACTAAACAAGTTAAAGGTCGTATTAGATTATTAGATACAGAGGCTGGAAGACAGGCAAAAGCACTTGTTGATGCTGGTGTTCCATTACAAATTTCAAGTAGAGCAGCTGGTGCAGTTGAATCTAATGGAACTGTAAAAATCAAACAATTATTTACTTATGATTTAGTAGCAGACCCTGGGTTTGAAAACGCTGAATTGAAAAGAGTTAATGAGGCTTATGGTTTCCTTAATGAAGGAAATGACCTATTTATTTACGAGATAAATAAAGAAAACGAAAAACAACCAATCGAAAATATAAACGAAACAAAAATGGCAGAGTCTAAATTTATTACGGTTGAGGATTTTAATAAATACTCTAAATATCTTTCTGAAGAAATCAAATCTATTAAAGAAGGTATGAATTCTTTAACAGAATCAGAGTC
>Ga0222712_10000023_pt1 | contig 196568 bp, 195 predicted proteins | sample C33_657DmetaG_FD_165043 | JGI IMG/M metagenome (GOLD analysis project Ga0222712, IMG submission 165043) | Estuarine water microbial communities from San Francisco Bay, California, United States - C33_657D | ecosystem: Environmental > Aquatic > Marine > Unclassified | place: USA: California...
CGGCTCCTCCTTGACCTCGCTTCGCAGCGCCCACCCGCACGCCCTCTGGTGGTACCAACGCCGCGCCCTCTGCTTAGAAAATTCAGCCGCCCGGGTTTGGCCGCAGTCTGCAGCCTTCGCAGCGTTAGCCCGCGGCCGATGTATCGGGCCTGGCGCAGCGGCACCAAGGAGGAGCCGAGGCGCTAGCCGAGGCGGGGGACAGCCGCGGAGCCGGGCCCGATGCGGCGGACGCCACCCAGGCTCTTGTACGAGGAGCACGGGCAAGAGGCTTGCGGCGGTCTCTGATCGAGCGCCGCAGCTTTCAGCTTGCATCGAAGCACGGCATGCAGACAGACGCCGCGCCCCTCAGGGCTCGCCCGATTGCACCACCCACTGCACCAGAGCGTCGAGGGCCTGCCGGCCGGCGCTGGCCTGCTCATGGTTGATCAGCGCCACCACCGCGTAGCGCCGGCCGCTGCTGGCCTGGGCGTAGCCAGCGATGGCGCTGACCTCGCGCAGCGTGCCGGTTTTGAGCCAGGCTTGGCCGGCCACCGATCGGGCACGGTTGCGCATGGTTGCGTCCACACCGGCCACGGGCAGCGAGGCCAGCAAGGGCGCAGCATGGGGGCCACGCGCCATGCGAACCAGAAGGTCGATCAGAGACTGGGCGCTGATGCGCTGGGTCCGGCTCAGGCCAGAGCCGTTGTCGAGCACCGGCAGCGCGCTGCCCGGCTGGCGCTGACGCCACCAGTCCAGCAGCACCGCGCGGGCGCCCTCCTGCGTGCCGGCCAGCGCAGGCTCGGCGCGCAGGCCCAGGGTATAGAACACCTGCTGGGCCATGACGTTGTTGGAATACTTGTTGATGTCCTGCACGATCTCGGCCAAAGGCAGTGAGGGCGCATCGAGTCGCAGTACCGGTTTGGCACCCGACAGCGATGCGCCGCGCGCCAGCTGCGCGGCCTCGGGGACACTGGCCTCGCGCACCCGGCCCGACAGGCCGCCGCCTTGCAAGCGCCACAGGGCTTCGACCACGCGGGCGGCAAATGACTCGGGCTCCACATAGGCGGTCGGCCAGCTGCGCTCGCCACAGGAGGCCGGGTAACGCCCGCGAAACTGCACCCGCTGCGGCTGGTCGAGCACCGCCTGCACGGACGCGCGCCAGTCCTCACAGCGCGTGCCGCTGGCCAGCGGCACGCTGGCATCGATCTGCACCCCCGCCAGGGGCGGCTCCACCGTCACCAGCGCACGCCGCTGAGCCGGCTCGGGGGTGAAGGTCAGCACCATGGACTTGAAATTGACCAGCAGCGCATCAGGCTGGGCGTTGTAGGGCTTGAGCGGCTCGCCATCAAAGTCGCCCGGCCGCACCGAAGGCGGCTTGAACAACTGGCGATCGAGCACGATGTCGCCCTCGATGGCCTTGACACCACTGGCTTGCACCTGCGCCAGCAGCGCCTGCAGCCGCTCGACCACCAGCTTGGGATCGCCCCCGCCGCGCAGCACGAGATGGCCCTTGAGCACGCCGCCCTGCAAGAGTCCGTCGGCCAGCACGGTGGTGGTCCAGATATGGTCGGGTCCCAGCAGGTCGAGGGCGGCCGAGGTGGTCAGCAGCTTGATCAAGGAAGCCGGATTCATCAGCTCGCCGCCACGGTGGTTGAGGCGCACCTGCCCGCTGTCCAAATCCAGCACCATGAAGGCGGCGGCCTGTGCCGGTACCTGCGCCCGCTGCAAGGCCTGCGCCACCACCGGCGGCAATGGGTCGACGGTGCGGGCGGGACTCAAGGCAGCGGCAGCCGCAAGCCCACAGGCCAGGATCAGGCGCAGGGCAGACAGAAGGGACGCGGGCATGCGGCGATGATACGGGGCGGATGCCGGCTCGGGGGACATGAACGTCGCAGTGCCCATGGGAGGCTTCCACTCCCGCCCCCGAGGGCGATGGGCATTTGTGGGAGCGTCGCCCTCGACGCGATGCAGCCTTCGATCAAGCGCCCAATCGCCGCGAGGGCGCGGCTCCCACTCCCACTCCCACTCGCACTCCCACTCGCACAGCTACGCTCATGCCCAAGCTTGAAAGCCATGCCACCGAGCACGCCCATAGGTCCAAGGCAGCCACTGGCCCTTGCCGGGATAATCGCCCGCTCACCCTCCCCGCAGCAAGACCTTGACCGCCGCCACTTCTGAGCCACGCCTGCTGGCCTTTGACACCAGCACCGACCAAATGTCGGTGGGGGTGCGCCATGGCGAGCGTTATTGGCTGCACAGCGGTCCCGGTGCGGCGCAGTCCTCCAGCACCCTGATCCCGACCGTGCTGGACCTGCTCAAGCAGGCTGGCTTGAGCCTGAACGCGCTCGACGCCATCGTGTTCGGGCGTGGGCCGGGCTCCTTCACCGGGCTGCGCACCGCCTGTGCGGTGGCGCAGGGCCTGGCCTATGGCAGTCAGCGGCCGGTCTTGCCGATCGACTCCCTGCTGGCCCTTGCCGAAGAGGCGCGTTTTGAGGCGCTGGCAGACAGTGCTGCCAGCGCGCAGAGCCTGCGGGTCAGCGCGGTGCTTGACGCCCGCATGGACGAGGTCTATCTGCAGCACTTCGAGTGGGCAAACGGGCAGTGGCAGGCACTCGGTGCCTGCCAGCTGTGCGCGCCGGTGGCGGTGCGCTTTCCTGCGGCAGCCAACCGGCTGGTGGCAGGCAATGCGCTGGCGGTCTACCCACAAGGCCTGGCCGAGCTGCCGGCGGGCAGCCGGTGGATAGCAGCCCTGCCCACCGCTGCGGCGCTGCTGCGGCTGGCCCCCAGCCTGCTGCAGCAGGCGGTGCCGGCAGCGCAGGCGCTGCCGCTGTATGTGCGCGACAAGGTGGCCCAAACCACCGAGGAAAGATCGGCGGCCAAGGTGGCCAAGGCCGAAGCGGCCGAGCTGGCCGCCCACCGCAGGCCTGCCCCATGAGCGCACTGGCCCAATTGCCGCCCGTGGAGCTGCAGTCCATGACCGAGGCCTGGCTCGACGCGGTGGCGCGCATTGAAAAGCGGGCCTATACCCATCCCTGGTCGCGCGGCAATTTTGCCGACTCGCTGCGCGCTGGCTATCACGCCCAGGTCCTCACCCAGGACGAGACGCTGCTGGGCTACCTGGTGCTCATGCTCAGCCCGGGCGAGGCGCATCTGCTCAACATCACGGTCGACCCCGACCAGCAGGGGCGTGGCCTGGCCCTGCACATGCTCGGCGAGCTGGTGCGCTGGTCGCAGGCCCAAGGGGCACAATCGCTGTGGTTGGAGGTGCGCTTCAGCAATGCCCGCGCGCGCCAGATTTATGAACGCTATGGATTCAAAGCCGTGGGCCTGCGCCGAAACTACTACCCTCTGGCCCCCTTCAAACGCGAGGATGCGGTGGTCATGAGCCTGCCGCTGACGCCATGACGCTGGACGCCCGTCAAAAAGCCATGCTGCGCGAAATGGGCGTGCGCGTCTGGTGGCCGACCCAGGCGGCGCCGGCTGAGGGCGAGTCAGAGCAGGCCCTTGCGCAGGCAAAGCCCAGCGCCGCCCCGGCTGAGGACGCTACTGCTCAGAGCCACCGGGCCAGCCCACCGCCCACAGCCATACAGCCAGCTAGCAACTCCACGGCCGAGCCCGAAGGCGCTGCGCAAGGCTGGCGTGTCGGTGCGCTGCAGGCCCTGCATGAAGCCGGCGACTCTGGGGGCCCGCGCTGGCTGCTGTTGATGGAGCAAAGACAAGACAGCAGCGGCGATGCACAGCGCCTGCTGCAGGCCATGCTGCGCGCCGCCCACCTGCATCAGGGCAGCCAGGTCTGGCTGGCGCCGCTGCTGCGCGTGCCCGAGGCCGGCGCGGTGCAAGGTTTGGAGCCGGTGCTGGAGGGCAGCCAGCCAGACCTGGTCTTCATCATGGGCCGCCTGGGCGCTCAGGCCTTGCTTGAAACCGATGAGCCGCTGGGCCGACTGCGCGGGCTGGTGCACGACCTGTGGGGCCTGCCGGCTGTGGTCAGCTACGACCCGGTCACCCTGCTGCGCAGCCCGGCCGACAAGGGCAAGGCCTGGGACGATCTGTGCCTGGCCGGACAACTGGCGCACGAACAGTACGCCGAGCGCACGGCCAGCGAGGCGGACTGACAGGGCTCCAATTGGTCAGCAGCCACGCAGTCCGTCAAAGCAGGTCAGCGTAACCCATTCAATGATGGCCTCGTCGTCGAACTGGCCGCCGGCCTTCATGAATTCGAGCACCGGGTCACAAGCGCGCGAGTAGAGGGTGTAGAGCACCAGGATGGGCGGCAGCTTGGGGTTGATGCTGCGCTCGGCCTGGGCGGCCTCGATCCATGCGCCCAGCCGGTCACTGACGTGCATGAGCAGGTCCAGATAGGCGCGGTTGGCCATGAGGCGGGCGCGCAGGCTGGAGTTCTGGCTGGGCAAGGTGGGCATCTGTCCGGCCAGCTGCAGGCGCATCATCCAGCGCACCACCGCCGCCAGCTGCTCTATGGGTTTGCCCTGGGCGGGCAATTGGTCCAGAAACTCTTCGGCCAGGGTGAGCACCCGCACCATGGCCGCGGCGGCCAGGTCTTCCTTGCTGGGAAAGTGTTTGTAGAGGCTGGCCTTGGCGATGCCCACTTCAGCTGCCACCTCGTCGACGGTCATGAGGTCAAAGCCTTTTTCAGCGAGCAGGCGGTTGACTGCCTGCACGATGGCGTCTTCCCGGGCCTGCAGCATCTGCGCCTTGAAGGAAGAGCGACGCGGCGCGCGCGGCGCGTCCTGGGCCGGCTCGGCATGGGCCGGGCCCGGGGCGGTGCGGTGATCGTCTTGCATGCTCATATTCCCTGGTGGGGCGTGGGCGCGTCAACCGCGCCCAAGGTGAAATAAACCGTGGTGCCCTGACCGGGCGCCGAATGCGCCCACACCCGCCCGCCATGGCGGGTGACGATGCGATGCACGATGGCCAGGCCTAGGCCCTGGCCTTGGAACTGCGCGCTGCTGTGCAGGCGCTGGTAGGGTTGGAACAGGCGCTCAGCCTGGGCCATGTCAAAGCCGGCGCCGTGGTCGCGCACATAAAAGGGGCCGCTTTGGCCGGCATCCTGGGCGCCGGGCGCATCGCTCTGGCGGCCAAATTCAATCTGCAACTGCGGGCTATGTCCACTGAACTTGCAGGCGTTGTCAAACAGGTTCTCCAGCAACTGCCGCAGCAATCGCCGATCGCCGTGGGCCTGCAAGCCCGCTTGCACCTGGGCCTGCAGCCGCGGATGCTGCTGGCCGATTTTGTCGAGCACCTGGGCGGCAAGCGCACTGAGGTCTACCGCGCCGAGCTGCAGCGCTGAGCGCGACAGGCGGGCCAGGGCCTGCAGGCCGTCGATCAGCTCGCCCATATGCTGGGCGCTGGCCCTTAGTCGGCCCGTCAGATGAAGTGCTTGCTCGGCCTGCGCGCCACTTTGGCCTTGCAGGAGCTCCTCAAGCAGGCTGGAAAAACCGTCGATCGCGCTCAGCGGCGAACGCAGGTCATGGGCCAGGACATGGGCGAAGGAGTCGGCCTCTTCGCAGCGACGCTGCAACTGCGCAATGCGCTGCTCGAGACCGGCGATCTCGGCGCGCAGCTGCGCCTGCCCTGTGAGCAAGTCTTGTGCGACCGGGCGAGATTCCTGGTTGGATTTCGCCTCTTGCCCAGGGTCGCTGCGCCTGACCGTTCCCTGATGCATGCAGGCATTGTCGTCGGCCGGGGCTGACCCCCCGCCACGCTCGGGTTTGGGGCCTACCCTGTCAGCCGCTGATGCGGCAGGCCAGGCAGCCCAGCGAGGGACCTGGTTCGGCGGGTATATTCAAGCGCCGGGCCAGGCCTGAAAATGGGCCGTCGCGCCCAGAATTGTCCGCAAGGACGGGACTGACTGACTATTGACAAAGGATGCTCGCCATGAGCTTTGACCTGGACCGTGTCCGACAGGAGCTGGCCGCCAGCGGCACCTTGCGGGTGGGCCTGAACCTGTCGAATTTTCTGCTGATCAATCCGGGCACCGGTGACAAGGTGCCTGAAGGCATCGTGCCAGACTTGGCCAGAGCGCTGGCCTCTGAGTTGGGGGTGGCGATTGAATTTGTGCCTTATCCCTCGCCCGGTCCACTGGGCGATGCGGTCGAGAAAAACGCCTGGGATGTGGCCTTTTTGGCCAACGAGCCAGCGCGAGCGCAGACCATTGCCTTTTCGCCGGCCTATTTGGAGATCCAGGCCAGCTATCTGGTCCCCGCAGGCTCACCCTTGAAACGGGTGGAAGACGTGGACCGCCCCGGCGTGCGCATTGCAGCCATGCGCGGGGGCGCTTATGCCCTGTATCTAGAGCGCAGCCTCAAGCATGCCGAGCTGGTGCTCACCCGCAGCATCGACGAATCGTTTGAGGTGTTTGTGGCGCAGGGCCTGCAGGCGCTGTCGGGCCTGCGCCCGCGGCTGCTCAGCGATCAGGCCCGGCTCGCCGGCAGTGTGGTGCTGCCCGGTCATTTCACCGCGGTGCAACAGGCCATCGGCACCTCACAGCGCCACAGCGTTGCGGCGTCTTTCCTGGCTGACTTCGCCCAAAGGGCCCGCGACGGCGGCCGGGTGCAGCAGGCCATAGATCGCCATCGGGTCCCGGGGGTCAATGTGGCGCCAGGCAAGGCCGGCTGAGCGCGCGGTCCGGGCCTTGCGCCGGCGCAAGGCTGAGCGATCAGAGACAATCGCGGACTTTTGCGCCGCTCGGCGCAATACCCACCCCAGTCAGCCATGTCTCTTGCACCTGCCGCTACCTCTGCCCCCACTTCCGAGCTGTCGAGCGCCGAGTTCCGCCGGGCCCTGGGCCAGTTTGCGACCGGCGTGACGGTGGTGACCGCCTGCGACGCCGACGGCCAGCCGGTGGGCCTGACCGTCAGCTCCTTCAATTCGGTGTCGCTTCAGCCGCCGCTGGTGTTGTGGAGTCTGAGCCGCAGCTCACAGGCCATGCCGGTGTTTTCAGGCATAGCCCACTACGCCATCCATGTCCTGGGCGCGCACCAATTGGCGCTGGCCGAGCGCTTTGCCGGGCCGCGCGAGCAGCGCTGGGTCGGCCTCTCGCACGGCTGGAGCGCGGCTGGCGTGCCACTGCTCGAGGGCTGCCTGGCACGCTTCGAGTGCCGCCACCGCAGCGCTCATGAAGAGGGCGACCATGTGATTCTTGTGGCCCAGGTGGAGCGCTGCCACAGCGCAGACGGCCTGCAGCCCCTGCTCTACCACCGCGGCCGCCTGCTGGCCCGCGCCGAGCTGTGAGCACAGGCACAGCATCGGCTGGGCAAACCGCGCCTGTGCGCCGGGACAGGCTGGATGCGTTGGCCATCGGGCTGCTGCTGAGCTGCTGCCTGTTTTGGGGCCTGCAGCAGGTGCTGATCAAGCTGACCCTGGCCGAGATGCCGCCGGTGTTTCAGGCCTGGCTGCGGCTGGGCGGCGCCACCGTGCTGCTCTTGCTGTGGTGCCGCTGGCGCGGCGTATCGCTGCTGCAGCGCGACGGCACACTCTGGGCCGGCCTACTGGCGGGGCTGCTGTTTGCGGGCGAATTCATCTGCATCTATGCCGGCCTGGAGCGCACAGGCTCGGCGCGCCTGACGGTGTTCCTTTACACCTCGCCCTTCTGGGTGGCTTTGCTGGTGCCGCTGTGGACCCGCTCGGAGCGCCTGCACGGCCTACAGTGGGCCGGTCTGGTGCTGGCCTTTGGGGCGGTGGCGTTTGCGCTGCGCGAGGGCCTGACCCAAGGCGAGGGTGCGACGCTGGCCGGCGACCTGCTGGGCCTGGCGGCCGGCCTGTTCTGGGGCCTGACGACGGTGGTGATCCGCAGCACCGGACTGGTGCGCATCAGCCCCGAGAAGCTGCTGCTCTACCAGGTGGGCGTGAGCGCAGCTTTGCTGCCCTGGCTGTCACTGGGGATGGGCGAGGTCTGGCGCTGGGACTACAGTGCCTGGGCCTGGGCGGCGGTGGCGGTACAGGCCTCCATAGGCGGGTTCTTGAGCTTTCTGGCCTGGATGTGGCTGCTGGGCCGCTACCCGGCCACCCGCATTTCCAGCTTTTCTTTTTTCACCCCCTTGTTCACCCTGTTGTTTGGCGCACTGTGGCTGGGCGAGTCGGTCACGCCGGGCGTGCTGGCGGCGATTGCCGCAGTGGCCATCGGCATGGCGCTGATGAACCGCCGCAACCCGGCGCCTTGAAACCATGGATTTCTTCGTCACAGCTTTCCTGCTGGGTCTGGTGGTGTGGTCGCTCAAATCACGCGCCGAGCGCAGACGCATCGCGCTGCTGGCCCAGCAACTGCAGCCTTATGACATTGAAAAGCTGATGCAGCAAATCAGCGAGGGCTATGTGCGCGCCCTGGGCGAAAACGATGTGCAGCGGCGCTTGTCGATCTGGCAGGTGCTCGAGCCGGCCGAGCGCAAGCTGGCCGAACAACTGGGCCAGATGGCGCTCGATTTTGGCCAATGGCCTGCCGCACAAACGCGCATCATCGCCCTGCCCCTGCCCTGGCTGTTTGAAAAACTGGCCGAGCTGGCGCCATCTCTGCTGGCGCGCCACAGCCTGGACATGCGCGAGCTGCTCCAGCTGCATGCCCGGGCCATCGCACAAGCGGTGCAAGCCAGCGATCGCAGCCCTTCGGCCAGGGCCTACGCCATCTTGGCCGAAGTGCTCTTGATGCAGCACAGCTGCCACTGGTTCTGCAAGTCGCGCGCAGTCGCCTCGGCGCGCCTGCTGGCGCGCCACCAGAGCTCGCACCACAAGGTGCTCGAATCGGTGGCTCCGGCCACCCGCGCCGCTTACGAAGGCCTGACCGGCAGGGCTTGATCCGAGGCGGCGGGCAGGGCCAGGCGACCGTCGATCAGATCAATCTGCCGATCGCAGCGGCTGGCCAGCGAGGCATCGTGGGTGACGATCAGGCAGGCACTGCCATGCTCCCGGTTAAAGCGGCGCAGCAGGGCAAACACCTCTTGAGCGCTGACCGTATCGAGATTGCCAGTGGGCTCGTCGGCCAAGATAAAACGCGGCCGGCGGGCCAGGGCGCGCGCCAGCGCCACCCGCTGCTGCATGCCGCCCGAGAGCTCGCCGGGGCGCTTAGCCAGGTCAGCGCTCTTGCCCAGGCCGACGCTGGCCAGCAGCTCGCGGCCCAGCGCCTCGTCCTCAGGCTGCACCACGCCGTGGGCGATGATCAAGGGCATGAGCACGTTTTCCAGCGCGCTGAAGGCCGGCAGCAGGTGGTGGTACTGAAACACAAAACCAATGGCCTGACCACGCAGCGAAGTCAGCTGCGCATCATCGAGCTCGGCGATGCTGTGGCCGGCCAGGCTGAGCGCGCCGGAGGTGGGCGACTCCAGCAGGCCGATGATGTTGAGCAAGGTGCTCTTGCCCGAGCCCGAAGGCCCGCGCAGGGCCACAAACTCCGCCGGCTGCAAGGCCATGCTGATGCCGTGCAGCACCTCCTGCTCGACCGGCGTGCCCAGGCCGTAGCGCTTGTAAACGCCCCGCAGCTCCAGCACCGGCGCGGCGGCGGGCTCGCTCATGCGCGTATGGCCTGGACGGGGTCCATGCGGGCGGCGCGGCGCGCCGGCATAAACGCGGCAAGCATGCCCACCGCGCAGGCCAGCACACCAGCGCCCAGCACCAGGGCCACATCCAACACGGCCGTGTACATGGCACTGCCATCGGGCGCCTTGAAGATGTGCGAGAACAGCACCAGCAGGCCGTAAGCGAGCAGCGCGCCGAGCGCCGAACCGAGCGCGCCCATCAAAGCACCCTGCAGCAAGAACACCCACATGATCTGGCGCCGGCCAGCGCCCATGGCGCGCAAGATGCCGATCTCGCGCTGCTTTTGCACCACGCTGACCACCAGCACGCTGGAGATGCCCAAGGCGACGATGGCCACCACAAAACCGCGAATGAGGTTGTTGGAGATGGTTTGGTTGGACAGGGCGTTGAGCAGGCCGGCATTGGTCTGCATCCAGCTCTCGACCCGCAGGCCGGTTTGCTCACGCAGCGGGTCGGCGACCGCGTTGGCGCCAAACAGGTCGGCCACGCTCAAATCGATCACAGACACACTGCCCGGCAGGTCAAGCAGCGTCTGCGCCAGCCGCAAGGTGGTAAAGACGCGCCGCCGGTTGAGCTCGCGGCTGCCCATGTCAAACAGGCCGGTGACCGTCAGCACCTGGCTGCGGCTGCCGCTGCTCACCCGCAGCTTGTCACCGAGTTGCAGGCCCAGGTCTTCGGCCAACTCGCGGCCGATCAGGGTGCCGCTGGTACTGAGCTCAAAGCGGCCGGCAATCATGTAGCCATCCATGCGGACCACCTGGCGGTAGTCCTCGGCGCGCACGCCCAAGACGGTGACGCTTTGCACGGCGGCGCCGCGGGTGACGAGGGCCGGCCCGGAGACCACCGGCGAGACGGCCAGCACGCCCGGGGTGGCCGCCGCCAGAGCGGCGACGCGCTCCCATTGATCAACCGCGCGCTGGCGCTGCAGGCGCGGCTGGACCTGCGCCGCCTGCGCTTGCTCGCTGGGCAGGCGCAGCACCTGCTCCTGGGTGGGCTGTATCACCACATGCGCTTGCGAGCCCATCACCCGGTCAATGATGGCGGTTTGCAACTGGGCGATCAGCTGGGTCAGGAACACGGTCACCGCCACCCCAGCGGTCACCCCGGCCAACACCATGCTGCTTTGCAGCCGGCCTTCGCGCAGAAAGCGCAGCGCCAGCATCGCTTCCAAGGGCAGCCAGCGGGCCCAGCGGCTCAGCGCGGGACGGGCGGCAATCATGGGCGGCAGGCCCGGTCAGCTCGGCCCAGGATGAGGCCCGTCCATGCGTCGGCGCGGGGCAAGGGCAGGCGGTCCATCAGCGCAGAAATGAAGGCATCGGCCAGCCTGCAGACGGGCCACGCTCTGCCCCCCGGCGTACCCGCTCGCCGGGCAGCACGGCCTGGGTTGGCGCGATGACCCACTGGCCCTCACTCAGGCCCTCAAGGATCTCGGTGCTGCCCACGCCGCGCAGTCCCAGACGCACAGCCACCTTCTCGGCCCGACCGGCGCGCCAAACCAGCACCCAGGGCGCGGGCTTTTCGGCATCACGCACCGCTGACGAGGGCAAGACCAGGGCGGCCTCGCGCCGCGAGCCAATGAGCTCGGCCGAGATGGTCATGTCGGGCTTGAGGAAGGCCGGCGGCTGCGGCAGGCACAGGCGAACCACCAGCGAGCCGCGGTGGGGGTCTATGGCTGGCGCGATCTCGCACACCTGCGCCTCAAAAGGCTGCTCGGGGTAGGCGTCGGCCAGGGCCCGGGCCGCCATGCCCAGGCTGAGCAGGTGCAGATGCCGCTCATCAATGCTGACCTCAATATGCCCGGCGCCCGCCTGCGCCAAGACCAGCAAGACGCGGCCGGGCTGGGCCATGGCCCCGGGCTCGACCTGGCGCAGCAACACACGGGCGGCGACAGGACTGCGTATGCGCATGCGATCGAGCCGGGCGCGGGCCATGGCCGCGCTGGCCTGCGCCTGGGCCAAGCGCGCACGCGCCAGTGCCGGCTCCACCCCCCGTACGGTTTGCGCCTGTGCCTGCAGTTGTGCGGCAGCCATGGCGCTGCTGGCAACATCGCGCGCCCGCCGGGCCTCGTCAAGCCGCTGCGGCGAAAAAAATCCCTCGGCCACCAATTCACTGGTGCGACCGAAATCACGCTCAGCGGCCAGCCAGGCGGCGCGCGCTTGCACCAGCACCTGCTCGGCCAAGGGCGCGCTGACGTCCACCTGCTGCTCGACCTTGCCCGCCGCCTCGGTCACCGCCGCCTGCGCCTGCGCCAGTGCCGAACGGGCCTCGCTATCGGTCAGCGCAATCAGTTCCTGCCCGGGTCCGACCTCCTGGCCCTCGCGCACGCTGACCCGCGCTACGGTGCCCGCCAATTCAGCGCCGACCTCGATGCGCGCCGGTGCCTGCAGGCGCCCTGTCGCGACCACCGACTCGACGATGGCCTGCCGCTGCACCGCCACCATGGGCACTGCAGGCCCGCGCCACCAGCGCAAGAAAAGTAGGAGTACAGCGCTGAGGATCAGCAGGCCCGCCGCCCACGGACTCCAGCGCAGCCAGGCAGGGCGGCGCGGACTCCGGGCGGGCGCAGGGACCGTGCCTGCCGCGCCTGCCGCTGTTGCCGCCGATCCTCCCGACCCTGCTGTAAGCGCCTGTGCCATGCCGCAGAGCATCGCCCGGCAGCATGCCTGGGCGCTGCCGCGGCTGCCGCCTCCGGCTGTCGGAGCCAGCCCTGCGGACATGTAGGCCTGCGCGCGCCGTCTGACCAACGGTTTATAGTGCCGTGAACCCCTTCGCAGTATGACCATGCCGATTTGGAAACAAGACATCTCCCTGCAGACGCTGACGGCGGTCAGCGAAAACACGGCCGTCAGCCACCTGGGCATTGAATTTGTCGAGGTGGGCGACGATTTTCTGGTGGCCCGGGTGCCGGTCAACCGCCAGACCTGCCAGCCCTACGGCCTGCTGCACGGCGGCGTTTCAGTGGTGCTGGCCGAAACGCTGGGCTCTATCGGCGCGGCCTTTTGTGTGCCGGAGGGCACCCGGGTGGTGGGACTCGATGTCAACGCCAATCACCTGCGCGGCGTGAGTCAGGGCTGGGTCACCGCCACGGCCAGGCCGGTGCACATCGGACGCAGCACCCAGGTCTGGCACATTGATTTGCGCGACGATCAGAACCGGATGGTCTGCATCGCGCGGCTGACCATGACGGTGCTGCCGCAGACGGCGGCTTGAACCGCCCAAGCTGCCTCGCCCAAGCTGCCTATTGCCTTGCGGGACGGTCTGCTCGACCGCAGCCGCCTCGCCTCAAAACCTTTAGTCGTCTGCGCTGCCTTGCGCCATGCGCTGGCTTTTCCAATAGACGTCGTCGCCGCCGTTCATGCGGTTGAGCACGCGCGCCAGCACAAACAGCAGGTCGCTCAGGCGGTTGAGGTACTGGCGCGGCGCATCACGCAGGGTTTCGGCCTCACCCAAAGCGACCACCGAGCGCTCAGCCCGCCGAGCGACCGTGCGGCACACATGCGCCTGGCTGGCCGCGCGCGTGCCGGCCGGCAAGATGAACTCCTGCAAGCGCGGCAGCTGGCTGTTGTGCATCTCTAGCGCCTGATCCAGGGCCAGCACCGCCTCGTCCTTGAGCAACTCGAAGCCGGGAATGGATAGCTCGCCGCCCAGGTTGAACAGCTGGTGCTGCACCTGCACCAGCAGTTCGCGCACGCCGCCGGGCATGTCCTCGCACAGCAGCAGGCCGATGTGAGAGTTGAGCTCATCGACATCGCCCATGGCATGCACGCGCAGGCTGTCTTTGGACACGCGCGTGTTGTCGCCCAGTCCGGTGGTGCCCTGGTCTCCAGTGCGGGTGGCGATTTGCGTCAGGCGGTTGGACATGAAAGGGTTTCCTCTTGAACGCCGATTATCGAGCCTGGCAGCCAGCGCGACGACTTACACTGAAGTCAGCTCAGCCCCAGAACCGGAGACAAGGACCATGACCGCAGCCCTGCCCAGCCATCTGTTGCCCGCGATCAAGCAGCGCGAGACGCCTGCGGCGTTGATCGAGGCCCTCAAGGCGCTCTTTGGTGATCGCTGTTCGACCGCCCTGGCGGTGCGCGAGCAGCACGGCCGCGACGAGTCCTCCTTCACGGTTCCACCGCCGGCGGCGGTGGTGTTTGCGCACAGCAGCGCCGAGGTCTCGCAGGTGCTCAGCCTCTGCCATGAACACTCGGTACCGGTCATCCCCTATGGCGCCGGCTCCTCACTCGAAGGCCACCTGCTGGCGGTGCAAGGCGGCATCAGCCTGGATGTCAGCCGCATGAACCAGGTGCTCTCGCTCAATGCCGACGACCTGACGGTGACGGTCCAGCCAGGCGTCAGCCGTAAGCAGCTCAATGAAGAGATCAAGCACAGCGGCCTGTTTTTTCCGATCGATCCTGGCGCCGACGCCAGCATCGGCGGCATGTGCGCCACCCGCGCCAGCGGAACCAATGCGGTGCGCTACGGCACCATGCGCGAGAACGTGCTGGCGCTCGAGGTGGTGACGGCCAGCGGCCAGGTTCTGCGCACCGGCACCCGGGCGCGCAAATCGAGCGCCGGCTACGACCTGACCCGTCTGATGGTAGGCAGCGAAGGCACGCTGGGTGTGATCACTGAGGTGACCTTGCGGGTCTACCCGCTGCCGGAGGCGATTTCAGCGGCCGTTTGCTCCTTCCCCAGCATCGAGGCGGCGGTGCGCAGCACCATCGAGATCATCCAGATGGGCATACCGATCGCGCGGGTGGAATTCATCGACGCGGCCACCGTGGCCATGTTCAACCAGCACTCCAAGCTGACGCTGCGCGAGGAGCCCATGCTGCTGATGGAGTTTCATGGCTCGCCGGCTGGCGTCCAGGAGCAGGCCGAGCTGGTGCAGGAGATCGCCCTGGGGCGCGGTGGTCAGGCCTTTGAATGGGCGGCCTCGCCCGAGGAGCGCACCCGGCTGTGGACGGCCCGGCACAACGCCTACTTTGCAGCGATTCAGTCGCGCCCCGGCTGCCGGGCTATTTCGACCGATGTGTGTGTACCGATCTCCCGCCTGGCTGACTGTTTGCTCGAATCGGCCCAGGAGGCGCAGGCCAGCGGCCTGCCCTATTTGCTGCTCGGCCATGTGGGCGACGGCAACTTCCACTTCGGTTACCTGATCGATCCCGACAGCGCCGATGAGCGCGCGACGGCCGAGCAACTCAACGAGAAATTGGTGCGCCGCGCACTCAGCATGGACGGCACCTGCAGCGGCGAACATGGGGTGGGCATGCACAAAATCGGCTTTTTGCAAAGCGAGGCAGGCGACGCCGCGATCGACATGATGCGCGCGATCAAACGCACCCTGGACCCCAGAAACATTCTCAACCCGGGCAAGATCTTTACGCTCTGAGGATCAACTCAGCCTGAGAGCGGTCACGGCCCGCAAGCCGTTTGTCGGCATCGGATTTCACACGATGGGTGGTAACATGTTATCCAACATGTCTTCCGAATTCTGGAGATCCCTATGACAAGCTCTGCGTCAGCCGCCGCAAAAATGGCGCGTGCGCGCGCCAGAATGCGCGCAGCCGGCCTGCGCCCTGTGCAGTTTTGGGTGCCAGACACCCGTCTCGAGAGCTTTGCAAGTGATGTTCGGGCGCAGTGCTTGGCCCTCAATGGCGACGACGCCGAGGCCGAGGTACTGAGGTTTGCCGAGGAGGCCGCCGCTCAGACGCAGGGTTGGACTTGACGGTGCGCGGTGATTTGGTGGCCGTTTCCCTGCCGGGGGACTACGGCAAACCTCAGCCCGCACTGGTCATCCAATCAGACCTGCTGGCCGAGCTGGGCAGCGTGGTGCTGTGCCCGGTCACCAGCGATCTGCGCACGGCGGCTTTTCGGGTGACGGTCGAGCCTAGCCCCGGCAATGGTCTGCGTGCCTTGTCGCAGGTGATGGTGGACAAGCTGTCGACGCTTCCCCGCACAAAACTGAGCGCACCCTTCGGGCGGCTTGAAGATGAGCGGATGAAAGCGGTGGACAGAGCCCTGCTACTGGTCATCGGCTTGATTTAGCCGAGGGACGCATTTGAATCGCCCAAATCATCAGCCAAAGCCATGATAGACACGGACCCATTCGCTTCGCCGCAGACAGCTGGTGAGCAGCTGGCCACGCAGCAGCGCCAGACCGAACGGCAGCGTATTGCGGCCCTGCAAGCCCAGCTACAGGCTTGCGGCAGGGCTTTCAGGGGGCCACCGGCTGAGCCGACCACCTGCTGTGGACGGGGCTGCAACGGCTGCGTGTGGGAGGGCTATGAAGCGGCCCTGCAGTGGTGGTTTGAGGAGGCGCAGGCCTTCGCAGCCCAGTTGCCACCGGCTTGAAGCAGCCGGTCTACGCCCCCCGCTTCAAGCTCAGGCCTCGCCCCAGACTTCCTGGGCCGTCTCGATCACCAGACGCAGCTTGTCGCGCTGGGCTTGCACGGCAATGTTATTGCCGTGTACGGTGCTGGAAAAGCCGCACTGCGGCGACAGTGCCAGCTGCTCGAGCGGGGCGTATTTGGCGGCTTCGTCAATGCGGCGCTTGAGCGCGTCCTTGCTTTCCATATCGCCAAACTTGGTGGTCACCAGGCCCAGCACCACGGTCTTGCCCTTGGGCAGGAAGCGCAGGGGGCGGAAGTCGCCGCTGCGATCGTCGTCGTACTCCAAAAAGTAAGCGTCGATGTCCATCTCTGCCAGTAAGGCCTCGGCCACCGGCTCGTAGTTGCCAGCAGCGGCGTGGGTGCTCTTGAAGTTACCGCGGCACAGGTGCATGGCCAAGGTCATGCCGGCAGGCTTTTGCGCCACCACCTTGTTGACGAACTGCGCATAGCGGTGTGGCAGCTCATTGGGGTCGTCGCCACGCTGGCGGGCGGCCTCGCGCATCTTCTCGTCGCACAGGTAGGCCAGGTTGGTGTCGTCCATCTGGACGTAGGTGCAGCCGGCAGCAGCCAGAGCGCGCAGCTCGTCGCCGTAGGCCTTGGCCACGTCGTCGTAGAAGACCGGATCGAGCTCCGGGTAGGCCTGGCGGCTGATACCGGCGCGGCCACCCCTAAAGTGCAGCATGGTGGGCGAGGGAATGGTCACCTTGGGCGTGCAGTCCGCGGCCACCTGGCTCTTGAGGTACTGGAAATCGGCCAGCTGGATGTTCTTGGTGTGGGTGACCTTGTCGGTGACGCGGATCACCGGCGGGGCCAGGTGGGTGGTGCCATCGGGCTGCAGCACCGACAGCGGAATGTCGGTGACCACGCCGCCGAGCTGCTCGAGGAAGTCGATGTGGAAATAGGTGCGGCGGAACTCTCCGTCGGTAATCGCCTTCAGGCCCACGTCCTGCTGGAACTTGACGATCTCGGCAATCGCCTTGTCTTCAACCGCGCGCAGCTGCTCGGCCGTGATCTGGCCTTTGGCCTTTTGTTCGCGGGCCTCCAGCAGGTAAGCGGGGCGCAAAAAGCTGCCGACATGGTCGTAACGGGCGGGGAGTTGGGCGGTCATGGAAGGGTCTCCGAATTTTGAAGTGGGGCGATGGTAGCGCAGCTCGACAGCGCTAGCTTGTGATCCGACTCAGGCCGCCAGGGCCTGGGCTGGGCCGCTGGGCTGCTCCTGGGCCAGCAGCCGGTCAATGATGCGACGCGCCTGCACGCCACCGGCGTCAATGTTGAGCTTGAGCAGCTTGCGGTTGCGGTAGAGCGTCAGGTTGCGCTGCTGGGCCTCCAGCACCGCGGTGTCCTCGGCGAAGACCTTGCCCTGCCCTTGCCGGATCTGCTCGGTCAGGGCGCTGTCGCCGACCCTGAAGTTGCGCGCCATGCCCCAGAAATACCAGATGGAGGTTTCGGTCTCGGGGGTAATAAAGTCGACCACGATGCTTGCGGCCTTGTGCTCGGGCGCGGCCTGATGGCCACCGCGGCCGGCCAGGGCCACGCCCACTTCAATCATCACATGGCTGGGTGGGCTGAAATGGCAGATCTGCCAGCGATCGACCGGTTGGTCGGCCGGCAGCCCGTTGGCGCGCAGGTTGTCGGCCCAAAAGGGCGGTGCGATCACCTTGTTCATAAAGCGGCTGGTTATCACCTCATCACCCACGCTGCGGGTGCTCACCGGCGCCTCGTCAATCTCCTTTTGTCCGATGCTGCCGGCATGGACATAGGTTTCATGGGTCAGGTCCATGAGGTTGTCGATCATCAGGCGGTAGTCGCAAGCCACATGGTAGAGCCCGCCGCCATATGCCCAATCGGGGCTGTCGGCCCACTCCAGCTTAGGAATCAGAGCCGGCTCGGCCTGCTCGGTCTGGCCCGGCCAGACCCAAATGAAGCCATGGCGTTCGACCACCGGGTAGGCCCGGATGGCCGGGAAAGCGCCCACCCGCTGGCCGGGCATGGATTCGGTGCGCCCGTCGCAACCCATGACCAGACCGTGATAGCCGCAGACCAGCTTGCCCTCACAGACCCGGCCCAGAGACAGCGCGGCACCACGGTGAGGGCAAAAATCCTCCAGGGCCGCAACCTGACCATCACCCGTCCGATAAAACACCATGGATTCCCCGCAGACCATGCGGCCCAGGGGCTTGCCGTCGATTTCGTCCGGGGTACAGGCAACGTACCAAGCGTTTTTGGGATGCATGCAGGGCTCCAAAGCAAGGAAGGGACAAGCAAACTATAGCGTGATGGATACTCAATGTATACATTAAAGGCTGTTTGCTCTATTAAATCCCTGGGTTTTTCATTAAATTGCCGAGTTCAGCGATTTACATCTGGTACATTGGATACATGGAGAATTCAGCAGCCCGCCCCATCAAGGCATTGACCGATCCCGAACCTTCCGGCTCGCAGGCGGTCAAGGCACTGCTGGCCCTGCGCGAAATGGTGCTGGCTGGCGAGCTGCCGGCAGGCAGTCGCATCGGCGAAGTGGCGGTGGCCGAGCGTCTGGGTGTCTCGCGCACACCGATACGTGCCGCCCTGATGCGGCTGGAGCAGGAAGGCCTGCTCGACCTGCTGCCCGGCGGTGGATACACCGTGCGCACGTTTTCCGAGCGCGACATCAGCGATGCCATCGAGCTGCGCGGCACGCTCGAAGGCCTGCTGGCCAGGCTGGCGGCCGAGCGCGGCGCCCCCCAAGTGCTGCTCGGTGAGTCCAGGCTGTGCCTGGATCAGATTGACCAGGTGCTGGCAGCGCCGGCCCTGGATGACGAGTCTTTCTCGCGCTATGTCGGGCTCAACGAGCGCTTTCACAGCCTGCTGTGCGAGATGGCGGCCAGCCCGGTGATCGCCAAGGAGCTGGAACGAGTAGTGCGTCTACCCTTTGCTTCGCCCTCCGGTTTTGTGGTGGCGCAGGCCAACTCCGGCCGCGCCCGCGACATGCTGATCGTGGCCCAGGACCAGCACCGGCAGGTGCTCGAAGCCATAGAACAAGGCGAGGGAACCCGGGCCCAGGCCATCATGTGCGAACATTCGCGCCTAGCGCAGCGCAATTTGCGCGCCGTTGGCCAGAGCCGAGATTTGGAACGTCTGCCTGGGGTGCGACTCATACGCCGGCGAGGCGCATGAGTACACCGCCTGCAACCATAGCCCGTTTGAAAATCGGATACAAACCCCAGTCCTGACCCGGCCCCCGAGCCAAGCCCGATCACGCAAAGTGCGGCGGGACCGCCTCCCATCTAAAGGAAACTCACCATGAAACGCCGTCAATTCAGCACAGCTGCCGTGGCCGCCGCAGCCGCCGCCATCGCCGCGCCCGCAGCGCTCGCCCAGGACAATGTATTCAAGATCGGCCTGATCCTGCCCATGACCGGGCAGCAGGCCACCACCGGCCGCCAGATCGAAGCCGCGGCGCGCCTGTACATGGCGCAGCACGGCGACACCGTGGCCGGCAAGAAGGTGCAGTTGATCGTCAAGGACGACACCTCGCTGCCCGATGTCACCCGCCGCATCGCCCAGGAGCTGGTGGTCAATGACAAGGTCAATGTGCTGGCCGGGTTCGGCATCACGCCCTCGGCGCTGGCGGTGGCGCCCATCGCCACCCAGTCCAAGACACCGATGGTGGTGATGGCTGCCGCCACCTCCAGCATCACCCTGGCTTCGCCTTATGTGGTGCGCACCAGCTTCACCCTGCCGCAGGCTTCGGTGGCCCTGGCCGACTGGGCGCCGAAAAACGGCATCAAAACTGTGGTTACCCTGGTATCGGACTACGGACCGGGCCTGGATGCGGAAAAATTCTTCAAGGACAGGCTGCTGTTCAATGGCGGTCAGGTGCCCGAGACGCTGCGGGTTCCGATGCGCAGCCCCGACTTTGCGCCCTTCTTGCAAAAAGTGCGCGACATCAAGCCCGATGCACTCTTCGTCTTCGTGCCCTCGGGCGCGGGCGCGGCGGTGATGAAGCAATTCCTCGAGCGCGGCATGGACAAGGCCGGCATCAAGCTCATCGGTACCGGCGATGTGACCGACGACGACCAGCTCAATGACATGGGCGACGGCGCCCTGGGCGTAGTCACCTCCCACCACTATTCAGCCTTCCACCCCTCTGCCGCGAACAAGAAATTCGTGGCCGAGTTCAGCAAGGCCAACAAGGGCTTGCGGCCCAATTTCATGGCCGCCGGCGGCTATGACGGCATGCGGGTGATCTACGAAGCGGCCAAGGCCTCCAAGGGCCAAGGCGGCGACGCGCTGCTGGCGGGCATGAAAGGCCAAATCTTTGAAAGCCCGCGCGGGCCCATGTTCATCGACGCGCAGACCCGCGACGTGGTGCACAACATCTACCTGCGCAAGGTCGAGAAAAAGGACGGCCAGCTGTGGAACGTCGAATTCGACGTGATCAAGGACGTAAAGGACCCGGGCAAGGCGCGCTGACGGTGCAGGGCTGGACCGCCACCGGTCCGGCCTTGAAGCCCTGAACGAACGTTTCTCATGCTGACCATCCTGTTTGACGGCATCGCCTACGGCATGCTGCTGTTCATCCTGGCCGTGGGCCTGTCGGTGACCATGGGCCTGATGAATTTCATCAACCTGGCCCACGGCGCCTTTGCCATGGTCGGCGGTTACATCACGGTGCTGCTGATGCAGCGCCTGGGACTGCCTTTTTTGCTGTGTCTGCCCGCGGCCTTTCTAGGCGCGGCGCTGATTGGCGCGCTGCTCGAGCGCACGCTCTACCGCCCGCTCTACCACCGGCCGCACCTGGATCAGGTGCTGTTTTCTATCGGGCTGGTGTTCATGGCTATTGCCAGCGTGGACTACTTCATTGGCTCGACGCAGCAGATCCTGCAATTGCCCGATTGGCTCAAGGGTCGCACTGAGCTGGGCAGCGGTGCCTGGCAACTGGGCATGGGCCACTACCGGCTGTTCATCATCGCAGTCTGTCTGGCGCTGACGGTGGTTTTGCAGTTCATCCTTTCGCGCACCCGCTTTGGCAGCCGGCTGCGTGCATCGGTCGACGACCAGCGGGTGGCCGCCGGCCTGGGCATCAACGTCAACCAGGTGTTTCTCTCGACCTTCGCGGTCGGCTCGGGGCTGGCCGGTCTGGGCGGCGCGTTGGGCGCCGAGGTGCTCGGCCTGGACCCGAACTTTCCGCTCAAGTTCATGGTGTATTTTCTGATCGTGGTGGCCGTCGGCGGCACCTCCTCCATCAGCGGGCCGCTGCTGGCGGCGCTGCTGCTGGGCATCGCCGATGTGGCGGGCAAATACTACATCCCCAAGCTGGGCGCCTTCATCGTCTACACACTGATGATCGTGATCCTGGTCTGGCGGCCGCAAGGCCTGTTTGTGCGGCAAGGGGGCAAATAAGATGAAGGCGCAAGACGCATTGCTGGGCGCCAGCCGCATGAAGGCCTGGGAGCTGGCGCTCTGGCTGGCCTTGCTGGCCTCGCCCTTGGCCCTGCCCACGCACGCGCTGATCATCAACGAGATCGCGATCGTGGCGCTGTTCGCGATTTCGCTGGACCTGATCCTGGGCTACAGCGGCATCGTCTCTCTGGGCCATGCCGCTTTCTTCGGCCTGGGCGGTTATGCAGCGGGCCTGCTGGCCAAGCACATCAGCCCCGATCCGTTGACCGGTCTGCTGCTGGCGGCAGTGGTGTCGGCGCTGGCTGGCGCGCTCATGTCGCTGACGGTGCTGCGCGGCAACGACCTGACCCGCCTGATGGTCACGCTGGGCTTTGCCCTCATCCTGTACGAGCTGGCCAACAAGCTGGACTGGCTGACCGGCGGTGCCGACGGCCTGCAAGGCGTGACCATGGGGCCGCTGCTGGGCCGCTTTGAGTTCGACCTGTTCGGGCGCACGGCCGCCTTGTATTCGCTGACCGTGCTGCTGCTGGTGTTCCTGGTGCTGCGGCGGGTGGTGCATTCGCCCTACGGCGCCACACTGATGGCCATCCGCGACAACCGGCTGCGCGCCATGTCCATCGGCATCCCGGTGGCTTCGCGCCTGGCCTCGGTCTACACCCTGGCGGCCGGTATCGCCGGCATGGCCGGCGCGCTGCTGACGCAGACCACCGGCTTTGCATCGCTGGACCTGTTCGATATTCACCGCTCGGCCGATGTGATGCTGATGCTGGTGATCGGCGGCACCGGCTGGCTCTACGGCGGTATCTTCGGCGCAGCGGTGTTCAAGGTCATGCAGGATGTGCTCTCGAACATCACGCCGCAGTACTGGACCTTCTGGCTGGGTCTGTTCCTGGTGGTGCTGGTGATGGTGGGCCGCGAGCGTCTGGTCAGGCCGCGCAGCTGGTTCGCCCGCGGCAAAACGCAGGAGGCGCGATGAGCGAGCGCGAGGCCCAAACCACCGTGCTGCACGCGCAGCAGCTGGTCAAACGCTTTGGCGGCATCACCGCTACCGACCATGTGACGCTGGAGCTCAAGAAGGGCGCACGTCACGCGCTGATCGGGCCCAATGGAGCGGGCAAGACCACCTTGATCAATCTGCTGACCGGGGTGCTGCCGCCCACAGAGGGCCGCATCGTGCTCGACGGGCAGGACATCACCGATCTGCCGCCACACCTGCGGGTGCAGCGCGGCATGGTGCGCACTTTTCAGATCAACCAGCTGTTTGACAGCCTGAGCCCGCTGCAGACCCTGGCGCTGACCGTCTCGCGCCAGCAAGGTCTGGGCGCGCGCTGGTGGCAAAAGCTGGGTCGCAATGCGCAGGTCATGGCACGTTGCGAGCAGTTGCTTGAGCGCTTTCACCTGAGCGAGGTGATGAACCAGCCCACCCGGGTCTTGCCCTATGGCAAGCGACGCCTGCTGGAGATCGCGATTGCCCTGTCCTGCGAGCCGCGGGTCCTGTTGCTCGACGAGCCGGTGGCGGGCGTGCCGGCTGGCGAGCGCGAGGAGCTTTTGCAGACCGTGGCGGCGCTGCCGGCCGATGTATCGGTGCTGCTGATCGAGCACGATATGGACTTGGTTTTCAGCTTCGCCAAGTACATGACGGTGCTGGTCAACGGCGCGGTCCTGACCGAAGGCGAGCCCGAGGCGATTGCCAACGACGAGCGGGTCAAGGCGGTTTATCTGGGCCACGGCACCGAAGCCACGCTGGAGGATGGTCATGGCTGAGCTGCTGCGTATCGAAGATTTGCGCGCCGGCTACGGCGAGGCGGTGGTGCTGCAGGGCGTGAGTCTGGCGCTGGAGCAGGGCCAGACCCTGGCCTTGCTGGGGCGCAATGGCACCGGCAAGACCACGCTGATCAACACCCTGGCTGGCGCCACCCGTCAGCATGGCGGGCGCATCTATCTGGGTGTGGGCGCACAGCAGGTCGATCTCTCGCGCCTGCCCTCTTTCGAACGCGCTGCCGCCGGCATTGGCTGGGTTCCGCAGGAACGCAACATCTTCAAGTCGCTGACGGTGCATGAAAACCTGACCGCAGTGGCCAGACCTGGCCCCTGGAGCCCGCAGTCGGTCTATCAGATGTTCCCGCGCCTGGCCGAACGCAAAGGCAATTTGGGCACGCAACTGTCGGGCGGCGAGCAGCAAATGCTGGCCGTCGGGAGGGCGCTGGTGCTCAACCCGCGCCTGCTGCTGCTCGACGAGCCTCTGGAGGGCCTGGCGCCCATCATCGTCGAGGAGTTGCTGCGCGCGATCGCCCGCATCACCCGCGAAGAAGGACTGAGCGCCATCATCGTGGAGCAGCATCCCCAAGCTATTTTGGCCATCTCGCAGCAGACAGTGGTGCTCGATCGCGGCACGGTGGTCCACCAGGGGACGGCGGCGCAGTTGCAGGCCCAGCCTGAACTCCTTGACAGCCTGCTGGGCGTGGCCCGCTGAATCTGTGCAGGGGCGGCCGGTGATGGCGCTGCGCAAGTACCGCCGTGATCTTTGCGCCAAAGTAAAAACCGTCCGAGCTCAAGACGCCGTACTGGCGGGGCATGGGCGATAGGCACCCCCACCTACAATCTGTAAACAGTCGCAACTGCGACAAGCCCGCGCCCCCATAAGACTCAAAGCAGGAGTAGACATGCCCACCCAACAAGCCGACGACCAAAACAACCGGCGGGAAGGTCTGCGCCGCGCAGCGCTCATCTATCACGAGCTGCCGACGCCGGGCAAGCTGGCGATCACCGCCACCAAGCAGCTGACCAATCAGCGCGATCTGGCCTTGGCCTACTCGCCCGGGGTGGCCGCGCCCTGCGAGGAGATCGTCAAGGACCCGAACAACGCCTACAAATACACCAGCCGCGGCAATCTGGTGGCAGTGATCACCAACGGCACGGCAGTGCTCGGCCTGGGCAACATCGGCCCCCTGGCCTCCAAGCCGGTGATGGAGGGCAAGGCGGTTCTGTTCAAGAAGTTTGCCGGTGTCGACGTGTTCGACATCGAAATCAATGAACAAGATCCGGCGCGCCTGGTGGAGGTGATCGCAGCGCTGGAGCCGACCTTCGGCGCGATCAATCTGGAAGACATCAAGGCGCCCGATTGCTTTTATGTGGAGCGCGAGTTGCGCAAGCGCCTGAAGATCCCGGTCTTCCATGACGATCAGCACGGCACCGCCATCACCGTGGGCGCGGCCATGATCAATGCGCTCAAGATCGCTGGCAAAAAACCGGAGGAGGTCAAACTCGTGACCTCGGGCGCCGGCGCTGCGGCGCTGGCCTGCCTGAACCTGCTGCTGCATCTGGGCATACGGCGGGAAAACGTGTACGTGACCGATCTGGCCGGCGTGGTCTATGAAGGCCGCACCGAACTGATGGACGAAGACAAGATCCAGTTCGCCCAAAAAACCGCAGCCCGCCACCTCAGTGAGGTGATCGTCGGCGCCGATGTGTTCCTGGGGCTGTCAGCCGGCGGCGTGCTCAAGCCCGAGATGGTGCGCAGCATGGGCAAAAACCCCATCATTTTTGCGCTGGCCAATCCCAACCCCGAGATTGCCCCCGAAGATGTGAAGTCGGTGCGCGACGACGCCATCATCGCCACCGGCCGCACTGATTACCCCAACCAAGTCAACAACGTCCTGTGCTTTCCGTATATTTTCCGGGGTGCGCTCGACGCGGGAGCCTCGACCATCACCCTGGAGATGGAAATCGCTGCCGTTCACGCGATTGCCGAGCTGGCGCAGGCCGAGCAAAGCGAGGTGGTGGCCGCCGCCTATGTGGGTGAAAAGCTGGCCTTCGGCCCCGATTACCTGATCCCAAAGCCCTTCGATCCCCGGCTGATGATGAAGATCGCGCCTGCGGTGGCCAAGGCGGCCGCCGACAGTGGCGTGGCGCAGCGGCCCATCGCCGACATGGACGCCTATCTGGAGCGGCTGCAAAGCTTTGTCTACGCTTCAGGTACCACCATGAAGCCGATTTTTGCTTCGGCCAAGATGGCCACCCGCAAGAGCGTGGCCTACGCCGAGGGTGAGGAAGAGCGGGTGCTGCGCGCCTGCCAGATCGTGGTCGACGAAGGGCTGGCGCGCCCGACCCTGATCGGCAGGCCTGCGGTGATCGAGCAACGCATCGCCAAGTTCGGCCTGCGTTTGCGTCAAGGGCGGGACTACGAGGTGGTCAATGTTGAGCTCGACGAGCGCTACCGCGACTTCTGGCAGACCTATCACCGCATGATGGAGCGGCGCGGCGTGACCGCGCAGATGGCCAAAATCGAGATGCGCCGCAGGCTCACCTTGATCGGCAGCATGTTGCTGCACAAAGGCGATGTGGACGGGCTGATCGTCGGCACCTGGGGCACCACCCAGATCCACCTCAACCATGTTGACCAGGTGGTGGGCAAACGCGCCGGTGTCAGCACTTACGCCTGCATGAACGGGCTGATGCTGCCAGGCCGGCAGGTGTTTCTGGTCGATACCCACGTCAACTACGACCCCACGGCCGAGCAGCTGGCCGAGATCACCACCATGGCGGCCGAGGAAATGATGCGCTTTGGCCTCAAGCCCAAGGCCGCCCTGCTGTCGCATTCAAACTTCGGCTCCTCCGACCAGCCCAGCGCTCTGAAGATGCGGCGCACCCTGCAATTGCTGCGCGAGCAAACGCCCTGGCTGGAGGTTGACGGCGAGATGCATGGAGATATCGCCTTGGATGCACAAGGCCGGCAAGCCGTGATGCCACACAGCACCCTGGCCGGCGAGGCCAATTTGTTGGTGCTTCCTAACATCGACGCCGCCAATATTTCCTACAACCTGCTCAAGACCGCCGCTGGCGGCAACATCGCCATCGGGCCGGTGCTGCTCGGGGCGGCCAAACCGGTGCACATCCTGACGGCCAGCACCACCGTCAGGCGCATCGTGAACATGACCGCCCTGACTGTCGCCGACGCCAACGCCAGCCGCTAGTAAGGCCTGCCGCCTGAGAAAAACCGCCGGCAGCTAGGTCGGCGAGATAGCAAAGGCTAACTTATCCGCCGATAAATCCTGCCTCTCCGGTAGGCCGATGCGGGTTAGCCCTTGCTTTTTTTATGCACATCCGTCACACTAATGGCCTGAAAGTTAAGGGTTAACCCGCGCAGCAGTCGCGGCTTGGCCCCTGAAGTTCAGGAAAGGTTTTTCATGTTGTGCAAATTGGGGAGTGGCTGGCGCCATACCCTGGCCTCGGTCCTGCTGGCCCTGACGACCGTTTTCGGTCTTCCGGCCGTTGCCAAGACGCCGAACACAGCTGACAAACCGGCCGAAACCACGATTGCCAAGGCGCAGCTGCCCGAACAAGGTCAACAAGTGTTGAACTTGATCTACCAGGGCGGGCCCTTCAAGTATGACAAGGACGGCACAGTGTTCGGGAATCGGGAGCGCCTATTGCCTTCCCACCCGCGCGGCTACTACCGCGAATACACAGTGAGGACGCCAGGGGTCGGTCACCGGGGTGCACGCCGGATCGTCTGTGGGGGCCAGCAAGCCAAAGCCCCGGACGCCTGCTACTACACCGAGGACCATTACGCGAGTTTCAGACGGATCGTGCAGTGAAGGCACTGCGGCTCCAACAGTTTTGTTTTTACCTTTTCAACCTGAGCTTTTCATGGAAAGAACCACGGAGATGGACACACCACTTCGTACTGTGAGGCCCAACATTGTTCAGTCCATACGCGCTTTTCGCGTGCAGGACTTGCAGGAGGCCGCCACTGAACTTGGCCATCACTTCCTGTATGCCAACCTGGCCAACGCCCAGAGCAAGCAGGACGTGCTGGACATGATCGCGGCGCAGTACACCTTCCCCTCGCACTTCGGCAAGAACTTCGATGCGCTCTACGACTGCATGACCGATCTGGTTCACAAATCGGGTCAGCAGCCGGGCTTCATCGTGGTGCTCGAGCATATTCCTGCCAACGCTAAATTTGACAAGGAAGCGCGCGAGCAACTGCTCGACATCTTCCGCGACGCCTCAGATTACTGGGCCGACCGAAAGATACCCTTCCGATGTTTCTATTCTTTTCTGTAGCCCGTTCCCCGGAAATTGGCCAGGGGGAACGGGCCAGCGAGGCCCAGCAAGCAGACGAAGGCGGCGAGGTGATGCCCACCGACAAACTGGTGGACGTATCGCCTTTGGCGCTGCGCATGAGCAGCCCATTTAACGCCGGCTATTGGCTCGCCGCCGCCTAAAGCGCGCAGCGATCTTGCTCATGAAAAAGCCCGCCTTCTGGCGGGCTTTTTTGTGGGTGCTCAGGAATCAGGCCAGGCTTTGCGCCAGCGCCACATACTCGGCCACCGGCACCTCCTGCGCGCGGCGCTGCAGATCAAAAGGACGCTGGCAGCCGCGCTGCTCCAGCCAAGGCCCCAGGGTGTGGCGCATCAGCTTGCGGCGCTGGCTGAAGGCCACCTGAACCAGCTCGCTGAGCAGCGCCGCATCGAGCGCGGGCGGATCGGCCAACGGACGCATGCGCACCACCGCGCTGTCGACACGCGGCGGCGGATCGAAGCTCTCGGGCCCGACCCACAAGACCTGCTCCATCTCATAGCGCCACTGCAGCATGACGCTCAGGCGCCCATAGTCGCTGCCCGAAGGGGGCGCCACCATGCGATCGACCACCTCTTTTTGCAGCATGAAGTGCTGGTCTTGCACCAGATCGGCGACAGCCAAGAGCGCAAACAAGATGGGCGAGGATATGTTGTAGGGGAGATTGCCCACCACCCGAAGCTTGATGCTGTCTGCGAGGCCGCCCAGCCGGACCGCCAACGCGCGCCAATCCAGTGCCAGCACGTCCGACTCGATCACCTCGAGCTGCGGATGCGCACGCAGACGGGCGGCCAGATCGCGGTCGAGCTCGACCACCACCAAGCGGCCCAGGCGCTCGACCAGAGGCTGGGTGAGCGCAGCCAAGCCGGGACCGATCTCCACCATGGTTTGCCCGGGCCTGGGGTCGATGGCGCGCACAATTTCATGGATGATCGCGTCATCGGCCAGAAAGTGCTGGCCAAAGCGCTTGCGCGCGATGTGTTTCAAGCGGGGCTGCCTCTGAAGCCGGCTAAACCGGCGACTCGCGGTATTCGATGTAGGCCCGGCCGCGCAGGTCCTGCAGCCAGGTACGCAACGCCTCTTCAGTCTTGCGATCACGCAGCTCGCGGCGAGCAAGCTCGCGCTTTTCCTTATCCGTCAGGGGCACCTCGCGGCGCGCGAGCACCTGAACCAGGTGCACGCCAAAGCGCGAGACCAAGGGCTCCGACACCTCGCCAGGGGCCAGGGAGTCCATCACCTGCTCAAATTCCGGTACCAGCATGCCGGGGGTGACCCAACCCAGGTCGCCGCCGGCCTTGGCCGATGGATCCTCGCTAAATTCCCGTGCTAATTGGGCAAAGTCCGTCACCTGCGAGCGCACCCGCTTGGCGAAATCGGCCAGCCGCGCCCGCGCCGCCGCCTCGCTCAGGCGCGGGCCGGGCCGCAGCAAGATGTGCCGCACCTGCGTCTGTACCGCTGAGTTCAGGTCGTCGCCCGGCAATTGCCGCTCGAGCAGCTTGAGCAGATGAAAGCCGGCACCGCTGCGTACCGGACCGGCTACCGCACCCACCTTAAGCGCACGGGTCGCATCGACAAACAGCGGCGGATAGCGATCGGGGCTGCGCAGGCCCAGCTGCCCACCGCTGGCCTTGTCGGGGGCGTCCGAAGCCTGGCGCGCGAGGGCTGCAAAATCGGCCCCCCCATCGAGCTGACGACGCAATTGCTCCGCCTTGGCCAGCAACACGCGCTCCTGCTCGGCCGTGCTCGCCTCAGGCACCGCCACCAGAATCTGCGCCAGGTGAATTTGCGTGGGCTCGGCCGCCGCAGCCGCGGCCTGGCGCTCGACCAAGTATCGGTCTATCTCCTGCTCGCTCACCCGCACCCGAGACTCCAACTCGCGGTCGCGCAGCCGCACCACCGCGATCTCATCACGCAACTCGCGCCGGTAGCGGTCAAAGTTGATGCCATCGGCGGCCATGCGCTGCCTGAGGTCGGCCACACTGACCTGGTTTTGTCGCGCCACATCGGCCAGGGCCTGCTCCACCGAAGCATCGTCGATGCGAATGCCCACATCGGCCGCCGCCTGCACCTGTACCCGTTCGGCTATCAAGCTGTCCAGCGCCTGCCGGGCAAGGTCAGCCGCAGCCGGCTTGCGTTCACTGCGAGCGGCCAGCCGCAACATGCGGTTGCGTACATCCTGATTGGTGATCGGCTCGGAATTGACGATGGCCACAATAAAGTCCAGCGGCGTTGAAGCGGCCGGGGTGGCAACTGCTGCGCCTGCGGCAGGCTGAGCCTGCACATGCAGGGCCATCAGCACCATGCCCATCAGACAGGAGGCAGGCAGCAGGCGCTGAAAAAAGAAATTAGTCATAGTTGGAAAATCGGCTCGGTGGGCTCACCTGGTCTCGCAAAAATTGGTAACGGGTGATATTGTTCTTGAGCGTTCCCAGTGGATTGTTGCCGATGCGCGAAAAGCCCACCAGTTCAAGCTGCAGCATGATCTGGGTATTGGCCCGGGTCAAGCCGCTGAAGGAGCGCTGCAGCACCGCCCGAGCGATCCAGCAGCAGCCATCGTATTCCAGGCCCAGCACCCCATCGACCAGACGCCCGTCGGTGGCGCTGTAGTTGAGTCGACCCACGCTGTACCAGCGTTGCCCGCCCTGTCCCCGGCCCGGGCCCAAGTCCTGCCCGCGATCGCCCCACAGGTCATTGATGGGCCACTGCCAGCCTATATCAAACTGCTGACTACCGCTATCGCCCGTGGTCACCGGCCGCTGCACCCGGTAGGCCGCGCTGAGCACCCGATAAGCACTGGGATGATAACGACCAGAAATGGCCGAGCGCTGGGACTCGCGACGTTTGGGGTTGTACTGGGTCACCAGATCGAGCGCCCAGACCTGCGATGCGTTAACGGTGGCGCCGAACATCAGATCACTGATGCGCTCGGCATTGACCGGCGGCGCGCTGCCGTCCAGCGTCACCCGCTGATCGGCAAAACGAACCCGCTGGGCCATGCCCAGCCGCAAGGTCTCAGCCCCGGTTTCGGGCACCAGCAGCCGCGAGCTCAGGCCCAGGGTGACCAAATCGGCATCGGCGATCCTGTCATTGCCCACAAAATTGTTCTCGGTGAACAAGGTGGCGAAGCTAAAGCTGTTCTCCGCGCTGTCGTAGTTGGGCAGACGGCTCTGATCGCGGTAGGGCGTGTGCACGTAAAAAGCGCGCGGCTCCAGCGTCTGCACGAAGCTGCTGCCGAACCACTGCGCCTGCCGCTCAAGCACCAGGCCTGAGTCCAGACTGAAGGTGGGTACAGCACGACTGGCTGCGTTTGCGCCACGCCAGTTCTCGGCAAAGCTGTAGTGGGTCGCATGGAGCTGCAATTTGGGCGTGATGTAGCCAGCCGGCCAGACCCAGGGGCTGGCCAGTTGGGCGCGGGCATACAGGCGGTCGGCATTGGTCTGGCTGGTCAGGCTGCGCAATGCCGAAAAGCGGGTGAAGTCGGTCTCGAGCACCGTCTCCAGCGGGCCTGCCGCCGAGGCCAGGCTGCTGCCGTGACGCAGAGCCAGTTGCGGCAGGCGGTCATAAGGGGGCACGATGGGCGAGAGCGGGTCCTGCAGGGTCTGCCACTGCAAAGCCCGCAAGCTGGCCTGAAATTGGCCCTGCGACCAACTCAGGCCGAGATCGGTCGGCAGCAAACGCTGGGTCAGGGCCTTGCCCTGGCGCGGGAAGTCGCGCCAGTAGTCATCGTCGCTGACCCGGTTGAGGTTCAGGTTGTAGGCCAGGTTGCCGGGCACACCCTCGCTCCAGCGCCCGCTGTGCTGCAGGGCGTAAGACCAACGCTGCTTCTCATTGATGCGGTCATTGGGCATCAGGTTCAGCCGCAAGCTGCCCCGATCGCTGCGCTCCAGATAACGCAGCTCGCTGCCCAGGTCCAGGCCGCGTTTGCTCATGAGGGTGGGTGTGAGGGTGGCGTCGTAATTGGGCGCAATATTGAAGTAGTAGGGCGCACTGAGCGTCAGGCCGCCGCTGGTGTCAAGCGCGTAGGTCGGCGGCAGCAGGCCGGATTTGCGCTTGTCACTGAGCGGAAAGCTCACCGTGCCGGGCCAGGACAGGATGGTGGTGTCCTGAAAGCGCAGCCGCATATGCTGGGCTTGGCCAACCTCGGCGTCAAAATCGAAGTCCAAGCGCTCGGCGGTGAACTCCCAGGCCGGCTTCCAGCTCTCATCGTTATCGCGCTCACAGGTGGTGTAACTGGCCGACACCGCACTCATGCGCTGATCGCCCAGGAATTCGAAGCGCTCGGCCTGGCCCTGGCCGCCGCTGCGAAAACGGAACTGCGGCTTGGCGAAGAAACCCTCAAAGGTATCGATGCGCAGGTCAAGCTCCTGGCCGCTGAACACGTGGCCTGAACGGCTCAAGCGCACCGGCCCGGTGGCCGTCAAATTTTGCGTACCCTGCTCAAGATCAATGCGCTCGGCGCGCACGGCGGTCTGCCCGCGGCGCAGTTGGGCTTGACCATCGACGCTCAGGCGCACATCGGTCTGGCCGCTGATGCGCTCACCCGACACAAAGGCCGGTGCCTGTTGCTCGCTGTCCGGCGTCGGTTTTTCGATCAACATCGGCGACAGCCGCAAAGCGGGGCCGGGCGTCTGCGCCGAGACGCCCAGCACCCCGCCCAGAGCCAGGCATGCGCCAGCCCGATGAAAAAACCGCATGCAAAAAGCTGGGCGCATCGTGAATATGAGATAAACCCGTCTGTCGAGTCCGTCCTCGTTGAACAATTATCCATGACCCATCCTGCCTCCAGCGATGCACAAACCCTGCCCGCAGCCACCAGCCCGGCTGCGGTAAGCTGGGCTGACCCGGCCCGCGAGAGGGCCTTCGAGCATTGGCTCCAGGCCATCAGCGCCGCCCGCCCTGTGCAGCCCGCCAGCTTGCGGCCCGCTTCAGCCGATGCCAGCTTCAGGCGCTACCTGCGCGTGAACGGCGAGGATGGCCAAAGCCTGATCATCATGGACGCGCCGCCCGACAAGGAGGACTGCCGGCCCTTCGCCCGGGTGGCCGAGTTGATGCAGCAGGCCGGGCTGCGGGTGCCGCAGGTCCTGGCCTGGGATCAGGGCCAGGGTTTCATGCTGCTGAGCGATCTGGGTGCACAGACCATGATGCAGACCATCCAGACCGGACCGGTGCAGGCCCTGCCCCTGCGCGGGCAGCCCACCCATGATCTGTTCCTGGCCGCCATCGATACCCTGGTGCGCTGGCAAAGCGCCTCCCGGCCGGACGTTCTGCCACCCTATGACGACGCCCTGCTGGCGCGCGAGCTCGGCCTGTTCCCTGAGTGGTATGTGGGACGCCACCGGGGCCTCACGCTGGAGCCGGCGCAAGAGCAGACCCTTCAGAGTGCCTTTGAACTGATACGGCAGCACAACCTTCAGGCGCTCGGTGGCGCACGGGTCTATGTGCACCGCGATTTCATGCCACGCAACCTGATGGCCAGCGCTGCGGGCGAGCCCCTGGGGGTGCTGGACTTTCAGGACGCGGTCTACGGCCCCATCACCTATGACATCGCCAGCCTGATGCGCGATGCCTTCATCAGCTGGGACGAGGAATTCGTGATCGACATCACCGTGCGCTACTGGCAGCAGGCGCGCAAGGCGGGCTTGCCGGTGGGGACGGACTTTGGCGAGTTCTACGAGGCAGTCGAGTGGATGGGCCTGCAGCGCCACCTCAAGATCCTGGGCATCTTCGCCCGCCTGACGCTGCGCGACGGCAAGGCGCAATACCTGGCCGACACGCCGCGCTTCATCGCCTATGTGCGCCAGAGCGCTTCCCGCTACCGCCTGCTAGCACCCCTGCTGCGCCTGCTCGAACAGATTGAAGGCGGCGCAGTGCAGGCTGGCTACACCTTCTGACCATGCCGCGCTTTTTTGTCCCCGGCGCGCTGGTCGCCAAGCAGAGCCTGGCGCTGCCGGCCAGCGCCGCCCGCCATGTGCAGGTGCTGCGTCTGCAGCCCGGGCAGGAGATCACGCTGTTCAACGGCGAAGGCGGGCAATGGCAGGCGCGCATCACCGCAATGGGGCGCAGCGATGTGCAGGTCGAGCTGCTGCAATGGCAGGCCACAGAGCGCGAACCGCAGCGGCGGGTGCATCTGGGCCTGGGCATGCCGGCCAATGAGCGCATGGACTGGCTGGTGGAGAAGGCCACCGAGCTGGGCGCGGCCAGCCTCTGGCCCTTGCAGACCGCGCACAGCGTGCTGCGCCTGAGCGGCGAGCGCGCCAGCAAAAAGCGGCTGCATTGGCAGGCGGTGGCGACAGCCGCCTGCGAGCAGTGTGGCGGCAACCGCCTGCCCGAGATCGGCCCCATCGGCGATTTGCCGCACTGGCTGGCCAGCGCCCCGAAGGCGCCGCTGCGCTGCCTGCTCTCGCTCGACGCACAAGCGCTACCGCTGGACACCTTGCTTGCACAGGCCAACGCGCAGGCCGAAGTCGTATTCCTCAGCGGTCCTGAGGGCGGCCTTTCGGCCGGCGAGGAGGCGCAAGCGAGAGCCGCGGGCTTTGTACCCGTCAGCCTGGGCACACGCGTGCTGCGGGCGGAGACCGCCGCCCTGGCCGCTTTGAGCTTGGCCGTGCTCGCTCGCGGCGGCTGAGCGGGTACACCTAGCGACGGCAGGCGCGTCGCACGGGGGTCAAGGCGCTACAGGCAGTGGCTGTATAAACGAGCCCTTATGAATGCAAACCTGTGGCTGCTGGTGGCCTGCCAAGGCCTGTTTTTTACCAACAATGTGACCTTCATCGCCATCAACGGTCTGGTGGGCCTGAGCCTGGCGCCGCTGGGCTGGATGGCCACGCTGCCGGTCATGGGCTATGTGGTCGGGGGGGCGCTATCGACCGGTCTGGTGGCGCGCACCCAAAAGAGCCTGGGCCGCAAGATGTCCTTCCAGATTGGGCTGGCCGTTGGCGGCGCCTCGTCCCTGCTGTGCGCCTGGGCCGCCTACAGCAGCAACTTCTGGCTGCTGGTAGCGGCCACGGTGGTGGCCGGCTACTACAACGCCAATGCGCAGCTCTACCGCTTTGCGGCGGCCGAGCTGGCCGCGCCCGCGGCGCGCGAGAAGGCGGTGTCGCTGGTCATGGCCGGCGGCCTGATCGGCGCGATTGCCGGGCCCAATCTGGCGGCAGCCACCAAGTCCCTGACAACGGTGCCTTTCGCCGGCGCGTATTTTTCGCTGGCTCTGGTGGCTGTGCTGGGCATGCTGGTGCTGTCCTTCATCGAGTTTCCACCAGCGCCGCCCAAAACCCATGCTGGCGGCGGTCGGCCGCTGTCGGAGATCGCTCGCCAGCCCACCTTCATCATCGCTGCCGGGGCAGGGGCACTCAGCTATGGGGTGATGAACCTGCTGATGGCGGCCACGCCACTGGCCATGCAGACCTGCGGGCTGCCGTTTTCCGATGCTGCACTGGTGCTGCAATGGCATGTGATCGGCATGTTCGCGCCTGGCTTTTTCACCGGGCATCTGATCAAGCGCCTGGGCACGCTCAATGTCATGACCATCGGGCTTATTCTCAATATTGCTTGCGTCATCGTGGCGGTAGCCGGCGTGGACCTGAGAAATTTTGAGATTGCGCTGTTCCTGCTGGGCGTGGGCTGGAATTTCCTGTTCACCGCCAGCACCGCCCTGTCGCTGTCGACCTACCGACCGGAAGAGCGCGACAAAGCCCAGGGGGCGCTCAACTTCTGCGTCTTCGCTGTGATGGCGGTGTCCTCCTTTGCCTCGGGCGTGTTGGTCACCTCGCAGGGCTGGACCTGGCTGAACCTGGGCTCCCTGCTGCCACTGGGCATCACCGGCGCGGGCCTGGCCTGGCTGGCCATCAACCGGCGCCCACCGCCAGCGGCCAGCGCCTGAACTTGGATTTGACCCTGGCCCGCCAGGATTAGGCGGGTAGCTGGGAGATCACCTGCGCCACTGCCGTGGTGAGCTTCTTTGCATAAGGCACGTGTAGGAATTCATTGGGCCCGTGCGCATTGCTCTTGGGCCCGAGCACGCCACAGACCATCATCTGCGCCTTCGGAAAGCCCTGACTGAGCAGACTCATCAGCGGAATAGTCCCACCCTGACCGATGGTGGCGCAAGGCGCGCCAAAACAAGCTTGCGAGGCGCTTTGCAGGGCCTGCTCCAGCCAGTCGGCCGTCGTCGGCGCATTCCAGCCATTGGCCCCGCCACCTCCTTCGAAGGTGACCTTGGCCTGATAGGGCGCGTTGTCTTCCAGCAGGGCTTTGAGGTCCTGCACCGCACGCGCCGCATCGACCAAAGGCGGCAGGCGCAATGAGAGCTTGAAGGCGGTGTAGGGCCGCAGCACATTGCCGGCATCGCGCAGGGCGGGCAGGCCCTCAGCGCCGGTCACACTCAGGGTGGGCCGCCAGGTGCGGTTGAGCAGGGCCTCCACCGGGTCTGCGGTCATGGGCAGGGTGGGCAGGCTGGCGCCGCCGCAATCGTGGTGGGCCCAGGGAAAGCGCTGGTAAAGCTCCTCGCCGAGGATCTGCGCGGTCACCTGTGCCTGCGCCAGCCTGTCAGCCGGCACCTCGCAGTGAAACTGCGGCGGCAGCAGGCGGCCGGTCGCGCTGTCTTCGAGCCGCTCAAGCAGGTGGCGCATGATGCGAAAGCTCGAAGGCACCACGCCGCTGGCATCGCCCGAATGCACGCCCTCGGTCAGCACCTCGACCTTGAGCGTGCCGGTCAGGTTGCCACGCAAACTGGTGGTCAACCACAGCTGATCGTAATTGCCGGCGCCCGAATCCAGGCAGACCACCAGGGCCACATCGCCCAGCCGCGGCCTGAGCGCGTCCACATAAGGCAGCAAGTCGTAGGAACCGCTTTCCTCGCTGGTTTCGATCAGCCCGACGATGCGCGGATGCGGCAGGGCCTGGCTTTTGAGCGCCTGTATGGCAGCGACGCTGGCATAGATGGCGTAGCCGTCATCGGCGCCGCCGCGACCATAGAGCTTGCCGTCCTCGTAATGGGCGGTCCAGGGACCGAGGTCGCTGCGCCAGCCCGCAAATTCGGGCTGTTTGTCCAGGTGGCCGTACATGAGCACCGTGGGCTGTGCGGCGTTAGAGCCTGCGGGCACCGGGCGGGTGGCGGCCACCTCAAAAAAGATGACCGGTGTGCGCCCGGGCAGTCGCAGCACCTCCAGCCTTAAGCCAGGCACTTTTTGCGCCTGCACCCAATCAGCGGCTTGCCGCACCACGGTATCAATATGGCCGTGCTCTGCCCACTGCGGATCGAACATCGGTGACTTCGCGGGGACGGCGATGTAGTCGCTCAGCCGCGCCACGATGTCCTGATCCCATTGGGCGCTGATTTGCTCCAGGGCCAATGCACTGTTGAGAACGGCGGCGGGCAGCGGGGCATTCATGGTGGGCTCCAAAGGTTCAGGGCGGCGAGGCCTCAGTGTGCGCCGAAATCCAGGGCCTGTGTTGCAGCTCGAAATCCGCGACTCAGGCGCCGCGCTGCAACTTGAACACCGCCCGGCTGGCCCGGGCATTGGGCCACCAGCGCACCGGCTGGCCCTCCTGCAGGCCAAACTCATCGAGGATGCTCAGCTGGTTCTTCTGCGCCAGGGCACGAAAGTCGCGCAAGGTACCGACACGGATATTGGGCGTGTCATACCACTGGTAGGGCAAGACCTTGGTCACCGGCATGCGCCCACGCAGCACCGCCAGCCGGTTGGGCCAGTGGGCAAAATTAGGAAAGGCGACGATGGCGGTGCGACCCACGCGGGCGGTCTCGCGCAGCATCACCTCGGCATTGCGCAGGTGCTGCAGGGTGTCAATCTGCAATACAACATCAAAGGAGCTGTCGGCAAACAAAGCCAGCCCCTCTTCCAGATTGAGCTGAATCACATTGACGCCGCGGGCCACACAGGCTTGCACATTGGCATCGTCAAGCTCGACCCCGTAACCGCTGCAGCCGCGCTCGCGCATCAGGTAAGACAGCAGCTCGCCGGTGCCGCAACCCAGGTCGAGCACCCGTGAGCCGGTTGGCACCAAGGCGGCCAGGGTTTGCAGGTCGGCGGAAGCTGAGGCCTGGTTCACAAACTCACCCGGTCAAAGTAGGAGCGCACCACCGCCGTATAGCGGGGGTCGTCGAGCAAAAAAGCGTCATGGCCGTGCGGTGCATCGATTTCGGCATAGCTCACGTCACGCTGATTGTCGAGCAGGGCCTTGACCAACTCGCGGCTGCGCTTGGGCGAAAAACGCCAATCGGTGCTAAAGCTCACCAGCAAAAATTGGGCGCGCGCAGCTGCAAAGGCCCGGGCCAGATCGCCGCCATGCGCGCGCGCCGGGTCAAAATAATCCAGCGCCCGAGTGATTAGTAAATAGGTGTTGGCGTCAAAGTATTCGGCAAATTTGTCGCCCTGGTGGCGCAAATAGCTCTCGATTTCAAACTCGATGTCCTGGGTGGTGAACTGGTAGGGGCGACCTGCAGTGAGCTGCCCGGCCACTGCCCTGAGCTCGCGGCCGAACTTCTCGTTCATCACATCGTCGCTGAGATAGGTGATGTGTCCGATCATGCGAGCGATGCGCAGGCCCCGCTTGGGCAAAACCCCGTGACGGTAAAAATGCCCGCCGTGAAAATCGGGGTCGGTCACGATGGCGCGGCGCGCCACCTCGTTAAATGCAATGTTCTCAGCGGTCAAGTTGGGCGCGCTGGCCACCACCACAGCGTGGCGTACTCGCTCGGGATACTGCAAGGTCCAGCTCAAGGCCTGCATGCCGCCGAGGCTGCCACCCATGACCGCAGCCAACTGCTCAATGCCCAGGCGGTCCAGCAGCCGGGCCTGGGCATGGACCCAGTCTTCAACGGTGAGCACCGGAAAGTCGGCGCCGTAGATCTGCCCCGTCTCAGGATGGCGGTGCATAGGCCCGGTCGAGCCGAAGCAGGAGCCCAGGTTGTTGACGCCGATGACAAAAAACCGATCGGTGTCCAGCGGCTTGCCAGGCCCGATCATGTTGTCCCACCACCCTTGTGACCGCGGCAGTAGCTGTCCCTGCGCATCCAGGTAGACACCCGCCACATGGTGCGAAGCGTTGAGCGCGTGGCAGATCAGCACCGCGTTATTGCGCTGGGCGTTGAGCTGGCCGTAGGTTTCATAGCTCAGGTCGTAGGCGCGCACGCTAGCCCCGCTGGCCAGGGCCAGCGGCTGCTCAAAATGCATGGACTGCGGCGTCGCGATGAGTGTCAAAACTGGCCTCGGAAAATACAAAACCCGGCATCGCTAAGGCGATCCGGGCTGTGCGGGTGTCGTCTTTAGCTGAATTTTTTGAGCGCCCGCAAGCTGAGCAAATCGGCGCTGAGTTGGGAGTATATCCCGCTCAAACACCCGATTTGAAGCTCGGCAGTGCCAGGGCAAGCAGCCCCAGTACCGCAAAAATCAGCGCGCTGATGCGGTGCACCAGGGCGATCGGCAGGCGCCGGGTCAAGCGCTCGCCCAGCCAGACCACCGGCACATTGGCCAGCATCATGCCCAAAGTAGTGCCCACCACCACCTGCAGCAGCGCGTCATAACGCGCCGCCAGCATGACGGTGGCCACCTGGGTCTTGTCGCCCATCTCGGCCAGAAAAAACACCACCACCGTGGTCAGCAGGACGCCAAAGCGCGGAGCGTCACCGCCTTCGCCCTCATCGAGCCTATCAGGGATGAGCATCCACACCGCCATGGCCAGAAAGGACAGGCCCAAGCCCCAACGCAGAATTTCGGGTCCAAGCACGTTGGCGATCCAGACGCCCAGTGCACCGGCCAAGCCGTGATTGGCCAGCGTGGCGATCAGAATGCCCAGGGCGATGGTCCAGGGCCGCTTGTAGCGCGCGGCCAACACCAGCGAGAGCAATTGGGTCTTGTCACCCATCTCTGCCAAGGTCACCAGACCCGTGGAGACCAGCAAAGCTTCCATGAGTGCCGGCATTTTATTACGCAGCCTGCGCCGGTCTGGCCATGAGGGGCCCCTAGGCATGCACCGATGATGGGCGCAAGCCACGCTCAGCACGAACAAGGCACATTTCTTGCTTTATTTTGGTGCGGGCGCTGTATCTCATGGATTTATGCACCAGGTTGCAGCATTTTTATGTCTTTAAGCCAAAAATTCTTATGGAAGCACTGAAACAGGGATCAGATGCATTGTTCATCTTGTTAGGGGGCATCATGGTGTTGGCCATGCATGCGGGGTTTGCCTTCCTGGAGTTGGGCACGGTACGCAAGAAAAATCAGGTCAACGCTCTGGTCAAGATCCTGGTCGACTTTTCGGTCTCCACCGTGGCCTACTTCTTAGTGGGCTACAGCGTGGCCTATGGCAGCAGCTTTTTTGTCAGCGCCGAAACCCTGGCCGCCAAAAATGGCTACGAGCTGGTCAAGTTTTTCTTTCTCCTGACCTTCGCAGCTGCCATCCCGGCCATCATTTCGGGCGGCATCGCCGAGCGGGCGCGTTTTTACCCGCAATTGATCGCCACGGCGGTCATCGTTGGCCTGGTCTACCCGTTTTTTGAGGGGATCGTCTGGAACGAGGCCTGGGGCGTACAAGCCTGGATCAAGGCTCAGACCGGCGACGAGTTCCATGATTTCGCCGGCTCCGTGGTGGTCCACGCGATTGGCGGCTGGCTTGCGCTGCCGGCCGTGCTGTTGCTGGGCGCACGCAGCAACCGCTACCGCAAGGACGGCGCTATTTCGGCCCACCCGCCGTCAAACATACCGTTTTTGGCCCTGGGCGCCTGGATTCTGACGGTGGGCTGGTTTGGTTTTAATGTGATGAGCGCACAGACCATCGACAAGATCTCAGGTCTGGTGGCTGTTAACTCTTTGATGGCCATGGTCGGCGGCACCCTGGTGGCGCTGATCCTGGGCCGCAATGACCCTGGTTTTGTCCACAACGGTCCTCTGGCCGGCCTGGTGGCCGTTTGTGCGGGCTCGGACCTGATGCACCCTCTGGGCGCCCTCGTCGTCGGTGGGATTGCGGGTGCCATTTTCGTCGTGATGTTCACGCTCACACAGAACCGCTGGAAGATCGACGACGTGTTGGGCGTCTGGCCCCTGCATGGGCTGTGCGGCGCCTGGGGCGGGGTGGCCGCAGGACTGTTTGGCAGCAAGGCGCTGGGCGGTTTGGGTGGCGTCAATCTCAGCGCGCAATTGCTGGGCACGGCGCTGGGCGTGGCCTGGGCTTTGCTGGGCGGCTGGGTGATTTATGCCACGCTCAAAGCAACCATGGGCCTGCGCCTATCGCAGGAAGAGGAGTTTGAGGGGGCAGACCTCAGTCTGCACCGCATTGGTGCGACGCCGGACCGTGAGGTGAACTGGTGAAACCGGCGTTAGGCTTTGCTTGGTTCTGGGCCGCCCCGTCAACGTGGCCCAGCGCTAGGCCACGGCCAGCGGTGTTTTCTCACCACAGATGCCCAATCAGGGGTAATTACCAGTTACTTTTATATACCCTTTCGCCTGGGCCTCGCGCATAATGGAAGAAGCGTGGCCTGAAAATGGCCCGCTAATTGGGTGATCGGTCAGTTTCGCGCGCTGTGCTTTCGGGACTCCATCGCTTTTTTCTGTGTTTTAGAGGAGTCCCTGAATGGGCAACAAACTTTACGTCGGCAACCTGCCGTATTCCGTGCGCGATGAAGATCTGCAGCAGAGCTTTTCGCAATTTGGCTCTGTGACCAGCGCCAAGGTCATGATGGAGCGTGACACCGGTCGTTCCAAAGGCTTCGGCTTTGTCGAAATGGGCAGTGATGCTGAGGCACAAGCCGCCATCAACGGCATGAACGGCCAGTCGCTCGGCGGCCGCAGCGTCGTCGTCAATGAGGCTCGCCCGATGGAAGCACGTCCTCCCCGTAGCTTCGGCGGCGGCGGTGGTGGTGGTGGCGGCGGTTACGGCGGCGGCGGCGGCGGTGGTCGCTCCGGCGGCGGCGGCTACGGTGGTGGCGGCGGCGGCGGTGGCGACGGTGGCTTTCGCAGCCCCTATGGCGGCGGTGGCCGTGGCGGCGGCGGCGGTGGCCGCGGCGGCTACTGAGCCCTCACCGGCTTGAGGCACCCCAGCGGGTGCCTTGATAAACAAGGCCTTGCAGTTTGCGCTGCAAGGCTTTTTTGTTTCAACGCGGCGCCAAAGTGGCCTTGACCCGCCCCTTCAACTCGGCCACACGGCTTTGATGGTCGTAGCTCAGGCTGTCGGCCGAAAATCGGTCCTGTCCACTGATCAGCACCGCTGGCTGAGGTGAGCGCAGCCAATTTTCTTGCGTGTTGATGATGAGCAGTTCGCCGCGCAACTCCTGACGGGGCCACTGCCGTCCGTCTGCCTGGGGGCCGGCCTCGCGAACCACCACCGCGTTTCCCATCAGCTGCATTTGGGAGCCGTCGTCCTGGGTGCGGGCCTTCAAGGCGGTGGCGCGGGTGACGCGAGCATCGGGCCCCACGGTGAGTAGACGAGGTTGGTCGACCTCCAGGGTCTTGTTGTCGCTGTAGTGGCGGATCTCGGCGCCGGCCAATTCATTTTGAATGCGCCCAGAGGCGTCATAGGTCTTGATCACCGCGCCGCGCATGAAAAAATCCACCTCATGCGCCCGCGCCTTGGGCGTCTCCTGAGGCTGGCTAAGCGCAGGTGTGCGCTGGACCATCCAGTAAGTGGCCAAGGCCAGCGCGCCCATGAGCAGCACCGGCAGGTATATCGAGATGGACTCCCAGCCGCGCTGCAGCCAACGGCCGCTGCGGCCGAGCAGCGCTGCGGCCAGGCCCATCAGATCAGCAGGACGCGTCATTGCAGATACTCGTCCAGGATTTTCTTGTAGCGCCCGCTGGCCACCAGCAAGAGGTCACACCACTGCCGCGCCGCCCCATGGCCGCCGCAGGCCTCGGTCACATGATCGGCCAGAGCGCGCACCTCGACATGGGCATTGGCCGGCGCCGCGCTGATGGCCGCGCGGCGCATGACCGGCAGATCAGGCCAATCGTCGCCCATGGCAGCGGCCTGCTGCCAATCCAGCCCCAGGGCCTGCAAGGTTTTTTCTGCCGCCGGCACCTTGTCCTCGGTGCCGAAATGGGCATGGCTGATACCCAGCGCCTGCACCCGTGCCCGCAAGGCGGGGCTGTCCCGACCGCTGATCACCACCGGCGTGATGCCAGCGCGCTGCAGCATTTTCAGACCGTGGCCATCGAGGGTGTGAAAGCGCTTGATGGTTTCAGACGCACTGGCCGCTGGATCAGCCAGAGCAGAGGCCGCCGCACGCTCGCTGAAATACAGGCCACCGTCGGTGAGCACGCCATCGACATCGAAAAAGGCCACGCGCACGGGCTGCGCCAGCAGCAGCAACTCAGGCGCGATCTGCAGAGCCGGCATGAATGAATCGCTAAAAGACAGCTTGCCCATCAGATCACCTTGGCCCGCATCAGGTCGTTGCTGTTGAGCGCCCCGACCAGCTTGCCCTGCGCGTCGACCACCAACACGCTGGTGATGCGGTGGAGCTCCATCAGCGCTGCCGCTTGCGCTGCCAGCGCGTCGGGCCGCACGGTGCGCGGGCCCCGGTGCATCACGTCTTGGGCACACAAGCCCCGCAGATCCTGGCCTTTTTCCACCAAGCGGCGCAGATCGCCGTCGGTAAAGATGCCCTGCACCGCGCCCTGGGCATCGACCACTGCTGAGGCACCCAGGCCCTTGCTGCTCATCTCGCGCATCAAATCAGAAAATGTCGCTTGCGCGCTGACCTGCGGCACCGCCGCGCCCGAGCGCATGACGTCGGCCACCAGCGTGAGCAGCTTGCGGCCCAAGGCGCCGCCCGGGTGCGAGCGCGCAAAATCCTCAGCTTGAAAGCCGCGGGCATCGAGCAGCGCCACCGCCAAGGCATCGCCCAGGGCCAATTGCGCCGTCGTGCTGGCTGTCGGTGCCAGGTTGAGCGGGCAGGCCTCCTGCGAGACGCTGCTGTCGAGCACCACATCGGCATGGCGGGCCAAAGGAGAGTCGAGTCCGCCAGTGATGGCGATCATCGCCACGCGCTGACGGCGCAGAGTCGGCAGCAGGCTGTTGATCTCCTCGCTCTGGCCGCTGTTGGAAATGCCCAGCACCACATCAACCTCGGTGATCATCCCCAGATCGCCATGGCTGGCCTCTGCAGGATGCACAAACAAGGCGGGTGTGCCCGTCGAGGCCAGGGTGGCGGCGATCTTGCGCCCAATATGGCCACTCTTGCCCATGCCCATGACCACCACCCGACCGCGGCAGGCCAGCATCAACTCCACCGCGCGCACAAAAGGTTGACCGACCCGATCAGCCAGGGCCTGCACCGCGGCGGCCTCAATGCCGAAGGTTTGCTTTGCCAAGGCCAGGCATTGCTCGGGGTTCAGGCCAGTGGAAGAGCTCATGTGAGCATTCTAGTCAGCGACCCGCGCGGGGCAGACCATTTCCGACCTGAAGCTTGCTCGCCGGAGCATCGGCTACCATGAACCAATGTCTGGGCTAGAGCTGACCTTGTTTTACCTACTGGCTGCGGTGCTGGGGGTGGTCGCCTGCCGCTCGCTCAAGCTGCCGCCCATGCTCGGCTACCTGGCCGTCGGGGTGCTGATCGGACCCAATGCACTGGCGCTGGCACAAAGCGCCGATAGCGTTCACTACCTCGGGGAGTTCGGGGTGGTGTTTCTGATGTTCGTCATCGGACTGGAATTCAATCTGGGCAAGCTGCGCGCCATGCGCCAACATGTGTTCGGCCTGGGCCTGCTGCAGGTGGTGCTGACCATGGCGCTGATCCTGGCCGGCGCCCTGTTGCTGGGCTATGTCGCACCACAGTTTCGGAGTTTGTCTTGGCAAGGCGCACTGGCCCTGGCCGGCGCGGCTGCCATGAGCAGCACTGCGCTGGTGGTCAAGCTGCTGTCCGACCGCCTGGAGCTCGACAGCGAACACGGCCACCGCGTCATGGGCGTGTTGCTGTTCCAGGACTTGGCGGTGGTGCCGCTGCTGGTCCTGATTCCGGCGCTGGGCTCGCCGGCCGAGCAGTTACTCGGTGCGCTGGCCCTGGCCATGGTCAAGGCGGCGGTGCTGGTGGGGCTGCTGCTGACCGGCGGTCAGCGGGTGATGCGCTGGTGGCTGACGCTGGTGGCGCGGCGCAAGAGCGAAGAGTTGTTTGTGCTCAACCTACTGCTGGTGACTTTGGCGCTGGCTTGGCTGACCGAGCTGGCCGGCCTGAGCCTGGCACTGGGCGCCTTCATTGCCGGCATGCTGATTTCGGAGACCGAATACAAACACCAGGTGGAGACCGATATACGGCCCTTCCACGACGTGCTGCTGGGGCTGTTCTTCATCAGCATCGGCATGATGCTCGATTGGCGCGAAGTGGCCGAGCATTGGCCGTTGGTGCTCTTGCTGCTGCTGGTGCCGGTGCTGATCAAGCTGGTGCTGATCGCCCTGCTGGCCCGGGGCTTGGGCGCCAGCGACGGGGTGGCGCTGCGCACCGGCCTGTACCTGGCGCAGGCCGGCGAGTTCGGCTTTGTGCTGCTGGCGCTGGCGCAAGATGGCAAGCTGGTGCCGCCGCAGTTGCTCAACCCGGTGCTGGCCGCCATGGTGCTATCGATGCTGGCAGCGCCCTTCATCATCATGCAGGCCAATGCCATCGTCATGAGGCTGGTGGCCAATGAGTGGATGCAGCAGTCGCTGCAGATGACGCAGATCGCGCGCAAGGCCATCAACACCACGCGGCATGTGATCATCTGTGGCTATGGCCGCTGCGGCCAGAACCTGGCGCGCATGTTGGACAAAGAGGGCATTGCCTATATCGCCCTGGACCTGGACCCGGACCGGGTTAGGCAGGCGGCAGCAGCCGGCAACTCGGTGGTATTTGGCGACGCCGCCCGCATTCAATCGCTGATGGCAGCGGGCCTGGCCCGGGCCAGCGCGGTGGTGGTGACCTACCTGGACACAGCCAGCGCTCTCAAGGTGCTGGCCAGCGCGCGCGAACATGCGCCGGCGGTTCCGGTGGTGGTGCGCACGGTGGACGATCATGATCTGGAAAAACTGCAGGCCGCTGGAGCGACCGAGGTGGTGCCCGAAGCGATTGAAGGCAGCCTGATGCTGGCCAGCCATGCGCTGGCCCTGGTGGGCGTGCCGATGCGGCAGGTGATACGCAGCGTGCAGGAACAACGCGACGCGCGCTACAGCCTGCTGCGCGGATATTTTCATGGTGTCGATGATGACAGCGTGGACGAGCTCGACCAGGAGCGGCTGAGCAGTCTGACACTGCCTGCGGGCATCGGCGCCGTCGGCCAAGCCCTGGGCGAGCAAGCCCTGCATGCGGTGGGCGTGCGCGTGGTGCACCTGCGCCGTGCGGACGGTCAGATCGTGGCTGCCGACGACGAGCTGGTGCTCGAAGGCGGCGACACGCTGGTGCTCTCTGGCCGCCCACCGGCCCTGGCCCTGGCCGAGGAAAAACTCCTGCAAGGATGAGACCGATGGACGTTTCCGAATACCTGCGCCGCCATATTCGCACCGTGCCCGACTGGCCGGCGCCGGGCGTGCAGTTTCGCGACATCACGCCACTGCTGCAAAACCCGCGCGTGTTCCGCGTGCTGGTCGATGCTTTTGTGCACCGCTACATGGACCCGGCGCTGCGGCCCGATCTGGTGGCGGGGCTCGATGCGCGTGGCTTCATCCTGGGCTCGGTGGTGGCCTATGAACTAGGCCTGGGCTTTGTGCCCATCCGCAAAAAAGGCAAGCTGCCTTTCACCACGGTGGAAGAAACCTATGAACTGGAATACGGCAGCGCGACGGTGGAACTGCACACCGACGCGGTGCAAGCCGGCCAGAAGGTGCTGCTGATCGATGACCTGATCGCCACTGGCGGCACCATGATGGCCGGACGCCGCCTGCTGGAAAAACTGGGCGGCACGGTGATCGAAGGCGCGGCCATTGTGGATCTGCCCGAACTCGGCGGCTCACAGCGGCTCAAGACCTCGGGGCTCCAGCTATTCACACTGGTGGACTTCGCCGGCCACTGAAGGCCGAAGGTGGCGGGCGGGCGCTCAAGCCGCTCAGGCAGCGGGCAGCCGATAACGGGTGCGCTGAAAACTGGCACTTGCTCCTGCGGCCGACAAGGCCGCACCCACCAGCAGGGCCACGCCCAGGGCCTGCCCGCTGGTCTGGCCATGGGCCGCAAACACCACCGCCACCAAGGTAGCCCCCAGGCTCTGACCGACCAAACGGGCGGTCGCCAACATGCCGCCGGAGGCGCCCGCACGGTGCACAGGCGCGGCGGTAATGATGGTGTGGTTGTTGGGCGACTGGAATAAACCAAAGCCAAGCCCGCACAGCAGCAGAGCCAAGACCACAGCATGGGTCTGCTGCCCGGCCCATGCGGCGTAAGCCAGAAAAACCAGGCCCAGACACATGCAGCCCAGACCCAGCGCGCCCAGCAAGCCATTGTGATAGCGGCCTATCCAACGCGAAGCCAGACTCGCCGCCACAAAAGTGCCTGCCGGCCAGCACGACATCAACAACCCGGCCTGTGGGGCACTCAGGTGCCAAGCCTCTAACAACAGGAAAGGCAGCACCACATAAGCGACGGTCTGCGCCGCAAAGCTGCCGACAGAGGTCATCATCGACAAACGAAACAAGGGAATGCGCAGCAGGTCCAGGGGCAGCAGGGCCTCGGTTTGACGCCACTGCCGGCGCACATGAACCACCCCCACGGCCAGACCCAAGGCCAAAAGGAGCATGCCCTGCGCCAGACCCTGGGCCAGCCCCGCTGGAGATTTGATCGCACGCGCGAAGCTCTCTGCCGCCAAAAACACCAACACGAACATGGCGCCATTGAGCAAAACATCGCGCCAGGCCAGCGGCTCGGCGCCTGCTGCCGGCTGATTGGCGGGCAGCGTGCGCCAGCCCAGCAAGAGTAAAAGCGCGCATGCCGGAATGTTCAGCGCGAACAGCCAGCGCCAGGACGCCACTGACAGGACCATCGCGGCCAGCAGGGGACCGGACACGGTAGCGATACTTACCACCACCGAATTGAGCGCCACGCCTTTTCCCAGCAAGGCCGGCGGCCAGACCAGGCGCACCAGGGCCATATTGACCCCCATCAGGCCGGCCGCGCCCAAGCCCTGGGCCACGCGCGCTGCAATCAGAACCGGCAGGGAGTCGGCCACACAAGCCACGGCCGATGCCACGCCCCATAGCGCCACACCGCCCAGGTAGACGCGCCTGAAACTGACGCGCCCGCCCCAATGGGCGACCGGCAGCAAAGCCACCAGCACCGCGAGTTGAAAGGCATTGATGATCCAGACCGCCTGGTCGGCGCTGACGCCGAGCTCGCGCGTCATGGTCGGCAGACCCAAGGCAATGGTGGTGGTGTCGAGCACCGACAAGGCAATGCCCACCAAGATGGTGAAGACTGCCAGGTGCCGCTGGCGGCCCTGCAGGCCGATGACAGTGGAAGCGGGCACGGATGACATGACCTTCAATCATCGCACGGGCACCCTGCCCGGTATGCCCGCAGCCCGCGCGCGTCAAGCGCTCGCTCGGGGCAAAGCGCTCAGTCCCAGTTGCGCAAGGCCTGACGCTTCCACATCTCCCAGGGCCTTTGCAAATGGGTGTCGTTCATGGTCGAGGTGGCCTGGGCCTCACCATCGGTCAGGAAGTTGATCTCACCGAGCCGCATCGCCTCCATTTGCAGGCGGGCGGTTTTTTCGGTGTAGATGGCGCGAAACACCGACTGCTTGATGCTCTGGCCAGCCGTCACACTGCCGTGGCCGCGCATCAAAGCGACGCTGGCCGAGCCCAGCACCTGGGCCAGGGAGCGGCCCAGCGCCTGGCTGCTGATCAAGAGGTCGGTGCTTTCGCCAGCGCTGTGGCGGATCTCGTAGACCGGGGTCACTGCGCCCAGGAAGCCGCTCATGTGGCAGATGGGGCGCAGGCGCGCGCTGGTCACGCCGAAGGGAATGATGGACGGCGAATGGCTGTGCACCACCGAATGCACATCGGGCCGGGCGGCGTAGATGGCACTGTGGATGAAGCGCTCGACATAGGTGCGGCGGCCTTGTTCGTCGTGCACCACGCCGTCCAGGTCGACCTGCAACAAATCAGCGGCCGTCACCAGGCCCGGGGCCATGCTGCGGGCGATGAAAAACCGATCGGCTTGCTGCGGATGCCGCACGCTGATATGGCCGAAGCCATCGAGCACGCCTTCGTTGACCAGGATGCGATTGGCAATCGCCAGATCTTGCAGCAGATCGTTCAGAGCCTCGTCCATTTTTATTCCGCCTTGATGTTGGCCTGGGTTGCGACCCGGCTCCAGCGCGTGATTTCCGCACGCATGAACTCGTTGCCTTCTTCAGGCGATGTGAAAAAGGGCTCAAAACCCAGTTTGGCCAAGCGCTCGGCCATATCGGGTGAGCGGCCGACCTGCACAAAGGCCTCGCTGAGTTTTTTGACCACCGCAGCCGGCGTTCCTGCTGGCGCATACAGCGCGAACCAGTTGGTGAAATCCAGATCCTTGAAGCCGAGCTCGGCAAATGTGGGGGTTTGGGGCAGGGCCGGGGTTCTTTGCGGCAAGGCCAGGCCCAAAGCGCGGATGCGGCCGTCCCTGATGTAGGGCAGGGCATTTTGCAGAGGACTGAACATGTAATTGAGCTGCCCACTGACCAGGTCGGTCATGGCCTGCGACTGCCCCTTATAGGGAATGTGGTTACCGCTGATGCCGGTTCTTTGCGCAAACAGCTCGCTCTGCAAATGCTGCGGGCTGCCGATGCCGGCCGAGCCGTAGTTGAGCGCGCCTGGCTTTTGTTTGAGCGCATCGATGAACTCGGCCACCGTCTTGACGTTAAAGCTCGGGTGAACCACCAGCACCACGCTGGTCTGCCCGACCAGGGTCACCGCCTGCAGGTCCTTGATCAGGTCATAGGGCAGCTTGCGAAACACCGCGACATTGGTAGCAATCGTTGCCGGTGAAAGCAGCAAGGTGTAGCCGTCCGGCGCCGCCTTGGCCACCGCCTGCACGCCGATGTTGCCACCGGCGCCCAGGATGTTTTCGACCACCACCGACTGGCCCAGCAGATCCCCCGCCTTTTGTCCGAGCGTGCGGGCCAATAAATCGGTGCCGCCGCCGGCAGCCACCGGCACCACGATCTTGATGGGTTTGGTGGGGAAAGACTGCGCGTGGGCGCCGATGGCGCTGACGGCCGCAACAAGCGTCAGGGTTTGAAGGAGGGTTCGTCGGATCATGGTCAAACTTTCTTTTGAAGACAGGGTCCATCGCGAAGGCTTGAGCTGCGCGACCCCCGGATTGTGGCCTTATCCTGCGCGCTTTGGCGCCAAGCCCTAAGCCGATGGCTGCAGCGAGCGCAAAGGTATGCCCGCATCGACCACCTGAGCAGGGTCGGGTGAGAGGCCTGCCTCTAGCCACTTGCGCGCGACCATGTAGTCGGCTGGCGCATTGACGGACTCCACGCAGCGCAGCCGGCTTTGCTGGTAATGAAACAAGCTGAAGGCACCGGGCTGAGGCCCCTGGCGCCGCAGGGTCTGCATGGGCCCAGCATCGAGCAGGCCGACCATCTGCAGCCGCATGGCACCTTGTTCAGACCAAAACCAGGGTATCGGCCGGTAAACAGCGGTGCCGCCGAGCAGGGTCGCAGCCGCCACCCGGGCCTGGTCCTGGGCATTCTGGATGGACTCCAGCCGCCATCGCCGTGCACCCATCGGAAACTGCGCACAATCGCCGATCGCCAAAATATCCGGGTCACTGGTGCGCATGCCGTCATCGACCTGCACACCATCGCCACAGGCCAGGCCCGCCGCCTGCGCCAACTCAATACGGGGCACAGCGCCTATGGCCAGCAGCAGCAGCTCCACCTCGCGGGCTCCAGCGGGCGTGCCCAGACGAAGCGGCTGGCCCTCATGCAGCACCGGCTGACCCAGTTCAGCCTCCAATTCAATGGTGATGCCAGCGGCGCGGTGCTGCTCCAGCACGTGGGCCGATAAAGCGGCTGAAACTGCCCGCCCCATCAGCCGCTGGCCAACTTCCAGCACGGTGACCGCCTTGCCCAAAGCGGCGCAGGTGGCCGCCACTTCCAGGCCGATGAAGCCGCCGCCAAGCACCGTGACCGCCTTACAGGCGCTCAAAGCTGCGCGCAGTTCGCGCGCATCCTGCGCGCTGCGCAGCAGCCGCACATTGGCTGCGTTGGAGGGCCAACCCGGCAATGTGCGCGCTCGCGTGCCGGTGGCCAACACCAGCTGTCCATAAGGCAGCACGGCTGCGCCTTCCAGGGCCACCGTCTTGGCCTGGCGGTCTATGGCCCGCACCGTCTGTCCCAATTTCAGTTGCACGCCGGCGTTTTCAAACCAGCTCGCCTCGCGCAGGAGCTGGGTGGGCTCTTCTGCCTTTTTGAGAAACGACTTGGACAGGGGCGGGCGCTGATAAGGCAGCTCCGGCTCCTGGCCCAGCAGATGAACCCGGCTCCCCTGACCGGCCTCGACCAGGCTGGCGCACAGCTGCACCGCCGCATGTCCGGCGCCGACGATCACGATGGAATCTTCAGTCACGGCTGGTCCGCGGCTTGAGACTCCGGGCTGGCGCGCTTGCGCATCGCGTGGGGATGGCGTTGCTGCAAATAGCGGCGGGTTGCCTCCTCGACCGAAGGCAGGTTGTCATGCAGGCGATGCAACAAATCCACGAGCAGCTCGCGCTCGGCGGGCGACAAGGGGTTGAGCAGGGCGCGCTCCCTCTCCAGCGCCAGTTCGCGGATTTCATCGTGCAGGGCTTGCCCTTTGTCTGTGAGCGTGGCCAGCCTGAGGCGGCCGTCTTTGGCGTCCAGCGCCATGGTGATCAGGCCCTCGGCCTGCATGCGCTTGAAGCTGCGGCTGACGGATGCCTTGTCCATGCCGATCACACGGCAGGCATATTGGGCCGACATCGTGCGCTCGATGGCCAGCAGCACCAGCAAGCGCCAGGTCTCTATGCCAGTGCCAAAGGCTGTGAGGTAGGCCTGCGAAGCACCGCCCGAGAGCTTGTTGGAAATCCAAGTCAGGTAGCCCGGCACGTAGCGGTCCAGGTCTATGACCGGGGTGGCGCGCTGGCGGACTTGAACAGCTTTCATTGCTGGCTGGCAGGCAAGCTGAGCACCAGCCCGTCCAGACCGGCGTGGACCTTGATCTGGCAGGACAGCCGGCTCTCAGCGCGCCGCTCACTGCTGGTGCATTCAAGCATCTCCTGCTCGTTGGACAAGGGCGGCTGGACCTTGTCCAGCCAGGCCGGTTCGATGTAGACGTGACAGGTGGCGCACATGGCCGAGCCGCCGCACTCGCCAACAATACCGCTCACGCCGGCGGCCACCGCGGCCTGCATGACGCTGTGGCCCTCAGGAACCTGCAGTTCAGTGCGCTGGCCTTCGTGAGAAATCAGATAAATCAGGGGCATGGCAGCTCAGGCAGGAATAAAGCGCAGGGGCAGCGTGGCCAAGGCGCGCAAGGTGTTGTTCAGCCGGCGCGTGGGCTCGCCTGCCCATTCGATGCGGGCAAAGCGCTTGGCAATGCCCGCGAGGATGAGCTCGCCCTCCAGCCGGGCCACCACCTGGCCTACGCAGCCGTGGATGCCCGAGCCAAACGCCATGTGGCCGGTGGGCCGGCGGGTGATGTCAAAGCGCTCAGGGTCGGGCCACTGGCGCTCGTCTCGGTTGGCGGCGGCCAGCACGGTGAGCACCTTGGATCCCGCGGGGATGGGGGTGCCCGCTAAATCCACATCGCGCGAGGTGGTGCGGAAAAAGGTCTGCACGGCCGATTCAAGACGCAGCGATTCTTCAAAGGCGCCCCGCGCCAGGCCCGGGTCGGCGTGGAGCCGGGCATAGGCCTCGGGGTTTGCGGCCAGGCACCACAAGGCGTTGCCGATGCCGTTGACGGTGGTGTCCACACCGGCCGACAGGAAGGAGCGCACCAGCATGGGCGCCTCGTCCTGGCTGATCTCGCCGGCGTCGGCGGCCTGGAAGATCTGGTCGCCAAAGCCACCGGGGCGCAGCATCGCGCGCTGACAGTGGGCCATGATCCAGGCCGTCACCGGCTGCACCTTCTCGGCGGCGCGGATGAGCAGCTCGTTGCGCGGGCCGAAGGCGTTGAAGATCATGTCGCCGTAGAGCAGCAGGTTCTCGCGGCCCTCGGCCTCCAAGCCCACGGCATCGGGAAAGACCTTGAGCGGATAGGCCTCGGCGATGCGCGAAATGGCATCAACGGCCTCGCCGCGTTGGGCCGCCTCGAGCAGGCCGTCGAGCAGGCGGTCGGCCTCCTGGGCAAAGCTCTCGCGGATCTGCGTGACGGTGCGCGGCGACAGGATGCGCGAGAGGACGGTGCGCGCGCGCGTGTGATTGGGTGGGTCGGCTTCGAGGATCAGGCTCTTGGGCCGAAAGGGCGTCTCCTTGTTGAAGTTGGCCAGCCCCACCCCCGCCGAGGAGATGTAGCTCTCGTGGTCATTGAGGACCTGGCGCACCGGCTCATGGCGGCCGGTGACGTAGATGCCGTACTTGGGCAGCCACACCACCGGGCCGGCCTCGCGCAAGCGCGCGTGGTAGGGGTAGGGGTCGGCGAGCAGCTCCTTGGAAAACGGATCGACGTCCAGCACGGGCACGCCCGCGGGGGCGGCTGCCAGGGTGTCAGTGGTCATGAGAATGCTCCCTTTTGTCAGTTCAATGGACACCCGCAACGCCCACGTAGCGCTCGAGCAGTTCGGGCCGCGCGCTCAGGCTGTCGCAGGCTTCGCGGTGGACGACCAGGCCGCGCTCGAGCACGATGGCCTGCTGGGCAAAACGCAGCGCGGCCTCCACCTTTTGCTCGACCAGCACCACGGCCACGCCGGTCTGGCTGGCCAGCCGGGTGAAGGCGGCCATGAGTTCCTGGCAGATGATGGGCGCCAGCCCCTCCAGCGGCTCGTCGAGCAGCAAAAGCCGCGGCTGGCCCAGCAGCGTGCGCGCCACGCTGAGCATCTGCTGCTCGCCGCCCGAGAGCTGGCTGCCGCCGTTGCCCTTGCGCTCGGCCAGGCGGGGAAACAAGTCGTAGGCTTCCTGCACGCAGCGCACCGGCCGGCCCTTGAGCCCGGCAATGAGGTTTTCTTCCACCGTGAGCGAGGGGAAGATGTCGCGCGTCTGCGGCACATAGCCCAGGCCGGCCAGCGCGCGCTGGCCCGGCCCGGCCTGGGCCAGGCTGCGCCCTTCAAAATGCACCGCGCCCCGGCGCACATCGGCCAGGCCCATCAAGGCCTTGAGCAGCGTGGTCTTGCCCACGCCGTTGCGGCCGATCAAAGCCAGGCGCTGGCCGGGCTCGACGGTCAACTCGATGCCGTGCAGCACCTGCACCGGCCCATAGCCGGCGTGCAGGTCGGTGACTTCGAGCAAGGCCATGGCTCAGCCCTCCTCGCCCAGGTAGGCCGCGCGCACTGCGGGGTGGCGGCGAATCTCTGCCGGGCTGCCCTCGGCCAGCACCGCGCCTTCGGCCAGCACCATCATGCGATCGGCAAAATGAAAGACCAGGTCCATGTCGTGCTCGATCATCAAAATGGCCAGGCCCGAAGGCAAGCTGGCCAGGGCGTCGAGCACCACCTGGCGCTCACCTGTAGGCACACCGGCCATGGGCTCGTCGAGCAGCAGCACGCGTGGGCGCAAGGCCATGGCCAGTGCAATCTCCACCAGGCGCTGCTCGCCATAGGCCAGCTCCACCGGCGCGCGCGCCGCCAGCGCGTCCATGCGCAGGGACTGCAAGATGGCCTGGGCCTCGTCCTGCACCGCGCTGTAACTGCCCAGTGGCCGCCACAGTCTGCCGATGGAGCCTTCGCGCTCGTGAATGGCCATCTCCACCTGCAGCCGCACCGGCAAGGTGGGTGCCAGTTGCGTGATTTGGAAGGTGCGCACCAGGCCGCGCTTGACGCGCTGGGCCTGGCTGAGCGCGCTCACATCCTCGCCGGCCAGGCGCACGCTGCCAGCGCTGGGCGTCAGCACGCCGGTGATGAGGTTGATCAGCGTGGTCTTGCCCGCGCCGTTGGGCCCGATCAGGCCGACCTTGTCGCCGGCCTGCAGACGCAGGTTGACGTCCCGGGTGACGTGCAGGCCGCCGAAGGACTTGTGCAGCTGCCGGGTCTCGAGCAAGAGCTCGCTCATGAGGACCCTCCCGCAGGCGCAGCCGCGCGCCTGAACACCTGCATCCGCCGCGCCAAGGCCTGGCCCCAGCGCTCGCGCGGCACCAGCACCACGGTGACCAGCATGCCGCCGATGATGAACAGCCAGTGGTAGGGGTTGAGCGTGGAGGCCCAGTGGTGGATGGAGGCAAAGATCACCGTGCCCGCCAGCGCCCCCCACAGATTGCCGGCGCCGCCCAGCACCAGCATCACCAGGGCCTCGGCCGAGAGCTCAAAGCCCAGGGTGTCCAAGCCCACGATCTGCGCCACCTGGGCCGCCAGCGCCCCCGAGATACCGGCGAACGCGCCGGCGATGGTGTAGAGCTTGAGCAGCTGCCAACGGATGCGCGTGCCCAGGGCCGCCATGCGCTGGCGGTTCTGGTGGATGCCCACGCAGGCCAGGCCAAAGGGTGAGGCCATCAGCCGGCGCATCAGCCACAGGCAGATGAACATCGCCGCAAAGCAGTAGACAAACGCCACCCGGCCCTGCAGGTCGAAAGAGGCCAGCCCCAGGATCTTGCCGATGGCAAAGCCCGACAGGCCGTCTTCGCCGCCGGTCCATGTGCGCAGCTTGCTGGCCAGGTTCTGCGCAATCTGGCTGATGGCAATGGTCAGCATCAAAAAGGTCAGGCCCTCGTAGCGCAGCAGAAAAAGGCCGCTGAGAAACGCCAGTAACGCGCCTGCGCAGGCACCGGCCAGCAGGCCCAAGAGCGGATTGCCCGTCAGGTGCATGGCCAGCAGCCCGGCCGCATAGGCGCCCACGCCGTACATGGCCGAGTGGCCCAGCGTGGCCAAGCCGCCGTAGCCGACCACCAGGTCCAGCGACATCACGAAAATGGCCAGGGCCGCAATGCGCGCGGCCATGGGCAATTGGTCCGGGAACACAAAGTAGATCAGCAACGCCAGCCCCAACAAGGCCACATAGGGCAGCACCTGGCGCCACAGCGGCGGGGCATGAAGAGGCAGGCCGGTCATGAGAAAAAGGCGTAGGTGCTCAGGCGCGCCGGGCCACCAGCAAGCCCTGAGGGCGCCAGGCCAGGAACAGCGCCATGGACAGGAAGAAGAAGAGGCTGCCCCAGTCCGAGGCCAGGTACTTGCTCGCGGTTTCAATGGTGCCCAAGGCCAGGGCCGCCACCGCCGAGCCGGTGATACTGCCCATACCGCCCACGGCCACCACCACCAGCACCAGCACCAGGTACTTGATGGGGTAGTAAGGCTCCAGGGGCATGAGCTCTGCGCCCAGGATGCCGCCCAGCCCGGCCAGCGCCGCGCCCACGCCAAAGGTCAGGGCATAGACCCACTGCACGGGAATGCCCAGTGCGGCCGCGGTGCCGGTGTTGTCCACCGTGGCGCGCAGCCAAATGCCAAAGCGCGAACGCCCCAGCACCCAGGCGCTCAGCAGCAGCACGGCCAGGCCGGCAGCAATGACCAGCAAGCGCTGCGCAGGCAGCGTGCGGATGCCTAAGTCCACCGGCGTCTTGAGCCAGCCGGGCAGGGGGATGAGCTGCACCTCGGGGCCAGCCAGCAAGTTGGCGGTGGCCACGAAGAGGAAGGTCAGGCCGATGGTGAACAGCACCTGCTCGAGTTCGCTGCGCCGGTAGAGCCGGCGCAGCACCAGGGCTTCGAGCAGCATGCCGAGCAAGCCGGTGAGGACCACGGCCGCCAGCAGGCCCCAGGCAAAAGGCCAGCCCTGCTCGCCCACCAGCCAGGCGGCCAGATAACCGCCCGTCATGGCAAAGGCGCCATGGGCCAGATTCACGAAACGCATCAGCCCCAGGGTGACCGACAGACCCACCGCAATGATGAACAGCACCATGCCGTAGGCGATGCCGTCGATCAGGATATTGGCCAGCAAGGTCACGCAGTCCCCCGGGGTCTCAAGCGCGCTTACTTGACCAGGCCGTGGTCGACCTGGGCTGGGAAGGTCTGCACTTCCTTGTTGATCAGCAGGCCGCCCGCGCCTTTTTCAACCACGCGCAGATAGACGTTTTGCGTGATGTGGCGGGTGTTCGGATCGATGGCGACCGGCCCGCGCGGGCTTTCCCACTTGAGCGTCTTGGCCGCGGCCATGGCCTTGTCGCCGTCGCGCTTGCCGCCGGTGGCCTCGATCATCTTGTGGATCACGTACATGCCGTCCCAGGCGCCCACGGTGGCGTAGTTGATGACCGCCTCCTTGTTCTGCTTGTTCACGGCCGCCACGAAGGCCTTGTTGGCGGCGCTGTCGCGTGCGCCGGAGTAGTGGAACAGGGTTGTCAGGCCCAGCGCGCTGTCGCCGAACTTTTGCAGGTCGAACTCGTCGGTCTCGGCCGTGCCCAAGAACTCGATGCCGGCCTGGCGCAGACCGTTTTCCTGGTAGGCCTTCACAAAGCCCAGGTTGGGCGGGCCACCGGGCAGGAACACATAGACGGCCTGCGCGCCGCTGGCCTTGATGCGCTGGGCGAAGGGCGCAAAGTCGGTGGTGCGCACCGGCATGCGGATGGACTCGGTGACCTGGCCGCCAAGCTTGCTGAACTCGGCCTTGAAAGCGGTCTCCGCGTCAATGCCGGGGGCGTAGTCCGAGACGGCCGTGACCACGCGCTTGTAGCCTTTTTTGGCCGCGTGCTGGGCCGCCGGCACCGTGACCTGCCAGAGCGTGTAGCTGGTGCGGATGTAGTAGTCGGACTTGGTGGTGATGTCGCTGGTGGCGGCATTGAAAATCACCATGGGCGTCTTGGACTCCTGGATCACCGGCGCCACCGCCGAGGCATTGGGCGAAAACACGATGCCGCCGATGTAGTCCACCTTGTCCTTGACCACCAGCTCTTGTGCCAGCGTGCGGGTGTTGGCTGGGTTAGGGCCACCCTCGTCGCGCCAAACAAACTCGATGTTCTGGCCGGCGAGCTTGCCGCCCTGGCTGGCCACATAAGCCTCGGCACCCGCCCTGAACAAGGTGCCGTAGTGGGCAAAAGGCCCTGAGAAGGGCGCAATGATGCCCACCTTGACGGTCTGGGCCTGCGCGGCGCCGACCATGCCCACCGCCAGCAAGGCGGCGCCCAACCAATTCATCTTCTTACCCATGCGTGTCTCCTGCTCGTTGAAATTCGGGAAGCGCCCAGACATCCCAGCCGAGCGCACCCTTGCGACTGTCGCCGCCAGATGGTTGATATGTCTACTAGTAGAAATACCAAGGATTCCTCGGGGGCGCAAAAAAACCCAGGGGGCCAGTGCCGCGCCTGGGTCGGGTAGGACGCGAAACAGCGCTCAGTAATGGACGACCGAGCGAATCGACTTGCCCTCGTGCATCAGATCAAACGCATGGTTGATCTCCGTCAGGCCCATGGTGTGGGTGACGAAAGGCGCCAGCTGGATGCGGCCGGCCATGGCGTCATCGACCATGCCCGGCAACTGGCTGCGGCCCTTGACGCCGCCAAAGGCCGTGCCCAGCCAGCGCCGGCCGGTGACCAGCTGGAAGGGGCGGGTCGAGATCTCCTGGCCCGCGCCGGCCACGCCGATGATCACGCTCTGGCCCCAGCCGCGGTGGGCGCACTCGAGCGCCGCGCGCATCACCTGCGTGTTGCCGATGCACTCGAAGCTGTGGTCCACGCCCCAGCCGGTCATCTCCACGATCACCTGCTGGATGGGCTTGTCAAAGTCCTTGGGGTTGACGCAGTCGGTCGCGCCAAAGGTGCGCGCCAGGTCAAACTTACTGGGGTTGGTGTCGATGGCAATGATGCGCCCGGCCTGGGCCAGCTTGGCGCCCTGCACCACCGCCAGGCCAATGCCGCCCAAGCCGAACACGGCCACCGTGTCGCCGGCTTGGACCTTGGCGGTGTTCTTGACCGCGCCCAGACCGGTGGTCACGCCACAGCCCAAGAGGCAGACCTGCTCGGGGTTGGCATCAGGCCGGATCTTGGCCAGCGAGACCTCGGCGACCACGGTGTACTCGCTGAAGGTCGAGCAGCCCATGTAGTGGAAGATGGGTTTGCCTTGGTAGGAAAAGCGGGTGGTGCCGTCAGGCATCACGCCCTTGCCCTGGGTGGCGCGCACGGCCACGCACAGGTTGGTTTTGCCGGACTTGCAAAACAGGCACTGGCCGCATTCGGCGGTGTACAGCGGAATGACATGGTCGCCGGGCTGCACGCTGGTGACGCCCTCGCCGACTTCGACCACGATGCCCGCGCCCTCGTGGCCGAGCACGGCGGGAAACAGGCCCTCAGGGTCCTCGCCCGAGAGGGTGAAGGCGTCGGTGTGGCAAACGCCGGTGTGCGTGATGCGCACCAGCACCTCGCCTTTTAGGGGCGGGGCCACATCGATCTCGACGATTTGCAGGGGTTTGCCGGCCTCGAAGGCGACGGCGGCGCGGGATTTCATGAGCAGACTCTCCGGGAAGAAGGACGGCCAGTTTAGCCAGTGCGCGCAGGGCCAGGGCCCGCGACCGGCTCTACTTGCCGATGCAGAACTTGGAAAAAATCTCGCCCAGCAAATCGTCGGGCGTGAATTCACCGGTGATCTGGCTCAGAGCCAGCTGCGCCTGGCGCAGGTCTTCGGCCAGCAGGTCGAGGGCGGGCGCGGGGTAGGCCAGTTGGGCCTGCGCCTGGTCGAGTTGATGCTGCACCGCCTGCAAGGCCTGCACGTGCCGCTCACGGGCCATGAACAGGCCTTCTGGCGCGGACTGCCAGCCGGCGATCTCCAGCAGCGCCTGGCGCAAGCCGTCCAGGCCCTGGCCGGTGCGCGCCGAAATGTGCAGGCCCTCAGGCCGCGAGGTTTGTGCAGCCGCGTCGGTCTTGTTCCACACCTGCAGCACCGGCACCGCGGCCGGCAACTGGCGCGCCAGCAGCTGGGCAATGGATTCATCGGCAGCGCGGTAGTCGGCATCGGCCGGGTCCTGGCTGCGCGGCAGGTCGTGCACAAAGAGCACCGCGTCGGCGCTGCTAATCTCGTCCCAGGCGCGGGCGATGCCGATTTTCTCGACCTCGTCCACACCGGGCTGCTGCGGCTCGCGCAGACCGGCGGTGTCGACCACATGCAGCGGCACGCCCTCGATCTGGATCAGCTGCGAGACCTTGTCCCGGGTGGTGCCGGCAATCGGCGTGACGATGGCCAGCTCCGCCCCGGCCAGGGCGTTGAGCAGCGAGCTTTTTCCCGCATTGGGCTGGCCGGCGATCACCACCTTGATGCCTTCGCGCAAGATGGCTCCCTGGCGGGCGCGCCGCATCACGGCAGCAAGGCGCTCCTGCAGGCGCTGGAGCTGGCCGCTGGCATCGGCCTGCGCGATGAAGTCGATGTCTTCTTCGGGAAAGTCCAGCGTGGCCTCGACCAACATGCGCAGGTGCGTGAGCTGCTCGAGCAGGGCCTGAATTTGCTTTGAGAACTCGCCCGAGAGTGAGCGTGCGGCCGAGCGCGCAGCGGTTTCAGTGCTGGCGTCGATCAGGTCGGCAATCGCCTCGGCCTGGGCCAGGTCGATCTTGTCGTTGAGGAAGGCGCGCTGGGTGAACTCCCCCGGCTGGGCTGCGCGCAGGCCGGGAAGTACATCGGCTGCTGCCTGCAGACAGCGCTGGAGCAAGAGTTGCAGCACCACTGGCCCGCCGTGGGCCTGCAGCTCCAGCACGTCCTCGCCGGTGTAGGAGTGCGGTGCTGGAAAAAAAAGCGCCAGGCCCTGATCGATGGCCTGGCCTTGGACGTCCAGGAAAGGGCCGTAGGTGGCCAGCCGGGGCTGTAAGGCGCGGCCGGTCAGCACGCGCGCCAGCGGCATCAGGCCGCAGCCCGATACACGCACCATGCCGACCGCGCCGCGCCCGGGGGCGGTGGCAATCGCAACGATGGGGTCTTGCTGACGGGCGAACATGGTTGCGGGCTCTAGGACGATGCGCTGGCGTTTTGACGGAGGCCCCTGCCCTCACCCCCGCCCTCTCCCAGGGGAGAGGAGGCAAGTCCGCCTCGCGCGGACGGCGCTTACTTGAACTTGGGCAGGTTGAACTGCGGCGGCACGCCCATGCGGGTGTTGATCATCCACTGCTGCGCGATCGACAGGATGTTGTTCGTGATCCAGTACAACACCAGGCCGGCCGGGAAGAAGAAGAACATCACCGAAAAGATCAAGGGCATGAACCACATCAGCTTGGCCTGCAGGGGATCCGGCGGCAGCGGGTTGAGCGCCGTTTGTAGCAGTGTGGTGAGCGTCATCACCACAGGTAAAAGGAAATAGGGGTCAGGCGCGGACAGGTCGTGGATCCAGCCTATCCAGGGCGCATTGCGCATTTCCACGCTGGACAGCAGCACCCAGTACAGCGCAATGAACACCGGGATCTGCACCATGATGGGAAAGCAGCCGCCCATCGGATTGACTTTTTCTTCTTTGTAGATCTTCATCATGGCCATCTGCATCTCCTGCGGCTTGTCCTTGAGTCGCTCGCGCATTTCCATGATTTTTGGGTTGATGGCCTTCATCTTGGCCATGCTGGCATAGGCCTTGGCATTGAGCCAATAAAAGGCGATCTTGAGCAGCAGCACCAGGGCCACGATGGACCAGCCCCAGTTGTTTATCACCTTGTGCAACTCATAGAGCAGCCAGTACAAGGGCTTGGCCAGGATGGTGAACCACCCATAGTCCTTGACCAGTTCAAGGCCGGGCGATATTTCCTCCAGCATTTTTTCTTCCTGCGGCCCGACGAACAATCGCGACTCCAGGGTTTTGCTGGCGCCGGGGGCAAGGGTTTGAGCGGCTGCGATCATGCCGACGGCATAGAGGTTGTTGTCGACCTTGCGCAGAAAAATATCGCGTTGCACGCCCTGGGCCAGCAACCAGGCCGAAGCAAAGTAGTGCTGCACCATGGCCACGTAGCCGTTGTCGGCCTGCTTTTCGGCCTCGATCTTGTTTTTCTCAATGTCGCTAAATTCCACCTTCTGGTATTTCTTGGCATCGGTGTAGACGGCCGGGCCGGTGAAGGTGGAGTAAAACGATGACTCACCCTCTGGCTTGTTGCCGTCACGCACCAATTGAAGATACAGCTGCGCCGCAACCGGCGCACTACCCGTGTTGACGATCTCGTGTCGCACGGTCAAGTCGTAGGCAGAGCGCTTGATCAAATAGGTTTTGGCCAGCTTGATTCCACCGACTTCCGGCGATTCGAAGCGCAATTCGAGACTGTCTTGACCGGGTTTGAATTGGCGCTCGGTCGACACCAGAGTCATGGGCGTCTTGTGATTGGGCAGGCTGCTACCGGGCACGCCAATCAGGCCCGTCTGTGCCAGGTAGACCCGATCCTTGCTTTCATCGAAAAGCACAAAGCCCTTGTCGGCCGCATTGAGGTCGGCGTACTTGGCAAATACCGAGCGTACCAGTGAGCCGCCTTCGGTATCAAAACTGAGCTGCAGTACATCCGTCTTGATGTCGATGCGCTGACGTGGGCTGGCAGCTGTTGCACCTTGTGCGGTCGGTACCTGAGAAGGAGTGGCTGTCGCAAGTGCGGTGGAAGAAGGCGCGGGCACTGATGCGGCTGCGTTGACGGAGTTTTCAGGCGCCTTGGTCGCTGGAGGAGCCGGCTGAGGAAAAAAAGTGGGCTTGTGCCCGTTGTGGATCTGCCATTGATCCCACAGCAGCACCATGGAAAAGCCAAATATGACCCAAAGGATCGTGCGACGGATATCGTTCATGGAGGCGGCTTGGTTGGGGAAGAGTGAGGCGGCGCGCCAGCGCCGCCAAATACATGGCCAGGAACCGGGTCGTGGCCACCGTCACACCAGGGGTGGCAGCGGACCAGGCGGCGCAGAGTCAGATAACTACCACCCATGGCACCATGGCGCTCCAAAGATTGCAGCGCATAGGCCGAACAGGTAGGTTCAAAACGGCAGGCCGAGCCCAAGCTTGGGCTGAGCAAAAGCCGGTAGGCGCGGACCAGGAACAACAAAGCCTGGCGGGGCAAGTCCAAAAGGTGTTTGATCATCCCTTGGTCTCCCGTGCCTTTGCATACAAGCTGAGCAACTGCGTCTGAACGATTTGCTTGAGAGCTTGCGAGGCTGCAGCCGGATATTGCTGAGTCGAAAACTTTTGCCGCAGACGAACCACGAATGCCCGAGGCCTTGAAGCCTCCAGCAAATGTGAAGACAAGGCATAAATCTGCCGCTTGAGCAGGTTGCGCGTTACCGCTCGTTTGGCCCAGCGCTTTGGAACCATGGCGCCCAAGGCAGCCTGTTGGGGATTCAAGCCCTGATCATCACTGGAGGTCAGCGGCATAGGCTGCACATGGATGGCGAAGTTGGCCGTCCTCGCCAAAACCGGGCCCTTAAGCACAGCTTCAAACTGCGCGCGGGATTGCAGCTTTTGCAAAGCCTTGCCCGCTAAGCCAAGAAAGCTCAGACCGCCAGACGCTTACGGCCTTTGGCCCGACGCGCGTTGATCACTGCGCGACCACCACGGGTGCGCATGCGCGCGAGAAAACCGTGGGTACGGGCGCGTTTGACTTTGGAAGGCTGATAAGTGCGTTTCATGATGAATCCTTGGTGCCCGCACTGGGCTGGGCTGAGCTGTTGGTGTGTCCAGGCTGGCCGGTTAAAGAGCCAGCACGCCCATGACCTCACTGTCCTCTGCTCACCCTAGGGTAAGCCTGAAAACCGCCGGTCCGTGCAGACGGGAAACCTACCATTATGAATCAAAGCTTGGCTCGCGACAAGAAATCTGCCATAGACTGTACGGTTTGAGCTCAATCCCGCTTGGGTCTTACTCTCTTTCGCTTGCGGCTATTCCGCAGCAAGTGGCCCGGCTCTGTTGCCCCTGCCTAGCGCCCTAAACTCAAATTTTGATCGCTGTCAAGCTTGTGGATAAGTCGCTTGACAGGCTACACTGCCGGGCTAAGAAGATCGATGCTATCCACAAGCCGCCCATGGGCCGGTTCTGAAAGTCAAACTTGAATTCCTGCTCATGAACGAGGCCCTTGAAACGCCGCAGCGACCCGATCTTTGGCACGGTTGTCTCGATCAACTGGCCCGTGATCTTCCTGAACAGCAGTTCAACACCTGGATACGTCCTTTGGTCGCCCAGCTCAGCCCGGACCTGTCCAAGCTGACTCTGATGGTAGCCAACCGTTTCAAATTGGACTGGATACGGGCGCAATATGGGCAACAGATCCAGGGTCTGCTCGAGCGCTTATGTGACCAGCCGATTCAACTAGAGTTAGTGATCACTCCTAAAGAAAGGCCCATAAGGACTGGACCTATCAATCAGGACCTCGGCCCTCTGACTGAACCTTTGGGACTTTTACCGGCGGATGAACCCAGCCCTGGTTTTAAAAATCGACTCAACACCGCTCTGACTTTTGACACGCTGATCGAAGGCACCGCCAATCGCATGGGAAGGGCGGCTGCCATGCATGTGGCCAGCAGCCTAGGACAGCTTTACAACCCCTTATTCATTTACGGAGGAGTTGGACTTGGCAAGACACATTTAGTTCATGCCATCGGCAACAAATTGCTGGCAGACAATCCAAGCGCCAAAGTTCTCTACATCCATGCGGAGCAATTTGTATCCGATGTGGTTAAAGCCTATCAACGCAAAACTTTTGACGAGTTCAAGGCGCACTATCACTCTCTCGACCTGCTGCTGATTGACGATGTTCAGTTCTTTGCCAACAAGGACCGAACCCAGGAAGAATTCTTCAATGCCTTTGAAGCATTGCTGGCAAAAAAATCACACATTGTGATGACCAGCGATACCTACCCCAAAGGGCTGACCGACATTCATGAGCGCTTGGTCTCGCGCTTCGATTCAGGCTTGACGGTAGCCATTGAACCTCCTGAGCTTGAGATGCGCGTAGCCATACTGATCCGCAAGGCCGAAATCGAAGGCGCGGCCATGCCGGAAGAAGTGGCTTTTTTCGTTGCTAAGAACGTTCGCTCCAACGTGCGCGAACTCGAAGGCGCGCTGCGCAAGATACTGGCCTACTCCCGTTTCAATCAGAAGGAGATCTCCATACAGTTGGCCAGGGAGGCTCTTCGCGACCTGCTGTCCATCCAAAACCGACAGATCTCGGTAGAAAACATTCAGAAAACCGTGGCCGACTTCTACAAGATCAAGGTCGCTGACATGTACTCCAAGAAAAGGCCCGCCAGCATCGCCCGACCCCGGCAGATCGCCATGTACCTGGCCAAAGAGCTGACACAAAAGAGCTTGCCTGAAATCGGCGAATTGTTTGGTGGGCGGGACCACACCACCGTCTTGCATGCGGTGCGAAAAATGAGCGCTGAGCGTCAAAAACTGGTTGAGTTGAACCAGCAACTCCATGTGCTCGAACAGACACTGAAAGGATGACAGGGGTGAAGATCCTGGCAAAGGCCCTGTGCCCAAGCTTGGGGACAAAATTTGGACAAGGACCGTCTTATCCACAGAAGAGTGAGCAAGGTCCAAGTTGTTCCACAATGGTCCCTAGGGATCCGCCGGCCCGTCAACAGCCTTAGCTGGGTCCGAAGTGATTGATTAAAAAGGGGAAAATGGTGGTATCCACAGCGCGGGCTGTCCTCTACTACTCCTACTATCTTTAAATTGAAGAAATAAAGAAGACAAGAAAGACGCAGCCCATGATCGTTCTCAAAGCAGCCCAAGAGCAGGTATTGGCAGCCTTGCAATCCGTAGCAGGCATCGTTGAGCGCCGTCACACCTTGCCGATATTGGCCAATGTGCTGATTCGCAAGATGGGTACAGGTATCGAATTGACCAGCAGCGATCTGGAGATTCAGATCCGAACTCATGGCAGTTTCGGGGGTGATGAAGGCAATTTCACCTGTACCGTCGGCGCCCGCAAGCTGATCGACATCCTGCGCTCTATGCCCAGCGATCAGACGGTCAGCCTGGAGTCCAATCAGAACAAGTTGCTGCTCAAAGGCGGCAAGAGCCGTTTCATGCTGCAAACGCTTCCAGCAGAAGACTTTCCTCTGGTACAGGAAGCCAGCCAATATGGCCCGGCTTTTTCTGTTCCGCAAAAAACCCTCAAGGCCTTGCTGGCCCAGGTGTCTTTCGCCATGGCGTTACATGACATTCGCTACTACCTCAACGGTATCTTGTTCGTTGCAGAGGGCAAGCAACTGAGTCTGGTTGCAACCGATGGACACAGACTTGCTTTTTCATCGGCCGACCTCGATGTGGATGTTCAACAAAGGCAGGAGGTCATCCTGCCGCGCAAGACGGTGCTGGAATTGCAACGTCTGCTCAGCGACCAAGATGGTGCGATCGAGATGCGCTTTGCGGGTAATCAGGCCAAGTTCAGTTTTGGTGGTATGGAATTCGTAACTAAGCTGGTTGAAGGAAAGTTTCCCGACTACAACCGGGTGATTCCCAAGAACCACACCAACATCGTGGTGCTTGGACGGCAGACCTTGTTGGCCAGCTTGCAGCGCACCGCCATCTTGACCAGTGAGAAGTTCAAGGGCGTCAGGCTCAATCTGGACCCGGGCAGCTTGCGTGTCGCATCCAATAACGCGGAGCAGGAAGAGGCCAGCGACGAGATCGATGTGGACTACCAAGGCGACAGCATAGAGATTGGTTTCAACGTGACCTATCTGATTGATGTGCTGGGCAATATGAACCAGGACATGGTCAAGATCGAGCTCGCTGACTCCAACAGCTCGGCCTTGTTCACCATCCCGGATGACAAGGCTTTCAAATATGTGGTGATGCCGATGCGCATCTGAGCCCCTTAGGCCAATACTCCAGCAGCCCGCGCACCAGCGCGGGTTTGTTCATTGGAAGAGATCCAGAAAGCAGTTATGACCGAAGAAAATCAGCCCAGCGACATGGCGCAGCCACCGATCGATGCCCATCAAGTGGGTGCATCAGAGGCGTATGGAGAAAACGCAATCCAGATCCTTGAGGGCTTGGAGGCTGTGCGCAAGCGCCCTGGCATGTACATCGGCGACACGTCTGATGGCACGGGCTTGCATCACCTGGTGTTTGAGGTGGTGGACAACTCCATTGATGAAGCCCTGGCGGGCCACTGTGATGACATCGTGGTGACCATCCATAGCGATAACTCCATCAGTGTGGTGGACAACGGCCGCGGCATTCCAACCGGCATCAAGATGGACGACAAGCATGAGCCTAAGCGCTCGGCCGCTGAAATCGCCTTGACCGAGTTGCACGCAGGTGGCAAGTTCAACCAGAACAGCTACAAGGTTTCAGGCGGTTTACATGGTGTCGGCGTGAGTTGCGTCAACGCGCTGTCGAAAATGCTGCGGCTGATCATCCGCCGTGAGGGCAAGGTTCACACCTTGGAATTTAGCCGGGGTGTGGTGCAAAACCGCATCATCGATAAAACAGACGGTATTGAAGTTTCGCCCATGCGAGTGATCGGTGAGACGGACAAGCGTGGCACCGAGGTGCACTTCCTGCCCGACGTCGAGATCTTCAAGGAAAACCATGATTTTCACTATGAGATCCTGAGCAAGCGTTTAAGAGAACTCAGTTTTCTCAACAACGGCGTTCGCATCAGGCTCAAGGACGAGCGCACTGGCAAGGAAGACGACTTTTCGGGCGCCGGGGGTGTTAAGGGTTTTGTGGATTTCATCAACAAAGGCAAGCAGGTCTTGCATCCCAATGCTTTTCATTCCACCGGTGAACGCCAGAGCGATCAAGGCACATCCATCGGTGTTGAGGTATCCATGCAGTGGAACAGTGGGTACAACGAGAACGTCCTTTGCTTTACCAACAATATTCCTCAGCGTGATGGCGGCACCCACTTGACGGGCTTGCGGGCGGCCATGACCCGGGTTATCAGCAAGTACATCGAGAGCAATGAACTGGCTAAGAAGGCCAAGGTTGAAGTTTCGGGCGACGATATGCGCGAAGGCCTGTGCTGCGTGCTGTCGGTCAAGGTACCCGAGCCTAAATTTTCAAGCCAGACCAAAGACAAATTGGTCTCCAGTGAGGTGCGTGGTCCGGTCGAAGATATCGTGGCCAAGACACTGACGGACTATCTCGAAGAGCGGCCCAACGACGCAAAAATCATTTGCGGCAAGATTGTGGAGGCGGCGCGTGCCCGGGAAGCGGCACGCAAGGCGCGCGAGATGACCCGGCGCAAAGGCGTGCTCGATGGCATGGGCCTGCCCGGCAAACTCGCCGACTGCCAGGAAAAAGATCCTGCGCTGTGCGAAATCTACATCGTCGAGGGTGATTCTGCCGGCGGCTCGGCCAAGCAAGGACGCGATCGTAAATTTCAAGCCATCCTGCCGCTGCGCGGCAAGATCTTGAACGTGGAAAAAGCCCGCTATGAAAAGCTGTTAACCAGCAACGAGATCCTCACGCTGATCACCGCCTTAGGCACAGGCATAGGCCATGCCGGCAGTGGCGGCGGCGATGGTAAGAGCGGCGCCGATGACTTCAATGTGGCCAAGCTGCGCTATCACCGCATCATCATCATGACCGATGCCGATGTGGACGGCGCACACATTCGCACCTTGCTGCTGACCTTTTTCTATCGGCAAATGCCCGAGTTGGTCGAGCGCGGCCACATCTACATTGCTCAGCCACCGCTGTACAAGGTCAAGGCCGGCAAGGAGGAGCTTTATCTGAAAGATGCGGCCGCCTTGGATGGCTTTCTTATTCGTATCGCTCTCAAGGAAGCCAGTATCGATACCGGCAGTGGCACGGTCTTGGCAGGCGAGACTTTGGCTGAGCTGGCGCGCAAGCACCAGGTGGCCGAATCGGTGATCAACAGACTCTCTGGTTTTATGGACCAGGAAGCATTGCGAGCAGTGGCCGATGGTGTGTCACTGGACCTCGATACTTTGCCGGCCGCACAGGTCAGCGCAGCGGCCTTGCAAGCGCACCTGCCCGACGCTCAGGTGGCTGGTGAGTTTGATGTCCGCACTGACAAGCCGATTTTGCGCATCAGCCGTAAGCACCATGGCAATATCAAAAGCAGCATCATTACCCAGGACTTCGTCCACGGTGCTGACTATGCAGCCCTGGCTGAAGCAGCTCAAACGTTTCGCCATTTGCTCAGCGACAAGGCGGTGGTTATGCGTGGCGAAGGCGAACGGCAAAAGCAAGAGCGTGTTGGCGACTTCCGTCAGGCGATGCGCTGGTTGGTCGCTCAGGCCGAGCATGCGACGGCCCGCCAGCGTTACAAGGGCTTGGGTGAGATGAACCCCGAGCAATTGTGGGAGACCACCATGGATCCCGCGGTTCGGCGTTTGTTGCGTGTGCAAATTGACGATGCCATCGAAGCTGACCACGTGTTTTCCATGCTCATGGGCGACGATGTCGAGCCGCGGCGCGACTTTATCGAGACCAACGCTTTGCGAGCTGCCAATATTGACGTTTGAGCCCCTGCCGCAAAACTGTCCTCGTCTGAGGCTCGCTGTGCGTCTCTTCTGACGCGGCTGAAGTTCCCTTCTCCTGACAATGCAGGAGTTTGAAGGAGGGCTGATCATGTCAGGCGATAGAAGCACACAGGGCAAGGCGCTGACTCCGGGGTCTGGACGCAAGACGGCCAATGACAGCAACAAGGTCGGCGCGCAGCCACCCACACAGAAGAACCAGGGAAAGCGCACGCCCTTAAGCCGGGATGACAGACAGGCGCATCTGGGAGCCGATAACCAGGCCCGTGAACGCCGGCGTCGACAGGGCGGGCCGGGTTCGGGGCCCATGCCGGATGCGGTTTGAACCAGGGCGGTTTTCAGGCTGGAATGGGCGTAGGTAGCGGGCGACCTCCGAAGTGGGCCGCCAGGTTTTGTGCCAGAAGTCGGGCCATGGCAGCCTGCGCCTCGGGCGAGCGTCCGGCCAGGTGCGGGCTTAGCAGCACATTGTCTAGAAGCAGCAATTGGGCGCTCACTCGCGGCTCGTCTTCGAAGACGTCAAGCGCAGCACCCGCAATCTGGTGTTCGCGCAGCGCCACCGACAAGGCCTGGGTGTCGACCAGGGCCCCACGGCCAATATTGACCAGGTAGCCAGCGGGGCCCAGGGCCTTGAGCACAGCGCTGTTCACAATGTGATGGGTGTCAGCGTCACCTGGCAGGGCAAGGACCAGGAAGTCACACCAAGCGGCCAGTGCGGCGAGCTCACCCATGTGTGTCCATGCCAACTCCTGCCGCCGGCGGCGTGAAAAATAAGCCACCTCCATGCCGAAACCCGCCTCGCAGCGTTGGCCTATGCCCTGGCCAATACGGCCCACGCCGGCAAGGCCTAGGCGCTTGCCGCTCAGGGCGGGTGGCTCATCGCTGGGGTGCTTCCAGCCGCCCAGGCGCATCCGGCGGTCCAGAGCCCCGAGGTTTCGGACGATGCCCAGCAGCAGCGCCACCGCATGATCTGCCGTGGTCGCGGCGTTGGTATCTGGGCCATAGCTCAGGGCAATGCCGCGGGCTCGGGCGGCGGCCAGGTCCACATTGTCGAAGCCTGCGCCTATACAGGCGAGGATGGACAGCCGCGGCATCAGCTCCATCTCAGCGGCGCTCAGGCCATGCACACCATGGGTTACCACAGCCTGAATATGGGGAGCGAAGGCGGCAATCGCCGCCTCGCGCCCGCCGTGCTCGTGGGCGTGCACGATATCGCAGATGCCCTCGCTGGGCAGCAGGGCCCGCGGCGATTCATGCACTAAATTGAGCAACAAAGGCTTGGTCATGCTAGGGCAGACAGCCCACGATATGGGGCAGGAATTGATGGGGGCTGGAGTGCGCTCTGATGCCCTCGCCGAGGACGCAGCTTCGCCAATGGGTCGGGGTACTCTGCTTGACAGGCATGGCGCTCTGGGAGAGGATATTGCCCTGGGAGAAATAAAGTTTCTTACTAGGAAACCTTGAAGCATTATATGTTGCTGCGCTCGGCCCAGACACGCCCTCACCTGGAGCCTTTTTTCAATGCCAAAGACCTGCAAGCCGCCATGCTGGGCTCGTTGAAGACAGCCGCACGGCGGTTGAAAACTCATTCGGTGAGTGAGCTTTGTTTTGGAACGCCATGTGAGATGGCCCTTGGGCTGGTTTGCAGACCCCTGAATTGAGGAGACCTAAAGCCATGAGCATCACCGTTACCCGGCTGTCCTACGCGCTAGGCGCCGCCGTCACCAATGTGGACCTGTCCCAGGAGCTCGATACGGCTACAGTGGCGGCCATTCGCCAGGCTTGGCTGGATCATCTGATCCTGGTTTTTCCGGGCCAGGATATTTCCCCGGCCGAGCAGATCCGCTTTAGCCGCTACTTGGGCCCGGTCGAGGAATACCCCTTGCACCACTATCGCCTGCCTGGCCATCCGGAAATTTTTCACTTGAGCAATGTGGGTGATGACGGTCAGCTCGGCAGCGCGCAGATGGCCAACCTTGGGCGCCATTGGCACTCGGACTTGTCTTTCACCGCACATCCGGCCATGGGCTCCATGCTGCGCTGCAAGCAGATCCCTGACTATGGCGGCACCACCTGCTTTGCCAACCAGTACATGGCGTATGAGCGGCTGTCGCCGACTTTTCGAGCGCTGCTCGATCCGCTCGAGGCGGTGCATGAACTGTTTTCTAAGACGCCCAACCTCAAGGACTTGGACCAGGGCCAGGTCAAGGACCTCAAGAAGGGCAATCCCCGCATCGCCCAACCTGTGGTGCGCACGCACCCGGAGACCGGTCGCAAGGCGCTGTATGTGTCCGAGGCCCTGTGCAGCGATATCGTGGGCATGAGCCGGGCAGAGAGCACGGCCCTTCTGGAGTTTTTGTTTCAGCACCAGACGCGGGTGGAGTTCACCTACCGCCACACCTGGAAGCCCCATGACATCGTGCTGTGGGACAACCGCTGTGCGCTGCACATGGCCGTGCCTGACAACGATCATTTACAGCCACGCGTGATGTACCGTACCACCATCAGCGGTACCCCTTGCGGCACTCTCCTCGACGCCTGAATTCAAACCCTAAAAACGAAAGCACCATGAGCACGCAAACGAAGCAAGCCGCACAGAACGATGAACAAGGTCTGGTCGCCCGCAGCATGGGCGGCGATGAGGCCCTGGCCGAGGCCCGCTCCCTGGTCGGCATGCCGATCCGCGTGGAGCAATGGAACTATGAGGCCGGTCGCGATGTGATCCGGCATTACGCTTGGGGCATAGGCGACGACAACCCCTTGTGGAGCGACCCCGAATATGCCAAGGGCACACGCTTTGGCGGCATCATTGCCCCGCCCACTTTTTTCTTCGGCGTCTTCGACGCCGTGGTCGCGCCCGGCCTGGAAGACATCCAGTGGTATTACTCGGGCATCGAAGCTCAATTCCTGCTGCCCATCCGCCGCAATGATGAGATCGTGGCCACGGCTGAATACATCGACGCCCGGCCGCTGCAGGGTAAGCGTGTCAAGAATATGCTGGTACAGACCGGTGAGGTGCTCTACACCAACCAAAATGGCGAGCTGGCCACTCGGGTCTTGTCGCACACCTTTCGGGTGCCACGATCGGGCGCTGAGGGTGGCCTGGACTATGAGCCTCGCCCCAAGCAGGAATACACGCAGGCGCAGCTCGACGAGATCATGGACGCCCAGCTCCATGAGTTTGTGCGTGGTGCCAACACGCTCTATTGGGACGATGTCCAGGTCGGCGAGAGTCTGCCGGGCACGGTGCGCGGACCCATCAACCAGATGGACATGACCACCTACTACGCCGGTGCTCCCGGCACCTCGGGCTATAAATCGACCAAGCTCAAGTGGAAGTACACCCACTGGGCCCGCACCTCGCCCGAGAAGCTGCCCAACAACTACGACAAGTGCTATTACGGTGCCAAGGTGCTGCCCAGTATTGGCCATCAGGACGCGGCGGTGGCCGTCAAGCAGCTGGGCATGCCCGGCCCGTATGACAACGGGCCGCAGCGCTGCGGCATGCTGGCCACCTGTGTGACCAACTGGATGGGTGATGATGCTTGGCTGCGCACCTACAGCACACGCATCAAGCTGCCGGTGATCTTCGGCGACACCACCTATTGCAAGGGCCGCGTCAAGGACAAGCGCCTGGAGGACGGCCGGGGCATTGTTGAGCTCGAGCTGTGGACAGAGAACCAGCTCGGTGAGGTCACCATGAGCGGGCAGGGCACGGTGGAGCTGCCGCGGCGCCAGGCTGCCTGAACACGCCCTGAGCCTATGAACTTCGCCCTTTTCCTGGACATGACGGCCCGGGGCGACCCGCATGGGCTGGCCGTGGCTGATCACCGCTTGCGCCTGAACTGGCGCGAGCTCGAATACCGCGCCTCGCAGTTGGCCAATCTGCTGCAGGCCCGCGGCCTGCGGCGCGGCGACCGCATGGCCATCTACCTGCCTAACCGGGTCGAAGTGGTGATCGCACTGCTCGGCTGCATGAAAAGCGGCGTGATCGCCGCCCCCTTGAATTGGCGCCTGGCGGGTCAGGAGCTGCACAAGGTGCTCGGCCATTGCGCACCGGCTTGCATCCTCACCACACAGGAGAAAGCAGCGCTGCTCCAGGTGCCAGCAGGGGCAGGCGTGCTCACGGTGGACGAAAAGGCGGGCAGTGGCAGCTTTTGGCTGGCGCTACAGGACAGCCCCGGCGTCTTTGCCACTGTGGGCTGTCAGGCCGGTGATGTGGCCAGCTTGCTCTACACCTCGGGCACCACCTCCAGCCCCAAGGCCGCCATTCACACCCACGGCATGCGTGTGGCCGTGGCTGGCGCGATGGCCGACTGCTTTGAGCTGTCCAGCCGTGACGTGGCTCTGTGTCTTTCGCCGCTTTTTCATACCAGCGGCACCAGTGTGTTCGCCAATGCCTTGTTTGCGGGCTGCCCACTGATCTTGCAAGAGAAGTGGAACCTGGAGGACTTCGTGCGCCTGGTGGCCGAAGAAGGCGTGACCTTCATGCACCTGATTGGCACCTTGCTGGTGGATATTGCAGCAGCGCCTGAGTCGGTGTTCGAGCCCCTGCGGGGCCGCTCGCGCATGCGCTTTACCTGGGGCGGCGGCCATGCGATCGCGGCCGAGAAATTCGAGGTCTTCGAGCGTCGCATCGGCGGCATCTTCTTGCTGGGCTACAGCCGCACCGAAGGGGGCTTGACCTACAACCCGCTGGACCGTGCGGCCCGCAATTTCAGCGACAACGGCCTGCCCAACCGCAACAGCTCGGACATCGCCATCCTGGACCCGGCGACCCAGCAGGTTTGTGCAACAGGCGTGACGGGCGAGGTTTGCTTTCGCGGCGACGGCGTCTCGCCGGGCTACTGGGACGGCCCCTATCTGCGCGTGACCCCGCCCTATGAAGGCGGCTGGATGCCCACCGGCGACAGCGGCTTTATGGACGAGCACGGGCGTCTGCACTTCCTCGGGCGTGGTGACCACATGATCAAGAGCGGCGGAGAAAACGTCTTCCCCGAGGAGGTCAGTGCGGTGCTGCTCAAGCTGCCGGGTGTGGCCGACGCGGTGGTGGTGGGCGTGCCCGACGAACGCATGGGCCAGCGCGTGGGCGCGCTCATTGTGCGCAGCGACCCGGCGCTGGCACCGGCTGCCATCGAGCAGGCCTGTCGCAGCGCCTTGGCTGGCTACAAGATTCCGCGCGTCATTGCGTTCACCGATGAACTGCCCAAGCTGGGCAGCGGCAAGGCCGATATGAACGCCTGCCGCAGTTTGTTGCTGGAGCTGGCATGAAGCCACAGACCGAAGACGTCTGGTTGATTACAGGCGCTAGCTCCGGCCTGGGTGCGGCCTTGGCCGAGTGGGTGCTGAAGCAGGGTCACCGAGCTGTGCTTACCGCGCGTGATGTGCGCACGCTCGGCCCCTGGGTCGAGGCGCATGGCCCGCGCTGTTTGGCCTTGCCGCTCGATTTGCTGCAAAGCGCAGACATTGGCCCCGCGCTGCAGCAGGCGCAGGCGTATTTTGGACGCCTGGACGTGCTGGTCAACAATGCCGGGCGCGGCTATATGACGGCCATCGAACACGCGCGGGATGAAGACATCCGCAGCATCTTCGAGCTCAATTTCTTTGCGATGGACACGCTCACCCGCGCTGCGCTGCCCGGGCTGCGCGCGCAGCGGCGCGGCCACATCGTCAACATTTCCTCCACCGGCGGTTTGGTGGGGCGCGCCGGCTCGGGCTTTTACGCCGCCACCAAGTTCGCCATGGAGGGCTATTCGGAGGCCCTGGCGCAAGAACTTGCGCCGCACGGTGTGGGCGTGACCGTGGTCGAGCCCGGGTCTTTTCGCACCCGCTTTGCTGACGCCCTGCTGCAAGGCAGTGTCCGTGATTACGAAGAGACCGCTGGCGCGCGCCTGCAGGCCGTGCTCAGCAACACCGGGCTTCAGCCCGGCGATCCCGAGCGGGGCGCCCGCTTGATCTACGAAGCTGTCACCTGCCCGTCGCCACCGCTGCACCTGCCTTTGGGGGCTGGCACGGTGGGCGTGTTTCGTGACAAGGCCAAGGCCCTGATGCGCGACTTTGAAACCTGGGAGGCAGGCGCTGCGGCGACCGAGCATCCCGCCCATGAACCCCAAGGAAACAAGCCATGAATGCCGATATGCCCCCGCCCAGACCAGCTGCGCCTGCCGGCATGTCGCCCGACGAATGGGAGCTGCGGCTGGACCTGGCCGCTTGCTACAGGCTATTCCACCATTTTCGCTTCACTGACCTGATCTACAACCACATCTCGGCCCGGGTGGGTGGCGAGCAAGAGCATTTCCTGATCAACCCCTACGGCCTGATGTACAACGAGGTGACGGCCAGCAGCCTGGTCAAGGTGGATGTGGACGGCCGAGTGATCGAGGACCCCTTGGGCCTGGGCATCAACCCCGGCGGCTTTACCATCCACAGCGCGGTGCACCGCGCGCGCCCAGATGTGCTGTGTGTGATGCACACCCACACCGCAGCGAGCGTGGCGGTAGCCACCTTGGAGTGCGGCCTGCTGCCGCTGACCCAGCATGCGATGCGCTTTGCCGGGCGCATCGCCTATCACGACTATGAGGGCATTTATTTCACCGACGATGAGCGTCAGCGCCTGCAGGCCAATCTGGGGCAGCGCATGGTCATGCTGCTGCGCAACCACGGCTCCCTGGTCTGTGGGCGCAGCATTGCCGATGCCTTTGACACCATGTACTACCTCGAGCGGGCCTGTCAGTTGCAAATGACGCTGCTGGCCAGCGGCCGCAAGCTGGTCGAGCCTGCGCCTGAGGTGGCCGAACAGGTGGCCTCGGTGTTTGAGTCACCTACTCGCAAGGGCGCTCAAAAGACCTGGCCGGCCATGCTCAGGCTGCTCGCGCGCGAGCAGCCTGACTACCAGCAGTAGGCTCAGCCCTTTTGAGCCTTCTCTAGGCTGGCGATGTAGTCGACCACCTTGTAGCCGGTCATGCCCCAGGTGGTGACGCCGCAGACATGCATGACCTGCATGCAGGCCTCGGCCAGCTCACCAGAGGTCATGCCGGCCTTGAAGCCCGCATGGCCGTGGTTCTTGGCGCCGTCTAGGTTGCCGGTCACCACGTCAAGTACCGTGTAGAGCAGCTCCTTGGTCTTGATGTCCAGGTGCGCGCCCTCGCTGGTTGAGCGGTACACCCCCTCGCGAAAGCGCAGATAGCCGACGAACTGGTCGGGGGCATGTTCCATCATGGCCCGGATAGGCTCGGGCAGGTTGCCCAGGGTCTCCATGAAGTGGGCCTTGCCCTTTTCCACGGCTTGCTGCATTTCTTGTTGGCGTTCGTTCTCGCTCATCGCGGCTCCTTTTAAAAAATCAGATCAGTGAGCCACGGCCGCATGGCCGTGGGGATAGACGGTGCAACCCACGCGCTGCGACAGCACGCGGCAGGCACCATGCAGCGCCTCGATCAGCTGGGGCTCCTGCTGGGTGGGGACCACATGGCTGGGAAAGGCCAAGCCCAGCGTGCCCAGGGGCTGCCCGCCGCGGCCATAGACCGGTGCTGAAATCACACCCAGGCCGGGCGCGGTCTCCCCGCGCTGCACGGAGTAGCCTTCCTGGCGGGCCAGCTCGACCCGCTTGTCGATCTCTTCGAAGTCGGTGATGGTGCGCTCGGTGAAGACCGGAAGCTGTTGCTGTCGCAGCCGGCGCGCCCGCTCAGGGTCCATGGTGGCCAGCAGCACCCGGCCTGAGGAGGTGGCGTGCACAGGCAGCCAGGTGCCGGCACGCCAGCCGGTGTCCATGAACAGTGGGCCTTCGATGCCCAGCAGATAGAGCACCCGGTCGCCGTCGAGCACCGACAGGCGGGCGCTGTGGCCGGTCGATTCCACCAGGTCGCGCATCACCGGCATGGCCCCGCGGCACAGGTTGTTGAAGTTGAGGTAGCGCGACCCCAGTGCATACAGGCGCGAGCCCACCTGGTAGCGGCGCGATTCGTTGTTTTGCGTGAGCAGCCCGAACTCAGCGAAGGTCGACAGCACCTTGGAGACCTGGCTTTTGGACAGCTTGCAGCGCTCGGCCAGTTCGCCCACGCCAAAGTCCTGCTGTTCTTCGCAAAAAGCCATCATCACCCGCAGCGCTGAGCGCAGCGACTTCATGCCTTCGGCGTCGGCCGTCCCTTCTTTGAGCAGCTCTTCGTTCACCATGCGGCCTCCAGCAGGGCCATCACCGCATCGGCCGAGTCGGTGCGGCGGGGGTTGAAATAAAGGCCCCGGTCGGACATGGTGTCCTGCGCGATGGCTGCCAGCAAGCTGCGGTCCAACCCGGTGTCGCGCAGCCGGCTGGGCACCTGCGCCAGTCGCTGCAGCTCGCGCACCTGCGCAATAGCGGCCAGCGCCATCTCGGGCTCGGTGCCGGGCGCCACACCCAGCGCGGGCGCCATGGTGGCCAGCTCGCGTTCGCAGACCGGCAAGTTGTAGGCCATGGCGTGGGGCAACATCACCGAGTTGGCCACGCCGTGCGACAGGCCTCCGCGCGCACCCAGGCAGTGGCAGACGGCGTGGTGTATGCCCACCCGCGCATTGGAGATGACCATGCCCGAGAGGTGGGCGGCGGTGAGAACGCCGGCGCGCGCGTCCACGTCGGCAGGATCTTGCGCCATGCGTGGCAAGGACTGGCGAAACAGCCGAATGCTGTGCAGGGCCAGCGCATCAGAGATCGGGTTGCGCAGCCTCGAATACAGGCCTTCGACCGAATGCGCCAGTCCGTTCATGGCGGTGGTGGCCATCACCCGCACCGGCACCTCGACGTTGGCCTCGGGGTCCAGCACGATCAGGCGCATGGCCAGGGTGTTGTCCCAGAACAGCAGCTTGCGGCCCTGTGCATCGCGCACGCCCAGGCCGGGCGTGACTTCGGCGGCCGAGGCGGTGGTGACCACCGCAGCCAAGGGCAGCTTGGGCGCTGGCAGCGGTTTGGGAAAAAACTGGTCAGGCGGAATGAAGCGGCTGGCATGTTCCTCCAGCCGGCCGCCCTCGCCCAGCAAGATGGCGATGGCCTTGGCGGTGTCAGAGGCGCTGCCGCCGCCGACAGCGAGCAGACCATCGACGCGCAACTCACGCGCCAGCTCGGCGCCGCGGGTGACCATGTCCACCGAGGAATGCTCGACCACCTGGTCGTACACCGTGATGGCACGCGGGCCCAGTGCTGCCATCACGCGCTCGAACAGGCGGCTTTTGCGTGTGTTGCCGCCGCAGACCACCATCACGCGCTCGCAGCCGAGGGTGGCCATCTCGGTGCCCAGGGTATCGACCACGCCCGGGCGCAGCAAGACCCGGGTGCCGGTGTTGCGGTAGTCCAGCCAGCCCGCGGGCAGCATGTCGGGGGCGCGCTGAGCGCCGGTGTCAGAGGTGGATTTGTTCATGGCGCTCATTGCTTGGGGGTCCATGGCTCATGGGCAGCGGCGTCCCAGAACACCGTCTTGCGGTGCGCCCAGTCGGCCAGCAGGTACAGGCTCACGCCGATGACGCTGAGCACTACCAGGATGGCAAATACGCCCGGTGTGTCCAGCTTGAACATCAGCTGGCTCATGAGATAGCCCAGCCCGGCCTCAGCGCCCACGAATTCGGCGGCGATGGCGCCCAGCAGCGCCAGCACCACCGAGGTTTTCATGCCGGCAAAAATGTAGGGCGCGGCGCTGGGCAGGCGCACCCAAATCAATTCATCCCAGGCGCCACCCTTGAGGGATCGTATCAGTGCGATGCGGTCGCTCTCCACGGCGCGCAGCCCGACAATCACATTGACCAGCACCGGAAAGATGGCCACGATCATGGTGATGAGGATCTTCGACTCGATGCCAAAACCCACCCAGATCATCATCAGCGGTGCCAGTGCGATCTTGGGCATGGTCTGCAAGGCCAGCAGATAGGGATAGACCATCACCTCGAAGGTGCGCGAAAGTGCGATCGGCGTGCCCAGCGCGATGCCAAAGCTAACGCCCAGTGCGTAGCCTATGACCACCTCCTGCGCGGTCACCGCCAGGTGCTTGCTGTAGACGCCGCTCTTGAAGCCTTGAATGATGGCGTTGAGCACCTCACTGGGCTTGGGCAGGATCAGCTGCTGGATCTTGAAGACGTTCACCGCCGCCTCCCAGGCGCCAATGAGGACGACAAAAAGGAGCAGCGGCGCGAGGATGCGAAAGGCCTTGCTGTTGGGGTTCATGTCGGCTCCTTGGCGTAGAGGTAGGTGCGCACCTGGCGGCTGTACTCGGCAAAGCGCACCGAGTCCATGCCCACCATGTCGCGCGGGCGCGGCAGGTCGACGCGGATATCAGCCAGCACGCGGCCAGGGCGGGCGCTCATCACGATGATGCGGTCGGCCAGAAACACCGCTTCGCTGATGGAATGGGTGACGAACACCACCGCCTTTTGCTTGAGCAGCCAGATACGCTGCAGCTCGGCATTCATGGTCTCGCGCGTCAGTGCGTCCAGCGCGCCAAAGGGCTCGTCCATCAGCAGCAGCTGCGGGTCGTGTACCAGCGCGCGCGCCATGCCCACGCGCTGCTGCATGCCACCGGAGAGCTCAGCCGGGTAACGGTCGGCGAAATCGCCCAACCCGACCACCTGCAGCAGCTCGCGGGCGCGCGCTTCCCACTGTGCCTTGTCGGGGCGGCGCTGCACGCGCAGCGGCAGCAGTACATTGCCCAGGATGGTCAGCCAGGGCAGCAAGGTGGCGTTCTGGAACACAAAGCCGATGTCGTCGCGGGTGACGCCCATGGGCTGGCTGCCGATGCGGCCTTCGCCGGCGGTGTGCTGGACCAGGCCGGCCAGCACCTTGAGCAGCGTGGACTTGCCGCAGCCGCTGGGGCCCACGATGACGCAGAACTCACCCTGGCGCAGCTGGAAGTCCATGTCGGCAACGGCCAGCAGACGTTCGCCACTGCGGGTGTGGTAATTAACTTGCAGGCCGCGCACGTCCACAAAGGGCTGGGCGCTCGCGTCGGTCGTAGTGGTGGTGTTCATGGGGGAGGGGAAAAAGAGGTCAGTGGTCCACGCGGTAACGCGCGAGCTTGTCGGGGTCCAGACGCAGGCCCAGACCGGGCGCGGTCGGCGCCTGCATGCGCCCTGCGACGATGGTGGGCAGGCAGCCATCTTGCAGCAGGTCGGCCTGGGTGTTGAGATGAAAGGCGAGTTCGGCAGGTTGCGACGCGGTGTTGGCATGCGCCACGGTAAAGTGCAGCGCCGCCATCACGCCGACGGTGCTGTCGCCCTGGCTGGCGATCACATTGCGCACGCGCAGCGCGGCGCACTGGGCCAGGATGTCGCGCGAGACGCGAAAGCCGGTGCGTGCGGTCTTGATGCCCACCAGCTGCACAAAGCCGTCGGCCAGCTCGCGTGCGGTTTCTTCGGGGTTGCGGCAGCTTTCGTCGCCCATGATGGGCACGCGCGTGTGGCGCTGCACCATGGCCCGGCCAGGTCGGTCGTCGCGGTGTACTGGCTCCTCGGCCCAGGCCAAGCCGATTTCGCTGGCCGCACCCAGCACGCGCAGCGCGTCACGGCCGTTGAGGCCCGAGTTGCCGTCCACATAGAGCAGCTCCTCGGGCAGCGCCGCGCGCAGGGTGTGCAGCATGCGCACGTCTTGCGCGGCATCAATGCCCACCTTGAGCTTGAAGCTGGTGATGCCCCAGCGCTCGCGCACGGCCAGCGCCTCCTCGGCCATGGCCTGCGGCTCGCCGTAGCCACAGATATAGGTGATGCGGGCGCTGTCGCTCCAGCCCCCCAGCAGCCGGTGGCAGGGCTGGCCCAGGGCCTGGCCCACGATGTCGTGCAGGGCGATGTCCAGCGCGCCCTTGATGGTGTCGTTGTGCTCGACCTCGCGGAAGGCGGCCCAGGCGTGTTCAATGTCCAGTGCGCTGCGGCCCATGAGCGCCGGCGCGAACCATTTGCGCACAGCCTCGATCATGCTGGCCTGCGATTCGCCGTAGAAGAAGGGGCGCGACGGTGCCTCGGCCGTACCGACCAGGCCGTCTTCGGTATGGACCTGCACCAGCACATGCTCGCTCACGGCCAGCCGGCCGCCAGCAAAGCGTACCGGGTTTTTCAGCGGCAGGTTGAAGGGGATGCAGTCGATGCGGGTGATTTTCATGGCAGCTCCTAGGCGATGCGCCAGGCGTCCAGCGCCTGCCAGTCAAACTGCAAGCCCAGTCCGGGGCCTGCCGGTGGGCGCATGCCCCCTTCTCTGAGTTCCAACGGCTGGGTGAACAGCCGCTCCCACCAGGGCACGTACTCCAGCCAGAAGCCGTTGGGCACGGCGCACATCAGTTGCACCGACATTTCGTGAAAGGCGTGCGGCGTCACGCGCAGGCCGTGCGCGTCGGCCAGCGCGGCCACCCGCATCCATTCGGTGATGCCGCCCACGCGCTGCAGGTCCGGCATGGCGATGCGGATGCCGGCCTGGGCGATGAGGCGGGCAAAGCCCAGTCGGGAATAGTCGTTCTCGCCCGCGCACAAGGGCATGGGCACGGCCTGCGCCACGCGGGCCAGGCCGGGATGGTCGTCAAAAGCCACCGGGTCTTCGATCCAGGTGATGTCAAATTCGGCCAACGCCCGGCAGGCGCGGATGGCATCGTCCGGCGTCCAGGCCTGCACCGCGTCGATCATCAGCTTGATGTCCGGCCCGATGGCCTGGCGCACCGCATCAAAGCGGGCGATGTCGTCGGCCAGGCGCGGCATGCCCGCGCGCATCTTCATGGCGGTGAAGCCCTGGCGCACATAGCCGCGTGCTTCCTCCACAATGGCCTCCAGCGGGTCGCTCAGGAACAGTCCGCCCGCATAGGTGGGAATGGACCGCTCGGCCCCGCCTAGCAGCTGCCACAGCGGCTGGTCCACGGCGCGGGCCTTGATGTCCCAGCAGGCGATGTCCATTGCCGAATGCGCCAGCATGGCCACGCCTGCCCGGCCAAAGAAATTGTTTTCACGCCACAGCCGGTCCCACAGCGCGCAGGTCTGCCGTGCGTCCGCCCCCAGAACATGCTCGGCCAGTGCTTGCACCATGGCCACCAGCACCCGGGCGCGACGCTCGCCAAAACACCATAGATAAGCGATGCCATCGATGCCGGCCTCGGTACGTACGGTCACCAGCACGTTGTCCACGGTGGTGATGTGGTGCACCGGCGTGATGACGGGGCGCGGCAGCGGCAGGCTGATGATGACCGTCTCCACCGCGGTGATGCAACAGGCTGCGTTCTTGCTCATGCCTGGCTCCGGTGGGCTTGCACGCATTCTTCATCCAGCGTGAAGCCATGGCCCGGCCGCTCGCTGGGGCGGGCGGTGCCGTCCTTGACCTCGATGCGTTCTTGCCAGAGCCAGGGCCAGCCCGACCACAGTTCGAGCACCGGCTCGCGGCCCTGGACAGCGCCGCTGGCGCACAGCAGGTGCAGCTGGAACTCCGGATGGACATGGCCGGCCATGCGCACGCCCGTCAATTCGGCGGCGGCGGCGACCTTGCGCCAGCCGGTGATGCCGGCCACGCGTTGCAAATTGGGCATCAGGATGTCGCAGGCCCCGGCGCGCAGGGCCCGGTGTGCTTCGCCGACGCCAAACAGGGTTTCGCCGGTGGCCAGGTCCATGGTGATGGCTTGCCGTACTTGTGCGTGTGCGCTCAGGTCGGCCGCTGGCACCGGCTCTTCCAGCCAGGCCAGCTGCTCGTCTTCCATGGCGCGGGCCCAGGCGATGGCCGTCTTAGCGTTCCACTGCTGGTTGCCGTCGGCGGCGATGCGCAGGCCTTCGCCGCCCGCCTCCCGCAGTGCGCGCAGGCGCTGCTTGTCGATCTTTTCGCCGGCACCGGCCTTGACCTTGACGGCGCTGTGGCCCTGGGCCACGAAGTCGAGGGTTTCCTGCACCAGCGCGTCTGTGGACAGGGCCAGGGATCCTCCACTGGCATAAACGCCCACCTGATCGTGTGCGCCTCCCAGGAAGCGCCACAGGGGCATGCCGCTGCTGCGGCTGGCCAGGTCCCACAGGGCCATGTCGATGGCCGACAGCGCAGCCAGACCCGCGCCACCCACACCGGCCAAGGCCAGCAAGGCATGCATTTCCTTCCAGTGGCGCTCGATGGCCAGCGCAGGCTGATCCACGCGGGTCGCACCCAGCGACTGCACCAACTCCACAATGGGCCGTGCATCGGCCGCGCCAAAACCAAAGGCGAAGGCTGTGCCCTCGCAGCCTTGCTCGTCGCGCACACGCACCAGCACCGGGTCGACACTGTCGATCAGGCGCACCGCCGCTCTAAAGGGCGGCTCCAGTGGAAAGCGCAGGGGCGTGGCTGTGACGCAGGCGATCCGGCCCGGCACGGCTGACTTAGCCTCAGGCGAGCTTGAAGGCACGCGCGCGGCGGCGCACGGCCTCAACGTCAAACTTGTTGATGTCGTCGATCAGCTCGTTGGTGTAGATGTTTTTCGCATCCAGGGACTTGTCCACATCGCCAATCTTCTTGAGCATGTCGACGTAGGTGTTCACGTCGCTCTCGTGCATGAAGCCCCATTTGTCGCGCTTGACCACCATGTTGTCGATGCGCATGTTGTTCAGGCGCGCCAGCAGATTCTTGCGTCCCAGCGCAAGAGCGGTGGCTTCGTCCACGTTGGCGGGCCGCTGCTCAGGGTGGCGCCGGTAGTGGATGCGCACCGCCGCCTCTGGATTCTCCAGTGCAAAGACGGTGGCCTTGGCATGGGCGCGGCCCAAGCGGATCAGAGCGTCGCGCTTGTTCTGGATGGTCTCGGGCTTGGCGATCATGGCGGTCTGAAAGCCGATGCGGTCGGACAGGGGCGAGGTCAGTACCCGCAGCTTGTAGCGCTCGGGGTTTACGTTCTCGATGGCGGCGTAGACGCTGTCATACATGGCCAGCCCATCGACTTGCCGGGTGCCCCACAGGGCGGTGGCGGCCTGGGCGCCGTAGCCCACATCGATGAAGTTGACGCTGTTGGGATCGACGCCGGCTGCCTCTAACACCGCTTTGACGATGGGTACCGTGGCCGTGGCCTGGCCAATCACACCCAGCTTTTTGCCCTTGAGGTCGGCAAGGGACTTGATCGGGCTGTCGGCGGGCACGGCCGGCATCTGGAAGTTCTGCGTGATCATGTTGTAGAAGGCCTTGAGCGGCGAGCCCTTGGTCACCGGCACCATCAACCCTACCGAGGTACCCGCATGCACCACATCGGCCTGGCCGGTCATGACCAGTTGCGCGCCCAGTGCCGAGCCGCGTACCGACTTAAGTTCAACCTCCAGGCCTTCCTCCTCGAAGAAGCCAGCCATAAAGGGAACCGAGGTCTGCGTCGCGGTCCCCACCTCAAAGGTGGCCGAAGACACGACCCAGGTCAACTTTTGTTTGGCCTGGGCCAAGCCCAGAGAGGGCAGGCCAGAGGCCAGCAGGGCGGCAGAACCCCCCATGAAGTGACGGCGAGGCAAGCGATAGGACATGGACAACCCCCTTTAAGAACAGTGTTGCTCTATCATAAACAGTGTTTACAAAAATTCCCTGCCCATTAACGCATTCCGGATCGGTGTTTACCCCGGACCGCCTGCGTGCCATGGCCCAAGCCTGAAGGAGCACCATGAATTTTCCGGACTACGCGGGTCTGCTGGCCCGCACCGACGCGCCCGCTGGCTCGAGCTGGGGTGTTTTTGGCGCGGACGATGAGGTCGGCACGCTGAACTTCATCACGCCAGAAATCACCCGCCAAGCGGCAGCGCTGGTGCAGCGCGGTCGGGTTTTTAACTTGGACCACAGGCTCGATGCCTTCCAGCCGCCGGTCACCCGGCACCGCCACCAGCCCACCCACACGATCTTTAGCAACAGCCCGCATCACCGCGATGATTACCTTGATGGCCTGTACCTGCAGGGCAGCTCACAGGTGGACAGCTTGCGGCATTTCCGCCACCCGGACCATGGTTTTTACAACCGCACGCCCGATGAGGCGGTGCGGACCGACTCACCCACCATAGGCGTGAACCGCTACGCCGAGCGCGGCATCGCCGGCCGGGGCGTGCTGCTGGATATTGACAGGCACCTGCTGCGCCAGGGCCGGCGGCTGGACTTTGCCGGGGGTGAGCCCTTCACGGTGGACCTGCTGGAAGAGGTGGCGCAGGCGCAAAAGGTGAGCCTGCGCCAGGGCGACATCCTTTTGATGCGTACCGGTTGGCTGGACCATTATTTCCATCGGATGTCGCCTGCTGAACGCGAGGCTTTCCCTCACCGCATGGTCTGCCCGGGGCTGCTGCAGTCGCGCCAGACGGTGGCCTGGCTGTGGGACCGGCGGGTGGCCATTGCGGCATCGGACAACATCGGCGTGGAGGCCATTCCGTCGGTGCCGGATTCGCCCTTTGTCTCCAACTACGACCGGCAGGCTGGTACCGACCCGGTCCATGCCGGCCTGATGCACCCGACGCTGATTGCCTTGTTGGGCCTGTGCCTGGGCGAGTTGTGGGATTTGGAGGCGCTGGCTGAGGACTGCGCTGCCACCGGTGTCTACGAGTGCTTTTTGAGCTGCAAGCCTTTGAACCTGACCGGCGGCGTGGGCTCGCCGGCCAACGCCATGGCCATCGTTTGACGCGCAGGTGCGTCTGGCCCTAGACCACTGAGCCCAAGACGGCTGGGAAGCGTTGGGCGGTGTTTGGATGCACCGGGCCAAGCCCTAGCGGGGGCCTCGACCCCACCGGCTTCGCGCCAGCTTGATCAGGCTTTTTCGGGCAGCTCGATCTTGACCTCGAGCACATCCAGGTCGTCTTGGCGCTCGAGGTTGACCTTGATGTCCTCGGGTGCAATGGCGATGTACTTGGAAATGACAGCGATCAAGTCGCGCTGCAAAGCGGGCAGGTAGTCCGGCTGGTGTTTGCGCGAGCTGCCCCGCTCATGGGCGAGGATGATCTGCAAACGCTCCTTGGCGACGCTGGCCGTTTTTTTCTTTTCGCCCAGCAGAAAAGACAGGAAGGAGCCCATTTAGCGGCCTCCAAACAGGCGGGCAAAAAAGCCCTGTTTCTGCGCCTCGATGAAGCGCAGCGGCTTGTCCGCGCCCAGGAAGCGGTCGATCACGTCTTTGTAGGCCTCTGACACATCGGAGCCCTGCATGTGGATGGTGGGCAGGCCTTGGTTGGAGGCTTGCAGCACGCTTTCCGATTCGGGGATGACGCCGATGAGCTTGATGCGCAGGATGTCCTGGATGTCTTCGAGCGAAAGCATCTGGCCCTGGTCGACCCGGTTGGGGTTGTAGCGGGTGATCAGCAGGTGTTCCTTGATGGGGTCCGCGCCTTCGATGGCCCGCTTGGTTTTGCTCGAAAGCATGCCCAGGATGCGGTCAGAGTCGCGCACCGAGGAGACCTCGGGGTTGGTCACCACCAGCGCCTCGTCGGCAAAGTGCATGGCCATCAGCGCGCCGGTTTCGATCCCGGCGGGCGAGTCGCAGACGATGTACTCGAAACCCATTTCACCGAGTTCCTTGAGCACCCGCTCAACGCCTTCCATGGTCAGCGCTTCCTTGTCACGGGTCTGCGAGGCAGCGAGCACAAACAGGTTGTCGCACTGCTTGTCCTTAATCAGGGCCTGGTGCAGATTGGCTTCGCTGTGGATCACGTTGATCAGGTCGTAGACCACACGCCGCTCGCAACCCATGATGAGGTCGAGGTTGCGCAGGCCGACGTCAAAGTCGATCACGGCCGTTTTGTGGCCACGCAGGGCCAGGCCGGAGGCGAAGCTGGCGCTGGTGGTGGTCTTGCCCACGCCGCCCTTGCCTGAGGTCACCACGATGATTCTTGCCATGAGGGACTGTCCTTTTGGTTGGTGCTAAGTGAAAACAAAGGGCGCGGGGCTCAGCCCAGCGGCTCCATGATGAGTTTGTCGCCCGAGGCGTCGGTCTGCAGGCGCACCAGGGCCGGCTTGCCGCGCACTTTTTCGGGCAGGGGAACTTCGCTGGTGCGGTAGATGCCGGCAATCGATACCAATTCGGCCTCCAGGCTGTGGGCATAGATGCGGGCCTGGTTGTTGCCCCGGGCACCGGCGATCGCCTTGCCGCGCAAGGGCGCGTAGACATGGATGCTGCCGTCGGCGATGACCTCGGCGCCGGCATTGACCATGGCCATGACCACCAGATCGCGGCCGCGGGCGTAGACCTGTTGGCCCGAGCGCAGGGGCTTGTCGACCAGCATCGCGCCCAGCGGGGGCGGCTCGCTGATTTCGGCCGGCGTGGGTGCGGGCGCTGCAGTGGGGCTGGCTGCGGGCCCCTGCGGGTTGCTGGGCGCCTGCGGCGTCGGCGGGCTGCTGGCCACCACCCGTGCGTCCGGGGCGAGCAGCAAGCCAGCCGCATGTGCAGCTTGCATCTGTGTTTCGGTGCCGCCCCGCACCGCGATCGGCCGAACCTTGTAGCGGCCGAGCAGTTGCAGCAGCGCCGCAAAGTCCACCACCGGCTCGGGCTCGCCGTTTCGGCGGGCACTGGCCACCGCGCCGGTCAGATCGATCAGCAGCGGATCTTCATCAAAAAAATCGGGCACATCACCGAAGCGGCGGGCCAACTCTTGCTCAATCGCGCCCAAGTCGGTGGATTTGAGCATCAGGGCCACCATGGGCAGGTTGGCACTTTTGATGTCCAGACTCGCTGGCGTGTTGGAGGAGACCCGTGGGGCGTCGTTCATGAGCTCTGTCGTGGGGGCCTGGTGACTCGAAGGCGGATTCCAGCATGGCAAAGGCTCGCTGGACCGGCCGAAAGTTTAACAGTCGAGCCGGAGAAAAACCTCGGCCTTACCAACTGATTTCAGCGGCCAGCGGTGCGTGGTCGGACAGATGCGACCAGGGCTTGCGCGGCAGGCTCAAGGGGCGATGGCTGCGCGCGTTGGCGACATAAATCCGGTCGAGCCGCAGCAGAGGCAAATGGGCGGGAAAGGTGAGCGCCGCCTTGCCGTGGGCCTGGACAAAAACCTCCTGCAATCCAGCGCCATGCTTGAGCACATCGTGCGCCCGGCGGCGCCAGTCGTTGAAGTCTCCGGCAACGACGACACAGGCTTGGGCCGGCATGTCCTGCCGCACCAATTCGCACAGCATCTGCATCTGCCGGCGCCGGTGGGCTTCGAGCAGGCTCAGATGCACACAGACCGCATGAATCTGTCCTTCGGGGGCTTCCAGCACGCAGTGCAGCAGGCCGCGGCGCTCGGGTCCGGAGATCGAGACGTCGCGGTTTTCAACATGGGAAATCGGGAATTTGGACAGGATCGCATTGCCGTGATGGCCGTCTGCGTAGACCGCATTGCGCCCGTAGGCGTGTTGCGGCCAAATCCGATCTGCTAAAAACTCATGGTGGGGGTCGGCCGGGTAATTGGTGTAACGGCTGGCATGGCGGCTGTGGCTGCCCGCCACTTCCTGCAAAAAGACCACGTCGGCGCCCACAGCCCGCACCGCTTCGCGCAACTCGTGCAGCATGAAGTGGCGGTTGAGCGCGGTAAAGCCTTTATGGATGTTGACCGTCAATACCTTGATGACCTTGGCCTGCGGCGCGGCCGAGGCCCGCGCCCGCACATCGGCCAAGGCTGGCTCAGCATCAGGTTTCCTATACTGGGCTATCACTGGGGAGATGCAAATGTTAGAACTGCTGCTGGGCTTGTTGTTGTTTCTGGGCGTGCATTCGGTGCGCATCTTCGCCGATGGCTGGCGTAGCGCGATGATCGAGCGCATGGGGGGCCTGGCTTGGAAGGGCCTTTATGCGCTGCTGTCGCTGCTGGGCTTTTGGCTGCTGATTCGCGGCTGGGCCCAGCTTCGTCTGGAGCCTCAGGTCTTGTGGACCACGCCGGTGGCCTTGCGTCATTTGGCTGCGGTTTTGATGTTGCCGTCCTTTGTATTGTGGGTGGCTGCTTATGTGCCCGGCAATCTGATTCGGGCCCGGCTGCATCACCCCATGGTGCTGGGCACCAAGACATGGGCCGTGGCCCATCTGCTGGCCAACAACACGGTGGCCGATCTTCTGCTCTTCGGCTCCTTCCTGTTGTGGTCGGTGGTCTTGTTCGTGGCTTCGCGCCGCCGCGACCGCCGTGAGCAGCGGCCGGCTGCGACCGGCCGCTTGGTGCCCACGGCGCTGACGGTTTTGCTGGGCCTGGGGGTTTGGGCCGCATTTGCTTTTTGGCTGCATGCAGCGCTCATCGGCGTGCGGCCCATGGGCGGCTGATCAGCCGCCGTGGTGCCCCGGGTGGCTATGCGGCCCCATGCGGCCGTGCTCGCCCTTGCGTGCCATGTGCGTCATGTACTGGCGCGTTTCATCGTCAAAGACTTTTTTCTGCTCGGGCGACAGCGCGGCATAGAAGTTTTTCGTTGCCTCGCCGCGGCGCTCCATCAGTGCATTCATTTCGTTCTGGCGCTGCTGGTGCAGTGCTTTCATGCGATCGACGCGCTCGGGGGTGTTCAGGCGCATGACTTCGCTCCAGTCCGGCCTTGTACCGGGTTGGGCCGGCGGGGCCATGGTACCGGCAAATGCTGACCAGGCGGGCTCTTGTTCGGGCTTGAGCTGCAGCTTAGTTTTCAGTTGAGTCAGATGCTGCTCGTGCTTTGCCTTCATGCGCTCCATCATGGCGCCATGTCGGGGCTTATCGCTGCCTGGCGCAGCGGCTTGGGCGGAGCCCTGTGGGGCCGGTTGAGCCCATGCAGCAAAGCCGCTGGCACTTACAAGCGCTGCCAGCAGCCAGGGGGTGGAACGATGGATGAGGGAGTTCATGGTGGATCCTTTCACTTTCAAAAAAGCCGCAAGGTTTGTCGGGCGGCCAGATGCAGTGTCGCGGCCACATGTATCTGCCAGATGCTGCTGACGTGAGCTTTTGTAAAGGTCAGGAAAAGACGGGCAAGCGCCTGTTCTTCTGTGCGGCTTAGCTGACCTCATAGCCTTCTTCGGCAATGGCCCGGGCGATGGCCTGGCGGGGCTGCTCGCTGTTGACCCTGACCTCTTGCGCACTTCGGTTGATGGTCACCAGCGCTGTGGGGTCGATGCGCTGCACCGCTTGGGTGACGGCGCGCTCGCAATGGCCGCAACTCATGCCGACAACGGTAAATTCCTGGTCCATGGGAAGGCCTTTCCTGGGTGAGCCTTAATGGCGGTGAACTGGGCTGTACTTCAAGGGCTGATGATGCGCCCGATACATCTGTGCCTATTGATGGGCATCAATAAACCGTGCGGTGGCTTGATTTTTACAGCCTTTGGGCTGCGGGCCGGTATAAGCTGCAAGCCATGAACGATGCCGCCCATCTGGAGCCCGAGCTTTCCTTGAAGTCTGCACCCGAGCCGGCCGGTGTGCCAGCCAGCCTGGACTTGGGCATTGAAGGCATGACCTGCGCGTCCTGTTCGCTGCGGGTGGAGCGGGCACTCCAGAAGGTACCGGGCGTGCGCCAGGCCAGCGTCAATCTGGCCACCGAGTCAGCTCGGGTGCAGTTTGATGCCGGGCAGTCGGGTGAGCTGCCGGCCTTGCTGCGACGGGCGGTGCGCGAGGCCGGTTACGGTGTGCGAGAGAGCAAGGCCGGGGCCGCAGCGCAAAAGCCATCGGCCTGGGCGGGCTTTGCGCCGGTGGCCTGGGCCTTGGCGCTGTCCCTGCCCCTGGCCCTGCCCATGGTCTGGGCTCTGTGGGGCGAGCACCGGATGTGGCCGGCCTGGCTGCAGTTTGCACTGGCCACCCCGGTGCAATTCATTTTGGGTGCCCATTTCTACCGCGCCGCCTGGCACGCGCTGCGTGCGCGCACCGGCAATATGGATGTGTTGGTCGCGGTGGGCACTTCGGCGGCCTGGGGCTTGTCCATGTGGCTCTGGCTGAGCGCTGAGCCCGGTGCGATGCCGGAGCTCTACTTTGAGGCCTCGGCGGTGGTTATCAGCCTGGTGATGCTGGGCAAATGGCTGGAGCTGCGGGTCAAGCGCCAGACCACTTCGGCGATCGCTGAATTGCATGCCTTGCGGCCGGCGCTGGCCCATGTGCAGCTGCGCTCGGGCGAGACCGTCGATCTGCCGGTGGCCGAGGTCCTGCAGGGAGATACGGTACTCATCCTGCCTGGCGAGCGGGTGCCTGTCGACGGTCAGATCGTGCAGGGCCGCAGCCAGCTCGATGAGTCCATGCTGACCGGTGAGCCCTTGCCGGTGAGCAAGGACGAGGGGGCGCAGCTGACCGGAGGCAGCATCAACGGCGAAGCTCGCTTGCTGATGCGGGTGACGGCGGTGGGCGCGCAGACGGTGCTGGCCCGCATCATTGCTCTGGTGGAAGACGCGCAGGCGGCCAAGGCGCCGATACAGCGCCTGGTCGACAAGGTGGCGGCGGTGTTTGTGCCCGCGGTTATGGCGCTGGCGCTGCTGACGCTGGTGGCTTACCTGCTCAGTGGTGCTTCGCTGGAGCTGGCGGTGGTGCGCGCGGTGGCGGTGCTGGTCATCGCCTGCCCTTGCGCACTGGGGCTGGCCACGCCCGCAGCCATCATGGCGGGGACAGGCGTGGCCGCCCGGCATGGCATTTTGATCAAGGATGCGCAGGCGCTGGAGCTGGCCCACCAGGTGCGGGTGGTGGCTTTTGACAAGACCGGCACCTTGACGGTGGGGCAGCCGCGTCTGATTTCTTTTGAGGTGCTCGAAGGCCAGGACCGGGCAGCTTTGTTGGCGGCGGCGGCCAGCCTGCAAAGCGGCAGCGAGCATCCGCTGGCGCGCGCGGTGCTGGCGCAAGCGCGTGCCGAGGGCTTGAGCTGGGCTGCGCCTGAGTCGCTGGTGGCGATCGCCGGGCGCGGGGTGGAGGGCAGCACCGGCGGTCGGCGTTACCGCATCGCCAGCGGGCGTTGGCTGGCCGAGTTGGCCCTGCCCCTGGGTACGCTGGCCGAAGCGGCCGAGCGCCTGCAGCAGGCGCAGGGCGCAACGCTGTCGGTCTTGCTGCGCGAGGATGGGCCGCGGTGGCAGGTGCTGGCTTTGCTGGCTTTTGCCGACCAGCCCAAGCCTGGGGCGCAGCAAGCCTTGGCGGCGCTGCGCGCGCGCGGCTTGCGGGTGGTGATGATCTCCGGCGACAACCGCGCCGCTGCGCTGGCCATGGGCGCGCGCCTGGGTCTGGCCGACGATGAGGTGCTGGCCGATGTGTTGCCGGCCGACAAAGCGGCGGCGGTGCGGAGCTTGCGGCAATATGGCCCGGTGGTCATGGTGGGCGATGGCGTCAATGATGCGCCCGCACTGGCTGCGGCCGATGTGGGCATGGCCATGGGCACCGGCACGGATGTGGCCATGAATGCGGCGGGCATCACCTTGATGCGCGGCGATCTGAGTCTGGTGGCCGCCGCGCTGGATATTTCGCACCGCACCGTGGTCAAGATCCGTCAGAACCTGTTCTGGGCCTTTGCTTACAACGTGGCCGGTATCCCGCTGGCGGCGCTGGGCCATCTCAGTCCTATGCTGGCTGGCGCGGCCATGGCGCTGTCGAGCATCAGCGTGATGGGCAACGCGATCTGGCTGCAGCGCTGGCGCGCGGGTCGGCGCTGAGGCTGCGGTCCGTCGGCGAGCACCTTGAATCGCTGCGGGCCCCATAGGCGCAGTCCTACAGGGCGGCGGCGCCCCCGCCGGGTGGGCGCGATGGGTGCGCCCCGTAGCATCCTGCCTTCGATAGACACGGGTGCTACCCCACAGAGGAGCGCAGGACGGTATTGGCGCCATGCCACTTCCGGTCTTGGCCGTGTTCAGTGCTTGATGCAGGGAGACAAATCATGGTGTTGACACAAGCGGCTGCGCAGGCGCGGCCGGGGGGAGGCGCTTGCCTCGATGTGCAGGATCGCCCGGGGGTGGTCTTGGGCCGTCCGCGCGCGGGCCCGGCTTGGGCTGAGGGCGGTTCGCGCAGCTTGCGGGTCCGCTCCGGTGTGGCGGAGTTGCTGCTGCTGCACCGCTTGCGTGCGGGTGCGCCGGCCGGCATGCCTGAGCAGGCCGCAAGGGTGATCGGTCTGACCGCCGAGGCCTGGTTGGTTGGGGGCTCTGCCGGAAAACCCTAATAAGCCTAAGCGTCCGAACAGGTGATGATTCGGCTTTCCTACAAAAATGGAGCGTAGACCATGAAACTCGAAGTCAATGGAAAGGTGCGCGAGCTCGACGTTGAGCCCGACATGCCCCTGCTGTGGGCCTTGCGCGATGAGCTCGATGAAAAAGGCCCCAAATTCGGCTGCGGCATTGCCCAGTGTGGCGCCTGCACCGTCTTGCTCAATGGCGAGCCTGTGCGTTCGTGCTCCTACCCAGTCTCGGCCGCCAGCGGCCAGAAGGTGATGACCATCGAGGGGCTGGCCAACAAGAACAAGCTGCATCCGGTGCAGCAGGCCTGGATTGACCATCAGGTGCCCCAGTGTGGCTATTGCCAGGGCGGGCAGATCCTCGCGGCGGTGGCTTTGCTCAAGAAAAAGCCCAAGCCCAGCGATCAGGACATCGACGCGGCCATGACCAACATCTGTCGTTGCGGCAGCTATGCCCGCATTCGCAAAGCCATCCACGCCGTTGCAGGCAAAGGGGTGCGCGCATGAACACCGAGCAGCAAGACGTGCAGCGCCCGGACCGGCGCTTTTTCCTCAAGTCTTCGGCCACCGCCGCCGCTGGCCTGAGCCTGGGTTTTTATCTGCCCGGTCGCAGCGAGGCGTCCGGTGCGCCCAAGCTCAATGCTTGGGTCGAGGTGCGGCCCGACGAGACGGTGGTGATCCGTTACGCCCGCACCGAGATGGGCCAGGGCAGCCGGACTTCGGCACCGATGTTGGTGGCCGAGGAGCTTGATGCCGACTGGAGTCGGGTGCGTATTGAATACGTGCCGGCCCATGAGAATTTGGCCTCCAAGCGCGCCTATGGCGACATGGCCACCGTGGGCAGCCGCACCATCCGCCAGTCGCAGGAATACCTGCGCAAGGCCGGTGCCACCGCCCGGCACATGCTGGTGGCAACGGCCGCCCAGCAATGGGGTGTGCCGGCCAGCGAGTGCACCACGACCAAGGGCCGGGTGACCCACGCGGCCAGCAAGCGCTCTATCACTTACGGCAAGCTGGCCCTGGCCGCTGCCAAGATGGAGCCGCCCAAGGAAGTTCAGCTCAAGGACCCCAAGAACTGGACCATCGTCGGCAAGCCGATTGCACGGGTCGACATTCCCGACATCGTCACCGGCCGCATCCGCTATGGCATCGATGCGCAGGTGCCCGGCATGCTGCACGCCGCTGTGGCGGCCTGCCCGGTCTTTAATGGCAAAGTGCGCACCATGGACGCGTCCAAGGTGCAAAACCGCCGTGGCGTTGTCAAGGTGCTCAATCTCGGTGAGTTCGTGGCGGTGGTGGCCGACAACTACTGGCGCGCCAAAGAGGCGCTGCGTGAGGTGGCGGTGGACTGGGACGTGGGCCCGCATGGTCAGCTCAGCACGGCCAGCATCATGGAGCACTTCAAGGGCGGCTTCGATCAGCCCGAGCTGGCGGTAGCCCGCAGCGACGGCAATACTGTTGAGGCCTTGGGCAAGGCGGGCAAGGTCGTCGAGGCGGAGTACTACACGCCCTATCTGGCCCACGCCACCATGGAGCCCATGGTCTGCACCGCCTGGCTGCAGGCCGATAAGCTCGAGATCTGGACCTCCACCCAAAACCCCGAGGCCACCTTGGCCACGGCGGCCCGCACGGCCGGCATTGATCAGTCCAAGGTGTTGGTGCACCCGATGCAGCTCGGCGGCGGTCTGGGCCGCAAGAGCCCGCAGGACTTCACCCGCCAGGCGGTGATGATTGCCAAGGAGATGCCGGGCAAGGCGGTCAAGATGGTCTGGAGCCGCGAAGAGGACATGCAGCATGACCTGTACCGCCCGGCCAGCTTGGTGCGCTTTAAGGGCGCGCTCAATGCGCAGGGCACCGTGGATGCGCTGCACATTCGGGTGTCGGCGCCGTCGATTCTGGCCACCTTGTTGCGCCTGCCCTTGCCCAAGGGCGTTGACGGCCAGGCGGTGGCCAGCTTCAATGACCATCCCTACGACATCCCCAACAGCTTGGTGGACTATGCACAGCGCAACACCAATGTGCCGGTGGGTTTCTGGCGTACCGTCGGCCACTCGCAAAATCCTTATATGCGCGAGTGCTTCATCGACGAGATGGCCGCTGCGGCAGGCAAAGACCCGCTGGCTTTCCGGCTGAGCATGCTGGGGGGCAAGCATCCTCGTGACCGGTCCATCCTCGAAGCGGTGGCCAAGGCCGCCGATTGGGGCAAGCCGCTGCCAGCCGGGGTGTTTCGCGGCATTGCCGAAACCGAAGGCTATGGCAGCTACACCGCCTGCGTTTGCGAGGTGTCGGTCAATGCGCGCAGCGAGGTCAAGATCCACCGCGTGGTGATGGGCATCGATTGCGGCTATGCGGTCAACCCGGACAACATCGAGGCGCAGATTGAGGGCAGCGTGGTCCACGGTTTGAGCGCGATCTTCTGGGGCGAGATGACGGTCAAGGAGGGCCGCATTGAGCAGTCCAACTTCCACGACTACCGGATGATGAAGCTCAACGAGATGCCCAAGGTGCAGTCGGTCATTGCCTGCACAGGGGGCTTTTGGGGCGGTGTGGGCGAGCCCGCACAGGCGCCCTTGGCCCCGGCCCTGGTCAACGCGATTTCGGCCGCCACCGGTAAGCGCTTCCGCTCTCTGCCCCTGAAAAACCACGGGCTGAGTCTGGCCAGGGCATGAGCCGCTGGGCCGCGCCCCTCGGGGCGTTGGCCTGCGCCCTGCTTGGCACGGCGGCCGCGCAGTCCCTGCCGCCGGCCTCGGCGGCTGGCATTGGCAGTGTAGAGCGCGGCCGGCTGCTGCTGGCCAACCGCAGCGAGTCGGGCTGCGTGCTCTGCCATGTGGTGCCGGGCCTGCCGGCCGGCGGTGAGCTAGGACCGTCCTTGGTCGGCATCGGCCAGCGCAGCACCGCCGAGCAGCTGCGCCGGCGCATTGCCGATGCCCGTTTGTTCAATCCCGCCACCATCATGCCGGTGTATTTCAGTACCGAGGGCCTGCAAGGGGTGGCTTCGGCCTACAAGGGGCAGACGGTGCTCAGTGCGCAAGGCCTGGACGATATCGTGGCTTATCTCCTGAGCGTGGCGCCTTGATGGCAGCTGCGCTAATCTCTGGATCTATGTCTGAAACTCTTACCCGCGTTTTGTCTGCACAGCCGGCTGCGGCTGCGTCCGTATTGCCGCGGCGGCTGGTCTGTGGCGCCTTGCTGGCCGGTGCAGCGGGCTGGGGCGGCACTGCGCATGCGCAAAAGATGTTTTCGGGCACCTTGCTCAGCTTGCCTGAGATGATGGACCCTATCGTGCAGGGCCGCAGCCTGCGCGAAGGCGCGATCACGATGGATATGCCGGTGCTGGCCGACAACGGCTTGTTGGTGCCGCTCAGGGTGATCGTCGAAAGCCCGATGAGCGAGCAAGACCATGTGACGCATTTGTATTTGCTGTCGCAGCGCAATCCGGTGACCCGCATGGCGGTGTTTCACTTGGGGCCCTGGTCGGGGCGGGCCGAGGTCAGCACCCGCCTGCGCCTGGCTGGCTCACAAAAAGTGGTGGCACTGGCGCGCTTGTCCGACGGCAGTTTTCGCTGGCGGCAGGCTGATGTCATCGTCACCGAGTCGGCCTGTGTGGACGGGAGCTGAAGCATGAGCCAAGCACGTTTGCAGTTGCCACCGCAGGTAGCCCATGGCCAGGTGGTTCGGGCCCGTTTGTTGATTGAGCATCCGATGGACACGGGCTACTTGCAGGACCTCGCTGGCAAGCCGGTGCCGCGCAATGTGATTGCCGACCTGACTTGCGAGTACGGCGGCCGGCAGGTGTTCAGGGTCGAGCCCTCGTCGGGCATCTCTGGCAATCCTTTTTTCGAGTTTTTCTTTCGCGCTGGGGAGACTGGCGAGCTGCGGGTCAGCTGGGTTGACGAGCGCGGCGCCAAGGGCGAGTTGCGGCAGTTGCTGCGGGTACAGCCGCCATCTTCGCGCCCGCCGGCCTGAAGGCGATGCGGCTCATGCGCAGGCTGTTGGCTGGGGCGCTGCTCCTGGCCCTCGGTTTGAGCTGGGGTCTGGCCGCAGCGCAGCAGCGACACATCTCCCTGGAGCAGGTGCGCTCAGGTCTGAGCTATGCCGGTGGCGATGTGCGGGCCTTGCAGGCCGACGAGTTTGCCAATCCAGCGCAGCTGTGGCTGCAGCGCGGCGAGCAGCGCTGGAGCGAGCCTGTGGGCCGGGCGGGTAAGAGCTGCATGGACTGCCATGGCGCGGTCAAAGACAGCATGCGCAGGGTGGCAGCGCGCTTGCCCGCGCTTGACCGCCAGAGTGGGCAGCTGTTCATCCTGGAAGACCGCATTCGGCAGTGCCGGCAGCGGCATCAACAGGGGCCGGAGCTGGCTTTCGAATCGGACGACTTGCTGTCCCTGAGCTTGTATGTGAGCCAGGCCTCGGCGGGTGTGCCCTTGCAGCCTGCGGCCGATGGCCCGGCCTTGCCGCATGTGCTCGCGGGTGAGCGCCTGTTCATGCAGCGTCGGGGTCAGCTCAACCTGGCTTGTACCCACTGCCATGATCAGAATTTCGGCCGGCGCTTTTATACCGACCCGCTCAGCCAAGGGCAGCCCAATGGCTATCCCGTCTACCGCCTGGAGTGGCAGAAGGTGGGCTCGCTCGAGCGCAGACTGCGCAGCTGTTTTGTAGGTGTGCGCGCCGAGCCCCTGCCCTGGGGTTCGACGCAGATGCGCCAGCTCGCGCTCTATCTCGGCTGGCGCGGCCAGGGGCTGCCGGTCGAGGTGCCGGCGGTGCGCAAGTGATCAGGCCGCGGCGCCGCCGCAGCTGCTGGCTTGGGCAGCCTCCTGGGCTGGGGGAAGGGTGAATTCGCCGGTGTCCGGGTTGAAGCCGATCTGACCCAGGTGCCAGGTCAGCATGGCGTCCATGGTCTGGGCATGCTGTGAAAACCACCGGCCCAGATCGGGCAGGATGCTGCGCACCAGATTCAGGTCGCCGTCTTCGCGGCCGCAGCGCAGCAGCTCTTGCAGGGTTCTGAGCACCAGCTGGTGCTGCCCGCTGTGGCAGTGCTGCGGCCCGAACTGTGTGCTTCCCATCCACCGGTCTTCCATGCCGAAATGGGCCACCGTGTGGGTTTGGAGGGCTTCGATGCACTCGAGCAGGTGCTCATCGTCGGCCATTTCAGCCGCAGCCAAAAGTTCGACGAATTCCTCATGGGTCTGGTCGATGACAGGCATGCCCAGATGCAGGGCATCGGACCAGACCAGGCTGGGCGTTGCGAGGGGGGTGGCGAGTTCGGTGCTCATGGGCGTGGGCAATCAGGTGCGGGATACAGATGCGGTTGCAGGTGCGGGATGGGCATTGTGCCAGCGCAGGCCCAGGCTGCGCTGGCAAGGGCTACCCCCCACCCTGTTGCGCTTACATGCGCTCGAAGATCGCCGCGATGCCCTGACCGCCGCCTATGCACATGGTCACCAGGGCGTAGCGGCCCTGGATGCGCTGCAGCTCGTGCAGGGCCTTGACGGTGATCAAGGCGCCGGTGGCGCCGATCGGGTGGCCCAGGGAAATGCCCGAGCCGTTGGGGTTGACCTTGGCCGGGTCCAGTCCGAGCTCCTGGGTCACCGCGCAGGCCTGAGCGGCAAAGGCCTCATTGGCCTCGATCACATCGAGCGCGCTGGCGGCGATGCCGGTTTTCTTGAGCACCAGCTGGGTGGCCGAGATCGGGCCCACCCCCATGTACTTCGGATCCAGGCCGGTGTGGGCATAGCCGACCAGACGGGCCATGGGTTTGGCGCCGCGTGCTTTGGCGGTGCCCGCTTCCATCAGCAAGACGGCGGCGGCAGCGTCGTTGATGCCCGATGCATTGCCGGCGGTGACGGTGCCGTTTTCCTTGAGGAAGACCGGCTTGAGCTTGGCAAAGTCCTCGGCGGTGGCACCGCTGCGGAAATGCTCATCGGTGGTGTAGGCCACCTCGCCCTTTTTGCTCTTGAGCATCACCGGCACGATCTGGTCTTTGAAGTAGCCGGCCTGGGTGGCTTTTTCGGCCCTGTTGTGGCTGGCCAGGGCCAGAGCGTCCTGCATCTCGCGTGTGATGCCGTACTTTGCGGCCACGTTCTCAGCGGTCACACCCATGTGTATGCCGTGGAAGGGGTCGTGCAGTGCGCCCATCATCATGTCGATCATCTTGGTGTCGCCCATGCGAGCGCCCCAGCGTGCGCTCAGGCTGGCAAAGGGCGCGCGACTCATGTTCTCGGCGCCGCCGCCTATGGCCAGGTCGCAATCGCCGAGCAAGATGGCTTGGCTGGCCGAGACGATGGCTTGCAGGCCGGAACCGCAGAGGCGGTTGACGTTCATGGCCGGAGTGGCCTCGGCGCAGCCGCCCTGGATGGCCGCCACCCGCGACAGGTACATGTCCTTGGGCTCGGTGTTGACCACATGGCCGAATACCACATGGCCGACGTCCTTGCCCTCGACCTGGGCCCGCGCCAGTGCCTCGCGCACCACGGTGGTGGCCAGCTCGGTGGGGGCGATGTCCTTCAGGCTGCCGCCAAAGGTTCCGATGGCGGTGCGCACACCGCTGACAACGACGACTTCACGGCTCATATTCATTCCTCCTCGTTTTAGGATGTCTTAAAAACAGCAGTGTTCGCTCTCAGGGATACGCCAGCCTGACAGCCTTGACCCCTTGGGCGAACGTACAATTTGGCCTTGCGGGGTTGAGCCGACTCGGCCGCCTGAGGCTTGCAGGCCTTCGGGCCTCAACCCAAACAGCGTCTATCCTAAGTCAGGCCCGCATCGGCGCCGGCTCTGGACTGTCAAGCCCGGGACGCCCCCGCCCTTTTTGGCTGAGCCCCAAGGACTTCCATATGCTGGCCTATACCCACCCCCAGGAATTTGATGTGATCGTCGTCGGTGGCGGCCATGCCGGCACCGAGGCGGCGCTGGCCGCTGCGCGCATGGGCTGCACCACCTTGCTGCTGACCCACAACATCGAGACCCTTGGGCAGATGAGTTGCAACCCCTCGATCGGCGGTATCGGCAAGGGGCATTTGGTCAAAGAGGTCGATGCCCTGGGCGGCGCCATGGCCCTGGCCACCGATGAGGCGGGCATACAGTTTCGCATTCTCAATTCCAGCAAAGGCCCGGCGGTGCGCGCTACCCGGGCTCAAGCGGATCGGGTGCTGTACAAGGCGGCGATTCGCAGGCGCCTGGAAAACCAGCCGGGCCTCTGGCTTTTTCAGCAGGCGGTCGACGACCTCATGGTCGAAGGTGACCGTGTGGTGGGGGCTGTAACGCAAGTGGGCATTCGCTTCAGGTCGCGGACGGTGGTGCTGACCGCCGGCACTTTCCTTGACGGCAAGATCCATGTGGGCCTGAACCACTATGCCGCCGGGCGGGCCGGCGATCCGCCAGCGGTGTCTTTGAGCGCGCGTCTAAAGGAGCTCAAGCTGCCCCAGGGGCGGCTCAAGACCGGCACGCCGCCACGCCTGGATGGGCGCAGCATCGACTTTTCAAAATGCCAGCGCCAGCCTGGTGACGGCATGGCCGGCGGCGAGGGCAACTCGGTGCCGGTGTTCAGCTTCATGGGCCAGGGCATCGCCCATCCCGAGCAGGTGCCTTGCTGGGTGACCCACACCAATGAGCGCACCCACGAGATCATCCGCTCCGGTTTTGACCGCAGCCCGATGTTCACCGGCAAGATTGACGGCATCGGCCCACGCTACTGCCCCAGCGTGGAAGACAAGATCAACCGCTTTGCTGGCAAGGACAGCCACCAGATTTTTCTGGAGCCTGAAGGGCTTAGCACCCACGAGTATTACCCCAACGGCATTTCCACCAGCCTGCCCTTCGATATTCAGTACGAGTTGGTGCGCTCCATGGTGGGCTTGGAGAACGCCCATATTCTCAGACCGGGCTACGCGATTGAGTATGACTACTTTGACCCGCGCAGCCTGAAGGCGAGCTTTGAAACCCGGGACTTGCAAGGCCTGTTCTTTGCCGGCCAGATCAACGGCACCACCGGCTACGAGGAGGCGGCGGCCCAGGGCTTGTTTGCCGGCATCAACGCCGCTTTGCAGTGTCAGGGCAGGGAGGCCTGGTTGCCGCGTCGCGACCAGGCTTACCTGGGCGTGCTGGTCGACGACCTGATCACCAAGGGCGTCACCGAGCCCTACCGCATGTTCACCAGCCGGGCCGAATATCGGCTGATGCTGCGGGAGGACAACGCCGATATGCGCCTGACCGAGATCGGTCGCAAGCTTGGCCTGGTCGATGACGCCCGATGGGAAGCCTTCAACAGAAAGCGTGACGCTGTTTCACGTGAAACCGAGCGCTTGCGCCAACTCTGGGTGCATCCGGCCAAGTTGCCGGCGGCCGAGGCTGAGCGGGTGCTCGGGCAGGGCATAGAGCGGGAGTACCGCATGCTCGATCTGCTCAGACGTCCGGGCATAGGCTATGAGGCGCTGATGTCGCTGGACGCAGGCGCTTATGCAGCCGCAGACTTGCTGCAGGACGAGGCCGACGCGCCGCTGCGCGCCGAAGTGATCGAGCAGATCGAAATCGCTGCCAAGTACGCCGGCTATATTGACATGCAAAAGACCGAGGTCGAGCGCGCCGCCCATTACGAGAACCTCAGACTGCCCCCCGAACTGGACTATCTACAGGTCGGCGCCCTGAGCATGGAGGTGCGCCAAAAGCTGGCCCGCCACCGGCCCGAGACCCTGGGCCTGGCCTCGCGGATTTCGGGCGTCACTCCGGCGGCCATCTCGCTGCTCCTGGTTCACCTCAAGAAAAACCTCTGGAAACACCGCGACCCGGAGAAGGCCGCCGTCTGATGGTGCTGGCGGCTGGCACTTTGCCGCCTGCGCTGGACGCGGGCCTGCAGGCCTTGGGCCTGCCCTTGAGTGAGGCTCAGCGGGTGCTACTGCTGTCCCACCTGGACCTGATCGCCAAGTGGAACCGCGTCTACAACCTGACGGCCGTCCGTGACCCGGTGCAGATGCTGACCCAACACCTGCTCGACTGTTTGTCCGCGGTCGGCCCTTTGAGCCGTGAGCTGGCCCGCTTCGGCGGCAACGCCCGGCTGCTCGATGTAGGCTCAGGCGCTGGTCTGCCTGGCGTGGTGTTCGCCATCGCCTGCCCTCAGTTGCAGGTCACTTGCGTGGACACGGTTGGCAAGAAGGCTGCCTTTATCGGCCAGGTCGCGGCGGCGCTGGGCGTGAACAACCTTCGGGGCGTGCATGCTCGGGTGGAGACCTTGAGCGGCCCCTTTGAGCTGATTTCCTCCCGGGCTTTTGCCACGCTGGCCGACTTCACCGCAGGCTCTCGGCAGGCCCTGGCCCCCGGCGGGCTGTGGCTGGCGATGAAGGGCAAGTCGCCTGATGCGGAGCTGGCCGAGCTGGCACCCAGCCTGGACGTGTTTCACGTGGAACCTTTGGCGGTGCCGGGTTTGGAGGCCCAGCGCTGCATCGTCTGGATGCGCGAGCGCTTAGCAAGCCCGACGGCCTGAGGGCGGCGCCTGGCCTCGAGCTTGCAGAGCCCAGAGGCCCATAGGTAGATCGGTTTCACGTGAAACAGCGGATCCCAGATGGTCTGGCGGGCGCACCTGCCATTACACTGGCCGACCTTTCATTTTGAGTTCACCATGTTCGGCTCCTTTGCTGGCATTGCCGATTTCGGCGCTTTTGTGCTGGCCATCCTGGTCTTCTTGGCCATCCCCGGCCCGGGTAACCTGGCCCTGGTCACCTCGACCGCCAAAGGCAAAATCCCCGGTGGCTTGGCAGCTACCCTGGGGGTGATTGCCGGTGATCAGGTGCTGCTCTGGGCTGCGGTGGCCGGCTTGTCGGCGGTACTCCAGGCTTCGGCCACCGCCTTTGGCCTGATTCAGTGGGCGGGTGCGGCCTACCTGGCGTGGCTGGGCTTTCGCATGATCACCGCCAAGCCTGGCGATGCGCCCATCCTCAACATTCGAGCCGGCCAGTACTTCCGGCAGGCGATGCTGATCACCTTGCTCAATCCCAAGGCCATCGTCTTCTACATGGCCTTCTTCCCGCTGTTTGTCGATCCGGCGCAGCATCGCGGTCTGCTCACTTTTGGGGTCATGGCCCTCACCATCGCCGCTTTGACTTTTCTCTATGGGCTGGCCGCCACCTTGCTGACCTTTTTTCTGGCCGAGCGCCTGGGCGCCAGGCCCTGGATCCGCTCGGTGTTGGAAAAATTGGCCGGCACCTTGCTGATCGGTTTTGGCCTCAAGCTGGCCTTGTCTCGCTGATTCATCACTTCACCACTTCCTCTCATGGCCAAGATCTTTTGCGTTGCCAATCAAAAAGGCGGGGTGGGCAAGACCACCACCACGGTGAACCTGGCCGCCGGCCTGGCGCAAATCGGTCAGCGGGTGCTGCTGATCGACCTGGATCCGCAGGGCAATGCCACCATGGGGTCGGGCATCGACAAGCGCGAAATCGAACTCACCGTCTATGACGTGCTGCTGGAGTCGGCCAGCATCGAGGAGGCGCGGGTCAGCAGCCAGAAGCTGATCGACGCCGGCTGCAGCTTCGATGTGCTGGGCGCCAACCGTGATTTGGCGGGTGCCGAGGTGGAGCTGGTCGATCTGGAGCGCCGCGAGCTGCGCTTGCGTACGGCCATCGCCGAGGTCGATGCCCAGTACGATTTTGTGCTGATCGACTGCCCGCCCTCGCTGTCGCTGCTGACCCTCAATGGCCTGTGCGCCGCCCATGGGGTGGTGGTGCCCATGCAGTGCGAATACTTCGCCCTGGAGGGTTTGACCGACTTGGTCAACACCATACGCCAGGTGCATGGCAATTTGAACCCGCAGCTCAAGATCATCGGCTTGCTGCGTGTGATGTTCGACCCCCGCATTACTTTGCAGCAGCAGGTCAGCGAGCAGCTCAAAGAGCATTTTGGCGAGAAGGTGTTTGACACCGTGATTCCACGCAATGTGCGCTTGGCCGAGGCACCGAGCTATGGCCTGCCTGGCCTGGCTTTTGATGCCTCCTCCAAGGGGGCGCAGGCTTTTCTGAGCTTCGCGCGGGAGATGGTCGCTCGTCTCGGCGCCCAGCCATGAGGCCGAATGTGGCCGGCGTCGCCACAACGATTTCGAATCGATAACGATGCTGGCCATGCCCTTTGCTGCATCCCAGGTTCTGATCCTGCCCGGCTGGGGCGGACCGCAAAGTGCGCACTGGACGGTGCAGTGGCCGCAGCTGCATGGGCACACACTGGTGGACCAACACGATTGGCACAGCCCCTTGCGCGGCGACTGGCTGATGGGGCTGGAAGAGGCGGTGCTGGCGCGCAGCGGCCCGCTGGTGTTGGCGGCCGATGGCCTGGCTTGTCTGATGGTGGCCGCCTGGGCGTCGATCAGCCACCAAGCTCAGCGGGTTGTCGGCGCCCTGCTGGTCCAGCCCATGGTCCTCGATGGCGAGCATTGGCAAGCGCGCCTGCCGAGCTGGTCGCCGGTGGTGCTGCAGCGCCTGCCTTTTCCCAGCACGGTGGTGGCTGCCGCCGATTCATCAGCTGTAAGGCTTTGGGCGCCGGCCTGGGGCTCGCGGTGTCTGGCTCAAGCCATCAGCGAGCCGGCCTGGCCGCAGGGCCAGGCTTTGCTGCGAGAATTCATCAAGGATTGAAATAAATGGTCACCAAAAAACCAAAAGGTTTGGGTCGGGGACTGAGTGCATTGCTCGGGCCGGCGGTCAGTGAAGCAGCGGCCTCGGCCGAAATTGCGCCCGCCGGTGCGCCCTCGACGCTGCGCTTGGACGAGCTGGTTGCGGGGCAGTACCAGCCGCGCATCCACATGGACGAAGGCGCGCTTTACGAGCTGGCCGAGTCCATCAAGGCGCAGGGCATCATGTCGCCGATTCTGGTGCGCCAGCTCAAGCAGGGCCAGGCGGCTGGCAAATACGAGATCATCGCTGGCGAGCGGCGCTTTCGGGCCGCCGCGCTGGCCGGCCTGGACAGTGTGCCGGTGCTGGTGCGCGACGTGCCCGACGAGGCCGCCGCTGCGATGGCGCTGATCGAGAACATGCAGCGTGAGGACCTCAATCCGCTGGAAGAGGCGCAAGGCCTGCAGCGCCTGATCCGCGAATTCGGCATGACGCACGAGACCGCTGCCCAGGCGGTGGGCCGCTCGCGCAGCGCGGCCAGCAATTTGCTGCGCCTGCTCAACTTGGCCGAGCCGGTGCAGACCATGCTCATGGCCGGTGACATCGACATGGGCCATGCGCGCGCGCTGTTGGCTTTGGACCGGGCCACGCAGATCACGGCGGCCAATCAGATCAGTGCCAAGAAGATGTCGGTGCGCGAGGCCGAGTCGCTGGTCAAGAAACTGGCCGCCGAGTTCTCCTTGCAGCCGCCCAAGGTCACCAAGGAAAAATCGCGCGATGTCCGCCGGGTCGAAGAGGAGCTCTCAGACCTGCTGACCGCCGAGGTCGAGGTGCGCATCAAAAAGCAGGTCAAGCGCAATGGTCGGCGCGAGGACGTGGGCGAACTGGCGATCGCCTTTGGCTCGCTCGATGAACTCAATACCCTGATCTCACGGCTGCGCGGCAGCCCGAACTAAAGCCCAGGGAGGAGCAGCCCGCTGGCCTGCTCCCACAAGCCATCTCAGGGCGCGCCGGCGGCGCGCCCATCCGCAGGCAGGGCTCAGCCTAGATGCGGCTTTGCCCGCTGGTGCCAAGAATCAGGTGATCTGGATATTGCCGGCCTTGATCACCGGCGCCCACAGCTTGAGCTCGTTCTGGATGAACTCCAGGAACTTCTCGGAGCCCAGCGGCATCAAGGTCATGCCGTAAGCGGGGTCCGACAGGCGGGTGCGCATGCCGGGCTCGCTCAGCAGGCTCAGGATTTCCCGCTCCAGGCGCTGCGTAATGGCCGCTGGCGTGCTGGCGGGCACCGACATACCGACCCAGGAGACGGCCTGCACGCCGGGTGCGACTTCGGCCAGGGTGGGTACATCGGGATAGACGGACACCCGTTTTTCGCTGGTCGCCGCCAGGATGCGGACCTTGCCAGCAGCCACCAGCGATGCGGCGCTGGAGGTCATGACCATGTCCAGCCGACCGCCGAGCATGTCGGTCATGGCGGGGGCCGGCCCTTTGTAGGGCACGTGCACCATGTCGAGCTTGAGCGACTGCTTGAGCAACTCGGCCGCCAGAAAGCCCGAGGTACCGACGCCGGCTGAGGAGTAATTGACCGTGCCTGGCTTGGCGCGCACCATGGCGATGAAATCCTGCACCGTTTTGGCCGGATGGTCGGTGCGCACCACCATGAACTGAGGAAACACGCCGATCAAGGCAATGTGCTTGAAGTCCCGGATCGGGTCGTAGCCCAGCTTGGGGTAGAGCAGCGAGCCCGGTGCAATCGACGAGTTGTAGGTGGCAATGATGGTGTGGCCATCGCCCGGGGCGCGAGCGCCTTGCTCTGTGCCCAGGGTGGAGCCTGCGCCTGCCCGGTTTTCCAGCACGATGGGCTGCTTGAGGTTCTCGCTGAGCTTGTCGAGCAGGATGCGCAGGGCCGCCTCAGAGGCGGTGCCCGGTGCAAAAGGCATGATCAGCTTGATGGGCTGGCTGGGATAGCTCTGGGCCCAGCTGGGCAGGCTGAGCAGGGCGCCTGCGCTGAGCAGGACCTTACGGCGTTGAAGTGTCATGGTCTACCTTTCTGAGGAGTTCGAAAATCAAAGCAAGGCCTGGGCCATCAGCCGCCTTGGGCCGCCAGCGCCGCCTGCAGCCGGGTGTGTACCCAATGCGCGGCCAGCAAAGTGCGGGCATCATCGTCGATGCGCCCCACCACCTGCATGGCCAGGGGCAATCCGTGCGGCCCGTAGCCGCCGGTCACCGAAATCGCAGGTCCGTGCATCAGGGTCCAGACCTGGTTCATTGAGGTATCGCCCGAGTAGTCCTGTCCGCGGGGCGCCTCGCCGGTGGCCGCCGGCACGAAGAGCACATCGCACTCGCCCATCACGTCGCCCAACATCTGCCGGCACTGCCGGGCCAGGGTCTGTGCCTGCTGGTAGACCTCGCCGGTGACCTGCAGGCCCTTGAGCGTGCGTTCGAGCAGCGCGGGGCGAATCAGATCGGCCTGGCGCTCGAGCACGTCGGCAAAGCCGCGACTCATCTCAAAGTGAACGACGTTGGTGTGGGCCTGCAACATGCCCTTGAAGTGCTCGGGCAGCACGATCTCACGTACCCGTGCCCCGGCTGCCCGCAGCATCCGGGCGCAGTCTTCAAAAGCGCGGCGCAGGTGTTCGTCGGTGCGCCCCCATTCATGGGTGCGGCACAAACCGATGGTGGGCGCTTGGTCCAGAGCGATCGCGTCCTCGGGCAGACGCAGGGCCGGGAAGCGCGCCATTTCGGCAGCGAAAAACGCCACATCGCGCACATCGCGCGCCACCAGACCGACGGTGTCGCAGGAGTCGGCATTGGCCCAGACGCCGCGCCTGGGCATCAGGTTGTAACTGGGCTTGTAGCCGGTCACGCCGCAGTAGCCGCAAGGCCGCACTGTCGAGCCCATGGTCTGGGTGCCGGTGGCAAAGCTGACCATCTGCGCGGCCACCGCTGCCGCCGAGCCGGACGAGGAGCCGCCCGGCGTGTGTTCCAGGTTCAGCGGATTGCGGGTGCCGTTGGTGGGGAAGGTGGCCAGCTCGGTGGTCACCGTCTTGCCCAGCATCACTGCGCCGGCGCGGCGCAAGGTGGCCAGCACGGCAGCATCTTGGATTGGCTGGTGGCCGGCAAAGGCGCGGCTGCCGCCTTGCGTGGGCATGTCGTAGGTATCGAACACATCCTTGACGCCCACCGTCAGGCCGTGCATGCCGCCTTGTATCGCCTGGTCATCCAGTGCCTTGGCGCGCGCCAAGGCGCCCTCGCGGTGGATATAGGCAAAGGCCTGCACCTCGGCCTCGCGTGCTTCGATCTGCTCCAGGCATTGGGCCAGATAGGTCTGCGCCGACAGGCTGCGATTTTGTAAGGCAACAGCCGCTTCAAAGGCGGTTTTCTGGTGCCAGGTGGCTTCGTGGTTCAGACCATTCCTCTCTTTTCTCAGCATGTATTCGCGCCGCAAGCGGCGCTTAATCCGGGCCGCAGTCTCGCTGACTGGGCGCGGGGGTCAAGGGGTCAAACCCCTAGGTACTGCCAGCCGCGTGGTCAATAGCCCCAGGGCGCAAGTACGCGATGCGGTCTTTGATCGGAAGCAGGGCTTGATCAGCCGCCCCATCGCGCCGAGGGCGGCGCTCCCACAAAATTGAGCTGAGGTCGGCGGGTAGTCCCTTACTCAGACTGGCCCGTCCTCAGAAAGGGGGTGGGAGCCGCGCCCTCGCGGCGATGCGGTCTTTGATTGCTGGCTCGCGGCGATGGGGCTCAGAGAAAGTGGGAGCCACCGTCGACCATCAGTGTCTGGCCGGTGATGAAGTTGGCCCCGTCCGAGAGCAAGAAGGCCACCGCCCCAGCCACATCGGCCGGCTGCTGGTCGCGCGCAAAAGAGCGGGCTGAGCGGGAGACCTCGCGCAGGCGCTGCATCTGGACCTCGTTGTCCAGCACGCCCTCGCTGAGGGTGAAGCCCGGCGCCACGCCATTGACATGGATGTTTGCCGAACCCAGCTCACGCGCCAAGGCGCGCGTCATCGCCAGCACCGCGCCCTTGCTGGCCACGTAGTGCAGCATGTAGGGAATGCCTTTGTAGGGCACGCCCGAAATGATGTTGACGATGCGCCCACCGCCTTGCTGGCGGTAGTGGGGCAGCACCGCGCGGCAGCAGGTCATCAGCCCGAAGACGTTGACGTCAAACAGCGACTTCCAGTCGGCCAGGTCAATCTCCTCGAAGGGCCTGGGCACGATCGAGGAATAAATGGCGGCGTTGTTGACCAGCCCATCGAGCCCGCCCAGGGCGGCGATGGCGCCGCTGACCATCTCCTCGACGGCTTGCGGCTGCGAGACGTCGGCGCGCAGGCCAAAGGCCACGCCCCCGGCCGCGCGCACCTCTTCAATCACCCCGGTGGGCGCTTGCAGGTCGGCCACGGCCACGGCCGCGCCCTGGCGCGCCAGCTCGATCACGATGGCCCGGCCGATGCCACTGGCCCCGCCGGTGACCAGCACCCGGCGACCGGTCAGCGGCAGTCGCGGGTCAGAGTGCACTTCAGTCATGGGCCGCTCCTGTTGAAGTTGGCGCTGCCGTGGCCCGTGCCTCTTGCTCGATCAGGCGCTGCACCACCCGTCGCGCCGACACCGAACCCAGGTCGGCGCGCACGCTGATTTCTGGCCGGCCCCTCTGGTCGGTCTCGATCAGTTTTTGCTGGGCCTGCAGCACCTCCACATCTTCCATGAAGGTGGCCAGGATCTGGTCGTGAATGAGCTGGCCCAGCGCCTGGTCGTCCTGGTCGAAGCAACGGGTGATGGTCCAGTAGTAGCGGCAGCTGCGCTCGTCGATGGGCGTGATCGTGTTGATGGAAAACCAGCGCAAGCCCTGGCTGATGTCGTCGCTGCCGGCCGGATAGCCCCGCGCATCGATGGAGACGCTCGAGGGCGGCTGAAACCGGATCAGCTGCCAGCGGTCTATGGTGTGTAGCCCGCGCACCTTCTTGAACAGCGGCGGTGCGGGCGTGGCCTGCATGATGCGCCGCACATGCACCTCATTGCCGATCACCTCGGAGCTCATCGGCGTTTCGGCCACGGCCGCGTTTCCTATGGTGCGGGCATGGACAAAAGTCTCGTGCGTCAGGTCCAGCAGGTTGTCCACCACCAGCTGATAGTTGGCCTGCACATGCAGGCTGCCACCGACCACGGCCCACCCGGGTGTGTCGTTGTAGGACAGGTCCGGAATCAGCGCTTCGTCGGCCAGCGCCGGATCGCCCATCCAGATCCAGATCCAGCGCCACTTCTGCACCACCGGATAGGCCCGGGCGCACATGGCCGCAGGAACCGTGTCCTGCCCGGGGATGTGAACGCAGCGCCCTTGGGGATCAAAGCGCAGGCCGTGGTAGCCGCATTGCACCGTGTCGCCGACCAATGTGCCTTTGGACAGCGCCGCGCGCCGGTGTGGGCAGCGGTCTTCCAGCGCCCTCGGTTGGCCGTCTTCGGTGCGGTAGAGCACCACCGGCTCGCCAGTGATCCAGCGCTGCGTCAATTGACGCGTCACTTCCTCGGGCTGGGCTGCGACATACCAGCAGTTTTTAAGAAACATCTTCAGCTCCGTGTTCGACGGTATTCGTTCATGAGGAGGGGCCCGGGCGGGCGAGTCGTTCAGCCGCGCATCAGCGCTTCGATCTCGTCGGCGTCTACCGGCACTTCGCGGGTGAGCAGCTCGCAGCCCTTGGTGGTGACCAGCGCATCGTCTTCGATGCGGATACCGATGTTCCAGAACTCGCGCGGCACGCCCTTGGCCGGCCGCACATACAGACCAGGCTCGACCGTCAGCACCATGCCCGGGCGCAGGATACGACTGGGCCGGCGGGTGATTTTTTGGCCGGTGGCGTCGGTCTCCTCGCGCGGCCGGCTGCCCGGCTCGGTGTAGTCGCCGCAGTCGTGAACGTCCATGCCCATCCAGTGGCCGGTGCGGTGCATGTAGAACTGGCGATAGGCGCCCGAGGCGATCACGTCCTCAACCCGGCCGTGTTTCTTGCGATCGAGCAGGCCCACATCGAGCATGCCCTGGGCCAGCACTTGGACCGCCGCATCGTGCGGCGCCATGAAGCGCCGGCCCGGCCGGGTGGCGGAAATGGCGGCCTCTTGCGCGGCCAGCACGATGTCATAGAGCTGGCGCTGGGCTGGGCTGAAGCGCCCGCCTGCCGGGAAGGTGCGGGTGATGTCGCTGGCGTAGCCGTCGAGCTCGCAGCCGGCGTCGATCAGGCACAGCTCGTCGGCTTTCAGGCGTGCATCGGCAGCGCGGTAGTGCAGCACGCAGGCGTTGGCGCCAGCGGCCACGATGCTGGTGTAGGCCGGGAACTGAGAGCCATGGCGGCGAAACTCGTGCAGCAGCTCAGCCTCGAGGTGGTACTCACGTGCATCGAGCCCGGCGCGCAGCATGGCCGCCGAGGTCTGCATGGCCCGCACATGGGCGCTCGCAGAAATTTGGCCGGCCCGCCGCAGGATGGTCTGCTCATGCTTGTCCTTGAACAGACGCATCTCGTCGAGCAGCAGGCACAGATCATGTTGGCTGCGCGGGCATTCGGTGCCCATGCGCACCTTGGCCCGCACTGCGCTTAGCCAGCCGTCAATTTGCACCTGCAGCCCCTCGTGCGTGGCAAAGGGGAACCACAGCGCGGGCTGATTACCCAGTAAGCGCGGCATCAGCTCATTGAGCTTGTCGACGCTCAAAGCCGCGTCCACCCCGAGGGCCGCGGGCGCTGCCTTGGGGCCTAGGCGTATGCCGTCCCAGATTTCGCGCTCAAGATCCTTGGGCTGGCACAGCAAGGTGGTCTTGCCGCTGGCCTCGATCACCAGCCAGGCATTGGGCTCCTCAAAGCCGGTCAGGTAATAAAAGTAACTGTCGTGCCGGTAGGGGAAGTGGCTGTCCCGGTTGCGTGCGACTTCTGGCGCGGTCGGCAGCAAGGCGATACCGCCACCGGCGGCGCGCAGGGCGCGGGCCACGGCGGCGCGGCGGCGTGCGTGTACGGAAGTTTGGATCAAGAGGCCGCTCCTTCGTTATTGCCAGAGATTCTAGGAGGCCCATGGAAGACCGCCTAAGATGGGGGCCATGTCTTCCATTCTCGGTACCGTTCTCGCCAACATCCCCTGGGGCCAGGTGGTCGAATCGGCCCCCAAGATCGCCCAGGGGGCTGGCCGTCTCTGGGAAACCGTGCGCAAGCGGGGTGATCCCGCGCAGACGCCTGCGCAAGGCGAGCCCGAAGGGCCGTCGCAGCTGCAGTTGCTGCAGGCGCAGGTGCAGTCCCAGGCCGCGCAGTTGCAGTCTCTGGAGGGCGAAATGCGCGCCACGGCCCAGTTGGTCAAGGACTTGGCCGAACAAAATGCCATGCTGGTCGAGCGCATGCAGACCCTGCAGCGCCAGTTGCGCTGGGCCTTGGGCGCCGCGGCACTGCTGGCTTTAGCTCTTGCAGCGCTCGTGCTGAGTTAGCGCGGCCCTGCAGGCGTGCCATCGGGCGCCCAGCGCTCTGACCACAGTGGTGCGCCACAAAAAAAACAGGCGAGATGCCTGAAACAAAGGCTGAGTACTAACAGCCAGCGGTCAAAGCCGCTTCCGGGCTGAATTGCTCAGTCATTGCGCTTAACCATTGAGCTTAACCATTGAGCTCGGCCAGCCTTTCGGGGGTGCCTACATCGGTCCAGGGGCCGGTGTAGACCTCGGCACTGACTTGTCCATGGTCCATCGCTTCGCGCAACATCGGCGCCAGGGCTGCCTTGAGTCCTTGCGGGTTGCCTTGGGGCAGCGCATTGAAGAAGCTGCGTCTGTACAGGGCCACGGTGCTGAAGGTGTAGCGGGGCAAAGGGGTATCGTTGGGCAGGTTGAGCGCCAGGCCTTGGGCGCTCAGACCAAAGTCACCGCGCCGGTTGTGCTCGGGGTTGGGCACCAGCCACAGGTGGGCCAGTGCAGCCCCCTGCTCAAAGTTTTGCAATGCCTGCGCCGAGAATGTGAATTCGGGCATGAACACATCGCCGGCCACCACCCAAAATACATCGGCCAATTCAGGCAGGGCGCGGGCAATGCCACCGGCGGTCTCCAGCGCATCGCCAAAATCCCGCCCTTCGTGCGAATAATGAATGTGGCAGCCCAGCTCCTCCGCCAGAGGGCGCAGATGGGGCTCGATCTGCTCGCCCAGCCAGGCGGTGTTGATCACCAAGTCGCGCACGCCGGCAGCAGCCAGGGCGCGCAGATGCCAGGCAATCATTGCCTGCCCGCGCACATTCAGCAACGGTTTCGGACAAAGATCTGTCAACGGCCGCATGCGTTGTCCGCGTCCGGCGGCAAGGATCATGGCTTGAGCAGGGCGCATGGCAATCGAGGTCAGCAAGGAGCGGATGAAAATTTCCGACCAGTTTAGGCCAATGCTGCACGCTGCCGTTTAGGCTGGCCTGCTGATAAAGCTAAACTTAAAAGTCTTTTTGCCCCCCACCCCCCGGAGTTCAGATGGCCAATCCCCAGATGATGGCAGGCGCTATTCGCGCGCTTGCCATGGACGCAGTTCAACAAGCCAACTCGGGACATCCCGGCGCGCCCATGGGCATGGCCGATATGGCCGTCGCCTTGTGGGGCCGGCACCTCAGGTACAACCCCGCCAACCCGCTGTGGGCCGACCGCGACCGCTTCGTGCTGTCCAACGGCCACGGCTCCATGCTGATCTATGCGCTGCTGCACCTGACCGGCTACGACCTGCCCATGCAGGAGCTGCGCAACTTCCGCCAGTTGCACAGTAAGACCGCCGGCCACCCCGAGTTCGGCATCACGCCCGGCGTGGAGACCACCACCGGCCCGCTGGGCCAGGGCATCACCAACGCGGTGGGCATGGCGCTGGCTGAAAAGCTGCTGGCCAGCGAATTCAACCGCCCCAGCCACGCCATCGTCGACCACCACACCTATGTGTTCCTGGGCGACGGCTGCCTGATGGAAGGCATCTCGCACGAGGCCTGCGCGCTGGCTGGCGCCTGGAAATTGAACAAGCTGGTCGCGCTCTACGACGACAACGGCATCTCCATCGACGGCCAGGTTGCGCCCTGGTTCATCGACAACACGCCCCAGCGCTTTGCCGCCTACGGCTGGAACGTTATTGGCCCCATCGACGGCCATGATGCGAACGCGGTTGACGCGGCCATTGCCCAGGCCAAGAAGAGCGCTGACAAGCCCACGCTGGTGATTTGTAAGACCGCCATCGGCAAGGGCTCGCCCAACCGCGCGAACACCGCCAAGGCCCACGGCGAGCCGCTGGGCGCCGAAGAGATCAAGCTCACGCGCGAGGCCATAGGCTGGTCGCATGAGCCCTTCACCGTGCCCGCCGAGGTCTATGCCGACTGGGATGCCAAGGCCCAGGGCGCGGCGAACGAAGCGCAGTGGAACAAGCGCTTTGCCGCCTACCAGGCCGCCTTCCCGGAGCTGGCCGCCGAGTACACCCGCCGCATGGCCGGCGACCTGCCCAAGAACTTTGCCGACGTGGCTGTGGCCGCGGTCCAAAGCGCGCATCAGAAAGCCGAGACCGTGGCCAGCCGCAAGGCCAGCCAGATCGCGCTGGAATTCTTCACCGCCGCCCTGCCCGAGATGCTGGGTGGCTCGGCCGATCTGACCGGCTCCAACCTGACCAACACCAAGGCCACGCCCAACCTGCGCTTTGACGCGGCTGGCGCGGTGGTCAGGAACGAGGCCGGCCAGGGTGGCCGCCACATCAACTACGGCGTGCGCGAGTTCGGCATGGCCGCCATCATGAACGGCGTGGCGCTGCACGGCGGCTACATCCCCTACGGCGGCACCTTCCTGACCTTCAGCGACTACAGCCGCAACGCCATCCGCATGGCCGCGCTGATGAAGACCCGTGTGGTGCATGTGTTCACGCACGACTCCATCGGCCTGGGCGAAGACGGCCCCACACACCAGTCCATCGAGCATGCGGCCAGCCTGCGCCTGATTCCCAACCTGGACGTCTGGCGCCCCGCCGACACCACCGAAACCGCCGTGGCCTGGTCGGTGGCCCTGGCCAACAAGCACAGGCCCACGGCCTTGCTGCTCTCGCGCCAAAACCTGCCGTATGCGCCCAAGCAGGACGCCGACCTGATCACCCGCGGCGCCTATGTCCTGGCCGAGCCTGCCGAGGTGGGCCTGAAGAAAAAGGCCCAGGCCGTCCTCATCGCCACCGGCTCCGAGGTGCAGCTGGCGCTCAAGGCGCAGGAGCTGCTGGCCAAAGAGCACAAGATCGCGGTGCGCGTGGTCTCCATGCCCAGCACCACCACCTTCGACCGCCAAAGCAGCGCCTACAAGAGCGAGGTACTGCCTGCGGGTCTTCCGCGTGTGGCCGTAGAAATGGGCAGCACGGACGGCTGGTGGAAGTACGGCTGCGCCGCTGTGGTCGGCATCGACACCTACGGCGAATCGGCGCCCGCGCCTGTGCTGTTCAAGCATTTCGGCTTCACGCCCGAGAACGTGGCTGACACCGTGAGGGCTGCCCTGCGCAAATAAGTTGGGCCGCGCATGATCGAGTCCGCATCGCGCCCGGGCGGCGCTCCTACAACGCTGCGCTGCCCTGATGAGGGTTGTGGGAGCCGCGCCTTCGCGGCGATACGGCCTTGCCAGGCGCAGCAGCCCTCAAAATTTTTTCTAGTCTCATCCCAGGAGTAATTCATGACCATCAAGATCGGCATCAACGGTTTTGGCCGCATCGGCCGCAATGTGCTGCGCGCCGCCGTGCAAAACTTCAGCGACATCCAGGTCGTTGCCATCAACGACCTGCTCGAGCCTGACTACCTGGCCTATATGCTCAAGTACGACTCGGTGCATGGCCGTTTCAAGGGTGAAGTCTCGGTCGAGGGCAACACGCTGATCGTCAACGGCAACAAGATCCGCCTGACGCAAGAGCGCGATCCCGCCAACCTGAAGTGGAACGAAGTCGGCGCCGACATCGTGCTGGAATCCACCGGCCTTTTCCTGGACAAGGCCACCGCCTCCAAGCACCTGGCTGCTGGTGCCAAGAAGGTGGTGCTTTCGGCCCCGTCCAAGGACGATACGCCCATGTTCGTCTATGGCGTCAATGACAAAACCTACGCCGGCCAGGACATCATCTCCAACGCGTCCTGCACCACCAACTGCCTGGCGCCCGTGGCCAAGGTGCTCAACGACAAATGGGGCATCAAGCGCGGCCTGATGACCACGGTGCACGCAGCGACGGCCACCCAAAAGACCGTGGACGGCCCCAGCAACAAAGACTGGCGCGGTGGCCGCGGCATTCTGGAAAACATCATTCCGTCGAGCACCGGTGCGGCCAAAGCGGTGGGTGTGGTGATTCCCGAGCTCAACAAAAAGCTCACCGGCATGTCCTTCCGCGTGCCAACTTCTGATGTGTCGGTGGTCGACTTGACGGTGGAACTGAACAACGCCGCTACCTATGCCGAGATCTGCGCTGAGATGAAGGCCCAGGCCCAGGGCGCGCTCAAAGGCGTGCTCGGCTACACCGAAGACAAGGTGGTGGCCACCGACTTCCGTGGCGAGACCTGCACCAGCGTGTTTGACGCCGACGCCGGCATTGCCCTGGACGGCACCTTCATCAAGGTGGTGGCCTGGTACGACAACGAGTGGGGCTACTCGAACAAGTGCCTGGAGATGATCCGGGTCGTGGCCAAGTAAGTTCCAGCAGGCGCAGGCCTGCCGGCAGCAGCGCCCTCTACGCCTCTCAAGGCACCAACACCCGGGGCGCCCAGCCGTGGGCGGCCGCTCGTTGGGCAAAGCCCTTCGCGTCGAAGGTGGCCAAGGCATCGCAATGGCGGCTGCTGGCGTGGTGCAGCGCGTCTGCAAAATCAAAGCCGTGGCTCAAGCTGTCGCAAGCGCTTTGCAAGGCTTGCCGGTCCTGCACTTGCACATGGGGCATGGCCAGCAGGTGATTGAAGACCTCAGCCACGGTCTTTGGCGTGAGCTTGTAAAAGCCGCGCAGCACCCACTCGAGCTCCAGCGCAACCGTGGTCGCTACGAAAAGGGGTTTGCCACTTTCCAGCAAGGCGCGGGCCTGTTCGCACTGCGCAGCGGTAGCAGCATCGGTACGCTCGGCCTGCACGTAGTAGCGCGCCAGCACATTGGTGTCCAGCGCAGTCAGGCGCGCTGTGCGATGCGCGCGCTGCGTCATGGCTTGAGTGCTTTGGCCGCGTCCCAGTCGGCAGGCACATGCGGCCCCTTGGCCTTGACCATGCCAAAGCCCGTTTGCGGCAGTTGTCGTGCTGACGGCGTCGGACTCAGGGTGATGTATGTGGCATCGGCGCTGAGGTCGAATTGCACAGCCTGGCCTGGCGTCAAGCCCAGGCGCTGTCGCAGCGCTTGTGGAATGGTGACTTGGCCTTTGCTGGTGATGGTGGACAGCATGTGGGGTGCTCCTGGGCGTGCGCTCGCCGGTCGGCGATGGATGCCGATTGTATTACCAGGTAAGACCGACTTGATTCTTCCAAGTTCGAGGGGGTCTTGACACCCCGGGCCTCATCCTGAGCCGGTAGCTCAGGCTTCGATGCACCCGAGCGCTCAGCTCACCCTGCCGCGCAGCAGGGCCATCAGCCTGCTCGGTAACTCCGGCACGCGCATACACAGCCAGACCAGCATCAGCAGATTGCCCAGGGCCAGCCAGGCAAATAACCCCGGCAGTGATACGCCGGCCATCAGCAGGGCGGCACTGATCAGGGCGCTGGCCACCATGAACAAGGCGTTCAAGATGTTGTTGGCGGCGATGATGCGCGAGCGGTGCGTGACCTGGCTGCGCACCTGAATCAAGGCGTACATGGGTACGCTGAACAGGCCCGCGCTCAGGCTGAGCAGACCCAGATCCAGCAGCACCCGCCAGTGTGTCGCATGCGCCAGGAAGGCGCTCACACCCATCAGCTCGGCTGCGGGAAGGCTGCGCACCGCCAGCCAGAAGTCCAGGGTAAAGACGCTCATGCCCAGCGCGCCCAGGGGCACCAGGCCGATCTCCACCGTGCCCCGGCTCAGGCGTGCGCACAGCAGCGAGCCTGCGCCTATGCCCAGTGAGAACACCACCAGCAGGAGTGAGGCGACCTGTTCATCGCCGTGCAGGACCTGTCTGGCCAGCACCGGGAACTGGCTGAGAAACACCGCGCCGAAAAACCAGAGCCAGCTGATGCCCAGCAGCATGTGCCAGCTCACGCTGTCTTGCCGCGCCAGTCGCAGATTGGCCAGGGTTTCGCTCCAGGGCTTCCAGTGGATGCGCAGCTCGGGATCGGCCGCGGGCAGCGGCGCCATGGCTTGGGCCGACCAGCGCCCCAGCAGTGCCAGCAGCAGGCAGGCCGCCGCCACCGCCTCGCGCCCTAGGCCCGGCAGCGCGATCAGCAGGCCCCCGGCCATATTGCCCAGCAAGATGGCCATAAACGTTCCTGACTCCACTAGGGCATTGCCGCCCACCAGCTCACGCTCGGCCAGTACCTGGGGCAGCAGGGCGTATTTCACCGGCCCGAACAGCGTCGAGTGCAGGCCCATCAAAAAGACGCAGACCAGCAGCAAGCCGGCTTGAAAGTCGGGCGCATCAAGCGCAAAACCCAGAGCTGCCAAGGCCATGATGGCGATTTCCAGGTTCTTGACCGCACGGATGATGCGGGTCTTCTCCAGCCGGTCGCACAGTTGCCCGGCCGTGGCGGAGAACAGCACAAAAGGCGCGATGAACAAGGCCCCGATCACCAGCCCAGCAAGCGCCGGCGGCAGCCAGCTGATCTGCAGCTGGTAGGTCACCATCACGGTGAACGCGAACTTGAACAGGTTGTCGTTGGCCGCGCCAGCGAATTGCGTCCAGAAAAACGGCGCAAAGCGGCGCTCGCGCAGGAGCTGCATGGGATGGGGCGAAGTCCTGGACATTCTGTAGGCGAACTGCTCACTCAATAGGTAGGTAGGGCAAGACGCTTCGCCAGCTTAGCCCAAGTTCAGGTTTTCGCTGCTGCGCTTGGTTTGGGCCTCAGGTTTGTCCCTAAACTGTCGATATAAAGTCACACTCCGTGAAAATAACAGAGACCCGATCATGAAGACGCTGTTTCGCTCGTTTGCCCTGTGCGTCCTCGCAGCCAGCGCCGTGTTGCCGAACACCGCAGCATGGGCGCAGCCGGCTGAGCCCGCGCTGATCCCCGCCCAAACGCCGTCCAAGCCAATCCGCGACCGCTACATCGTGGTGTTCAAGGCCGATGTGGCTGATCCGCAGGGCCTGGCCGACGCTCTCTTGAGGGGTGTGGCCAATGGGCGGCTGCACCATGTTTACCGGGGCGCGATCAAGGGTTTTGCCGCCACACTACCGGCGCAGGCGCTGGAGGCGATCAGCCGCAACCCGAATGTGGACTACATCGAGCAGGACGCAACCGTCGAGTTGCGTCAGAGTTCGGTGCAAAACAGCGCCACTTGGGGGCTGGACCGCATTGATCAGGCCGACCGGCCGCTGGACACCCAATACCGCTTTAATCAAGCTGGCAGCGGTGTCCATGCCTTCATCATCGACACCGGCTTGCGGGCCGATCATGTGGAATTTACCGGCCGCGTCCTGCCCGGCTACGGCGTAGTAGCCGACGGCCAGGGCACCAACGACTGCAACGGGCATGGCACGCATGTGGCCGGCACGGTGGGCGGCAGCACCTGGGGTGTGGCCAAGCAGGTGCGTCTGGTGCCGGTGCGGGTGCTGGACTGCGCGGGCTCGGGCTCCTTCTCGGGCGTGATCGCCGGCATCGACTGGGCGGCCTCCAGCACCCTGCGCCCTGCGGTGGCCAACCTCTCGCTCGGCGGTGGCTTGTCAAGCTCGGTCAACCAGGCGGTGGCCGGCGCCGTCGCCAAGGGCGTGGTGATGGTCGTGGCGGCTGGCAATGAAAACGTCGACGCCTGCACCCGCTCACCGGCATCTGAGCCGAGCGCGATCACCGTGGGCGCTACCACCAGTGCCGACCAGCGGGCCTCCTATTCCAATTTCGGCAGCTGCGTGGACCTGTTTGCGCCAGGCTCGAGCATCACCTCGGCCTGGAACAGCAGCAGCACCGCCGGCAACACCATCAGCGGCACCTCCATGGCCGCGCCGCATGTGGCAGGCGCAGCCGCCCTGGTCTTGCAGACCAGCCCCAGCGCAACCCCGGCCGCGGTGGCCCAGGCGATCAGGTCACAGGCGACCAGTAACCGCTTGAGCAGCCTGGGCACCGGCTCGCCTAACCTGCTGCTGTATTCCCTGCTCAGTGGCGCCCCAACGCTGGAGACGCAGGTGGTCGCGGTGCGTTCGCTCAGCGGCTCCTCGGCCAGCGCGCGGGGCGGCTGGGTGGCATCGGTCGTGGCCAGCGTGCGCAATGTCAACACGCTAGCGGCGGTAGCCAATGTCACCGTCAAGGCCAGCTTCACCCCGGGCAGCGCGGTCAGCTGTGTGACCGCCGCCACCGGCAGCTGCACTCTGCGCAGCGGCACTTTCGGCAAGTCGGTGGCCAGCACCACCTTGGCCGTCACCGGCCTGTCGGGAACTCAGATGGTGTACGAAGCCAGTCAGAATCTGGCCACCCGGGTGACGGTCGGCCGGCCCTGAATCCCCCATTTGCCCCCGCAGTCTCCTGACTGCAGCCAGCCCCCAAAAGCCCAGCGCCAGGGCGCGCTGGCTTGGCCCTGAGTCCGGGGGTGGTGGCCGCTCGGCGATGTGGCCAGCTTGGCCAATGCACAATAGCCGCCATGACTTCAGAGCCTCTGATCGCATTGCTCCAGCAGCGCCTGCCGGCCTTGTTGGCGGTCTACGCTTTTGGCAGTCGCATTGTCGAGCAGGGGCAGGCAGCGCGGGTCGACAGCGATCTGGACTTGGCGGTGTTGCTCGAAGGCTATGCAGACCCGGTCGCGCTGTTTGATCTGTCGGGCGAGCTGGCCGACTTGGCCGGCTGCCCGGTTGATTTGCTCGACATGAGGGCCGCCTCCACCGTGATGCAGTACCAGATCCTTACCACCGGCCAGGCCTGGTGGCGCAAGGATGTGCGCGCCGGCCTGTTCGAGGCCGCCATGCTGAGCGAAAAGATGTCGCTCAATGAGGCGCGTGCCGGCCTGATCGATGACGTCCGCCATGCGGGGCATGTGTATGGTCGATGAGGTCTTGCTCAACAAGGCGGCCATCATTGAGCGCTGCGTTGCCCGCGCCCGCGAAGAATACGAATGTGACCGCGCAACGTTTGCCGACAGCTTCACCCGGCAAGACGCCGCTATATTGAATGTTCAGCGGGCCTGCGAAGCGGCCTTGGACATGGGTCACCATGTCATTCGCCGAGCCAAGCTAGGCCTGCCACAAAGCTCGCGGGACGTGTTTACCCTGCTGGCGCAGGCGAACTGGCTTGAGCCGCGCCTGGCCGACTCCATGAAGCGCATGGTGGGCTTTAGAAACATCGCAGTCCATGAGTACCAGGCCCTGCAACTGCCCATCACCGTCAACATCATCGAATCGCATCTGGATGATTTTCTGGCCTATGCCCGCCAGATCGTTTTGCACGACGCAGCGCAGTAGAGACGGCATTGTGTCGCTTGGCTAGCGCAGGGCGTAGCCGCGTCCATGCCCTATCCCCCAAAGCCCCGCGCCAAACCCAGGCGCAAGGCCTCGACCAGCGCCGCCACCGCCCGTGGCACGTGCGGCGAGTAGGGGCGGATGGCGTAGATGGTCTCGGCAAAGGCGCCCACGGCTTTCCAGTCTGGCAGCACGCGCACCAGCTTGCCCTGTGTCAATGCGGCCTGGGCGCTGAAGTCGGGCATGAGGGCGATGCCTGCGCCAGTCAAGGCCGCTTCACGCAAAGCTTCACTGTTATTGGCGGCAAAGTTGCCCGCCACCGGTACGGTCAGGCGCTCGCCGGGCGCGGCGCGACCCAGACGCTCAAAGGTCCAGGCCGGGCTGTCTTGCGAGCGCGGGTAGTGCAGGCAGTTGTGGCTTTGCAGGTCCAGCGGAACCTTGGGCACACCGCGTCGGCGCAAATAGCTGCGGCTGGCCACCAGCACCGACTGCGTGGTACACAAGGCCCAGGCCACATGGGTGTCGGGCGCTCTCTCGGTGTGGCGTATGGCCAGATCAAAGCCTTCGGTGGCCAGGGCGCTCAGGCGGTCTGAGAGGTCGAGCTCGACGCGCACCTGCGGATGGCTGCGCAGGAATTCGGTGAGCAGCGGCATCAGCTGCTGACGCGCCAGTGCCACTGGCGCGGTGACGCGAATCAGCCCACTGGGCTGATCGGCCAGGTCGCGCACCTGGGCAAAGCTGTGCTCGATCTGCTCGAAGGCCGCATGGGTATCGTCCACCAGCTTTTGGCCCGCCTCGGTCAGCCGCACGCTGCGGGTGGTGCGCTGCACCAGGCTCACCTTGGCGGCCCGTTCCAGCTCGGCGATGCGCTGGCTCATGGCGGCTTTGCTCACCCCCAGGCGGGCTGCGGCTGCGGTATAGCTGCCTTGTTGGGCCAGCACGCTCAGCCAGTGCAGGTGGGCCCAGAGGGCGCTGACTTTTTGCTCTTTCATCGCTACATTGTTCATCAAAATGAACAATCAATTCAGCCGTGCGGTCTTGTGGGGCTCAAGCGCTCTGCCTAGACTAAAGACCCTAAATAGTCAGGCGCGCTTTGGAGCACTGCACTCTCGGCGCCAAGCCGCAGATGCGGGACCTCGCGCCGCTGTGCAGATACGCCCCTCGCAAGCCCCCTCGGAGATATTCATGAGCACCGCCCAGATCGCCCATTTCATCAACGGCCAGCCCAGCGCAGGCACATCAAGCCGCCAGCAGCCGGTGACCAACCCGGCTACTGGGGCTGTCACTGCACAGGTAGCGCTGGCCGACAAGTCCGAGGTCGACCGGGCGGTGGCCGCTGCCCGCGCCGCCTTCCCGGCCTGGGCTGATACGCCGCCACTGCGGCGCGCCCGGGTGATGTTCAAGTTTCTCGAACTGCTCAACGCCCAGCGCGACACCCTGGCCCACATGATCACCGCCGAGCATGGCAAGGTCTTCACCGATGCGCAGGGCGAGGTCACACGCGGCATCGAGATCGTTGAATTTGCCTGCGGCATCCCGCAACTGCTCAAGGGCGACTACACCGAGCAGGTCTCCACCGGCATCGACAACTGGACCATGCGCCAGCCCCTGGGCGTGGTCGCCGGCATCACGCCTTTTAACTTCCCGGTGATGGTGCCGATGTGGATGTTCCCAGTGGCCATCGCTGCGGGCAATACCTTCGTGCTCAAGCCCAGCCCGATCGACCCCAGCCCCAGCCTGTTCATGGCCGATCTGCTCAAGCAGGCCGGCCTGCCTGAGGGCGTCTTCAATGTGGTGCAGGGCGACAAGGAGGCAGTCGATGCCTTGCTGGTCCACCCAGACGTGCAGGCCATCAGCTTTGTTGGCTCCACGCCGATTGCCAATTACATCTACGAGACTGGCGCCCACCACGGCAAGCGGGTGCAAGCTCTTGGCGGGGCCAAGAACCACATGGTGGTGATGCCCGACGCCGACCTGGACCAAACCGTCGATGCGCTGATCGGCAGTGCCTACGGCTCGGCCGGCGAGCGCTGCATGGCTATTTCTGTGGCCGTGCTGGTCGGCGATGTGGGCGACAAGATCATGCCCAAGCTGATCGAGCGCACCCGCGCGCTCAAGGTGCTGCAGGGTGAAAACCTGGCCGCAGAGATGGGCCCCATCGTCACCGAGGCGGCGCGTCAGCGCATCCGGGGCTATATCGACGCCGGCGTGGCCGAGGGCGCCCAACTGCTGGTCGACGGCCGGCAGTTTGACGGTGCGCAGGCGGGCAGTGGCTGCGAGGCCGGCTTCTGGCTCGGCGGTACCCTGTTCGACCATGTCAGCACCGAGATGAAGATCTACAAGGAAGAAATCTTCGGCCCGGTACTTTCCTGCGTGCGGGTGAGCGACTTCGCCACTGCGGTGCGCATCATCAATGAGCATGAGTTTGGCAACGGGGTCAGCTGCTTCACCCGCGATGGCAATGTCGCCCGCGAGTTCTCCCGCCGCATCCAGGTGGGCATGGTCGGTATCAATGTGCCGATTCCGGTGCCCATGGCCTGGCATGGCTTTGGCGGCTGGAAGCGCAGTCTTTTTGGTGACATGCATGCTTACGGCGAGGAAGGCGTGCGTTTTTATACCAAGCAAAAATCCATCATGCAGCGCTGGCCCGAGAGCATAGGCAAGGGCGCCGAATTCGTGATGCCGACCTCTAAATAAAGGCAAGGTGCTCCTGGCCGGAGCAGCTCTCGGGCGGGCTCCGTAATAAGTATCAAATTTGATCAAGCTCATCGGCGGCCCCGGCGCCGCTTAGGCAAACTCGGGTAAGCTCGCCGACAGCTGAAAACTTGGCAAGGATTAGCCTTGCTCCATAACAAGGAAGGAGAGCGCCATGCTCATAGGAGTACCCGCAGAAGTTCTGGCGGGCGAGACGCGCGTCGCGGTGACCCCCGAGACGGCCAAGAAATTCATGGCCCAGGGCCACACGGTGCGCATACAGTCGGGCGCTGGCTTGGCCGCGAGTGCGCCTGACGAGGCTTACACCGCCGTCGGCGCGCAGATCACCGACGCGGCCGGCGCCTACGCCGCCGACATCGTGCTCAAGGTGCGCTGCCCGCAGGACGCCGAAGTGCCCCACCTCAAGTCCGGCGGTGTGCTCATTGGCATGCTCAATCCTTTTGACCGCGCGGGTTTGGATCGGCTGGCCAAGGCGGGTCTGAGCGCCTTTGCGCTGGAGGCGGCGCCGCGCACCAGCCGCGCACAAAGCATGGACGTTCTGTCTTCGCAGGCCAATATTGCCGGTTACAAGGCGGTGATGATGGCTGCCGAGCGTTATCAGCGCTTTTTCCCCATGCTGATGACCGCCGCCGGCACCGTCAAGGCGGCGCGGGTGGTGATTCTGGGCGTCGGCGTGGCCGGGTTGCAGGCCATCGCCACCGCCAAGCGCCTGGGTGCCGTCATCGAAGCCTCCGACGTGCGCCCCAGCGTCAAGGAGCAGGTCGAGTCGCTGGGCGGCAAGTTCATCGACGTGCCCTACGAAACCGATGAAGAAAAAGAAGCCGCCGTGGGCGTGGGCGGTTATGCCCGGCCCATGCCGCCGTCCTGGCTGGAGCGCCAGAAGCTGGAAGTGGCCAAGCGCGTGGCGCAGGCCGATGTGGTCATTACCACCGCCCTCATTCCGGGCCGCCCCGCGCCCGTGCTGGTGACCGAAGACATGGTCAAGGCCATGAAGCCGGGCAGCGTGATCGTCGACCTGGCCGCGCCGCAAGGCGGTAACTGTCCGCTCACCGAGCCAGGCAAAACCGTCACCAAGCACGGCGTCATCTTGGTCGGTGAGACCAATGTGCCGGCCTTGGTGGCCGCCGATGCCAGCGCCCTGTATGCGCGCAACCTGCTGGACTTCATGAAGCTCATCATCAGCAAGGAAGGCAGCCTGAACATCGACATGCAGGACGACATCGTCGCTGCCTGTCTCATGACCCAGGGCGGCCAAGTGCTGCGCGCCTGAGGCCTTTACTTCACTCTCACAAGGGCTCTGTCATGGAACTCGTCAATCCCACCATCACCAACCTCATCATCTTCGTGCTGGCCATCTACGTGGGCTACCACGTGGTCTGGACCGTCACCCCCGCCCTGCACACGCCGCTGATGGCGGTGACCAATGCGGTCTCGGCCATCGTCATCGTCGGCGCCATGCTGGCCGCCGCCATGACCGAAACCCCCCTGGGCCAGACCATGGGCGTGCTGGCCGTCGCGCTGGCGGCGGTCAATGTCTTTGGCGGTTTTTTGGTCACCCGGCGCATGCTTGAGATGTTCAAAAAGAAAGACAAGAAAGCGGGAGCCCAAAAATGAGCATGAATCTCGTCACGCTGCTCTATCTGGTTGCCAGCGTCTGCTTTATCCAGGCCCTCAAAGGCCTGTCGCATCCCACCACCTCCATTCGCGGTAATGTGTTTGGCATGACCGGCATGGCCATTGCCGTGCTGACCACCGCCGCACTCATCGTGCAATTGGCCGGCTCGGCCGCCGGCCTGGGCTATGTGCTGCTGGGCCTGGTCATCGGTGGCGCGGCCGGTGCCATCATGGCGCAGCGGGTCGAGATGACCAAAATGCCCGAGTTGGTCGCCTTCATGCACAGCATGATCGGTCTGGCGGCGGTCTTCATCGCCATTGCTGCGGTGGTCGAGCCTGCGGCCTTCGGCATCGTCGCCAAGGGCAAGGGCACGCTCGACATTCCGGCTGGCAACCGGCTTGAGCTCTTCCTCGGTGCAGCCATCGGTGCCATCACCTTCAGCGGCTCGGTGATCGCCTTCGGCAAGCTCTCAGGCAAGTACAAGTTCCGCCTCTTCCAGGGCGCGCCGGTGGTGTTTGCCGGCCAGCACATGGTCAATCTGGTGCTGGGTCTGGCCACCGTGGGTCTGGGGGTGTTCTTCATGTTCACCGGCAACTGGGATGCCTTCCTGGTCATGCTGGCCCTGTCCTTCGTGCTGGGTGTGCTCATCATCATCCCCATTGGCGGCGCCGACATGCCGGTGGTGGTGTCCATGCTCAACAGCTATTCGGGCTGGGCGGCAGCGGGCATCGGCTTTAGCCTGAACAACAGCATGCTGATCGTGGCCGGCTCCCTGGTGGGCTCCTCGGGCGCGATCCTGAGCTACATCATGTGCAAGGCCATGAACCGCTCCTTCTTCAATGTGATTCTGGGCGGCTTTGGTGGCGATGCGGGCTCGGCGGCGCAAGGCGCTGCGGTTCAGCGCACCGCCAAGAGTGGCTCGGCCGACGACGCGGCCTTCATTTTGGGCAATGCCGAAAGCGTGATCATCGTTCCGGGCTACGGCCTGGCGGTGGCGCGCGCCCAGCATGCGGTCAAGGAATTGGCTCAAAAGCTCACCGAAAAAGGCGTGAATGTGAAATACGCCATCCACCCGGTGGCCGGCCGCATGCCCGGCCACATGAACGTGCTCTTGGCCGAGGCCGAAGTGCCTTATGACCAAGTCTTCGAGATGGAAGACATCAACGCTGAATTTGGCCAGGCTGACGTCGCCATCATTCTGGGCGCCAACGACGTGGTCAACCCGGCTGCGCATGTCAAGGGCAGCCCCATCTACGGCATGCCGATTTTGGAGGCCTACAAGGCCAAGACCGTCATTGTGAACAAGCGTTCCATGGCAGCGGGGTACGCTGGTTTGGACAATGAATTGTTTTATTTAGATAAAACCATGATGGTTTTCGGGGACGCGAAAAAAGTCATTGAAGACATGGGCAAAGCCATCGAATAATGCTTGCCCCGGCATGCGCTGGGGGCGTTCAAGGCTTGGGTCCTTGGGGCCCTTGCGCTGTGCCATCCATAACAAGATGCATGGAGACCTTTGAATGACCGCCCAGACCACCGAGCGCCCCTGGCTGCAGGCCTACCCACCCGGCGTGCCTGCCGATATCGACGCCTCCCAATACCCTTCGCTGGTTGCGCTGCTCGAGGAGAGCTTCCAAAAGCACGGCGACAAGGTGGCCTACAGCTTCCTGGGCAAGGAATTTGGCTTTGGCTACGTTGACAGCGTTTCGCGGGCCCTGGCCGGCTATCTGCAGAGCCTGGGCCTGAGCAAGGGCGACCGGGTGGCCATCATGATGCCCAATGTGCCGCAATATCCGGTGGCGGTCGCTGCCATCTTGCGTGCCGGCTATGTGGTGGTCAATGTCAACCCGCTCTACACCGCGCGAGAGCTTGAGCACCAGCTCAAGGATTCAGGTTCCAAGGCCATCATCATCCTGGAGAACTTCGCCGCGACGCTGGAGGCCTGCCTGGCCAGCACCCCGGTCCAGCATGTAGTGCTGGCCGCCATGGGCGACAGGCTGGGTTTTCTCAAGGGCGCCATCGTCAACTACGTCGTGCGCAGCGTCAAGAAACTGGTGCCGGCCTTCAGCCTGCCGCAGGCGGTGCGCTTCAATGACGCGGTGGCGCAGGGCGCCCGCGCGCCGATGAAGACGCCCGAACTCACGCCCGACGACGTCGCGGTGCTGCAATACACCGGCGGCACCACCGGCGTCTCCAAGGGCGCAGTGCTCCTGCACCGCAACATCATCGCCAACCTGCTGCAGTCCGAGGCCTGGAACGCGCCAGCCATGGCCACCATACCGGCGGGCGAGCAGACCACCTATGTGTGCGCGCTGCCGCTCTATCACATCTTCGCCTTCACGGTGAACATGATGCTGGGCATGCGCTCGGGCGCCAAGAACATCTTGATTCCCAACCCGCGCGACCTGCCGGCCGTGCTCAAGGAGCTGGCCCAGCATCGCATTCATATGTTCCCGGCGGTCAGCACCCTGTTCAACGGCCTGGCCAACCACCCGGACTTCGGCAAGGTCGACTGGTCGCACCTGAAGGTCTCGCTCGGTGGCGGCATGGCGGTGCAAAGCGCGGTGGCCCAGCTCTGGCTGGAAAAAACCGGCTGCGCGATCTGCGAAGGCTATGGCCTGTCGGAGACCTCGCCCTCGGCCAGCTGCAACCCGACCACCAGCCGGCAGTTCACCGGCACCATAGGCGTGCCGATACCGAGCACCTGGTTCAAGCTGCTCGACGACGAGGGCCATGAGGTAGCCCCCGGCCAGACCGGCGAGATCGCCATCAAGGGCCCCCAGGTCATGGCCGGCTACTGGCAGCGCCCCGCCGAGACCGCCCAGGTGATGACCGCCGACGGCTACTTCCGCTCCGGCGATATCGGCATCATCGACGAGCAGGGCTTCTTCAAGATCGTCGACCGCAAGAAGGACATGATCCTGGTCAGCGGCTTCAATGTCTACCCCAACGAGATTGAAGACGTGGTCGGCAAACTTGCCGGCGTGCTTGAGGTGGCCTGCGTGGGCGTGCCTGACGACAAGCAGGGCGAGGCGGTCAAGCTGGTCATCGTCAAAAAAGACCCGGCGCTGACCGAAGAGCAGGTGCGCGAACATTGCCGCGCCAACCTCACCGGCTACAAGCAGCCCAAAGTGGTGGAATTTCGCACCGATCTGCCCAAGACCCCGGTCGGTAAGATCCTGCGGCGCGAGCTGCGCGATAAGAAATAAGGGGCAAGGCCGCAAGGAGGCGGCTCCCCCATCTTCTTGCTGAGCAGGTGGGAGCGCCGCCCCGGCGCGATGCGGCCTTCAATCGGGCCGCGGTGCCTGACCCACAGCCCCATCGCTGCGAGGGCGCAACTCCCACATGGTCACTGGCCTGTCCAAAGCAGGTGGGAGCGCCGCCCCGGCGCGATACGGCCTTCAATGAGGCCCCGTTGCCTGATCCAAAGCCGCATCGCTGCGAGGGCGCAGCTCCCACATCGTCACTGGCCTGCCCAAAGCAGGTGGGAGCGCCGCCCCGGCGCGATGCGGCTGACGATCAGGCGCCGCCCCAACTGATAATACCGGTCCATGCAAGAGCGTTGGAAACCCAGTGTCACCGTCGCCGCCATCATTGAGCGCAAGCTCGGCGGCCGCAGCCAGTTCATGTTGGTGGAGGAATTGACCCGCGATGGCCTGAAGCTCAACAACCCGGCCGGCCATCTCGATCCGGGCGAAAACCCGATCGAGGCCTGCGCCCGCGAGGCCTTGGAGGAAACCGCCCACAGCTTCGTGCCCACCGCGCTGATCGGCGTTTATCTATCGCGCTTCGAGCGGCCCATTGCCGGCGGGCCTACCGAAGACATCACCTACCTGCGCTTTGCGTTTTGCGGTGAGCTGGGCTCGCTGCACAGCGAGCGTGCGCTCGACGAGGGCATCGTCCGCACCCTCTGGCTGAGCCCCGAAGAAATCCGCGCCAGCCAGGACCGTCACCGCAGCCCGCTGCTCCTGCGCTGCATGGAAGACCACCTGGCCGGCCGCCGCTACCCCTTGGACCTGGTCACCACCGACGACAGCGTCTACCGCATCGGTCAGAACGTCAGGCTTTGAAGGCGCTGGCGCCTCAAGGGCGACGGCGAAGCACCATCGCCTCGCGGCTGATCTCGACGTCAAACTGCTTCAAAAATGATTGTCCGAGCAGGGCCTGATCGGGTGCCATACCGCTGAGCCCCACGCTCACGCTGGCATCGTTGAGCACCAAGTCGCCCGCCCGCACCGGCACGCCGCGCACCAGCTGGCCGGCGCGCTGTCCATTGGCGGTGTTCAGGGTGATGGCAGTGCCCGCCGGCAGACCGGCTTGCTCGGCCAGGGCATGACTGACCGCCACATGGCTGGCCCCGGTGTCCACCAGAAACCTCACCGGCTGGCGATTGACCTCGCCCTGCACATAAAAATGCCCGTCCCGCTGCCGCGGTAGCACCAACTCGCCCGAACCCCGGGTGTAGGGCTGCAGCTTGGCCTGCCGGCTGCGCTCCACGTATTCAAAGCCCAGATACAGAACCCCAGCGATGGCCAGCCACACGGCAGCGATGGCGATGGCGCCGAAGCGGGCGGTTTTATGGATGTCGGACATGGGGCGTGGGTGGGGATTCATGATGCAGCCTGCGCCGCAGTGCGAGCTTACAGCCTGAAGCAATCCCCTTGGGCGGCCGCCTTCATGACGCGTCCGCCTTCATGACGCGTCCGCCTCAAGCCCGCAAGTCGGATAATCGTCCCCATGTCAGCCGTGAAAAAAATGCGTGTGGTGGTCGGCCTCAGTGGCGGCGTGGACTCGGCCGTGACTGCCCACCTGCTCAAACAGCAGGGCCACGAGGTCGTCGGCATCTTCATGAAGAACTGGGAAGACGACGACGACAGCCAGTACTGCTCGTCCAACATCGACTTCGTGGATGCCGCGGCTGTGGCCGATGTGATCGGCATCGAGATCGAGCATGTCAACTTCGCGGCCGACTACAAGGACCGCGTGTTTGCCGAGTTCCTGCGCGAGTACCAGGCCGGCCGCACGCCCAACCCCGACATCCTGTGCAACGCCGAGATCAAGTTCAAGGCCTTCCTCGACCACGCCATGCGCCTGGGTGCCGAGAAGATCGCCACCGGCCATTACGCCCGCGCGCGTCTGAACCCAGCCACTGGCTTGCATGAGTTGCTCAAGGGCCTGGATCCGGGCAAAGACCAGAGTTACTTTCTGCACCGCCTGAGCCAGGCGCAGCTGGCCAAGACCTTGTTCCCAGTGGGTGAGCTGCACAAGACCGAGGTGCGGCGCATTGCCGACGAGATCGGCCTGCCCAACGCGAAGAAGAAGGACTCCACCGGCATCTGCTTCATTGGCGAGCGGCCCTTCCGTGAATTTCTCAACCGCTACATCGCCAAGCTGCCCGGTCCGATCAAGAACGACAGCGGCCGCACCATCGGCGAGCATGTAGGCCTGAGTTTTTACACCCTGGGCCAGCGCCAGGGCTTAGGGATAGGCGGGGTCAAGGCCAAGGGCGCGCAGCTCAAGGCGCTGCAGGCCCAGGGCCTGCGCGGCGCTGGCGAGCACGAACCTTGGTTCGTGGCCCGCAAGGACATGGCCCACAACACCTTGTGGGTGGTGCAGGGCCACGACCACCCCTGGCTGCTCTCGCAGCGCCTGCATGCGCAGGACTGCAGCTGGGTGGCCGGCCAGGCGCCGCGCCTGGGTGCCATGGCGGCCAAGACGCGCTACCGCCAGGCCGACGCACCTTGCGAGGTGCTGCAAAGCAGCAAGGCCACCTGCGCGCTCCACTTCAGCCAGGCCCAATGGGCGGTCACACCCGGTCAGTCGGCGGTGCTCTACGACGGCGAGGTCTGTCTGGGCGGCGGCGTGATTGATGCCTGCGACGCGCTGACTCCCGAGGCCTTTCAAAGCCTGCAAGCTGCATGAGCCCCGAAGACGAGGAGCTTTATCAGTGCGTGGGCGTGTGCATGGTCGATGAGGACAGCGGATTGTGCATGGGCTGCGGCAAGCCGGTGCAGGAGCCGGCCGCAAAAGCATCACCCGCTCCCTTGGCCCCCACCCAGGAATGAATCCCGTGGTGGAGCCTGCCGCCTTCGCGCTTTTTCTGAGCATGGCCCTGGTGCTGGCCCTCACGCCGGGGCCTGGCATTTTTTATGTGGCAGCCCGAACGCTGGCCGGCGGCAGGGCTGAAGGCGTTGCCTCCAGCTTGGGCACGGGCCTGGGTGGGCTCGTTCATGTGCTGGCCGGCGCGCTGGGGGTCTCGGCACTGGTGATGGCCAGCAGCGAGCTCTTTACCTTGCTCAAGTACCTGGGCGCAATGTACTTGGTGTGGCTGGGCGTGCGCACCTGGCGCAGCGCGGTCCAACCGACAGCCTTGGAAGCGACAAATGGCCTGGCCTCCCAGGCATTGGGTGCGCGCCGCGCCTTTCGCGAAGGCGTGTGGGTTGAAGCGCTCAACCCCAAGACTGCGGCCTTTTTCCTGGCCTTCATTCCGCAGTTCGTACGGCCCGAGGCGGGCAGCGTGAGCCTTCAGTTCATCGTGCTGGGGCTGGTCTCGGTGGCACTGAACACCGGCGTGGACATGCTCGTTGCCCTGGCCGCAGAGCGGGTGCGCAGGGCCAGTACCCGCCCCAGGCACCTGCTGCGCCTGCGCCGGGCCTCGGGCGGCGCCATGGTGGCGCTAGGGATAGGCCTACTGCTGGCCAAGCGGCCCAGCCCCTGAGGGCGGTCGCTCAGCCGCTGTGTTGCACCAGAGTCAGGATGTCGCGGCTGGCCATCCAAGGCCCGCTACCGTCAGACTTTTCTCATGCATGGGCTGCGGCAAGCCGGTGCAGGAGCCGGCTGGGATACCCGAGGGCGCCCCCCACCCCCACGCCGGCACCGCTGACGGAGCTCCCTGAGCGAAATTGCCGACTTAGGGTTTCCGGGCCCGGCCCCAGTAGTGGTAGGTCAGCACCTTGGGGCCGGGCAGGTAGCGCTGCTCCACCTCGGCCTGCAGACCCGCTTCGCGCAGCAGAGCCGGCACGTCACGGTCCAGGTGGCAGCCGCCCATCATGGGCGTCCACAGCGGCTGAATGCGCTTTTGCCAACGCGCCACGCCGGCGTCCGGAGCGCGACCGTGTTCGCAAAAAAGAAACTGCCCGCCCGGCTTGAGCACCCGCCAGACCTCGCGCAAGGCAGCCACGGGATGGTCAATGCTGCACAAGGTGTAGGTGCAGACCACGGTGTCAAAGCTCTCATCGGGCAGTGGCAGGCGCTCGGCCGTCAGGCCCACCAGTTCCACATCCAGGCCGGCCTGGGCGCTGCGGCGTCGGGCCAGGCTGTGCATTTGCAGGGCTGGATCCACCCCTACCAACTGGGTGACCTTGCCTCGGTCATAAAAGGGCAGGTTGCGGCCCGTGCCCATGCCGATTTCCAGCACCTTGCCCTGGGCCTGCGGCACCAAGGCACGGCGGCGCGCCTGCACCATGGGCAGGCCGCAGCCGAAGTCGATCAGCCGGGGAAGGATGTGACGGTCATACCAGCTCATGAGCCCTCCCGATCAGGTGGCGCTTACCTCGCGCCCGTTTTTGCACCAAGGTCAGAATGTCGTAGCTGGCCACCACTTCGCCCAACTGATTGGTGACCTCCACGTCCCAGGCGACCACTCCCTGGCCCACACCTTTGGCGTCTTTCCTTTGGCGGTCAGGCTGAACCACCCCAGTCTTTGAACACCGCCTTCAACCGCTCCACCGTATGCCGCCACTTGGGTGTGCGAGGCTGGCAGACCGTGTTTTGGTTGCCAAACAGCCCAAGCTCATTGAAAGCGTGCTCGGCATCCACTGTGTCGAGCCAGCGCACCCGCACAAAGTATTCCGACATCTCCGGATCGTTGGCGGTTTCCCGGTAGATCGCGCCATGCTGCACCAGGTCCATGGCCAGGCGCTCGCCTTGCGGCGTTGGCACGGTGAACTGGCTGGCCGCTTGCACTGCGTCCGTCACCACACCGACGCCCACGTAACCCACCTGCGGAATCTTGATCCAGACCCTGTCGCCGGGAGAAAGCATCTTGAGCGTCTGGCTGTACCAGCTGCCGCCGCCCGCACAGATGTAGCCATAACGCCGGGCATCGTCCCAATTGCGCCGCAGGGGGTCGCCAAATGACACGGAAAACTCACCATTCCACGGCTCTTTGCCATCGCCTTTGCTGGGCGCAGTGACAGCAGCGTTGGCCTGGGTTTCTCCGGGGTCGATCATCCAGGCACGGCTCAGCAGCTTTTGGCCTGCGTGTTCAAACACCCTGAAGAACAGCACGTTGATCGCAATGTCACGCGCGTTCAGGTAGCCCACGATGCGCTCGGTGGACGGGTCCAGCTCGCTGGCGACGATGATGATCTGGTGCGCGGCGTTGAGCGACTCCTCGTCCAGCGGCGCGCCAAAACGCTTTTGAAAATCGCCCTGCAAATGGCCGCCGCCGCTGTAGCCCGCGTAAATCTGCACGATGCGGTCGGCCGTCAATGCGTCCAGCCAGGAGGCGTAGTCAATCGACTGGGCCACCACCTCACGCGGCGTGCGGTGCCGTTTGAGCTCAATCAGCACCAGCGAACCATCGGGTTCAATCGCCAGCAGGTCCAGCCGGCAGCCGGCGTAGGTGGGCACCTCGCGGCCAATGACCATCCAGTCCTTGGACAAGATGCGCGGGTCTTGAATGATCATCTCGCGCAGCTGCTCTTCAGAGGCGAGTTGCGAGGGCTGCAGCGGCGTGGGCTTGTCGCTGACTTGCCAAATGGCGTGGTGGATGGGCATGGCGGTCAGGGCAGGGTCAGGTGCTGGGCTGGCATTCGCAGGCCGCTTTTGGCCAGCCGCCTGGCTTCTCTGCCATGGGCTGTGATGCGGCATTCGCCACTGAGTGTTCGCAGCCAGTAGAACGGGTGTCCAGTTCGTCCGGGCACGTACGTCATCGCCCTGAGCTTCTTGAATGGCGCGGTTTCGAGTTTTCTCTTGAGCCAATCGAGCTTGGCCAGCATCTCCCCGACATGGCGCGAGCTTGATGCCGAATGAGGCTCTACCCAGCACTCCAGCTCCTGACCATTGGCTTGGCCGATACCGATGCCGTAGTCCCAACGGTGGGCTTGCGCCTCGGTGGCTTTGAAATGCGTGTCCACGTCCACACTGCCGGTGAACTGCCAGCCGGGCGCCGACACGATCTGCGCCCGGTACGAACCTTCAACGGCCTCTTTGCCGGGCGATGCAGCCATCCCGGCGGCGTGTGCGGCCAAACCGAACGCGCTCGGCTTTTGTATGGCCCCCTTATTCAAGCGCTTACCGCCCGTGCCCGCCATCACGCAGCCTCCGGCGATGGCGCTTTGCGCCTTCTCTGGGGCTTGACCTCAGAGGCGGCAACGGCATCGGCAATGGCGTTATTGGTTCGGGTGGCAAACCCGCTGATTCCCCCCCAATCGGACTCAGCCGTGTCTATGGCACCAGGGTCCAAGTTGGAAATGTCTCGCACCGATCCATCGCGGTCAAAATAATAGACCCCGTAGTCTTTGGTAAGCGCAGACTCAGCAATTTTCTTGGCATCCGGCGTCGCAGCCAGTTCAAAAATCTGGCGCACCGAAGCCTCGGTGCTGCCCAGCTTTTTGAACTCCTGCAAAGCCCATACCATGTCGAGCACCACCGGCGAGTGTGTGGACAGCACCACCTTGTAGCCCCGCCGCATCAGCTCCAGAATCAGCAACAGCACAGCAGCGATGCCCTGCGGGTGAAGTCCCATTTCAGGCTCTTCAATCACCACCCACTCAATGCATTCGTCGGCAGTGTGGCCGGTCTTGCGCCGGTATGTGGTGGGGCACAACCAGTACACACCCATCAACATGGGCGTGAACTCCCGCTGGCCCGCAGACCAAGACAAAAAGCCCAATGGCTCAGCCTGCCCCTTGACGTGCAGACCGACGCGCTTGGTGAAATCCTTGGCGTCAATCGCCAGCCGATTGCCTCCAAACAAATGTGTCTGGATTGGCTTGCGCAAGGTCTCGTTCAAACGGTTGGGCCCCGGAAACAGCTCCCCTTTGGCACCGAACTCGTTTTGGATCAGGTCGTGCACCGCACCACTGAATGCGCGCAGCGTGTAGGGGTCGCCATAGTTGAACTGCCCAAAGTTTTGCGACACCCCACCAGGCAAACTCATGACCCGCTGGGCCGGGATGTAGAACATGCGCTCGTGCCGTGTCTTTGATCGGGTGGGTTTGGCGTAATCGGGCAGCGCCACGCTGGCACCATTCCACACCATGCTCGACTGCGCCCCCCACACACCGGACAGCCCCCGCCCGAAATACCCCTCCATGAACGCGTCGGCCTTGTCGTTAAAAACCATGCCATGGTGCTTGAAGGTTTGGTGAATCTGATCCCGGTCCACCAGCAACTTGAGCGTCTGCAGAAAAATGCTCTTGCCGGTGGCCTGCGGCCCCACGATGACGGTGAGGTCTTTGAAGCTCACATCCGCCGACTGGATCGGCCCCAGATGCTTCACTTGCAGGCGCGGTGGCTTGGACTTGCGCGGGCGCCTTGGGGCTGGTGCTTTGTTCGCAGATTCAGGAGGCATGGCGTGTTCCTGTGAGTGGTGTGCAGGGACTCAAAAGCTCATTGTCCAGCGGACACCAGAGTGTCAGCCAGCTGGGCCTGGACGGCTTTTTGGGAGGACAGGCTTTGCTTCAATTGGGCGCACAGGGCGCGGAGTTCGTTGACGCGGGTGACGATGCGGGATTGCTCGGCTAAGGGTGGCAATGGAATGGGCGTTGCTAACACGACCTCCCTCGATACGTTCTTCATTGAACTGCTGGTGCCCGATGCGTTAGCAGCATAGTGGCGTCGTGCATGCTCTGCGTTATTGCACATGTTCAGAAACTCCCGATTCATCAAGCGCGAAACATCCAGCCGAATGATCTTGTCACTGAGCATCAAACGGGGCTCAGCTTTCTTGACAACAACAGATCTGGCAACTAGATCAGCAGTATTGGCGCGCGACAGAAGAAAATCTCCGTCCATCACTTCATAGTCGGGACGGGGTGCCAGAGCTGCTGGCAATTCCTTGTTGGCCGTTGCGTCGAACTCGCCCCAGGAAACAGCACTTACCTTCAGTACCCCCCCACTTCCCGGGGGTACGTGGGGAACCGATACAGGTGGGACTCCAGCCGGCCTCGCTGGCATTCACAAGGGCACCTATCCGCACCCATTCCCAACCCTGCGCTAACTCGAAGGCCATTTCTTCATCAGTGATCGGCGGCAGAGGCTTGTCGCGTTTGATCTTGCCTTGGGCGATGAGCTGGTCTTTTTCGGTACGGATTTTCTGCAGGAGGAGGCTGGCGGGTTCGTCGCTGGGGTCTTGGGGGACGAGGAGGCCGCGCACGGCGAGTTGGAGGATGGTTTGTTCGAGGGCGTCCACCGCCTCGGGGCGGTCGAGCAGCATGTCGAAGTGGGTGGCGATGCGTTGCCAGTTGTCGGCCAAAGCCTCGGGCGTGTCGCTTTGCAGCAGGCTGCCGAACAGGGTGCTGACGAGTCGGGCATGTTGCTCCGCTTCGAGCTGCCCTTGGGCTTCGAGGGCGTCGCAGACTTGCATCAGCTCTTCGACGCGGGCGACGATGCGGGATTGTTCGGCGAGTGGTGGCAGGCCAATCACTGTATGTATAACTTTTTCGCGGGAGATATTCGGTTGGGCGCCTCCTGCACCTTGACTGATGAAATATGGCTTAAGCGCTTTCATCAGCAAGAGAAGATATGAGTTCGACATACCCGAAAAAGGCGTGCATGCACATACGGCTTGGTCGGTTGTTCCCGCCACATCCAGAATTGCCGTCTTGCCGATAGTGGCACCGTACATGGCAATCAACACATCGCCGGGTTGATTCAATCGCAATGAGCATTCTCGAAGTGCTGCCTCTGTCACGGTTTCTTCAGACTCGGTGATATGGTCCGAAGTCAACTCACCCGACTTAAACCATGGGATTTTTCCACCGTAGTAATTGCCATTAGTTCTTGATGGTGTAGCTCCCGCGCCCCAGTCACCAATCGAATTCAAGCGTACCCATTCCCAAGTGCCCGGTAGTTCAAAAAACATTTCTTCGTTACCTACATCAGGCAATGGCCTCCCTTGTCTAATCTTCTTTTCCGCAATCAGCCGTTCTTTCTCGCCACGAATTTTTTGCAGCAGCACACTCGCCGGTTCATCACTCGGGTCCTGCGGCACCAGCTTGCCCTGCATAGCCAGGGTCAGAATCAGTTCACGCAGGCGGGCCACGCCACCCGGCGCTTGGGCGATCAGATCGAAGTGCCGTATCAGAGGCGGCTGCAGCTGAACCAGGTATTTGGCGCTGGGCTCTTGCGCCAGCAGTACAGCGCTCATTGGCCCTCTCCAGAAGGGGCAATTGAAGTGCGGGCGTTTTCGATCAGGGCGCGGTCTCGGGTAAGTTCGGCTTGCAGTTCCGCCTCGGTGGGCAGCCAGGGCTGGTCGCGGCTGGCAAAGAGTTGCTCGCTGCCGGCCAGCCGTGAGTAGCGGGCCACGGCCTCGTTGCGCTGTGAACACAAGATGAGCCCGATGGTGGGGTTGTCGCCGTCTTGGCGCACCTGTTCGTCGAACACGCGCACGTACATGTCCAACTGGCCCACATCCTGGTGGCTGAGCTTGCCCACCTTCAGCTCAATGAGCACAAAGCATTTGAGGATGTAGTTGTAGAAGACGAGGTCCACAAAGGCATCTTCGCCCTCCACCCGCAGGTGGCGCTGCCTGGCCACAAAGGCAAAGCCTTTGCCCAGTTCCAGCAAAAACTTTTGCAACTGGTCGAGCAGGCCTTGCTCCATGTCTTTTTCGTACCAGCTGGCCTCGGGTTGGCCGCCCAGAAATTCCAGGATGTAGGGGTCGCGGATAAAGTCGCGCGGGTGGGGTGGCGTGTCGCGCGCCATCAGCTGGCGGGCTTCGGCCTTCACGCCGTCGGGGTCCTGGCTGGAGAGCAGGCGCTGGTAGTACAGCGTGCTGATCTGCCGGTCCAGCGCGGCCACGCTCCAGGCTTGGGCGGTGGCTTCGCAGGCATACCAGTGGCGGGCGGCTGGGTCGGCAACGCGCATGATGGTTTTGATGTGCGACCAGCCCAATTCGCTCCACGGCGTGGAGCGAATTGCATCGCCCGGAAAGCTCAGGTAGAGCTGGCGGTAATTGCGCAGGCTTTGCACCGCGAAGCCCTTGCCAAATTCCTGGCTCAGCCGTTGTGCCAACTGTTCCAACAGGTGTGCGCCATATGCAGCGCGGCCCTGGCCACCCTGTTCAAATTCCACGATCAAGCGGCCCACCTGCCAATAGGCCTGCACCATGACCCGGTTGATGCTGCGCTGGCTCTGTTGGCGCGCCAGTTGCAGCACGTTTTGAATTTGCGCATACAGCGCCAACTCCGCGGGGGCCAGGCCCTGCCCTGGCACTGCGGGCGCAGCGGGGGTTTGCTTGCCGGGTGGTTTGACCATGTTCAAGCTCCTGCCGGGCTCAGCGACTGGGCCAGGATGGCCTTGAGCTGGTTGCGCAGCGCTTGAGCTTGGGCTTGCAGGCGGGCATGCTCGGCCAGCAGCTCGTCGGGGTCGTGGCTCACCACTTCGGCGGCGTGAGGGTTCTTCTGGTCGAGGTTGTAGTTGGCGGCCTTGATCTGCTCAATGCCCACCTTCCAGGCGCGTTCGTTTTCCACGCGGGCGGCAAAGCCATCGGCCTCGCTGCCCCACCAGGCTTTTTCAGCGTCGAACTCTTCAATGCGGATGGGCTTGGTCTTGTTGTAGCTCTTGGCGCCCTGCGGGTAGGGGTGCTCGTAGTACCAGATGTGCTGGGTGGGCTGGCCTTTGGTGAAGAACAGCAGGTTGGTCTTGATGCCGGTATACGGCGCAAACACGCCGTTGGGCAGGCGCACGATGGTGTGCAGATTGCACTCGGCCAGCAGCTGTTCCTTGATGCGGGTCTTCACGCCTTCGCCAAACAGGGTGCCGTCGGGCAGCACCACGGCGGCGCGACCCTTGTGCTTGAGGATGTGCTTGATGAGCACCAAAAACAAATCGGCTGTTTCCTTGGTGCGCACATCGGCCGGAAAGCCTTGCTCAATGCCCGGCTCTTCAATGCCGCCAAAGGGCGGATTGGTCAGAATCACGTCCACGCGGTCGGCCGGGGTGTAGTCGCGTAGGGGGCGGCTGAGCGTGTTGTCGTGGCGAATCAGGCTGGGCACCTCAATGCCGTGCAGCATGAGGTTGGTCACGCACAGCATGTGGGGCAACTGCTTTTTCTCCACGCCCCCAATGCTGTTTTGCAGGCGCACTTCGTCTTCAGCGCTCCTGACCTGCTTGCGCAAGTGCTCGATGGCACAGACCAGAAAACCGCCCGTGCCGGTGGCCGGGTCCATGACGCGCTCGCCCAGTTGGGGATTGGCCATGTCCACCATGAACTGCGTCACGGCTCGGGGCGTGTAGAACTCGCCCGCGTTGCCCGCGCTTTGCAGGTCCTTGAGGATTTTTTCGTAAAGGTCGTTGAACTGGTGGCGCTCGGCCTGGCGGTTGAAGTCCACCATGGCCAGCTTGTTGATGACCTGGCGCAGCAGGTGGCCGCTCTTCATGTAGTTGAAGGCGTCTTCAAACACACCACGCACCACGTAGCCGCGCGGGTTGCGCTGCACATCGCCCGGCAGGTTCTTGAGCTTGGGAAAGAGCTCGTTGTTGACGAAGTTCAGCAGCGCATCGCCGGTGATGCCTTCGGGGTCTGCCGCCCACTCCCGCCAGCGCAAATGCGCGGGCAGCGGGCTTTTGTAATCACCGCGGGTGAGTTCGAGTTCCTCTTCGAGCGCGTCAAACACCTTGAGGAACAGCAGCCAGGTGAGCTGGCTGATGCGCTGGGCGTCGCCGTCGACACCCGAGTCCTGGCGCATGATGTCCTGGATGGACTTGATGAGGGGAGTGAGGTTGGACATGTTGTTTTAGCTGTTGGGCGCGTACAGCTCACGCTCCAGCGTCTGCAGGGCTTGCAGGTATTGGGGCCGACCGCCAAAGCTGCGGATGATTTCGACCGGGCTGCCCAGCTGGGTGAAGGGCTGGAGCTTGAGCACCTCATTGCTTTCGATGGTGTGAATGCCTTCATCAGCATATTTCTCAATCAGCGCCTCGATCACCTGCCGCGCCACGCCGCCGTATTGGGTAAAGACATTGCGTTTCTTCACACGGTTGGCACGTTCGCGCCGAGTCAGATACGGCTGGTTGTAGGCCACATGCAGCAGCAGGTCAAAGGGGTCGAGGTCTTTGAGGCCGCTGCGCTCCACCTCTTCGGCCAGAGCGTCATAGAAAACGCCCCGGCTTTCCAGCTCTTGAAGCAGGGCAGCTTTGCGTTCGGCGCCGTTCCAGGCCTGCAAAAACTTGTCGAGGGAATCGTATTGCTTGACGAGGTTGATGCGGGTGTAGTCACGCAGGCTTTCAGTGATGAGCTTGCCTTCGGGGCTGAGGTATTGCACGCGTTCGCGGGCCACGCTCACCTTGACCACACCGCCGACCACGTAGCGCTTGGGCTCTGTGCTGTCGATGCCCACACCGGTTGTGGCGTAAGTCGGCGTGGGTTCTGCTGCGGGGAGCGCTGGGTTGGTCTCGTCCGCGCTCAGTGCGTATGTTTCTGCGGGGGCCACGGGATCGTTGCCCTTGGGCTCGTACACCTGCACCGGGTCACCGTCGAAGGTGGGGTCGGCAAAGAGTTCGGTCGCGCGCTTGAAGTCGAGGATGGTGAACCAGGTTTTGCCCAGGTCTTCGCGCAGGCGGGTGCCCCGGCCAATGATCTGCTTGAACAGCGTCATGGACTTGATGTTTTGGTCCAACACGATGAGCTTGCAGGTTTGCGCGTCTACGCCCGTGCTCATGAGCTTGGAGGTGGTGGCAATCACTGGGTAAGGCTTTTCAGGGTCGATGAAGTTGTCGAGCTGGGCCTTGCCATGAGCGTTGTCGCCAGTGATCTGGACCACGTAATTGGGCTCGGCGGCGCACAGGTCAGCGTTGGCGTTGCTCAGGGCCTGGCGCATGCGCTCGGCATGGTCAATGTCTTCACAGAATACGATGGTCTTGGCCATGCGGTCTGTAGCCTTGAGGTATTCGGTGATCTTGGCGGCCACCACTTGGTCACGTGCCTCCAGCACCAGCTTGCGGTTCATGTCGGCGCCGGTGTAGACGCGGTCCTCAATCACCTTGCCCAGCTTGTCGGTCATGCCCGAGGGCGGGCGCCAGCCAAACGCATCTTTGTCCAGGTCCACCCGAATGACCTTGTAGGGCGCAAGAAAGCCGTCTTCAATGCCTTGCTTGAGGCTGTAGGTGTAGACCGGCTCGCCGAAATAGTCGGTGTTGGAAACGTCCTTGGTTTCCTTGGGCGTGGCAGTCAAGCCCACATGGGTGGCGTTTTGGAAGTATTTGAGGATGTCGTGCCAGGCCGAGTCTTCGTCGGCACTGCCCCGGTGGCACTCGTCCACCACGATCAGGTCGAAAAAATCCGGGCTGAACTGCTTGTAGATGTTGCGCTCTTCCTCGGTGCCCGTCACCGCCTGGTAAAGCGACAGGTAAATCTCGTAGGACTTGTTGACCTGCTTGGTGGTCTTGTTCATGGCCAAGTCCAGCTCTTCCACCGTCACCTTGCCTTGGGCATCTACTTTCTCAATGCCTTTGGCATTGGGGCTGAGCTTGGCCATGGCGCCCTTGAAGGGGCGGAAGTCGTTGACCATGGTCTGGTCGATCAGGATGTTGCGATCGGCCAGAAACAGAATGCGTTTGGGCTTGGTGCTGGTCGGGTCGTTGCGCCAAGGGGACTTCCACAGGCGGTGGATGATTTGAAAAGCGGTAAAGGTCTTGCCAGTACCGGTGGCCATGACCAGCAGCACGCGTTTTTGCCCGCCGGCAATGGCCTCGACGGCGCGATTGATGGCGGTGATTTGGTAGTAGCGCGGGGTCTTGCCGGGGTGGTAGTCGTGCTCGGCCACACTGCGCACTTTGGGCGACCAGCCCTTCCAGGCGCAATAGCGGTCCCACAGTTGCTGCGGGCTTGGAAATTCGTGGAGGCCTATGGTTTTTTCGAGCACGCCGTCCGCCAGGGTTTCATCCCTGAAGATGAAGCCTGTGCCATTGCTTGAAAAGGCAAAAGGCACGCCCAGCAGGCGGGCATATTCAATGGCTTGCGGCATGCCGGTTCCGACCGACCTTCCCAGGTGCTTGGCCTCCACCACGGCCAAGGGAATATTGGGCTTGAAGAACAGCGCGTAATCTGCAGAAAGTACGGTGGCAGTGTCGCGCATGGCCCGGCGCCCGCGCACATGGACCCTTCCCGCCCGCAATGGGAATTCGTGATGAATTTGCGACAAGGGATCCCACCCTGCGCGTTCAATCGCGGGGGTGATGAATCTGGCGCGAGTGTTGCTCTCGTTCAAGGGCGGGGGAGTCATGGCGCAGCGGGCAGCGGCATCACATGCCAACTTTGCGATTATTGATGACTTGCCCCGGCTCCCCCCATGGTGAATAGTAAAAAAGCCCGCAGCTGGTGCAGCGCGGGCTTTCGGGGGAAGAATGTAACGATACCGCTTTAAAACGGAATATCGTCGTCCATGTCGTTAAAGCCGCTGCTCTTGGCCGGTGCGCTCGAAGGTGCTGCGCTGGCAGGCCGGGCGGCCGGGGCGGGGCGGCTGTAGCCGCCGCCTTCTTCGCCGCCGGGTCCGCCCATGCCTTCACGGCGGCCGAGCATTTGCATTTGGTCGGCGCGGATCTCGGTGGTGTATTTTTCCTGGCCTTGTGCGTCGGTCCACTTGCGGGTGCGCAAGCTGCCTTCCACATAAATCTGCGCGCCTTTGCGCAGGTATTCGGCCGCGATGTCGGCCAGGCGGCCGTTGAACACCACCCGGTGCCATTCGGTGGCTTCCTTGGCCTCGCCGGTTTGTTTGTCTTTCCACTTGTCGGTGGTGGCGAGGGTGACATTGGCCACCCGGTCGCCGCTGGGGAAGGTGCGCACTTCCGGGTCGCGGCCGAGGTTGCCGACGATGATGACTTTATTGACCGATGCCATGGCGAATCTCCTGTTGGCTCAAGTTTAACGGGCTGCGCTGCTCGCCGCACCGGCGCCGCGCCCAGAGCGGGCCGGCGCGCGCATGGGCCAGGCGGCGGCCAGCCACAGCAGCATCAGGGCGCTGCAGGCGGCAAACACGCCTTGCGGGCCTTGAGTGCGCAGCAGCCATCCTCCCAGAGCGCCGCCGATAAAGAAACCCAGGGACTGCAAAGTATTGAAAACCCCGAGTGCGGTGCCGCGTGCATGCGCGGGCGCCGCCCGCGAGGCCATGCTGGGCTGGCAGGATTCGAGGATGTTAAAGCCGCAGAAAAAAACAAACAGCAGCCCGGTCAGAAACGCCAGGCTGGGCGCGGTCGACCACAGCAGGCCTACTTGCACCAGAGCGATCAGGCCGACCGAGACCAGAAACACCGCCCGCAGGTAGCCGCGGCGCTCGAGCGGGTAGAGCGTGCCGCGCAGCACAAAAAACGAGGCCAGCACGGTCGGCAGATAGACCTGCCAGTGATCGTCCTTGGCCAGGCCGGCTTGCACCAGCATGGCCGGCAGGGCCACCCACATGGCCAGCTGCACCGCATGCAGGGTGAACACGCCCAGGTTCAGGCGCATCAACTGGGCGTCGGCCAGCACCACCTGCAGCCGCCCTTTTTGCCGCGCCTCGATCTGCGCCGGCTCGGGCGGGGTGAGCTTGAGCACCACCGCAATGCCTGACAGGGCCATCACCCCGGTCAGGGCGAACAGGCCCGGCAGGCCGATGTGGGCGTTGAGCAGGGGCGCGATGATCAGCGAGAGCGCGAACATAAAACCGATGCTCACCCCCAGCAGGGTCATGGCCTTGGTGCGCACCTCGTCGCGGGTCTGGTCGGCCAGCAAGGCAGTCACCGCCGCCGAAATGGCGCCTGCCCCCTGTATCGCCCGGCCCAGGGTGAGACCGGCGAGGCTGGTCGCAGCCATGGCGATGAAGCTGCCCAGGGCGAACACGATCAGGCCGATCACGATCACCCGCTTGCGCCCGTAGCGGTCGCTGGCCATGCCAAAGGGAATCTGCAGCAGGCCCTGGGTCAGGCCATAGATGCCCATGGCCAGCCCCACTCGGGCCGGATCGTCGCCACCGGGCAGGCGCGCAGCCTCGAGCGCAAACACCGGCAAAACCAGAAACAGCCCCAGCATGCGCATGCTGAAGACAGCCGACAGCGACAGGCTGGCGCGCAACTCGGTGCGCGTCATGGGTATGTCTTGATCGTCGGAATGCACGGTGGGCTAAAAATGGACAGGCCCGTCCCGTAGCGGGGCAGGCGGGCAAAACCGTCATTGTCGGTCATGCGACGCCGCGAGGTATTGGCGCTGGTGCAGGTCTGAGGTGGCGCTTTCGGCCCCGATTCCCAGCCCGAGTGCCTTAGACCGAACGAGGCAGGTGCACCACGAACATGGCGCCGCCGCCCAAGGCCTCCTCGCAAGCGACGCTGCCGCCATGGCGCTCGGCGATGGTCTTGACCAGGGCCAGGCCCAGGCCTGCGCCGCCAGACTGCTCGCTGCGGCCGCTCAGGCGGTAGAAGGGCTCAAAGATGCGCTCGCGCTCGGCCGGCGGTACGCCGGGGCCGTGGTCGCGCACCCGCAGCACCCACTGCGAACCCTGCCGCTCGATGGATGCGGTCACCTCGCCCTTGCCGTGGCGCTGGGCGTTTTCCAGCAGATTGCGCAGCAGCCGACGCAGCAGCCGGGGCGAGCCCTGCAGCAGCATGCCCTGGCCGACATCGGCCGGCTCAATTTGCAGCTGCGCGCCGCTGCGGGCACATTCTTCGGCGACCAGCCCCATCAGGTCCACTTCTTCAAAGGGCTCGGCATCGCCTTGCCGATCGAGCCGACTGGCCAGCAAGATCTCGTCGATGAGCTGATCGAGCTCGCGGATGCTGCGTCCGATCTCCTCGCGCTGGGCTGCCGGCCCATCCTGGCCGAGCAGTTCCAGGCTCATGCGTATGCGCGCCAGCGGCGAGCGCAGCTCATGCGAGGCATTGGCCAGCAGCGCCTTGTGCGAGCTCAGCAGCTGCTCAATGCGCTCGGCCGCCTGGTTGAAGCGTTCGGCCAGAAAAGCCACCTCGTCCTTGCCTTCGACCTGCACCCTGGTGCTCAGATCGCCCTGGCCCCAGCGCTCGACGCCGGCCTGCAGTGCCTCCAGCCGCTTGGTCAGGCGCCGAATCACCGGATATGCCCCCAGGGCCACCGCCACCGCCACTATGGGCAACAGCCAGAAAAAACCCAGCGGTCCGCGCAAGGGCCAAAAGTCGAGCAGGCCGCTTTCGGGTGGCCCCCGGTGCGGCGGACCGCCGTGGGGTGGGCGGTCGTGAGCCGGGCCAGCGTAGGGGGGACGATCGTGCGGCGGACCTTCACGCGGCGGCCCGGCTGGCCGAGGCGGCCGCGACATCTCGAGCTGCCATTGCTGCCCATCGACCGTGGTGAGCTCGTAGACCAGGGGCTGGCCGGGCCTGCGCTGGGGCGCGGACTGTGCGCGCGCGATCACCTCGCCGGCCTGGTTGCGCAGCACAATCTCGCGCGTCGGCGGCTCCGGTGCCGAGGCCTCGCGCGAAGCGCGCCAGGCCCAAGCCACCGCCAGGGTGAGCAGCACCACCGCCGCCACCACCGCCAGCCAGATGCGCAGGTATAAGCGCGAGCCCAGAGCGCTCATGGCTCAATCCTGCTGCTTGGCAAACACATAGCCCACGCCGCGCACCGTCAGGATGCGCCGGGGTACCTTGGGGTCGGCTTCAATGGCCTGGCGTATGCGGCCCATGTGAACGTCGATGGAGCGGTCAAAGGCTTCGAGCTCGCGGCCGCGCACCGCCTCCATGATCTGATCGCGGGTGAGCACGCGGCCTGCCCGTTCGGCCATCACCATCAGCAGGTCAAACTGGTAGGAGGTCAGCTCGCAGCCACGGCCAGCCACGTTGACGCTGCGTGCCTCGCGGTCGATTTCTAGCGAACCAAAGCGCAGCGGCGGGCGCACAGCGGCGGCGGTCCCGCCGCCGCCAGGCTGGCCGCGCCGCAAGACCGCGCGTATGCGCGCCAGCAACTCGCGCGGCTCGAAGGGCTTGGGCAAATAATCATCGGCGCCGATCTCCAGGCCCACCACCCGGTCGAGCGGGTCGCCCTTAGCGGTGAGCATCAGCACCGCCGCGCTCGACTCGGCCTTGATGCGCCGGCACAGGTCCAGCCCGTCGGCGTCGGGCAGCATCAGGTCCAGGATGACCAACTCGGGCGCCTCGTCCACCAGGGCCCGCATGCCGTCAGCGCCAGTGGCCGCATGGGCCACGGTCCAGCCGCTTTGGCGCAGGTAGTCGGTCACCATGGCTGCCAGGCGGGCATCGTCGTCGATGAGCAGCAATCGTGTCATGGGGCTAATGTGTCCAGAACGGGTCAATGGCGCTTGAGGCCGAGGTAAAGATGTGTGAAGACCCGGCCCACGCCAGAGGCATCGCTCAGGCCTGCGGGGCCAGACGCCGGCTGGCCCAGGCCACCAGCACAAGCACCGGCAAGCCCATGAGCGTGGTCAGCACGAAGAACCACGGATAGCCTAGCGCATCGACCATGGCGCCCGAGTAACCGCCAAGGGTTTTGGGCAGCAAGGTCATGAGCGAGCTGAAGATGGCGTACTGAACAGCGGTGAATGAGACATGGGTCAAACTCGACAAAAATGCCACGAAGGCGGCGCTGGCAAAGCCGGCGGCCAGATTGTCTGCCGCCACCACCGCATACAAACCCAGCACATGGTGGCCGGCCTGCGCCAGCCAGACAAAACCCAGATTGGTCAGTGCCGATAACACCGCGCCCCAAAACAAGGAGCGCATCACACCGAGTCGCGCAGCCAGTAGCCCGCCCCAAAAGCCGCCCACGATGCTGACCACCACGCCAAAAGTCTTGACCGCATTGGCAATCTCCACCTTGGAAAAGCCCAGGTCTTGGTAGAACACGTTGGAGATCACGCCCAGCACAATGTCGGAGATGCGGTACAGCCCCACCAGGGCCAGGAGCAGCCAAGCAGTCCGTGCGCCATAGCGCCTGAAAAAATCGAGTGCCGGCATCACCCACGTGTCATGCGCCTGCTTGGCGCTGGCCAGCCCCAGCTTGACCAGCGCCGCCCCCACTGCGAACGCCGCGGCCAGCGACAGCGCCATGCGCACCGCTTCTAGCAGCAAGCCCAGCAGCGGGCCGATCTTGACCGTCCCCCATAGATCGCCCCACAGCCAGAACACGCCCACAAAGGCCAGCACGCTGGCCAAAAAAACGGCCAGCAAACGCAGGTGCTCGCTCGACGGCTGTCGTTCGGCCTGCGCGCTGGCCGCAGGCTCGCGGGTCACCAGCGTGGTGAGCATGCCCACCAGCATGGTGGCGGCCATCACGACGTAGGTCCACTGCCAGGCGCTGTAGACATAGGCGCCCTTGCTGGAGCCCCAGTAAGTGGCCAAATACAAAGCGCCTGCGCCGGCGGCGATCATGCCAAGACGGTAGCCCGCAATGTAGGCCGATGACAACAAGCCCTGCTGCTCGGGCGCGGCAATCTCGATGCGATAAGCGTCGATCACGATGTCTTGCGTGGCCGAGGCAAAGCCCAAAAGCACCGCAAACAGCGCCATCCGGGTGAGCGCGTCCGCACCGGCTGAAGGATCGGTGCTGGCCATGCCCAAAATCGCCAGCACCACCCCCAGTTGCGCCAGCAGCATCCAGGCGCGGCGCCGGCCCAGTCGGGCCGACAGCAGCGGCAGGGGCAGCCGGTCGACCAGCGGCGCCCAGACAAACTTGAAGGAATAGCCCAGCGCGGCCCAGCTGAAAAAAGTCACCGCCTTGCGCTCCACCCCGGCCTCGCCCAGCCACAGCGACAAGGACGAAAAGATCAACAAAATCGGGATGCCGGCCGAAAACCCCATGGCCAGCAAGCACAGCACACGCCAGTCCCACAAAGTAGCCAAGGTCTGACGCCAGGTCAGACGGACGATGGGCGGTTCGGGAGGGCTCATGGTCGCATTGTGCACAGGAGCAAGCCTGGCTGGCCCAGGGATTCACAGGCCAGGCCGCAGCCCCCACGGGTCGCCAGGCCCGACGACTGCCCATCCGTTCAGAAATTGCCTATCATCGGCGCCATGTGTTGGCTTTGTGACCTCAAGACCCCTGGGCCCGCGAGCCCTGATGCGCCCCCCAGCGGCCGCTGGAATAGCCGCCGCGGCTTTTTGCTGGCTGCCGCCCTGACAAGCCCTGCCCTGGCGCAGGTTGATGTCGGCAAGTCATCGGCTTTCGCCAAACTGGTGCCAGCCGAAGATGTTGAGCGATCAGCGGCCACCCAGTACCAAGAGATGCTCAAGCAGGCTGCCGGCAAGAATGCTTTGGCGCCGGCCGATCACCCGCAGGTCATTCGCCTGCGCCGCATTGCCGACCACCTGATCCCGTTTGCGCCCCCCTGGAACCCGCGCGCGCGCACCTGGAAGTGGGAAATTAATCTGCTGGGCAGCAAGCAGATCAATGCGTTTTGCATGCCCGGCGGCAAGATCGCCTTCTACAGCGGCATCCTCGAAGAACTCAAGCTCAATGACGACGAGGTGGCCCAGATCATGGGCCATGAAATCGCCCACGCCCTGCGTGAGCACGCCCGCGCCCGCATGGGCAAGGGCGCTGCCACCAGCATCGGTGCAGGCATCTTGTCGCAGGTGCTGGGCTTGGGCGACCTGGGGCGAACCGTGACCAACTACGGCGCCGAACTCCTGACCCTGAAATTCAGCCGCGATGATGAAACAGAGGCCGACCTGGTCGGCCTGGAACTGGCTGCCCGGGCCGCCTACGACCCGCGGGCCGGCGTCACCCTGTGGCGCAAGATGCAAGCTGCCAGCAAAGGGGCGCCGCCGCAGTGGCTGTCGACCCACCCAGCCGGTACGACTCGCATCGCCGAAATCGAAAAAACCCTGCCACAGGTGTTGCCCCTGTACGAGAGCGCCGAGCGCAAGTAAGCCTGCACCTGCGGTGTACGCTGGGCGATGGCGGGCCGCTCGCGGCATCGGCCTACACGGAAGGCGATTCGGCCGCTTTAGCTTGGAGGTCCTTCACCGCTTTTGCAGGACCTGCCATGCCCAGTACTTCAGCCGTATCCACCATCTCTTTGTTAAGAGCTCGGCCCTCCGACGACCCTTTGCGCCAGAGCCTTAACTTGGCGAACACGCTCGAAGTACTGGGCTGGTCGCAGGCCCTGGGCTGCAGCGAGGCCGCGCTGCGGCTGGCGGTAGCCGAGGTCGGGCCCGAGCTGGAGGACGTGTGCAGCCACCTGGGGTTGCCGAGCCCGGCCGGGCCCGTACCGGGCAAACGCTGGCATTGAGGCTCGGTTCGGCTTTGGGCTCATCCAGGGGCGCTGGCCTACACGTGCTTGCGTGCACGCTGACAGACGCCTTGGCTGAGGCGGGCTAAGGTCGGCTTGTGTCTGCCAGCCCAAGCAAAACCCAAGCTCCCCGCCAGCGCGTTGCATCCCAGTCCCAAGGCATGGGCATTGCACCGCTGTGCTGGCCCTTCCCGCCCGGCAGCGCCGCGTCTCGAGAACTTCGTTCTGACTCCAGCCCATCGAGGCAGACTCGAAACTCACCCCGAGACCGGCACCTCCCGCCTATCCACTGAACTCCTGCGCCGAGCCGGCGACCGCCCCAAGGGCGGCCCGCCCGATCGGCCACCCCTGCCTGTGGCCCGCAAACCCCGACCGACCATCATCGACATCCTGATTCAGGAGCCCGCCATCCGCGTCTACGGTGCGGTCGACGAGGCCTTTTTAGGCCGCTTCCTCGATCAACTCAAACCGCTGCGCGGCCGCACCGACCCTCTGGTGTTCGAACTGTCGACCACCGGCGGCGACGCCGACCTGGCCCGCCGCATCGCTGAAGAAATCCGCTTGTGCCGCGATGTTGGCGGCATGGACCTGCACTTTGTCGGCAAGGCCATGGTCTATTCGGCCGGCGTGATGATCATGGCCGCCTTTCCGGTGCAACGGCGCTTTCTCAGCCGCGACGCGGTGCTCTTGATTCACGAATGGCAGATCGAAAAAGAGATCCGCTTCAGCGGCGCACTTAAGGCCTGCGTCGCCAGCGCCAACGACTTCCTGGCCGAGCTCGAGGTGGCCCGCAAACTGGAATTGCAGACCTTCAGCGATCTGGTCGAAGGCACCAAGCTCAGTTACGGCCAGCTCAGTGAGCAGCTCCGCAAGGCTGACTGGTACCTGCTGGCCGATGAGGCCCTGTCCAGGGGATTGGTCAGTGCGCTGGTGTGAGGCAGAAATCTTCAGGCCGAGGACGGCCCTGCCATACATTCACATCATCTTCGGTGGAGTCGTGGGAGCCGCGCCCTCGCGGCGATGCGGCGCTCGATCAGTCCCGGTGACCGATGCAAAGGCCCCATCGGACCGAGGCCGGCCCTCACAGTGCCAACTGATACTCCACCGTCAGCGGCGCGTGGTCCGAAAACCGCTCGGCCTTGTACACCGCCTCGCTGCGCGCCAGCGCTGCCAAGGTGGGCGTGGCCAGGTGGTAGTCGATGCGCCAGCCCACGTTCTTGGCCCAGGCCTGGCCGCGGTTGCTCCACCAGGTGTAGGCCTCCTCGGCGGCCGTCGGCTGCAGGCGTCGGTACACGTCAACCAGACCGGCGCCCAAAGCCGTGCCCGGCTGCGCCGCGCCGGCGTTGAGTTCATCGGCCGCCGCGTTGGCCACATCGACGTCGTGCCCCAGCAAGGTGCTCATCCAGGCGCGCTCTTCGGGCAGAAAGCCCGAGTTCTTGAGGTTGCCCTTCCAGTTCTTGAGGTCGATCGCCTGATGCGCGATGTTCACATCGCCACACAAGATGAATTCACGCTGGGCCTTCAGGCCCAGCAGGTGCGGGTAGAACTCGGCCAGGAAGCGAAACTTGGCCTCCTGCCGCTCGGGGCTCGATGAGCCGCTGGGAAAGTAGCAGCTGATGAGGGACAGCTTGGGCGCCCCCTTGCGGCCGGGGCTGTCAAAGCGCAGCTCAACATAGCGGCCCTCCGCATCGAACTCGCCCGAGCCAAAGCCGATGATCACGTCCGACGGTTCGTGGCGGGTATAGATGCCCACGCCCGAATAGCCCTTCTTCTCGGCAAAATGAAAATGTCCTTGCAGACCCGCCAGCTCTTCGAATTGGCCGGCTACGTCGGCCTCTTGGGCTTTGAGCTCCTGCACACACATACAATCCGGGCGCTCTTTTTCGAGCCAGGCTTGCAGGCCTTTGCGACTGGCCGAGCGGATGCCGTTGAGGTTGAGGCTGGTGAGTTTGAACAAGGATGATCCCTATGACGACAACAGGCGCGCACGATACGCTGGCTCAGGACTTCGTGCAATTTTCCCTCGATTGTGGCGTGCTCAAGTTCGGCCAGTTCAAGACCAAAGCCGGTCGCATGAGCCCCTACTTTTTTAACGCCGGCCTGTTTGACGACGGCGCCAAACTCGGACGGCTGGCCGCCTTCTACGCCCAGCGTTTGCTGGGCAGTGGCATCGAATTCGACATGATCTTTGGCCCGGCCTACAAAGGCATCCCTTTGGGCGCGGCCGTCAGCATCGAGCTGGCCCGGCTGGGCAAGGTGGTGCCCTTTGCCTACAACCGCAAAGAGGTCAAGGACCATGGTGAAGGCGGCGCACTGGTGGGCGCGCCGCTTAAGGGCCGGGTCCTGATCGTCGACGATGTCATGAGCGCCGGCACCGCCGCGCGCGAAGCGATCGCGCTGATTGAAGCGGCCGGCGCCACGCCGCATGCGGTGGCCATTGCCCTGGACCGCCAGGAGATGGCCACCGAAAAGCAGGCCGACGGCCAACTGGCCGATGTGCCGCACAGTGCGGTGCAATATGTGCAAAGCGTCCTGGGTCTGCAGGTCTGCGCGATCGCCCGCCTGGAAGACCTGCTGGCCTACCTGGCCGGGCAGTCCAGTGGCAACAGCGGTGGCCACGGTGGCGAGCTCGGTCAGCACCTGGCCGCGGTACAGGCCTACCGCGACCGTTACGGCGTCTGATTCTGAATTTGTGGGAGCGCCGCCCTCGGCGCGAGGCAGCCCTCGGTCAGGCCCGGCTTGCTGGAGTCCCTGGGTACTTTGGAACGGCGGGCCATAGGGGGGGCACCATCGCTATACTTGTATAGCAAACCCCTAGGAGCGATCATGCTTGCCATTCGCCTGCCCGAAGACATCGAGACCCGGCTTGGCCATCTGGCTCAGGAAACCGGGCTGACCAAGACGGCGCTGGTTAGAGAGGCCATCCTCGAGCACATCGACGACCTTGAAGACTATTTCCTGGCCGAAGCCCGCGCCCGGAAAAATCGCAAAACCATCTCGCTGGAAGAAGTGGAGCGCGATCTTGGCTTGGCAGATTGAATTCGATCCGGGTGCTCTGCGGGATTTGCGAAAACTCGATAAACCTATTCAGCTTCGATTAGTCGGTTTTTTGCGCACACGGATCAGCCCGCTGGACAATCCGCGCGATATCGGTGAGGCGCTATCCGGACAAAGGCTAGGGAGCTACTGGAAATATCGGGTTGGTGATTGGCGAATCATTTGTGACATACAAGACCAGCGTATCGTGATCCGCGTTTTGCGGATAGGCAATAGGCGCGAGATTTATCGCTGACGTCGCCCCGGCGCGATGCAGGCGGCGACCAGGCGCCCTCAAACCAAAGGATCTGCCCTCTGGCCGTTGAGAAAATCGAGCTTGCCCAGCACCACGCCGTTGTGCCGCAGGATGTTGTAGCTGGTGGTGACATGAAACATCACATTGGGCACGGTCCAATACAGCGCATAGTCCAGCGCCGGCATGCGCCGGGTGTTGCCATCGCCGCCCGTCCAGACGATGTCTTGCGCCTCGCGCCCGTCCAGGCTGGAGGCGGGCACACCATCGAGCCAGGCCAGGGTGCGCTCGATCAGTGCGATCAGCTCGGCCAGGGTGTTTTCGCTGTGCGGGGTCAGGCTGACATTCAGGCCTGCCATCCGGGCTACCGCCGCCTGGCTGATGTCGCAGGCATAGAAGATCTGTCCCCGCAGCGTATGCATGTCGGGGCTGAGCCGAAACTGCAGCAGGGCCTGCTCGTCATAGCCGCGCGCGGCTACATCGGCCTGCGCCTTGCGCAGCAAATGCGTCAGGTTGCGCAGGAAGCGGCTGAGCACCGAGACGCTGGCTGTGTGCAGAGAAATCGCTGTCATGGGGAACGCACGCGGGCCCACTTGCGCAAGCGGGCCCGGTTTGGGTTCAGGCCGCGGCGCCAGAGAGGAAGTCGAACTTGCTGATGGGCACCCCGTTGTGGCGCAGGATGTTGTAAGCGGTGGTGATGTGGAAGTACATATTGGCCGTGGCCCAAGTCTTCACATAGGCCTCTGCCGTCATGGTGCGCGAGCCGGTTTTGCCCACGGGGAAGGTGATCTCCTTGCTCTCCAGGCCATCGAGGGCGTTGGCCGGTACGGTCTTGAGCCAGGCCACGGTGTTGTCAACCCGGGTGATCAACTCGGCCAGCGTGTTCTCCACGTTGTCGTACTTGGGCGCATCGAGCCCGGTAATGCGCGAGACGCACAGTTTGGGCGCATCACAGGCGATGAAGATCTGGTTCTTGAAAGGCAGCATGTCCGGTGAGAGGCGGTATTGCACCAGCGCCTGCTCGTCATAGCCACGGGCCGCCACATCGGCCTGGGCCTTGGTCAGCAGATGGCGCAAATTGCCCAGGAACAGGGTGAAGACGGGCAGCGAGGCGGTCGATAGGGTGGTGGACATGGCAGAGGGCTTTCCAAAAAAAAGGGACGCCGAAGTATGCCCGATCGGGCCGATTCATGGCTGCAGCCTTCTTGAGCAAGGCCAGGTCCGGCAATGACTTGGCCAAGCCGCCGATACAAATCCGGCGGACAAACGGGCGTGATGTAGCACCCAAGATGTACATAATGGTAATATACCAACTATGGTGGATCTCTCCCTCATCGTCGGCTTTCAATGGGATGCGGGTAATGCACGCAAGAACGACAAGCACAGCGTCACCATGGCAGAGGCCGAGCAAGTATTTTTTAATGCTCCTTTGCTTTTGCTCGACGATGTAGCGCACAGCCAAAGCGAGGTGCGCCTTCATGCGCTGGGCCAATCCGACGAGGGTCGCCGCCTGCACATCACCTTCACCTTGCGTCGCTCGGGCGAGTTGATTCGTGTGATTTCCGCGCGAGACATGCACAGAAAGGAGCGCAGTGCTTATGAACAAGCCGACAGCTAAGCAACCGATCCCCAAGTTCAAGATGGAGGCGCAGGAGCGCGCCTATTGGGAATCAAACGACTCGAGTCCGCATGTGGACTGGTCCAAAGCGCAAAAGGTCCGCCTGCCTAATTTGCGCCCCAGCACCAAGACCATATCACTGCGGCTGCCGCAGCATCTGCTGGACAGCATCAAGGTGGCCGCCAACGCACGGGATGTGCCTTATCAGTCACTGATCAAGGTGTGGCTGCAAGAAAAATTGCACAGCCAGTGAGGTACTTCGGCGGCTGGAGTCTTTGGGTATGCCGGTTTGACCGGCAGGCCAGGAAAAAAGCCGCATCTTCAATCACTCGGCAAAGATCCAGTGCATCGTCCCGACTTGCCCTCGCTCGCCTTCATGATCGGCATGCACAGCGCATCTGACGGCCAGCGCCGCGGCTGAAGCGCAATATCGGAATTTGCGCTTCACAAATGAAGCGCAAAAACCTAAAATGCGCTTCATGTTCATCTGGCAAGCATCGCAATGGCCTGAATTTCAGGTCGATCTGGCCGCACTGCAAGCGCCGCTGGCCTCCGCACGCTATGCGCAGGGGCGGGCGGTAGGCTTGGCTGGCCACCTGCACCTGATGGACCTGGGCGCCTTGCAACTGCAGGGCTGGGCTGACGAGGCCATCGCCACCGCGCAAATCGAGGGCGAAGTCCTGCAGCTCAATTCGGTGCGGGCCTCAGCCGCACGGCGCCTGGGTCTGGCCGAGGCCCGCACGGCAGAGCGTGATGCCCGCACCGAAGCGACGCTTGATGTGTTGCAGGCGGCCATCGCGCAAAGCCAGCAGCCCTTAAGCCATGCCATCTTGCATGGTTGGCACGCCGCCCTGTTCCCCACCGGGCGCAGCGGCATCCACAAGATCCGCACAGGTGCCTACCGCAACCATGCCGACCCCATGCAGATCGTGACGCCACGACTGGGTAAGCCTGACCTCGTGCATTTCCAGGCCCCCGACTCGGCCGATGTGCACGGCCACATGACGCAGCTGATCGACTGGTTCAACCGTAGCCTGGGCCAAACCGACGGCCTGGTGCGCGCCGCCATCGCCCACCTGTGGTTTGAAGCCATACACCCGTTTGAAGACGGCAACGGCCGTCTCGGCCGCGCTCTGTCGGAAATGGCGCTGGCGCAAGACCTCAAAACCGACCAACGCCTGTGGAGTCTGTCGCAGCAAATCTGGCAGGATCGGGCGGGCTATTACGCCGAGCTACAGGCGGCTACCGGGCAAGCAAACATGGACGTAACGCCATGGGTGGCGTGGTTTGTAGGCTGCGTCCACCAGGCGGCCCATACCGTCTGGGAGCAGATGCAAAGCGCCATCCACAAAACCCGCTTCTGGACGGCGCTGCGCGAGCAGCATCCAGCATTGACGCCCACCCAAACAAAGGCCATCAACAAACTCTACGACGCGGGTCCTGCAGGCTTTGCCGGGGGCATGAGCACCGCGAAGTATGTCAGTCTGTGCGGCGTCTCGCGCGCCACGGCCTACCGCGAACTCACCGCTTTGTGCGAGATGGGGGTGCTGGTGCAGACGGGGGTGGGGCGGGGAACGCGGTATAGGATGCGTGAGTGATATTGCTGACACTCCACTTCATGGCCTGAGCAGGAAATGGATCTGATCCTAGGCAGTGACGTAGCCACCCTGACGCGCCGCCAGCGTGTTGCTTAAGGAAGCAACGCCGTCAATGGCACCACTTCCACATTCGGCGCCAAAGCGTAGCGCTGATGGCCAGGGTAGACCACATACAGCTTATCGAGCTTGAGATCGCTTAGCGCCACGCGCATGCTGGCCGTCAAACCCGGCGCATCGCTGCGCTTGAACTCCACGCCAACGCGTTGTTGGTCTTTGAAGATCAACAGATCGAGCTCCGCGCCTTGGTGGGTGGCCCAGAAATAGGCCTGGTCGGGTTGCGCAATGCGCAGAACCTGCTCCAGTGCAAAGCCTTCCCAGCTTGCGCCCGACAGCGGGTGGGACAGGAGCTGCGGCACATGTCGAACGCCCAGCATGGCATGCAACAGGCCGGTGTCCCGGAAGTAAATCTTCGGTGCCTTCACCTGCCGTTTGGCCAAGTTCTCATGCCAAGGCTGCAGCTGCCGGATCATGAAAGTTTGGGTCAAGTGGTCAAGATAACGCCGCACTGTGGCTTCAGCAACGCCCAAGGCGCGAGCCGGTTCAGCCGCGTTCCAAATTTGCCCGTGGTAGTGCGCCAGCATTTGCCAAAAGCGCATCATCATGGGGGCAGCTACATTGATGCCCAGCAGAGCCAGGTCGCCACTGATGTGCCTTTGCATGGCCGATTGGCGCCATTGCAAACTGACTCCGTCGTCGCCGGCCAGGTAGGAGGGCGGAAAACCACCCCTGAGCCAAAGCTGATGCATGTCTTGGCCGGCAACACGGATTTCGCTGATATCAAAGCCGCCGACCTCCAGCGTAACGGCCCGGCCTAGCAAGGATTCGCTCTTGTGCATGACGCGCGGCGCAGCACTGCCCAGCAATAAAAATTGGCCAGGCTGGCCGATACGCTCTGGCCGATCCATCAGGACGCGAAGCACCTCCGGCAGTCGTGGCAGATGCTGGATCTCATCAATCACCACCAGGCCCTGCAACTGCGCCAAAGTGGTCATCGGGTTGGCCAGGCGTTGCCGCGACACCGGGTCCTCCAGGTCGAAGTAATTGGCGCTGCTGGTGTCAACAAACTGTCGGGCGATCGTGGTCTTGCCCACCTGACGCGGGCCGACCAACTCCACAGCGCGAAAGGACTGAAGCAGCGCCCCGATGTGATGACTCAGGCGAGAGCGTTCAATGAACATAGCGTGATGCTATCACGCACCATGAAAATCGGTCATGGCATGACCGATTTTCATGGTGGAAAACTCACTCAACCCAGCTTCTTGAGCAGCAAGGCATTGACCTGCCCCGGATTGGCCTTGCCCTTGCTCGCCTTCATGATCGGGCCGACCAGGCCGTTCAAGGCCTTGGCGTTGCCAGCTCTGTATTCGGCCACGTTCTTGGGGTTGGCGGCCAGGACTTCGTCGATGATTTTTTCGAGTTCGCCGCTGTCGCTCATCTGTTTGAGGCCTTTGGCCTCGATGAGGGCGTCCACCTCGCCGCCTTCGGTCCACAGGACGTCGAACACTTGGCGCGCCGCGTTGTTGCTGATGGTGTTGTCGCTGATGCGGCCGATCAGGGCGGCCAGTTGCGCAGCGCTCACCGGTGTCCGTTCGATGCCGATGTCGGCGGTATTCAAGCGGCGTGACACCTCACCCATGATCCAGTTGCTGGCCAGTTTGGGCTGACCGCAGGCTTTGGCGGTGGCTTCGAAGTAGGCCGCCATGGCTTTGCTCTGGGTCAAGGTGGTGGCGTCGTATTCGGGCAGGCCGTAGTCGGCCACAAAACGCGCCGCCATCACGCGCGGCAATTCGGTCATCCCGCCCTTGACGCGCTCGACCCAGTCGCGGCCTATCACCAGCGGCGGCAGGTCGGGGTCGGGGAAGTAGCGGTAGTCGGCCGAGTCCTCCTTGGTGCGCATGGCGCGGGTCTCGCCGGTGTCGGGGTCGAACAGCACGGTGGCCTGCACGATCTTGTGGCCGTCTTCAATCTGCTCGATCTGCCAACGTACCTCGAAGTTGATGGCCTGCTGCATGAACTTGAAGGAGTTCAGGTTCTTGATTTCGCGCCGGGTGCCCAGCGCTGCGCCTGGTTTGCGCACCGATACATTGGCGTCGCAGCGGAAAGATCCTTCCTGCATATTGCCGTCGCAGATGCCGATCCAGGTGACGATCTTGTGCAGCTCCTTGGCGTAAGCCACCGCCTCTTCGCTGGAGCGGATGTCGGGCTCGGTCACGATTTCGAGCAGCGGCGTGCCGGCGCGGTTGAGGTCGATGCCCGACTGGCCGATGAAGTCCTCGTGCAGCGACTTGCCTGCGTCTTCTTCCAGGTGGGCGCGCACCAGGCGCACGGTTTTCTTCTCATCGCCCAGGTAGAAGGAGACCTCGCCGCCTTGCACCACTGGGATCTCGAACTGGCTGATCTGGTAGCCCTTGGGCAGGTCGGGGTAGAAGTAGTTCTTGCGCGCAAAGATGCTGCGCTCGGCCACATGGGCATTGACCGCCAGGCCGAACTCGATGGCGCGCTCGACCGCACCGCGGTTCATCACCGGCAGCGTACCCGGCAGGGCCAGGTCGACCGCGCAGGCCAGGGTGTTGGGCTCTGCGCCGAAGGCTACGCTGGCACGGCTGAAAATTTTGCTGTGGGTCGACAGCTGGGTGTGTGTTTCGAAGCCGATCACGACCTCGTAGCCCTGGACAAGTAGCTTGGACATATCAGACACCCTCCGGCTTGCGAAGGTGAACATCGCTGAGCTGCTGCAGGCGGTGCGCCACATTGAGCAGGCGCGCCTCCTGAAAATAGTTGCCGATCAGTTGCAGCCCCACCGGCATGTTGTGGGCGCCAAAACCTGCCGGCACGCTCAGGCCCGGCAGGCCTGCCAATGAAGCCGGCAGAGTGAAGATGTCGGCCAGGTAGTCGGCCACCGGATCGCCCGCGTTCTGCCCGATCTCCCAGGCCACGGTGGGTGCGACCGGCCCGGCGATGACATCGCATTGCCCGAAGGCGTCTTGGAAGTCCTGCGCGATCATGCGGCGGATCTTCTGAGCCTGTAGATAGTAGGCGTCGTAGTAGCCGTGGCTGAGCACATAGGTGCCGGTCATGATGCGGCGCTTGACCTCGCTGCCGAAGCCCTCAGCCCGCGTTTTCTTGTACATGCTCTCCAGGTCGCTGTAGCTTTTGGCGCGGTGGCCAAACTTGACGCCGTCATAGCGGCTCAGGTTGGAGCTGGCCTCGGCCGGCGCGATGATGTAGTAGACCGGGATGGCCAGCTCGGTGCGCGGCAGGCTGATGGGCACCAGGGTGGCGCCCAGCCGGGTCAGTTCGGCCAGCGCGCCGTCGACGGCCGTGCGCACGTCGGCGGCCAGGCCTTCGCCAAAGAACTCTTTGGCGATGCCGATGCGCAGGCCAGAAAGATCGTCATTCAGTTTGGCGCTGAAGTCTTCGGCCGGCACATCCAGCGAGGTGGAGTCGCGGTCTGGGTCGGGGCCGCACATGGCGCTGAGCAAGAGTGCGCAGTCCTCGGCGCTGCGGGCCATAGGCCCACCCTGGTCCAGGCTGGAGGCGTAGGCAATCATGCCGTAGCGGCTGGCGCGCCCGTAAGTGGGCTTGATGCCGGTGATACCGCAAAAGCTGGCGGGCTGGCGTATCGAGCCGCCGGTGTCGGTGCCAGTGGCGGCCGGCACCAGCCGGGCGGCAATCGCAGCGGCGCTGCCGCCTGAAGAGCCGCCGGGCACGCGGCGGTTGTCCCAGGGGTTGTTCACCGCGCCGTAGGCGCTGTTCTCATTGCCCGAGCCCATGGCAAATTCATCGCAGTTGAGCTTGCCCAGCGTGACCATGCCGGCATCGGCCAAGCGGCTCACCACGGTGGCGTCAAAGGGCGAGCGGTAGCCCTCGAGCATCTTGGAGCCGGCGGTGGTGGCAAAGTCGCGGGTGACAAAAATGTCTTTGTGGCCCAGGGGCACGCCTTCGAGCGGTCCGCCCGTGCCTGCGGCCAGGCGGGCGTCGCTGGCGCGGGCCTGGGCCAGCGTGGCCTCGGGGTTGAAGGCCAGGAAGCTGCCGCTGCGGTCTGCCTGAGCGCGGGCCAGGAAATGCTGCGCCGTCTCAAGAGCCGAAAACCGCCGGGCTTTGAGGCCGGCGGCCAGCTCGGCCACGCTCATATCGTGCAAAGACTTGGAAGGGTTGCTCATGGCCGGCCTTACTCGATGACCTTGGGCACCAGAAACAGGCCGCGCTCGACGGCCGGTGCACTTTGCTGGTTGGCCTCGCGCTGGTTGGGCTCGCTGGCCACGTCCTCGCGCAGGCGCAGGGCAGCCGCGGTGGCCAGCTCGACCGGGTGCGCCATGGGCTCGATGCCCTGGGTGGGCACCGCCGCCATCTGAGCGACCAGGCCGAAAAAGCCATTGATCTGACTCAGCGCGCGCTCGGATTCCTCGGGCGGCAGTTCAAGGCGGGCCAGATGGGCCACGCGGGCAATGTCTTGGGCGGTCAGGGCCATGGGTCGGTGCAAGGCAAGAAGGCGCCGACACAGGCCCCGAAGGGGCCGGCCGGAGCCAAGAATAAAGGGATACAAATCTGGGCTGTTTTGCCCCTGAAGGAACCGTTTCAGGCTGGTCCTTGCGTTATTATCCTGCCTTTGGCTCAGCGCCCGACGGCCAGAGCGCTGTGGCCCCGCCGGCAAACCGGGCCCGGCCGAGACGCTGGCCAGCTAGACCCCACGACCTCTTGATGACGCGACCGACCCGGGCATAACGCCGGGCCGGACTGCAATGGACCTCTGACATGTTTGAATCTTTCCGCCGGTACTTTTCCACCGACCTGGCGATCGACCTGGGTACTGCCAACACCCTGATTTTTGTACCCGACCGCGGCATCGTGCTCGACGAGCCCTCGGTGGTGGCCATACGCCACGAAGGCGGGCCCCAGGGCAAGAAAACCATACAGGCGGTGGGCCACGAGGCCAAGGCCATGCTGGGCAAGGTGCCCGGCAACATCGAGGCCATACGCCCCATGAAGGACGGCGTGATCGCCGACTTCACCGTCACCGAGCAGATGCTCAAGCAGTTCATCAAGATGGTGCACCCGCGCAGCTTGTTCAAGCCCAGCCCGCGCATCATCATCTGCGTGCCTTGCGGCTCGACCCAGGTCGAGCGCCGCGCCATCCGCGAGTCGGCCCTGGGCGCTGGCGCTTCGGTGGTTTATCTGCTCGAAGAACCGATGGCCGCAGCCATTGGTGCCGGCCTGCCGGTCTCGGAGGCCTCGGGCTCGATGGTGGTTGACATCGGCGGCGGCACCACCGAGGTGGGCGTCATCAGCTTGGGCGGCCCGGTTTACAAGGGCAGCGTGCGCGTCGGCGGTGACCGCTTTGACGACGCCATCATCAACTACATCCGCCGCAACTACGGCATGCTCATTGGTGAGCCCACCGCCGAGGCCATCAAGAAGAACATCGGCTCGGCTTTCCCGGGCAGCGAAGTGCGCGAGATGGAGGTCAAGGGCCGCAACCTGGCCGAAGGCGTGCCGCGCAGCTTCACCATCTCGAGCAATGAGATCCTTGAGGCCCTGACCGAGCCCCTGAACAACATCGTCTCGGCGGTCAAGAACGCGCTGGAGCAGACGCCGCCCGAGCTGGGCGCCGACATTGCCGACCGCGGCATGATGCTGACCGGCGGCGGCGCCCTGCTGCGCGACCTCGACCGTCTGCTCAGCGAAGAGACCGGCTTGCCGGTGCTGGTGGCCGAAGACCCGCTGACTTGTGTGGTGCGCGGCTGCGGCATTGCCCTGGAGCGCATGGACCGCCTGGGTCCCATCTTCACAACGGAGTGAAGGCACACGCCGCGGCCGGCGGCTCGTTGCCTGCCTGACCCATGCCACTCGGTACGCTAGACCGGTCACCGCCGCCGTTTTTCAGACAAGGCCTGTCGGCCCTGTCCAAGCTCATCATCTTCAGCGCGCTGGCGGTGTTCCTGATGGTGGCCGACGTCCGTCTGGGCATGACCGGCCCCCTGCGCTCGGCCTTGTTCACGGTGTTGCAGCCCCTGCAGTGGCTGAGCCTGCAGCCTGGGCGGGCGTTGCAGTTTGTGGCGCAGCATTTTGAGGACCTGGCCCAAGCGCAGGAGCAGGCAACCCAGGCGCGCAAGGAGCTGTCGCTGCAATTGCTGCGCAGCGGCCAGGTCGAGCAGCTCACTCAGGAAAACCAGCAACTGCGGCAATTGCTGGAACTCAAGCAGCGCATGGACCCGTCGGCGCAGGCCGCAGAAATCATCTACGAGGCGGCCGATCCGTATTCGCAAAAGGTGATCATCGACAAGGGGCTGGCAGCAGGCATCGAAACCGGCTCGCCGGTGATCGACGCGGGCGGTGTGATCGGGCAGGTCACGCGGGTGCATCCGCTGGTCAGCGAGGTCACGCTGGTGATTGATCGGGAGATGAGCATCCCGGTGCTCAATCCGCGCACCGGTGTGCGCAGCGTGGCCTATGGCGAGCCGGCGCAAGGCGCCATCGAGCTGCGCTTCATGGCCAGCAATGCTGACATCGCCGAGGGCGACCTGCTGACCACCAGCGGGGTCGACGGGGTCTATCCGGCCGGATTGCCAGTGGCCCGGGTCAGCCAGATCCAGCGCCGCGCCGAGTCCACCTTTGCGCGCATCTACTGCAAGCCGCTGGCCCATGTCGGCGCCGCCCGTCACCTGCTGGTGCTCAAACCGCTGAGAACCCAGTTGCCGCCCGCGCCCGAACCGCCGCGGGCCAAGTCCGGCCGGGGCAAGGGAGGGCGCTCATGATCATGCCCAGCGGCCAGCAGCTCCTGCTGCCGGCCAGCCCCTTGTTCATTGCCTCGAGCCTGCTGGGCGCGCTGCTGCTGAGCATGCTCAGCCAGCAGCCCTGGATGCCCGATGTGATGGCACTGACCTTGGTGTTCTGGACCGTTCATCAGCCGCTGCGGGTGGGCATCGGAGCGGCATTTTGTTTTGGGCTGGTGATGGATGTGCAGCAGGCGGGCCTGCTGGGCCAGCATGCGCTGGCCTACACCGCGCTGAGCTTTCTGGGCATCATGATCCATCGCCGGGTGCTGTGGTTCCCGGTGCCTTCGCAGGCCCTGCAAATCCTGCCGCTGATGATGGCCGCGCACCTGCTGGAGTTTCTGGTGCGCCTGGCCAGCGGCGGTGGCTGGCCCGATTGGTCCTACTGGCTCGCGCCGGTGCTGCAGGCCCTGCTGTGGCCGCTGGCCAGCGTGCTGCTGCTGATGCCGCAGCGGCGCGCGCCCGACCCCGATGCCACCCGGCCGCTGTGAGAGCGCATGACCGCCCTGCGTGACGTCGACATCGAGCTCTCGCGCTTTCGCGACCGCATCATCGCTGCCAGTGTGGTGGTGCTGCTGTGCCTGGGCCTGCTGGCCGCGCGCCTGATTTACCTGCAGATCGTCAAGCACGAGTTCTACCTGGAGCAGGCCGAGAACAATCGCACCGCCATCGTGCCCATCGTGCCCAACCGGGGCTTGATCACCGACCGCAACGGCGTGGTGCTGGCTACCAACTATTCGGCCTACACGCTGGAGATCACGCCTGCGCGGGTCGAGCGCCTGGAAGAGACCATTGATGCGCTGGCCCAGGTGGTCGAGATCAGCGCGCGCGACCGCCGGCGCTTCAAGCGCCTGCGCGAGGAGTTCAAGAGTTTCGAATCGCTGCCCATCCGCACCAAGCTCAGCGACGAAGAAGTCGCCCGCTTTGCGGCGCAGCGCTTTCGCTTTCCTGGCGTTGACATCAAGGCCAGGCTGTTTCGCAACTACCCCTACGGCGATCTGGCCAGCCATGTGATCGGCTACATCGGCCGCATCAGCCCCAAGGAAAAAGAGCGCATTGAGGACGACGACGAACAGGGCAACTACCGCGGCACCGACTACATCGGCAAGATCGGCGTCGAGCAAAGCTATGAAAAGCAGTTGCATGGCATCACCGGCGTTGAGCAGGTCGAGACCTCGGCCGGCGGGCGCGCGGTGCGGCGCTTGGCCAGCAGCCCGGCCACTCCGGGCGATACCGTGCGGCTGGCGATCGACATCAAGCTGCAAAAGCTAGTGGAAGACATGTTCGGCGATCGGCGCGGCGCTCTGGTGGCCATAGACCCGCGCAACGGTGAGGTGCTCGCCTTTGTCAGCAAACCCACCTTCGACCCCAACCTGTTTGTTGAAGGCATCGACAGCGAAAGCTGGGCCACGCTCAACGAGTCCATCGACAAGCCCTTGCTCAACCGGGCCCTGCGCGGCACCTACCCGCCGGGCTCGACCTACAAGCCCTTCATGGCCATGGCCGCCCTCGCCACCGGTAAGCGGGCGGCCAATGTGGTCATCAACGACACCGGGGTGTGGACCTTCGGCGGCCACCAGTTCCGCAGCCATGGCGAGGGGCTGGGCGCTGTTGATATGCATCAAAGCATCGTCAAGTCCAGCAATGTCTACTACTACAGCCTGGCCAATGAGCTGGGAGTCGACACCATCCACGACTTCATGAAGCCGCTGGGCTTTGGGCAGATCACCGGCATTGATATCAACGGCGAGGTGCGCGGTGTGTTGCCCAGCCAGGATTGGAAGCGCAAGACTTACAAGCGGCCGGAGCAGCAAAAGTGGTATGCGGGCGAGACGATCTCGCTGGGCATAGGCCAAGGCTACAACACCTTCACCATGCTGCAACTGGCCCAGGCCACCGCCACCTTGGCCCAAGGCGGCGCGCAGTACAAGCCCCGCCTGGTGGTCGCCACCCAGGACAGCGTGTCGCAGCGCATGCAGCCGGTGGCCGTCGCCGCGCCCACCGAGCTGGGCTACAAGAGCGAGCATGTGGCGCTGATCAAGCGTGCCTTGGCCAGCGTCACCCAGGACGGCACCTCGGCGCGTGTGTTTGCAGGCGCCGCTTACCTCAGTGCGGGCAAGACCGGTACTGCGCAGGCGGTGACCATCGGCCAGAAGGACAAATACAACGCCAGCAAGCTCGAGGAACACCAGCGTGACCACTCGCTGTACATGGCGTTTGCGCCGGTTGACGCGCCGCAGGTGGCGCTGGCGGTGGTGGTGGAAAACGCCGGTTTTGGCGCGGCCCATGCCGCGCCGATTGCGCGCCGGGTGTTCGATTACCTGCTGCTGGGTCAGTACCCGAACGAGGAAGATCTGGCGGCGGTGCAAAAAGGTCTGGCGGCCAACCCGATCGGCAAGCCGCGCGAGGCGGCCAACCTCGACGTTGTGGGCAAGCCCCTGCTCGTCGTTGGCAACCCGATGTCAGGTGCTTCGGCACCGGCCGCCGACCCGCGGCCACGGTGAGGGGCCAGGTGAGGGGCCGGATGCGGCGCCGGGTGCGGGCGATGAGCGCCGCGCTTTTTACAGCCGCCGCTGCGCAGCGCTGAGCCGCCGCGTCTTAGGAGGGCAGCAGGCCCACCTTGGCCAGGCAGGCCGCAATCTCGGCCTTCTTCTTCGCATCGGGCAGCACCAGCGGCGCCCTGGCCGTTGCCGACTTGAGATGCCCCATCTGATGCAGGGCCTCCTTGGTGGCCGCAAAGTAGCTGGTGAAGGTCTTGTGCAGCTGGTTTTCGAACACCGCGTCCATGATGGGCATGGCAAATTCGCTGTGGATCTGCTGGGCCACCTGCGCCGAGCCTTGGGTGGCCTCGTGCACCAGGTCGGACCAGCGCTGCGTGCCGATCACGCTGATGCCGATCAGCGCGCCATGCGCCTTGTGCAAGAGCATGCCCAGCAAAGCCGGCGCGTCTGATGCTGCCAGGATGGACAGCTGATCGCCCACCGCGTTCATGATCTCGGCGAAGGTGGTGGGCGATGTGGCGCCCACCTTGACGCCCACCACATTTGGCAAATCGGCCACCGCCTTCAGGGCCTCGGTGGTGTAGGCCACGCCCGATGACTCGCCGTACTGGAAGATGATCATCGGCAGCGCCACTTCATCATTGAGCCGCTTGAACACCTTGCGCACCGACACCGGGTCGTGCGCCAGCATCCGGTAGGGCCGTACGTCAAAGGGCGGCAGCACCAGCAGCATGTCGGCGCCGGCGGCCTTGGCCTTGAGGCCTTGCACCACCAGGTCGTCGATGTCGTGGCTCTCAATGCCGGCAATCAGCTTGAGGCCAGCGGGCAGCACACTTTTGGCATGGGCCACGACCGAGCGGCGCTCCTCGGAGCTCATGGCCAGGATTTCGCCGGCGTGGCCGTTGACCGCAATCCCGTACAGCCCGCTGGCCGAGCCCACCTGCCGCAGGTGGCGGGTCAGCTCTTCAAAGTCGATCGCGCCGCTCTCGGTAAAGGGGGTGACGGTGGCGGGGATCAGGCCGGTGATTTTCATGCTTCATCCTGCGAAGAAAAGAGGTGGTTCAAGAGCAGCAGCATCGAGCCACTGCGCCGCGGCTTGCGTGGGCGCAGAGTTTAGGGTGCGCAGCGCATCCTCGGGTTTTCCTTGGCCCGTCTGCGCGCCAGCCCGATTCCCATGGCGCCCGATGACACTTAGACTCCGAATCTTCAGGCTTTAGGCTTCGATGCTGCAGCGCAGTGCTCGGGCCCGCCGTTTCAATGCAAGGAGGTATGCCATGCAATTTATTCGTCGCCAAATGTTGAGTGCGCTTGCCCTGGGCCTGCTGGCTGGCTCGGGTGCATGGGCGCAGAACTTCCCGAGCGCCAAGCCGATACGGATTGTGGTGCCCTATGCGCCCGGCGGCCCGGTGGACGTGACGGCCCGCATCATGGCCGAGCGCATGGAGGCTCATCTGGGTCAACGCGTCTTGGTTGAAAACAAGGCCGGCGGCAATGCCACCATAGGCACCGAATTTGTGGCCCGCGCCGCCCCCGATGGCTACACCCTGCTGATGGCAGCGCCCGCGCACACCGCCAACCCCAGCCTGATCAAGTCCATCACCTTCGATACCGCCAAAGACTTTGCGCCGATCGCCATGGTGATGGATCAGCCCATGCTCATTGCGGTCCATGCCTCCGTGCCGGCCAACAACATCAAGGAACTGGTGGCGCTGGTCAAGGCCAATCCGAGCAAGTTCAACTACGGCACCTCGGGCGCGGGCGGCCCGCAGCACCTGATGGGTGAGTTGTTCAAAGCCGCCACCGGCACACAGATCATGCACATTCCCTATAAGGGCGCCGCGCCTGCCGCTGCCGCACTTTTGGCCGGCGACACCCAGGTGGCCTTTAGCACCCCCACCAACATCTTGCCCCACGTCAAGTCCGGCAAGTTGCGGGCTCTGGCCAGCAGCACTGCGCGGCGCTCGCCGTTCTCGCCCGAGCTGCCCACCTTGGCCGAGTCGGGCGTGGCCGGCTTTGAGTATTCCTCCTGGACTGGACTTTTGGCACCGGCGGCGACGCCGCGCGACGTGGTGCAAAAAATCAACGACGCGGTCATGAAGGCCTTGGCAGAGAAGGAGACCCGCGACAAGATGTTCCAAAACGGCATACAGCCGGTCGGCAGCTCGCCGGAGGAATTTGCGCGCTTCATCGCGCTGGACCTGACGCGCTCGGCCAAGATCATCCGGGAATCGGGAATACAGCCGGAATGAAGCAGCCAGGCGCGGGCGCGTCCATGGCGCAGGCCGCAGCCTTCGACGTGATCGTCGTCGGCGCTGGCGGCTCTGGCCTGGCCGCAGCCGCCCGTGCCGCGCAAAGCGGCGCTCGGGTGCTGGTGCTCGAGCGGCGCGCGCAGGTCGGCGGCACCACCTGGATGGCCGTCGGCTCGATCTCGGCGGCCCGCACGCAACTGCAGCAGCGCGCGGGCATCGACGATGACTTCGGCGGCTTTGTTGAAGACATGAACGCCTTTACCGCTGACTTGCTGGCGCAGGACCATGCGCCGCTGCGGCGCATGCTGGCCGAGCAGGCCGGCATCACGGTGGACTGGCTGGCGCAGCAGGGGGTGGCTTTTGCTGGCCCCTACGAGGAGCCGCCGCATCGCATCCGGCGCATGCACAACACCATACCCGGCCCTGGCGCCATCGTGCAGCGCCTGCTGATCACCTGCAAGCGCCACGGCGTCAGCCTGCGCACCGGGGTGACGGTCAGCCGCCTGCTGATGGACGCTGCCGGGCGGGTCGAGGGCGTTGAATATTTGGAGCAGGGCCAGCTCTGCCAGGCCATGGCGCGTGGCGGCGTGGTGCTGGCCAGCGGCGACTTCAGTGGCAGCCAGGCCATGCGGCAGGCGCATTTGCCCGAGCCTGCCGCACGCGCCAGCCCGATCAACCCGGACAACCAGGGTGACGGCTTTCGCCTCGCGCAGGAGGCCGGCGCAGTGCTGGTGCACATGGACAAGATCTTCGGTCCGCAGATGCGCTTCGAGCGCAGTCAGCGCCCGGGCCTGAACGACACCCTGCCCTCTTGGCCCTGGCTGACCCGGCTGGGCGCGCTGTTCTTCATGCACGCGCCTGGCTGGATGCTGCAACCGCTGATCAAATCTTTGCTCATTGCCAATATGTCGCCGTCGGAAGAGCTGTTCAGGCAAGGCGCGGTGTTGGTGGACAAGCAGGGCCGGCGGCTCGATACCGCACGCCCGGCCGTGTCGGTGGCGATGACGCAGGAGCGGGCCGGCTATATCGTCATACCCGGCGCAGTGGCCGACAAATTTCGCGCCCATCCCTTTTACCTATCGACCGCGCCCGGCATTGCTTATGCCTATCTCGGCGACTACGAGCGCGGTCGCCCCGACATCGTTCACCGCGCCAGCAGCCTGCCCGCGCTGGCCCAGGCCCTGGGCATGAACGTGGCAGAGTTGGCCCAGTCCACCAATGCCGGTTCCCCACAAGGCCCTTGGCTCGCTCTGGGCCCAGTGCGCGCCATGCTCACCACCACCGAGGGCGCGGTGCGGGTGGACACGAGCTGCCGCGTGCTCAATGCCAATGATCAGGTGATCGACGGCCTGTATGCGGTGGGCTGCATCGGTCAAGGCGGTCTGCTGCTGCGCGGCCATGGCCTGCATCTTGCCTGGGCCTTTACATCGGGTCGGGTGGCTGGCCAGGATGCGAGTCGTCAGGTCACGCAGGGTGCACGGTGAAGCTGCTGCCACGCGCAAGCGCTGCACACAGTCGGTGCAAGAAAGCGCCATCGCAGGGCTTGATGCACGCCCGGTGTGCACGGCCCTCATCGCCAATCGCGAGGGCCGGTGTGAGTGTTCTTGCGGTTGACAGTCCCCACAACATTGTTGATAGTCCTAGCCTTCAAAAAGGAGTGTTCATGAAAAAACTCGTTGCGTCCCTGACCGCTGTTCTGGCGTGCCTGGGCCCAGTCGCGGCACAGGCCCAAGTCAAGTGGGACATGCCCACGCCCTATGCCGACTCTGAATTCCAGACCAAGAATGATTACCAGTTTGCCGAAGACGTCAAAAAGGCCAGCAATGGCGCTTTGGACATCAAGGTGCACAGTGCCAACTCGCTGATCAAGAACCCGGAGATCAAGCGCGCGGTGCAGACCGGCCAGGTGCAGATCGGTGAAATCTTCAAGCCCAACCTGGGGCCGGAAGATCCGGTGTTCGAACTCGACGCCATTCCGTTTTTTGCCGCCAGCTACAAAGAGGCGCGGGCCCTGCTCGAAGTCTCGCGTCCGGCCATCACCGAGAAGCTGATGAAGCAAGGCCTGCGCGTGCTCTACATGGTGCCGTGGCCCTCACAGGCTTTCTTCACCAAAAAGCCTATCAACTCGGTGGCCGAGCTCAAGGGCTTGAAGATGCGCACCTACAACGCGCAAACCGCCCGCCTGGCCCAACTGATGGGTACCGTGCCCACCACGGTGCAGGCCACCGAGATTCCCCAGGCCTTTACCTCGGGCATCATCGACACCATGTTCACCTCGGCCCCCACAGCGGTGACCACCAAGGCCTGGGACTACACCAAGTTCGTCTATGACACCCAGGCCTGGGTGCCCAAGAACGTGGTTTTCGTCAATGAGCGCGCCTTCCAGGCTCTGCCCGAGGCGGTGCGCAAGGTGGTGCTCGAGCAGGCTGCCTTGGCTGAAAAGCGCGGCTGGGAATGGAGCCAGCGTGACAACGACGAGTCGCCTAAAGTTCTGGTCAAGAACGGAATGACGCTGACAGCCATCAGCCCGGCCTTCAGCGCCGAACTCAAGAAGATCGGCGACCAGATGCTCGATGACTGGCTGAAAAAAGCCGGCCCCGACGGCAAGAAAATCGTCGACGCCTACCGCGACAAGCTCAAGTAAAGCGACACCGCATGTCCAGCCCGCCCTCAAAGAGAGGCGGGCTTTTTTTCTAAGCAGGTAAGCCATGCGTTCTTTTCTGGACAAGCTCTATATGGGAAGCGGCCTGCTGGCCGCTTTCTTTCTCTTCATGATTGGCCTGCTGGTGATCGCACAGATCTTTGGCCGTATGTTTGACTTGATGATCCCCTCGGCCGACGACTTTGCCCGCCTGAGTCTGGCGGCTTCATCGTTTCTGGCCCTGGCCCATACCTTGCGCCGGGGCGGGCATATCCGGGTGAACTTGCTGCTCGATCGCCTGTCTCCGACGGGGTCCCGGGTGCTTGAATTGCTGTGCCTGGGTTTTGGCACTGCGCTGATGGCCTACTTCAGCTACTACTGCTTTGACATGGTGTATGACGGCATCTTGTTCCCCGACTACACCATCGGCCTGATCCCCATCCCGAAATGGATACCGCAGATCGGTATGACGATAGGCGTGGTGCTGCTGTTCATCGCCTTTGCCGATGACCTGGTTTGTGTGATCAGGGGCGAGCTGCCCTCGTATCAAAGAAACGCCTCCGACAACCCTGAAGATCGCCACGCGGCGCACGAGTAATCACCATGGAACAAACCGCAGCCGCCGGCATACTGCTGGTCGCGATTTTTATCTTGCTGGGCGGCGGTCTTTGGATCGCGCTGTCGCTGATCACGGTGGGCGTGATCGGGATCGCCTTTTTCTCCAACGCGCCGGTGGGCAAACTGCTGGCCACCACCGTCTGGGGCCAAAGCTCCGAATGGGCCATGACCGCCTTGCCCCTGTTCATATGGATGGGCGAGATCCTGTTTCGAACGCGCCTGTCCGAAGACATGTTCACCGGCCTGGCGCCCTGGGTGCGCCGGCTGCCGGGACGGCTGCTGCACGTCAATGTGATTGGCTCGGGCATCTTCGCTGCTGTCTCGGGCTCCTCGACCGCCACCGCGGTGACCATCGGCCGCATGACCGTGCCCGAGTTACTCAAGCGCGGCTACAACGAACAGGTGGTGCTGGGCTCGCTGGCTGGTGCCGGCACCCTGGGCATCATGATCCCGCCGTCGATCATCATGATCGTCTACGGCGTGGCCGCCAATGTGTCGATTGCGCGACTGTTCATTGCCGGCATCCTGCCCGGGCTTTTGCTGGTGCTGCTTTTCATGGGCTGCATCATGTTGCACGCCTGGACCAACCCCCAAGCGATTCCGCCGGCCGACCCGCCCACCACCTTGGGGCAAAAGCTGTATGCCTCGCGCCGCCTGTTCCCCATCATCACCCTGATCGTGCTGGTGATCGGTTCGATCTATGCGGGCTTTGCCACCGCCACCGAGGCCGCGGGTGTCGGCGTCATGGGCGCGCTGATTTTGGCGGCGCTCACCGGCACTTTGAGCTGGAAGAGCTTTCGCGAAAGCCTGCTGCAAGCCACAGAAACCTCGTGCATGCTGGCCTTCATCATTGCCGGGGCGGCTTTCACCACCGTGGCCATGGGCTTCACCGGCATCCCCAAGGCGCTGGCCGAGCTGATCATCGAATGGCAGCTGACGCCGGCCATGCTGATTGCGACCCTGACTGTGCTCTATGTGATCCTGGGCTGTTTCCTCGATGGCGTCTCCATGATCGTGCTGACCTTGTCGGTGGTCATGCCCATGATCAACGCGGCCGGCATCGACCCGATCTGGTTTGGCATTTACATTGTGCTGGTGGTCGAGATCGCCACCATCACGCCGCCGGTGGGCTTCAACCTTTTCGTGCTGCAAGGGCTGTCCAAACGGGACATCATCTACATCTCCAAGGGGGCCATCCCGTCCTTCCTGGCACTGGTGCTGGCCTGCTTACTGCTGTGGTTCTTCCCAGGCATTGCCACCTACCTGCCCTCGGTGATGTACGGCAACTGATCGGCCCGGCGGCCTGGTTTATCCGAACCAGGCCTTGTGGGCCAAGGCCCACCGTGCGTAAGCGCCGGCCTGCAGCGCCACATCGGCCTGCAGGTCCCAGCCCTCGGCCTGGGCGCGAGAGCAACGCAAGGCGCTGCGCTGGCGGCTGAGGTCGTCGAACAGATCGATGTTGGGCGGCTGCGCGCCGTCAGCCAAGGCCCAATCGAAGCCGGGGTCCAGCAACTGCAAGGCCTGACAAAACACCGAAGGGTGCCAGACCCGGCCGGGCGAGAGGTTGTAGATGCGGTGAGCCAAGGCGTCGGCCAGCAGCATGCCGGCCAGGGCCTGTGCGACCTGCGCCGAATGCACCCAGTCGCGCTGGCCCTGCGGCGCCAGCCGCACCGGCTGGCCCTGAGCCCAGCGCCGCGCGATTTGCCACAGCGGCGACAAGGTGTCGCGCAAGCCGGTGTCGCGCTCCCAGGGGCCGTAGGCGGCGGTGATGCGCGCCTGCGCCACCCGCAGGCCGTGCAGCTCCTCGTAGCGCCGGCCTATGCCCTCAATCGCCACCTTGCCAATGCCGTACAAATTGGCCGGTGAAGTGGGCTGCGTTTCGTCCAGATCCTGGCCCTCAAAAATCGCCTGGCCGTAAACCGCCGAGGAGCTGGCCAGCACCACCCGGCGCACGCCGGCATGCACGCAGGCATCGAGCGCATTGACCGTGCCCATCAGATTGACGTCGAGGATCTCGCGGGTCGCCACCTTCTCACGCGCTTGCGCGGCGGTGATCACCGCGCCGTGAAACAGGTGCGTGGCACCGTGGTCGCCCAGACACTGCTTGAGCTGCGCGTCGCGGATGTCGCCCTGCACCGTCGTCAGCTGCCCCGGCAAGCGCGCAAATTCGGACAGGGCCAGTGCTGGCAGCGGGTCCATCGAATGCGCCAGCACGGTATGGCCGGCCCGCAGCAAATGCTCGATCAGACTCAGGCCGATAAAGCCACTGCCGCCGGTGATGGCGATCACATCAGACGGCATGGCGCCTGCGCGATCGGCGCTCACAGCGCACGGGCCAGCGCGTGGCCCTCATAGACTGCCTCGAGTGCGGTGCGCGCGCTGATGCAGTCACCGGCCAGATGCCAATTCACCCGCTGACCCTGCGCAGCCAAAGCCTTCAGGCCCAGCTCCAGCGCCTGATCGCTGCGCCCGTACTGGGCGCCGACCACGCTGTCAAAACCCTTCTCAAGCAGCACCTCGCCAGTTGATACATCTTCGAGCGTCAAAGTCTGACCGTCATAGGCCAGCAACTGGCGCAGCAGCACCAGGCGCACGCCCTTGTCGCGCAGCCGCTTGCGGTTGGACAGGGTCGAGTAGATGGTGGCGCGCCAGGCAAAGCCGGCCACCGGCGTGAAGACGGTGACTTGCTTGCCCAGATCGGCCAGGTGCTCGATCACCGACAGCGCGGTCCATTCGCCAGTCAGGTCGTAAAACGCCACCCGCTGGCCCAGGGCCTGCGGATCGGCCAGCGCCTGCTCCTGGGTGAGCAAAGCCTGCCCCTGCGGGGGCGTGACCGCACTGGCGCGGGCGCCGGTGGCCACAATCACCTCGTCAAAGCCGGCCTCCAGCACCGCCTGCGGCGAGGCTTCGCGGCCCAGCTCGATGCGCACGCCGTGGCGCTTGAGCATCTGCTGCTGGTGATGGAACAGGTGCCCAAAGTCCTGCCGCAAGGCCATGTGCTGCGTCCACAGCAGCTGCCCACCGAGTTGTTGGCTGCGCTCCCACAGGGTGACGCTGTGGCCGCGCGCCGCCGCCACCCAGGCCGCCTCGCAGCCGGCCGGCCCACCGCCGATGACCAGCACCCGCTTCGGACTTGCGCTGCGGTCCTGCTCCGCCTCGGGCCAGCGCGCTTCCTGGCCGGCGCGCGGGTTGATCAAACAGGTGATGGCGATGTTGCGCTCAAGCCGCTGGGAGCAGCCCTGGTTGCAGCCCAAGCAATGGCGCACCTCGTCGGCGCGGCCCTGCGCGTATTTGTTGACCAGCGCTGGGTCGGCCACATGCGCGCGCGCCATGCCCACCAAGTCGGCATGGCCGGCCGCCAGCATGTCCTGCGCGTCTTGCAAGGTGCGGTACTTGCACACGGTGAAGACGGCGGTATTTAAGGACGCCGCCCGCAGGGCTTGGCGTATGCCTTGCGGCAGGGCGCGAAACTCGGCCACGCCAAACGCCATGTCGGCCATTTGCGTGCCCAGCGAATGGCTCATGTGATAGGCCGAGTGCGACACATGGATGAAGTCGATGGCGCAGGCCTGCGCCGCCGCCACCGCGATCTCCTGCGACATCGGCAGCGTCAGCCCGCCGGGCATAAACTCCTCGGCACTGATGCGTATGCCCAGGCAAAAATCAGGGCCCACCGCCGCGCGCACCGCCTTTAGGACCTCCAGCGGAAAGCGCATGCGGTTTGGCACGCTGCCGCCGTACTCATCGTCGCGCTGATTGGACATGGGCGAGAGAAACTGCTGCAGCAAATGCCCGTGGCCCCAGTGCAATTCAATGCCGTCCATGCCGGCGGCCACCATGTTCAGGGCCACCCGCACATGGGCATCGCGCACCTCGTCCATGCCTTGGCGGTCCAGCGCACGCGGGTGGGTGGCGCCCAGCGACCAGCGCAAATCACTGGCCGAGACGGACACCGTGCGCTCAAACTCGCCGTCGATCTGACGGCCCATGTGGCAGATCTGCGCCATCAGCGCTGCGCCTTCGGCATGCACCGCCTGGGCCACTGCGGCAAAGGCCTCGACCGCGCCGGGCAGGTAGCCCGAGACGCCCTGCGGCCGGCCCAGGGTGTTGTCCATCACCCGGATGGCCTCGAAGATGATGGCGCCCACACCGCCGCGGGCGCGTTCGCGGTGGTAATCCACATGGCGCTGGCTGGGCAGGTGGTGCTCGCCGAAATTGGTGGTGTGCGCCGGCACAAAAATCCGGTTGCGCAAGCTCAAGCGGTTGAGCGTGATGGGCTTGAACACATCGGGGTAGGTGGCATGGCCGGGCAATGTCTGGCTCATCGATGCTCTCGCGGGTAAGGACAGATCAGGGTATGCAGACCATTCTAGGCACAGCGGCCCTCGGGATAACCCGTGTCAGACCTGCGCAAAATGACAAGCGCAGGCTCGGGTTTGTAGGCCCCACAGTCACCAGAGAAAGTTGGTAGCATCGCCTGCCAGAACACCGACACCTGTTGAGAGGACTTGCTCATGACCATGCCCTGGGAAGGGATCGTTTCTGCCGATGAAATCGCCGCCTACGAGGCCGCCGGCTTTGGCCGTCCACAGGCCCAGGGCAAGCGCCCCGCCTTGCTGATCATCGATGTGCAGTACCGTACTGTGGGCACGCAGCGCCAGCCGTTTTGGGAGTCGATCAAGGAGTTCAAGACCTCCTGCGGCGAAGTCGGCTGGCAGGCGGTCGACCATATCGCGCCTTTGCTGGCCCTGTTTCGTGAGAAGAACTTGCCGGTGCTCTACCCCTATGTGGCCCCCAAGGAAAACTTCGACCTCGGCCGCCTGGCCGAAAAAGTGCCAGCCCTGATGGGCGTGGCCGCCAACGGCTACCAGTTCGTGCCTGAAATCGCGCCGCGCGAACGCGACGTGCTGCTGCCTAAGAAGCATCCGAGCGCCTTCTTTGGCACGCCCCTGGCCAGTTATCTGATCGACCTGCAGGTCGACAGCCTGGTGGTCACCGGCTGCACCACCAGCGGCTGTGTCCGTGGCAGCGTGGTCGACGCCTTTGCCTACAACTTCAAATGCACCGTGCCGATTGAATGCGTCTACGACCGCAGCGCCACCAGCCATGCGGTCAACCTGTTTGACATGGCGGCCAAGTACGCCGAGGTCAAACCCGTCAGCGAAGTCATGCAACACATCCGTTCCTTGCCCACCGCCCCATGATGAAAAAATTCGACAACAAGTTCAACCGTTATCCCTTCTCGCAACTGCCCAAGCGGCCGGTCTACAACTGGCCCAATGGCAGTAAGCTGGCGGTCTACTTTGCGCTCAACGTCGAGGCTTTCGAATTCGGCCGCAACCCCGGGCCTGACTTCACCTCGCTGCCGGCTGCGCCCTTTCACCGCGGCTATGCCTACCGCGACTACGGAAACCGGGTGGGCATCTGGCGCATCCTTGAGCTGTTCGATCGCTACCAAATTCCCCTGGCCATCCTGACCAACACCAGCGTCTACGACGTCTGCCCCGAGGTGCTCGAGCCGTTTCGCGCGCGCGGCGACGAATTCGTCGGCCACGGCCGCACCAATTCCGAGCGGCAGATCGACATGGACGAGGCCACCGAGCGCGCCATGCTGCAGGAGGTGCGCGAGCGCTTCATCCAGGAGGAGGGCAAGCCGCCCAAAGGCTGGCTTGGCCCCTTCATCTCGCAAAGCGCCAAAACCCCCGAGCTGCTGCTCGAGACCGGCTATACCTATCAGATGGACTGGTTCTTTGATGAGCAGCCGCAGTGGTTCCGCACCGACCGCGGCCCCATCCTGAGCGTGCCCTACCCCTCGATGGAGCTCAATGACATCCCGGCCTTCATCAACCGTGGCGCCAGTGACCAGGAGTTCACCACCATGGTCACCGACGGCTTCGACCAGCAACTGGCCGACGGCGAGCGCCACGGCTGGCCGCTGGTCTGCGGCATCTCGCTGCATACCTTCATGATGGGTCAGCCCCACCGCGCCCAGCAGCTCAAGCGCATTCTTGAGCACATGGCCGCACAGCGCTCGCGCATCTGGTTTGCCACGCCGGGGGCGATTGCCGACCATGTGATGGCACTGCCCGAGGGCACGGTGGCCAAACCCTGAAGGCCCGCGCCATGAACGACACCGCCAAGACCGGCAAGCGGGCCGAGCCCGAGCTGCAGTTTTTCGAATCGGCCGACACCGATCGCATGGCCCAGATGCTGATGGTCATGGCCGCCGAGCTGCATGTGCTGCGCGACCGGGTGCGCTGCCTGGAGTTCATCCTGACCCAGCAAGGCACGCTCGCGCCTGCGCAGCTCGACCAATTTACGCCTGACGCCGGCCAGGCGCAGGTCCTGCAGCAAGACCTCGAAGCGTTTGTGGCGCATTTGTTTGAAGTGCTCGACGGGCGGGCCAAATCCACATCAGGGCGCGGCAACCCGCTGGTGCCGGTCATACAGGGGCATGGCGCATGAGCACAATGGACCGCAGCACCACCGCTTTTCAAGAGCTGATCGGCACCATGCGACAGCACTGGGCCAATCAGCTCTACCCAGCCTTGCATGAGCGCTATGAGCAAGCCACCCAGGGGCAGACTCCCACTGACAGCGACCAGGCTGGCCAGGCGGTACAAGACCTGCCGCTGTATCACTGGTTTTGCTTCATCGAGCGCCACTACCAGCGCATGAAGTATTCAGACCCGCGCTGGGGCTTGGTGGCGGCCTTGTCGGCCCGCCCCGATTGGGTGGCCGAGCAACTGCATCCGGCCCAGGACAGCGCCTACCTGCGGCTGCGGCCCGAGCTGCCCCTGCCCGATTACTACAGCGCCATAGACATCCATCAGCACCCGGGCAATTTGGTCGGTGCCGATTACGACGGGCTGATGTACCGGGCCAGCGCCACCTCCATCCACCCCAACACCCGCCGCTTTGAAGCGCACGAACGTATGGCCCAGTGGCTGCAAAGCCAGGGCAACTTTCTGTCCGTGCTCGACATGGGCTGCGGCTTTGGCAAATGCGGCTTTCCCATTGCGCGTCACTTTGAGCAGGCGCAGGTGCTGGGCATAGACCTGTCGGCGCCCTGCCTGCGGCTGGCCGCTCGCACCGCCGAGCAAGAGGGCCTGCGCAACATCCGCTTCGAGCAGGCCGACGCGGCCCAGGTGCCCTGCGAGGACGCGAGCTTCGACCTGGTGACCTCCACCCAGCTGCTCCATGAGCTGCCGGTCGAGGTGATCGCCCAGGTGCTGGCTGAGTCTTACCGCCTGCTCAAGCCCGGTGGGCTGGTGGCCCATCTGGACTTCCGGGCGCGTCAGCCCTGGCCGCAGTTCCTGATCGAAGGCCATAGCGTGCGCAACAACGAGGGCTTCTTGCCTGGCTTTAACCGCATGGACATAGCTGCCGCTTACCTGGCGGCCGGATTCGAGCCTGTGCGCGTCGAGCCCTTTGCCGAAACCGAAGGCGCGACCCGCGCCGACTGGCCCTACTGGCGCTTTCCCTGGACCTTGTTCTGGTCACGCAAACCGGCCTGAAACAGACCCCCACTTCGCCGATGCCTCAAAACCCCTATCCGCTTCTGTTCAGCCCGCAGGTGCTGGCCGGCCAGACGCTGAAGAACCGCATCACCCACGCCTCGATCTCGCCGCGCTTTGGCGCGCAGCAGGGCATGCATCCGCGTTACCTGCACTACTTCGTCAACCGGGCCAAGGGCGGGGCGGCGATGGTGGTGACCGACCCCATCGGCATCGTGCCCCGGCATGGACTCGAACGCTTGCGGGCCTGGGACGACAGCATGGCCGACGACCTGCGGCGCCTGGCCGACGGTGTGCGCGCGCACGACAGCGCCCTGCTCGGTCAGGTGCAGGACACCGGGCGCGGGCGCCATGTGCCCGGCCGTGCCTACCAGACCATCAGCGCCTCGGCCCTGCCCGACGACCTGAGCTACTCCATGCCGCGCGCGATGACGGCCGACGACATCACAGCCTTTGTGGCCCACACGGTGCAGTCCTGTGTGCGCATGCAGCGCTGCGGGTTTTCGGGCATCGAGATTTCGGCCGGGCACGGGCATCTGTTCCACCAGTTCCTCTCGCCGCGCTCCAACCAGCGTGACGACGCCTACGGCGGCGACCTCGCCCGGCGCCTGCAGCTGCTGGTCGAAGTCTGTCAGGGGGTGCGGCAAAGCTGCGGCTCAGGCTTCATCATCGGCGTCAAACTGCCGGGCGACGACGGGGTGCCTGGTGGCATTGGTGAATTCGAAGCCGGCCAGATCGCACAAGGCCTGGTCGCACAGACCCAGATCGACTACCTGACCTACTGCCAAGGCTCGCACCACCGCAGCCTGGAGATGCACCTGCCCGACGACAGCCATCCGCGCCAGACCTATATGGGGCTGATCGCGCGGCTCAAGGCGCTCACGCCTTCGGTGCCGGTAATGGGCCTGGGGCGCATCACCGACCCGGCCGAGGCCGAGGCGATTTTGGCGCGCGGCGATGCCGACATGATCGCCCTGGGCCGCTCGCTCATCGTCGACCCCGCCTGGCCCCTGAAAGCGCAGGCGGGCAAGGCCAGTGACATCCGCTACTGCGTCTCCTGCAATACCTGCTGGAAGACCATCAATCAAAACCGGCACATGGGCTGCGACAACAACCCGCGTCTGGCCCAGGCCAACGAGCTCGACGAGACGCTTGCACGCGCCCCGGTGCTGCGCAAGCTGGCGGTGGTCGGCGCTGGCATTGCCGGCCTGCAGGCGGCGGTGACGGCCGCAGCGCGCGGGCACCAGGTCAAAGTCTGGGGCCACTCGTCCGATGTGGGCGGCCGGGCCCGCTTGCTGGCGCAGCTGCCGCTGGGCGAATCCATATCGAGCATCTACGATCACCAATGGATCAGCGCGCAGCGCCTGGGTGTTCAATTTCAATTGGGCCAAGCGGCCACCGCCGCCGATGTACTGGCCTGGCAGCCCGATGCGGTGGTGCTGGCCACCGGTGCTGACATGACCTGGCCCATGGATTTGCCTGAGGCCCTGCGGCTCGAAGGCCTGCTGCCCGACCTGCGCCAAGCCATGAGCGATGTGCTGCGCAGCCACGGGCCGCAAAGCGGTACCGCGGTGATTTATGACCTGGACCAGACAGAAGGCACTTACGCCGCGGCCGAATACCTGCGCGACCGCTTCGAGCGTGTGGTGGTGCTGTCGCCGCGCGAGACGATCGCCGAAGAAGTGGTGCTGGTGGCGCGCCAGCGCATACACCGGCGGTTTTTTGAGCGCGGCATCGAGGTCAAGACCTGGGTCGATCCGGTCTGGACCGAGCGCTTTGAAAACGAAGGCTGCCTGCAATACCGCAGTGTGTTTGGCGGCCCGTTGCAAGACATTGAGAACGTGGCCTTCTTTGCCTACGCCAGCCCGCGCCGGCCACGCGATGATTTGCGCCTGCCGCTGCAGGCCGCCGGTCTGCCGGTGACGCTGGTGGGCGACTGCAAAATCGCCCGTGACGCGCTGGCCGCCACCTCTGAAGGCCACGAGGCCGGCATGGCCGTATGAGACTCGTTTCTGATCAACCGACCCATCACCAAGGAGGTTTTATGAAGTCTTCACCGATGACTCGCACCGCCACTGCCTTTGCCGGTGGCGCTAGGCGCTGGTCTGGCGCCTTGGCGCTGGCCGGCGTGTTTTTGCACGCTGGCGCCCAGGCGCAGGACTGGCCCAGCCGTCCGGTGGTGCTGATCAACCCCTTTGCCGCCGGTTCCTCGGTCGATGTGGTGGGGCGCCTGATTGCTCAGAAGATCGCGGCCAACACCGGCCAGGGCGTCACGGTGGACAACAAGACCGGCGCCAGCGGCAACATCGGTACCGACTTTGCGGCCCGCGCCAAGCCCGACGGCTATACCCTGCTGCTGGGCTCGCCCGGCACCATGGCCATCAACCCCTGGCTGTTCAAGAAACTGCCCTACGATGCCCTCAAGGACTTCACGCCCGTCTCTGTGCTGGTGTCCTTTCCGCAGGTGGTGACCACCAGCCCCAAGCAGCCCTTCAAGAACTTCCCCGAGTTTGTGGCGGCGGTCAAGGCCCAGCCCGACAAGATGGCCTACTCCTCATCGGGGCAAGGCTCAACCTCGCACCTGGTGATGGAGTTGATCCGCGCCGATGCGGGCCTGAAGATCACCCACGTCAGCTACCGCGGCGACTCCTTGGCCACCCAGGCCGTGCTCGCCGGCGATGTGCAGGTGACGGTGGGCGGTCTGCCCTCGATGTCGCCGCTGATCCGCGGCGGCAATGTGCGGCCGCTGGCGGTAACTTCCAACAAGCGCTCGCCGCAGTTTCCCGACCTGCCTTCCATGGCCGAGTTCATTCCCGGCTTTGACGCGACCGCCTGGGTGCTGCTGATGGCCCCGGCCGGCACGCCCGCAGCGGTGGTCAACCGCATCTCCGCCGAGGTGGCCAAGGCCATGGCTGATCCGCAGTTGCGCCAGGCCCTGGACGCGCAAGGCGTGACCCCGGTGGGCAGCAATCCAGCTGAGAGCGCCGCCTTCCACCGCAAGGAGCTTGAGAAGTTCAAGCGCGCGGTCGAGCTTTCGGGCGCGACGATGGAGTAAGGCTCTTGCGGGCGTTGACAAGCGCCCAAAGCCTTTTCTAGCTTGAATGCCTGGCTGCGCCGCCAGGCGCCGGAGAAGCTCTTTACATTAAGCCCGAGCCCAAGAGTCTTGGGGCTTTACCCGGCTCCTGGCCCATGCAGGGTGAATGCGCCCCTTACAGATCGGTGACCTCACCTGCGCAAGCCAGGATGCTGTCGATCAGCCGATGTGTCTTTAAAGCCTCCCCTCCGTGGGTTCGAGAAGGCCGTTGCGTCTGCACAGACTCTACAAAATCACTGATCAGGCTGCGGTGCCAGTCATGCGGGAAGTCCATGATGTTGGCTCCGCCGCCGGTACCGCCTTCGGCCTGGATTTCAAGGGTGGGCTCTCCCTCGACAAAGTCGACGCGCAGATGTCCACCTTCTAGGATGGCTGTGCCTTGAGTGCCGATGATTTCGATGCGTTCGGGATGCCCCGGATACTGCGCCGTGGTGGCCATCAAGCGGCCGCCACCATGGAACGCTGACGGATGCCCTTGGTGTCGCTGCCGTGCCTGATATAGCCTGCGCAGGCCGCGCCTGCGTCCAACAGGCCCTGCACCAGATGATAGACATGGCGGTGATCGATGCCGATCACGCCAAAGCGCAGGGGGGTCCTTGGTCCCTGTCATAGCGCCAGCCATTTTGTCAGCCCCATGGAAATCCAGGGCACGTAGCTGGCGTCAGGGATTCATGCGCTGCGCCGTCCCAGGCCCTCAGCAATCAAAACAAGCAACAAGGCATTGAGTGACACGCCTTCGGTTTTCGCCCGGGCTGCCAATTGCAGGTGCATGGAGCGCGGAAGTCGCGCCAAGATCTTGCCTGACGCTGATGCGGGCGTGAAGTCGTCCACGTTGAAAGCCGGGACAGGGACAGCCTGCCCCATGTCCACCAAAGAACTGACTGTTGCGATGAAGGCCTCACGGCCGTCGGCAATGGCTTCAAGTTCGGTGGGTCCGTCTGCCAACACGCCAGGAATGTCAGGCATGGTGAACATGAAGCCACCACCCTCTGCCGCGTCCATGGGGCTGAGTACATGGCTGTAGGCTTCGAAGGGAAAAGCGGGCTTCACTTTCGCAATGGTCTTAACGGTCATGGCTTACTCCTGAATCTGGTCGATGAGTGCAACGAAGCGCTTGATGTAAATACTTTTGATGGGCCGGTGGGCCGGAATAGACAGGGGGTCTCTGACTGAAGGGTGTGAGAACACGTGGTGACTGCCCCCGGTACTTCGCACCTCCATGCCGTATTGTTTGGCCACTGTGAGCAGTTTTGCCATGGCCCAGTCGTTGGGGTTCTGGCGCATGGCGGCAAGCAATTTAATGGCCGTGTTCATGGCATAAATGATAGCGCCAGCAGTATCACCCTACAAGGGCGCTCACTTCGTTTAAATGCGCCTGCCCGCATCCACGCCGGACCGCCCCTTAATCAGACACATGACAACCATGGACCCAAGTGCTTCTTTAAGGCCTGGCGGACACAGGGATCGGAGGGGGAGTCGCTCTGCCCTTCAAACTGGCCTGCACTGCCATGCACTCCTCAATGCGCTGCTGCAGCTCGCGGTAACGCGCCAGTCTGAGGCTACCCACGGCGCGCTCAAGGGCCTGCGTCGCCTCGCCCCATCTTTTTTGTTCCGCCCGCACCTGCGCCAAGTTGTTCCAGGCGTCGGCAAAGTCAGGCGCCAAGCGGGTGGCGGCCTCAAAAGCCTCACCCGCCTGCGCCAGCCGGCCATGTATTTGATATTTATAGCAATTTGCTATATGCTGATTCCGCCGCCATGAAATTGATCTCCAACAAAGCCTTGCGTGACTTTGCTGCCTTGCACGCCGATGCAGAGCAGCCTCTGCAAGACTTTAGGCGCCTGATGGAGCACGGCTCGTATACCAACTTCGCGCAACTCAAAGCCACATTTGCCAGCGTGGACAAAGTGGCCGAGCGCTATGTGTTCAATATCGGTGGCAACAAATACCGCCTGGTGTGCGCCATTGCGCTTCAGGCTGGGTTGGTGTGGGTCAAGGCAGTGCTGACTCACCAGGAATACGACAAAGGAGCATGGAAGTGAAGGTCTCTGACATTTTGGATCCGTGGGGTGCGGTTCACGCCGCCCTTGGCTTGGCCGCACCTATTCGGGATGATGCCCACCACGCCGAGATGCTGGCTTTTGTGGACGAGTGCTTTGAGCGCTTTGGCGCCGACGATGCGCACCCCGTTTTCACGCTGGTGGCTTTGGTGGCAGACCGCATTCGCGCGTACGAAAAACGCACTCACCCATGGCCTGAGCGCAGTACCCCGGCCAGCAGGCTGGCGTTTTTGATGGAGCAGCATGGCTTGCGCCAGTGCGATCTGCCCGAGGTGGGGGCGCAAAGTGTGGTGTCTGCCGTGCTGGCAGGCAAACGCGCGCTGAACCTGCGCCAAATACAGGCTCTGTCGCAGCGGTTTTCCGTTCCCATGGAGGCGTGGGCCACGTAAATCGCGGCCATGGCCTTGCTCCCTCACCCCTTTGGGGAGAGGGCTGGGGAGAGGGCTGGGGAGAGGGGTACGCGAGAGGAAACATCTGTGCCGAGCTTGGTCAATCGTTCCGCAACATTCATCTACGACGCCGGCGCACGCGTTTACGAACCCCGCACCACCGAGGGCGCCACGTACCTGATGCAGACCTACAGCGCGCAGATCGACCCGGCCCTCACAGAAGCGCAGCTCACCGATCCGGCTTCACGTCTCAAACTTCTTCCCGCGGGCTCAACTGGGCTCTAGTGGGCTCTCGTGAACCTGGGCGGACTGATCTGGGCTTGAGTGAACTTAAGCGGGCTGTGGCGCCTGCGTGCCTTCGATCTGCACCCGAAAGCCCGAGCGCACATTGGGCCAGTAGTCCCACAGCGCCTTGTGCTGGGCGCAGCGGTTGTCCCAAAAGGCAATCGAATGGGCTTGCCAGCGGAAACGGCAGGCCCATTCATCGCGGCCGATGTGGCGGTAGAGAAACTTCAGCACCGCCTCGCTCTCACTGCGCGGCAGCTCGTTGATGTGGCTGGTGAAGTCGGTGTTGACAAAGATGCCGCAGCGTCCGCTCTCGGGATGGCGCACGATCACCGGGTGCGAGGATTTGGGCGTGCCCGGCCCAAACACCCGGGCGCCGTCGTGGGTGGCGGTGAGCCCAGACAGAAAGGCCTTCATCTTGTCCGACAGGGCCTCATAGGCCGCGTAGGTGCTGGCGAACATGGTGTCGCCGCCGCCGTCGGGCGGAATGGTGTGGTTATAAAGCATGCTGCCCAAAGGCGGCATGGGCGCGCAGGACTGGTCGCTGTGCCAGCTCTCGCCGGAGATGCGCTGCGAGGTCTCGTCGTAGTGAAAGCGGCGCACCAGCGGATGGTCGGTGGGCTTGCTGATGGTCTGCGCGCCCACATGCTTGCCCAAAGGGCCAAACAGGCTGGCAAAGCGAATCTGGTCGTCGAAGCTGATTTTCTGGCCGCGAAAAAACAGCACCTGGTAGCGGGTGAAGGCGTCTTTGACCTCGGCCTGCTGCTGCTCGGACAGCGGCTGCGTCAGATCGATGTCGCCGATTTCTGCGCCGATGTGCGGCGAAGCCGGCGTGACGCTGATGCTCTGGTAAGCCGCCGCTGCCTGGGCGGGGGTGCGCGCGCTTATCGGCGCGCCGACGGTGGCGGTGAACATGGGGGGTGCTCCTGGTGACGTGGACCTCTCGGCCCGGGCATGGGCGCTGCCGGCATTGGGCATGCGCCTAATTGCTTCGGATCCTAGGTGTTTTTTTAAGCCTTTGCAAGTACACTGCCTCAGCAAAATGCAAAAAGCCCTCTTGTCATCTGCTTTGGGTCCTATGAATGCCGCCGCCGGGGTCGGCCGCGCCCCTAGAGCCGCTCAAGCCCCAAAAGCCATTGCGGCCACCAAAGCCCCGAAGGCTCCTAAGGCTCCCGGCACTGCGCCTCGCCGCGCGCCGGCACGCCAGCGCCTCGATGAAAGCCTGGGTTTTTTGATTGCCGAGGCCGAGCGGGCCTCCAAGCGGGTGTTGTTTGCCCGCATTACCGAGCACGGCATACGCCGCGGCGGCTGGTTCGTGCTGCGCGCCCTCTGGGAAAACGAAGGCATGACCCAACGCGAACTGGCGCAGCGCCTGGGCCTGATGGAGACCTCGGTGCTGGAAATGGTGCGGGCCATGGAAAGTGACGGCCTTGTCACCCGCACCCGCGATACCGAAGACAAGCGCAAGGTGCGCATTCACCTGAGTGCCCAGGGCCGGGCGATCGAGCCGCAGCTGATGCAGGTGGCCCAGACCGTCAATGACCAAATGGTGCAAGACCTCACCCAGGCCGAAGCGGTGCTGCTCAAGCTGCTGCTCAAGAAGGTGCGCGCCAGCCTGTTGGGCGACTCAGCGGCTCAAGGCATCAACCCCATCAGCCCATGACCCCTAAGCCTTCCGTCCTGATTTGCGGCGCCGGCATCGCCGGCTGCGCAGCGGCCATCGCCCTGGCGCGCCAGGGTTGGTCGGTGCAGCTGATCGACAAGCAAGACGCCTGGCGTTTTCAGAGCTCGGGCATCTTCGTCTACAGCAACGGCCTGAGTTACTTTCACGAGCTGGGGGTGATGCAGGCCATGGTGGCCAGCGGCTTTGAAATTGCCGACGGCCGCAACGTCTATCTGCACGCCGATGGCTCGCCCCTGGCCGATACCTTCTATCCCGGCGCCTATGCGGGCCAGACATTGCCGCCCATCCTGGGCATACGCCGCGCTGAGATGCACCGGGTGCTGGCCGGCGAGCTGCAGCGCCTGGGCATCAGCGTGCAGCTGGGCACCAGCATCGAGACGGTGAGCAGCGATACCCAAGGCGTCGATGTCACCCTTACCGACGCTCGCTCGCTGCGCTGCGATCTGCTGCTGGGCGCCGACGGCATACGCTCGCGGGTGCGCGAGCTGCTGTGGCCGCAGGTGCAGCCGCGCTATTCGGGCTTTGGCGTCTGGCGCAGCGTGCACCGCCGGCCGCCCGAGCTGCGCGAGAAGATCATGATGATGGCCCCCGGCCTGCGCCTGGGCATCATGCCGATTTCGCAGGAGCAGTTGTATCTGTTTGGCACCGTGAGCGCGGCCGCTGGCGTCTGGCACGAGCGCGCGCAGTGGCCGGCCTTGATGCAACAGGCTTTTGCTGTTTTCCAGGGGCCGGTGCGGCCGCTGCTCGATGAGCTGGGCGGCGACTGCGAAGTGCTCTACACCGCGGTGGAAGAAATCATCATGCCCGCGCCTTGGCACCAGGGCCGGGTGCTGCTGATGGGCGATGCCGCCCATGCCAGCACGCCCTTCATGGGCCAGGGCGGGGCGATGGCGGTGCAGGACGCAGTGGTGATCGCCCGCCTGCTCGCGCGCGGCGGCATAGACGCTGCGCTGGCCGATTTTGGCCGCATCCGCGCGCCGCTGTGCCAGTTTGTGCAGGACGTCTCGCGGCAGGTCGGCATCACCGGTGCGCAGACGGACCCGGCCGCGCACCACAGCATCACCCGGGCGGTGGCCGACAGTGGCCAGCAAAGGGTGGATGATTTTTACCGCCGGCTTCAAGCCCTGAGCGCACAAGACGGGCAAGATGCACAGGACGGACAAGACGGACAAGACGCGCAAGGGCCCTCCAGCCCTGTATGACACCCCCTTCCCTCACCATCGATAGAACGGAGACAGCCCCATGAGACGAATCCTTTTGCTCAGCGCCCTGGCCAGTGCCCTGCTGGTGTCCCTGCCCAGCCAGGCGCAGACTTATCCGAACAAGCCGATCCGCATGATCGTGCCCTTTGCCGCTGGCGGCTCCTCCGATGTGATGGCGCGCGGCCTGGGCAAGCAGCTGGCCGAGCAAATGGGCACGCAGGTGGTGATTGAAAACCGCCCCGGTGGCGGTGGCGGGCCGGCCATGGAGGCGGTGGTCAAGTCACCGGCCGACGGTCATACCCTGCTCTACGGCACCATAGGCACCAACAGCGTGGCGCCGGTGCTGTTCAAGAACCTGCCGGTCGATCCCAACCGCGACCTGCTGCCGGTCTCGCTGTTGGCGCTCAACCCCAGCGTGCTCATCGTGCATGCGGGTCTGCCCATTCAGAGCCTGCCCGAGCTCATTGCCTATGCCAAGGCCAACCCGGGCAAGCTCAGCTACGCCTCGGCCGGCAATGGCTCCATCTCGCACCTGGCCACCGAGCTGCTCAAGACCACCGCGCAGATCGACATGCTGCATGTGCCTTACAAAGGCGGCGGCGCTGCCTCGGCCGATCTGCTGGCCGGCAACGTCTCGTTGATGATCGAGACCATCACCAACGCCCAGACCCTGGTCAAGACCGGCAAGGTGCGCGCCATTGCCAACTCCGGCAGCCGCCGCTGGCCGACCGCGCCCGATCTGCCCACCTTTGCCGAGGCGGGGGTGCCGGGCTACCAGGTCGACAGCTGGACCGGCTTGTTCATCGCTGCGGGCACGCCCAAGGCCATCGTGGACCGGCTCAACAGCGAAGTGGCCAAGGCCAGCCGTGACCCCAGCTATCGCCAGGCCATGACCCAGCTCGGCGTCGAAGCGACCAGTTCCACGCCCGAGGCCTTTGCCGCTTTTGTGCGCGCCGAGATGGCCAAGTGGGCTCGGGTGGTGCAGCTGACGGGCACCAAGGTCGACTAAGACGCGGGGCTTTCACAGGCTTGTGGAGCTGGGCCTAAGCAGAGGGGTGTGGGAGCTGGGCCTAAGCAGAGGGGTGTGGGAGCTGGGCCTAAGCCGAGCGGTGTGGGAGCTGGGCCTACACCAAGTGGTGTGGGAGCTGGGCCTACACCAAGTGGTGTGGGAGCTGCGCCCTCGCAGCGATGCGGCGCTTGATCGAAGGCTGCATCGCGCCGAGGGCGACGCTCCCACAAACTCACATCTGCCTGCGGCTTCAGGTGTGGGAGCCGGGACCCACTAGAGCGGTGTATGAGCTGCGCCTAAGCCGAGCGGTGTGGGAGCTGGGCCTACACCAAGCGGTGTGGGAGCTGCGCCCTCGCAGCGATGCGGCGCTTGATCGAAGGCTGCATCGCGCCGAGGGCGGCGCTCCCACAAAGTCGCAGCAGTCCTAGGCCATGGGTGTGGGAGCCCCGCCCTCGGGGCGATGGGGCCTGAAGTCAGACAGCGTCCTGTTTCCGCCCCGGCCGCCTGCTGCGTTTGGCGTCAGAGTGGCCCGCGACCTGCGCCCGAGCTGTCACGGCAGTGCCAGGCGGCCCCAAAAATGGTTGCGCCAGATCGACCGCGCCGTGATACGCCGGCGGCGGCCCTGGCCCACAGGAGCAGCCATGCACATCGACGCGCGCACGCTGGAAGGCAGCGAACAAGAGACCGACCTTTGCATCATCGGCGCCGGCCCGGCTGGCATCAGTCTGGCCTGTGAGTTCCTGGGGCAAGGCCTGCGGGTCGCGCTGCTCGAAAGCGGCGGCACCACCTATGACCCTGAGGTGCAGGCCCTGGCCGATAGCCAGACCTTCGGTGACATCAAGCCTTCGATCGAGGTCAACCGCCGCCAGTTTGGTGGTAATGCCAATGTCTGGTGCGTGGGACTGGGTCCGGCTGAAAAAGGCCTGCGCCACGCGATGCTCGACGCGATTGATTTTCAGCCGCGTCCCTGGGTCGACCACAGCGGCTGGCCGATCGGGCGCGACGAGCTGATGGACCACTACCGGCGGGCCCAGCAGGTCTGTGGTGGCGGCGTGTTCGGCTACACGCCCGAGCCCTGGGAGGAGGCCGGTGCCCGTCAGCTGCCGCTGCAAGGCAGCGGGCTGGAGGCCGGCATGTTTCACTTCAGCCCCTTCGAGGTTTTTACCAACCGCTACCGCCAGCAACTGTTTGACGCGCCCGGCATCACCGTCTACACCCATGCCACCGCGATCGAGCTGCTCAGCCAGGAAGACGGCCCGCGCATTGCACAGGTGCGGGTGAGCAGCCCCGGCCAGCGGCCCTGGCACATGCGCGCCCGCGCCTTTGTGCTGGCCGCCGGTGGCTACGAGACGGCGCGCCTGATGCTGCTCTCGCGGGGGCCGGGTGGGGTGGCCCCAGGCAATGCCCACGACCTGGTGGGTCGCTACTACCATGACCACCTGCAAGGGCGCAGCGGCTATCTGATTCCCGCCCGCCCAGACCTTTTTGAGCAACTGGCGCTCTATGACCTGCACCTGCGCCGCGGTGCCTATGTGATGGGCTACCTCAAGCTGTCGGCTCAGTTGCAGGAACAAGAGCGGCTGAGCAACATCAACTGCTTCTTGTTCCCGCGCCCCGCAGAACGCCAGGACAGGGCCATCGAGGCCTTCAACATCCTGCGTCAGCAGCGCCTGTTTCGCACCCGCGCCCACGAGGTGGTGCCGCCGTTGGGCCTGAAGAACACCCTGGCTCAAGCCTGGCAAGTCACGCGGGGCCTGGACTATGTGCTGCGCATGGCTGCGCTGGCAGCCACCGGCAAGCAGGCCAGTGCCTATGGGCTGGGCCATGGCGGCTGGTCTCAGCTCAAAAATCCGGGCCAGCGCTTTGTGCGCCTGGAACTGTGGCACAGCATTGAACAAACTCCCCGCGCCCATAACCGGGTGACCTTGGGCAGCAAGCGCGACGCGCTGGGCTGCCCGCAATTGGAAGTGCACTGGCAGTGGCCGCAGGAAGACATCGAGCAGACCTTGAAGGCGCAGGACCTGATGGCGCGCGGCCTGGAGCGTGCGGGTCTGGGCCGCGTCGAGCGGGTGCGCGAGGCCGACGGCTCGCCGCATCTGGCTCGGCCGGTGGGCTCGCACCACCTGATGGGCACCACCCGCATGCATGCGGACCCGCGTCATGGCGTGGTCGATGCACAGTGCCAGGTCCACGGCGTCGACAACCTCTACATCGCCGGCAGCTCGGTCTTTCCCACCGGCGGCTATGCCAACCCTACGCTCACGCTGGTGGCACTGGCGCTGCGCCTGGCCGACCACCTCAAGTCCCAGCCCGAGCTGATGGCGGCCAGTACGCTGGCAAGGGCGCGCGGGTCGGTAGGGGTGCATAGCCCAAGCCTCTGAGCTGCAGCCTAGAAGCCCGGCGCAGCCCTGCGCGGCCATGGTCACAGCCGCGGCAGTTGCGCAGGTGACAGACGCGCCCTATCCGCTGTGTTGTCATGCCGACAGCGCCGTGGCACAGGGCCTTGCACGCGCAGCACAGGAGACCGTATGAAGCGCGTTCAGGACAAGGTGGCCCTCGTCACCGGTGGGGGCAGCGGCCTCGGCGAGGCCAGCGCCATGATGCTGGCCGCAGAAGGCGCCCGGGTGGTGTTGGCCGATATTGACGAGGCGGCCGCCAAGCGGGTGCTGCGCCGCATCAAGGCCGCGGGCGGTCAGGGCATGGCCCTGCGAATGGATGTCAGCCAGGAGGCCGACTGGATACGGGTGATGGCCAGCATCCAGCGCCGCTACAAGGGCCTGCACATCACCCTCAACAGCGCCGGCATCAACCGGGCCTACAGCGACCCGCGCGAGACCGAGTTCAAGGACTGGAAAGCGGTCATGTCGGTCAACCTCGATGGTGTGTTTCTCGGCACCAAGCATTCGATGCGCCTGATGGCCCAGAGCACGCCGGTCAATGGCTCGATCATCAATATCTCTTCTATCATGGGCCTGATCGGCCATCCCGGCATCGGCGCCTACAACGCCTCCAAGGGCGGGGTGCGGCTCTATACCAAGTCGGTGGCCCTGTCCTGCGCCGAAAAAGGTCTGAAGATTCGCGTCAACTCCATACACCCCGGCTTCATCGACACACCGCTGCTGCGCGAGTCCATGGCGCGCATGCGCGATCCGGAGCAGGCCCAGAAAACCTATGACGCCCTGCAGCCGGTCGGCCACCTCGGTCAGCCCCAGGACATCGCCTATGGCGTGCTCTATCTGGCCTCGGACGAATCACGCTTTATGACCGGCGCCGAGCTGGTCATTGATGGGGGCTACACCGCGCGTTAGGGCGGCCTGAGCAAAGGCCGCATCGCCGCGAGGGCGCGGCTCCCGTATGCCGACCCAGGTCGCTGACAGCGCCCGGTCGGGTCACGCTGCGTTGTCCAGGTATGCGCTCCTGCACCGGTGTATAAACCGCTGCGGCCTCGACGGCAGGCCCGGCACGCATCTACTCAGGAGCAAGGCGATATGTCAGGACAAGGATTTCATGTACACGGCCCGCACGACCATGAGGTCGAGCATGTGGCCCAGCATGGCGGCGATTCCTTTACCTCCAAGCTGGCGGTGCTAACGGCCGTCCTGTCCACGGTAGGTGCGATTTTTGGGTATCTGGGCGGGCATTCGCAAAACTCGGCCTTGCTGTTCAAGAATGAATCGTCGATTCAAAAGACCGCCGCCTCCAACCAGTGGAACTACTACCAAGCCAAAAGCAATAAGCAGAATCTGGCCGAGCTTTCTGTGGTGTTGACCCAGGGCGAGGCGCAGCAGAAGTTCAAGCAAGAGGTCGAGCGCTACCAGGCCGAAAAGAAAGAGATCAAGATCGAGGCCGAGAAATTGGAGGCCGCCGCCGCCAAGGCCAATGAGAAGAGCGAACTTGAGATGCATGTGCACGAGCGCTGGGCCATGGCCACGACGCTGCTGCAAATTGCCATTGCGCTGTCGGCCATCACTTTGCTCACCCGCAAGCGCTGGATGCTTGGCGGGGTCTACGGCGCCACGGCTGCCGGCCTCATCATCGGGGCCATGGGTTACTTCCACCTGTGACCGCCCGGGCCCTTTGGCCTGGCCTGCGCGCTGTGCTCGGCGCGTATGCGCTGGTTTTGAGTGCGCTGGCTCTGAGCTTGCCGGTACTCGCGCAGGACTGCCGCATTGCTTTTGATCTCGGCTCCTCGGGCATACGTGCCGGTAGCAGTCTGGCACTCACCCCTGCCAAGCCGACCCGGCGCAACCTGGACCTGCTGACCCCTTTGTGGGCCGGGCAGGGCTTGCGCTCTCAACTGCCGGCCCTCACCGCCGCTCTTCTGGAGCTGCCTGCCCAGGCCGGCTGGCCCGCACGCTGCGCACGCATCGGCGCCGGCTTTTCGGCCTGGCGCCTGGCTTGGCAGAAAGAGGCGGCGGCGCTGCCCGAGTTGCTCGGCAGCCTGCGTGCCAGAACCGGCGTGGCGGTGTTCATCCTGCCGCCCTTGAGTGAAGGGCAGCTGGCCTACCGCTCGGCCCGGGAGGTCTTGGGCCCGGCTTTGGTCACCAGCCACGTGCTTGATATCGGCGGTGGCAGTTTGCAGGTGGCAGGCCAGAGCAGCACCTTTGGCGCCGATCTGGGCCAAAAAGCCTGGCTGCAAAGACTCTGCGCTCAGCTCAGCCCAGGCTCGCCTTGCACGGTACAAGCGCTTTCCGCGAGCGCTCTGGCGCTGGCGCGCAGCTTGGCGCTCGAGGAGCTCAAGGACCTGCCGGCCGAGCTGGGTGCGGGCGTGAGCATGACCGCTATCACCCGCCCGGTCACCCGGGGTGTGCTACCAGCGCTGCGCGCGCTTGGCCAGCGGCGCGAGGCCAGCGTTGAGCTCGATGGGCTGACGGCGGCCATCGACGCCCTGGCCAAGCTGGAGATCGGCGACCTGGCTCGCACGACGGGCACTGCACCGGCCTTTGCCGGCTACCTGCTCTCAGACATGCTGCTGCTGGAGGCCTTGCTTAAGGTCACGCAGGCCCAGGAGCTCAAAGTGGCCGAGGCCGAGATCAACAATCTGCCGGCCCTGTTGGCTGACGAGCGTGGCTATGCTTGGGCTCAGCAATACGCCTGCTACCTGGATAGGTTAGCGCAACAAGGGCTGGCGGCCTATCTGAGTGATCCGGCCAGCTGTCCGCAGCGCTGAAGGCCCAAGCGCTGGATCAAGCGGGACTCAGGCGGAAATCAAGCCGGCGCATTCACGAAGACATTCGACCACTGCGCGTGAAATCCGTTGTCAGGCCGCTGGGCGATGGGCGCCTGGCCTTGCAGCAGCACCCGCAAGCCGGCTTGCGCGCTGTCGATCAGCGGCAGCGACACATGGGGCTGCAGCATTTGCGCATAGCCGGCCAGGCCCGCGCCGCCCAGGATGAGGGCGCGCACGCCTGGGCGGGCCGCATCCTGACAGGCCTGGCGCAGACAGCGCAGCGCCATCTCGGGGTCGGCCAGCATTTCGGCGCCGCTGGGCGCTACCGTCTCGATGTGACGCAGTCGCGGGCCGTATCCCAGCGACTGGGCCAGACGCTCGAGCATGGGCTTCCAGCGAACGCCGCCGGTGACGATGGCAAAGTCGCCATGGGCCGAAGCTTCAATGAAAGAGGCTTCGGCCAGGCCGGTGACCGGGCAGGCGCTGCATTCGCGCAGCGCAAACAGGCCCGGGTCACCAAAGCAGCCGATCAGCACCGCCTCAGGTGCTTGAGCGCCGGTGCGCAGCTGCGCGGCCCAGACCTCGAGCGCGGCATGCGCGGCCACCGCATGGCTGGCCTCGCAGGCGATGTAGGCGGCACCAAAGGGCGCGGTATGGGCATCCAAGCGCATATCCGCCGGTAGCAGCGGCGTGAGCGTCTGCACCAGCCTTTCGGTGGTCGAGCTACTGGTATTGGGGTTGATCAGCAGCAGCCGGCGCTGCGGTGTGGAGGACATGGTCTATTCCTTTGTGGGCAGGTCGTTGGCAAGCTTGATGGCCCCGGATCGCACAGTGTGCAGGATGCGATGGTGCAGCTCGAACGGTTTTGGGGAATCGTCAAGTTCAAGTGCACCGGTTTGGCGCGTGGATTTGGCGAAAAGCCCCAATCTGGTGCGCCATGGCTATGGTCTGAGCTTCTCGAACGGTCAGGCATCCTGGTGGGGCTTGGCATTGTTTGTGCTGAGATTGTCGGCCCGAGTCAAAGCGGCTTGAGGTCCCTCCCAATTTTTACAAGCTATCAACTGGAGTCACCATGAAACGTCGTCAACTGCTGGCCGCTGGAACTGCCGCCCTCGCCGCCCCCTGGGTTCATGCCCAAATTGCTTCCTGGCCCAGCCGGCCGATCCGCCTGATGGTGCAATACCCCCCCGGCGGCCTGGTCGATACCGTCGCCCGCCTGATGTCACCGCACCTGTCGCAGGCCCTGGGCCAAACCGTGGTGGTTGACAACAAGCCGGGCGCCGGCGGTCTGGTCGGCACCGACCTGGCCTCCAAGCAGCCGGCCGACGGCCATACCCTGCTGGTCAGCCATGCGTCGGTTCACATCTACGCCACTGCCACCCGCAGCACCATGCCTTTTGACCCGGTGGGTGACTTCACCCACATGGGCATGCTGGTGGAGGCGCCCATGCTGCTGCTGGTGCGGGCGCAGTCGCCCTTCCAGACCATGGCCCAGTACATGGCCGCCGCCAAGACACGCCCCATCCGCTACGGCTCTTCGGGCATAGGCTCGGCCAACCATCTGTATGGCGAGATGCTCAAGATCGAAGGCCCAGCACCCGAGCATGACCATGTGCCCTACCAGGGCAGCGCGCCGGCCATGCAGGACCTGATGGGCGGCCAGATCGACAGCCTGTTCGACCCGATCACCACCAACACCGCCCAGCTCAAGGGCGGCACGCTGCGCGCGCTGGCCATTTCTACGCCGGCCCGCTTGCCTGCCTTCCCCAACATCCCAACCTTTGCCGAGGTGGGCTTCCCCTCGCTGACCGGCTCGCAGTGGCTGGGCCTGTCGGGTCCCAAGAACATGCCGGCGCCCATCGTGCAAAGGCTGACGGCCCTGATTCCCGAGATCATGAGCAAGCCCGATATCATGGGCCGCCTGGAAGAGCTGCAGACGCTGCCGCGCAGGACCCCGGTGGTCGGCGACGAATTCGTCAAACTCATCCGCTCGCAAATCTCCACCTGGACGGCGGTGGCCAAGAAGGCCAAGGTCGAGGTGATCGCTTAAACCCTGCGTGCCCTTGCTGCTGCGTCGGGCCACCTTGCGGTGGCCCGATTCATTTGCAGGGCCTCCTCAACGGCCGCAGTGCCTACGGACCCGGACATGACCGAAGTCGATTTCGAACAACTGGCCAGCTACCCCCGCTACAAACTCATGGCCAGCCTGATCGTGCCCAGGCCGATTGCGCTGGTCACCACTTTGGGCGCCAACGGCGTGGCCAATGCCGCGCCGTTTTCCATGTTCAACATGGTCGGCGAAGACCCGCCCATCTTGATGATCAGCATCAATCGACTGGCCGATGGCAAGCTCAAGGACACAGCCGCCAACATCCTGCACAACGGTGAATTTGTGGTGCACATGTCTGACGAGCCGATGGCGCAGAAGATGCACGACTGCGGCGAGGCCTTCCCGTCAGATGTGAGCGAGCTGAGCAAGGTGGGCCTGACGCCAGTGCCTGCGCACTGCGTGGCCCCACCGCGCATCGCCGAATCGCCGGTGGCTTTTGAATGCGTGCTGCACGAAAAGCTCGAAACCGAAAGCCGCTACGTCTTCATCGGCCGCATCAAATGGCTGGCTGCCCGCGACGGGCTGATCGACACCCAAGCCTGGCGCGTCAATCTGCGCGAATACAGCCCCATCGCCCGCTTCGGCGCGAGCTTTTACACCCGCACCCTGGACCGCTTTTCGCTGGCCGACGCCCCGCGTGCGGCAGCGCCTGTGAGCACGTCGATCGACGAGCTGTGAATTCTGGGAGTAGGAGCGCCGCCCCGGCGCGATAGGGCATCCGATCAAGCGCCGCATCGCCGCGAGGGCGCGGCTCCCACACTCATAGCGGCTCCCATACTCATAGCCACACCGGCTTTTGCATCCTGGGAGTAGGAGCGCCGCCTCGGCGCGAAAGGGCATCCGATCAAGCGCCGCATCGCCGCGAGGGCGCGGCTCCCACACCCATAGTGGCTTCCATGCCCATAGCCATGCCCAGACCTCCACCGGCTTTTGAGTCCTGGGAGTAGGAGATGCTATGGATGCCTCCCTGCCTGCGGGCAGGATTGCAGGACGGTAATTTGACGCTGGCCGGGTATGGGGTGGATCCTCAGTCGGAACCGGCATCAAAGTGCCAAAAAATGTGATAGACC